>Ga0315550_1000004_pt1 | contig 209889 bp, 221 predicted proteins | sample SalMarSW160190MG_2_FD_203100 | JGI IMG/M metagenome (GOLD analysis project Ga0315550, IMG submission 203100) | Salt marsh sediment microbial communities from the Plum Island Ecosystem LTER, Massachusetts, United States - Salt Marsh Sediment SW1601-90 ...
CTCATAACCTGAAGGTCGCAGGTTCAAATCCTGCCCCCGCAACCAATCCCCAGACATCCCAACCCGCCTCGATCGCGAGCTCCGCTCGCGGCTCGTCGTCCTCGGGCTTGCGTGCGCTTCGCGCCCGGTCCCTCGGACCATAAGCTGAACGGTGTGAGGCCGAACCGTGAGCGAAGCTCGCGTAGGTCGGCCTCACGGTCCGTTCTCGCGACCGACGCGAGCTTCGCTCACCGCCGCACCGTGAGAAACACGACCCGCGCCGTCCAATGACGGCGCGGGTCGCGGGTTGCGATCCGGTAGGCGGTTGGCTCAGTGGTGGATCGTGAAACCTTTGTACAGAAAGTAGAGGGTCACGGCGACGCTCAGGGCCAGGGCCAGGCTGGCTGACCCCGGATGTCCCGTGAAGCTGTGGAGGGTCCCGGTAGCGTCGAGATACTCCGCCGCGGTTTTGAAGGGTGATCCCATCGTAACGTCTCCTGTTGGGTTGCGATCATTCCGCCGCCGATGCCCCGAAAGCCACCGTCTCGGGATAGGCCGTGGCCCCGGGCTCGCTGAGATCCAGGCCTTGGAGCTCGGCCTCCGGCGACACGGGCAGCAGGTTGAACTTGTTCAGGATCCAGCTCGTGACATATCCGGGAATGAAGCCGAGGATGATCGCGCAAATGGCGACGCCGCCGATCTGGCCCAAGAGGTTGATCGGCGCTTGCCCGTCCTGGGCGATGTATCCCGCCGCGAAGATGCCGGGGAGAATGCCGCTGATGATGCCGGTGATCCCGTGCACCGAAACGGCGCCCACCACGTCGTCGACCCCCCTGTGCTCGATGAAGCGGGCGACCTTGGGCATGATCCACGCGCAGGCGAAGGCGATCAGGATCACCAACGCGGGGTGGTACAAATCCATGCCCGCCGCGACCGCGATGATCCCGGTCAGGCCGCCCGAGATCGTGAAGAACGGATCCGCCTTGGACGAGACATAGGCGCCCACCAGCCCCGCTGCGAGCGCCAGGGTGGTGTTGACGGCGACCATGGCGAGCGTCGTCGGCGAGCCATAGATGTTGACGATGGTGGTGTAGCCGGGAAGGTACACGACGCAGCATGCGAGGAAGAAGTAGAAGCCGACGAAGATCAGCATCAGCCCGACCAGCGTGAGGCTGATGTTATGGGGCAGAATCGGCCGCGGCTTTCCATGGGAATCGTATTTTCCGATGCGCGGGCCGAGATTTATCAGCACGCCGAGCGTGAAACAGCCGGCGATCGTGTGCACGACGACCGCGCAGCCACCTGGTCGCCCAACACCGTCACCTACTCCGGGAACAACCGCACCCACATGGTGCGGATTCCCGATACCGGCCGGTTCGAATTCCGCCTCATGGATGGCGCGACAAATCCGTATCTGTCCCAGGCGGCGCTGCTCGCCGCCGGCCTCGACGGCATCGCCAACAAACGCGACCCCGGAAAGCGGCTCGACATCGACATGTACGAGGAAGGCCACACGGTGAAGAACGTGAAGCGCCTGCCGCTCAACCTGCTCGATGCCTTGCGCCTGCTCGACAAGAACAAGACCCTGCGCGACGGTCTGGGCGACGAGCTCGTGGACAGCTATCTGAAGCTCAAGATGGGCGAATGGAACGCCTTCATGAGCCACGCCAGCACCTGGGAGCGCGAAATGACGCTCGACTGCTAGCCGGCTTCGGCGACGGCCGGGGGTCGGATCGAGCGGCGCGTTGGCTGCGCTCACGTTCCGGCGTTCGGGAAAGGCGCCGGGGCCCTCATGTCCGCTTCCAGCGCGACACCAGCCTGGAAGCTGTCGGATAAGTATGTCAGCCTGAAGACACCCAACCGCCGGCTTTCACCGCCGAATGGGCCGGCGCGAAGCGCTCCGCGACAGACCGACAGGGAGACGGCAGTGAAGATTGTCCGACTCGAGGAGATCGAGGGAACGGAACGTGAGGTGCAAAGCCCGGCGGGGTGGACGAGCTATCGATTCCTGCTGAAGAGCGACGGCATGGGCTTCTCCATGCACGAGACGGTCTTCCCGGCCGGGCTCGAAGTCCGGATGTGGTACAAGCATCATCTCGAAGCGGTGTATTGCTATCGGGGCACCGGCGTGCTCACCGACCTGGAGACGAACCAGCAGCACGCGATCAAGCCCGGGACCTTGTATGCGCTGGACAGCCACGACCGCCACATCCTGAAGGCGCATAGCGAGCTCAGGCTGATCTGCGTATTCAACCCGCCCGTCACGGGGCGCGAGATCCATGACGAGGAAGGTGCCTACGCCCCGCCCGAGCCGGAGGCCGGGCGATAATGGTTGCCTTGCCCGTCGTACCGCGCGGCCCCTCGAGCCGCGTCGAGCACGGCGGGATGTCACTCCGTCGCCGCGCGCAACATCGAGGCGTCGAAGGGGCCGATACGAAACCGATATTCCGGCTCATGGCCGCCTGCCGGGAACAGCTCGGACCCAAAACCCGGAGATTCCTCGAGACCGGTTGCCAGGCGCCGGGCCAGCGAATGGAACAAGGCCCGCGAGGGCGCATTCGACGGCGTCACGGTCGTTTCCAGAAAGCGCACGTCGCGGCACCCCTCGGAGAGCAACAGGTGGTCCAGGAGAGCGCTGGCCAGCCGCTGGCCCCGAGCCTGCTCCGACACACCCACCTGCCACACGAAAACCAGATCGTGCTGACCGGGCGGCCGATAGCCGGTCACGAATCCCAACAGCATCCCGTCGCGCTCGGCCACCACGCAGGTATCGGCAAAATCGCGGCAGAGCAAGAGATAGGTGTAGGTGGAGTTGCGGTCGAGCGTGCCCACGTCGATCGCCAATTGCGAGATCGCCGGTCCGTCGTGAACCGTGGGTCGGCGAAACAGAAAACCTCCCTTGCCTGCCGCCACCTCGCCGTTTGGCATCGATAACTCCGGATCGCTCGTGCCCTTTGACCCGGCCGGCATCGCGCCGGCCCGCTCATGGGCCATGCCGCAAGACCCCACTCGATGACCGGACACTATAACAATTCTGCCGGCTTTGGGAGCGAGGTGGCACAGACCGCCGGGATTCGGGCGCCCGCGAAGCCTCGGTCGGATTATCGAGGCCCCTCCCGAAGGTCGGCCCGGTTCCGCGGCGTCGGGCCTGAACGGACTGGTGCTTTGTGGCCGGAATCGGCGACACTTGCAGAGATGAAGACCCTTGCCAAGCGAAGCCGTGTCCCTAGCTGGGCGCACATCGGGAAGATCAAGTGTTGACCGCGCTTCATCGTATCGTCCATCACGTGCTCCGGGTGGTGGTCGGACGCCGGGAAAATCCGGCCTGCAAGCCTTGATCCGAGATGATTCCTGAGAAGGGTTGCGAATGTCCCGGAAGCGGCGCAAGGCGGGGGTACACGACGATCGCCGCCCGGAGGCGAAGCTATTCTTCGAGATGCCAGCCGAGGATGCCGTGAACGGGAGCCCCGTTTCCGAGCGAGGAAGCCCGGGGAACAGCCGGTCCTCGGAAAAGGAAAGCGGCCTCCACCGCCTCGACCGCGGAAAGTTCGATGCCATTCTGTTCGATCTGGATGGCGTCGTCACCGAGACCGCACGAATTCATGCCGAGGCGTGGAAGCACACGTTCGATGACTATCTGAAGGCGCGTGCCGCCCGGTTGAACGTCATTTTTGATCCTTTCGATTCGGACCAGGACTACAAGACCTACGTCGACGGCAAGCCGCGGTACGATGGTGTCGCCAGCTTTCTCCAATCGCGCGACATCCGCCTGCCGCGGGGCGAAGAGAACGACCCGCCCGACAAGGAGACGGTTTGCGGGCTTGGGAACAGAAAAAACCAGCGCTTCCTGGAGGTGATCAGGCAGCGGGGCGTCGAGGTCTACCCGACCTCGATTGAATTCATCCGGCGCGCCAAGGCGCACGGTTTCAGGGTCGCCGTCGTGACATCCAGCCGCAACGGCAAGGAGGTCCTCGAGGCGGCCGGCATCGGTGACTTGTTCGATGCGCGGGTGGACGGGGTCGTCGCCCATGAGTTGATGCTCGCCGGCAAACCGGCTCCGGACACCTACCTGGAAGCGGCCCGACGCTTGGGGGTCCAACCGGCCGCGGCCGTCGTCATCGAGGATGCCGTTTCGGGAGTCCAGGCCGGACGAGCCGGGCGGTTCGGCCTCGTCGTCGGCGTCAGCCGCAACGGCGACCCGGAGCTTCTCAAGCGGAGCGGCGCCGATGTTGTCGTGTCCGATCTCGGCGAGCTGAAACTCGGGAAACAAGACAGGCGGACTGCCACGACCGCCCCCTCGGCAATCGAGATGCTGGAAGACATTCGGCTACGGATCCGGAACCGGCGCGTCGCGATGTTCCTGGACTACGACGGGACGCTCACGCCGATCGTCGCGCGGCCGGAACTCGCCGTCATGTCGGACGATATGCGGGCGACGCTGAAAGCGCTCGCGGAGCGTTGCACGGTTCTCGTGATCAGCGGCCGCGCGCGCGGCGACGTGAAGCGCCTGGTCGGGCTCGACAACCTGATCTATGCGGGGTGCCACGGCTTCGATATCGTCGGCCCCAAGGGCACGGAAATCCGTCACGAAATCGGCAGGCGGTACCTGCCCGAGATCGCGCAGGCCGTGCGCGAGCTCCACGAAGGACTTGATAAGATCGAAGGCGTCATCGTCGAGGACAAGGCCTATGCCGTGGCGACGCACTTCCGTATGGTGAGGGCCGAGGACGTGCCTCGGGTGGCGCACGTCGTCGACGAGGTGCTTGCGCGGCACCCTCTCTTGCGCAAGACACACGGGAAGAAGGTCTTCGAGTTGCTGCCCGACGTGGACTGGGACAAGGGAAAGGCGGTGCTTTGGCTGCTCGACGCGCTGGGCCTCGATAGGCCGGATGTCGTGCCCTTCTATCTCGGGGACGACGTCACGGATCGCGATGCGTTCGAAGCGCTGCGCGGGAAAGGGATCTCCATCCTCGTTGCCGAACGGCCGCAGCCGACATGTGCGGACTATCGGCTGTCGGACACGGCCGAGGTCCGCGCCTTTCTGGGCGAGCTGAGCGCCATCCTCGGCGGGGGCGCGTGATGGACGACTGGCGCCTGACCTACGAGGGCTACGATCCGAAGGAAGAGGGGCTGCGCGAAACCCTGTGCACATTGGGCAACGGCTACTTTGCCACGCGCGGCGCCTTGCCGAACGCGGTCGCGGACGGAGTCCATTATCCGGGCACCTATCTGGCCGGAGGCTACAACCGCCTGACCACGGAGATCGAAGGCCATGGGATCGAGAACGAGGACCTCGTCAATATTCCCAACTGGCTGCCTCTGGTGATTCGCATCGATGAGGGGCCGTGGCTCCGGCCGGACGACTTCGAATACGTCGGCTACCGGCAAGAGCTCGACATGAGAGAGGGCGTCCTTCACCGTTCCGTCCGGCTGCGCGACTCGCAGGGCCGAACGACGCTCTGGGAAGAGAGGCGGGTCGTGTCGATGGACAACCCGCACTTGGCGGCGCTCGAGGTGCAGTTGACGCCCGAGGACTGGTCCGGGCGTCTGACCGTGCGCTCCGCGCTCGACGGCGGCGTCGTCAACGATGGAGTCGCCCGCTACCGCGGGCTGAATAATCGGCACCTGGAAACCCTGGAAACAGTCCAGACGGCGGAGGACACGATCCTGCTGCGCAGCCGGATGGTCCAGAGCCGGCGCGAGATCGTCGAGGCCGCTCGGACGCGGCTTTATCGAGGATCGGAGCTCCTGCCCGGCGAGCGTGAGTTGGAGCGGCTGCCCGATTTCATCGCCCAGGACATCGGGGTCGGCGTGGAAAAAAGCAAGGGGATCAGGGTCGAGAAGGTGGTCGCGCTGTACAATTCGTCCGACCCTGCGATCTCCGAGCCGAGCCTCGCCGCGCTCACGCAGCTGGCCGATGCCGGATCGTTCGAAAGTCTGTTCCAAGAACACCGGCTCGCCTGGGCACAACTCTGGGACATGTTCGGGATCCGGATCGAGACCGAGGTGGATGCGGGCGTGCAGATGAAGCTCCATCTGCACGTCTTCCATCTCCTGCAGACGGTTTCGACGCACTCCATCGATCTCGACGTCGGGATGCCGCCGCGTGGCTGGCATGGCGAGGCCTACCGCGGACATATCATGTGGGACGAGCTGTTCATTTTCCCCTATCTCAACCTGCGCAGGCCGGTGCTGACGCGGGGACTGCTGCGCTACCGCTACCGCCGGCTGGGAGAGGCCCGCCGGGCCGCGGAGCAGGCCGGATACCGCGGAGCCATGTTTCCCTGGCAGAGCGGCAGCAGTGGCCGCGAAGAGAGCCAACGGCTGCACCTGAATCCGCTTTCGGGGCACTGGGTCGCCGACAACTCGCAGCGGCAACGCCACATCAATGCGGCGATCGCCTTCAATACCTGGCAGTACTTTCAGGTCACCGAGGATCTCGAGTTCCTCTACGACTACGGTGCCGAGCTGATGCTGGAAATTGCCCGGTATTGGGCGGGCGTCGTCAGCTACGACGAGGACGCCGGGCGCTATGCGATCCGCGGGGTCATGGGACCGGACGAATTCCACACGGCCTATCCGGGAAAGGACCCCGCCACGGAGGGCGGCCTGGACAACAACGCCTACACCAACGTGATGGTCTCCTGGTCGCTGACACGGGCCCTCGATGTGCTCGATCTGCTGCCCGATCTTCGCCGCCGCGAATTGTGCGACCGGCTTGAACTGAGCGACGAGGAGTTGCGCAACTGGGACGACATCAGCCGGAACCTGATCGTCCCGTTCCGTGAAGACGGCATCATCAGCCAGTTCGAGGGCTATGAGGATCTGGAGGAGTTCGACTGGGAGGGATACCAGAAAAAATACGGGCGGATCGAGCGCCTCGACCGGATCCTGGAGAGCGAAGGGGCCGACCCGAACCGTTACAAGGTCTCGAAGCAGGCCGACGTGCTCATGCTGTTCTTTCTCTTTTCGATCGAAGAGCTCACGGAGATCTTCGATCGCTTGGGATACGATTTCGCCGCCGAGACGATCTCCAAGACCACCCAGTACTACATGCAACGCACCTCCCACGGCTCCACCCTGAGCTGGGTCACGCACGCCTGGGTGCTGGCGCGCGCCGACCGTCCGCGCTCGTGGCAGCTGCTGTCCCAGGCGCTCGACAGCGACTTCGCCGACGTGCAAGGGGGTACGACGCCGGAAGGGATTCATCTCGGTGCCATGGCCGGCACCATCGACCTGATCCAGCGCTGTTACGTCGGGCTGGAGACGCGGGCGAACGTATTGACCTTTAATCCACGGCTTCCCGACGAGCTGATCTCTCTCAAGACGACGGTGCGCTACCGGGGGCAGACCCTCGATCTCGAGGTCACCCATCATTGCCTGGGCGTCTCGAGCCGGCCTTTTACCGCGTATCCGATCACGATCGCCTATCGCGGCCATGTGCGCGAGATCAGCCCGGGGCAGCGCTATGAATTCCGGCTCGTCCCGGAGAAGGAGCGCGCTCCGGCCGGCAAGCAGCGCCGCCGCGCCAAGCGACGGGGCTAGGGTTGGGCATCAGGACCAGGACGGTTCGGTAAGGTTGTTGCGGTTCGCGCTACCCAATCTTGTCGGCAATCCGGATTCAACCGCGCGCCCCGCGGGCCGAGAAACCGCCGGCCGCATTTAGCCGCATTTAAGTGACGGCGCGGATTTCGCCTGAGCGGCCTTTGGCTGGCAGCCGGCGACAAGCCATCCTCATGCGGGCGAAATCATGGTCCGCGCACCAACGCCGGCCGAGTCCGAAAGGCGGTTCCCACCGAACGGATCGCGGAATGCCGGCCCTTTCGGCGCCATGGCCTCATTGTGTCCCTTTGTCGGTGCGTTGGCTGAACGGCGGCTCGCAGTCCGTTGTCGTGAAGAGCGGGGATTCGCGCGCTCGTAGGGATCCGAGCGGTAGTACGGATCCGGCACCCAGCCGCCCATCGGGCTGACATTGGGGTTCCCGAACTCGTTCGCGCCGAACGCGCCGCCGACTCCGGGCCCGGTAACCCCGGGTTGCCCGGGCATCATGTAGATCGGATCGGAAGCGCTCGCCGGTGTCGCCGATGAAGCGAGGCCAAGCGCGGCAACCAGAGCCGCCGCGGACACCGTCAGGAACCGTTCGCGTTTCATCGCACACCTCCAATGCGTCTGTCGCGTAGCCCGGTCCTACCCCTTTAACGTTAACGTGGGTTGCCGCGTCGCTGCGACAAGAGCAGGCCGCAGCCGTGCGCGCCGCGCGTGCCGTTGTGGCCGCCCCGTGCCGTCGTCACAGCTTTGTCAGGCATCGTGGCATCTCACCCAAATGGGTGAGCTTTCGATTGAGCGATGCAGAAATACCGCTTTCGTGAGCGGTGAAAGCCGCGTCGCCATGCCCGCGGACGGGCGCGCCATTACAGCTTTGTAATTCCGCGTACGCCGTTCTGTCACCCGAGATGGACTATAAACGGCCCGCAGTCCACGGGCTTGATCCCGGGATGCATAAGCACGCTGATCTTCGGGTCCGGGGCCACGAGACGTGCACTGATGGTCGTGCCGGCATCGAAGCGGCGGGCGTCGCAAAAAATAAAATGGGAGCCCCAGTCCCGATAATGGCGGAAGCGCGTTTCCGGCCGACCGTGGATCACGCCGTCAGAACATCGCTGACGACGATCGTCGGCCTCTCCGAAATTCTCCATTCTGAAATGTTTGGGCCGCTCGGCAGCAAACGCTACCAGGCGTACGCCGCGGACATTCGGGAGAGCGCATCGAGGCTTCGAAAACTCATTCGATCGGACGCGGCGCAAAGCGTCGGCCGCGGCGCGACGCGGCCGCTGCCGCGGCGCCGGAGCGCAGGACTGGCCCAGTCCGCCCAGTTCCCAGCCGAGTCCGCGTCGCGCCCGGGAGAGGTTGCCCGGGCGGTGTTTTGCGATGCCTCTGTTATGGATCTCGTCGGTTTCGCATACGAAGCCGGCAACGAGCCCGGGCGGTGGCCGCAGTTCCTGGAGAGCCTGCGCTTTGTTCTCGGGGCGGAAACGGCCGCACTCCTGTTGCACGACCGGTCGGCGCACGTCCTCCGGGACTTGCATGTGGTTGGCCACGAGGGCTCGCGCGAACCGGATCTGCCGGGACCCGGGTCGTCGCTGGACGAAGCCGCCATGAAAAGGTCGGCGTCGGTGGTTCCGGGAAACGTTTGGACGGAGGCCGCCATCGTTGCGCCGGGCGAGAATGCGGTGCAGAGCCGCGCGGGAAACGGAAACGATGCGCCGAGTGTCCGCCACAGGATGGGCGGTCTGGTCGAACGCAACGGCTCCGAAGCGATCATTCTTGCCGTGTCACGGCCCCGCGGCATGGGACCGTTCGAATCGGAGGAAGTGGCGCTGCTCGAAACAATTCTGCCCCACGTCCGCAAGGCGCTGGACTTTCGCCGGAACATCGGCCGGCTGGAAAAGGCCTGTGAAGCGTTTGCCTTCACCTTCGATCGCCTGCCGTGGGCGGTGATGCTTGTGGGGTCGGATGGGCGTCCCTTCCAGTTCAATCGCAGGAGCACCGAGTTGTTGAACGCGGCCGACGGGTTGACGCTCGGGCGGGACGGCCTGTGCGCCGCGACGGGCCGCGAAACCGCGGCGTTGCGCACGGTGATCGCCAGCGCGGTCTCCGCGGCGAAGCGTCATTCGCGGGACGGCGGCGGGGCGCTGGCGCTTTCGCGGCCGTCCGGCAAGAAGCCCCTTTCCGTTTCGGTTCTCCCGGCGCCGACAAGAGCCAACGGGGAGCTCCCGAACGAGACCGGCCCGATGGCGGCCATATTCGTCGCCGATCCCGACGAGGCCTGCGCGGCCAGCAGCGACGACCTTCGGCAGTTTTGGCAGCTCACGCAGTACGAGGCGCGGGTCGCCGCCATGGTCGCCAAGCGGCTGGGGGTGGAGGAGATCGCCGCGGCAATGGATATCACCACGAACACGGTCCGCACCCACCTCAAACACATCTTCAACAAGACGCAGACGGCAGGCCAGGTCGAGCTCGTCCATCTGATCCTGGGAAGCCCCGCCGTTCTCCCCCGCGACTAGCCCGCGATTTCTTCATGCACAGCGCAGCATGGGTCCGGTATCGCGCGGCAAGGGGCAAAGAACGGGCCTGCCGATCCGAGCCGGCTCCGTTTCGGAGCGCGGTCCGCCCCGCGACGACCGGGTGCCGTAAAAAAAATTTCACGGGCTCACTCATCGGGGGGAAGCCCGAGGCGCGCGTTGCGGCGATGATCCTCCATTTTGCGGGCGGCCATGGCACGGATCCTGTTGGTGGAGGACGACACGCAAGCGCGCTTGCTCATGCACCATGCGCTGGTCGGGGCGGGGCATGACGTCTTCGCGGCTCGCGACGCGCGCGAGGCGCTTGACGCGCTGCAGACCGCGGGATCTTTCGACTTGGTGCTTGCGGAAATGGCCATGCCGGGGCTGAGCGGCATCGAGCTCGCGCTGGAAATGTCGGTCACCTATCCGGACACCCCCATCCTTTTGGTGGCGACGCGCGGCGCCGCGGGCCCCGCGGGATGAACGACCGGCCCCTGCTACAGCAAGTGTTGCGGCGGGGGAGTCGGAGGGGTGGAAGATCTGGGCGTCGCGGCCGGGCACCATGCCCGGCGACGTGACGCCGACCATGGCCGAGAATGCTGAAAAGCGAACAAAGCACACCGAGAAACAGACACGAAAGGCGCCGTCTCAAGCGGCTACAGCGGCACCCGCCCGTTCCTGCGCGCGAGCCGCCTGCGGTCGTGCACGCCCGCGAAGAGGCGGCCCGGCACTACGAGGCCGGCAGGCTCGCCGAGGCCGAGGACGCCTGCGCGGCGATTCTTGCCAGAAAGCCGCGCGACCCCAACGCGCTGCGGCTGCTCGCGCTGGTCGCCATCAGGCAGGAGGATTTCCCGGCCGCCGTTCAGGTGTTGACCGCGGCGCTGGCCGGCCGGCCCAACGACGACGAACTCTGGCTGTTGCAAGGCATGTGCTTGGCGCGCGTCGGCCGTCTCGACGGCGCGATCGAGGCGTACCGCCGATCGCTCGCTCTCAAGCCCGGAACCACCGCGGCCCTCAACAACATGGCGAACGCCCTTTTGGCGAGAGGCCGTGTCGGCGAGGCCGTGACCGCCCTCAAGCAGGCGATCGTCGTCGATCCAGACGATCCGGTGCTTCATCACAGCCTGGCCAACGCCCTTTTCAGGATCGACAAGCTCGACGCCGCCATTGCCCATTACGAGAAGGCCCTGGAGCGCGATCCCGATCTCGGCGAATCGCTTTCCAGCCTCATCCACACCGCGTACCACGCCTGCCGGTGGGAAGGCCTCGCGGAGCGGTGCGCGAGGGCCGACCAACTGATCCGCGCCGCCGATGCGGGCGAGGGAAGGATCGTGGAAATGCCGCTCGCCAACGTCACGCGGTGCGACGATCCCGCCATCAACCGCATGGTCGCCGTCGCGGAATGCAAACGGATCGTGAAACAGCGCGTGACCCCGCTCCAGGCGGAGTTCTCGCACCGGCCGCGGCGCGCGCGCGCGGGCTCGAAGATCGCGATCGGATACCTGTCGAATTCGTTCCGGGCCCACCCGACCGCCTACCTCTTGTGGCGGCTGTTCGAGCTTCACGACCGCTCCCGGTTCCGGATCCACGCCTATTCGGCGGGCCCCGACGACGGGAGCGATGCCCGCAGGCACGTCGAGAAAACCTGCGACCGCTTCGTCGACGTCCGCGCGATGGGAACCGCCGAGGCCGCGCAAGCCATCTATGACGACGAGGTCGACATCCTCGTCGACCTCGACGGCCACATCCAGGGCGAGCGCCTCGACGTCGCCGCGTTGCGTCCCGCGCCCGTCGTCGCGACGTATCTCGGCTTTCCCGGAACCACCGGCGCCGACTTCATCGATTACATCGTCACGGACAGGATCGTCAGCCCGCCCGAGCATGCGCCCTGGTATACCGAGCGCTTCGCGTATCTGCCCCACACCTACCAGTGCAACGGCGGCGTCCCGGCGGCCCCGTCGCGGAGCTTCACGCGCGCGGAGCTCGGGCTGCCCGAGAACGGTGTCGTTCTTTGCTCGTTCAACCAGGGCTACAAGATCGAGCCGGTGATGTTCGATGTCTGGATGCGGCTGCTCGAGGCCGTCCCGGACGCCGTGCTGTGGCTTTGGCGCAACAACGAGGATGTCGCGACGAATCTGCGCCGCGAGGCGCAGCGCCGGGGTATCGCGCCGGAAAGGCTCGTTTTCGCCGGGAAGCTGCCGCGGGACGAGCATCTCGCCCGTCTGGGACTGGCTGACCTCGCCCTCGATACCCGCCTCTACAACGGCCACACGACGACCACCGACGCCCTGGCCGCCGGCGTGCCGGTGGTCACGCTCCGCGGTCGGCACTTCGCCTCGCGTGTATCGGCAAGCCTCCTGACCGCCGTCGGAGCGCCCGAGCTCATCGCGGACAGCCTCGAGGCATATGAGGTGCTGGCCTTGCGGCTCGTACGGGACCGCGCGGATCTGGGGGAGCTGCGCCAGAAGCTTCGCCGCAATCGCATGACCGCGCCCTTGTTCGATACGCCGCGCTTCGTGCGCAACCTGGAGCGGGCCTACGGCCAGATGATCGACATCTGGTGTGCCGGAGAAGAGCCCCGACAGTTCGAGGTCGTGGAGGAATGAAAAATTCGTGCGAACGGAAACGGAATTACCGTGTCCGTGCAAGGGACTTTCATGAAATCTTTTTCAGAAACGCAAAGAAAATATCTTTGATTCTAACCCATGTGAGTGACGCCGCCTTCCCCCCATTCTGTGACTCTTCCCGGCAGCGGAGCGATCCCCTTCGGCGCTCGCCCGAGCCTCTGCAAGCAAGAAGGAGAGCAGCGCCAGCGGGCGTGGTCCGAAAGTCGGGACCCGTGTGGAGTTGTTCCGCGAACGACCGCGAAACGAGGACGAACATAGTGGATGGGGGCCAACTCAGGAGTCCGGTGGACCGTTTCCGGTCCGCGCAAGGCATCGGCGATGCCGGGGCGGCTGCGCCCGGCCCCGGAATTTCGTTCCGCGATTTTCATTTGGGATTTACCGGCCTTTGCAGGCCGAACAGAAGCGGTACCGCCTCAATACCGGCGGAACAAAGCATTGGTTATCCGGCACGGGAATTCCCCGGCCGGCGCAAAAACTCCGGTTCAGAGAGAGGAGTGAAAGCATGAAGCGACTAATCATTCCCGGGTCGCTGAGCGTCGTGGCCTTGCTCGCCATCGCCACGCCGCCGCCGGCCTATGCGACCGTCACCGTGGTCGGGTCGATCTCCAAAACGAAGGACATCACGGTCAACGAGCAGATCACGATCAGCAAGGCCGTCGACGTCCTGGCGACGGTGTCGCTGCGGGCGGACAGGGCCGCCGAGGCCGACACGGTCGACAACCAGGTCATCACCAACGACTTCGCCTGCGGCAACTGCAGCGAAAAGCTCGATTGGATCAACGGTTCCATCAACAACAACATCGGCGCCGTCAGCGTCAACCAGGCGGCCGGCAACAACAACAACCAAGCCAACGGCGTGACCGCGGCCGTGGACGACTACACGCCGCCGGGCAACACGACGCCACCGCCGTCGCAGCCGCTGCCCGGCCTCCCGGGTGGCTTCGCCCAGGCCCAGGCCGCGGTCGATCAGCGCATCGGCCTCGACGGCGGCGCTCCCGTCGGCGAAGCAACCGTGGATCCGAACTACGTCAACACCGTCAACGTCCTGTTCCGGACCGCGGAGATCTCCGGATCGGTCAACGACAACCTGGGCGTGATCGCGGTGAACGAGGCGACGGGCAACATGAACAACCAGACCAATACCCTGACCCTCGCCCTGTCGCTCTCGGGCGGCGTCGCGCTGTCGGAGGCCGATCTCGGCCAAGCGAACGCGAACAATCAGGTCCACGAGGCGAGCGTGGTCAAGACCTCGGCGATCGCCGACTCGATCAGCGGCAATTACGGCATCGTCGGCGTCAACCAGACGTCCGGCAACTTCGCCAACCAGGCCAACGTGGTCGCACTCGCCGCGGCCGTCCAGGTCAGCCCGTAAGGAGGAGCGATCATGAAAAAGCAGACTCTCGCATTCGCGGTCGTCGTCGCGGCGGGGTTCATCGCCTCTCCGGCATGGGCCGACGTTTCAGTCACGGCCACGATCACCAAGACGAAGACGATCACCGTGAGCGAGCAGATCACGGTGAACAAGCTCGTCGATATCGCCGTCAACGTGAACGCATCGGACGCGACCAACGCGGCCGAGGCGCTCGCTCTCGCCAATGTGTCCAACAACGGCAACCTGGTTGACCGCACGATCGACCTGAGCAACCTTCCCGAGGGCACAACGCCGCAGGTCGGCCTCACCCCGGACAACGGCGACATCACCCGAATCTCGCAGATTCAGGGCAACTCGGTCTCCAACAATACCGGGGCCGTCGGCGTGAACCAGGACAGCGGCGACAACGTCAACCAGGGCAACCTGGTCTCGTTCGGCCTCACGGAGAACGGCCAGACCTTCACCAACGCCCAGGCCTCCGTGCAGCAGGAAAACACCGCGAATCTGGTGCGCTGGGGACTGCTGTCCGGTGCGACGAATACCGATAATCCCATCAGCGTCCTGGCCGACATCGAGGACAGCATCAACAACAACACCGGCATCGTCGGGGTGAACCAGAACTCCGGCAACATGAACAACCAGACCAATGCGGTTGCCGCGGCGGCCGGCCTCGCCGTTCCCAACCCGACCGCGGACCAGACCACCAACGGGGTCGCCACGGCGGTGGCCTTGGCCGAGGCGGATCTGGGCCAGATGAACTCGGGCAACACCGCGAACGAGGTCAATGCGGCCAACACCGGCACGATCTCCGGCTCGGTCAACAGCAACACCGGCATCGTGGGCGTGAACCAGGCGGTCGGCAACATGGGCAACCAGGCCAACACCGTCTCCGTCGCCGTCACGCTCAATCCTTGAGGAAGGGAGGCAAGAGCCATGAAAAAGACAGCAACCGTGCTTACGGCCCTCGTTCTGGCCGGCGGCTTGGCCACTCCCGCCCTTGCGGATATCACGGCCACCGCGAGCATCGACAAGACGGACAACGTCACGGTGAACGAGCAGATCAGCATCACCAAACAGGCTGACATCCTGGTGGTCATGGGCGCGAGCGTGACAACGAACTCGGACGGCTTCCTCGAGATCACGCCGTTGGCGCTGGCCGGGGCGGCGGAAGCGGACGCACTCGCCAACGTGACCAACACGGAGAACACAAGCGGTCCGGATTTCCTCGTCAACACCAACCAGAGTCCGACCAATAACCGCTACGTGGCGACGATTAGCAGCTCCGTCACCGGCAACCAGGGCATCACCCAGGTCAACCAGGACGTCGGGAACAACACCAACCAGGGCAACAATGTCGCCCTGGCCTACACCGAGGTCCCGCAGTCCTTCGCCGATGCCCAGGCCGGCGGCGACCAGAGCAATACCAACAACTTCGCGAGCAACTGGGCCGTCTCGCCGCTGCCGAGCGATCTCACGCCCGGGGTCGATCCGACGACGCTGCCCAACAGCGACTTCAGCCAGATCGCGCTGATCGACGGCTCGATCAACTCCAACATCGGCATCGTCGGGGTGAACCAGAACGCCGGCGACATGAACAACCAGACGAACGAAGTCGCGGCGGCGATCGGGGTCAACCCGCAGCTGGCCATGGCCGAAGGCGCGCTGGGCCAAGTCAACTCCGGCAACTTCGTGAAGGCGGCGAACACCGTCAAATACGACGAAATCAACGGGTCCGTGACGGGCAACCAGGGCGTCGTGAACGTCAACCAGAGCACGGGCAACATGAACAACCAGATGTCGTCGTTTGCCATCGCTGCGGCGGTCAATTCCGACGCAACGGTTCGCAGTCTGATCGGCAGCCCGACCCAATAGGAATCTCCCGGGGGAGGGGTCTTTCCCTCCCCCATTTTTTCGGGCGCATTGGTTTGAGCATTTTCGGTCACTCGATTCTTGAAAACGGACGCGGGAAGCCGACGGCATGTTTGGCGGTAGGGGTGTAAAGCGGCTGGCCTGGGCCGGCGCCACGACGGTGCTGGCCTTGGCTGCCGCCGCACCCTTCTGTGGCCGTGCCGTGGCCGCCGATCTGCCGCCCGAGGTGACGTGGGACGACGCCTATTGGCAGATTTCCGGCGCGGACGAGGCGGCGGCGATCGTGGCCAACACGCGTGCCGTGGCGTTCGCCCATGTCGTCGCGAGCCAGACGCTGGCGAACAACGTCCTGAACCTTCAGGACATGAGCAGCTCGGCGCTCATTCAGGATTCGTTCAACGGCGACGCCGGGATCATCGACGTCAACCAGCAGGCCGGCGATCTCAACAACCAGGCGAACGTGCGCGCCTTCGCCTACACGCCCGGCCTCGGCACCCTCCAGGCCGCCCAGGCGGACGTCACCATGGCCATGTACGGAAACTCGATCACGACGAGCGGCGGCGCCCTCAGCGCCGGCATCGACGGCAGCTTCAACAACACCGTGGGCATCGTGGGCGTGAACCAGGCCGCGGGCAGCCTGAACGAGGAAGTCAACGTCCTCGCGCTCAGCCTGGGGGCCAGTCCCGGGGCCGACTCGATCATCCTCGACGACGCCACGCTCGCCCTGATCGGAACTCCGGACCAGAACACCGAGAACAAGGATCCGAACAAGCCGCGGCAGCAGACCACGTCGATGACGAACTCCTTCAACAATTTCACGGGGATTGCCCAGGTCAACCAGGTCGCTGGCGATCTGAACCGGGTCGACAACGTGATGGCCGTTTCCGTGATGACGATGCGATGAGCCTGCGGTGGTCGGTGATCCTCATCCTGGGCGGGCTGACGGCGGCGACGCCGGCCGCAGCGGCGAACATGTTTGGCGTCCCGGGACCGGGCGGCACGACGCTCGACGTGCCGGTGAAGACCTTCGTCCAGATGCGCTTCCGCGACATGGTGCGCCAAGCCTACGACGTGAGCTGCGGGGCGGCGGCGCTCGCCACGGTCCTCAAATATTTCTACGGCGAGAAAACGACCGAGCGGAAGGTCATCGACCAGATCATGGAAACCGCGAGCAAGGAAACCAAGGAAAAGATCAGCAGGGACGGCTTCTCGATGCTCGAGCTCAAGAAGGAGGGCGAGCGATTCGGGCTGGTGTCCGGCGGCTTCCGTATTCCCAAGGCGGAGAGCTTGGAAAACCTGAAGATCCCGGCGATCACCCTGATCAACGTGCGGGGCTACGACCACTTCGTGGTGATCCGCAGCGTGCAGGACGGAAAGGTCTATATCGCCGATCCGGCCTTCGGGAACCGCAGCGAAACCCTGTCGAGTTTCGCCGACGGATGGCGTCACGTCATCCTGGTGTTCTTGAGCAAGAACAAGGTCGGGAAGGGGGCATTCAGGACCACGACGCAGGTCCGCGGGCGCGAGGACGAGGTGTTCGATTTGATCGATCGCGGAATACCGACGATTCCGCATACATCCGGAGAGTTTTGAGGCGCGCCGGTGGAAATGCGCGCGTTGTGTGAGACGCGCTGCGAGCGGAGGCAACGACGATGATGAGACAAGCGGCGATTCCGATTTCTGCTGCGATTTTCATGAGCCTGTCGCCGGCCGCCCATGCCGGTCTTCTGAACAAGCAGGGAGGCACGATGGGGCTGGCTCCGGACGCGGCGTGGGCCGTTCCGATGAAGGACAGCGAGATGGCGAAGCTGCGCGGCGGCATGGGCGGCTTGTCGTTCAGCGTCTTCTTTACGGGCTCCGTCACCGATCTGACGACGCCTCCGAGCACCAACCTGCCGACGACCGTGGGCGACGTCACGGTCAGCAGCGGCACGGTCGATGTCTCCGGATTCGTCGCCAATACCGGGACCCTGAACGGCGTCTTCCAGTTCACCAACGTGAACGGCGACATGAATGTCGTGAACAACCACATGACGATCCAGATCGCGGTCTTCCCGCCGGGATCTCCCACGCTCTCGACGTTGCAGGTATTCGGCGTTCCGGCCCAATGACGGGCCCGGAAAGCCAGATCGCGCGCGACCAGCTCCGGGGTGCGGTGCGCCGGGTGCCCGCGCCGTCGACGAAACCGATGTCTTAACCGGTTGAAAGAGGCGGCAATGAAACTCTTGACACACCGGCTGTTGCGGACCGTTGTCGCCGGCATCGCGGTGGCAATGGCACATCCGGCCTTCGCGGCCGAGGCGATCGGCCAAGCCGCGCCGCGGGCGGCGGGCCCCGTCATCGCGGTGCCGGTCGGGGCGATCGCCCTGTCCGATTCGCAGCTGAGCGGCTTGCGGGGCGGAAGCGGGTTTTCGGATTTCCTGAATACGGTCCTGGCCGGGCTTCCGAGCCAGAATACCGTCCAGGCGCAGATCGGACAGTCGGGCCCGATCACGGTCTCGGGCGATGGCCCGCAGACCCTGACGCTGACGACGCCGAACGTCCAGGTGAACCTGTTCGCCGACAATTCCGGCACGTCGCCGCCGATCAACCTGACGCAGACCTACGCGTCATCCGTGACGCGCGGCTTTGTGCAGACCTTTTCCTCCACCTTCTGACGTCGTTCGCGCGCGCAGGTCGAGCGGATGACCCGGAGCGGTTACGCATGCGTTTTATCCGAACCTTTGAGCGCCGGATCGTCGCCAGGGCAGCGGCGAGATAGCGCGGCCCGGAACTTTCTCAGGGGATAGGCATGGATCTTCGTGTTCGGGCCTGCGTGACGGCCTTCTTCGCCGCGAGCGTCTCGTGGCCGGTTGCCGCATGCGCGGCCGGTGTGTCGGCGAACCCGGCCGGCGCCGCGCCATATCCCGCGACCTCCGCGCCAGCGCCCGCGCAGAATCCGAGCCCGTACCCCTCTTATGGCTACGCGCCGTATCCGAGCGCCGAGTACGGCGATGCGCGGTATTCCGGCGCGCCCTCGGTCGACCTGAGCGGTCTGGAGCGGCGGATCGCCGAGCAGGAAAAACAGGTCGCGGAACAGGAGAGCCAGCTCAAGAAGCAATCGGCGCGTCTCGACGCCCAGGCCCGCGAGCGCCAGGCGCAGATGCGGCTCATCTGGGACCAACAGCAGGCCCTGGAGCGGCAGGAGCGGGAACTGCAGAACCTCCGGGCCCAGTATCAACAGGCGCAGGCGTCCGCAGGTTACGGCCGCGCGGGGCAAGCCGGCGCCGCGGCCGCGCCCGGCTATTACGACGGCCCGGCGCGGCCCCGCTACTGGTATGCGCAGGACATTCAGCCGGTGGCGCCGACGCCGCTTCCGCCCGAAGGCTCGCAGCCGCCCCAGGCCCCCACGACCCAGCCGAAAGCGCCGACGGGACAGCCCCAGGCGGCCCCCGAGGGCCAAGCGCAGCCGGCGCCGGGCAAGACCGAAACCAAGGCCGGCGAGGAGGAACGCCCCAAATCCGAGAAGCCCATCGAACTGCTGCTTCTGCAGGCGGGCGGCGTCCTGCTTCCCAAGGGCCGGCTCGTCCTCGAGCCGTCGGTCGATTACACCCACAGCTCGAGCAACAGCGTCGCCATCAGCGGCTTCACGATCTTCAATGCCATCGTGATCGGCACGATCCAGGTGAACGCGATCAGCCGCGATATCGTGACGAGCGAGCTGACGGGGCGGTACGGCATCACCAACCGGCTCCAGGCGGACTTCCAGGTGCCCTACGTGTACCGGCAGGACACCGAGACCCTCGGCGTGGGCACTCCCAACGCGCTGGACCGCACCACGAGCGGCATGGGGATCGGCGACCTGCAGGGCTCGCTCGAATGGCAGCCGATCACGCGCGACGGCTGGATTCCGGACACCATCTTCCGGGTGAGCGCGCGCGCCCCGACGGGAAAGAGCGTTTTCGAGATCCCGACGGTGCAGGTCGTGACCGACCAGAACGGGACGACCGAGCCCCGCCTCATGGAGGCGCCCACGGGAACCGGGTTCTGGGGGGCGGGGCCCGGCGTGACCGCCGTGTGGCGGACGGACCCCGTGGTCCTGTTCGCGGGCGGGTCCTATACCTTCAACTTCTCCCGCAATTTCGAAACGTTCGGGAAGATCGACCCCGGCAACACCTTCCAATTCTTCGGGGGGATGAACTTCGCGATCAACCAGGCCGTCTCCATGAACATGTCGTTCACGGACCAGATCACGAGTTCGACGAAACAAAACGGGGTGACGTCACCGGCGACCTCGTCGAACGACGCCCGTCTCCTCATGGGGACCTCCGTCGGGATCACGCCGCAGGTGTCGCTGCTGGCCTCGGCAAGCGCCGGCCTGACCGCCCAATCGCCGGATTTCGAATTCATCCTCAGCGTGCCGATCACGTTCGACGTGTTCCGGTAGCCGCGCCGGCGTGCTTGGCGGCGCGGGTTACTTCGACGCCAGCGCCTGCGTCGCCTTTTCGGCGAAGCTGTTATCGATGAAGGGCGCGAGCTTCGGCGCGTCCTTCAGCACCTTTGCCTGTTGCAAGCCCCAGGCGTTGTATTCGGCGTCGGCGACGAGCGGCGGCGTCCATTCGTATCGGTCGTAATCCGCCATGCCGACCCATGCCTCCGCCGTCTGCGGCTGCACCGTAATGCCTTGCCTGTGCAGGAAAATCTGGAGCAGGCGGGCGGCGTCTTTGGGATCCTGCTGGATGTAATGCAGCGCCGCGATCCACCCCCGGACGAACCTCTCGACCAGCTTCGGCTGCTTTTGGATCATCGCATTCGTGGTGATCAGCGGCATGGCGTCGATGACGCCGATCGACTTGACGACGTCCTCGGGCGTCATGATCGCCACGGCTTTTTTCTTTTGAATCAGGGGGGCCGTGTAATGTTGCGTCTCGAAGATCGCATCGGCCTTTCCCTTTTCGAGGGCGGTTTCAACCCCCGACGGGCTCATCAACTCGGTCTTCACGTCCTTCGGGGCGATTTTCGCGGCGTTGAGGAGCCGCATCAGAACCGGCAGGGATTCCGAGCTCCGCGACAAACCGATCGTCTTGCCCTTCAGGTCCGTGATGCTCTTGATACCCGAGCCCGGTTTGGCGACCAGCTCGAAATGCGTTCCGGAGACGCCGACCGCGACCGCCTTGACGGGCAGCTTCGCGGCGGCAAGCGCGATGAAGAAGCGCTGGGGAATGGCGGCGAAGTCCGTCGAGCCGGCGACCAGCGAATTGGCGAGCGCCTTGGCGGAGGCGGTCGGAAGCCCGCTGACGACGATGTTCTGCTGGTCGAAGAAGCCGCGCTCGATGCCCACGATCGCGGGCAAGCCGTCCCACCCGCTCCCGAAGGCGAGGCGGACCAGCGCCGGATGCCGCATCCCTGGCGCGCCGTGCCCCCTCGGCGCGTCCTGCGCCTTCTGCGCCGGTGCCGTCGGCGCCTTCGGCGTCTGACCCCAGGCTTGAAGCGGGAGCAACGCGAAAGCCAAGACGACGAGGGCCCGTCCGATTGCCGACAAGGCGGAATTTCTCATGGTTGCCGGTCCTCTTTTCGATTTCGGCCGAAACCGTGTATGGCGGGCCGAAGAACGCATGCGAAAGCGCTTCGCTGGCCGGCGCCCGACCGCCCCCAGGCGAATTGACCCCAGGCTAGGGGGCCTTGGGCCGCCTTCCATCCTCCAAAGCGAGTATGCCCGGCGAAAAACCGCGACCGCGGAAAACCGCGAACCGCCGCGAGGGGCGAGGAGCCATCGAATACGGAAGCGGGCAGGGGCCGCTTCCGGAGCGCCGACAGGAGGCCGCCGCTCAGCCCAGCGCGACGTCCAGGAACATCATCACGACCAGCCCGATCATGAGGCCGGCGGTGCCCTCGGTTTCGAGGCCCTTGCGGTGCGTTTCCGGAATGATCTCGTCGCTGATCACGAAGATCATCGCCCCGGCCGCGAACGCCAAGCCCCACGGCAGAAGCGTGTTCGCGAAGGTGACCGCGCTGATGCCGAGCGTGCCGCCCACGGGCTCGACCAGGCCCGTCAGCGTCGCCACCAGCGCCGCCTCCACCTTGCCGTAGCGCAAGGTCAGGAGGGCGAGGGCGACCGCCAGCCCCTCCGGCATGTTCTGGAGGCCGATGCCGATGGCAAGCGCGGTGCCGTTGGCGACGCCGCTGCCGAAGCCGACACCGACCGCGAGGCCTTCGGGGAAATTGTGCAGGGTAATGGCGATGATGAAGAGCCAGATCCGGCTGATCCTCTCGGTGTGCGGGCCTTCGGGGCCGGAGATGAAATGCTCGTGCGGCGCGTATCTGTGCATGAGCCACAGAAACGCCGCGCCCAACAGGACGCCGGCGATGACCAATGTGACGGCGCCGAGCCTGCCCGCGCCCTGGGCCCCGGCCGCGCTCATGGCCGGCAGGATCAGGGAGAAGAACGACGCCGCGAGCATCACGCCCCCGGCGAAGCCCAGCAGGACGTCCTCGGTGCGCGGGGAAATCCGCTTGAACACGAAGATGGGGAGCGCCCCGATCCCGGTCGCAAGCCCGGCCAACAGGCTCCCGAGCGAGCCCAGAAGGACGGGAGAAAGATGGGCGATCGCGTCCATGCCTCATTTCTATCACGGGCCGGCGCCGCCCGCCCCTCCCGGCGCGCCCGCGTCCGCCCCCGGCCGGTTCCCGGAATCCGCGGCGGGGCGTGATAAATCCGGTCCGGCGCTTCAACCGCGTTGCGCCCGGCGGGGCGGGCTATTATTGCCTTCCCGGGAGATCCACTTGGAATCGGAGAGAGCAGAAGGCATGACCCGGCTCCCACGCGCCTTGGCCGCGCGCTTCCTTTCGCTGTGGATCGCGCTCGGTTTCCTTGCTCTTGCCCCGGCTGCCGCAAGCGCCGGCGACGAGCGCGTCACCCTTCTCGAGGAGAACGATTCTCTCTATTTCAACAGCGACAAGCACTACACCCAGGGAGTGCGGTTTTCCTATCTCGCCCCCGCTCTCGCGCCGCTGGCCGGCGGCAACGCGCCGTTCGACTTCTTCAACGGGATCGCGCCGGTCTTTGCCCGCGGCGGCGCGGGCACGGAGATCTCGCGGCGCTATGCGGTGTTCGCCGGCCAAAGTTTCTTCACCCCCGGAGACATCAGGCTCGATCCGCCCGACCCGCGCGACCGCCCTTATGCCGGCTGGCTCTACGCGGGAGTGAGCCTGCTTCAGGAGAGCGCGCGCCACATGCTCGAGAACCTGGAGCTGCAGATCGGCGTGGTCGGGCCGGCGGCGTTCGCCAAGCAGGTCCAGAACGACTTTCACCAGTTCATCGGCGCCGCGCCCGCCAAAGGCTGGCACAGCCAGATCAAGGACGAGCCCGGTGTGGCGCTGTCCTACGGGCGGCTCTGGCGCTTTGCGATCTTCGGCGACGGCGAGCGCGGCGCCGACGTCGTTCCCGGCCTCGGCGCGACCGTCGGCAACGTCTTCACCTACGGCGAGGCGGGCGGGCTGTTGCGGATCGGGACCGGCCTGGGCGCGGACTACGGCCCGGTGCGGATCCGGCCGTCGCTCTCCGGCACCGACTATTTCGCCGGCGCGAGGGCGGCCAGCGGACTCAACGGTTATTTCTTCGTCGGCGCGCAGGGACGAGTGGTCGGGCGCAACATCTTCCTGGACGGCAATTCCTTCCGCCGGAGCGCGAGCATCGACGCCGAGCGCCTGGTCGCCGATTTCCAGGCGGGATTCTCGCTGTTCTGGTCGGACGCGGCGCGGCTCGATTTCAGCGTGGTGCGGCGCACCGAGGAATTCGAGGGGCAGAACCGCCCCGACGTGATCGGGACCGCGGCGCTCGCGTTCTCATGGTGACGTCCCCGCAGTCGTCGCCGGGCGAGGGAGTGCGGGGCTTCCCGGCGGCGTTCAGGCTTTCCGAATGCCCTTGAGCCATTCCTGAAAACGGGTCCAGGCCTCGCCGTCCTCCGCCTGCACCACGACCTCGACCTCGCCTTTTTCGGGCGTCAGGAACTGCTCTTCGAAGGCATCGACCGGCATGTCGTTTTCGTCCTCGTAGGCGTCTTCCGGGCCGACCGGCAGCAGCCCGACGACGTCCTCGGCCCTGAGTTGCAACGTCCATCCGCCCGGCCCGTATTGGGGCGAGACCTCGAGCAGACCGTGGGCGGAGACGAGCGAGAGATCATCCTCCTCGCTGAGGCCGTAGGCCTGACGGTCGAAATCGGTGTCGAGCGTGTATTCCTTCGAGGCCCGCACCCAAAGGCTCGGCGCGCTCTTGCCCGCGTCCAGGCGCAGCCAGCGCAGGACGTCCCCCGGCAAAATGTCCACGGCATATTCGTCCATGGGCTCTCTCTTCCCCGACCTCCGCCGCATTCGCGCGGCCGGAGCCGTCCCCGCATGCTAATTCAGCCCCGGCGATCGGGAAAGACGGTGCGATCGGAAATCCGGTCACCGGGGCCCGGGGGGAAGCGGGCGCGGAGCGCCCGCCGCGGGGTCGTCAGCCGCCGCCTTCACCGAGGAAGGCGGCCAGGAATTCGCGGGTGCGCGGCTCGCGCGGCGCGGCGAAGATGCGTTCCGGCGGGCCTTCCTCGACGATGCGCCCGCGGTCGAAGAAGCAGACGCGGTCCGCGACCTCGCGGGCGAAGCGCATCTCGTGGGTGACCAGGATCATGGTGAGGTCGTGCTCGCTGGCCAGAGCGCGGATGACGCCCAGGACCTCGCCCACGAGCTCGGGATCCAGCGCGCTGGTGGGCTCGTCGAAGAGCATCACGCGCGGCCGCATGGCCAGCGCCCGGGCGATCGCCACGCGCTGCTGCTGGCCGCCGGAAAGCTCGCGCGGGTAGGCGCCGCGCTTGTCGGAAAGCCCGACCAGGGACAGCAGCTCCAGTGCGCGTTCCTCGGCTTCCTTGCGGGAAAGGCCGAGCACGGCGACCGGCGCCTCGGTCAGGTTGCGCAGCACCGTCATGTGCGGGAACAGGTTGAAATGCTGGAACACCATGCCGACGTGGCGGCGGATCTCCCGCAGATGGCGCTCGCTCGCCCGGAACGGCCCCTTGCCCCCGGGCTGGTGATAGGGGATTCCGTCCACCTCGACCGCGCCCTCCTGGAACGGCTCCAGCGTCATGAGGATCCGAAGCACCGTGGACTTGCCCGAGCCGCTCGGGCCGACGAGGGCGACCTTCTCGCCGGCCGCGACCTCGAAATCGAAGTCGGTCAGGACCACGAGATCGCCGAAGCGCTTCGTGACGTTTTGGAAGCGGACGATCGCGGTCATCGCAGCGGGATCCCCGATTTGGGCAGCGCCCGCTCCAGCCTCCGGATGAGATCGGAGCAGGCGACCGTCAGGATCAGGAAGATGGCCCCGACCATGGAAAGCGGAATCAGGTAGCGGAACGTGCGGTCGCCGATGATGCTGGCGGCGCCCAGCATCTCGACCACGGTGACGGTCGAAAGGATCGGCGTGTCCTTGAGCATCGAGATGAGATAGTTGCCGAGCGCCGGGACGATGCGGGGAATCGCCTGCGGGATCACGATGTCGCGATAGGTGCGCCAGCGACCCAGGTTGAGCGCGGTCGCCGCCTCCCACTGCCCGTGGGGGACCGCGTCGAGCCCCGCCCGGTAAACCTCGGAGGCGTAGGCGCTGTATTGCACCCCGAGCGCGATCGCGCCGGTCAGGAACGCGGGCAGGACGACGCCGAAGCGGGGCAGCACGAAATAAAGGAAGTAGAGCTGCACGAGAAGCGGCGTGTCGCGGACGAATTCGATGACCGACGCCGTGGGCCAGGCGATCCAGCGCGCCGGTGCGCGGCGCAGGAGCGCGAGGCCGAGACCGAGCGTCGCCGCGATGAAAAAGCCGAGCGCCGCGGCCTCGAGCGTGACCGAGAGCCCGACCAGCAGGATCGGCAGGATCGAGCCCGCGAAGGCGAGCGGCGAGCTCAGGTCCCAATGGAATCCGAACATCATGCCGCTGCCCTCCGGACCATCCCGCCGTGGCGCACGCGGTGCTCGAGCCAGCGCATGAACGCCATGAGCACGAGGGCCATGGCGAAATAGAGGAGAAGCGAGAGCGTGTAGATCGGGACGCTGTCGAGCGTCATGTTGCGGAGCTGCTGCGCCTGGAAGGTCAGATCGCCGATCGTGATCATGGAGACCAGAGCGGTGTCCTTCAGATTCTGGATCGCCAGATTGCCGAAGGGCGGCATCATCTCGACCAGCGCCTGCGGCAGCACGATGCGCCGGAGCGTGCGTGCGGGCGTGAGATTCAGGGCCTTCGCCGCCTCGAGTTGCTCGCGCGGTACCGCCAGCACCGCGCCGCGCACGACCTCGGCGCCGTAGGCGCCAATGTTGAGGCTGAGCCCCAGCACGCCGGTGAAGATCGGTGTGAACCGGACGCCGAGCAGCGGCAGCGCGTAGAACAGCCAGAACAGCTGGACCAGAAGCGAGGTGCCGCGGAAGATCTCGATATAGCCGACCGCGACGGCCTTGAAGGGCCACGGCGCGCTGGTGCGGGCGAGGCCCGCGGCGAAGGAGAGCAGCGCGCCCGCGCCCATGGAGATCACGGCGATCTCGGCGGTGATCTCGGCGCCGCGCAGAAGCGGTGGCAGATAAGCGGCGATCTGGATGGTTCCGTCCCCCTGTCGCGGCGAGCATAGGCCGCCGGGCGCGCGCGGGTAAAGACTTCGGCCCGCGCCGCCGCCGCGGCCGTCACTTTCCGGCGCAGAGATCGGCGGTGTCGGCTTTTTGCGCGGCCTCGATGCTCTTCGGGCTCAGCCCGTAATGGGCGAGGATTTTCGCGTATTCGGGCGTCTCGTGGAAGGCGGCGAGGTGCTCGTTGAAGGCGGCGAGAAGATCCTTGTCCCCGGGGCGGAAGGCGAAGGCGCCGTAGCTGCGCACCGGCTTGCCGTCGATCTCCGGGTCCCGGAAGGGCTTTGCCGCCTCGACCCTTTCGCTCTTGCCCGCGAGGCGCGCGACCGTGAGCTCGGTCCCCGCATAGGCGGCGGCGCGCCCGGCCGCGACCGTGGAAAGCGCGTCCGCATTGTTCGAGATGACCACGATCTGCGAATCGGGAACGCCGACGCCGTGGGCGATGTCGAGCTGGTCGGCGCCGCTCACGATCGCGAGCTTCAGGTCGGGATTCTTCTTGATGTCGTCGTAGCCGTGGATGTCGTGCGGATTCCCGGCCTTCACCAGAAGCCCCTCGCCGTAGCTCGAATTGGGCTTGGAGAACGCCACCTGCTGGCAGCGCTCGGGCAGGATGTTCTGGCTCGCCGCCACCATGTCGAAGCGGCCGGCCTTGAGGCCGGGGATGAGCGAGCCGAAGGGCGCCACCACCCATTCGATCTCGTGGATTCCCATGGCGGCCAGGACCTTGGACGCGACATCGGGCGCGATCCCGGCGGCGCCGCCGTCCAGCGTCAGGTAGCCGTACGGGATTTCGTTCGCGATGGCGACGCGGATCGAGCCGCGGTCCTTGATCTCATCGAGCGCGCCGGCGGCGGCCGCCGACGCGAAGGCGACGACGGCAACAGCGGCGATGGCCAGCCGCCTGCAAATTCGGTTCATCGTTTTCTTCTCCTTGTGGTCTCGAATCTTGTGGTCTCGAATCGAAAAAGCCTCACGAACATGTGGGTTGACACGCGGGCCGATATGCCAAGGATGGCTAAGTCCACCGGCCGATGAAAGAAAAAATCCGGCGTGGGCGCGGTGCCGCGCACGGAAATCCGGCCGAAACCCGCAGAACGCATGTATCCGCGCGACATGGCCGCCATCGATCCATCGTCGAATCACCCGAAATCGAAGCGCGCGAGGAATCTGTGTGCGGCCGCGGCCGCGCCCGTGCCGTCCTTCTCGCCGCGAAGCGATGGTGAGGCCGGGCCATGACCGCCGTTCCCGTTACCGTTGCCGACACGACGGACCGCGGACTCTGGGCGGCGCGGTTTCTTCGCACGCGCCGCGCGACCGAGGCGCTGGCGGCGGGGCTGCTTCCCGAGGACCAGACGATCCAGTCGATGCCGGACGTGAGCCCGACCAAGTGGCATCTCGCCCACACCGCCTGGTTCTTCGAGACGTTTCTTCTGATGCCGTATCTCGCCGGCTATCGCGCGTTCCACCCGTCCTTCGGCTTTCTCTTCAACTCCTATTACAAGACGGTCGGGCCGCATCACGCGCGGCCCCGGCGCGGGCTGCTGTCGCGGCCCGGCGTCGCCGAGATCGGCGCCTACCGCGAAGCGGTGACCGAATCGATGCTGAAGCTCATCGCCGGCGCCGGCACAAAGCCGTGGACGGCGATTGCGCCGCTGCTCGAGCTCGGGATCAACCACGAGCAGCAGCATCAGGAGCTGATCCTGATGGACATCAAGCATGTGTTCTCGGTCAATCCGCTGCGCCCCGTTTACAAGGCGCGGGGCGAGTCCGCGCCGTCGCGCGCCGGCGCGCTGGAATGGGTGGCCTTCCCGGGCGGCCTGGTGGAGATCGGCGACGGCGGCAACGGTTTCGCGTTTGATAACGAAAGGCCGCGCCACAAGGTCTGGCTCGAGCCCTTCCGTCTCGCCACGCGCCTTTCGACCTGCGGCGAATACGCCGCTTTCATCGAGGACGGCGGATACCGACGCCCGGAGCTCTGGCTTTCGGACGGCTGGGCGGCGGTCGAGAGCGAAGGCTGGCAGGCCCCGCTCTACTGGGAGCGCGACCGGGCCGGCTGGTCGGTGTTCACGCTTTCCGGCCTGCGGCCCCTCGATCCGGCCGAGCCGGTCTGCCACGTCAGCCATTACGAGGCGGACGCCTTCGCGAGATGGGCCGGCCGGCGCCTGCCGACCGAGGCCGAATGGGAAATCGCGGCCGGCTCGGTCGCGCTCGGCGGCAATCTCGCCGACCGCGGCGTCTTCCATCCGCTTCCGGCGCCCGGACTAGGCGGCGCGCTCGAGCAGATGATCGGCGACGTCTGGGAGTGGACGTCGAGCGCGTATTCGGCCTATCCCGGCTATCGCCCGCCCGCCGGCGCAGTCGGCGAATACAACGGCAAGTTCATGAGCGGGCAGATGGTGCTGCGCGGCGGGGCCGCGGTGACGCCTGCCGATCATATCCGCGCGACCTACCGGAATTTCTTTCCCCCGGCCGCGCGCTGGGCCTTCTCCGGGATCCGGCTCGCCGGGGACGCGTGATGCGCGAAGGAAATCTCGCCCGTTTCGTCGATCTCGCGCCCGTGGAGGAGGACTTCCGCGCCGCGGCGCTGGCCGGCCTGACGCGCCGGCACAAGGCCATTCCGTGCCGCTTCCTCTACGACGATCGCGGCTCCGCGCTGTTCGAAGATATCTGCGGGCTGCCCGAGTACTACATCACCCGCACCGAGATCGGCATTCTCGAAGCGCATGCGGACGAGATCACGGCGCGCGCGGGACCGGACTGCCAGCTCATCGAATTTGGCGCCGGCGCGGGGCGCAAGGTCCGCCTTCTGCTCGCGGCGCTCGAGAATCCCGCGGCCTATGTCCCGATCGACATCTCGTCGCAATATCTGCGGCGCACGGCATCGGCCATCGTCGAGGAATTTCCCGATCTCGCCGTGGTCGCGGTATGCGCCGATTTTACCGAGCCGCAGCGCCTGCCCGCCCATCTGCCGGCGCATGCCGGGCGGCGGCTGGGGTTCTTTCCCGGCTCGACGATCGGGAATCTCGATCCCGGCGAGGCCGCGTCGTTCCTGCGCGGCTGCCGGGCGATGCTCGGCCGTGCCGGCGCGATGGTGGTCGGAGTCGACCTGAAGAAGGATCCGTCGCTGCTGCACGCCGCCTACAACGACGCGGCGGGCGTGACCGCGGCGTTCACCTTGAACCTGCTCGCGCGGATGAACCGCGAAATCGAAGCCGATTTCGATCCGTCACGGTTTCGTCACGAGGCCTTCTACAATCCTGCCGCCGGGCGGGTGGAGATCTATATCCGCAGCACGATGGACCAGATCGTCACGGTGGCGGGCCGGCGGATCAGGTTCGCCGCCGGCGAGCGCATCCACATCGAGAATTCGTACAAATACACGGTCGCGGAATTCCAAAGGCTTGCCGAAGGCGCCGGATTCCGCGCCGCGGCCTGCTGGGCGGACGATCGCGATCTCTTCAGCGTCCATTACCTGAAGGCCTGCTGAGCCTGCCTTAATTCCGCTCCCCGGACCGGCCGGCCTTTCCCCTCGAACCCGGGATTAGATTTCCGGTCGCGGCCGTTTGGCGCTATCCTGCGGTCAAAGAACCGGTACCGGCAGTCGGGGGGATTCACTATGAAACCATTGTATTTGTTGGGGCTGTGCGTTCTGTTGCTCGCCGGCCCCGCGCTGGCGGAGGGGGCGAAAGACGGCGTCTCCCAGGAGGCCCGGGTGAAGATCGCGGCCGACGTCGAGAAATGCCACAGCCGCCAGTTCAACAGCCACAGGGCGGCGGCCCAGTGCATCAACGAGGCGGTGCAGCGCGTCCTGATCTCGGTCGACTACCCGTATATGGATCTCCTCCAGGTCGTGAGCGCCTACCGGATCGCCTGCGCGCAGAAGATGGACTCCGACGAGCTGAGCGAAAGCGATTGTAACCAGCGCATGGGCGAGCTGAGAAAGCGCGTCACCGCGGAGGAGGCGCGCCGCCGCAACGCCGCCGACGCGCCGAAGGGCAGCGGCGTGCATCCGGCCGCCGGTCCCAAGCCGACCAACATGGCCGTGCTCCTGAAAGGGATCGCGGCTTGGTCGCTGGGCATTCCCGAAGGGGCGGACAGCCCGAAGCAGATCGTGTGCTTCGAGAGCGGGCCGATGATCTCCTGCCGGTAAGGTGTGGACGCCGGGCCTGAGGCCGGAGCCTCGGGCCTCGATTCGGCCACGGCGAAGAGGCGCCGAACCCGCTTGCGGGCAAATCGGACGGCTCCCAGATAGACAAGAGCCGGGAAATCCGTTCCCGCAATTCCGCGCGAATCGCGCGCGTCTTGTCATGCGAATTGCGAACATTGTCTGGAGGGATGGCGATGACAGCAGCACGAATCCGTTCCCAGGGACTCATGGCGGCGGCGTTCGCCGCGCTTCTCATTGCCGCTGCGCCGGGCGCGCTGGCGGCGGACGCAGGCAAGGAGGTCGCCACCGCGGCCGAGCACGCCGGCTTCGCCGCACAGGCCAACGTCCTTGTCGCCGTGCACGCGCATCTGCACCACACCGTGAACTGTCTGGTGGGGCCGAAGGGCGCCGGCTTCGACGCGGCGCAGCTCGACCCCTGCAAGGGCATGGGCGCCGGCGCGATCCCGGATACGTCGGACGCGGCGAAGAAGAAGCTCCTGAACGAGGCGCTGGCGCACGCCAACGACGGCCTCGGCGCGAGCGATCTCGCAACCGCGAAGAAGGCGGCGGCCGAGGCCGAAGCCGCGCTCAAGAGCGCGATGTAACGGGAAAGCGCGGCGTCGCGAAGGCCGCGGCGCGCGCCGGTCCGGCTCTCAGATCTTGCGGCTGTCGTAGGCCCAGTGGAGGAGGGCCTGGCGCTGGCGGCGCCGGCAGGCGAGGTCGCGTTTCTCGCAGTTCTTCCGTATCTGCGCGACGTGGCGGCGGATCGCCTTCCAGCGCCCGATCTGGCGGCGGTCTTCCTCGGGCATGCGGCGGCCCATGTAATAGCGGCAGTACCACTGGAACCAGCCGCGCGGGTCGTCGGGGTGAATCCATGCCTTCTTTCGCCACGTCGAGAGCGGCTGGCTCGCGTCCACGCCGAAATAATTGAGCGCCGGGTCGCGCTTTCCGGGCGCGAGCTTGGCGCGCGCGAACCAGTCCTTGGGAAACTCGCGGGCCCCGTCGGTCATGTATTTGCCGCCGAAGACGCCGAGCGCGAGCATCTGCTTGGGGGTGAGCTCCGGCCTGAACGCGGGGTCGAAGTTCCGGCCCACGGGCTCGCTCAGCGTGTAGCGATAGCCCTTCTGCATCTTGTCCGTGACGGTGACGGTCTTCTTTCTCATGCCCGAGCCTTGCCAGGGACCGGCGCCCGGCCGATTCGCCCGCCGGAGGCTCATCTTATAGCGTCTTATAGCGCCCGGGCCTCGGCAAGCACGGGCGCCGGTCCCGCCCTGGACGGCGTCGGGTGGCGCCGGCTCGTCGGGGTCTTGACGGGCCGACATAATGTCGATATGTCTCGACATATGGATAAAAGATACGCGATCCGGGCGCTTGCCGCCCTGGCCCAGGAAAGTCGGCTCGAGGCCTTCCGCCGGCTGGTGCGGGCGGGCCCCGAGGGCCTGGCCGCGGGCGCGATCGCCCGGGCGCTGGGCGTGCCCCACAACACCATGTCGGCGCATCTCGCCATCCTGGCGAACGCGGGGCTCGTGGCCTCGCGCCGGCGCGGGCGCTCGATCCTCTATGCGGTCGATCTGGGCGCGGTCCGCGGCCTTCTCGCCTTTCTCATGGAAGACTGCTGCCAGGGGAAGCCGGAGGAGTGCGCGCCCCTGATCGCGCGCCTGCTGCCGGCGTGCTGCGAGGAGGGGCACCCATGAGCGAAGAGCGGGTCTTCAACGTGCTGTTTCTGTGCACCGGCAATTCGGCGCGCAGCATCATGGCCGAATCGATCCTGAACAGGCTCGGCCAGGGCCGCTTCCGCGGCTTCAGCGCCGGGAGCCATCCCAAGGGCGCGGTCCATCCCTTCGCGATCGAGCTCCTGCGCCGGCTCAATTTCCCGACCGAAAGCCTGCGCAGCAAATCGTGGGAGGAATTCTCCCGGGAAGGGGCGCCGGCCCTGGATTTCGTGTTCACGGTCTGCGACAACGCCGCCCACGAAGTCTGTCCGGTCTGGCCCGGCCAGCCGATGACGGCGCATTGGGGCGTGCCCGACCCGGCCGCCGCCGAAGGCACCGACGCCGAGCGGCGCTACGCCTTCGCCGACGCCTTCCGCATGCTCAACAACCGGATCAGCGTCTTCGTCAGCCTGCCCATTCGCTCCCTCGACAAGCTGACCCTCCAGCGGCGGCTGGAGGAGATCGGCCGCAAGGTGGAGAACATCGCCGGAGCGAAGGCGTAGGCCACGGCGGGCTTCGGCCTGAACCGGCGGCCCGCCGCGGACGCCCTCGGGACCGCTCTGCTTGTGGCCGGCGTCGTCGGCTCGGGAATCGGCGGCGACGATGCTGTTCGCCTGGCTTCTCCGGCCCGAAACGGCCGGGCGAAAAGATACCCGGCGCGCCGCGCGCGCCGGATATCGCTTGGCAGGGAAGGAAGCGCGTTACGCGGACGGTGCGCAGCGCGACGTGTCGCGGTCCTTGAACTGCGAATTGCTTTCGTGCCGGTTGAAGACCACGTTGTCGTCCACCAGCAGGCGATCGAGGAGCAACTTGTCGTTGCTCTTGACGTCGTAAATGTACTTGTAGTCGCTGCTGCGATACTTGTAGTTGACGTCCAGCTTTCCGCCGTTCTCGGAAATCTTCGCGTCGTGGGTGGCGACGAGGTTGTTCGGCAGCTTCTGCTCCATCGAGTAGTAGTTCACCTTGTTTTTGCCGATGTCGAACCACGCGACATGGCAGCCCCAGGTGGACCATTTCCCTTGCATGCTGTTCATTTCGGCCGCCCGGCTGGCCGGGACCGCGGCCAACGTAACGGCGGCAACCATCGCGATGCCAAGGATCTTGCTCATCACTGACCTCCTTTTTTCTTTTTGGAACGGAAGTCCGGCCTGGCCCCGGGGGCGGCCGGTAAGGGGCCGCGCAGGCGTGGGCCGCCGGAAGATCAGGGGGGGAAATGCCTGATCTATCCGCCACATAAGCGGTGCGGACCGGGAGTCAAGACGGGTTAAAAATTCTTCACCGCTCGGTCAGGAAAACCTTCCGGCTTCCGCGGCGAAGGCGGGTTTCGCGTGTTGACCGCACGGGGCGGCGGCCCTATGAGCATCTGTGCGGGGCCCAAGACCCCGCGCCGGCCGCGCGGCCGGAGCGAGACGAGCGCCAATCCCGCGAGCGAACCCCGGGCCGGAGCCGATGAACATCGTGATCGTGATTCCGGCCCGCTACGGCTCGCGCCGTTTCCCGGGAAAGCCGCTCGCCATGATCGCCGGCCGCAGCCTGCTCCAGCGGGTGTGGTCGATCGGGCGCAGCGTCGCGAACGTCGCCGGCGTCTATGTGGCCACCGACGACGAGCGGATCGCGACACACGCGCAAGGGTTCGGCGCCCGCGTCGTCATGACGCCGCCCGACTGCGCCACCGGCAGCGACCGGGTGCTGGCGGCGGTGCGCACGCTCCCGGATCGCCCCGAGCGCGTCGTGAATCTCCAGGGCGATGCGGCCCTCACGCCGCCCTGGGTCCTACAGGCGCTGGTGGACGCGCTGCGCGCCGATCCGGCGATCCGCATGGCGACCCCCGCCGTGCGCTGCACCAACGCGCAGGTCCGCGAGATCGAGGAAAGCAAGCGCCGGAATCCGGAAAGCGGCACGCTGGTGACCTTCGATGTCAACGGCGACGCGCTCTACTTCTCGAAGTCGCTCATTCCCCATCTGCGCGTGCGCGACCAGGATCCGCCGCCCGTCTACCACCACATCGGCATCTACGGATACGCCATCGGCACCCTGGAGAGATTCTGCGCCTTTCCCCAGAGCCCGCTGGAGCGGGTGGAGCAGCTCGAGCAGCTGCGCGCGCTGGAGAACCGGATTCCCGTCCGCGTCGTGATCGTGGATTACCGCAACCGCACCCATTGGTCGGTGGATTCGCCCGAGGACGTGGCGAAGGTCGAGGAGATCATCGCCCGCGAGGGCGAATTGATCGCGACATGATGGACGTCATCTGCGCGCGCCACGGCAACACCTTCGCGGCGGGCGACCGCGTGGTCTTCATCGGGCGCAACGAGAACATGCCGCTCACGGAAAAGGGCGAGGCCCAGGCGCGCGCGCTCGCCGCCGCCCTGGCCCGCGCCCGCGTTGCGCCGGCCGCCGTCTTCTGCGGGGGCCTCGCGCGCACCCGCCGCTATGCGGATCTGGTGGCCGAGGGGATTGCGCTTCCCCGCCCGCCGGTCACGGACGAGCGCCTGAACGAGATCGACTACGGCGCCTGGGCGGGGCTGACCAACGAGGAGGTCGAATCGAAGCTCGGCCAGGGCGAGGATCTGAGGCTCTGGAACGAGGCAGGCGTGTGGCCGCGGCGCGCCGGATGGGGCGACGGCGAGGCCGCGATCCGGTCCCGCGTGGCGGATTTCCTGGAGATGGTCCGGCGCGATTTCGCGCCCGCCGACACCGTTCTGGTGGTGAGCTCGAACGGGGTCCTGCGGTATTTCGCGCTGGCCGTCCTGGGGGCCGAAGCCGGGCGCTATCCGCGCTTTCCCTTCAAGATGCGCACCGGGAATATCGGCAAGATTCACGACCTGGCCGGCCGGGCGACGTTGGCCTTCTGGGACGCGGCGCCCGGCTCGGCGCCGCTCTAGGCCGCCCATGCTAATGCGTTGTGCGGAAACGGACTTTACGCCGGTTGCCAGCCCGCCCGCACTCCGCTAAGACTTGAGCCTCGCGCGGGAAGCGCGAAGGGCGCCGGCCGCCCGTTGGGCGGCGCGCGCCGCCGGAGTAGCGACGGAAAACGAATCGATGCGGGGCCAGGGAAGCGAGCCGATCAAGCTTTCTGCTGGGATCGCCGTGCGCGAAGCCGCGCGCGCGGCCGAGGCGGAGCAATGGGCCTGGCGGCGCATCAAGTCGCTGCGGCTGTTCTACAACCACCTGACGATCTTCGTGATCGTCAACTTCATCCTTCTTCTCGTCGACGTCTCGACCCCCGGCTCGCCCTGGTTCTACCAGGTCCTTCTCGGCTGGGGGATGTTCGTGGGCCTGCACGCCGCCCACACCTACGAGCTCCTGCCCTGGACCACCCGCGATTGGGAGCAGCGCAAGGTTCGGGATCTGATCGAGGAGCGCCGCCGCAGCGGCAACCACCACGACTGACCCCGGCGTCGCCGGGGCTTCCCGTCGCCATTCCGGCCATGCCTTCTTGGGACGGGATCCCCGCCACCGGGGCCGTCGGCCCCTGACGCGGCGCGGGCGCGAGCCTTACGAGATTTGCGGCGTCCGCGCCCGCCCGACGAGGGTCACCGTTGCCTGGGGAAGGAACGGAATGCCGATGTCGGTCCGGTAGCTCATCAGGATGGTGACGAAGGTGGTGGCTCCGCTCGTGTCCCAGCTCACCTGGACGGTCATGTTGCTGGGGCTCAGCGGCGCGGCCTCCGATTGGGCGTAGGAGACGAGTTCCTGCTGCGTCGCGCCGGCGTGAATCATGGCGTAGTGTGCCGTCTCGCTTGCGGCGTTTTCCAGGGAGTTTCGTATCCACAGGATCCGGCCGTATTCCATCGCCCCGATGACCGAGACAAGGAACGCCGCCGCCATCAGGGCGAAGCCGACCAAGGCCACGCCGCGGGTGTCGCGCCACATCGCGAATGCTTGGGAGCGGATGCCCCGCCACAACGCCGCCGCGCCTCGCGCCGGCGCATCGGCGGAGGCGACGGAAGGCATGACCCGATTTGTCCTATTCATGGCGCGGTGCCCCGATCATTGGATCCGCAAGGTCGCCGCCCCTTGGAGCGTCAGGGGAGCGACCGATGCGGGATAGGGAAGAAGCGTCGCATAGGGCTCCTGCACGGCCACGGTGACATAGGTCTCGGTCGGGCCGGCGGCGCAGGTCGTGCCGCAAACGGCCGCGCTCCCGTCCTGGCACTGGCAGGAAAGGTTGGTGGTGACGGTCAGATTCTGCGGGTCGATGCCGGTGGCATTGGCAACCACCTGGGTGATGCCCGCGACGTTCGACGGGTACTTCCTCGCGTATTGCGCGCCCGAACGCGCCGCCTCCTTCAGCGACATGCTGTCGTAGACCGCCATGCCGAAATCGAAGAGCGCGGCCAGAATCAGGAGCAATATGGGCGCAATGAGCGCGTACTCGATGAGGACGTTCCCGTCCCGCCGCACGGCCAGCTTGATCGCATCCTTGAATATCTTTTTCATCGCCGGACCTCACTCGACAAGCGCGATCCCCTGGATCTGGATCGGGTTGACGCCCGCCGCCGCGCACCCGCTGTTGTCCATGTTCGAGTTCCCGGTGAAGACGACGATCTTCGCGACGATCTTGGTGCAGGTCGGCGTGCCGCTCGAGTTGTTGCCCGTCCACTCGATCTGTTGCGCCGGGAAATAGATTCCGCCGGTCAAATTCATCGTCGCCCCGCCGTCGAACTTGCTCGGCTGCGTCGCCGTCGCGCGCGGGTCCTGGAAAAAAAGGAGGCCCGGGAAATCCGCACCCGGGTCGGAGGGCGCGTTCAGCGTCACGTTTGCGCCGCCGTTGATGATGACGCGGCCGATCTGGTTGGCGCCCGAGGAGCTGGTCAGGACGATCGTGACGCCGTCGCCCGAACCGCTGCATGCGCAGGTGACGGTGGCCTGGGCGGCGATGGAAAGGTTGCCGCCGTCGATGTAATACGTGCCCGGATTGAGCGTGACCGTGCTCTGCGATCCGATGCCCAAGCCGTTGCAATAGACGCCGGGCGAGATCGTCTGCGTCACGCCGTTGAAGCTCAGGTGATTCGCCGTGCAGCCGCCCAAAGGCGGCACCTGCGTATCCGCGAACGGGTCGGTAAGCGGCCAGGCGTTCGTCGTGGCCGGCTGCTGAAGCGAGAGGTCTGTCGAGTTGCCGACGGTGTAATTCCCCGCCGTCCAAAGCGTATCTGCGGTCAGGGCCGCGTTGCCGCCGATGGCGATGGCGCCGGGATCTGACGAGTTCGCCGCGACCGCGCAATGGGACATGTCGACCGTCGTGCTGCCCTGCACCGTGACCGCGCCAGCGGCGGTGGGATCGAGGGCGAGAACGCACGCGTCCCCCGTGACCTTGGCCATCGCGACGGCCCGCGCGGAGATCGTGACGCCGTCCTGAAGGAACAGCGACGAAAACATCAAGGGGCGCCGCTCGCTGAGCGCAACTTCGACGGCAGCAGGGTTGCCGGCATACGCGCCGCTCGCGGGCGGGTTGCGGACCGCCATCGTGGAAGGCGCGCCCGCCACGAATCCGTTGCGGACGGCGTCCTGCTGCGCGGCCTGGATCATGGTCGCGGAGTCGCCTTCCGCCAACCGGTAGGCGGCCGCGATCGCCGCGGCGTCCGCCGACGTCTCCACGACACGCTTCGTGCTGTACCAGACGCCCACGTCGACACTGATTCCGAGGGCGCCGAGTAGCACCGGCGTGAGGGCGGCGAAGAGGGGCAGCGCGGAACCGGAGCGGTTTTTCAGAATCGCCCGCACGCCTTCTCGCATTCGAAGAGCCGTGTTTCGAACCGTCATGAGCGGTCCTCCGCATTGGCCGTGGCCGGGGGTGTGGTTCGCTTCCGACCGGGCGCGCCGACGTCGCGGCGCCGCGCAAACTCGCGCCGCCGCTTGCCGCGAGTCTCGCAGCCACTCGGTAAAACAGCGGTTAAGGAAGCGCCGCCGATCCGAGGTATCGACTCCAATTTCGGTAAAATGCGAAGCCGTGGCGGCTCGCCGGATGAGGGTTTCCGCGCCGCGCGTTAAGAGAGCTCGGCCGAATCCCGATACTCGGGGACGCGGCAGGGCCAGCCCAGCTCCTCTTCGATGCGGTGGCGCAGGCTGTCGGCTGCGAGCGGCTCGCCGTGGGTGACGAAGGTGAGCTTGGGCGGCGCCTCGAATTTCCGCAGCCAGCCCATGATCTCGTCGGCGTCGGCATGGGCCGACAGCATGTGGAGGTTCATGACCTCCGCGCGCACCGGAACATAGGCGCCGTGAATCTTCACGGAATGAGCCCCGCCGACGAGCGAGGCGCCGCGCGTGCCGCCCGCCTGGAAGCCGGCGAACAGGATGGTGTTGCGCGGATCGGGCGCGAACACCTTGAGGTGGTGCAGCACGCGTCCGCCCGTCGCCATGCCGCTCGCCGAAATGATGATCTTGGGCATCTCGTCGTGGTCGAGCGCCTTCGATTCCTCGGCTTCGCGGACCCGGTGCGCGATCCCGCGCATCGCGTGGCATTCGGCCGGCGACAGGCGATGATCGTTCGGATGGCTGGCGAACACCTCGCCGGCGTCGATCGCCATCGGGCTGTCGATGAAGACGGGCAGGTCCGGGATCCGCCCGGCCTTTTTCAGCCGGTACAGGTGGTACAAAAGGGTCTGGGTGCGCCCCACGGCGAAGGCCGGGATGAGGACGACGCCGCCGCGCCCGGCCGTGCGCGTGATGATCTCGGCGAGCACGTCTTCGGGATCGGCCCGCTCATGCGTGCGGTCGCCGTAGGTCGATTCGACGACCAGGTAATCCGCGCGTTTGACGGTCGCGGGGTCAAGCATCGTCGCGCTGTGGGGCCGCCCGAGATCCCCCGAGAAGACGAGCGAGACGCCGCCCTGGACGAGGCGCACGAAGGCCGAGCCCAGGATGTGGCCGGCCGGCAGGAACCGCAGCGACAGCCCGTTTCCGAGGTCGCGCTCGGTATCGTAGGCGAGCGGCGAGAACCGCTCGAGTGCCGCCGCGCCCTCCTTTTCCGTGAACAAAGGCAGCGCCGGCTTGTGCTTGGAAAAGCCGTGCCGGTTGGCGAATTCCGCGTCGCGCTCGAAAAGGAAGCCGCAATCGGGAAGCAGGATCGCGCACAGATCGCGCGTGGCCGAGGTGGTGATGACCGGCCCTGCGAATCCGTTGCGCATGAACACCGGCAGATAGCCGGAATGGTCGATATGGGCGTGGGTCAGGACGACCGCGTCCACGCTCGCGGGGTCGAGGGGCGGGGCGTCCCAGTTGCGCAGCCGCAACTGCTTGAAGCCCTGGTACAATCCGCAGTCCACCAGGACCCGGTCGCCGCCGGCCTCGACCAGGTATTTCGAGCCGGTGACGGTTCCGACCGCGCCGAAGAAGGTGAGCCGCATGGCCTCGACGTTTACCGCAAAGCCGCGCGCTCCGCCATCTGCGATCGCTTCGCATTCGGGCGAAGCCCCTCTGTCCGTGGGAAAAATGAGCCGCCGGACTGCGACAATAAGCGGCACGGGTATCATGGCGAAGACCCGCGACAGCCGCCGTGCGCGCGCCTATATTTTAAAGTGACCGCGGCTGGCGAAACCGGCCTGGCGTTCTCCGCACGGTCGCTTGTTTCGCGCTGATTAAGGAATCGAGACGCCGCGGCGCCCTGCCCGGCGCGCGCCCCGCGCGAAATCCGGGCCGCTTCGGAAGGAGGATGCATCCATGAAAGTCAACGAGGTCATGAGCCGCGATGCGGAATGGGAGAGTCCCGACACCACGATCTGCGACGTCGCCAAGAAGATGCGGGACATGAACATCGGCTCCATGCCGGTGGGAGAGAATGACCGGCTGGTCGGGATGGTCACCGACCGCGACATCGTCTGCCGCGCCGTCGGCGAAGGGCTCGACCCGGCCAAGACGACGGTCCGCCAGATCATGACGAAAACGATCGCCTACTGCTTCGACGACCAGGAGGTCGACGACGCCGCCCATCTGATGGAGCAAAAGCACATCCGGCGTCTCGCGGTCCTGAACCGCAAGAAGCGCCTGGTGGGAATCCTCTCCCTCGACGACATGGCGCGGAAATGTTCGCATGATCTGAGCGGCGAGATCCTGGCCGCGGTTTCGGCCCGCGCGCACTGACGTCAGGAAGCGGCGCGACGGCGGTGGCACTCGGTGCCGCCGCCTTTTCGCAGCGGCGCGGCCCGCCGGGGGGTTGCCTGCGCCCCGCGGACTTGGTGCGCCCCGAACGCCGGGGCCGGACCGGCCGCGGCCGTCTGCCACAAGCCCCCGTAAATCCGCTACTATGGGCGCGATGGAACCGGAACAGTCTCTGGCTCCGGGCTTCGAGCTTTGGCCCCACGGCGCCGATGTCGGCGTCCGCGGCTTCGGGCCGACCCTCGAGTCCGCGTTCGAGCAGGCGGCGATGGCGCTCACCGCCGCGGTCACGGATCCGGCCGATGTGGCGCCGCGCGAAGCCGTCACGGTGACTTGCGCGGCCCCCGATCCGGAATTGCTGCTGGTCGAATGGCTGAACGCGCTGGTCTATGAGATGGCGACCCGGCACATGCTGTTCGGCCGCTACGAGGTCGCGATCGAGAGCGACCGCCTGACCGGGACCGCTTGGGGCGAAGCGGTCGATCCCGCGCGCCACGAGCCCGCCGCGGAGGTGAAGGGCGCCACCTACACCGCCCTCAAGGTCGGTCGCGAGGCGGACGGCCGCTATGTTGCCGAATGCGTCGTGGACGTGTGACGGCCGGGGGGGGCGGGAAAGACGATGGATCTGGGGTTGTTCGAGCGGGTGGGCGAGTACGAATTCCGGGTGAATCCGGTGGGCGCGATGCGCGTGCCCGCCGTCATCTACGCCGATGAAGGCCTCATCGCGGACATGGACGACAAGGTGCTCGAGCAGGTCACGAACGTCGCGACCCTGCCCGGCATCGTGAAGGCGGCCTACGCCATGCCCGACGCCCATTGGGGCTACGGGTTCCCGATCGGCGGCGTGGCCGCCTTCGATCCCGACGAGGGCGGCGTGGTCTCGGCCGGCGGTGTCGGATTCGACATCTCCTGTGGCGTGCGGGCGATGCTCACGGGGCTCAAGCGTGCCGCCATCGAGCCGCGCAAATACGAAATCGCCCAGGCGCTGTTCTCGGCGGTCCCGGCGGGGCTGGGCAGCACGGGCCGCATCCGCCTCGAGGCGCAGGAGATGGACGCGATGCTCGAAGGCGGGGCCGAATGGGCGGTCGCCCGCGGCTATGGGGAGCGCGCCGACCTGAAGCGGATCGAGGAGGGTGGCCGCGCGAAGGATGCGCGCCCCGAGTATGTTTCGGACAAGGCCAAGAAGCGCCAGCGCGACGAGATGGGGACGCTCGGCTCCGGCAACCACTACCTCGAGGTCCAGGAGGTGGCGGAGATCTTCTATCCCGAGGCCGCCTCGGCCTTCGGCCTCGCCGAGGGCGATGTCATCCTCACCATCCACTGCGGCTCGCGCGGGCTCGGGCATCAGATCGGTACGGAATACCTGCGCGACATGGCCGCCGCCGCGGCCCGCTACGGCATCGTGCTGCCCGACCGGGAGCTCGCCTGCGCCCCGATCAAGTCCGATATCGGCGAGCGCTACCTGGGCGCCATGCGCGCGGGCATCAATTGCGCCCTTGCCAACCGCGAGATCATCGGGCACTTGACACGCGATACCTTCGGCATGCTTTTTCCCGGCGCCCATCTGGAGCTCCTGTTCGACGTGTCCCACAACACCTGCAAGGTCGAAGAGCACGAGGTCGACGGCGCGCGCCGCCGCCTCTACATCCACCGCAAGGGCGCGACCCGCGCCTTCGGCCCCGGCCATCCCGATCTCCCGCCCGATCTGCGCGAGATCGGCCAGCCGGTGCTGATCGGCGGCAGCATGGGGACGTCTTCCTATGTTCTCGTCGGCACGAGCGAAAGCGAGAAGCGGGCGTTCAGCTCGGCCTGCCACGGCGCCGGGCGCGCCATGAGCCGCCACGCGGCGCTCAAGCTCTGGCGCGGCCGCAGCGTGATGGACGAGCTCGCGGAGAAGGGCACGATCGTGCGCAGCCCCTCCATGCGCGGCGTCGCCGAAGAGGCGCCCGGCGCCTACAAGAATGTGGGCGCGGTCGTGGACGCCGCCGACAAGGCCGGACTCGCGCGCAAGGTCGCGCGCCTGCATCCGCTCGTCTGCATCAAAGGATGAAAGGTCAACTGAGGTGACACCGATGCAACTTCCCCTGCAAATCAGCTTCCGCAACATGGATGTGTCGCCCGCGATCGAGGCCAGGATCCGCGAGAAGGCGGCCAAGCTCGACCAGTTCTCCGACCGCATCATGAGCTGCCGCGTGGTCGTCGAGTGCCCGAGGCGCCGCGGCCACAAGGGCAAGCTCTACCATGTCCGCATCGACATGACGGTGCCGGGCGGCGGCGAGATCGTGGTCAACCGCGAGGCGCCGCAGAATCACGCCCACGAGGACGTCTATGTCGCGATCCGCGACGCCTTCAACGCCGCCGCGCGCCAGATCGAGGATCACGCGCGCAAGCGCCGCGGCGAGGTGAAGGCCCACGACGTACCGCTTCACGGAACGGTGGTGAGCTTGTTTCCCGACTACGGATTCGTCAGGGCCTCGGACGGGCGCGAGATCTATTTCCACCGCAACAGCGTGGTCGAAGGCACGTTCGAGGACCTGGCCGAAGGGAGCGAGGTGCGGCTCGTCGTCGCCGAAAAGGAAGGAGAGAAGGGGCCGCAGGCCTCCACCGTGCGGCCCATCGGCAAGCACCATCTGGTCGGCTGACCGCGGCGCGTCGGGCGGCGCCGCGCCGGGCCGCGGGGGAAGGCGCAGGCGATGATCGAGGTCCACGTCCGCGCCGCCCCGGGGCCGCCGCCGGGCGGCCTTCCGGTCGAGGTCGTGGAGCACAAGGGCCTCGGCCATCCCGACAGCATCTGCGATTCGCTGGCCGAGGAGCTTTCCTTGCGCCTCAGCCGCCATTACGCCGCGCGCTTCGGCGCGGTGCTCCATCACAACGTGGACAAGGCCCTTCTCGTCGGCGGCGCCGCCGCGCCCGCCTTCGGCGGCGGCGAGGTCGTCAAGCCGATCGAGATCTTCCTGGCCGGGCGCGCCACTTCCGTCTATCGGGGCGAGACGATCCCGGTCGAGGACCTGGCGGCCGAGGGGAGCCTCGCCTGGCTTGACGGCCATCTCCACGCCCTCGATTCCTCGCGCCACGTGAGGCTGCGCTGTCTGGTGCGGCCCGGCGCGGCCGAGCTGGTCGAGCTCTTCGAGCGCGCGCGCAAATCGGGCACGGTGCTCGCCAACGACACCTCCTGCGGCGTCGGCTTCGCGCCCTTGAGCGAGCTCGAGACGGCCGTCTCCGAAACCGCCCGCGCGCTGAACGGCCGGAAGTTCCTCGCCGCCCGTCCGGCGGCGGGCGAGGACATCAAGATCATGGGCCTGCGCGAGGGAAACAGGATCCATCTCACCGTCGCCTGCGCGATGATCGGCCGCTTTCTCCCGTCGCTCGCGGATTACCTGGAGATGAAGGCGAAAGTGGCCGGCGCCGCGCGCGAGATCGCGGCGCGCGCCACCTCCTGCGACGTCACGGCCGAGGTCAACACCGCGGACGCGCCCGACGGCAGCGAGATCTATCTCACCGTGACCGGCACCTCGGCCGAATCGGGAGACGACGGCGGGGCAGGGCGGGGCAACCGCGCCAACGGGCTGATCACGCCGTTCCGGCCCATGACCATGGAATCGGTCGCGGGCAAGAACCCCGTGAGCCACGTCGGCAAGCTCTACAATCTCGTGGCCGGGCTGATCGCGGAGCGCATCGTCGCCGAGATTCCCGAGGCCGCGGGCGCCCAATGCGGCCTGGTGAGCCAGATCGGCCGCCCGATCAAGGAGCCGCGCCTCGTCGACGTCGCGCTCTTCGGCGCCGGCGACGGGACCGAGCGCCTTCGCCCGGCCGTCGCCGCGATCGTGGCGCAGGAGCTGGACCGGCTCGACACCATGTGGCGCGACCTGATCGCCGGCAAGATCGCCATCAACCGCTGGCCGTTCGCCGCGCGCTAGGAATCATTCCGGCGGCTTGGCGATCAATCCTTCGCGCATCAGCACGGCGGTCGCCGCGCGCGCCGATCCGATCCGGGCCAGCGCGTCGGCGTGGACCGATTCCGCGCTCTTCGCGATCCGCGCCAGCCCCTGCTCCTGCGCCGTGGCCGCGGTGGCCGCGGCCAGCTGCGCCGCGACCTCCCATTCGTCCATGCGGGGGAGGATCTTGTTCTCGTCGATCCCGCGCTCGCGGGCGTAGCCGGCCAGGGCATGGGCGGCGGCGATCGCCATCTCGTCGGTGATGTGCCGCGCGCGGACGTCGAGGACGCCGCGGAACAGCCCCGGGAAGACCAGAGAGTTGTTGACCTGGTTGGGAAAGTCGCTGCGCCCGGTGGCGACGATCGCGGCGCCGGCCGCGCGCGCCGCGTCGGGCCAGATCTCGGGCGTCGGGTTGGCGCAGGCAAAGACGATGGCGCGTTTCGCCATTCCCGCGACCTCGTCGGGCTGGATCACGCCCGGACCGGGGCGCGAGAACGCGATGCAGACGTCGGCCCCGCGGAGCGCCTCCGCGATCCCGCCGGTCACGCCCTCGGCGTTGCTCTCCCGGCAGATGCGCCATTTGTCGGGAAATTCGGCCTGCGATTCCTCGATGTCGCGCCGCCCCTTGTGCAGCGTCCCCTTGCTGTCGCAGGCGACGATCGCGCCCTTGTCCGCCCCGAAGGCGGAAAGAAGGCGGTAGGTCGCGACGTTGGCCGCGCCCACGCCGATCAGCGCCAGCTTGACGGAAGCCATCTCCTTGCCCACGACCGAAAGCGCATTCATCAGCCCGGCCAGCAGGGCGGTGGCGGAGCCCTGCTGGTCGTCGTGCCAGACCGGGATCGCCATCTTCTCGCGCAAGGTCTCGAGAACGCGGAAGCATTTCGGCTGGGAGATGTCCTCGAGATTGATCCCGCCGAAGCTCGGCTCCAGCGCCTCGGCGACGCGGATAAGGTCCTCGGCGCTTCCGGTCCGGACGCAGACCGGAACCGCATCCACGCCGCCCAGGTATTTGAACAGCAGGGCCTTGCCCTCCATCACCGGCAAGCCGGCCTCGGGGCCGATGTCGCCGAGCCCGAGAACGCGGGTGCCGTCGGAGACGATGGCGACGCAATTTCCCTTGTTGGTGTGCTCGTAGACGAGCTCGGGGTCCGCCTTGATCGCGGTGCAGGGTGCCGCCACCCCCGGCGTGTACCAGACCGCGAAGTCGGCGAGGCCGGAGACCGCGCATTTCGGCATCGTCTGGATCTTGCCCTTGTAGAAAGCATGAAGGCGCAGGGCCGTCTCGGCCGCGCCCGCCGCCTGCGATGCGCGTTTCTGGCTCGCCATGGTCCACCCCCTCTCGCGCCTCTTCGCCTGGGCGGATCGTACCACCGCCGCTCCGGTTTTGGGCCCGCGCGTGCCGGCAAGCCGACCGGCGCGGCGACGCGAAAAAGGGCCGGCCCAGCGGGCCGGCCCTATCCGTGGCAAGTCTGGGTCGCCCGCCGGAGCTTGCGGCGCAGGCGGGCGTTCAGGCGAGGCGGATTATTGGTCCTCGCTCGGGCTCGTGTTGCCGTTTTCCGGCGCTTGCGGCTGCTCGCCGGTGTCCTTCTTCATGTCGCCGGACTTTTCGCCCGTGCCTTCGGACGGCGCGGCTTCGGACGGTGCCGCTTCGGGCGGTGCCGCCTCTTTCTTCATCCCTTCCTCGGAGGGGTAGTTCTCTTCCTTGGTCACGCCTTCGGCGGGCGGCGTCTGTTCCTGGACCGCGCCCTCGGCGGGCGCCGCCTTTTCCATGGCCTTTTCCCCGCCTTCCTCTTTCTTGCCGCAGGCGCCGAGCGCAAGGCCAAAGGCGAGCGCCAGGGCGAGGATGCCCAACCGCCGGCTTGTCGAAACCCACGTCATGTTCCCGTCTCCTTTTCGGTGGACCTGTCCAACCGTTGCAAGCCGCGGCATCCGGTGATCGGCTCATGCCGTGCGTCCTGCACGGCGCGCATCGTAACCCGGCGTCTGGACGCGAATCCAGCCGCGCAAAGGCGCGGATTCCCTGGTCGCGCGCCCCTGCTAGGCGCTCTTGCGGTCGGCCTCGCCGGTTTCCAGGGTCCAGGGGACGAGGTCGCTCAGGAGCTTGGTCAGCGCCGCGCTGAACGCGCCGACGATGTCCTCGATCCGGTCGACCTGGGCGGCCGCCCCTTTGTCGAAGCGCTTGGTCGCGACGATCGCGCGGCGCCGCGCCGAGACGAGCTTGGCGAGCATGCCGATGTGAACCTCGGGCTGGGGTCCCAGGAAATATTCCGCCTGGAATTCGCGCAACTCCGTGGCCAGCACGTAATCGGGGCGCGAATCCGCCACGTCGCGCGTGACCGACAGGATTCCCCCCGAGGCCTCGAACGCCTCCATGATCGCGGTTTGCACCATGACCGGCGCACGATCCACCCAGTTCGCCCGCGCGTAATACTCGACCCGGAGCGGGCTGTGGAGCAGCGCGATGCGCGTCGAATCGATGCTGGCGGCTGCGCTGGGCGTCGCCACCTGGAGCTGCCAGGACACGTGCGGCAGGTCGGCCGGGAATTTGGGCTCCGGCTTGAGGCGGTAAAGCTCGGGCGGCGGGCCCTGGCCGGGCACGAGCGACGCGCAGCCCGAAGCCAGTCCAACGAGCGGCGCCGCCGCGGCGGCGCGGAGCAGCCCGCGCCGGGATACGATTCTCCTGTTTTGCGTCTTATTTATTTTTGGTTGCGTCATAGCCCTGGTTCCGGTTGCCGAAGAAAAAACGCGCGGGATCGCGCTCGATCTCCGTGGTGACGCGGTCGAGCTGCGCCACCAGCTGCCGAGTCTCGTCGATCAAGGTCGTCAGGTCGACAAGCGCGGTCCCCGAGAAATTGCGCAAGGGTTCGCGGTTTTCCGCGACCATGCCCGAGATCTCGTTCGCCATGGCGGTCATGGATTTGGAGGTCTGCCGCAAATCGGCCAGCAGCGGCCCGATCTCGTCGCCGACCGCGTTCACGGTCTTGTTGGTGTTTTCCGCCGTGCGCCCGACCGCGGCGATCGCCGTGTCGGCGTCCGCGACCACGCGGTCGAGCCTCTCGGTCGCCTCGCGCAGGTTCGCCATGGTGCCGGAGAATTCCTGGATCGACTTCTCGATTTCCGGGCTCTGCGCGGCGAGCGACTGCGTCAGGGTGTCGAAGTTCTTCAGCGTGTTGCTGATCGCGAGCCGGTTCTCGGGGCTCAACAGCTCGTTGGCCCGCGCCAGCAGCAGGTTGATGTGCTCGACCGCCGCCGGCGCGCTTTGCAGCACCTGCTCGATCTTGGAAGGCACCGAGGCGATCACGGGGTAGCGCTGTCCCTCCCGGAGCTTGAGCGGGGGCGAACGCTCGGTTCCGCCGGAGAGCAGGATGAACGGCGCCCCGGCGATCCCCTGGATCTCGATGCTGGCCACCGTGTCCTGGCGGATCGGCGTGTTGGACTTGACCTCGATCGTCACCCGCACGCGCTGGAGGTTGGTGGGATCGATCTCGAGCTCCACGACCTCGCCCACCGTGATGCCGCGATAGCTGACGAAGCTGCCTTTCTTCAGGCCCGTCACCGGGCCGACGAAATAGATGTCGTAGCGCTTGACGTCGATCTCGAACTGGGCCCGCCCCAGCCACAGCGCGAACACCAGAAGCCCGGCCGAGAACACCAGGACGAAGATTCCGACGAGAAGATAATTCGCCCGTGTTTCCATGGTTCGATCAGCGACCCGGCTGCGAAGCGGCCTCGCCCAGAGCGGCGCGCCCGCGGGGTCCCCAGAAGTATTCGCGGATCCATGGGTGCAGGTCGCGCATCAGGCTTTCCAGGGTGCCGATTCTAACACGCTTGTCGACCAGGACGGCAATGCGGTCGCACACGGCCCGCAGCGAATCGAGGTCGTGGGTGACCATCACGACCGTCAGCCCCAGCGCCCGCCGGAGCTCCCGGATCAGCTGGTCGAAGGCCGCGGCCCCGATGGGATCGAGGCCGGAGGTCGGCTCGTCGAGGAACAGGATCTCGGGGTCCAGCGCCAGCGCGCGCGCCAGCCCCGCGCGCTTGCGCATGCCGCCCGAAAGCTGGGACGGATACTTGGCGGCCGCGTCCTGCGGGAGGCCGACCATGGCCAGTTTGAGCGAGGTGAGCTCGGAGCGCAGGTGGGGCGGGATCGAGACGTGCTCGCGCATCGGAACCTGGATGTTCTGGGCGACGGTGAGCGAGCTGAACAGCGCCCCGTCCTGGAACAGCATGCCCCAGTGCCGCTCGAGCTCCCGCATTTCGTCCTCCGGGAGGGAGCGGATGTCGCGGCCCAGCACCCGGATGGTGCCGGCGCGGGGCCGCAGCAGGCCGATCATGGACTGGAGCAGGACCGATTTGCCCGCGCCGGACCCGCCCACGATCCCCATGATCTCGCCGCGCTCGATCGAAAGGTCGAGATTGTCGTGCACGACCTGCCCGCCGAACTGGGTCCGCAGGCCCTTCACCTCGATGATGATCTCGCCCGCCACCGCTCACCATCCGATACTGGAAAAGAAGATCGAGAGGAAGGCGTCGAACACGATCACCAGGAACACGGCTTCCACCACCGCCTTGGTGGTGTGGCGGCCCACCGATTCGGCGCTGCGCGTCACCATGAATCCCTCGAAGCACCCCACCAGGGCGATGATGAAGCCGAACAGCGGCGCCTTGGTGATGCCGACCCAGAACGAGGTGATGTGCACCGCGGTCTTGAGCTGGCGGATGAAATGCAGGAACGAGATGTCGAGCGACATCGTCGCTTGGACCGCGCCGCCGACGATTCCCATGATGTCCGCGTAGAAGGTGAGAAGCGGCATGACGATCACGAGGCCGATGACGCGCGGCAGCACGAGCGTCTCGACCGGATCGATGCCGATCGTGCGCATGGCGTCGATCTCCTCGTTCACCTTCATGGTGCCGATCTGCGCCGTGAAGGCGCTGCCCGAGCGGCCCGCGACGATGATCGCGGTGATGAGAATCCCCATCTCGCGCAGGATGCCGATGCCGACGATGTTGACGGTGAAGATCTGGGCGCCGAAGCGCGCGAGCTGGTCCGCGCCCTGATAGGCGGTGACGACGCCGATCAGGAAGGCCAGAAGGCCGACGATGGGCAGGGCTCTCAGTCCCGCGCTTTCCATCTGGCTCGTCAGCGAAGCGATGCGGACGCGTCCCGGCCGGCGCACCGCCCGCGCCCAGGAGACGATGGTGAGGCCGAGGAAATTGAGGAGATCGCGTGCGTTGATCGAGACCTCGACGGTGGCCTCGCCGATGTCGGTGACCAGCGCCACGATCGGGTTGAGATGGCGCGGCGCGGCCGGCGGCTCCACGTTCTGGCGCGCCACGGTCTCGAGCAGCGAGGCATGGGCGGGCTTCGCACCCGTGACCGCCACGTCGACTTTTTTCCCGCGCAGCGCCGAATCGGTGCGCCAGATCAGCCAGGCGCCCGCGGTGTCGAGGGCCGTGAGCGCGGAAAGGTCGAATTCGGCGCGCGTCAGGCCGCCAAGATCGAGCGCCCCGAGCGCGTGGTCGAGCGCGCCCGCGTTCTCCACGGTCCAGCGCCCGCCCAGCGACAGCGTCGCGTCGCGGTCGCTGCGGCGGAACTTGACCCAGCCATCGGCCCCGCTCCCACCCTGATCGGTGTCTTCCGCCACCTTCCGCGCCCGCCGCTAGAGTCCGAGCCCCCGCCTGACGCTAATCGAAGCCGTCGCCGCGGATCAAGGCGCAAGCCGGACGCGGCCGGCTCTTCGCGCGGGACGGAGGCTTTGCCCGCAACCCCGGATCATAGTAATCATGGGGGCGGAAGAAGGGCCAAGGGGGACGGCCCCGTGTCCGTTCGATGATAGAGAGGCGACATGAACCGATATTTCCCCGCGATCGCGGTCCTTGCGCTGGCCTTGTTTCCGGCCGCCGCGCTTGCCCAAGGCGCCGAACCGATGAACAAGCCGAGTCCCAGCGACAACATCGCCAACGACCTCAACGCCAAATCGCTCCAGAAGGTCCAGCAGGAGCAGGAGCAAATGAAAAAGGAGGTCGAGCGCAAGAACGAAGAGGCGATGCGCAAGTGGCGGGAACAGAACGAAGAACGCTACCGCCAATGGAAGAAAGAGCACCCCGAGACGCCGTGAGCGAAGGCCGCCCGGCCGCTCACGTCGGCTCGTAGCGGATCGCGACGACCTCGAGCTCGGCGTCGCCGGCCGGCCGCTTCCAGGTGACGGACTGGCCGACGCGCGCGCCTGTCAGCGCCCGGGCGAGCGGCGAAACCCAGCTCACCTTGCCCCGCGCCGCGTCGGCCTCGTCTTCGCCGACGATCGCGTAGTCGCGCTCGTTCCCGTCTTCGTCCGCGACCCGCACGGTCGCGCCGAACGCGACCTCCTCCTTGGGCTGGCGCGCCGAATCGACCGGGATCGCGTGCTCGATGCGGCTGGCGAAATAGCGCATCTTGCGTTCGGTCTGCGCGAGCGCGAGCTTGGCCTCCAGCTCGGGAAGCTCCTTCGACAGACGCGCCTTCTCCGCCGCGAGGGCGGCCAAGCGCTCGCGGAGCTCGGCGAGCCCGCGCGGCGTCACGTAATTCGGATGCGGGCTTTCCGGGATGTCCGGCAGCGCGCCGGCCTCGTCCCCGTCCGTCTCCTTGACGAAAGCGCGACTCAATTCGGGATCTCCTTCGGGCCGCGGAAAGGCGCGCGCTCAGGGTATCAGATTTTCCCCGGCCCCGGCTGGTTGCGGGCGCGCTGGCGGATGAGCAGCACGACCCACGCCGCGAATCCGGCCAGCGCGATCGCCGCGAAGACGTAGCCCTCGAAGCGGGCGGCACGGCCGAGGAAGATCTCGACGGCGTTGCCGAAGAGATAGCCGGCGAAGCCGACGGCGCAGGCCCAGACCAGGGCGGAGAGCGCGTTGAGGAAGAAGAAGCGCCACGCCGAGACGTCGCTCATGCCGATCGCGAACGGGCTCGCCGTGCGCAGGCCGTAGAGGAAGCGGAAGCCGAGGATGAAGAGGTCCTGATAGCGGCGCAGCAGGCCGAAGGCGCGCTCGGCGGGCTCGCGCCAGCCGGGCCGGCGCGCCAGCAGCGCGCGGCCGTAGCGCCGCCCGATGTGGAAGATCGCCTGGTCGCAGGCGAACGAGCCGGCGAAGGCGGCAAGGATCACGCCGGAGAGATCGAGATAGCCCCGATGGGCGGCATAACCCGCCAGCACCACGATGGTTTCGCCCTCGACCAGCGTGCCGGCCAGGACGGCCCAGTACCCGTAGTCCGAGATCAAATGCTCCATGCTTCGGGGAGGTCTCCGGCGAAGGTTCGAGGATCGCGACCAAACCAGAAATAGGCCGGGGCGTCCATGCGGCGAGGTGTTCCGGGCCTTCGGCCGCCGCGCCGCCCCACCTTGACTCCGGAAGGCCCCGGTTCTAGAACAAAACAAGAACAAACGAGCTTTTCCCATCTGAACAGGTCCCCGCGCCATGGGCTTCAGGAAAGCCGTCTTGGAAGAGTTGCGCGCCCGCATCGCGGCCGCCGGGCGGGGCGCCGCCCCGGCTCCCTTGAGCCTGCCGCTCGGGGTCCCGGAGATCGACGGGGCGCTGCCCAAGGGCGGTCTGCCGCTCGCCTGCGTCCACGAGGTAGCCGGAGGCGCCGCCGCCCTGGGCTTCGTGCTGGCCGTGCTGCGCCGCCTCGGCGGCGCGCGCCCGGTGCTGTGGTGCCTGGCCGGTCTCGAGCTTTACGGCCCTGGCCTCGCCGCCTTCGGCTTCGATCCCCGGCGCCTGGTCCTGGCGCGGGCGCGCCGGCCGGCGGATCTGCTGTGGGCGATGGAGGAGGGTCTGCGCTGCCCCGCGCTCGCCGCCGTGGTGGCCGAGGCCGAGGAGGTGGGCGCGAAGGCGCAGCGCCGCCTGCAGCTGGCGGCGGAGGCCGGCGGCGTCACCGGCTTCGTCCTGCGCGAGAGGGAGGCGAAGGAAGGCGCCTTCTTCGCGACGAGCTGGCGGCTTTCCGGCGCGCCCGGCGGGGACGGGGCCGCCCGCTGGCGGGTCGCGCTGGCGCGCTGCCGCGGCGGCAACACGGGATCGTGGCTGGTGGAGTGGAATCATGAGACGGGTGATCTCGCTGTGGCTGCCCCGGCTCCCGACCGACCGGATCGAACGCGGCCGGACCGGCGCGCCCGCGGCCAAGGCGCCGCCTGAGCCGCTCGCGACCGTGGCGAAGGCCCAAGGCCGGCTCGTCGTCGCCGCCGTTTCGCGCGCGGCCGAGGCGCAGGGCGCCGCCCCCGGCCAGACGCTCGCGGACGCCCGCGCGCTTCTCCCCGCCCTTGCGGTCGCCGACCATGACGCGGCGGCGGACCGGCGGCTCCTGGCGCAGATCGCCGCCTGGTGCGCGCGCTACTCGCCGCTGGTCGCCGTCGACGGCGACGGCCTTTTCCTCGACATCGCGGGCGTCCCCCATCTCTTCGGCGGCGAGGCCGCGATGCTGGCCGATCTGTGCCGCCGCCTGCGCGCGCTCGGCTTCTCGCTGCGCGCGGGGCTTGCCGACACGCCGGGCGCGGCCTGGGCCTCGGCGCGTTTCGGCAAACAGGATGGCGAGATCGTGCCTCCCGGCGGCGCGCGGGCGGCGCTCGCTTGCCTGCCGGTGGCGGCGTTGCGCCTCGATCCGGCCACGGCGGCGGGGCTTGCCCGCCTCGGGCTCGCGCGCGTCGGCGATCTCTACGGTGTCCCGCGCGCGCCGCTCGCCGCGCGCTTCGGCGGCGAGGTCTGGCGGCGCCTGGATGCGGCGCTGGGCCACACGCAGGAGCCGATCTCGCCGCGCCGTCCGGTCGCGGCGCACCGCGCGCACGTCTCCTTCGCCGAGCCCATCGTCGCCGCGGAGGACATCGCCCGCGCCATCCGCCGCTTGCTCCACGAGCTGTGCGAGCGGCTGCAGCGCGAGCAGCGGGGCGCGCGCCGCCTCGAGCTCGCGCTCTTCCGCGTGGACGGGACGTCCGTGCGCACAGGCGTCGGCACGGCGCGGCCCCTGCGCGATCCCGAGCGCCTCGCGCCCCTCTTCCTCCACCATCTCGAGCGGCTCGATCCCGGCTTCGGGATCGAGGCGATGGCGCTTTCCCTCCCGCTCGTGGAGCCCTGCGCGCCCGACCAGATCGCGTGGCCGGAAGCGCGGGACGGCCGGAAACCGCGGGCGGGCGGGGAGCGGGGCGAGGACGAGGCGCGCGCCGCGCTCATCGAGCGCCTGGGCAACCGCTTCGGCGCCGACCGCACGCTCCATCTCGCCGCGCGCGAAAGCCATGTCCCGGAGCGCGCCCAGCGCTGGGTCCGCGCCCTCGACGAGGCGGCGGAAGGCTTCGCGGCCGCGCTCCCGCGCCCGCCGCGGCTTTTCACCCCGCCCCATCCGATCGAGGCGGTGGCGCCGGTTCCCGACGACCCGCCGCTGCTGTTCCGCTGGCGGCGGATCGTTCACCGGGTGCGCCGCGCCGAGGGCCCCGAGCGCATCGCCGGCGAGTGGTGGCGCGCCGCGACGCCGCTTCGCGACTACTACCGCGTCGAGGACACGGAAGGGCGGCGCTTCTGGCTCTACCGCGAAGGGCCTTACGGCGCGCACGCCGGCGTGCGCTGGTTCCTGCACGGGCTGTTCCCGTGACCCGCTACGCCGAGCTCCAGGCCATGAGCAACTTCACCTGGCTCACCGGCGCCTCGCACCCGGAGGAGCTGGTGGAGACGGCGAAGGCCCTTGGCCTCGCGGCGATCGCCGTCACCGACGTCAACAGCCTGGCCGGGATCGTGCGCGCCCATGTGGCCGCCAAGGAAGCGAAGATCCGGCTGGTCGTGGGAACCCGCCTGGAGCTGGAGGACGGGCTGCGTCTGCTTTGCTATCCGGCCTCCCGTGCCGCCTACGGCCGCTTGTCGCGCCTTATCACGCTGGGGCGGCGCCGCGCGCCCAAGGGCGGATGCGAACTTGCCCGCGCCGACGTCTTCGCCCACGGGGAAGGCCAGGTCTTCGTTCTCCTGCCGCCGGAGCGCCCCGGGCCCGACGCGGCGTTCGCCGCCGCCTTGTCGGAATTCGCCGCGCGCTTTCCCGGCGCCTGCCATCTCGCCGCCCACCATCTCTACCGCGGCGACGACGCGCGGCGGATCGCGGATCTGGCCGGGCTCGCGGCCCAATGCGGCGTTCCCCTGGTCGCCACCAACGACGTGCGCATGCACGAGCCTTCGCGCCGGCCCCTGGCCGACGTGCTCACCTGCATCCGCGAGAAATGCACGATCGCCACCGCCGGCCTGCGCCTGAGCGCCAACGCCGAGCGCCATCTCAAGAGCGCGGCCGAGATGGCTCGGCTCTTTCGCGGCCACGAGCAGGCGCTCGCGCGCACCTTGGAGATCGCCGAACGCTGCCGCTTTTCCCTCGACGAGCTGCGCTACGAATATCCGCAAGAGGTGAACGGCGAAGACGAAAGCGCGCAGGCCCGGCTCGCGCGCCTGACCTGGGAAGGTGCCCGCGCCCGCTATCCCCGCGGCCTCCCCGCCAAGGTCCGCGGCCTTCTCGAGCACGAGCTGGCGCTCATCGCCAGGCTCGGTTATGCGCCCTATTTCCTGACCGTCCACGATCTCGTGACCTTCGCCCGGGGGCGCGGGATTCTCTGCCAGGGCCGGGGCTCGGCCGCCAACTCGGCGGTGTGCTACTGCCTCGGGATCACCGCGGTGGATCCCGAGCGCATCGACCTGCTGTTCGAGCGCTTCGTCTCGGCGGAGCGCGACGAGCCGCCCGACATCGACGTCGATTTCGAGCACGAGCGCCGCGAGGAGGTGATCCAGTACATCTACGGGAAATACGGCCGTGACCGCGCCGGGCTCGCCGCCACCGTCATCCACTACCGCCCCAAGAGCGCGATCCGCGACGTCGGCAAGGCGATGGGGCTTTCGCTCGACGTCGTGGACGCGCTCGCCTCCCAGATCGGCGGGCGCGGCCGCGACGGGGTGACGGAAAGGCGGGTGCGCGAGATCGGGCTCGACCCGGGCGAGCGGAACCTCGCCCTCGCTCTGGAACTGGCCGACGAGCTCGCCGGATTCCCCCGCCATCTCTCCCAGCATGTCGGCGGCTTCGTCATCACCAAGGGGCCCTTGAGCGAGGTGGTGCCGATCGAGAACGCGGCGATGATCGATCGCACCGTCATCGAATGGGACAAGGACGATCTCGACGCGCTCGGCATCCTCAAGGTGGATGTGCTGGGCCTCGGCATGCTCACCTGCATCCGCAAATGCTTCGAGAACCTGCGCGGGACCGGCGGCCCCGATCTCGCGCTCGCCACCGTCCCGGCCGAGGACCCGGCGGTGTACGAAATGCTCTCGCGCGCCGATTCGGTGGGCGTGTTCCAGGTGGAAAGCCGCGCGCAGATGAGCTTCCTGCCGCGCATGAAGCCCAGGAATTTCTACGATCTCGTGATCGAGGTCGCGATCGTCCGCCCCGGCCCGATCCAGGGCGACATGGTCCATCCGTACTTGCGCCGCCGCAACGGCGAGGAGGCGGTCGTCTATCCTTCCGAGGCGCTGCGCCAGGTCCTGGAGAAGACCCTGGGCGTGCCGCTGTTCCAGGAGCAGGCGATGCGCATCTCCATCGTCGCCGCCGGCTTCACGCCCGAAGAGGCCGACCGGCTGCGCCGCGCCATGGCCACCTTCCGCCGCTCCGGCCCGATCCACAAGTTCCGCGCCAAGATGATCGAGGGGATGGTCGCGCGCGGCTACGCCCGCGATTTCGCCGAGCGCTGCTTCCGCCAGATCGAGGGCTTCGGCGAATACGGATTCCCCGAAAGCCACGCCGCCAGCTTCGCCCTTCTGGTCTACGTCTCGGCCTGGCTCAAGCGCCATCACCCCGCCGCCTTCGCCTGCGCGCTCCTGAACAGCCAGCCGATGGGCTTCTACGCGCCGGCCCAGATCGTCCGCGACGCGCGCGAGCACGGGGTCGAGACCCGCTCGGTCGACGTCAACCATTCGCGCTTCGACTGCACGCTCGAGCCGGACGCCAAGGGCGGCCTCGCGCTGCGCCTGGGGCTGCGCCAGATCAAGGGCTTCGCCTCGAAGGACGCGGAGCGCCTCCTGGCCGCGCGCGGCAACGGCTACGCGGACGTGGCCGCGCTGTGGCGGAAAAGCAGGCTTCCGCCCGCCGCGCTCGAGACCCTGGCGCGGGCCGATGCCTTCGGCTCGCTGGGACTGAAGAGGCGCGCGGCGCTGTGGGCCGTGCGCGCCTTGCCGGCCGCAGCCCTGCCGCTGTTCGCCGCCATGGGAGCGGAGGAGCAGGGCGAGGAGCCGCCGGTGGCGCTGCCCGAGATGCCGCTGGGCGCCGAGGTGGTCGAGGATTACGCGGCGCTCCATCTTTCGCTCAAATGCCATCCCCTCGCGCTGCTGCGCCCCTCCTTCGCGGGCGAGGGGGTCGTGCTGGCGGCGCGCCTGGCCGAGATCCCCCACGGCGGCGAGACCCGCACGGCGGGGCTCGTGCTGGTGCGCCAAAGGCCGGGCAGCGCCAAGGGCGTCATCTTCATGACGCTCGAGGACGAGACCGGGTCCGCCAATGTCATCGTCTGGCCGGGAATTTACGAAAGGTTCCGGCGGACCGTTCTCGCCTCCCGCCTGCTCATGGTCTCCGGCACGCTCCAGCGCCAGGGCCCCGTCGTCCACCTCGTCGCCGAGCGGCTCATCGATTGCTCGCAGCGCCTCGCCTGGCTGCTGGAGACGCACGCACCGCCGCGTCCCTCCGCCCGCCCGGCGCCGTTCCCGTCGCGCGACTTCCATTGAGCGAAAAAATTCCGGCCGCAACCACGCCTATCCGCGCACGCGGCGCTTCATGTTTTCTTCCCGTGCGCCCCAGTGCTCGATAAGATCGGCGCCTGACGGAAGGCGCCCGTGCCGGCGGTTGGGGGGCTGCGGCGCGGGTCCGGCCAAAAGCGCTGATCCACTTTTCCGGAGAAATCCACATGCCAGACGCCACAATCCCCAACGCCGCCAAGGCGAACCTCGCCATTCCCGCAGACAAGGCCATCCGCTCCGTCGCGGTCCGGGTCATGGTCCAGCCCGCGTCGGCCGCCGTCTTCATTTACGGCGGTCCCGGCTTCGACAAGCCGACCCGCTTCAACGGCCCGCAATCCGAGGGCGAGGTCCCGACCGACGGCCCCACCGTCTATATCCAGGGCGCGGACGGCGCCGTGGGCGTTCAGGTCTACACGCTCGGCTGGTACGAGAAATAGGCGGGGAGGGGCGCCGGCCCCGGCGGGCTTCAGCGGCGGCCGCCCGGCGGCGCGTCGAGGAGCGCGGCCAGTCCCAGCAGCGCGGCGCCCTCACGGACGATGACGAAGGTGGGGATCGCGGCGAGGTAGGCCGAGAACCGGCCCTTCGATTCGAAGCGGCGGCGGAAGACGTCCGCGGGAAAGCCCTCGCCCAGCCCGGGCACGATCCCGCCGCCGATGTAGACACCGCCGCGCGCCCCGAACGTGAGCGCCGCGTCGGCGGCGACGGTTCCCAGCATCGCGCAGAACAGGGCAAGCGCCTCGGCGCAGAAGGCGGAGCTTCCCTCCAGCGCGCGGCGCGAGATGCCCTCGGGCGTCGCCCGCGGCGCGGGCACCCCCTCGAGCTCGCAGATCGCGGAAAAGAGATTGACGAGCCCGGGGCCCGAGACCGCACGCTCCGCCGAGACATGGCCGAAGCGCCGCCGCAGCACCCCGAGCACCGCGGTTTCCCGCTCGTTCGCGGCCGCCAGCGTCGCGTGCCCGCCCTCGCCGGAGACGGGCACGTTCCCGCCGGCCGCCGGCACCAGGGCGGCGATGCCGAGCCCGGTTCCCGGGCCGATCACGAGGCGCGGGGTGTCGTTCGCCGCCCGCCCGCCGCCGATCTTGACGAGGTCGCGCCGCGAAAGGCGCGGCAGCGCGCAGGCCAGCGCCGCGAAATCGTTGACGATCTCGACCCTTTTCAATCCGAGCCGCCGCCGCAGCGCCTTCGCGTCGAAATTCCACGGCGCGTTGGTGAGCGCTGCGCGCCCGCCCGCGATCGGCCCCGCCACCGCCAGCGCCAGCGAATCGGGTGTGCCGCGCCCGCGTCCCGAGAGAAAGGCCGCGATCGCCGCTTCGATGTCCGGGAAATCGGCGACCGCCAGGCTTTGCGCGCGCCCGGGCGCCGACCCCGCGCGCTGAAGCGCGAAACGCGCGCTTGTCCCCCCGATATCGGCGAGCAGCCGCAGGCCGCGCCCCCGGCGTGGCCTCGGCTTGCGCGCGGGCTTGCCCGCGGTGACGCGCTTCGGCGCTGCGGTCTTGCGAGGCTGACGCGCCTTTCGCTGCTTTCCTGCCATTCCCCTTCCCCTGCGACGAAGGGATGCGAGTCTAGGAAAGTTGCGCCGCGGCCGGAAGGAAGGATTCGGCCGTAACCGCGGGCCGGCCCGGCAGGCTAAGAAGGTCCGCGGCTTTGGGCGCGGCGGGCCTGCTCGGCCGCGGCGGCGGCGCGGCGCTCGAGATAGGCCTCGATGACCTCCTGGCGCTTCCTGGCGGCGTCGCGGCGGCGGACCTCGTTCCACAGGCGGTAGACCTTGCTTCGATAGGGCGCGCTGAACTCCCGCGTGGTCGAGTGATAGAACGCGACCGCCCGCGACCACGAGCGCGTGTCCTCGCGCAGGTCTTTCAGGAACCGCGCGGCGTAGGCGACGTTGGTTTCGGGATCGAAGGCGTCCTCGAGGGACTCGAAGGCGTCCGGGTGGTGGTGCAGATTGACCTGCATGCAGCCGACGTCGATGCTGGTGACGCCGCGCGCGCGCAGCTTCTTCACGGCGGCGATGGCGGCCTTCTTGCTCGCGAAGTACCGGCCTTCGCCCTCGGCATTGATGGTCCAGGGCCAGGCAACAATTTCCTGGCTGTCCTCGTCGTAGCGCCCAGATTCGGCGAGCGAGATCGCGGTCAAGAGGCGCCGCGGGATCCCTTGCGCCCGCTCGGCGGCGGCCGCGACGGCCGCGCAACGCGACGGGGCCGCCGCCGGCTGCTCGCCGCCGGGCCCCGGATTTCGCGCCGGACCGGCCGCTCGCGCGGGTCCGGCGCCGGCGATGCCCAAAAGCATCGCCGCCGCCACGACGTAAGCGGAGATTCGATTTCCCGTTCCCATCACGCGCCGGAGCGTTGATTTCCTGCGGATTTTCAAGCAAGGGCCGTGCCACGGGCGGGGCGGCGGCAAGAGGCCTCCGGGTGGGGGGTGCGCGCTTATGCCGCGCCGCAAAAATATCCCTTAATTAATTGAGAAATTTTCTTTCAAATAAATAAAATTTCACAGAAAATACTATAAAATCAAACACTTAAAAAAATATTGAAATCGTCCAGAGGCTAAAATATATTGTGCATTGCGGTATGGGCGTCTCCCTTCCCCCCCTTACGGACCCCATGCCGCAGGCACCTATATGGTGCATCCTCCCTGAACTCGGGCCGTGCTTGCACGGCCCGTTTTTTTTGGGCGCGCCTCACGCGCCCGGCCGGGCGGGCGCCCCGATCGCGCCCAGCGCCGCCACCAGATCGCCCAGGCGCGCGGCCAGATCGGAAAACCCCGGCGCCTTGGCGAACGTCTCCTGATCCATGTAAAGGGCGCGGTTGACCTCGATCTGAAGGGCGTGGACGCCCTCGCGGGGCCGGCCGTAGTGGCGCGTCGTGAATCCGCCGGAATAGGGCAGGTTGCGGCGCACGGTGTATCCCATGGCGACGAGCTCGTGCTCGGCGCGGGCGGTGACGGCGGCGGCGCAGGATTCGCCGAAGCAGTCGCCCAACACGAAGTCGGGGCGGGGCCGTCCGGCGTCGGCCTCCATCGGCCCGCCCACCGACGGCATCGAGTGGCAATCGAGAAGGATGCAGAATCCGAATCGGGCCGCCGTCGCGTCGATCAGCCGCCGCAGCATCGCGTGATAGGGCCGGTAGCAGGAGTCGATGCGGCGCAGCGCCTCGGAAAACGGCAGCTTTTCCCGGTAGATGTCCTCGCCGTCGGCGGCGAGCCGCGCGATCGTGCCGAGCCCGGCGGCGACCCGGGGCGAGCCGGCGTTGACGAAATCCGGCACCGTGCCCTCGAACATGCGCGGGTCGAGCTCGAAAGGCTCGCGATTCGCGTCCACGTAGATGCGCGGGAAATGCGCGCGCAGCAGCGGCGCGCCGAGCGCCGGCGCGGCCGCGAACAGCTCGTCCACGTGGCAGTCCTCGGACTTGCGCAAACGGCCGCGCTCGAGCGGCGACTGGGCGAGGAACTCGGGCGAATAGCCGTCGCCGCTGTGGGGCGAGGCGATGACGAGCGGGAGCTTCTGCTCGCCCTGCGTGACGATGTCGCAGGGCGGCTCGGGGGCGGCGGCGGCCGCGGGTTCCGGGTTCACCGTCACGGCGCCGCCCGCCGCCGCGGCGTGCCTGCCCGGCCGCCGGGGCCATAGGCCCGTTTACGAATTTGCAATGCCAAAGCGGCGAAGATGGCCGTATACCTATGCGGACGGCGCCCGGAGACGGCCGGCGCGCCGCTGCACCGGCCTTGCAAGGCCCGACCGCGCGGACTGGCTGGGGAACGAGAGAGCGGCATGGCGACTATTCTTCTCGCCGAGGACGATCAGTCAATGCGCGGATTTCTGAAGCGCGCGCTTGAGAAGGCCGGGCACGAGGTGCTGGCCGTGGGCGACGGCCTCGAGGCGCTGGAGGCGTTCGCGCCGGGGCGCTTCAATCTTCTGCTCGCGGACATCGTGATGCCGGGGATCGACGGGATCGAGCTCGCCCGGCGGGCGCGGGACACCTGTCCCGATCTTCCCGTTATGTTCATCACCGGCTTCGCCGCCGTCGCGTTGCGCGCGCGCAAGAAGCTGCCGGGCGAAACGCGGGTTCTGGCCAAGCCCTTCCACCTGCGCGACCTGGTGAACGAGGTCGAGAAACTGCTCGCGGCGTGAGTGCGGCGCGGACGCCCCGGGGGCCGCTTTCCGGCCGGGCGGGGCCTTGCCAACCGGCCGGGCCGGGTCTTGCAAAACGAGCGGCGATGTTTATTAATCCGCGGACGGCCCTTCGGGCCATAATCCCCTCACAGGGCGCGTAGCTCAGCGGGAGAGCACTACGTTGACATCGTAGGGGTCACTGGTTCAATCCCAGTCGCGCCCACCATTATTTTTTTCCAACCTTCCGACACTTTCGAACGCGCCGCCGCTCGCCAGGCGCGCCTCACGGGCGGCGGGCGTGAAGGCCCCACATGACCGAATTGATCTCCGCGCCGAAGATGAACGTCAGCGCGTTCACATACAGATAGATCAGCGTGACCACCATGCCGCCGAGGCTGCCGTAGACGGCGTTGTACCTGCCGACGGCCGCGAGGTAGAGCGAGAACAGGCTGGCATTGCAGAGAAGCAGCGCCACGGTGACGATGATGCCGGGGAGGAGCTCACGGCCCTTCAGGTGCGTGTTCGGCAACCAGCGATGCAGCAGCAGCAAGGCCACGAACGTAACACCCGTGGCGATGGCGTAGCGCGAGCTCTGCCAAAAGATCAGCTCGGCCGTGGATGCGCTCACGAAACGCGTGGCGAACTTCATGAGAATGGGGCTGAGCACGATGGTGAAGGACAGCAGCATCATCGAGACCACGCCGATCGCGACGAACCCCAGGCTCTGAAGCCGCCGGTGCCAAAAGGTGCGCGTCTCGCCGGCGCCGTAGGCGCGGTCGAGCGCAACCCGCAGGGCCTCGACCCCGTTGGAGGCCGTCCACAGCATGAACAGGCCGCTGAAGGTCAGGATGCCTCTTTCCGGCGTCGAGAAGATCTCGGTTATCGCGGGGCCGAGCGTCGCCGAAATATCGCTTGGGACGAAATCGAGCATGATGGCCACGAATCGCCCGCCGGTCGCGGCGTCGCCGAGCAGGCCCGCGAGCGCGCCGAGAAGGATCAAGAATGGAAACAGCGCGAGCAGCGCCGTGAAGGCGAGGTGGCCCGACAACTCCAGGCCCTCGTCCTCGACGAGGCACTTCGCGGCCCTCCAAAGAATGCGCAACATGCCGGCCCGCGCCTCGTCCCCGTTCGAGTGGAAGGTTGGCGCCGCGCCGCCGCCGCGGGCGCCCGCACCGGCGCAACGCGCGATCCCGACCACGCGAGAAACCCGTTCTCGCCATCATAAAATTTCACCGGCCTCGGGGCTAGGCGGCAGGCCGCTCCGCCGGAACGGCCCTTCATGGTCGCGGCCGGCGATCCCGAAACGGCCACCGGCAAGCGCGCCGAGCCGCCGCTCTTTCGGGTACAGCCGAGCCGCCGCGGCCTTCGCGCTCGCGGCCTTTGCAACGCGGCCCCGGTTGGAGGAAACTGGCGGCAACGGATGCCCGAAGAGGCGAGGCCGCATGAAAAACGGGAACGAGCGACGCCGGTTTCGGCGCCGCGGGTGCCGCGGCCCCAAAATCAGCGAACGTCGCGCAGACTGCGGCGGTACGATCCGTCCCCATCCTTGGATTCCATTCCGCGCGGTGCCGGCGCGTGGCGGTTGCGTTGCGGCTGCCGGACAGTGTAGCTGAATCCCAAGTCCCGGTTTCCCTCGTACTTTTTCGAGGGCATCTCATGCCTTTTCTACGTTTCGATCTCATCGAAGGCCGCAGCGGTGCCGAGATTAAGGTTTTGCCGGATGCCGCCCATCGCGCCGTACTCGCCGCCTTCAAAGTGCCTTCGGGCGACCGCTACCAGACCGTCAACGAGCACAAGCCGTCGCGCATGATCGTCGAGGACACGGGCCGTCGCATGAAGCGATCGTCGCGTGTCTTTCGCAGGCCATGGGTAACCCGTGCGTTCCGACGCCTGAATTCCACCGTCCGCCAAAAATAATCACGATTCATCGACGATCTCCTTTCAGGGAACGCGACTCACGAAGTCAGACCAACGGACCCTCCTTGTGGGTTCGGGCCTTAGCAGACATGCGGCCTTGCGATAAGAACGGACAACGGAGTAGTGATCTTGCTCTATTTGTTCTGACGAGCGAGGCACAGCCACATGTCCCGGGTTCGGGTCTCTTACTATTCGGACGTATTGTGCATCTGGGCCTATGCCACCCAGCGGCGGGTCGAGGAGCTGGTGCGGAAGTTCGGCGACGAAATCTCAATTAATGCACGCTTCTGCTCCGTATTCCCGGACGCTTGGGGCAAAATCGAGGATACATGGAAGGCGCGCGGCGGCTTCGAGGGCTTCAATCGTCATATCAACGAGGTTGCGCGAAAGTTCCCGCACATCGATGTTCATGAGCGGCTGTGGCTCGAAACGAAGCCACGCACCTCTGCCAGCGCACACCTGTTTATCAAAGCCGTCGAGATCGCCGAACGCGAAGGAATGGGATCGAAATCCGCGTCCCAATCGTATCTTGATCGCCTTTCGACACGTGCAACCTGGGAGTTGCGCCGCGCCTTCTTCGCGTCGGCGCGGGATATTTCCGATTGGCAGGTTCATAAGGAAATTGCCGGGCGCCTTGGCATCGATTACGGCACGATCGATGAGAAAATCCGTTCCTCCGAGGCCGTCGCGCAGCTCGCGGTCGATTACGGTCTGAGCCAAAAACACGGCGTGGAGGGTAGCCCGACCTTCATTATGAACGACGGTCGCCAGAAGCTATTCGGCAATGTCGGGTACCGGCTGCTCGAGGCGAATGTGCAAGAGTTGCTCCGCAATGCGTCGCAAGACGAAGCGAGCTGGTGCTAGTGCGAGGCGACGGGTTATGGAGATTCTGGGGTATGAGCTTGGGCTCCAGACTCATAAACGGTAGCACGCGGTGGAGGCGAGACGGGGTGCGGCGTCAATTGTTGGCGCAAGGCCAAAGATGTTGGAAAGCCTCCAATTGGCGGCGATTGCTTTCGGCGTGTGGCGATTGGCATCGAAACGATCACACCGGGCCGGGAACGCTCCCGCCGTCATTCGATCACCGGCGCTGAGCGGCGGCCGCGGAAACGCGCGCCGCTGCCCTCCTCGATTCCTCATCTCCCGGCTTCGTAGGCCGGTTTCCGGTCGCCGGCTCCGCGGCATGCGTTCGCGGCCTTTGCAACGCGGTCCCGGTTGGAGGAAACTGGCGGCCATGCACGCCCGAAGAGGCGAGGCCCCATGAAGGACGGGAACGAGCGACGCCGGCTTTTGCGGCGCGCCGCGCAGCTGGTGGCCGGTTTCGGCGCCGCGGTGGTCGCCCGGCCGGCGTCGGCGCGCATCACGCTGCGCGCGGCAAGCCAGGCCATGACGCTTCGAAGCGACGCGTTCCAGGACGGCCAGGCCATACCGGTCCGCTTCACCTGCGACGGGGAGAACGTCTCGCCGCCGCTGTCCTGGTCCGAGCCGCCGCCGGGCACGCGCAGCTTCGCCCTGTTCTGCACCGATCCTGACGCCCCCGCGGGCACGTTCCACCATTGGGGCGTCTTCGACCTACCGGCGCATCTGCGCCGCCTCGACGAGGGCTTTTCGAAGACAGGCGGGATCCCCGGCGCGCGCCAGGCGGTCAACGACTTCGGGAAACCCGGCTACGGCGGTCCTTGCCCGCCGCAAGGCCACGGCGTCCATCATTACCATTTCGAGATTTTCGCGCTCGACGCGGCCAGACTCGATCCGCCCGCCGACGCGCGCGTCGCGAACGTCCGCCGGGCCGCGGTGGCGCATGTCCTCGCCCGCGGCGAGCTGATCGGAACCTATCGGCGCTGAGCGGCGGCCGAAGCGCGCCGCCGGCCCGCTTGGTCTCTCATTTTCCGGCCCCGCCGCCTGGGTGGTCTGCGCGGATAAGAAGGACGTCGCCACGCCACCGCGCCTCCCGTTTCTCCACGCCCGTCGGACGGCTCACGAGACGCGTTCCGACTCCGCTCAGCGTCCGCTCCAGCAGCCGGAGCGGCGCCTCGTATGCCGGCACGGAATGCGGCACGGTCAGGAACAGAATGCTGCGCGGCCGTTGCAGCGACACGCTCCCGACCCAGAGCGGCGCGCCACCCGGGTCGGTCACGATTCCGGAATCCCACAAGCGCAGCACCGATTCCTCGCTTGGCTGTCCGCCCGGCGCGTCGCCGCCGGGTGCCGTCCGGCTCGCGCCCCCATCGCTCATCGGACGGACCATCGCCAGGGCCTCGGGTTTTCCGTCATGGAGCAGCGGGAGCAGGGGCAAACTCGCCAGGTCGGGCGCCGGAAGCAGCCAGCGCATGGCCGAGTCCGCGGTCAAGCGCGGGGGCTCGCGCCAGCCGGCCGCGCGCAGCCTTTCGCGGATGAAATCGAGCGAGCCCGCCCACTGGACGTCGAGGGGCTGCTCCGCCCCGCCTTCGAGATCCTTTCGGAACGGGGGCAACGCGCGCCAGTCCCCGCGCCACCACGCCTCCAAGGCGACGTGCCGGACCGCGACCCCCCGGGGCGCGAAGCGCTGAAGGTCGGCCGTATGCTGCGAGGCGACATGCCAGCCGCCGGCCCCGACCAGCGCCAGGATCGCGACCGCCGCCAGGCCCCGCGGCAGCGCGCGGAATTCCGTGTGCCGGTAATAGGCGACGGCGAGCAGGGTGACCACGGCCACGCCGAGGCTGAGCCCGCCCACGACATCCGAAAACCAGTGGACGCCCAGGTACAGGCGCGACAGGGCGATGGTGCCGATGAGCGCGGCGGCGCCGGCATAGGGGAGCCAGCGCCAGCGCGGCGCCAGGTCGCGGGCGATCAGCACGGCGAGGAAGCCGTAGACCACCGTGCTCATGGTGGCGTGTCCGCTGGGGAAGGAATAGGTGGAAAGCGGCTCGAAGTGGATGGCGGTCGGCCGGGGCCGCTCGAGAACGAACTTGAAGACCGTGGCGGCGACCTGTCCGGCGCCCGCCGCTGCGATCCAATAGAGGGCGGCGCGCCGTTTTCGCCGCCAGAACAGCCACGCCAGCACGACCGCCATCACCGCGGCGATGAGCACCGCGTCGCCGAGCTCCGTCACGCCGACCATGACCCAGTCGCCCCAGGGCGTCCGGAGCCCCTGCATGAGCCGGTACAGGCTCTGGTCCGCCCGCACCAGGGGATCGCCGCTGACCACGTCCTCGAGCACGCCGGCAAACAGCCAGATCGAGGCCACGAGCACGCCGCCCGCGACGGCCAATCCCTTCGCTTCGGAGCGATAGCGGTCGAAGATGCCGCCGATCAGCCGGTTCGCCGCGGGATGCCGCCGGCTCCAGGCGAGCACCCATCGCGCCATTTGCTCGGCGCGGCGCTGGAGCAGCCGGAACAGTCTCCGGGTGATCCACAAGGCGAGCGAGATCGACACGACCAGCAGCGCCACCAGCGCCGCCAGCCGCGCCGCGACCTGGCCGGCCAGGGCCAGCGACGCGCCGAACGCCATGCCGGGAAGAAGATAGGCGGGCGCCCATCCCAGCGCCGACAGGACGTTCATGCCGTAAAACGCGGCGGGACGCATTCCCAGCATGCCGGCCACGACGGGGATGAGCGGGCGCACCGGGCCGACGAATCGACCGAGGACGACGCTCTTTCCCCCGTGGCGGCGAAAGAAGGCCTCGGCCCGCGCGAGCCACTCCGGATGGCGGCGGAACGGCCCCATGTCGCGCAGCCGGCCCCGGTAATGGTGGCCGAGCCAGTAGCTCAGGCCATCCCCGAGGATGGCGCCCGCGACCGCCCAAGCGAACACGTTCCAGAATCCGAGCGCACCGGCGCCGATCAGCGCGCCGGCCGCGAGCATGACGGCCGCGCCGGGAACGACGAGACCGACGACGGCCAGCGATTCGGCGCAGGCGACGATGCCGATGACGAGCCCCGCGAGATCGGGATGCGCGCCCACCCATTGCATGGCTGCGCCGATGAGTCCGGCCATGTCCTAAGACTCCCCCTTGCCGCCGATCCGGCACCCGAATCTAGCCCCGATGCCGCCGAATGCCACCGCCGTCCTCGCGCACCGCGGCCCGACCGGCGAAGCCGCGAAGGCGTTCCCCGCCCGCGTGCGCCGATACGAAAACGGGCGGGGGCTTTGCGACGCCCCGCCCGTTGCCGCTGGGCCTTCTCTGCCGGCTACTGGATCACGAGGAAGATCATCGCGCCCTGGCGCAGGATGTTCATCGTGATCACCCCGCCCTGGGCTTTGCCGAGCGCCTTCTTCAGGTCCTCGATCGACTTGACCTTCTCCCGGTTCACGGCGACCACGATGTCGCCTTCGCGCAGGCCGTGATGCCAGGCTGGGCTGCCCTGTTCGCATTGCGCCAACAGGACGCCCTCGGCGTGGCCGTATTCGGGCATGCCGGGCTCGATGTTGCGGAACACCGCGCCCTCGAGCTGGGGCACGCCCTGGCCGGCGGCCGTCTCGGTCTTGGGGGCCTTGCCGATCGTGGCGTGGATCGTCTGGCGCTCGCCGTCGCGGACCAGCGTCAGCTCCACCTCCTGGCCGATGCGCATGAGGCCGACCCGGTTGCGCAGGTCGGACGCGCCGTGCACCGGCTGCCCGTCGAGTTCGGTGATCACGTCGCCGGCGCGGATGCCCGCCTTCTCTGCGGCCGAGTTGGGCTCGACCTCGGAAACGATCGCGCCTTCGTCGCTGCCCACCTTCATCGCCTTGGCGACGTCGGGCGTCAGATCCTGGACCAGGATTCCGAGGCGGCCGCGCCGGACCTCGCCGTAGCGGATCAGCTGATCCATCACCGAGCGCACCATGTTGCTCGGCACCGCGAAGCCGATGCCGACGTTGCCGCCGCTCGGCCCGATGATCGCGGTGGGGATGCCCACCAGATGGCCCTTGAGATTGACGAGCGCGCCCCCCGAATTGCCGGGGTTGATGGACGCATCGGTCTGAATGAAGTCCTCATAGCCTTCGATATTCAGGCCGCTGCGCCCCAGCGCGCTGACGATCCCGGCGGTCACCGTCTGGCCGAGCGCGAACGGATTGCCGACCGCGACGACGTAGTCGCCGACGTGAAGCTTGTCGGAGTCGCCGAACGGAAGCGCGGTCAGATGGTCGGCGTCGATCTTCAACAGCGCGACGTCGGTGCCCGAATCACTGCCGATCAGCTTGGCCTTGAACTTGCGCCGGTCCTTCAGCGTGACGGTGATCTTCTCCGCGTTCGCCACCACGTGGTGGTTGGTGATCACGTAGCCCTTCTCGGCGTCAACGATCACGCCGGAGCCGGCGGCCATCTGGGGACGGGCCGGCGGCATGTTGGGAAGATTGAAGAACTTGCGGAAGAAGGGATCCCGCAAGAAGGGGTTCTCTTCCATCGGGGCCTTGGACTCGACCGCGATGTTCACCACCGCCGGCGTCACCTTTTCGACGAGAGGCGCCAGCGTCGGCATGGCTGCCGCCTCGGGCGCCGCGGCGGTGTTGACGGGAGGCTGGGCCGCGACCGGCTGGGCCACGGCTAGAAAGGCGGCGCCGGCGACGATCGGCGCCAGCCGCCGTGTCATGACGTTCCACATGTCATCACTCCGGGTGTGGGTTGCGGAATATCGGATGGCCAGGATTCGGCCAAGAAAATAGGCCTAAATTTGGCCGAAAATTGGGCGAAACAGGGGTCTTTTGCGGGAGATCATGGCGGCCCGCCGGACCGCTAGGGCGGCGGCCGCAGGATGTATCCCGCCAGGCGCCGGATGACGTCGCGGGCGTCGTAGGCGTTGGGGTTGTCCTTGGGGAGCGCTCCCGAATGGACGGCCATCGTGGCATAGGCCTTGTATTTCTCGATCGGCTCCGCGGTGACCTCGGCGTAGCCGCCGTAGAACGGGCCGAGGAACGGGTCGTAATACGGCCACAGGCCGGGACCATAGGGCAGGGCGCCGTAATAACCGTAGAAATAGCCGCCTGGCGGAACGTCCACATAGGTCCGGTAGGTGACGTTCCGCTCGACGTCGTGCTCGAGCAGCACGAAATAGTCGTGGCCGCTGGCGAGCGTGATCTCCGCGGCCCGGTAGAGCATGTAGTTGTCCACGACGTTGCGCGGCGTGACCGAGTTTCCGGAGAAACTGATGCGATAGCGGTCGTCGGCGATCTGCTGGCTGGAATAGCCGTTGCCGCCGTCGGCCGGCTGGTAATAGGTGGGGCTCATGCATGCGGCGAGCGCGAGCGGCGCGAGGGCGGCAAAGGCGAGCGTGAGGAACCGGCGCGGGCGCATGGCGTCATTTCCCATCGGCGGTCCGCGGGCCGGGACGGCCGGGCCACCGCCGTCGATAAGGGAGATATTGGGTCGCGGCCGCCGTGCGGCAATCAGCCGTTCGCTCGCCGTCCGCGGTCCTCGGCGTGGCGCCGGGCGAACGCGCCTATTTCTGGTAGACGTAGGTTCCGGGCGCGTCGCCGATCGCCGGATAGCCCGCCTCGGCGTTGCCGAACGGCGGCGGCGGCACGCGCTCGCCGGAGCGCGCGGCGATCCAGCCCTCCCATTCCGGCCACCAGCTCCCGTCGCGGTGGGGCGTCGCCGCGGCCCAGGTCTCGGGATCGGTGTAGTTCGCGGCCGCCGTCTTGGTCGCGACCTGATAGCTGCGGCCGCGGTGGCCCGGCTCGCTCACGATGCCGGCGTTGTGGCCGCCGGTGGTGAGCAGGAAGGTCACGTCGGTGTCGGAAAGCAGATTGATCTTGTAGACCGAAAGCCAGGGCGAGACGTGGTCCTTGACCGTGCCGACCACGAAGATGGGCACGCGGATATCGGTGAGCGCCACAGGCCGGCCGCCGACCAGATAGCGTCCCTCGGCGAGGTCGTTGTTGAGGAACAGGTTGCGGAGATACTCGGAGTGCATCCGGTAGGGCAGGCGCGTGGCGTCGGCGTTCCAGGCCATCAGGTCGAACATCGGGCTTCGCTTGCCGAGCATGTATTCGCGCACCATGCGCGACCAGATGAGGTCGTTGGAGCGCAGCATCTGGAACGCGCCGGCCATCTGCCGGGTGTCGAGATAGCCCTGCTCCCACATGATGTCCTCGAGATAGGCGACGGCGCTCTCGTCCACGAACAGCATGAGCTCGCCCGCCTCGGTGAAGTCGGTCTGGGCGGCCAGCAGCGTCAGCGACTTCAGGGGGCTCTTCCGGTCCCGGGACATCGCCGCGGCGGCGATCGAGAACAGCGTGCCGCCGAGGCAGTAGCCGACGCCGTGGATCTTGCGGTTGGGCACGATCGCGCTGACCGCTTCGATCGCCGCCGTGACGCCGGACTGGAGATAGTCCTCCATGCCGAGATCGCGGTCGCTCGCGTCGGGATTGCGCCACGACAGGATGAACACGGTGTGGCCGCGCTCGACCAGGTATTTGACCAGCGAATTGTGGGGCGAGAGGTCGAGGATGTAGTACTTCATGATCCACGCCGGGACGATCAGGACCGGCTCGGCGTAGACCGATTCGGTCGCGGGCGCGTATTGGATGAGCTCCATCAGGCGGTTGCGGAACACGACCTTGCCGGGCGTGGTCGCGATCGTCGCGCCCGGCACGAAGTCCTCGGTGCCGACGGGGTCCCGGCCGGCGACCGCCCGCTCCCAGTCCTCGATCGCGTTGAGCATCCCGCGGTAGAAGTTCTGCCCGCCCTCGGCGAACGTCGCCTTGAGAATCTCGGGATTGATCAGCGGGGAGTTCGAAGGCGACATGACGTCGAGGATCTGGCGGGCCACGAACCAGGCGACGTCCTCATGGTGGCGCGAGACGCCCGAGACGCCCGTGGTGGCGTTGAACCACCACTGCTGGGCGAGCAGGAACGACTGGTAGATCATGTTGAACGGCCCGTGCTGCCACTCCTCGGCCTCGAAGCGGCTGTCCTGGGGCAGCGGCTCGATGCACGGCGCAGTCTCGGCCTCGCTCGCACGGCGCACCGCATAGAGCCATAAGCGCGTCGCCTTGCGCGCGGCCTTCTGCACCAGCTCGGCCTGCTTTCCCGGCGCCATCGCGAGATGGGACGCCCAGTCGGAGCCCGCCTGCATCAGCGAGGCCGGCGACAGGCCCAGGGTGAAGCGGCCCATCACCGCGTGGATCAGGCGATCGAGGCTGGTGCCGGAAACGATCGCCGAAGGCTGGTCGTCCTCGTCCACGACGGGCTGGGATGGCCCGCCGCGCGCGGCATGGGCGTAGCAGGGCGGCTCGGGCCGGACGACGCCGGGCAGCGGCATGGCCGCGACGTTGCTGCGCGGCGACGCGGCGGGTGCCTTTCCGGCCACGGCTGCGCGCGGCGCCCGGGCCTCGGCGCGGGACGTCGGGTCGTCTTCCGTTTTGGGCGATCTCAGGCTGGCTCGTTCGGTCATGGCCGCTGCTCCTCGCTTGGTCCGGCCCGCCGGGACGCGGGCGGCCGGTGGCCTGCCCTTCGCGCCGCCCGATTGAGGCGCCGTCGCAAGCCCAGCGGCGCTGCGACGCAGCGCCGGGAATTTCGCGGAAGACAAATGATACACCCATCTTATGCTGCAATGCAACATGAATGCGGAAACGCGCGGAAAACCGCGCCCGAGCGCCCGTCCGATGCCCTGAGCAAAGCCACGCGCCGGACCGGCCGCGGGCGGCGCCGCCGGCCACGAGGATTGGTCAAGCTCAACAAAGGGTTAACGCTGATTTAAGCAATTCCTGCCAATTTGTCCCTGCTGAAATCCCGGGCGCTTTGGCCCGCGCCGCCCATGTTGGGGACGGCGCGACGCGAACGCGCCCGGAATGAGCGTTCGGTTCGAGGCATGTCGGCGGAGCCACAGGCGGAAGCCACGATTACGTTCCGCGACCGGTTCGCGGCTTGGTGGGAAGGCACGGAGCCTGTCCCGAGCGCCGACGCGCGCGCGGGCGCCGAAGCCGCGAACGGGAAGGGCGCGAACGGAAAGGGCGAGAACGGCACGGACGAGACGGCCGGAGCCAAGCCCTCGCTGCGCGCGCGTTTCCGCGCCTGGTGGGACGGCACCGACGTCGGCGCCCCGCCGGCGGAGCCCGATCTGCCGGTGCCGCGGACGCGCGTCGCCAAGGAAGAGCCGGTTGATCTCGACGTCCCGGAGCGGCCCAAGGAGGTCTGGACCCCGGCGCGGATCAAGGTCGCCGAGCGGATCTGGGGCGCCGGCTATGTCTCGCCCGGCGGCACCGAGCACATCATGAGGCTGATCAAGCCCGTCGGGCTCAATCCCAAGATGAGCTTCGCCGATCTCAACGCCGGCGCCGGCGGGGCCGGACGGGCGGTCTCCGAGGCCTACGGCATGTGGGTCACCGCGATGGAGCCGAACGAGGTTCTCGCCGCCCACGGCATGGAGGAATCGACGATGGCGGGGATGGCCAAGAAGGTGCCGATCATCGCCTACGATCCCGAATCGGTCGAGCTGCGCCCCAACGGCTTCGACTGCGTGTTCGTGAAGGAGATGTTCTACACCGTCGTCAACAAGCGGCATCTCTTCGGGACCGTCGCGAAATCGCTCAAGAAGAACGGCCATCTCCTGTTCACCGACTACGTGCTCGCGCGGACCGACCACATGGAGGAGCCGACCCAGAACTGGGCCGCGCACGAGCCGATCCGCCCCGAGATGTGGAGCATCAAGCAGACCCGCGACTATCTCGAAAAGCAGGGCCTCGAGATCCGCATCGAGGACGACATGACCGATGAGATGTGCCAGCTCATCCTCGCCGGCTGGGGCGAGGCGCTGCAGAATTTCCGGCCCGGCCATTTCGAGCCGGAGCTGGGCGAGGCCCTGCTGGCCGAGGCCGAGCTGTGGGCCCGGCGCCTGGGCGTCCTGCAAAGCGGCGACGTGCGGGTCTACCGCGTCCACGCCCTGAAGCGATAGCCCCCGGGCCTTAGAAAAGCCGGGGATTTCCGAGCGTTGACAAGGAGGCCGCCGAGCCCTTAAGGTCGCCCGCTTCCGGCCGCCCGATACCCCAAGAGGCTTTCGATGAAGGTACTGCGTTCCCTCAAATCGGCGAAGAAACGGCACAAGGACTGCCAGCTCGTGCGCCGGCGCGGCCGCGTCTACGTCATCAACAAGACCAATCCGCGCTTCAAGGCGCGCCAGGGCTGATTCCGCCCCTTCGGGCGCGCCTTTCGCCCCGCCACCCTTTGCTCGCACGATAGCCGTCGCCCGCTTGCGGCGCGGCCCGTTCGGCGCGCCCGGCCGCCGGGCCCGCGATTGACGCCTTGCCGGCACGGCCCTACCATTTCCGCGCGGGCGATCGGGAAAGCGAGAGGAGCGGCGGCCATGCGGATGCCAGTACCCGACCCGCGCGTGCTCGCCCGGCGCGAGCGAATCGTCGCCAAGCTCCGCGCGATCCTTCCCGGGGACTGCGTCATCGCCGATGCCGACGGCGTGCGGCCCTACGAGACCGACGCGCTCACCGCCTACCGCCAGCCGCCCATGGTCGTCGTGCTGCCGCGCACCACCGCGGAGGTCTCGGCGCTGCTCGCGCTGTGCCACGAAGAGGGCGTCAAGGTCGTGCCGCGCGGGGCCGGAACCTCGCTCTCGGGCGGCGCGCTGCCGCTCGCCGACGGCGTGCTGCTCGCGATGGGCAAGTTCAACCGCATCCTCGATATCGACTTCGACAACCGCTGCGTCACCGCGCAGCCGGGCGTCACCAATCTCGCCATCACGAATGCCGTGGCCCATGCCGGCTTCTATTACGCGCCCGATCCCTCGAGCCAGATCGCCTGCTCGATCGGCGGCAACGTGGCCGAGAATTCCGGGGGCGTGCATTGCCTCAAATACGGGCTCACGACCAACAACGTGATGGGCCTCGAGATCGTTCTGATGGACGGCCGGGTGCTGCGCCTCGGCGGCAAGCATCTCGATTCGGAAGGCTACGACCTGGTCGGCGTCATGACCGGCTCGGAAGGGCTGCTCGGCGTCATCACCGAGGTGACGGTGCGCATCCTGCGCGCGCCCGAATCGGTGCGCGCCATGCTGATCGGGTTTTCCGACGTCGAGGCGGCCGGCGATTGCGTCGCCGCCGTGATCGCCTCCGGCATCGTGCCCGCCGGGCTCGAGATGATGGACCGCGCCGCGGTGCAGGCGGCCGAGGCCTTCGTCCATGCCGGCTATCCGATGGACGTCGAGGCCCTGCTGATCGTCGAGCTCGACGGGCCCGAACCCGAGGTCGCGGACATGACGGCCCGCGTCGAGAAGGTCGCCCGCGACTCGCACGCCGATCTCGTCCGCGTCAGTACCAGCGACGCTGAGCGCCTGCGGTTCTGGGCCGGGCGCAAGGCTGCGTTCCCCGCGGTCGGGCGCATCGCCCCCGACTATTACTGCATGGACGGCACGATTCCCCGCAAAAGGCTCTCCGAGGTCCTGCGCGGAATCGGCGAGCTCTCGAAGCGCTACGGCATGGGCGTGGTCAACGTCTTCCACGCCGGCGACGGCAATCTCCATCCGCTCATCCTTTACGACGCGAACAAGCCCGGCGACCTCGAGCGCGTCGAATCCTTCGGCGCCGACATCCTGAAGCTGTGCGTCGCGGTCGGCGGCGTCCTGACCGGCGAGCACGGCGTCGGCGTGGAGAAGCGCGACCTCATGGGCGTCATGTTCGATCCCGTCGACCTGCGCGTGCAGCAGCGGATCAAATGCGCCTTCGACCCCGATTCCCTGCTCAATCCCGGGAAGATGTTCCCCGAGCTGCACCGCTGCGCGGAGCTCGGACGCATGCACGTCCACGGCGGGAAGCTCCCCTTTCCCGACATCCCGCGGTTCTGAATGCCGCAGGTCCTGCGACCCGCCGACGCCGACGAGCTGCGCGAGACGGTGGCGTCCGCCGCGGCCGCGCGCGTGCCGCTGGCGGTGGCCGGCGCCGGCACCAAGACCGGATTGGGCCGGCCGATGGACTGCGGCCACGTCCTCGATCTCTCGCGCCTTTCCGGCGTGACGCTGTACGAGCCCGAGGAGCTGGTGATCTCGGCCGCCGCGGGCACGCCGGTCTCGGTGGTCGAGGAGACGCTCCGGGCCGGCGGCCAGGAGATGTGCTTCGAGCCCGCCGATTACGGCCCGCTCCTGGGCAAGCCCGCCGCGCGCGGCACGATCGGCGGCGTGTTCGCCTGCAACCTCTCGGGACCGCGGCGGGTGAAATCGGGCGCCGCCCGCGACTTCCTTCTCGGCGCCAAGGCCGTGAACGGGCGCGGCGAATCCTTCAAATGCGGCGGCCGCGTGATGAAGAACGTCACCGGCTACGACGTGTGCAAGCTGCTCGCCGGCTCTTTCGGCACGCTGGCGGTGATGAGCGAGGTCACCTTCAAGGTCCTGCCCCTGCCGGCGCAGATCCACAGCGTCCTGGTGCTCGGCCTCGACGACGCCGCGGCGGTCGCGGCGATGGCGGCGGCCTTGATGAGCCCCTTCGAGGTCTACGGCGCGGCCCATCTTCCCGCCGCCGCCGCCGCGCGCTCGGGCGTCGCGACGGTGCGGTCCGCCGGGAAGGCGGTGACCGCGGTGCGCGTCGAGGGCCCGCCGCCGTCGATCCGCTATTGCTGCGGCAAGCTGACCGAGATGCTCCGCGCCCGCGGCGCGGTCGCCGAGATCGACGAGGCCGAGTCCGCGCTCCTGTGGCGCGAGATCCGCGACGTCGCGCTGCTGCCGGCGGACGGCCGCGCGGTCTGGCGCCTTTCGGTCACGCCGTCCAAGGGCGCCGAGGTGGCGCGCGAGATCGCGGGCGCGTGCGATGCGCAATTCCTGTTCGATTGGGGCGGCGGGCTCGTGTGGCTCGCGGCGGCAAGCGAAGAGCGGCCGGAGGCGCTGGAGGCCGAGGCGCAGGCGATCCGCCAAGCGGTGGCGGGCGCCGGCGGCCATGCCCTCCTCGTGCGGGCCAGCGAGGCGGCGCGTACGCGGATCCCCGTGTTCCAGCCCCAAAGTCACGCGGCCGCCGCGCTCACGCTCGGCCTCAAGGAGAGCTTCGATCCCAACCGCGTGCTCAATCCGGGCCGCATGTACGAGGGGGTGTGAGCGCCATGCAGACGCGATTCACGCCCCTTCAGCTCCGTAATCCCGACCTCGCCGAGGCCGACAAGATTCTGCGCGCCTGCGTCCATTGCGGCTTCTGCCTCGCCACCTGCCCCACCTATCTCGAGCTCGGCGACGAGCTCGATTCGCCCAGAGGCCGCATCTATCTCATCAAGGACATGCTCGAGAACGACAAGCCGGCCTCGCCCCAGGTCGCGGAGCATGTGGACCGCTGCCTCTCCTGCCTCGCGTGCATGACGACCTGCCCTTCGGGCGTCCATTACATGCATCTGGTCGATCTCGCCCGCACCCGGATCGAGGAGACCTTGCGCCGCCCCTGGCCGGAGCGCGCGCTGCGCGCGCTGCTGGCCTCGATCCTGCCGCGCCCGCTGTTGTTCCGCCCGGCGCTCGTCCTCGCCCGCCTCGCCCGCCCGCTCGCGCGCCTGCTTCCGGGCCGGCTCGAGGCGCTGGTGCGCCTCGCGCCGGCGCGGCTGCCGCGGGCGCTTCCCGAAAACCGGCCGCGGCGGTTCGCCGCCGAGGGTTCGCGCGTCCGGCGGGTTGCGCTGCTGCAGGGCTGCGTGCAGACGGTGCTGGCTCCCGAGATCAACGCCGCGACCGTGCGCGTCCTCACCCGCCACGGCGCCGAGGTGGTGGCGCCTGCGGGTGTGGGGTGCTGCGGCGCGCTGGTTCATCACCTGGGCCGGCGCGACGAGGCGCTCGGCGCCGCGCGTGCCGCCGTCGCGGCGTGGAGCGATCTGATCGAAAGCGAGGGGATCGACGCCATCGTCGTCAACGCGTCGGGGTGCGGCACCATGGTCAAGGATTACGGCCATCTGCTGCGCGGCGATCCCGAGTTCGCCGGGCGCGCCGCGCGCGTCTCGGCGCTCGCCCGCGACATCGCCGAGATCATGGGCGAGATCGGCCTCGAGGGCGCGAAGGCGCCGCGCCCGCTCGTCGTCGCCTACCATTCCGCCTGCTCGCTCCAGCACGGGCAGAAGGTGCACGACCTGGGAAGGGACCTGCTGGCCGCGGCCGGGTTCGAGGCCCGCGACGTGCCCGACGGGCACCTGTGCTGCGGCTCGGCCGGCACCTACAACCTGCTCGAGCCGGAGCTCGCCGCCACGCTCGCCGCGCGCAAGGCCGCGGCGATCGAAAGCATCCGCGCGGACGCGGTGGCCGCGGGCAACATCGGCTGCATCGTCCAGATCGCGAAGGTCGTGGAGCGCCCGGTAGTGCACACCGTCGAGCTCCTGGATTGGGCGACCGGCGGCCCGTGCCCGCCGGCGCTGGCGAAGACCGTGCCCGTGAAGTGACGCCGCGGCGCGCCCGCCCCTAGTCGGCCGCCGCCTCTTCGCCGCGATTCGCGCCGTCGATGCGGGCGATGCGGAGGATGTTCGTGGTTCCCGCCCGCCCGAAGGGGATGCCGGCGGTGATGACCACGCGGTCGCCCTTCTTGGCGAAGCCTTCGGCGAGCGCGATCCGGGTCGCCTTTTCCACCATGTCGGTGAAGCTTTGGATGTCGGTGGTGTGGACGCAATGCACGCCCCACACCATGGAAAGCTGGCGCGCGGTGGTGCGCTCCGCGGTCAGCCCCAGGATCGGCACGTCGGGACGCTCGCGGGCGGCGCGCCGCGCGGTCGCCCCGGAGCGCGAATAGGTGACGATGGCCGCGGCCGAGATGGTGTGCGCGACCTGGGCGGCGGCGGCGCTGATGGCGTCGGCGGTGGTCGCCTCGGGCTCGGGGTGGGCGGCGTCCATGATCTTGCGGTAGGTCGGGTCCTGCTCCACCCGGGTGATGATGCGGTCCATCATCTTGACCGAGGCGACCGGATAGGCGCCGATCGCGGTTTCGGCCGACAGCATCAGGGCGTCGGCGCCGTCGTACACGGCGGTGGCGACGTCCGAGGCCTCGGCGCGGGTCGGGGTCGGCGAGTGGACCATCGAATCGAGCATCTGGGTCGCCACCACCACCGGCTTGCCCGCCTTGCGGCCGGCCCGGATGATCTGCTTTTGCAGGATCGGCACCTGCTCGGCCGGCATCTCGACGCCGAGATCGCCGCGCGCCACCATCACCGCATCGGAAAGCTCGACGATCTTGTCCAGTTGCTCGATGGCGTGCGGCTTCTCGAGCTTGGTCAGGATCGCGGCGTCGCCCTCCACCATCTCCTTGACCTCGGCGATGTCCTGCGGCCGCTGGACGAAGGACAGCGCGAGCCAGTCCACGCCCATGTCGAGGCCGAAGTCGATGTCGCGCCGGTCCTTTTCGGTGACCGCGGAGAGCGGCAGCACCGCGTCCGGCAGGTTCAGGCCCTTGCGGTCGGAAAGCTCGCCGCCGGTGATGACCTCGGTCTCGGCGAAGCCCTTGCCGCAGCGGCGCACGCGCAAGCGGATCCGTCCGTCGTCGAGCAGGACGTTCGTGCCCGGCGCCAGCGATTGGAACACCTCGGGGTGGGGCAGGGGCGCGCGGCGCTTGGTTCCCGGCTGCGCCGACATGTCGAGGCGGAACAGGTCTCCGGGCTCGAGGCTGATCTTGCCCTCGCCGAACAGGCCGATGCGCAGCTTCGGCCCCTGCAGGTCCATGAGCACGCCGATCGGGCGCCCGGTAACCCGCTCCAGCTCGCGGATGTAATAGAGGCGCTTGCGGTGCTCCTCGTGGACGCCGTGGCTGAAGTTGAGCCGGAACACGTCCGCGCCCGCCTCGAACAGGGTACGGATCGCGTCCGGGCTGGAGCTCGCCGGGCCAAGGGTGGCGATGATTTTGGGATTTCGGTTGCGGCGCATGTGGTGGGTCAGATTAGTCCCCGGCCTTCCTGGCCGCCAGAGGTTTCGCGGCCCGTGCCGGGCTTTTGGGGTCCAGCAGAGCCTGCGAAATAAGGTAAAAGGGATGCGATGCCTGATCCCGCGACGCCTTGCCGCCCTTGCCCGCCGCCGCTGCTTGCGCCCGGCGAGCCCGCCCCGTTCGAGGTCGTGAACCCGGGCGGGAAGGCGAGCGTCCTTTTCATCTGCGACCACGCGAGCCGGCGTTTCCCGCGGGCGCTCGGGCGGCTCGGCATCACCGACGAGGACGCGCTGCGGCACATCGCCTGGGACATTGGCGCCGGCGAGGTGACGCGCCTTCTGGCCGCGCGGTTCGACGCCCAGGCCGTGCTGGGCAACTATTCGCGCCTGGTCGTGGACCTCAACCGCGCACCCAAGGACCCGACGTTCATTCCCGTCATCAGCGAGGGAACCGTCGTTCCCGGAAACCGCGATCTGACGCCCGACGAGATCGCGCGCCGCGCCGAGGCGCTGTTCCACCCCTACCACGCGGCCGTGGCCGGGGCGTTGGACGCGCTGAAAAGGCGCGGGACCACCCCGGCGCTCGTCTCCGTCCACAGTTTCACGCCGGTCTTCAAGGGCGAGAAGCGGCCCTGGCACATCGGCGTGCTGTGGGACCGCGATCCGCGCATGGCCGTTCCCTTCATGGAGGGCCTGCGCGCGCACCCCGGGGTCTGCGTCGGCGACAACCTGCCCTATTCGGGCCGCGACCGCTATGCCAACACCGTGGAGGTCCACGCGCGCCGCCAGGGCCTGCCCGATCTGTCCATGGAGATCCGCCAGGACCTGCTCGAGGATTCCGAGGGGATCGCCGAATGGGCGGCGCTGGTGGGCGACGTGCTGGCGCCGATCCTGGCCGATCCCGGCCTCTACCGCGCGGTGGAATACCCATGACCGCGGCCGAGCCGAAATTCTCGCTCGGGATCGAGGAGGAATACCTCCTGATCGACCGCACGACGCGCGACCTGGTGAGCGAGCCGCCGCCGCCCATGATGTCGGAATGCGAGAAGCGTCTGGGCGGACAGGTGACGCCCGAGTTCCTGCGCTCCCAGATCGAGGTCGGAACGCGCGTGTGCGGCTCCGTCGCCGAGGCGCGCTCGGACCTGGCGCGGCTGCGCGCGACGGTGGCCGAGGTCGCCGCGCAACACGGCATGGCGCCGATCGCCTCCTCGACCCACCCCTTCGCCCGCTGGGACGTCCAGAAGCACACCGACAAGGAGCGCTACAACGTGCTGGCCCGCGACCTCCAGGCGGTGGCGCGCCGGCTCGTCATCTGCGGCATGCACGTCCACGTCGGAATCGACGACACGGAGCTGCGCATCGACCTCATGAACCAGGTCGCGTATTTCCTGCCGCATCTGCTGGCGCTCAGCACCTCCTCGCCGTTCTGGCGCGGCGAGGACACCGGACTCATGTCGTACCGGATCAGCGTGTGGGACGAGCTGCCCCGCACCGGCCTGCCCGAGCGGTTCGAGAGCTGGGGCGAGTACCAGCGCCACGTCGACATCCTGGTCAAAAGCGGGATCATCGAGGACGCGACCAAGATCTGGTGGGACGTGCGCGCCTCCGCGCGGTTCCCCACCATCGAGATGCGGATCACGGACGTCTGCACGCGGCTCGACGATGCGGCCACCATCGCCGCGCTCTTTTTGTGCATCCTCAGCATGCTCTACCGCCTGCGCCGCAACAACCAGCGCTGGCGAATCTATGCCCGCATGCTGGTGAACGAGAACCGCTGGCGCGCCCAGCGCTACGGGATGGACGAAGGGCTGGTGGACTTCGGCCTTGGGCGCATCGTGCCCTACCGCGACCTTCTCGACGAGCTCCTGGGCCTCGTCGCCGAGGACGCGCGGCGCCTCGGCTGCGAGGCGGAGGTGATGCGCGCGCGCGACATCGCGAAGCGCGGCACCAGCGCCCACCAGCAGCGCCGGGTGTTCGCCGAGGCCGTGGCCCGGGGCGCCACCCCGCACGAGGCGCTGGCGGCGGTGGTGGACTGGCTGGTGGCGGAGACGGTCCGCGACCTCTAGGGCCGGGCTGGCAAAGGCGCGCTTTGCGCCCCACATGGAAATCGGACGTTTCGCGCCCGCGCGGCGCAACGGATTCCGGGAACAGGGAGGACCACATGGACGACGCGACCCGCACCGAGCTCGAGGCGGCGGCCTTCCGCCGTCTGGTCGGGCACCTGCGCGACAATCCCCAGGTCCAGAACATCGACCTCATGAATCTGGCCGGGTTCTGCCGCAACTGCCTTTCCAAATGGTACCGCGCGGCGGCCGAGGAGAAAGGCCTGGACATGACCTACGACCAGGCCCGCGAGATCGTCTACGGCATGCCCTACGACGAATGGAAGGCGAAGCACCAGACCGAGGCCGGTCCGGAAAAACAGGCCGCCTTCGCCGAGGCCCGCAAGCGCGCGGAGTCTTGACCGCAGGTTTGCGCTCGGCCACAACGGGCGGCTTCTGAAATCATCGCGCCGCCGGCTCCGCCAACGCCGCGCGCGCCGCAAGGGGAAAACCCATGGCCGCCACCGCGACGCCCGATCCCATCTTCCAGCTCGGCTTCGGCTTTTGGGGATCGAAGGTCCTGCTCTCCGCCGTCGAGCTCGGGCTGTTCTCCGAGCTCGCCAAGGGGCCGCTGGATGCGGACACGCTGGGCAAGCGTCTCGGCCTGAACGCGCGCGGGGCGCGCGACTTCTTCGATTCGCTCGTGGCGCTGGGCATGCTGAAGCGCGACGGGGCGACCTACGCGAACACCGCCGAGACCGACCTCTTCCTCGACCGCGCGAAGCCCAGCTACGTCGGCGGGATTCTCGAGATGTGCAACGCGCGGCTCTATAGCTACTGGGGCGCGCTGACCGAGGCGCTCAAGACCGGTGAGCCGCAGAACGAGGCGAAGCAGGGCGGCAATCTGTTCGACACGCTCGCGTCCGATCCCGTGGGCTTGCGCCGGTTCATGGAGGCCATGACCGGCGCGAGCCTGCCGGCCGCCCAGGCCATCGCCGCCAAGTTCCCGTGGCGCGACTATCAAAGCTTCATCGACGTCGGCTGCGCCCAGGGCGCCGTCCCGGTCCAGGTTGCGCGCGCCCATCTGCATCTTTCCGGCGGCGGGTTCGATACCCCCTCCGTGCGCCCGATCTTCGAGGACTACGTCGCCCGCCACGGCCTGCAGGAGCGGCTGCGCTTCCACGCCGGGGATTTCTTCGCCGATCCGTTGCCCGAGGCGGACGTCCTCGTCATGGGCCATATCCTCCACGACTGGGACCTGGACCAGAAGCGCGGGCTGCTCGCCAAGGCCCATGCGGCGCTGCCCGCGGGCGGCGCGCTCATCGTCTACGACGCGATCATCGACGACGAGCGCCGCCACAACGCCTTCGGCCTTCTGATGAGCCTCAACATGCTGGTCGAGACCGCGGGCGGCTTCGACTACACCGGCGCCGACTGCCGCGGCTGGATGCGCGAGGCCGGTTTCCGCGACTGCCGCATCGAGCCCCTGGTCGGCCCCGACTCCATGATCGTCGGCATCAAGTAGCCGTCCCGAGAGGGCGCCCGCGCCCGGCTCCCCCTCTTTCCGTCGCCGTAACGGGTGATTTGCCGCGCCAAGCGGGGTATATGGGGGCGCCGCGACGCGACACGCGGCCACGGATCCATCGAGCCGCGAGGAAACATGACCGTTCTTGTCACCGGCGCCGCCGGGTTCATCGGCTTCCACGTGGCCCGCGCCCTGCTCGCCCGCGGCGAAACGGTGGTCGGCGTGGACGACCTCAACGACTACTACGACGTGCGCCTGAAAAAGGCGCGCCTCGCGGAGTTGGAAGGCAAGGACGGCTTCGCCTTCCGCCGCCTCGATATCGCCGAGCGCGCCGCGATGGCCGCGCTGGTGGCCGAGAACCCGGGAATCGACCGGATCGTGCACCTGGCGGCCCAGGCGGGCGTGCGCTACTCGCTCGAGAACCCGTACGCCTATACCCGCAGCAACGTGGAAGGCCAGCTCGTGATGCTGGAAACCGCCCGCGCGATCCCGAAGCTGCGCCACTTCCTCTACGCCAGCTCGTCCTCGGTCTACGGCGGCAACACCAAGCTGCCGTTCTCGGTCGCCGACCGGGTGGACAACCCGGTCTCGATCTACGCCGCGACCAAGAAGGCGGGCGAGCTGATGGCCCACAGCTACGCCCATCTCTACGGCATCCCGGCGACCGGCCTGCGCTTCTTCACCGTCTACGGCCCCTGGGGCCGGCCCGACATGTCGGCTTACATCTTCACCCGCTGCATCCTGGCGGGCGAGCCCATCCGCGTCTTCAACCGCGGCGACATGAAGCGCGATTTCACCTACATCGACGACATCGTGGCGGGCGTGCTCGCCTGCCTCGACCGCCCGCCCGCGGAAGGCGCCCCGCGCCACCGGCTCTACAATCTCGGCAACCACCGCCCCGAGCCGCTGATGCGCTTCATCGAGGTCCTGGAGCGTGCGCTGGGCATGAAGGCCGAGCTCAAGCTCGAGCCGATGCAGCCCGGCGACGTCAAGGAGACCTACGCCGACATCGAGTCGAGCCGCCGCGACTTCGGCTTCGATCCCACCACCACGATCGAGGAAGGCATCCCCCGCTTCGTCGCCTGGTATCGCGACTACCACGAGGTCTGACGCCGCCTAGCCGCGCTCCCCGTAGAGCCCTTCGAGCTTTTCCGCGTATTTCTCGCGGATCTTGTGGCGCCGCACCTTGAGAGTGGGCGTCAGCAACCCGTTCTCGATCGTGAAGGCCTCGGGCGCGACCACGTAGCGGCGCACGTACTCGATCGGCGAAAGCGATTCGTTGGCGCGCGCCACCGCCGCCCCCACCGCGCGCTGGAAATCCTCGTCGCCGGCGAGCGCCACCGGATTCTCGCTCTTGCTCCGCTCCTTCGCCCAATCGCGCGCGAACTCGGCGTCGGCCACCACCACCGCGACCAGATGCGGCCGGCCGTTGCCGAACACCGACGCCTGGGCGATCTCGGGCTGCAGGGTGAGGCGCCCCTCGACCCGGAGCGGCGAGACGTTGTCGCCCCCGGAGATCACGATGATGTCCTTCTTGCGGTCGGTGATCCGCAAATACCCCTCGTCGTCGATCGTGCCGATGTCGCCGGTGTGCAGCCACCCGTCCTTGATCGCGGCCGCGCTCGCCTCCTCGTCGCGCCAATAGCCCTGCATGACGAGCTCGCCCGAAACCAAAATCTCCCCGTCGCCGGCCAGCGCCACCTCCACGTCCAGGAGCGGCGGCCCGACGGTGCCGAGCCGGTTGCGCCGCGGCGGGTTGCAGGAGACCACCGGCGCCGATTCGGTCTGGCCGTAGCCCTGCAGAAGCCGCAGGCCCAGCGCGGTGAAGAACAGCCCCACGTCGTAGGAGAGCGGCGCGCCCCCCGAGATGAAGGCCTTGAGCCGCCCGCCGAAGCGCCGCCGCACCTTGCGCCGCACCAGGAGATCGAGGGCGCCGTTGGCGGCGCGCTCGGAAAGGCCGCGCAGATGGGGCGCCTCATAGGCCCGGCTTCCCAGCTCCAGCGTCTTGGCGAACAGCTTGCGCGCCCGCGGCCCGCCGCGCTCGACGCCGGCCAGGACGCGGCGCTGCATGGTCTCGTAGAGCCGCGGCACCGCGGTCATGAACGTCGGGCGCGCCTCGGCCATGTTCTTGGCCAAGCTCTCGACCCCTTCGGCGTAGCAGATCTTCGCCCCGATCGAGAGCGGGAAGAACTGCCCCGCGGTGTGCTCGTAGGAATGCGAGAGCGGCAGGAACGACAGGAACACCTCGTCCTCCACGCCGAGCTCGTACACGAGATCGAAGGCCCCCATGCAGTTGGAGAGGATCGCCCCGTGGCTCAGCATCACCCCCTTGGGCACGCCCCCCGTGCCCGAGGTGTAGATGATGCAGGCCGTGTCCCCCCGCTTGAGTTCCCCGGCCCAGCCCTGCGCGTCGTCGGCCCGCTGCGCCCCGCGCGCGAGCAGGTCGTCCCAGGGGATCACGTCCACCGCGCCCTTCTGGCCGCGCGGAAAGGGCTCGACGGCGATAAGGCTGCGGCAGCCGCCCGAGCCCTGGGCGGCGGCGAGCACCTTTTCCGCCAGCGCCCGGGTGGAGACGATCGCCGCCCGCGCCCCGCTGTTCTCCAGCACATAGAGATGGTCGGCCACCGTGTTGGTGGTATAGGCCGGGACCGTGATCCCGCCCGCCGTCATGATGGCGAGGTCCGCGATCGCGAACTCGGGCCGGTTCTCCGAGACCAGCGCGACCCGGTCGCCCGGCCCGATCCCGATGTCGCGCAAACCCGCCGCCAGCGCGCGCACTTGGGCCGCCGCCTCCCGCCACGAGACGTCCCGCCAGCGCCCCTCGCGCTTGGCCGCGAACACCGCCCTTGAGCGCAACCGCCCCGCCTGGTCGAAGAACATCGCGGGCAAGCTCCGCCACCCGCGGTAGCGCCGGATCGTGTCCTCGTATCCCAAGATTCCCCCCGATTCGCCCTGTTTCCGCGGTTTCCGGCGCGCGCCGCCTTGGCGCGGCGGCAATTGAGACTAATATGACTCGCATTCCAAAGGGAGAGACAGCGATGAACGATTCCCCCGCGCGCCGGCAGAAACCGCAAGAGCCCGCGAAGCTTCCGGCCTGGGACCTCGCCGATCTCTATCCGGCTCCGGATTCCCCCGCGCTGGAGGCCGATTTCGCTTCGGCCGACGCGCGCGCGCGCGAATTCGAAACCGCCTACAAGGGCCGGCTCGCGGCGCTCTCGGGCGCGGAATTCGGCGCGGCCATCGCCGCCTACGAGAAGATCGACGAGACCCTCGCCCGGCTCTCCAGCTACGCCCAGCTCCTCCACGCCTGCGACATGGACAGCCCCGAGACCGCGCGCTTCTGCCAGTCCGTGCAGGAGCGCACGACCGACATCTCCACGCGCACGCTCTTCTTCACGCTCGAGATCAACCGCCTCGAGGATGCCACGCTCGACGCGCTGCTGGCCGCGCCCCAGGCCGCGCGCTACGCCCCCTGGGTGCGCGACGTGCGCCTGTTCCGCCCCCACCAGCTCTCGGACGAGGCCGAGCGCCTGTTGCACGAGAAGCAGGTCGCGGGGAGCAACGCCTGGATCCGCCTCTTCGACGAGACCATGTCGTCCTTGCGCTTCCCCGTCGACGGCAAGGAGCTGATCGAATCGGATGTGCTCCATCTCTTGAGCGACCGCGAGGAATCGACCCGCAAAAAGGCCGCGCTTTCCATCGGCAAGGTGCTGGGCGACAACGCGCGCGTCTTCGCCCTCATCACCAACACCCTCGCCAAGGACAAGGAGATCGAGGACCGCTGGCGCCGCTTCCCCAATCCGGTGGCGAGCCGCAACCTCGCCAACCGCGTCGAGGACGAGGTGGTCGAGGCCCTGGTCGCGGCCGTCAGGGGCGCCTACCCGAAGCTCTCCCACCGCTACTACGCGCTGAAGGCCAAATGGCTCGGCAAGGACCGGCTCGACTACTGGGACCGCAACGCGCCGCTGCCCGAGGACGAGGACCGCATGATCCCCTGGCCGGCCGCGATCGAGACCGTGCTATCCGCCTACGCCGCCTTCTCGCCCGACATGGCCGCCATCGGCGGGCGCTTCTTCGCGCGGCCCTGGATCGACGTGGGTCCGCGCGCCGGCAAGGCCTCGGGCGCCTTCTCGCACCCGACCGTGCCGTCGGCGCACCCCTACATCCTCCTCAACTACCAGGGGAAGATCCGCGACGTCATGACGCTCGCCCACGAGCTCGGCCACGGCGTCCACCAGGTCCTGGCGGCCCCCCAGGGGCATCTTCTCGCCGACACGCCGCTCACCTTGGCCGAGACCGCGAGCGTCTTCGGCGAGATGCTGACCTTCCGCGCCGTGCTGGACGCGGAGCATGACCCCGCGCGGCGCCGCGTCATGCTGGCCTCCAAGGTCGAGGACATGCTGAACACGGTGGTGCGCCAGATCGCGCTCTTCGAGTTCGAGCGCCGCGTGCATCTGGAGCGCAAGTCCGGCGAGCTCACGCCCGAGCGCTTAGGGACTATCTGGCTGGAGACGCAAGCGGCGGCGCTCGGCCCGGCGGTGAAGTGCGAAGGGGACTACCGCCACTTCTGGGCCTACATTCCCCACTTCATCCACGCGCCCTTCTACGTCTACGCGTATGCGTTTGGGGATTGCCTGGTGAACTCCCTCTACGCCCTCTACGAGGAGGCCCACGAAGGCTTCACGCAGAAATACCTCGACATGCTCGAGGCCGGCGGCACCAAGCGCCACAGGGAGCTCCTCGCCCCCTTCGGCCTCGACGCCTCCGACCCCGCCTTCTGGTCCAAGGGCCTGGGCCTCATCGCCAACTTCATCGGCGAGCTGGAGGGGTTGGGGTAGGGGGTATCGATTCCGCATGATCGGTGTGAGCAATGATCGATTGACGCTTTAAGCGCACGTCCAACGTTAGTGAAAGCGCTCTATCGCCGGTTGCTCGCGTTTATGTTCTTTGGCCGCGCAAAGGAAGATTGTCTCGACATGTACCAAATTGATGAATTCGACGAGGGAGCTCAGATAAGAGAGGTATATGCGCATTTCGGCTTAACACTATATTTGGCGCAGGTCCTAGAGCACGGAATAGTCAATGCTTTGGTCTACGCGGAACTGATCCCAGCGCGAACGGGGAAGGTTTCTTCACATGAGCAGTGGGCGAAGGAATTCGATACTTTTATGGGACTGCATTTTGAAAAGACGCTAGGCAGATTAATTGACTACCTCGACTCAAAAGTAGCCGTGCCCGGCACTTTGGCAGACATCCTCCGGCGGGCTTTGACTAAGCGAAATTGGTTGGCTCACAGCTATTTCAGGGACAGAGCCGCTGACTTTATGTCGCCGGAGGGGCGATGGAAAATGATCGAAGAACTACAGGCGGCACAGAAACTTTTCCAAGACGCGGATAAATTGCTGGAACAGACGATCCGCCCGTTCCGAGAGCGATTTGGTTTCACGGACGAACGTCTTGAAAAGATGTTTGAGGAATATATGGACGAAATTATCCAGAGGCGTAGTGCCGATACGGCTTGAGTATTTCGAGAATATGAAGCTCAAACGTGCCGCGGGTCGGCGGCGAACCGCAGATACGAAGGAACCGCGTGCCCGCTTTGGCCTCGAGGCTTCCGACCCCGCCTTCTGGGGCAAAAGCCTCGGCCCAACCGCTACGTTTATTCGGCATTTGGAGGGGTTGAGTTAGAGGACGGAGGCCGGAGCGGCAGATCCGAAAGTCGTACAAAGCAAGACCTTCGCGTCCTGATAGATTTTTTTGAGTTTTTTGTCCGCCGTGAGCAACCCGTCAAAATACGTGGCGTAGACGGCGAAGCTAATATCAACAACATCGTTGCGCATTCTTTCGGCTCTAATGTTTTTTGCGCCACCTACAGAGATCCAGTGGAGACAAAGCAAATATCCGCAAAGTGCGGAACGAAAGATAAAGGTGTTTGGCAATTCTTTGTAGCTCGGCAATTTTGCGACGTTTGGATGATCGATGAACAAGCGGGCGGCGAATTCGAGAACAAAGCGCATAATCTTGTCAGTCATTGCCGCGGTGTACGTGGAGCCATTCCGGATACGTTTAAGCTCGGGCTCCGTAAACATTTCAGCAACTTGGTCGAAGACGTTGGGAAGAGTTGTTGCGTCTCGGAGCATCCGTTCCATGTGGGCTGCCGCCGCCTGACTACGGGTCAGGAGCTGATCTTGCGAGAACGAGTCACCATGCTTGGCGGCAGAAAGACTATGGCAAAACTTAGCGAATTCCCTGGTTCGTTTCTCATCAATCAATCGTCTCTGTAACCCGGAGGCACGTCCGCTCAGTCCGCATACGGCCTGCGTGCCCTTGAGCACGATTACCTGATTGGGATACTGAGAAAGCACTTCGATCGATCGATAAAACATCGCGAGCGTGTCTGCTTTGTAAGCTTCGATGGCGGCGTAATCTGTAAGAACAGCGAAGTTCTGAGTTGATTTCGAGAGGTACCCTCGAAGCCGATCAGACTGTAAAAGGCTACTGTCGATTACTTTACGCATTCTGCAGGCCCGACCGGAGTAGCGCCAACCTGATATGTAGACCTACTCCTTGAGTAAGAAATCGTCCAATGTACTCGTGCTGCGGATGCGTTCGACGTGTTGCCCTTCGCATTTCGGGCTCCCTCTCGCCAAGCAACCCGAATGGGCTCTGATCCTCGACATCTGAGCCGAGTTAGGAATATAATCCACAGAGTCACATCACACGGGAGGGGAAGGCGATGGTCGGTGCGGGCAGCCCAATATTTCGGTTGAGCGCACGAACACAGCAAACGGACCGCAAAACACACTCACACCCCATCATTCCGTCACCTTGCCACTCGAACGGACGACGAGGTGCCCGGCATTCGCGCCCGCGCCCATTCGGCCGCAACGCCGCGCGGGGCCTCGCTTTCTCGCTCCGACAAGCGCGCGTAACAAGCCGGGGGCGAAGCCCCGCTTCGCCCCTCAATCCTTCCACCTCAAATACAGCTTCCGCCCCTGGATCTCGAAGGAGTCCACGGACTTGAGGAACGACATGCCGAGCAGCGACTTGGCCATGTCCGCCCGGTTGATCGAAACCGGGACATCCGAAAGCCGGATGTCGCCGATCGTGAGACTCGCCAGCCGGTAGGGCGCGCCCCAGACCGACCCGTTCGCCGTCGCGTAGCGGCGCGTGAAGTCGAGCGACGCCACGTCGATCCCGAGCCGGCGCGCGTCCGCCGGGCTGAGCACGATGTCGCTCGCCCCCGTGTCGACGAGGAACTCGATCCGGGTGCCGTTCGCCTTCCCGATGACATGGAAATGCCCGTCGCGGCTCCGCGTCACGACCAGGACGCCGGGCGCGCCGCCGCTCGCGGCGTATCCGGGCACCAGCTCCGCGCGCACCCGCGCCGCCGCGTCCCGGATTTGGTCCTGATACGCGAACCCGAGCAGCAGCACCGCCGCCACGGCGAGCCAGATCGCCAGATTCCGGGCGAATTCCCCGAGCTTGATCCGCCGCGCGAAGAGCAGCCCGCTCGAGACGAAGGCCAGGATCGCGAACAGCCTTATGATGAACGCGACGTTGAGATCGGAGGAGGCCCGGCCGGGGAACAACCGGGCGAGCGCGACGACGCCGACCCCGACCACGGCCAGCAGCGCCAGCCACAGCGCGACGCGCCGCCAAGGGCCGAAACGCCGGGGCCGCGGATTCCACCGCAAAGGATTTCCTCCGTCGGGCATGGTCCCGAATACTCCCGATCTCGCGTTCGGCACGAAACACCCGCGCCAAAGATCAAGAATATCAGAACCCGCCGAGCCGAAGGCTCCGATGTGGCGGCGCTCTGCCGTTGACAGGCGGCCGGTCTAGGAATATAATCACAGTCCGCCATGCCCCGGCAGCGAGGCGCGGCAGGTCGCTGCAATTCGGAGCAGGAAGCGTGCAACAGGCCCACGAAACCCATCCAACCCCGTATCATTTCGTCGCCTCGCGAGTCGCCCCGACCGCGACCGTCCTGAGCTTCTCGCTCGCGCCCGTTCCGCCGCGATGCCGCGCGGGGGCTCGTTTTTTCGCCCCGAAGATCGGCCGCCATTCGCCCGCGCCGCGCGCCTGCCTGTTTACATTTGTTGACATTTCCCGGGAAAACCGTCGGTGCGACGACTCGTCGCGCAGAGCGGACCGGCGGCGGCGTCGCCTCCGCGTGGCCGCGCGCCTCGGAATGGGCCGCGCGCGCCGGAACAGTTGGCGAACCGGGCCGCGCGGTCTTGCCGCACTTGATCAAAGCGCCCGGGCACGGCATTGTGCGCACCAAGGGGTAAAAGCCCTGTCCCGCGGGAGGGCGGGATAACAGGAACCACGGGGATCCAGCCGGCATGAAAATCGCGATTCCGAAGGAGCGCCGCCCGGGCGAGGCCCGCGTCGCGGCGACGCCCGAGACCGTCAAAAAACTGATCGGCCTGGGCGCCGAGGTCGCGGTCGAGGCGGGCGCGGGCGCGGGCGCTTCGATCCCGGACAAGCTCTATCAGGACGCCGGCGCCACCCTCGTCGCGGATTCGAGCGCGCTGCTCGCCTCCGCCGACATCGTCCTCAAGGTCCAGCGGCCCATGACCGCGGCGGAAGGAACCGACGAGCTGGCGGGGCTAAAGCCCGGCGTCCTCCTCATCGGCATGCTCGCGCCCTTCGCCAACCGCGAGCAAGTGGCGGACTACGCCCGGCGCAACGTCACCGCCCTTTCCATGGAGCTGCTGCCCCGCATCACCCGGGCCCAGGCGATGGACGTGCTGTCCTCGCAAAGCAACCTCGCCGGCTACAAGGCGGTGATCGACGCGGCGGCCGAGTTCGGCCGCGTGTTCCCGATGATGATGACGGCCGCCGGCACCGTGCCGCCGGCGCGCGTGCTGGTGCTGGGCGCGGGCGTCGCCGGGCTGCAGGCCATCGCCACCGCCAAGAGGCTGGGCGCCATCGTCTCCGCCTTCGACGTCCGCCCCGCGGTCAAGGAGCAGGTCGAGAGCCTGGGCGCCACCTTCGTCGAGGTCGAGGCCGAGGAGGCCGCCGAGGCCGAGACCAAGGGCGGTTATGCGAAAGAGATGAGCGAGGAATACAAGCGCAAGCAGTCCGCCAAGATCCACGAGACCCTGAAGAAGCAGGACATCGCCATCTGCACCGCCCTCATCCCCGGCAAGCGCGCGCCCATCCTCATCACCGAGGCGATGCTGAAGGACATGAAGCCCGGCGCCATCGTCGTCGATCTCGCGGTCGAGGCGGGCGGCAACTGCGAGGGGTCGGAGCTCGGCAAGGTCGCGACCAAGCACGGCGTGAAGATCGTGGGCTACGCCAACGTGCCCAGCCGCGTCGCCGTGGACGCGAGCGCGCTCTACGCCCGCAACCTGCTGCAGCTCGTGGGCCTGTTGATCGACAAGGAATCGAAGCAGCTCAAGATCGACTGGGAGGACGAGATCGTCCGCGGCGTCTGCCTCACCCGCGACGGCAAGGTCGTCAATCCCGCGCTCGCCCAATCGGGAGGATCGTGATGGAACCATCCGCAGTGGCCGGCGCGGCCGGCAACATGGCGGCCGCGGCCCACGCCGCGCCCCTCGACCCGACGGTGATCGGCCTCACCGTCTTCGTGCTCGCCGTGGTCGTCGGCTTCTACGTGATCTGGGGGGTGACCCCGGCGCTCCATTCGCCGCTGATGTCGGTGACCAACGCGATCTCCTCGGTGATCGTGGTCGGCGCGTTGATCGCCGCCGGCCCCGAGACGTTCAACTTCTCGAAGATCATGGGGTTGCTCGCGGTGACGCTCGCCTCGGTCAACATCTTCGGCGGCTTCATCGTCACGCAGCGCATGCTGCAGATGTTCCGCAAGGGCAAAGGCAAATAGGGCGGGGGAAAAGCACGTGTCCGCGAATCTAAGCGCTCTCGCCTATCTGCTGGCGTCCATCTGCTTCATCCTCGCGCTGCGCGGGCTCTCGAACCCGGAATCGGCGCGCCCCGGCAACATGTTCGGCATCGCCGGCATGGTGATCGCGGTTGCGACCACCCTGGCGCTGCCCGGCGTCGTCAGCTACGGCACCATCGCCGTCGGCGTCCTCATCGGCGGCTCCATCGGCACGCTCATTGCGCTGCGCATCCAGATGACGGCGCTGCCCCAGCTGGTGGCCGCCTTCCACAGCCTCGTCGGCCTGGCGGCCGTGTTCGTGGCCTCGGCCGCGTTCTATGCGCCCGAATCCTACGGGATCGGCGTGGCCGGCGGGATCATGACCAAGAGCCTGATCGAGATGAGCGTCGGCACCGCCATCGGCGCCATCACCTTCACCGGCTCGATCGTCGCCTTCGCCAAGCTCCAGGGGCTGGTCTCGGGCGCGCCCCTGATCTTCCGCGGCCAGCACCTGCTCAACCTCGCGCTCGGGATCGGCCTGCTCGCCATCGTCGTCTGGTTCGTGGCGAGCCAGGCGCCGTCCGCCTTCTGGGCGATCGCGGTCCTCTCCTTCGTGCTGGGCGTGCTGGTGATCGTGCCGATCGGCGGGGCCGACATGCCGGTCGTGATCTCGATGCTCAACTCCTATTCGGGATGGGCGGCGGCCGGCATCGGCTTCACGCTCGAGAACAACCTTCTCATCATCACCGGCTCGCTGGTCGGCTCCTCGGGCGCGATCCTCAGCTACATCATGTGCAAGGGGATGAACCGCTCGTTCTTCAACGTCATCCTGGGCGGCTTCGGCACCGAGGGCGGGGCGGCCGCCGCGGGCGGGGTGGAGCAGCGCCCGGTGAAGTCGGGAAGCGCCGACGACGCGGCCTTCATCCTCAAGAACGCGGGCTCCGTCATCATCGTCCCCGGCTACGGCATGGCCGTGGCCCAGGCCCAGCACGCGGTGCGCGAGATGGCCGACGCCCTCAAGAAGGAAGGGGTCAAGGTCCGCTACGCCATCCACCCCGTCGCCGGGCGCATGCCGGGCCACATGAACGTGCTGCTGGCCGAAGCCAACGTGCCCTACGACGAGGTGTTCGAGCTGGACGACATCAACAGCGACTTCACCACCACCGACGTCGCCTTCGTGATCGGCGCCAACGACATCACGAATCCGGCCGCCAAGACCGATCCCACCAGCCCCATCTACGGCATGCCGATCTTGGACGTGGAGCGCGCGCGCACCGTGCTGTTCGTCAAGCGCTCGCTGGCCACCGGCTACGCCGGCGTGGACAACGATCTGTTCTACCGCGACAACACGATGATGCTGTTCGGCGACGCCAAGAAGATGGTCGAAGGCATCATCAAGGCCCTCGACTGACGCGCGCAAACGGAAAAGCCGCGCCCTTGCGGGTGCGGCTCGGTGACGGTTCGGCGACCGGGAGCGTTGCCTAGAAGCCTTCGCGCTCCATGCGCTTGCGCATGAGCTTGCGATAGCGGCGCACCGCCTCGGCCCGCTCGCGCGCCTTGCGCTCGGAGGGCTTCTCGTAGGACCGCCGCAGCTTCATCTCACGGAACACGCCCTCGCGCTGCATCTTCTTCTTGAGCGCGCGCAGGGCCTGATCGACGTTGTTGTCGCGAACGATGACCTGAACGATGGCTCCCACTCCCGCTTCGTCCGGAACGCCGGAAAACTCGTTAAATGCCGCCGGTTGCTTGCCGGCAAGGCCGCGGTACATAACACAGCTTTTCCCTCATGTGAAGGGGGCCCGGGCGGCTTTCAAGAGCCGCTCCGGGGGCTTTTTCGGGGTCCCGCGCGGCTTTGACCTGGGCGCCCGGGGTCCTCATATTAAGCCCATGGCGATCCTCAAGATTGCGAAGATGGGCCACCCGGTCCTGCGCCGGCGGGCGGCGGAGGTTCCCGACCCTTGCGCCCCCGAGATCAAGCGCCTCGTCGCCGACATGGTGGAGACGCTGGAGGACGTCGGCGGCGCCGGCCTCGCGGCCCCTCAGGTCCACGTGCCGCTTCGCGTCGTCATCTTCAGCGTGCCGCCCGAGCGCATCGCGGAGGAGCCGGGGGCCGAGACCGTGCCGCTCACCGTTCTGATCAACCCGGTCGTGACGCCCTTGACGCGCGAGACCGAGCTCGGCTGGGAGGGCTGCCTGTCGGTGCCGGGCCTGCGCGGGGCCGTGCCCCGGTTCACGCGCGTGCGCTATGCCGGCGTGACGCTGGAGGGCGAAAAAATCGAGCGCGAGGTCGGCGGTTTCCACGCGCGGGTGGTCCAGCACGAATGCGACCACCTGGACGGGATCCTCTATCCCATGCGCATGACCGACCTTTCGCTGCTGTGCTACGTGGACGAGATGCGCCACGGCCTTCCCGATCTCGTCGCGGCGCGGCGCGACACCGCCGGCAGCATCCCGTAATTCATTCCTGGGGGCGGACATGGCCGAGGAACGCGAAACCCGAACCGAAGCCGAAACGGAAGCCGAGCACTTGCGCGAGTGCATCCTGCTCGCGGTCCTGCCCCATGTGCCGTTCGATGGCTGGTCGAAGGCCGCGCTCGCCAAGGGCTGCGCCGACGCCGGGCTGGAGCGGGACGCCTGGCGCGCGAGCTTCCCGGGCGGGGTCCCGGATCTGGTCGAGTATTTCGGCGCCTACGCCGACGAGAAGATGAGCTCGGTGCTGGCGGCCGAGAGTCTGGAAAACATGAAGATCCGCGACCGGATCGCGACGGGGATCCGCGTGCGCCTCGAGCTGCTGGGGCGCCACCGCGAGGCGGTGCGGCGCCTGTGCGCCTATTTCGCGCTCCCGCAGAACGCGCCGCTCGGGCTCAAATGCCTGGGACGGACCGTGGACGCGATCTGGCGCGCCGCCGGCGACGAGGCGGCCGACTTCAGCTTCTACACCAAGCGGGCGACGCTGGCCGGCGTCTATTCGGCGACGCTGCTCTACTGGCTCGACGACGATTCCGAGGGCTTCGCCGACACCTTCGCGTTCCTGGACCGGCGCATCGCCGACGTGATGGATCTGCACAAGGCCCGCGAGAAGCTGACCCGCGGCTTCGACGGCCTGGTCGAGCGCATCGGCAGCCTGTTCACCCGCCCGCCCGCGTGAGCGCGGCGGCGCGCGGCTCAGCCTTCGGGGTCCTCCTGGACCGCCGCCGTCTGGCGGGCCCGGAAGTCGTCGAGCGCCTTGGCGATCCGCTTGTCGGAAAGGGCCAGGATCGCGGCGGCCAGGAGCGCGGCGTTGCCGGCTCCCGATTTGCCGACCGCGAGCGTTCCCACCGGCACGCCCTTGGGCATCTGGACCATGGACAACACGGCGTCGAGTCCGCCCAGGGCCTTGCCGCCCTCGAGCGGGACGCCCAGCACGGGCAAAGGCGTGAGTGCCGCGACCGCGCCGGGAAGTGCGGCCGCCATGCCGGCGCCCGCGATCACCACCTTGACGCCGCGCCCGCGCAAGCCTTCCACGTAGGACGCGAGCCGCTTGGGGGTGCGGTGGGCCGACAGCACCTTGGCCTCGCTGGCGACGCCGAGCGCATCCAGCGTCTCGCGGGCCTGGCGCATGGCCTCCCAGTCGGACTTGCTGCCCATGATGATGGCGACGACGGGTGCCGCCGCCTTGCGCGCCTTTGGCATGATTGCGATGCCTCCCCCTCGCGAAGCCGGCCATTATAGGGGGGCACTTCGCCAAGGCAAGCGGCCGCCTGGCCCGGCTTTCCGGGCGGGCGCGGCGGGCCGGCGCCGTGCCGGTTGATTTTGTGTTCCTGCTATGTTTCCGTAGGATTTCAGGCCCCGATCTTCTTAACCATTTGATTGCGGCTTCGCAGGTAAGGTCCACCGCATGAAGATCGGCGAGCCGAATCCCCTCCGCAGGACGGAAGCGGCGACAACCGCCACCGATACGTCGGCGCGCGCGGAGCGCGGCGCGCCCGTGGGCGCGGCCGCCGACACGACCACCATCCTCGGCATCCCCGAGCACCAGCTGACGCCCCATGTGCGCAACGCGATCATGCGCCTCATGGAGGAGGTGGACCGGCTGCGCAAGGAGCTGCACCAGAACCAGGCGCGCATCGCCTATCTCGAGAACCTGGCGGATCAGGACACCCTGCTGCCGGTCTCGAACCGGCGCGCCTTCGTGCGCGAGCTCACGCGCATGATGGCGTTCTCGCAGCGCTACGGCGCGCCGGGAAGCGTGCTCTATTTCGACATCAACCAGATGAAGGACATCAACGACACCTTCGGGCACAGCGGCGGCGACGCGGCGCTCACCCATGTCGCCAATGTCCTCGTCAAGAACACGCGAAGCTCGGACGTGGTGGGCCGGCTCGGCGGCGACGAGTTGGGCGTGATCCTCGCCAATGCCGACGAGGCCACCGCCAACGAGAAAGCCTCGCTGCTGGCGGACGCCATCGAGAAGGCGCCGTTCGTCTGGCAGGACCAGGAGATCCGGATCGCGGTTTCCGTCGGCGCGTACACCTTCCGCGGCGACGACGACGCGGGCAAGGCGCTCGACGCCGCCGACCGGGCGATGTACGAACGCAAGCAGACGAAAGACGAGAACCGCTAGCGGTTACGCGATGATGTCCGGGAGCAACTTGCTCTCCAGGCGCGCGATCTGATCCTTCAGCACCAGTTTGCGTTTCTTGAGCCGTTGGATCTGCAGGGAGTCGTAGGGTCCGCGCTCGATCAATTGCCGGATGATGTCGTCAAGGTCCCGGTGCTCGGTCTTCAATCCCGCGAGCTGCTCCCGCAACTTCTTTATGTCAGGCATCGCACCCCAATACCGTCGGGCACTGCTTGCCTAATATACCAGCGCCGCCACCGCGCCGTCACGGTCTTTGCCCGCGGCAGACGCTGGGGCGGGCTCAGTCCGATCCGCTTCCGCCCACGATCCGGACCGCGCCGCTCTTGCGCGCGTCGTCGCGCCAGCGCCGGACCTTTCCGCTCTCCAGCCCGAACAGGTCGAGGAGGCGTCCGACCGTGTGGTCCACCATGTCCTCGATCGATTCGGGGCGCGCGTAGAAGGCGGGAACCGGCGGGGCGATGATGCCGCCCAGCTCCGAAACGGCGAGCATGTTGCGCAGGTGTCCGGAGTGGAGCGGCGTCTCGCGCGGCAGCAGAACCAGGCGCCGCCGCTCCTTCAGCATCACGTCGGCGGCGCGCGTCAGCAGGGTCGTCGTCGCGCCGCTCGCGATCTCGGCCAGGCTCCGCATGGAGCAGGGCGCGACCGCCATGCCGAGGGTCTGGAACGATCCGCTCGCGATCGGGGCCGCCATGTCGTCGGCGGCGTAGCAGCGTTGCGCCAGCGCCTTGACGGCCGCCACCTTGAAGCCGGTCTCGCAGCCCAGCGTCACCTCGGCCGACGGCGTCATGACGAGATGGCTCTCGACCCCGAGCTCGCGCAAGGCCTCCAGCAGGCGCACGCCGTAGACGACGCCGGACGCCCCGCTGATCCCGACCACCAGGCGCGCGGGCGCGCTCACCGGGACGGCTCCACGGCGGCTCCGCGCCCCCTTCCGGGTGGGGCAATGCTTGGCAGATCAGGCCTTTGTGCGATCACCCTTGGCAAGCTTTCGCCCCGACGCTTAAGATACTTTTGTGACAGGTTTTACGAACGGTATCAGCGTCCCCTAGGAAGGAGGAGGCTCATGGGATCTGAAAAGCATATTGCATCCCTTAAGGACAGACACGCCGAACTGGAACAAGCCATTGAAACCGAAAACAACCGTCCGCTTCCCGACGAAATGCTCATCCAGGAGCTGAAGCGGCAAAAACTCCGAATCAAAGACGAGATCGCCCGCATCGACACCTGTTGACCGGCTCCGCCCGCGCATGAGGCCTTGCGTGCCCGCGCGGCGGGCCTAGAAGTCTTTCGCGCGCTTTCCCCGCGCCCTCAGGCCGGCGCGGGGAGAGCAGCTTCACTCGCATCCCCGGCGTGCTGCGCCGGAACGCCGGATACGGGACCGCGCCTCAGGCCGCGGGGCTTTCCGCCGCGGTCGCCTTGGCCTTGCGCTGCGCCCGTTCGATCGCGAGATTCAGCTCCTTTTGCGAGCACATGCCGAGTTCCATCGGACTGCGCGGCCGGATGTTCGCGGTATTCCAGTGCGTGCGGTCACGCACCGCGTTGATCGTGGTCTTGGTCGTGCCGACCAGCTTGCCGATCTGGGCATCGCTGAGCTCCGAATGATGCTTCAGCAGCCAAGCGATGGCGTCGGGCCGGTCGTTGCGCTTGGCGATCGGCGTGTAGCGCGGCCCCTTGGCGCGCAGCGGCGGCATCGGAACCTTGGGCTCGGCCAGCTTCAGGCGATATTTGGGATCGGCGACCCCGCGGTCGATCTCCTCCTGGGTGAGCTGGGCGTTGGCGATGGGATCGAGGCCGGTCATGCCCGGCGCCACCTCCCCATCCGCGATCGCCTGCACTTCGAGCGTATGCAGGCCGCAGAAGTCCGCGATCTGCTCGAAGGTGAGAGCGGTGTTTTCGACCAGCCACACGGCGGTTGCCTTGGGCATAAGCGGTATCGCCAACGAAGCCTCCTTGTCGTTTCTCAATGGCGCCAGACGCGGGGATTTCCGGGCCGCAGCCGCCGGCCACCGGCCGGAACGGGGCGCCCAGGGATTACGTGCCTAACATATAAGGGCGCCTCCCGGGGGGTCAAAGCCAACCTCGCGCGGAAGGGGCCAAAAACGGGCCGAATCCGCCTGCCCAAGGGCGCCGCGGCCGCCCGGGTCAGGCTTCGAGCACGATCTTGCCGGTATGTGCCCCGCTTTCCATGAGGCGGTGGGCCTCGCCCGCCTGGGCGAGCGGAAAGGTCGCGTGGATGACAGGCTTGATCCGGCCGGCCTCGATCTGCGGCCAGATGAAGCGGCGAAGGGCCTTCGCGACCGCAGCCTTTTCCGCGACCGGGCGCGGGCGCAGCGTCGATCCGGTGATGGTGAGGCGCTTCAGCATGACGGGCAGGAAATTGACCTCGGCCCGGACCCCCTTGAGGAAGGCGATGAACACGAGGCGCCCGTCGGCGGCGAGGCTGTCGACGTTGCGCTGAATGTAGTCGCCGCCCACCATATCGAGGATGACGTTCACCCCGCGGCCCTCGGTCGCCTCCCGGATCACGGCGACGAAGTCCTGGGTGCGATAGTTGATCGCCTTCTCGGCGCCGAGCTTCTCGCAGGCCCGGCATTTTTCGTCGCTGCCCGCGGTGATGAAGACGCGCGCGCCGAGCGCGCGCGCCACCTGGATCGCGGTGGTGCCGATGCCGCTCGCCCCGCCGTGAACGAGCAGGATCTCGTCGGGCTTGAGGTGGGCGCGGTCCACGACGTTGGCCCACACGGTGAAGAACGTCTCGGGCAGCGCCGCCGCCTCGACCATCGAAAGCGAGATCGGGACCGGCAGGCATTGCCCCGCGGGCGCCGGGCAGTATTCGGCGTAGCCGCCGCCCGCGACCAGCGCGCACACCTCGTCGCCGACGCGAAAGCCGGAAACCTCGGGGCCCAGCGCGACGATTTTTCCCGCGACCTCCAGGCCGGGAATGTCGGTGACTCCCTTGGGCGGCGGATAGCCGCCCTGGCGCTGCAGCACGTCGGGCCTGTTCACGCCGGCGGCCGCGACCCGGATCAGGACCTCGCCGGGGCCCGGCGGCGCCAGGCGGCGCTTCGCCGGCACCAGCATCTCGGGCCCGCCCGGCTCGGCGATCTCGATGACCGTCATGGAATCGGGAAGGAAGCTCGTCATGTCGTGATGGCAAAAACCGGAGGATGGGCGGTGGAAACGGGGTATCACGTCTATTATCATCCGCGGCAGGTGACAAGGCCGGTGTTGGACGCGCCGGCCGGTAAGCTCCGGGAGCGGTCATGGACGAGGAAGACCTCCTGCCGCGCAAGCAGAAGCCCGCGCCGAAGCCGCTCGATTCGCTGGGCGTGGCCGAGCTCGAGGCGTATATCGCCGATCTCGAGGCGGAAATTCGCCGGGCCCGCGCGGCCATCGCCGCCAAGCAGTCGCACCGCGGCGACGCCGACAAATTCTTCCGGAAATAGGGCTTCGGCGGTTGCCGAGCACCGGCGGCCACGGCGGCCCAAGGCGGGCCGGGGGCGAAATTTCACCCCTTCCGAAAAATCCCTAAAATTTTAACCAAATGGTAAGGACTGGCGTTTAGCGTCAGCATTAACGGTTTAGCTTGTCTAACCGCCAGAGGACATCATCCGGTCCTCGTTCACGCCTCCCTGTGGAACTCGGGCCGCCGGTCGTACCGGCGGCCTTTTTTTGTCCGCCCGGTGGTCGCCGGCCGGTTAACCTTAAGAGATTCCACGCTTTATTGCCCCCGCACCGGAGTGTTACCGTGGTCCCCGGATGAACCGGTCCGGGCGCATCGGCACGAACCGGGCGGTACCGGCCCCACGGGAACAAAGGCGTGACGAGAGCGGCGATGGAAACAGCCGGGCCGACAGCCTTCTTCGGCAAGACTTATGACGAGGCGTTCGCGCTGTTGCTGGATGCCCGCGACTACGTCGCCTGCGAGGAAACCGCGGAGCGCCAGGGCCGCGACATGCTCCAGCGCCTGGTCATGAGCCGCGAAACGACGCGCCTGACCGCGCGCCTCACCCACATCATGTCGTGGCTTCTGTTCCAGAAGGCGGTTCATGCGGGCGAAATCGGCCGCGACCCGCGCTCCCAGGAGCCGTGCCGCCTGGGCGGGCACCGGGTCTGCCTCGCGGAACGCGACGGCGAGCGCCTGCCGGCGCGCCTCTCCGCGCTGCTGGACCGCAGCCGGAGGCTCTATGTGAGGGTGGCGCGGCTCGACGAGCTGCTGGCCCGCGCCTGACGCGGCGCGGCTATTTGATCCCGAGGTTCTTGAAGCGCTTCTTGAACTTGGCGACCTGGCCGCCACTATCGAGAAGCTGCTGGGTGCCGCCGGTCCAGGCCGGATGGGTCGTGGGGTCGATGTCCAGCTTGAGCTGGTCGCCCGGCTTGCCCCAGGTCGAGCGGGTCGTGAAGCTGCTCCCGTCGGTCATGACCACGGTGATGTCATGGTAATCGGGATGGATGTCTTTCTTCATGGCCGTGCTCCGTGCCCGGGAATAGGCGGCGCCTTATAGCCCAGCCGCGGCGCGCGAGGCAAGGGCGTAAGGCCGGGCGGAACGAGGGCGCCGGCGCCCGCGGCACATCGCGGGTTGCCGGGCGGCACCCCTTGGCGTAGGGATAGGCCCGGGTGCGCGGTCCTTCTGCGCGCCGGCGCCGCTCCCATCCCGTCCACCGCGATCCGATGCGATGACGCTCGACGAGACCCGATTTGCCACGCTGGCCGACGAGACGCTCCGCCATCTCGTGGACGCGCTCGATGCCCAGGCCGGGGATGCGCTGGAAGCCGACCTGCGCGAAGGGGTTCTCACGATCGATCTCGAATCCGGCGGGCAATACATCGTCAACAAGCACGCGCCGAACCGCGAGATCTGGGTGTCCTCGCCGTCCTCGGGCGCGTGGCACTTCGCTTACGACGAGGCCACGGGCTCGTGGCGCGACACAAGAGCGCGGCGCGGCGAGACGCCGATGACGCTTCACCGCCTGCTCGCGGACGAGCTCGGCGCCGCGGCCGGGACCGCGGTTTCGCTGGGAGAGACCGCTTGACCGGCGCGCCTCGGGTGGAAACGGGCGGAACCGGCGGAAATCGCGCTCAGCGCTCGGTGAGCTTGAGCTCGATGCGGCGGTTGCGGCGGTAGGCGATCTCGTCGTCGCCAGGATCGAGCGGCTGGAACTCGCCGAAGCCGGTTGCGGCCAGGCGCTGCGGCGGCACCCCCTCGGAGATCAGGAACCGGACCACGGACAGCGCCCGCGCCGTGGACAGTTCCCAGTTCGACCGGAACTCGGGCGTGCTGATCGGCCGCTTGTCGGTGTGGCCATCCACCCTCAGGATCCAGTGGAGGCCGGGGGGAATCTGCTTCGCGATGTCGAGAAGCGTGTGGGCGACCGTCGCGAGCTGCGCCTTGCCGTCGGGGCCGATCTCGGCGGAGCCGGTGTCGAACAGAACCTCGGACTGGAACACGAAGCGGTCGCCGACGATGCGGATGTCGGAGCGCTGCCCCAGAATCTCGCGAAGCTTGCCGAAGAACTCGGAGCGGTAGCGGGCGAGCTCCTGGACCTTGCCGGCGAGCGCGACGTTGAGCTTTTTCCCGAGGTCCGCGATCTGGACCTTCTGGTCCGCGGCCTTCTTTTCCGAGATGTCCAGGGCCTTCTGGATCGCCGCGAGCTGGTCGCGAAGCGCCGCGACCTGCTGGTTCAGAACCTCGATCTGGGCGCGCTGCTCCGCGGTGAGCTTCTGCTCGCTCTCCAGCGCCGAGAGCTTGTCGCGAAGCATCACGTCCTTTTCCTGGATCGTCTTCTGGGCCAGCTGGGTGCGCTCGGTCTGGTCGGCGAGCTTGGCTTCGAGCTCCTTGCTGCGGTCGCGGGCCGCGCCGAGCTGCTGCTCCAGGCCGGACGCCTTGGTCTGGCTCTGCTTGAGCTGGCCGGAGAGGTCCGCGACCTGGGATTCGAGCTGGTCGCGGACGCTGCGCAGCGCCTCGATGTCGCGGTGCAGGCTCTCGAGCTCGGCGCGGGCCTGGTTGAGCTGGTCCTCGGTCGCCTGCGACTGCGCCTTGAGGTTGTTCAGCTGGGCGGACATCTGGTCGCGCGCGGCGAGCGTGCTCTGCAGCTCCGAGGACAGATCGGCGACGTTGGTGCGCAGCTTCGTGTTGGCTTCGCGCTCCAGCGACAGGAGATTCGCGAGCTCGCTCACCTGCTGGGTGAGGCGCTTCAGGGCCTCGCCCTGCTCGGACACGGTCCCGCGCAGATAGAACTGCGAGAGCACGAACACCACGAGCACGAAGGTGATGACGAGCAGTAGCGAGGCGAGCGCGTCGACGAATCCGGGCCAGATGTCGACGGGGCGGCGTCGGGAGGAGCGGCGGCCCGGCATGTTGCGGGGCGCCTAGCGCCTTTCCTCTTCGGCGGCGGCGGCGATGGTCCGCGCCAGCAGCTTGATCTCGCTGCGCAGGTCCTGGGTCATCTGGGTGCGGCCGCTGGCGGTGTCCTCCAGGAGCCGGGCCAGATAGACATCGATGTTGCGGATATGGTTGCGGGTGGCCGAGTCCATGCCGATCCCGCCTTCGCCGGCGGCGCCGGCGAGCTTGGACAGAACCGGCTTCAGCTCGAGCTGGTTTTCGGCGATCTTGAGCATGAGGCCCTGCTCGGTGCGCATCTGGTCGGTCAGGGTCGAAAGCCGCTCGGCGAGTGCGAGGAAGGTGTTGTTGGCCGCCTGCTGGCCTTCCGCGCTGCGGGCGAGCGTGCGCTGCAGGTTCTCGAGGCTGTCGGCCGTCTGCTCGAGAAGGGCCTGGATATAGACGGGCACCGGCTGCTCCCCTTCGCTCACCGCGGCGCCGGTGGAAAGCCGCGTCATCCCGGACAGCCATTCCTCGAGATCGTTGTAGAAGCGGTTCTGCGCCTGGCCCGCCTGGAGCTCGAGGAAACCGACGATCAGGGACCCGCTCAAGCCGAACAGCGACGAGCCGAAGGAGGTGCCCATGCCCGCAAGCGGCTTGTTCAGGCCCTGCTTCAGGCTGTCGAACACGGTGTTGAGGTCGCTCGAGGAGATGTCGAGGGCCTGGATCACCCCGCCCACCGAGCGCACGGTCTCGAGCAGCCCCCAGAACGTGCCGAGCAGGCCGAGGAAGATGAGCAGGCTGATGAGGTAGCGCGAGATCTCGCGCGATTCGTCGAGGCGGGAGCTGATCGAGTCGAGAAGCGAGCGCGTCGACATCGTGGAGAGGCGGAGCTTTCCCGCGCGGTCGCCCAGCATCGTGGCCATCGGCCCGAGGAGCTTGGGGCCCTTTTCCAGCGACCCGACCGCGCGGTCGCGGCGCACGTTCTCGATCCACGCCACCTCAGGATAGAGGATCAGCACCTGGCGGAAGACGAAGGCGATGCCGAAGATGATGACCGCGAGAATGACGCCGTTGAGCGGCGGATTGTAGAAGAACACGTTCTCGAGACGGTCGAACATCGCGCCCGCGACGACGAAAACCGCGATCAGGAACACGACCATGCGGGTGAGGAAGCGCTTCGGGGTCGTCATGCGTTGTCCCGCGGACGGACCGGGCTTGAGGCCGGCGTCAGGGTTTGACAACGACCAGATCCACCCGGTCGCCCGGCCCGGTCTCGAATTTGTTGCCGAGCGCGCGCACATCCATGCGCGTGCTGCGCACGCCGTTGTCGATGAGGAAGGAGCGCACCGCCAGCGCGCGCGAGAGCGACAGCCGCCGCGCCTGGCTCGCGCTGTCTTCGTTGCCCGAGGCGTAGGCGACGATCTGGAGGCGAAGCTCCGAATTGGCGTTGAGCGTCCGGGCGACGTCGTCCAGCGTCACCCGCGCGGGGTCGGCGAGCGCGGCCGAGCCCACGGCGAAGGCGATCGGGACCGGCTTGTCCATGGCGATGGCTTCGCCGGGGGGCGGCAGGGCCGCCATCTCGGCCGGCTTCGGCGGGGCTGCCGGTGCCGCGGCTTCCCCGTTGCCGGGCTTGGCCGCCGGCGGCGGGGGCGGCGGCGGTGCCGCGGCCTTGCCGTTGAGGGGTTTGGGGGGCGGCGCCATTTCGCCGGTGGGCGGCGGCGGGGGCGGAGGGGGCGGCGCAAGGCCGACGGCCTCCTCCTTGGCGGGTTTGGCCGCGCCGTTGGCTTTTGCGGCCGGCGGCGGCGGGGGCGGGGGCGGCGGCGCGAGCTCCCCGGCCTCGGGCTTGGCCGCGCCTTCCGGCGGCGGCAGGGCGGCGCTTTCGACCGGCGGCACCTTCTTGGCGGGAGGCGGTGGGGGCAACTCGGCCATCTTGGGCGGGGCGGGCGCCGCGGCCGGTGCCTTGGGCGCGGCCATCGCCGGCTCGCTGGGCGGCGCAGCCGGCTTCTTCGGCGCCTTGAGCGCGGGCGGCCTGAGCTTGCCCGCTTCGAACGTCCCCGGCGGCTTGAGGATGACGGGGCCGCGCTGGGGCAACTTGGAATTGGGCATGAGAAGGCGGCGTCCGCCCGGACCGCCGCCGTAATAGCCGCCCCCGATGGCGTCGAGGTTCACCTGCACGTCGGGGGCGCCGCTGCCGCCGACGACGACCGGGCCTTGCTGGGCGAAGGCGGGCACGGCCAGCAGCGCGCCCAAGCCGGCAAGGCCCGCAACCGCGAGGGCCGTGCGGCTTCGCTCCCGCCGGCGCCTTTGCTTTTTGCCTCCGCGCACCGTCGAATCCGTCGATTCGCCGTTCGCGCCGATTGCTGCCGAGGTCACACTCGCCCTCCTTGTGGCCCGAACAATAACCCATGCCCGCGCGCCGCGACAACGCCTTTGATTTTCCAATGCCTTACGCATCGATTCGCGGTCCGCGTCATGGGCCGGCGGCGGCTCCGGCGGCGTGCTTGGCGATGGCGCCGCGCAGCAGCTTGCCGATCGCCAGATGCAGGTGGTCGTTGGCCGCGAGCACGCTTCCCGATTCGAGCATGTGGTGGCCGCCTTCGATCTCGCTCACGTAGCCGCCGGCCTCGCGCACGAGGATAAGGCCCGCCCCGATGTCCCAGGGGCTGAGCCCGGTCTCCCAGAAGCCGTCGTAGCGCCCCGCGGCGACATAGGCGAGGTCGAGCGCCGCCGACCCGAAGCGCCGCACGCCGGCGGTCGCGTCCACGATGCAGGCCAGCATTTCGAGAAAGGCGGGATGATGGGCACGCCCGTGGAACGGGATCCCGGTCGCGATCACCGAATCGAGGAGGCGGGTGCGCCCCGAAACCCGCAAGCGGCGGTCGTTCATGAAGGCGCCCTTTCCGCGCTCGGCGAAGAAGGTCTCGTCGCGCAGCGGATCGTAGATCAGCCCGGCGACGACCTCGCCCGCGCGCTCGAGCGCCAGCGAGATCGCGAAATGCGGGATGCCGTGCAGGAAATTGAGGGTCCCGTCGAGGGGATCGACCAGCCAGCGATGCTGCGGGTCCTTGCCCGCGACCGCGCCCGATTCCTCCATGAGGAACCCGTAATCGGGCCGCGCCTTGGCGAGCTCGGTGCGCAGAATCCGCTCCGCCTTGGTGTCGGCGATGGAGACGAAATCGGCCGGGCCCTTGCGCGAAACCTGGAGCTGCTCGACCTCGCCGAAGTCCCGGACCAGGCTGCGCGCCGCCTTGCGGGCGGCCTCCGCCATCACGTTCAAAAGGGGCGATTCGCGTCGCACAATTTCGGCTCGGGCCTAATCCTTGGCGCGTTCGACGTAACTGAGGTCGGTCGTGTTGACGACGATGCGGGTCCCCCTCTCGATGTGGGGCGGGACCATGACGCGCATGCCGTTGGCGAGCACGGCCGGCTTGTAGGACGAGGAGGCGGTCTGGCCCTTCACGACGGGATCGGCCTGGACGACCTCGACGACGACGGTGGCGGGAAGGGTGACGGAAACCGGCTTGCCCTCGACGAAGTCCACCGTCACGTGCATGCCGTCCTGGAGAAAGCCGGCCTGCTCGCCCAGCATGTCGCGCGGCAGCGCGAACTGGTCGTAGCTCTCGGTGTCCATGAAGGTCAGCGTGTCGCCGTCGCCGAACAGGAAGCCGCACTCGCGCTCCTCGACCATGAGCTTCTCGACGGTGTCCTGGGTGCGCCAGCGCTCGTTGGTCTTGGTGCCGCTCTTGATGTCGCGCATCTCGACCTGGATGAAGGCGCCGCCCTTGCCGGGCTGGATGATCTGGATCTTGAGCACCGCGTACTGGCGCCCCTGGTGCTCCAGGACCATGCCCGGACGAATCTGATTGGCCTGGATCTTCATCGGCCCGTCCCTGCTCGCGTTTCTTGTCGGGAAAACTGCGGCGCGGAAGCTATCAGGTTGGCCGATCCCCGGCAACATCCGCGCCCTCGCGCGGCTCGGGCGGATAGGCATGGACGCGGCCCCGCCAGTCGGCGACGCGGTGGCCGCCGTTCCCCCCGCCCTCGATATAGCTCGGACCCACCGGCACCTTTCCGAAGCCGCCGGGGATGTCGAGCACGTAGGTCGGCTGGCACAGGCCCGAGAGGCGGCCCCGCAGCTCGCGCATCAGCGCCTGTCCGCGTTCGATGGAGAGGCGGAAGTGGGCGGTGCCGGGAGCGAGGTCGGGGTGATGGAGGTAATAGGGCTTGATCCGGTTGGCGACCAGCGCCCGCATGAGGACGGCCAATGTCGCGGCGTCGTCGTTGACGCCCTTGAGCAGCACGGTCTGGCTGAGGAGCGGGATTCCGGCCCCGGCGACGCGGCGGCACGCGGCGCGCGCGTCTTCGTTCAGCTCGTCCGCGTGGTTGCAATGGAGGACGACGAACATCGCCTTGGCGCTCTCCAGCGCCGCTACCAGGGCCGGCGTCACGCGCGCGGGATCGAGGACCGGCACGCGCGTGTGGACGCGGATCGTGGCGACGTGGGGAATGGCCTCGAGGCGCGCGACGATCGCGGCCAGGCGCCTGGCCGGCAGCATCAGGGGATCGCCGCCGCTCAGGATCACCTCCCAGATGGCGGGATTCGATTCGATATAGGCGAAGGCGGCCTCGAGCTCGGCCTCGCTCAGCACCGCGTCGGCCGCGCCGACGTGGCCGCGGCGGAAGCAGAACCGGCAATAGGCGGGGCAGACGAGAAGCGGCGTCAGAAGCACGCGGTCGGGATAGCGGTGGACGATCCCGCGCACCGGCGCGAACGCCGCGTCGCCAATGGGATCGTCGAGGTCCCGCGGGTCGCGCGCCAGTTCCGCCGCCTCGGGCACGAATTGGCGGGCCAGCGCGCCTTCGGGCGCCATCGAATCGGCGAGATGCGCCGTCACCGCGACCGGAAACACCGCGCCGGCGCGGTCGATGAGCGCGGTCCGCTCGGGCGGGGCGAGCCCGGCCGCCGCCAGCTCGCCGCCGGTCCTGAGCGTCCGGCGTCGGGGAAACGATTCGGCGCTGCGCGTCATGTCAAACTCCTTCCTAGGCCGGCACGGTCACGGCATAACGGTCGCTGGCGAAAACGGAGTCAAGGGACGATGGCGGACAAGCCCTGGTGGGACCCGGCGCGCTTCGCCGAACGGACGGCGCGGCTCCAGGCCCGCGCGCGGATCGCGACCGCCGCGCGCGGCCTGTTCGACGCGCTCGGCTTCACCGAGGTCGAGACGCCGGCGCTCCAGGTCTCGCCGGGGCTGGAGACGCATCTGCGCGCGCTCACGACGACGCTTCACGAGCCGTTCGGCGGAATGCAGGCGCTCTATCTGCACACCTCGCCCGAGTTCGCCATGAAGAAGCTGCTCGCCGCCGGCATGACGCGCGTCTACCAGCTCGCCCGTGCCTACCGGGACGGCGAGCGCTCGGCGCTGCACCATCCCGAATTCACCATGCTGGAGTGGTACCGTACGGGCGGCGGAACCGAAGAGCTCGTCGCCGACTGCGTGGCGCTGGTTCGCGCGGCGCTGGAGGCCGCCGGCCAGCCGGCGCTGCGCCGGGGAGCATGCGAATGCGATCCCTTCGCCCTCTGGGAGAAGCTGAGCGTCGCCGAAGCCTTCGCGCGCGACGCCGGGATCGACCTGTTGGCCTCGCTGGGCGAGGGCTTCGCGCGCGACCCCGATCCGCAGCCGCTGGCGATGGAAGCGCGGCGCATCGGGATCGCGGTTCCCGACACCGACCGGTTCGAGGACGTGTTCTTCCGGATCCTGCTCGCCAAGGTCGAGCCGAAGCTGGGGCGGGCGCGGCCGAGCGTTCTTTACGACTATCCGCTCTGCCTTTCGGCCTGGGCCAAGCCCTCGCCGCGCGATCCGCGCCTCGCCGACCGGTTCGAGGTCTATATCTGCGCGACCGAGCTTGCGAACGGCTGCGCCGAGCTCACCGACGCGGCGGAGCAGCGGCGCCGCTTCGCCCATGACGCCGCGCTGAAGGAGCGGCTCTACGGCGCGCGTTATCCGGTGGACGAAGACTTCCTGGCCGCGCTGGAAGCGGGCCTGCCCGAGTGCGCCGGCGTCGCGCTCGGCTTCGACCGCCTGGTGATGCTGGCGACCGGCGCGGACACGATCGAGGACGTGCTGTGGGCGCCGGTTCCCGGCGGCGAGGCGGGCCGCTAGCCGCTTGCGCCCACCTCCTCGGCCCGCGCAATCGCGGCGAGATAGGCGGCGACCGCGGCCGCGGCGCCCTCGGTCTGTTCCCAGACCCCCGAGGAGACGGCGATGAAATCGGCGCCGGCCGCGACCAGCGGCGCCAGATTGTCCGGCGTGATGCCGCCGATCGCGACGACCGGCACGGTCATGATGTCCGACCACCATTGCAAGAGCTCGGGTGTGGGGTGTCCCAGCGCCTCCTTGGTCCTGGTGGGATAGAAGGCGCCGAAGGCGACGTAGTCCGCGCCCTGCTCGGCGGCGAGGATCGCCAGATGCCGCGAATCGTGACAGGTGACGCCGACGATCCCGTCGCTTCCGACCGCCGCGCGGGCCTCGGCCACGCTCGCGTCCTGCTGCCCGATGTGGACGCCGTCGCAGCCGGTCTCGGCCGCAAGCTCCGGGCGGTCGTTGAGGAGAAACGCGGCGCCCCGCTGCTGCGCGACCGGGCGCAGGGTCTGGGCCGCGCGGCGAATGGCGTCGTCGTCCACGCCCTTGAGCCGGAGCTGGACGGCGGCGACGTCGCCGGCATCGAGCGCCGAGGCCAGGATCTCCGCAAAGGGCGCGGGATCGAGCGCGGGCGGGGTCACCAGATAGAGGCGGCAGGAGGCGGTCAGGGCTTGGCCTTGTAGATGCCGATGATCCGATCGAGCATGGCGAGCGCCTCGTCGCGCGGCCGCTGGAAGGTGTTGCGGCCGATGATGGAGCCGGTGCCGCCGCCGGCGCGCACCGCGCGCACCTCGTTCAGCAAGCCTTCGAGATCCTTGGCGGCGCCGCCCGAGAACACGACCATGCGCCGGCCGTTCAGGGCCGACTGCACGACATGGCGGATCCGCGCCTCCAGCGTCGAGACGTCGATTTTCTTCGCCTCATAGACCTTGCGGGCGGCGTCGAGCGCGATCAGCTCGGTCGGCGGCTTCACCTTGATGATGTGCGCGCCCAACAGCGCCGCCATCTGCGCCGCATAGGCGACGATGTCCACGGCGGTCTCGTCCTCTTTCTTGAGATCGCCGCCCCGCGGATACGACCACACGACCACGGCCAGCCCCGCCTCCTTCGCCTCGCGGGCGATCTCGCGCAGCTCCTCGATCATGCCGTACTGGTCGTCCGAGCCGGGATAGATCGTGAAGCCGACGGCGGCGCAGCCCAGCCGCAGCGCGTCCCTGACCGACGCCGTCACCGCCTGGTCCTTCGTCCGCGACAGGCTGTTGGCGGAATTCACCTTGAGGATGACGGGAACCGCGCCGGCGAAGGTATCGGCGCCCGCCTCGATCATGCCAAGCGGCGCCGCGAAGGCGGAAAGCCCGGCGTCCACCGCGAGCTGCCAGTGGTAGTGCGGGTCGTAGGCGGGCGGGTTGGGGCCGAAGCTGCGCGCGGGGCCGTGCTCGAACCCCTGATCGACGGGGAGGATCAAGAGATGGCCGGTGCCGCCGAGACGCCCGTGCATCAGGATGCGCGCGAGATGGGCCTTGCTGCCCGACGGCACGCCTTCGTATTTGGCCAGGATGTTCCGGACGCGCTGGGTCAGCTTCATGTTTCCGGCTCCTTTCGTCTGTCATAGCGCCGGCCGGTCGAGGGATGCAACCGCGCCGTCCCGGCGCTCAACGCTTCGCCGCGCCTTTCCGCGAGCCGAGCCAGGCGCGGCAGGCGGCGGCCGGGTCGGGCTCGGCCAAGAGGTCGAGGGCCGGAGCCCTCCCTTCGCGCAGTACCGCGCCGGATTGCTTGGCGATGGCGGCGATCTTGGCCCTGAGAGCGCCCCGGCCCTCGAACCGGATCGCGCGGCACCCGGCACGCAGCGCCGCCAGCGCGTGTCCCGGCGCATCGCCGCAATCCAGCACCGCCGTCGCATTTGCCTTCGGAAACTCGGCGCGCGCCGCGCGCACGACCTCGAGGAACCACATCGGCCCCGCGTATCCGGCGGCGGCGCGTGCGCTCACGAGCTCGACGGGAACGCGCAAGGCCGCGGCCGCGGCGAGCGCGGCGCGCGCATGCTCCAAGGAATGGATGATGACGGCCCGCGCCATCTCAGGCCTCCCGCCGGCGCCGGTTGCGAGTCACAGGACCTGTATAGTTTGCCGCGGGGCGCGCACCCAAGGCGATTCGCTCGCGCGATCCATGTTCGGCGCGGGCGGTTGCTGCGGTTGACGCTCGAAAGCGGCGAAGACTATGCTCAGGCGGTCGCGGTCGCGGCAATTCCGCAAACGTGAAAGGGCGTCGCCATGACGCGGTTGGAGCAGGCGAGCGAGCGCTTCGACAAGGCCCTGTCCCGGCTCGAGGCCGCGGCCCGTGCCTTCGCCGCAAAGGGCGGCGATGCCAAGATGCACGAGAAGCTCAACGCGGGCTTGACCGAAGCCTTGCAGGCGACGCAGGCGGAATATGCCGCGCTGCGCGAGGTGACGCGCACGGTGTCGCGGCGCCTCGACGAGACGATCGCCCGGGTCCGCGACGCGATGGAGTCGTGAGCAATGCCCCAGCTCGCCATCACCGTCAACGGCCGCAGCTACCAGATCGCCTGCGAGGAGGGCCAGGAACAGCACCTTTCCGAGCTCGGCGCTTACGTCGACAAGCGGGTCAAGGATCTGGTCGCCTCGGTCGGCCAGATCGGCGACACGAGGCTTCTGGTCATGGCGAGCCTCCTCATCGCCGACGAGCTTTCGGACCTCTACGACGAGCTCGACGCGCTGCGCGCCGGCAAAGAGCCTCCGGAGGCTCCCAAGCCGGCGGGCGCGAACGGCGGCGACGCCGATGCCGCCGTGGCGGACCGGCTCGAGGCGGCGGCGCGCAGCATCGAGGATATTGCCGCGCGGCTGGAGCGTGTCTAGACTCGGATCCGGGCGGGAGCTGCGCGGTTCGTCAGGCCTCAGACATCCCCGGGGCCAACACTTCATACTTGGGAGCCGTCCCTGCCGGAACCGTGGTTTCGGACACATGGCGCCCACCTGCTGAGGCAGGCTCTGAGGGTGAAGACGGCCAACGGCCATCGCGGCTCCCCCCACCCGTGACAAGCGACGGGCGCAGCCGGTCCGTGCGCGCACAAGTGCAGGCGGCCCGATGAACTCCCCCGAATCCAGCTTCGATCCCGCCATCGCCGCGGCAAAAAAGGCCGCCCGCGCGGCGGCCGAGGCGCGCCGCGAGAAGGCCCATGCCGAGCTCGCCGGGCGCTTCGGCCCGGATCACGCGGGGGCCGCGCTCGCCCGGCATTTCCTGGACGCGATCACGCCGCCGCCGGGCGCGCCCGTTTCCGCCTATTGGCCGGTCAAGGAAGAGATCGACGTCCGCCCGCTGATGGCCGAGCTCGTCGCGCGCGGCCACGTCTGCGGCCTGCCCGTGATCGTCGCCAAGCGCGCGCCCCTGGTGTTCAAGCGCTGGGACCCCGACCGCCCGCTGGCCGAGGGGCGGTGGGGCATCCCGGTGCCGCCCGCCGACGCGCCGGAGGTCATTCCCGAACTGCTCATGGTTCCGCTACTCGCCTTCGACGGGCTCGGCAACCGGCTCGGCTACGGCGCCGGCTTCTACGACCGCACCCTCGCGCTGCTCCGGTCCCGGCCCGGCCGCCGCCCGCTCGCGGTGGGCGTCGCCTATGCAGCGCAGCGCGTGGACCGCGTGCCCTGCGACGAAACCGACGAGAAGCTGGATTGGGTCGTGACCGAGCGCGAGGCGCTTCGCTTCGCCGGGCCGGCCTGATTCACGGCCGGTCGGCGGGAAAGCGGCGGGAAACGCCGCAATCTTGCCATATTGCTTTGTAATCTGGTGCGCCGCTTCGCCGTGGATCGCCGCCCCGCGTGCGCGCGAGGGCGCCGGCCGACCCCGATGCTTTTTCATAACAACATGTGGTATAAGGCGGCGGATATTTCTCAGAGTTTTGGGAGTCCGGGTGCCGGGTTCTGATGGCTGGTCATTCCCAATTCAAGAACATCATGTACCGGAAGGGCGCGCAGGACGCGAAGCGCGCCAAGGTGTTCACCAAGCTCATCCGGGAGCTGACGACGGCGGCGCGATCGGGGCTCCCCGATCCGGCGATGAACCCGCGCCTGCGGGCCGCCATCATCGCCGCGCGCGCGGCCAACATGTCCAAGGACACGATGGAGCGCGCGATCAAGCGCGGCGCGGGCCAGGAGGAAGGAACCCAGTTCGAGGAAATCCGCTACGAGGGCTACGGCCCCGGCGGCGTGGCCATCATCGCCGAGGCGCTCACCGACAACCGCAACCGGACCGCCGGCGAGATCCGCTCCGTCTTCGCCAAGTTCGGCGGCAGCCTGGGCGAGACCGGGAGCGTCAACTTCATGTTCGAGCGCCTGGGCGTGATCCGCTATCCGGCCGGCACCGCGAGCACGGACTCGATGTTCGAGGCCGCGCTCGAGGCGGGCGCCGCCGACGTCGTGTCGGACGCGACCGGCCACGAGATCACCTGCGAGGCCGAGGATTTGAGCGCCGTGCGCGACGCCCTGGCGCAGAAATTCGGCGATGCGCAGTCCGCGCGCCTGGAATGGCGGCCGCGCACCCGGGCGCCGGTGGACGGCGATACGGCGACCTCGGTCATCAGGCTGATCGACGCGCTCGAGGACAACGACGACATTCAGGCGGTGTTTGCGAACTACGAGATCTCCGACGAGCTGTTCGCGAAGCTGACGGCGTGAGTCGGCGAGGAAAACGGCGCATGGGACGCGACGCGTGAGACTTTTGGGGCTCGACCCCGGGCTGCGCAACACCGGCTGGGGCGTCATCGACGTGGCCGGCAACAGGCTGCGCCATGTGGCGAACGGCTCCGTGCATTCCGACAACGCGGGCTCGATGGCGGAGCGCCTGCTGCAGCTGTGCGACGGAATAACCGGCGTGATCGCCGAATACCACCCCGACGAGGCGGCGATCGAGGAAACCTTCGTGAACAAGAACGCGGTTTCCACGCTCAAGCTCGGCCACGCGCGGGGCGCCGTGCTGCTGGCGCCGGCGCGCGCGGGGCTGACGGTCGCCGAATATTCGGCGAACTTGGTCAAGAAATCGGTGGTGGGAACCGGCCATGCCGGCAAGGAGCAGGTGGCGATGATGATCCGGACGCTGTTCCCTGGCTGCAGCTTCGAAAGCATGGATGCCGCCGACGCGCTGGCGGTCGCGGTCTGCCACGCCCACCACGCCGCGACCCTGGCGGTGTGGGGCCGCGCCGCGGGAGGCCGCACGTGATCGCCAAGCTCTCCGGCATCCTCGAATCGGTGGGTGACGAGGGCGTCGTCGTGGACGTCGCCGGCGTCGGCTATCTCGTCGCCTGCTCGGCCGGCACGATTTCGCGCCTGCCGCGGGTGGGCGAGGCGGTGAGCCTTCTGGTCGAGACCCAGGTCCGCGAGGACGGGATCCATCTCTACGGCTTCGCCGAGCGGGCCGAGCGCGAATGGTTCCGCCGCCTGCTGACGGTCCAGGGCGTGGGCGCCCGCGTCGCGCTCGCGATCCTCTCGGCGCTGCGCCCCGACGATCTCTTTCAGGCGCTGGCCTCGGGCGACAAGGCCATGCTGTCGCGCGCCGACGGCGTCGGGCCGAAGCTCGCCGCCCGCGTCATCCACGAGCTCAAGGACAAGGTGGCGGCGCTGGCGGTCGTGGCCGCCGCGATGCCGGCCGCAGGGATCGCCGCGAACGACGAGGCGGGCGCTGCGGTTTCGGCGCTGGTCAATCTCGGCTACCGCCGCGTCGAGGCGTTCGGGGCGATCGCCCATGCGGCGCAGCGCCTGGGCGACGATGCGCGCCTTCCCGATCTGATCCGCGCCGGTCTGCAGGAGCTCGGGCGATGACCGCGACCGAGACTCTGCGCGCCGTGAGCCCCGCCTTCGACAAGGAAGGCGCGGGCGACGCCGCCGAGACCAGCCTGCGTCCGCTGACGCTCGCCGAGTTCGTCGGCCAGGGACAGATCCGCGCCAACCTGCGCGTCTTCATCGACGCCGCCAAGGCGCGGGGCGAGGCCCTCGATCACGTGCTGTTCAACGGCCCGCCGGGGCTCGGCAAGACGACGCTCGCCCAGATCGTCGCCCGGGAGCTGGGCGTGGGCTTCCGCACCTGCCTGGGGCCCATGATCGCGCGGGCCGGCGATCTGGCCGCCATCCTCACCAATCTCCAGCCGCGCGACGTTCTCTTCATCGACGAGATCCACCGCCTCAACCCGGCGGTCGAGGAGATCCTCTATCCGGCCATGGAGGACTTCCAGCTCGACCTCATCATCGGCGAGGGGCCGGCCGCGCGCTCGGTGCGCATCGACCTTCCGCCCTTCACCCTGATCGGGGCGACGACGCGCTCGGGGTTGATCTCCACGCCCTTGCGCGAGCGTTTCGGCATCCCGATGCGCCTTTCCTTCTACGAGCCGGCCGAGCTCGAGCAGATCGTCACGCGCGGGGCGCGGATTCTCGCCTTCGACCTGACGCCCGACGGCGCGGCCGAGATCGCCCGGCGCTCGCGCGGCACGCCGCGGGTGGCGGGGCGCCTGCTGCGCCGCGTCCGCGATTTCGCCCATGCTGCCAAGCTCAAGAAGGTGGACGCGAAGGCCGCCGACGCCGCCCTCAACCGGCTCGAGGTGGACGGCCGCGGGCTCGACGCGATGGACCGGCGCTATTTGCGCTGCATCGTCGATTCCTACGGCGGCGGCCCCGTCGGCGTCGAGGCGCTGGCGGCGGCGCTGGCCGAGCAGCGCGACGTGATCGAGGACGTGATCGAGCCTTACCTGATCCAGCAGGGCCTGGTGCTGCGCACGCCGCGCGGCCGCCTCGTGGGCGAGCCGGGCTACCGCCATCTCGGGCTCGAGCCGCCCAAGCCGGGCGCGCCGCAGCTCGACCTCCTGGGTCCGAACGCGGAATCCGCGGGCGGCGATGAATGAGGAGACGAAGCCATGCGGCGGCAGGCTGGGAAGGGGCATGCACCTGTTCCCGCTGCGGGTCTATTACGAGGACACCGACGCGGCCGGCATCGTCTATTACGCCAACTACCTCAAATTCGCGGAGCGGGCGCGCACCGAGATGATGCATCTCCTCGACGCCGGCTATCGCGACATGGTCGCCGAGCGCCGGATCGCCTTCGCGGTCCGGCACTGCGAGGTGGATTTCCTGGCACCGGCGCGGCTCGACGACCTGCTCGAGGTCGAGACGTCGGTGCTCGAGGCCGGCGGCGCGACGGTCACGGCCGAGCAGGTGATCCGCCGCGGGGACAGCGTGCTCACCCGCATGCGCGTCAAGCTCGCCTGCGTGGACGGGACGGGGCGCGCCGTGCGCCTGCCGGCCCCGGTTCGCAGCGCGCTCGAAAGCGTCATGCGAAATTGAAATCAGCAAAGAGGCAACGAGAAGCGTAATGGAAACATCCGTGGTCGATACGGCCGCCCTGGCGGGCGCCGCGCAGGCCTACAACCTCTCCATTTGGGGCCTGTTCGTCAGGGCCGATCTGATTGTGAAGGCGGTCATTCTGGGGCTCATGCTGGCCTCGTTCTGGAGCTGGGCGATCATCTTCGACAAGGTCATCCGGATGCGCCGTCTCGACCGGCAGACGACGGAGTTCGAGGACAACTTCTGGTCCGGCGGCTCGCTCGACGACCTCTACGACCGGGTCGGGAACCGGCCGCAGCATCCCATGGCCGCGGTGTTCTCGGCGGCGATGCGGGAATGGCGGCGCTCGGTCTCGAAGGGCCGGTTCGGCTCCAACGGCATCCAGGAGAGCCTGCAGCAGCGAATCGAGCGCGTCATGCAGGTCGCGGTGGGGCGCGAGATGGAGCGCCTGGAGCGCTATTTGATCTTCCTCGCCTCGGTCGGCTCGACCGCGCCCTTCGTCGGCCTGTTCGGGACGGTGTGGGGCATCATGAACAGCTTCCAGGCGATCGGCGCCACCCACAACACGAGCCTGTCCGTGGTCGCGCCGGGAATCGCCGAGGCGCTGTTCGCGACCGCGCTCGGACTGGTGGCGGCGATCCCGGCGGTCATCGCCTACAACAAGATCACCAACGACCTGGGGCGCTACGCCAACCGGCTGGAATCGTTCTCCGGCGAGTTCAGCGCGATCCTCTCGCGCCAGCTCGAAGAGGGGCGCTGAATGGCGGTCACGGTCCCGTCACAGGGAACCCGCGGGCGGGCGCGCTACCGCCCCATGGCGGACATCAACGTCACGCCGATGGTGGACGTCATGCTGGTGCTGCTCGTGATCTTCATGATCACGGCGCCGCTCTTGACGGTGGGCGTGCCGGTGGATCTTCCCAAGACCAAGGCGGCGACCATCAACGAGGCGATTGAGCCGCTGGTCGTGACCATCAACAAGGAGGGAAAGATCTTCCTGCAGGAGACGGAAACCGACATGAAGAACCTGGTGCCGCGGCTCCAGGCGATCACCGCCTCCAAGCCCGACACGCGGATCTTCGTACGGGGCGACAAGGCGATCGCCTACGGCGAGGTGATGGAAGTCATGGGAACCATCAGCGCCGCCGGCTTCTCGAGGGTCGCGCTGATCGCCGAGATGCCCCACGGCGCGCCCCTGCCGGTCCCGCGGCCCGCGCCCGAGCCCAAGCCCGAGCATCGTTAGGAGTCGACGCCAGGACATGTATCGCAGCGCGGCTTTCTCGGCCCTGCTTCACGTAGCGGTGATCTTGCTCGCCTATTTCGGCCTGCCGCATCTGGCCCGCGAGCTTCCGCCGATGGATCTGCCGGTGCCGGTCGACATCGTGACGGTGGCCGACATCACCAATGCGCCGCCGCCCAAGCCGAAGCCGGAGAAGGAAAAGGAGGCGCCGCCCAAGCCCGAGCCCAAGCCGGAACCGGTCAAGGCGCCCCCGCCCCCGCCGCCGCCGCCCGAGCCCGAGGCGGTCGTGCCCCCGCCGCCCGCGCCCAAGCCCGAGCCGCCCAAGCCCGAGCCGCCCAAGGCCATCGCCGAGGCGCCGGCGCCCACGCCCAAGCCCAAGCTGCGGCCGGAGGCCTTGAAGGACGTGCGGCCGGAGCGCAAGCCCCCGCCCCCCGACGAGATGGCTTCGGTCCTGAAATCGGTGGAGAAGCTCAAGGAGAAGAAGCACGAGGAGACTCCGGTCGAGGCCGCGGAGGCGCTGAAGGACCGCGCGCAGGCGCCGCGCGAGTTCAACCCCTCGGCGCCGGTCACGATCAGCCAGATCGACGCCATCCGCCGCCATTTCGAGCGCTGCTGGAACATTCCCGCCGGGGCCCGCGACGCCGAAAATCTGGCGGTGGACATCCGGGTGGCGTTGGGGCCGGATGCCACCGTGCAGCGGGCCGAGATCGTGGAGCAGTCCCGCATGGCCACCGACCCGTTCTACCGGGCGGCGGCGGAAAGCGCGTTGCGGGCCGTCTTGAATCCGCGCTGCCGGTCGCTTCAGGATGTCGGGCTGCGGCCCGATCAATACGACCAGTGGAAGGACATGACGATTACTTTCAACCCAAAGCAAATGATTGGAGCGTGAATCGTGGCGGCAATGAACCGAACCGGCGTGTCTGTGAAGGCGGCGGTGTGGCCGGCCGCGGCCCTTGCCGCGACGGGTCTGGCGCTGTTGCTGTGCCTGGCGCTCGCGACGCCCGCTTTCGCGGAGCTCAAGATCGACGTGACGCGCGGCTATGTCGAGCCGATGCCGATCGCGGTCACCGTCTTCGACGGCGATACCGACAAGGCGCGCCAGGCGGGAAGGCAGATCTCCGAAGTGGTATCCGGGGACCTCGAGCGTTCCGGGCTGTTCAAGCCGATCGACCCCGCCGCCTTCATCCAGACGTCGTCCTCGCTCCAGGTCCAGCCGCGGTTCTCGGATTGGCGCGTCATCAACGCGCAGGCGCTTCTCACCGGCAAGGCGGACTACCAGGAGGACGGCCGCCTCAGGGTCGAGTTCCGCCTGTGGGATGTGTTCGCCGAGCAGCAGATGATCGGGTTCGCCTATTTCACGGTGCCGCAGAACTGGCGCCGTCTCGCCCACAAGATCTCGGACGCCGTCTATAAGCGGATCACCGGCGAGGAAGGCTACTTCGACACCCGCATCGTCTACATCTCGGAGACGGGGTCGCTGAAGAAGCGCATCAAGAGGCTCGCCATCATGGATCAGGACGGCGCCAACCATTCCTTCCTGACCGACGGCCGGGAGCTGGTCCTGACGCCGCGCTTCTCGCCGACCGCGCAGGAGATCACCTATCTCTCCTATTTCAACAACCGGCCGCGGGTCTACATCTTCAACATCGACACCGGCCAGCAGGAGGTCCTGGGCGACTTCCCGGGCATGACATTCGCGCCCCGCTTTTCGCCGGACGGCAACAGCGTCATCATGAGCATGGCGTCGGACGGCAATTCCGACATCTACATCATGGATCTGCGCACCCGCGCCGTGGTCCGCCTCACCAACAACCCGGCCATCGACACCTCGGCGTCCTACGCGCCCGACGGCCGCCAGATCGTGTTCACCTCCGACCGCGGCGGATCGCCACAGCTCTACGTCATGGGCGCGGACGGCCACAACGTCCACCGGATCAGTTTCGGCAACGGCAAGTACTCGACGCCGGTCTGGTCGCCGCGCGGCGATCTGATCGCCTTCACCAAGCAAAGCGGGGGCACGTTCTACATCGGCGTGATGCACCCGGACGGATCGGGCGAGCGCAGTCTGGCGCAGGGCTTCCTGGTGGAGGGCCCGACCTGGGCCCCGAACGGCCGGGTCCTCGCCTTTTTCCGTCAGCAACCGACCGACGAGACCGGGCGCGGCGGGGCGACGCGACTCTATTCGATCGACGTCACCGGCTATAACGAGCGCGAAATCATCACGCCGCTCGATGCCTCCGATCCGGCGTGGTCGCCGTTATTGCCATAGGAGAGAGGGACTTGCCACCAAGTAAAAGCGCGTGATATTGACCCGGCAGCGGTTGTGTTTCCGCAGGTACGTGGATAATATCCGGTATAGTTTGTCGGGACCTTGGCCTTCCTCAATCGGCGCCAGCGGCATTAGGGGGATCAAACACATGGGTTTAAGGATCATTAGCGTGTTCGTGGTCGCGCTGTTGCTCGCGGCCTGCCAGACGACTCCGGAAGAAACGAAAGCGACGACCGGGAAGGGCGGCGCGGCCGCCGCGGCGCCGCCTCCGGCGGCAGCCACCACCACCGAAGAGGCGGGCCGCATGCCGGGCGTGACGCCGGGCACCCAGGCGGACCTCGTCGCCAATGTCGGCGATCGCATCTTCTTCGATTTCGACAAGTCCGACATTCGTGGCGACCAGCGCCAGAGGCTCGACGCCTGGGCCGACTGGCTGAAGAAATATCCTCAGGCCACCGTGGTGATCGAAGGCCACTGCGACGAGCGGGGCACCCGCGAGTACAACCTCGCGCTCGGTGAGCGGCGCGCCAGCGCCGCCAAGAATTACCTCGTCGCGAAGGGCATCGACCCCAAGCGCATCCAGACGATCTCCTACGGCAAGGAGCGTCCGGCCGTGCTTGGCTCCAACGAGGCGGCATGGGCCCAGAACCGTCGCGACGTCATGGTCGTCCAATAGACGGCCGCGTCGGCCTGTTCAGCCTGTCAGATCGGGCGCTTTCTCACCTCCGCGGTGGGAAAGCGCCTTATTTTTTCCTAATTTGGGGGGCAGAGTCGCGGTTTTCCGCGGCAAGGCGCCATGGGGGCGCTGGCGCGATGGGACGGGAGAACGAAGCGGCATGTCCTGTGTGACGATGGGTCGAGGCGCGCGGCCGGGCCGGAGGCGTTTCCGGGCGGCGGCGTGCCGCGGGATTCTGGCCCTGGCCTTGGTGGGTGCAGGCGTCGCCCTCGTGTCCCCGCCCGCGTTCGCCCAGCAGAGCGACGAGTACCGTCCCTTGCTCGACCGGCTCGACCGGCTGGAACGCGACCTCAACCTGCTCCAGCGACAGGTCTACCGCGGCAAGATCGAGGCCGGCGACGGAGCCGTCGCCGCGACCCACGGCGCCGCCTCGCCGTCGATGTCGCCGGACGTCGCCGCCGACATGGAAGTCCGCCTGAGCTCGCTCGAATCCGAGCTGCGCGGCGTCACCGGCCGCATGGAAGAGGTGAAGCATTCGATCGACGAGCTCCGCGGGCGCCTCGACAAGCTGGTGTCCGACGTCGACACGCGGCTGACCGCGATGGAGCAGAACGTCGCCCAGCTCAAGGCCGGCGAAGGCGCCCCGATGGCGGCGGCCACCGGCGAACCCGGCGCCCAGACCGAGACGGCGGCGGCCCCCACCGGCGCCGCCGGCGAGGCCGGCGGCGAGGCCGCCATGATCGCCCCGGCGACCGCGGCCGTGCCGGGGGAGGCCACCGAGACCTCGGTCGCGGGCACGCTGCCCCAAGGGACGCCGATGGAGCAGTATCAACACGCCCGCGCCCTTCTCGCCAAGGCGGACTATCCCGGCGCGGAGAAGACGCTGCGCGCCTTCATCAAGAGCTATCCCGACAACGAGCTCGCGGAAAACGCCGAGTACTGGCTGGGTGAGACCTATTACGTCCGCTCCGACTACACGAACGCCGCCGTGACCTATGCCGACGGCTACAAGAAGTTCCCGAGCGGGTCCAAGGCGCCGGACAATCTCTTGAAGCTCGGCCTGTCGCTCGCCCACCTCGGCGAGAGCGACCAGGCATGCAAGGCATTCGCCGAAATCCAGAAGAAGTTTCCGACCGCGCGCGCCGGCATCCGCGAACGCGCCGCGGCCGAGCGCAAGCAGCGCGGCTGCAAGTGATTGCGCGGCGCTAGCGCCCCGGCCCGCCGCAAGGCACGCGCCCGCGCGCTCGACGCTTCCGGGTTTTCCAGGCTCGTCGCGCCCTTCGCCCCGTTCGAGCCCCATCCCACGGTCGCCGTCGCCGTTTCCGGCGGCGCGGACAGCATGGCGCTGGCACTCCTGGCCGCGGAGTGGGCGGCCGCGCGCAAGGGCCGGGCGGTCGCGCTGACCGTGGATCACGGGCTGCGCCCCGAATCGGCGCGCGAAGCGCGAACCGTCGGGCGCTGGCTCAAGGCGCGCGGCATGTCCCACCGGGTTTTGACCTGGGCGGGGCCGAAGCCGGCGGCCGGCATCCAGGCGGCGGCGCGCGCGGCGCGCTACGGTCTCCTGCGCGACTGGTGCGCCCGCCACGGCGTCCTCCACCTCTTCGTCGCCCATACCGCCGAGGACCAGGCCGAGACCTTTCTCCTGCGCCTGGAGCGCGGCAGCGGGCCGGACGGGCTGTCGGGAATGCCCGCCGTGGCCGAAGGGCCGAGGCTTCGCCTTCTCCGTCCGCTGCTGACCGTTTCCAAGGCCCGGCTCGTCGCCACCCTTAAGGCGCGCGGCCAGCCGTGGATCGAGGACCCGAGCAACGAGAACCCGGGCTTCGCCCGGGTGCGGGCGCGGGGCCTCCTTTCGGCCTTACGCGCGGCCGGGCTTCAGCCGCGGCGGATCGTGGCCACGACGCGCGCCCTAGCGCGCGCGCGGGCCGCCGGGGAGGGCGCGGTGGCAGCCTGTCTCGCGATCGCGGCCTCGCCCCGGCCGGCCGGCTACGTCGAGCTCGACCTTTGCGCCTTGCGCCGCCTTCCGCCCGACATCGCGGGCCGCGTTCTCGCGCGCTGCCTCATGGCCGTGTCGGGAGCCGGCTATCCGCCCCGGCGCGAGCGCCTCGAGCGGCTCCTGGCCGAGCTTCGCAGGGCCGGCGCGGCCGCCGCCCGGACGCTCGCGGGATGCCGGATCGTGCCGCACCGCCGCCGCCTTGTGATCTGCCGGGAGGCGGGGAGGGCGGAAAGCCGAAAGGTTCCGTCCGCAGGCGGGCCGCTGCTTTGGGACGGCCGCTTTTTGATCGCGCTGGGGCCGGTGCGCGGCAAGGCCGCGCTGCGCCTCGCACCACTCGGCGAGAAGGGCTGGGCGGAGATCGCCAAGGCGGTGCCGGAGTCGCGCCGGAGCGCCGTGCCCGCCGCGGTTCGGCCTTCGCTTCCGGCGCTTTTCGACTCGCGCGGCGTGCTGGCGGTGCCGCATCTGGGCTTCACCCGGACCAAGGCGGCGGGCGCCGCCTTCGGCGCGCTGGCCTGGCAGCCCGCGAATCCGCTCACCACCGCCGGTTTTTGGGTTGCGTAGGCGCCCCCGCGCATTATTTCATGTACAATGAAATCGAATCGCTTGGCCCGGCGCCGCCGGGCCCGCGGTCCGCGGTGCCCCGTGTCCGCGCATGCGCGCGCCATCGTTTCGGGTTTGCCGCGTAAAGGGTTGGGATCGTGAACAATTTCAGCAAGAACCTGGCGCTTTGGGTCATCATCGGTCTGCTGCTGGTGGTGCTGTTCAACCTGTTCCAGGGCTCGGCGACGCGCCCGCAGGCGAACCTGCCTTATTCCGATTTCCTGAATCAGGTCCAAGCCTCGCAAGTGGCCGACGCCACCATCTCCGGGAACCAGATCACCGGCCATCTCGCGGACGGCAAAACGTTTTCGACCTACGCGCCCGATGATCCCAAGCTGGTCGAGCGGCTGCGCGACAAGGGCGTCAAGATCAGCGCCACGCCGGCCGAGGACGGCGTCCCGTCGCTGTTCGGCGTGCTGGTTTCCTGGTTCCCGATGCTGCTGCTGATCGGCGTGTGGATCTTCTTCATGCGACAGATGCAGGCAGGCGGCGGCAAGGCGATGGGCTTCGGCAAGTCGCGGGCGCGCCTGCTCACCGAAAAGCTGGGCCGCGTCACCTTCGAGGACGTCGCCGGCGTGGACGAGGCCAAGCAGGAAGTCGAGGAAATCGTCGAGTTCCTGAAGGACCCCCAGAAATTCCAGCGCCTGGGCGGCAAGATCCCCAAGGGCGTGCTGCTCGTCGGTCCCCCGGGCACCGGCAAGACCTTGCTCGCGCGCGCCATCGCCGGCGAGGCGAACGTGCCGTTCTTCACCATTTCCGGCTCCGATTTCGTCGAGATGTTCGTCGGCGTCGGCGCCAGCCGCGTGCGCGACATGTTCGAGCAGGGCAAGAAGAACGCGCCCTGCATCATCTTCATCGACGAGATCGACGCGGTCGGACGCCATCGCGGCGCGGGGCTGGGCGGCGGCAACGACGAGCGTGAGCAGACGCTGAACCAGCTGCTGGTCGAGATGGACGGCTTCGAGGCCAACGAGGGCGTGATCCTGATCGCCGCCACCAACCGGCCCGACGTGCTGGATCCCGCGCTGCTGCGGCCGGGCCGCTTCGACCGCCAGGTCGTGGTGCCGAATCCCGACATCGTCGGCCGCGAGAAGATCATCAAGGTCCACCTGCGCAACGTCGCGCTCGCCCCGGACGTGGACGCGCGCGTGATCGCGCGCGGCACCCCCGGCTTCTCGGGCGCCGATCTCGCCAATCTGGTGAACGAGGCGGCCCTGCTGGCCGCGCGCCGCAACAAGCGCTACGTCACCATGGCCGAGCTCGAGGACGCGAAGGACAAGGTCATGATGGGCGCGGAGCGCCGCTCCATGGTGATGACCGAAGAGGAGAAGAAGCTGACCGCCTACCACGAGGGCGGCCATGCGCTGCTCATGCTGTTCACGGAAGAGCACGAGCCGCTGCACAAGGTGACCATCATCCCGCGCGGCCGCGCGCTGGGCCTCACCATGTTCCTGCCCGAGCGCGACCGCTACAGCCAGTCGCGGCGCGAGCTCGAGGCGATGATGACCAGCCTGTTCGGCGGCCGCATCGCCGAGGAGCTGGTCTTCGGCAAGGACAACGTGACGACCGGCGCCCAGGACGACATCCGCCGGGCGACCGAGCTCGCGCGGCGCATGGTCACCGAATTCGGGTTCAGCGATAAACTCGGGCCGCTGCGCTATTCCGAGAACGAGCAGGAGCTGTTCCTGGGCCATTCGGTGACGCAGCGCAAGAACATCTCGGACCACACCGCGCAGATCATCGACGAGGAGATCCGCAAGCTGGTCGAGTCCGCGGAGGCCAAGGCGCGCAAGGTTCTAACCGAGCACCTGGAGGACCTGCACCACCTCGCCAAGGCGCTGCTCGAATACGAGACGCTGAGCGGCGAGGAGGTGAAGGCGCTGCTCCGCGGCGAGCCGATCGTGCGTCCCAGCGCCGACCAGGAGCCCCCGACCAAGAAGAAGGGCCGGCGCTCCTCGGTGCCGACGAGCGGCGGCGCGAAGCAGGGAAAGCCCGGCGGCCTCGAGCCCGAGCCGCAGCCCGGCACCTGACGTCCGATCCCGCGCCGCATGCCCGAGTTCGCGGCGACCCCCGGCGCGGTTGCTTCCTTTCTGGAACGCCTGCGCCCGCCCGAGGGCGGGCTTTACGTGCGCCCCGCGGCGCTGGTTTCCGGCCCCGAGGCCGAAGCGGCGGTCGCGGGCGGCCGCGGCTTCCGGCTCGCGGGCGGGGATCTCGCCTTCGTCCTGTGCGAGCTCGTCGTCCGTGACGGCGAATCGGGCCGCGCCTCGCTCGTCGCCCCGGCCGACTGCCTTTTCGATTGGTGCCGCGAAGCGCCGGATGCGGGCGCGCGCCGGGTGCGCGGGCTGCTCGCCGCCCTGACCGGTGGGCGCGCGCCCTTCGCCGGCTTTCCGCTGGTGGCCGGCCGCGCGGCCGAGACCGTGGTCATGGGCATCGTCAACGTGACGCCCGACAGCTTTTCCGACGGCGGCCGGCATCTCGACGCGAATGCGGCGATCGCCCACGGCACGGCGCTGCTGGAGGCGGGCGCCGGGATCGTGGACGTCGGCGGCGAATCGACCCGGCCCGGCGCCGACGCGGTTCCGGCCGAGGAGGAGCTGCGGCGCGTCCTTCCGGTGGTGCGCGCGCTGGCGAAGGCGGGCGGGGCGGTCTCGATCGACACGCGCCGCGCCGCGGTCATGACGGCGGCGGTCGGGGAAGGGGCCCGGGTCATCAACGACGTCACCGCGCTCTCCGGCGACGATCAAAGCCTCGCCGCCGCGGCCAAAAGCGGCGCCGGCGTCGTTCTCATGCACATGCAGGGCGAGCCGGCGACGATGCAGGACAACCCGACCTACGACGACGCGGCGCTCGACGTATACGACTATCTCGAAGCGCGCATCGCCGCCTGCGAGCGCGCCGGGGTCGCCCGCGAGCGCATCGTCGTCGATCCCGGCATCGGCTTCGGCAAGACCAAGCGGCACAACGCCGAGATCCTGGCGCAGATCGCTCTCTACCATGCGCTCGGATGCGGCGTTCTGCTCGGGGTCTCGCGCAAGGGCTTCGTCGCCGGGGCCAGCGGCGGCGAGCCGCCCGACAAGAGGCTCCCCGGATCGCTCGCGGCCGCGCTCGGCGCGGTCGGCCAGGGCGTCCAGCTCCTGCGCGTCCACGACGTCGCCGAAACCCGCCAGGCGCTCGCCGTGCGGGACGCCATCGAGAGCGCTTCCGGCTGGACGGCTCCGGCCGGCGGGGAATAATGTCTTTTCTCGTCCCTTTCTGCTAAAAGGCGGCCTTCCAGGGCCCCCGGGAACGAAGCGATGGCACCCAGGCTGTTCGGCACCGACGGCATCCGCGGCACCGCCAACGTCGAGCCGATGACGGCCGAGACGGCGCTCAAGGTCGCCAAGGCGGCGGGCCACCACTTCATCCGCGGCGATCACCGGCACCTCGCGGTCATCGGCAAGGACACGCGGCTATCGGGCTACATGATCGAGCCGGCGCTGACCGCCGGATTCGTCTCGATGGGCATGGACGTGGTCCTGGTCGGGCCGCTGCCCACGCCCGCGGTCGCGATGCTGACGCGCTCGCTGCGCGCCGATCTCGGCGTCGTCATCTCCGCCTCCCACAACCCGTACGAGGACAACGGCATCAAGCTGTTCGGCCCGGACGGCCACAAGCTCTCGGATTCGGTCGAGCGCGAGATCGAGGAGCGCGTCGAAGGCGGCCTGAGCGAGAGGCAGGCCGCGCCCGCGCTTCTGGGACGCGCGCGGCGCCTCGACGACGCGCAGGGCCGCTACATCGAATACGTCAAGAACACCTTTCCCAAGGGCGTGCGTCTCGACGGGCTCAGGATCGTGATCGACTGCGCCAACGGGGCCGGATACCGCGTCGCGCCGACCGTGCTGTGGGAGCTCGGGGCCGAGGTCGTTCCGGTGGGCGTCGATCCCAACGGCTTCAACATCAACGACGGCTGCGGCGCCACCGATACCGCGCGCATGCGGCACGAGGTCGTGGCCAACGGCGCCCACCTCGGCCTGTCGCTCGACGGCGACGCCGACCGCGTCATCCTCGCCGACGAGCACGGCGAGATTCTCGACGGCGATCAGATCATGGCCCTGATCGCCCGGACGTGGCAGCAGGCGGACCGTCTCGAAGGCGGGGCCGTGGTCGCCACCGTGATGTCGAACCTGGGGCTCGAGCGCTATCTCGAGTCGATCGGGCTCAAGCTCGTGCGCACCCAGGTGGGCGACCGCTACGTCGTCGAGCACATGCGCCGCCACGGCATCAACATCGGCGGCGAGCAGTCGGGGCACATCATCCTCGCCGATTACTCGACCACCGGCGACGGGCTGATCGCCGCGCTTCAGGTCCTGGGCGCGATCGTGCGCTCGGACCGCCCGGCCAGCGCGGTCTGCCGGATCTTCACGCCCCTGCCGCAGGTGCTGCGCAGCGTCCGGGTCAACGGCGGCCAGCCCCTGGAAACCGACGCCGTGCGCTCCGCCATCCGCGAGGGCGAGAGGCGCCTGGGCAGCGGCGGGCGCCTTCTCATCCGCAAGTCGGGAACCGAGCCGGTCATCCGCGTCATGGCCGAGGCCGAAGACGGGGATGTCGTCGGCACCGTCGTGAACGACGTCATCAGCGCCATCGAACGCGCCGCGGGCTGACGCAGCGGGAGCGGCAAGCCATGTACGGTCGCGTCCTCATCGTCGCCGGCAGCGATTCGAGCGGCGGCGCCGGAATCCAGGCCGACATCAAGACGGTCACCGCGCTTCGCGGCTACGCCGCCGCCGCCATCACCGCCATCACCGCCCAGGACACGCGGCACGTTCTCGGCGTCCATCCCGTCCCGGCGGCCTTCGTCGCCCGGCAGATGGAAGCCGTGCTCTCCGACATCGGCGCCGACTGCATCAAGACCGGCATGCTCGATACCGCGCCGATCATCGAGGCCGTGGGCGAGGTCATCGAGCGCCTCGCGCCCGACATTCCGCTCGTGGTCGATCCGCTGATGATCGCCAAGGGCGGCGAGCGGCTGCTCAAGCGCTCCGCGGTCGAGACGCTGAAGCGGGTGCTGCTGGTGCGGGCGACGGTGCTGACGCCGAACATCCCCGAGGCCGAGGCGCTGACCGGCATGACGGTCCGCGATCTCGACGACATGAAGCACGCGGCCGAGATGGTGCACACGCTCGGCCCCACGGCGGTGCTGCTCACCGGCGGGCACATGCGCGGCGACACGATCTGCGACGTGCTCCACGACGAGGAGGGGGCGGAGGTCTTCGAAAGTCCGCGCGTGGACACCGCCCATACCCACGGGACCGGCTGCACCCTCGCCTCGGCGATCGCGACCGGCCTGGCCCAGGGCCTCGCCGTCCGCGCGGCGGTGACGCGGGCGCGCGCCTATGTGCGCGATGCGATCCGCTCGGCGCCGGGGCTCGGCCACGGCCATGGGCCGATCGACCACGCCCACACGGTGCGCCCGTTCGAGGGCTCGTAGGCGCCGCCTGGCTTACTCGTCCTTCGCGACGTAGATCTCGCTTCCCGTCTCGCGGAAGCGGGCCGCCATGTCCTTCATGCCCTTGGCGGCATAGTCGCGCACCTCCTGCGTGATCTTCATCGAGCAGAATTTCGGCCCGCACATCGAGCAGAAATGCGCGACCTTGGCGCCTTCCGCCGGCAGGGTCTCGTCGTGGAAGACCTGCGCGGTCTCCGGATCGAGCGCCAGGTTGAACTGGTCGCGCCAGCGGAAATCGAACCGCGCCTTGGAGAGCGCGTCGTCGCGCCGGCGCGCGCCGGGATGGCCCTTGGCGAGGTCGGCCGCGTGCGCCGCGATCTTGTAGGCGATCACGCCGTCCTTCACGTCGTCGCGGTCGGGAAGCCCGAGATGCTCCTTGGGCGTCACGTAGCACAGCATGGCGGTGCCGAACCAGCCGATCATGGCGGCGCCGATCGCGCTCGTGATGTGGTCGTAGCCGGGCGCCACGTCGGTCACGAGCGGCCCCAGCGTGTAGAACGGCGCCTCGTGGCAGACGGCGAGCTGGCGCTCCACGTTCTCCTTGATCTTGTGCATCGGCACGTGGCCCGGTCCCTCGATCATGACCTGCACGTCGTGCTTCCACGCGATCTCGGTGAGCTCGCCCAGGGTCTCGAGTTCGGCGAACTGCGCCGCGTCGTTGGCGTCCGCGGTCGAGCCGGGGCGCAGCCCGTCGCCCAGCGAGAACGCCACGTCGTAGGCGCGCATGATCTCGCAGATCTCCTCGAAGCGGGTGTAGAGGAAATTCTCCTGGTGATGCGCCAGGCACCACTTGGCGAGAATCGAGCCGCCGCGCGAGACGATCCCGGTGACGCGCTCGGCCGTCAGCGGAATGTGAGCCAGCCGCACGCCCGCGTGGATCGTGAAATAGTCCACGCCCTGCTCGGCTTGCTCGATCAGGGTGTCGCGGAAGACCTCCCAGGTCAGGTCCTCGGCGATGCCGCCCACCTTCTCCAGCGCCTGGTAGATCGGCACGGTGCCGATCGGCACCGGCGAATTGCGGATGATCCACTCGCGGGTGGTGTGGATGTCGGCCCCCGTGGAAAGGTCCATCACCGTGTCCGCGCCCCAGCGGATCGCCCATACCATCTTGTCCACCTCCTCGTGGACGGAGGAAGCGACCGCGGAATTGCCGATGTTGGCGTTGATCTTGGTCAGGAAGTTGCGGCCGATGATCATCGGCTCGGATTCGGGATGGTTGATGTTGGCCGGCAGGATCGCGCGGCCACGCGCGATCTCGTCGCGCACGAATTCCGGGGTGACGAAATCGGGGATCGCCGCGCCGAAGGATTGGCCGTCGCTCGGGCCCCGCGCGCCGGCGCGCCGCCCTTCGTTCTCGCGGACCGCGACGTATTCCATCTCGGGCGTCACGATCCCGGCCCGCGCGTAAGCGAGCTGCGTGACGGCGCGGGCCGGAAGCGCGCGCCGCACCCGGCGTCCGTTTCCGGGAAAGGCGGGAATGGCGGCGGTCTCGTGCGGCCTGCGGCCGTCGTCCTCGGGCCGCAGCCGGCGCCCCTCGTAGGGCGCGCTGTCGCCGCGCGCCTCGATCCAGGCCGCGCGGATGGGGGCGAGGCCCTTTTCGATGGCGATGGCCTGCGCGGGGTCGGTGAACGGTCCGGAGGTGTCGTAGACGACGAGCGGCGGCTCGCCCCCCGAGAGCGCGACCTCGCGCATGGCGACCCGCACGCCTTCGCGCGTGCCCGCGACATGGACCTTACGCGAGCCGGGAAGCGCGCCCAAGGCGACGGTGAGCGCAGGGGTGGACGCGGGGTGCGGCGACGTGCCTTCGGGCATGACGGACTCCCTCGTGACGGGCCGGTGATCGAAGCCCCGGGGGCCGGCGGCGCCCGTTCGGCGGGACCGAACGATGCGTCGGGAGGGTGCCCGGTTCCGTTCCCTTCGCCGGCATTACCCGGATCAGGTTCTAAGGGTTACCAGCCGGCCGCCCGCGTCACGATACCGGGCGGCGCCTGGTCTCTCAGCCTCGAACGTGAGGCGCCCCCAGGAACACGGGCCATGGTGGTACGGGCGGTTCGCCCGGTCAAGCGCCTTCCTGACCGCGCCCGAAACCGCCCCGGGCGCGGCGGGCGGCCCGGAAATCGGCGTCGTTTCGCGGCCGCCGGCGGCGCGGAGTGCGCGATTCGCGCGAAGGAACATTCTCCGCGCCGCGCTCGTAATTTGTTTTGCGGCGCAGCGCAGGGAATGTCGTGCCTACCTTTCGGGCGGCCTTGATGTTAATCTTGCGGCCGGTCTCGTCTTCGCCATCGAATGCGCCTTCCGGCTTCCCGACGGCCATAATCCGCCATGTTCGCGATCGATCCGACCTACCTGATGTGGGCGACGCTGCTTCTCGCCGTCGCGACGATCGCGCTGTTCGCGGCGGAAACGATCCCGATCGAGATCACTTCGATCGCTCTCATGGCCGTCATGCTCGTGCTGTTCCATCTGTTTCCCGTGCTCGGGCCGCAGGGCCGGAACCTGCTCGGCCCCGAGCGGCTGCTCGCCGGATTCGCGAACCCGGCCCTCATCACGGTGATCGCGCTCCTGGTGGTGGGCCAAGGCGTGGTGCGAACCGGCGCGCTCGACCGCATCGCCCAGCGCGCCCTTCAGCTCGGCGGCGGCAGCTCGCTGTGGCCGCTGATCATGATCATGATCATGGTCGCGGTCATTTCCGCCTTCATCAACAACATCCCGCTGGTCGTGATCTTCATCCCCATCACCCAGGCGATCGCGGCTCGGACCGGGCGCTCCATCAGCGGCTACATGATGCCCATGTGCTTCGCCGCCACGCTGGGCGGCATGACGACCCTGATCGGGACCAGCACGAACCTGCTCGTCTCCAGCTCGCTCATCGACCTCGGCCAGCGGCCGCTCGGATTCTTCGATCTCACGATTCCGGGGCTGGTGCTGGGGGCGGTCGGCCTCGCCTATCTGCTTCTGTTCGCGCCGCGGCTGCTGCCCGCCCGCGCCTCGCTCGCCGGGACCCTGGTGGGGGAGGGCGGCAAGCAGTTCATCGCCCAGATCACGGTGCCCGAAGGCTCGAAGCTCATCGGCATGACGGCGGTGTCGGGATTGTTCCCCAAGCTCAAGGACATCACGGTCCAGCTCATCCAGCGCGGCGAGCACGCGGAACTGCCGCCCTTCGACGATTTCTCCCTCCAGGCGGGCGATCTCCTGATCGTCGCCGCCACCCGAAGGGCGCTCATGGAGGCGGTGGCCCAAGGCGACGGCCTCCTCCACCCCGACGTGTCGGTCGAGGAAGCCAAGGGCGACGTCTGGGGGGTGGGCGATCAGATTCTCGCCGAGGCGATGGTGACGCCCGCCTCGCGCCTCATCGGCCAGACCCTGGAGCAGATCGGGTTCCGCTACCGCTACCACTGCATCGCGCTCGGCATCCAGCGCCGCTCCCGCATGATCCGGGCGCGGATGACCCAGATCCCGCTCGAGGCCGGCGACGTGCTGCTGGTCCAGGGCCGGCGCGAGGACGTGCTGGCGCTGCGCGCGAACCGCGACATCCTGCCGATGGAGTGGTCGGTCACCGACCTGCCGGCCCCGCATCTCGCCGGCCTCGCCGGGCTCGTGTTTGCGGGCGTCGTGGGGCTGGCCGCGTTCGGGGTGGTCCCCATCGTGGTCGCCGCGGTGATGGGGGTCGTCGCCATGATCGCGGTGGGCGCGCTCAATCTCCGCCAGGCGCTCCAGGCCATCGATTCGCGGATCATCCTGCTGGTCGCCGCCGCGCTCGCGCTCGGCAGTGCCATGCAGGAAACGGGAGGCGCGGCCTTCGTCGCCCACAGCTTCATCGGCATTTTCGCCGGCGCGGCGCCGGCCGTGATCCTGTCGGCTTTCTTCCTGGTTGTCGCCATCTTCACCAACGTACTGACCAACAACGCCTGCGCGGTCCTGTTCACGCCGATCGGGATCGGCCTCGCCAACAGCCTCGGCGTCCATCCGATGGTGTTCGCCATGGCGGTCGCCTTTGCCGCGAACTGCTCCTTCGCCACGCCGATCGGCTACCAGACGAATCTTCTCGTCATGGGTCCCGGCCACTACCGCTTCTCCGACTTCATGCGCGTGGGTGTCCCGCTGGTGCTGCTCATGTGGCTGTCGTTCTCGGCTTTCGCGCCGCTCTATTTCGGGCTGTGACCGCGGTTTCCTCTCCGCCGCGGTCCCGCCGGACCGCCCTGCCATGACCGCCACGAAGCCTTCCGTGCGCCCGGGCCGTCCGCATTTCGCCTCCGGCCCGTGCCCCAAGCCGCCGGGCTGGTCGGCGGCGGCGCTCTCCGGCGCGGTGGTCGGGCGCTATCACCGCTCGGGCCCCGCCCGCGCGCGGCTTTGCGAGCTAGCCGAAAAGACGCGCGCGCTTCTGCGCATTCCCGCAACCCACCGGATCGCGATCGTGCCCGGCTCCGATACCGGCGCGGTCGAGTCCGCGATGTGGAATCTTCTCGCTCCGCGCGGCGTGGATATCCTCGCCTTCGACCATTTCGGCCGCGAATGGGCGCGCGACGTGGCCGACGAGCTGCGCCTCGGCGACGTCCGGACGCTCGCCGCGCCCTACGGCGAGATCCCCGATCTCGCGCGCGTCGATTTCGATCGCGATGTCGTGTTCACCTGGACCGGGACGCCCGCCGGCACCTGCGTGCCCGGCGGGGGGTGGATTCGCGACGACCGGCGGGGGCTGACGGTCTGCGATGCGACCGCGGCCGTCTTCGCCGTCGATCTGCCGTGGGAGAAGCTCGATGCCGCGACCTTCTCCTGGCAGAAGGCGATGGGGGGCGAGGCCCAGCACGGGATGCTGGTACTGGGGCCGCGCGCGGTCGAGCGGCTGGAAAGCCACACGCCGCCCTGGCCCATCCCGAAGCTTTTCCGAATCGCGCGCGAGGGGCGGCTCGACGAAGCGCTCTTCGCGGGCGGCGTCATCAACACGCCCTCATTGCTCGCGGTCGAGGACGCGCTGTTCGCGCTCGCCTGGATCGAACGGGAAGGAGGGCTGGACGGCATGATCGCCCGCTCGCGGGCCAACCGCGCCGTCCTCGATTCCTGGATCGAATCGAGCGCCTGGGCCGCCCATCTGGCGCGGGACCCGGCGACCCGCCCGCCGACGCCGGTCGCGATGCGGTTTTCCGGCCCGCGCGCCGGGGCCGGGGACGAAGCAAGCCAGCGGCGGCTCGCCGCCGCCATCGCGGCGGCGCTCGAGGCGGAATTCGTCGCCTTCGACATCGAGGCCTACCGCGCCGCCCCGCCGGGGCTCCGGGTCTGGACCGGTGGCACGGTCGAGGCCGCCGACCTCGCCGCCCTCACGGGCTGGCTCGACTGGGCGTTCGCGCAAAGCCTCCCGGGGAGCTGAGCGGTGCGTGTCGTCCGGAACGGCGGCCCGGAGTGGCCCGGACGTGCGTCGTTTCCATTGCCGTTTGCGGGTAAACTCGCTACCAACGGGGGGCCCACCGGCGCCGGCGCGACGCGCGCGGGGATTCGCGGCCCGGGGGCGATCCGAAGCGATGGCGGCGTGACGTGAACGAAGTACCGAACAAGGCGCTTTTGCCCGCGGGGCTGCGCGACGTGCTGCCGCCGGACGCGGCCTTCGCGGCCGAAGTCGTGGCCAAGCTCATGGCCTGTTTCGCCGCCCACGGCTACGAGCAGGTGGACCCGCCGCTGGTCGAGTTCGAGGACAGCCTGCTGACGGGGGCCGGCGCCGCCACCGCGAGCCAGACGTTCCGGCTGATGGACCCGGTTTCCCAGCACATGATGGGGCTGCGCCCGGACATGACGGTGCAGGTCGCGCGCATCGCCACCACCCGCCTCGTCAACGTGCCGCGGCCGCTGCGGCTGTGCTACGCCGGCCAGGTGCTGCGCGTGCGCGGCAGCCAGCTTCGCCCCGAGCGCCAGTTCGCCCAGGCCGGGATCGAGCTGATCGGCTCCGATTCGGCGGCCGCCGACGCCGAGATCGTGACCCTCGCGGTAACGGCGTTGGAGCAGGCCGGGATCTCGGCCCTGTCCGCCGATCTCACCATGCCGACCCTGGTTCCCGCGCTGTGCGCCGCCTTCGGATTCCCGGACGACGTCGTCGCCCGGCTGCGTGCGGCGCTGAACCGCAAGGACGCCGCCGCCGTCGCGGCGATCGCGGGATCGGCGGCGCCCCAGCTCCTCGGCCTGTTGCGCGCGGCGGGGCCGGCGGGTCCCGCGCTGGAGGCGCTGGCCCGCCTCGATCTGCCCGAAGCGGCGGCGCGCGAGCGCCAGCGGCTGGCGGCCGGCGCCGCCCGCATCCGCGCCGCCATGCCGCAGCTCGGACTGACCATCGATGCGGTCGAGCACCGCGGCTTCGAGTACCACAGCGGCATGAGCTTCACCCTGTTCGGCGAGGGCGCGCGCAGCGAGATCGGCCGCGGCGGCCGCTATCTCGCGGGCGCCGACCGGAACGGGAGCGGCGAGGCGGCGACCGGTTGCACCCTGTTTCTCGATGCCGTGCTCGACGGGCTGCCGCGCCCCGAGCCGCGCCCGCGCCTGTTCGTGCCCGCCGCGACGCCCCCCGAGACGGCGACGAAGTTGCGCGCCGAAGGCTGGATCACGGTGAGCGGCCTGGAGGAGGCGGAGCCGCTCAACGAGGCGCGCCGGCTGCGCTGCACCCACGCCTTCGTGTCCGGCAAAGTCGTGGTGCTGCCGTGATTCCTTCGACCGCAGCGAGAGGCTGAGCGCGCAATGGCGAATGTCGTGGTCGTCGGGTCGCAGTGGGGCGACGAAGGCAAGGGAAAGATCGTCGACTGGCTGTCCGAGCGCGCCGACGTCGTGGTGCGCTTCCAGGGCGGCCACAACGCCGGGCACACCCTCGTCGTCGACGGCGCCACCTATGCGCTGAGCCTGCTGCCGTCGGGCGTGCTGCGGCCCGGAAAGCTGGCCATGATCGGCAACGGCGTGGTCGTCGATCCCTGGGCGCTGGTGGCCGAGATCGAGGCGATCCGCAGCCGCGGGGTTTCGGTTTCGCCCGACAACCTGCGGGTGGCCGATACGGCGGCGTTGATCCTCCCCTTCCACGGCGAAATCGACCGCGCGCGGGAAGAGGCGCGCGGCGCCGCGAAGATCGGCACCACCGGGCGCGGCATCGGCCCGGCCTACGAGGACAAGGTAGGGCGGCGCGCGATCCGGCTGTGCGATCTGCGCGATCCCGACTCCCTAGGCGCGCGCGTGGACCAGCTTCTCGTCCACCACAACGCCCTGCTGCGGGGCCTCAACGCCGCGCCGGTCGATCGCGATGCCCTGCTCGCCAAGCTGATGGAGATCGCCGACAAGGTCCTTCCTTACGCCGACCGCGTCTGGGAGCGCCTCGACGAGGCGCGCCGGCAGGGCAGGCGCATCCTCTTCGAAGGCGCTCAAGGGGCGATGCTCGACGTCGATCACGGCACCTATCCCTTCGTCACCTCGTCCAACACGGTGGCGGGACAGGCCGCGGCGGGCTCGGGGGTCGGTCCCCGCGCGCTCGGCTTCGTGCTCGGCATCACCAAGGCCTACACGACCCGGGTCGGCGCGGGGCCGTTCCCGACCGAGCTTCGCGACGCCGTCGGCCAGGGCCTGGGCGAGCGGGGGCGCGAATTCGGCACCGTCACGGGCCGCAAGCGGCGCTGCGGCTGGTTCGACGCCGTGCTGGTGCGCCAGGCGGTGAAGGTCTCGGGCATCGAGGGCATCGCGCTGACCAAGCTCGACGTCCTGGACGGGGTCGGCGAGCTCAAGGTCTGCATCGGCTACCGGTACCGGGGCGAGCGCTTCGACCACCTCCCGGCGGGGATCGCCGCCGAGGCCGAAATCGAGCCGGTCTACGAGGCGCTGCCCGGCTGGGCGGAAAGCACCCGGGGCGCCCGCTCCTGGGCCGATCTGCCCGCGGCCGCGATCAAATACATCCGCCGGATCGAGGAGCTGATCGAGGCCCCGGTCGCCCTTCTCTCCACCAGCCCCGACCGCGAAGACACCATCCTGGTCCGCGACCCCTTCGCCGACTGAGCGGCCCCAAAGGGCGCCGTCCCCGGCGCCCGGGAAAACCGGCGCCCGGGCCGGTCGCGCCCGAGAAAAATCAATAATTTAGCAACCTTTCACGGTTAAAAACTGCTTTAGCCGCGAAAGGGCGCCCATGTCCCAGGTCGAGAACGTCATCGAGGAGCAGGCACCGGCCCGCGCGCCGCGCGTGGGCGAGGGCGGCGCGCAGCCGCCCGCGGTGACGCTCGACCGCTACGAGATCCATCCCGGCCGGCCGCTCCCCCTCTACGACACCCCCGTCGCCATGGCTTATGCCGCGACCGACACCAAGGGGGCGCGGGAAAGCCTGATGGCGCTGGTCGCCAGCGACCGCTATCCGGCGCGCACCGAGATCCTGCCGTCGCTGCGCTCGGTCGACTGTCCCGGGCTGCTTCGCGCCTACCGCTGGGCGACGATCGAATGGGCGAACGGGGCCGAGCGCCGTTTCGCCATCCTCTACAGCCAGCCGGGCGGGCCCCGGATCATGTCTTCGCTTTTCGAGCCGGCCGCGCCGATCTCCGAGGATGCCCTCATCGAGGGGGTGATCCGGCCCCTCGTGGCGGCGATCGCCGAGTTCGCCTCGCGCGGGATCAGCCACCGCGCGATCCGGCCCGACAACATCTATTTCAAGGATGCGGCGATGCGCCAGGTGGTGCTGGGCGATGCCGCGATCGCGCCCCCCGGCTTCGCCAATCCGGTGCTGTTCGAGACCATCGAGAACGGCATGGCCCATCCGCTGGGACGCGGCCCCGGCTCGACCGCCGACGATCTCTACGCGCTCGGCGCGACGCTCCTGGTTCTGGCATTGGGGTGCAATCCCGTCGCCGAGATCGGCGACCACGATCTCATCGCCGCCAAGATCAACAAGGGCTCCTATGCCGCGCTCGCCGGCGCCCACCGTCTTTCCCAGGCCCTGCGCGAGCCGATCCGGGGCCTGCTCGCGGACGATCCCAAGGAGCGCTGGTCCCTCGAGGACCTGGCGCTGTGGCTCGATGGCCGGCGCCTGAGCCCGATTCAACCGAGCGTGCCGCCGCGCGCCGGGCGCGGCTTTCCCTTCGGGGGCGCCCTGTATTTTTCGTGCCGTGCGCTCGCCCACGCCATGGCCCGCAACTGGAGCGGCGTGGCCCAGGCGGTGCACGACAACGATCTCGAAGCTTGGATCAGTCGCTCGGTGTGCGACGCCACGACCGCGGCCGGCGTGGCCCAGGTGGTCACCAAGGGCGGCGCGGCCGCGGGCGGCGCGGCCGAGGGCCTGCTGGCGGGACGTCTCTGCACCACGCTCGATCCCGCGGGGCCGCTCCGCTACAGGTCGCTCGCCACGACGCTCGAGGGGCTGGGCCCCATGCTCTGGGGCCTGATGCGCGAGGAACACGGCGTCCAGCCTTTCGCCCAGCTCGTCGCCTCCGATCTTCCGCTCTATTGGATCGACCGGCGATACGGCGACGGCCCCGAGGCGCGCACCCTGGTGAGAACGGTGGACCGTCTTCGCTTTCTCATGAAGCGCCAGGCCCCCGGCTGCGGCGTCGAGCGCTGCCTCTACGAGCTCAACCCGTCGCTGCCGTGCCTGTCGCCGACGATTGAATCGCGTCATGTCGTCGAGCCCGAAAGCCTGCTGCCGGAGCTCGAGACGGTGGCGGGGTCCCGCAACCGGCCGTCGTTCCCGATCGACCGCCATATCGCCGCCTTCATCGCCGCCCGCTTCCGCCAGGGCGCGGAGGACCACCTCGAGGCGATCGGCGACCGCGGCGATCCCGCCAAGGCGATCCTGGGCGCCTTGCGCACGCTCGCGGTGATGCAGTGGAAACTCGGCCCGGCGCGGCTTCCCCATCTCACGGCGTGGCTGGGCAAGCTCGCCGAGGTGGTGATCGACGGCTACCACGGCGTCGCCCTTCGCAAGCAGCTTCGCGAACAGCTGGAGCGCGTCGTCAAGAGGGGGAGTCTCGTCGAGCTTCTCAATTTCGTGGACGACAAGGCGCGGCGCGAGCAGGACAAGCAGGGCTACCGGCAGGCGCTCGCCGCCTTCGCCGCGGCGGAGGTGGAGATCGACCGCATCTCGGCCGAGGGCGCCGTGCTCGACGGCCGCGCCGCGCGGCTGGCGAGCCGGATCGCTATCGCTCTGTCCGCTGCGGTCGCGCTCGGCACGGTCGTAATCCTCATGCTGATGCGGGTCGGCTAGGGCGATGGCGACGCTCAGGCAACCCCCGCCCCGGCGCCTCAGGCCGGTCCGGTCGTCGGCCCTGGCGAAGCCGCCTGCGGCGGCGCCGCCGCCGCCCAACCGGGCCAAGCCGGCGAAGCTCGCGCCGCCCCCGCCCGAGCCGGCGCCGGCCGCGACCGCGAGCAATCCCCAGTCGGCCGGCGGCGCCCTGTGGGTCGTCGGCCTGGGCCTCATTCTGGTCGCGTGCGTGGTGGCGCTTCCCACCGTTCCGATCGTGGTCGTCGGCATGATCCCGACGGCGGTCGCCTTGTTCGTGGACCGCGACCCGCACAAGACCGCGGCAATCTGCGTCGCCGGCCTCAATTTCGCCGGGGTCGGGCCTTTCATCGCGGTGCTGTGGAAGGGGCCGGACAGCCTCTATCACAGCATGGCGATCCTCGGCGACGTGTACACTTGGCTCGCGATGTACGGGGCGGCGGCGCTGGGCTGGCTGCTCTATCTCGCGCTGCCGCCGCTCGCCGCCTCGATCCTGAGAATCCGTGCGGCGCAGCAGGTCGCCGGCCTGAAGGCGCAGCAGGCGAAGCTGCGCGAGGCGTGGGCGATCACCGGCAAGCCCGCGAAGCGCTGATTCGGGCCGCGCAAACGAAAACGGGCCCCGAAAGGGGCCCGTTCGTCTGCCGCTTGGCGCCCGGCTATTTTCCGAGCCGCTGCTCGATCACGAGGTTCTTCATCGTCTTTTGCAGCTTCTCGAAGGCGCGAACCTCGATCTGCCGCACCCGCTCGCGCGAGATCCCGTATTGCTGCGACAGGTCCTCGAGCGTCAGGGGATCGTCCCGCAGCCGGCGCTCGGAAAGGATGTGCCGCTCGCGCTCGTTCAGCGTCGTCATCGCCTGGGCGAGAAGATCGCGGCGGTTGCCCATCTCCTCCTTCTCGGCGAGCATCTCTTCCTGGTTCTCGGTTTCGTCGACCAGCCAGTCCTGCCATTCGCCGTCGCCGTCGATGCGCAGCGGGGCGTTGAGGGAGTGATCGCTGCCGGCGAGCCGCCGGTTCATCATCACCACCTCGTCCTCGGTCACGTTGAGCTCTTCGGCGATCTTCTTCACGTGCTCGGGCGTGAGATCGCCTTCCTCGACGGCCTTGATCTGGCCCTTCAGCTTGCGCAGGTTGAAGAACAGCTTCTTCTGCGCCGCCGTGGTGCCGAGCTTCACGAGCGACCACGAGTGGAGGATGTATTCCTGGATCGCGGCGCGGATCCACCACATCGCGTAGGTCGAGAGCCGGAAGCCGCGATCGGGATCGAAGCGCTTGACCGCCTGCATCACGCCGACGTTGCCCTCCGAGATCAGCTCGTTCAGCGGCAGGCCGTAGCCGCGGTAGCCCATGGCGATCTTGGCGACCAGGCGCAAATGGCTCGTCACCAGCCGGTGCGCGGCTTCGCTGTCGCCGTGCTCCTGCCAGCGCTTGGCGAGCATGAATTCCTCGTCCGGCGTCAGCATCGGAAACTTCCGGATCTCCGCGAGATAGCGCGAGAGGCCCCGTTCCGAGCCGAGCGTCGGTAATCTGTAAGATGCCGTGGCTGCCATTCTTCCCTTTCTCCAGAGCGCCGCGGATGCGGCCTTCGCCCCAAGAGCAACCTTCGCCCAAGGGGGCGAAGGGCGGGGCTCCCATGGCCTCATGGCCGAAGGAGCACCCGCCCGATGGGGGTTAACTTAACCCGCCATGGGGGGCGACGTCAATAATAACCAACTGTAACACTCAAGTATATAATTAATTTTATAGCTTATCCAAGGACTGAATTAACGCATTGATATCACGTGGTAAAGCTGATGAAAACGTGAGCCGTTCCCTCGTTACCGGATGATTAAATTCTATCAAGAAGGCGTGAAGCGCCTGCCGGCCGAGGCGTTTGGCCGCCGCCAGCTGCGCCGCAGCCGGGCCGGCGCCGCGTCTTTTGGCCGCTCTCGGGCGCCCGCCATAGACCGGATCGCCGACCACGGGATGGCCGATCGCCGCCATATGGACCCGGATCTGGTGGGTGCGCCCGCTCGAAAGCCGGCATTCCACGAGGCTCGCCGCCGACCCCAGGCGCCTGACCAGCTTGTAACGGGTCGCCGCCGGCTTTCCGCCCCTCGTCACCACCGCCATCTTCTTGCGGCTGCGGGGATGGCGGCCGATCGCCCCCGTGATCTCGCCCTCGGCCGGGCGGGGCGTGCCCCACACCACGGCGCGGTAGGCCCGGGTCATGGTGCGCGCCTGGATCTGGCGCACGAGGGCCGCGTGCGCGGCGTCCGTCTTGGCCACCACCATCAGCCCGCTCGTGTCCTTGTCGAGACGATGCACGATTCCAGGGCGCATCACGCCTCCGATCCCGGAAAGACTCCCGCCGCAATGGGCGAGCAACGCGTTGACGAGGGTGTTCTCGCGGCTTCCCGCCGCCGGGTGGACGACCAGTCCCGCCGGCTTGTCGATGACGATCACCTCGTCATCTTCATACACGATGGAAAGCGGGATCTCCTGCGGCCGCGGGGCGGCGGGAACCGGCGCCGGCACCACGACGACGAAGGTCTCCCCCGGTTTGACCCTGTGCGAGGGGTCGGCTATCGTCGCGCCCGCGAGCGTCACGCGCCCCTGTTCGATCAAGGCCTTGAGCCGGGTGCGCGAGAGCGCCGGCAGGCCCGCCGCGAGCAGCCGGTCGAGCCGCGCGCCCGCGTCGGCGGGCCCGGCGGTGACCCGGTGGCGCCTTTCGCGCCCGGCTCCGGGCGCCGAAGCCGCGGTCGTGTCCGTCATCGGCCAAGAGGGTGGACCGGAACCATGCAGGGGCTCAAGGCCCTCGTGATCTTTCTCGGCGTGCTGATCGTGATCGCGGCGAGCGCGGTCGGGGTCACGATCTACAAGCGCGCGACCGGCAAGCTCGAAAAGGCGCCGGCCGCCGCCGCCAAGCACGCCTTCGGGAAGAAGACCGTTGCGCTCCCCCAAGGCGCCCATCTCGACGACGTCGCGACCGGCGGCGGCCGTCTGATCCTGCAGATCCGCCTGGCCGACGGCTCGCCCCGCATCCTGATCCTCGATCTCGATTCGGGCGAGCAATTGGGCGAGATCGATTTCGCCCCGTCCGGCGCGCCCGCCTCCCGGTGATCGCGCTCACGCCGGCGCAGATCGAAGAGCTCAAGCGCGCGGCCGAAAAAGCCTATCCGGAAGAATGCTGCGGGCTCCTGCTGGGCCGCGGCGCGGACGACGTGGAGGTGACGCGGGTCGTCGCCAGCCCCAACGTCGCGGCGGACGAGTCCGGCGCCCCGCGCCGCCGCGACCGCTTCGAGGTCGATCCCGAGCTGCGCGTCGCGCTCATGCGGGAAACCGAGGGAACGGCGCTGCGGATCGTCGGCCATTACCATTCCCACCCCGACCATCCGCCCGCGCCCTCGGCCCGCGACCTCGAGTCCGCGCTCGAGCCCGAATTCATCTGGCTCATCGTCGGCGTCGAGAAGGGCCGCGCGGGGCCGGTTACCGCCCATGTGTTCGAGCCGGGGGCCCGCGCCTTCCGCGAGATCGCGCTCGTCATCCGCGCGTGAGGCTGCGGCCCGAATGGGGCCTCGGACGCTCGTCTGAACGCTCGCTTGAATGCCGGGGAGCCTTCCGCTATGTCTTGCGGGCGCCGCAGGTCCCCTTCGTCTAGTGGCCCAGGACGTCGCCCTCTCACGGCGAAAACAGGGGTTCGACTCCCCTAGGGGACGCCATCTCGCGCCATCCTCCCCCGCGCGTTGCGCCCATGACCGTGACCGCCCGCGGTCGGCCGCCTGCGTCAGGCGCCGCTTGCGCCGCCCGCGTCCGGGTGCGTAACGTCCCCGAAAGGCGGGAGGGCGCCCTTGCCGTTTAAATCTGGTTCTTGCCGCTTACCTTTAGGTCGATTAAGAAAACCACCGCTTCCAACGATGGCGGCCGCGGCGCGCGCGGGCGGCTTCTCAACTCCGCGCCAACTGAATGCTGGTTCCAAGGATCTTCGGCCACGCAGGTTCGGCGACCGGGTCCCATTCCACCCCAAAGGAGACCGTCGTGATTAGCCACATTCTCGATGCTTCGCGGAAATGGGCGCGCGCTTTGGCCGCCGCGCCGGCATTGGCGCTCCTGGTTGCGGGCGTGCTGGCGACAACGGCGCCTGCGAGTGCCGCCGATCGCCCGAAGCTCGCGGTCCTCGACACGGTGCTCATCGATTATATGACCACGTCGACGGGGGAACCGGTTTCGACGCCCGAGGAAGAGGCGCGCGTCAAGGCGCTCGCGGACGTCCTGCGGAAGCGGATGGCGGAAATCGGGACCTATGACGTCCTGCCAAAACCGTCCGGTGGAAAGGCGAGCGAGGAGGTGGTGGATCTTTCCTGTCCCAGCTGCGTTCTCGACATGGCCCGCGCCCAGGGCGCCGACTTCGTCCTGACCAGCGCCGTCATGAGGGTCAGCAACATCATCCTCTACCTGAAGCTGGAGCTCGACAACGTGGCCACGGCCAAGGCCGTCAAGGTGGGGGACGTCCAGTTCAAAGGCTTCGACGAGGAGCAACTCCGCGGGGCCGCCCTCTATGCGGTGAACGAAGTCTTCGGCCCCTCCGAGAACTCGGCCAAGGACGGCTCCCCGGAAAGCCCGGACACCGGTCGGTGAAGCTCCGTGCGGGACGCGAGCGATCGCGTCTTTTGCCGCGGCGCGGAACAACGCGATTCCCGAACATCTTGGCGTCGCGGCGCTCCGTGCCGAGCCCCTCGCGGCCTCTCTGTCCGTGCCCTATCGCCCCTCGCCCTTGCTCCTCCGATCCTTGTCGAATGATTTGACCTTCGTGCAAGGTTTCGGGTCAATTTGGCCGCCATCATTCGGTTGAACGGTCCATGAGCGAGCCCACCGCCGGCACGAGCCGCGAGACGCGCCGCCCGTCGCTCCTTTCCATGGCGCTCGAATCGGCGGCGTTCCTGTGCTCCCTTGCCCAGCGCGGATTCGGGCGTCCGGGTCCGGAGGTTCCGCGCGGCGACGGGCACGCGGTCCTGGTTCTCCCCAGCATCCTGCGCAGCGACGGCGAGACCGCGCCCGCCCGCGCCTACCTCGCCGCGCTCGGCTACCGGCCCTTCGGCTGGGAGCTCGGCGTCAACTTCGGGCCCACGGCGCGGCTGCTCGCCGGCGCGCGCGACCGCCTGGACCGCCTCGCGGCGGCGCATGGGCGCGTCAGCCTGGTCGGCTACAGCATGGGCGGGTTGTTCGCGCGCTGGCTCGCGCTGCATGCGCCGCAGTCCGTGCGCCAGGTGATCACGGTGTGCAGCCCGTTCCGCGATCCCGCAGGCAGCCTCGCGTTCCCGCTGGAGCCCCTGTTCCGTTTCTGGCCGGGGGTCGATCTCCGCGCGCTGGCGAACGAGGTCGAGCGGCCGCTCGCCGTGCCCGGCACCTTCCTCTACTGCCGCACCGACGGCATCGTCGCCTGGCGCCACTGCATCGACGCCGACGCCGCGCCCGAGGACAACATCGAGGTGACGGGCCACCACGCGACCATGCCGGCGAACCGGCAGGTCATGCGCATCGTCGCCGAGCGTCTCGCCCGCCCGGCGCCTCAGTGACGCAGCGCGAAGTCCGCGATCGCGACTCCCATCCAGACGAAGCATACGATCTGCGTGAAGAAGAACGCGAAGCGCACGGCGACCGCGGCATTCGTCTCCGCAAAGCCGATGTGCACCAGAGACTGCGCGACGCGCGCCGCGAGAATCATGACCGCGAGCGCATCGAGAACCGGCGAGGTCATTCCGGCGGCCAGCGCCGCCACGACCAGGGCGGCGTAGACCGGAAGATTTTCGACGCAGTTCGCGTGCGCGCGCATCGCGCGGCGGTACCAGTCCGCGCCCTCGGCGCGGCCTCCGGAGAATTCCCGGATCTGGGAACGCCCGGTGAGAATCCGGCTCCAGCGATAGACGCCGACGCTGCCCACCAGCAGGGCGACCGTCCAGCCCGCGAAAAGCAGCAAGACCCAAACGTAGATCGGCATCGCATCCTTCCGATTTCGAGGCCCCCCGCCACGCCGGGGGGCCGAACATGACAGCTTTGTCATCCCGGGGACGGGAATGGGCCATCCCCGGCGCCCATATTAAATCACAAAGGCAATCGCGCGCCCGGGCAACCGCGCCGGGCGATAAGGAGATCGGAGCCATGAAAATCGCCTTACCCATCGTCGCGGCGGCGCTCGCGCTGGCGCTGCCGCGGGTGGCCGATGCGGCGGTGGAGTCGCACGCGGCCACGCCTTCCAAGCCCATAAGCTGCCTCACCTATCTCGCCCAGTTCGAGGGCGCCGTCGTGTTCCGCCCCGGGGCGACCCGGATGCCCCAGGCCGAGCGGCTCGCCGAGAAGGGCCGCAAGGCCTGCCTCGCGGGCGACGAGCGCGCCGGCCGGGTGGCGCTGATGGCGGCGCTTCGCGAGATCGGCGTGACGCCGAAAGGTGCGACGGCGCCGTCGCCGGTCACCATCGAGCAGGAGGCGCGAACCCCCGGCGCGAAGATGGCGCCCAATCTGGACTGACGATCCGGCGCCGTCGCGCCGTCGCGCCCGTTCACGATTGCTTAAGAGTCGCGGTGGCGTAATGGCACTCCCTTGTTCGGACCGGACGTCCCCCGTGAGCGCCAAGACCCTGAGAAAAGCCGTCGCCTCTCCCGCCAGCGACTCGAAGCCGCTTTGCGCGGACGGCGCCGCGCGCATCGCCCTCGCCTGCGACGAGCGCTAGCCGCCGGCCAAGACCATCGCGGTCGCCGCCGGAGTCGCCGCCGCCGTCTGGGTCGGCATCCTGGTTCCGGTCGCACTCCTCGCCGGGAGCTGACGTCGCCGCGCCGGTCCACGCCCGTGCTCAGACGCGGGCGAACTCGGCCCGGATCTCCTCCGCCGGTTCCCGGTCCAGGAGACTGACCAGCACGATGGCCAAGCTCGCCGCGACGAAGCCGGGAAGAATCTCGTAGATGTCCCAGAGCTGCGTCTTGAACTGCGCCCAGGCGACCACGGTGACGGCGCCCGCGACCATGCCGGCGAGCGCGCCGTTGCGCGTCATCCGCGGCCAGGTGAGCGACAGGATCACGACCGGCCCGAAGCCGGCGCCGAATCCGGCCCAGGCGTAAGCGACCAGCCCCAGGACCGTGCTCTTCGGGTCGTGGGCGAGCCACACGGCGACGAGCGCGATCACGAAAACGCCGGCCCGTCCCAGCCACAGCAGCTCCTTGTCGGCCGCGTCGCGCTTGATGAAGGCCTTGTAGAAGTCCTGCGTCAGGGCGCTGGCCGAAACCAGGAGCTGGGCCGAGACCGTGCTCATGATCGCGGCCAGGATCGCCGCCAGTAGCCAGCCCCCGATCCACGGATCGAACAGATCGCGCGACAAGGCGATGAAGGCGCTCTCGGGATTGGCGAGCGGCGCGTCGCGGTAATGCGCGAGCGCGGTGAAGCCGGTGAACACCGCGCCGTAGAGCGCCAGCACCATCCACCACATGCCGATCAGCCGCGCCTTCGGGACTTCCGCCGCCGACCGCACGGCCATGAAGCGGGCGAGGATATGCGGCTGCCCGAAATAGCCCAGCCCCCAGGCCATGAGCGAAACGGTCGCCGGAACGCCGAGGCCGGAAAAGGCGTCCAGGAATCCGGGATTGATGGCGGCGACGCGATCGAGAGTCGCGGTCCAGCCGCCGGCATCGGCGATCGCGACCGGCGGCACCGCCAAAAGCGCGACGAACATCAAGACGCCCTGGGCGACATCGGTCCAGCACACGGCGAGGAACCCGCCGAGGAAGGTGTAGGAGACGATGGCGGCGCTGCCGATCCAGAGCGCGGCCGTGTAATCGAGCCCGAACGAGCTCTGGAACAGGATCGCGCCACTCACCAACCCGGCCGAGGTGTAGATGGTGAAGAAGAAGAGAATCACGATCGCCGAGACCGCGCGCAACGTCCGCGACGAATCGCGGAAGCGGTTCTCGAGATAGTCGGGGAGCGTCAGCGAATCGCGCGCGATCTCGGTGTAGCGGCGCAGCCGCGCGGCGACGACCTGCCAGTTGAGATAAGCGCCGATCGAAAGCCCGACCGCGATCCAGATCTGGCTGAGCCCCGCCGTATAGACCGCGCCGGGCAGCCCGAGCAGCAGCCAGCCGCTCATGTCGGCGGCGCCGGCCGAGAGCGCCGCCACGCCCGGCCCCAGCCGCCGCCCGCCGAGGATGTAGTCGGGGTGGCTCTCGATCAGGCGGTAGGCGTAAATGCCGATCGCGACCATCGCGAGGAAATAGAGGACGAAGGCGACCGTGATCGGGGTCGTCATCGCCGGCTCCGCCGGTGCCGCAGGAAACCGGCCAGCGCCAGGGCCATGATGACCGGCATCGGGCCGAACACCACCAGAATGGTCGCCAGCGACAGCGCGTGGTTCTCCGCCATGTCCCCTTTCCGGGCCGCGCCGCGGCGGCCGCCGCCATGCTGCCCGATTGGGCCGGCTTGCGCCACAAGCGGCCCCTTGTCGGGTCTCGGCGCCGCCCGGGGCTGGGGGCCGGGGGCGCGGCGGAAGGGCTTGCCAGCGGCGGGCCGCCCTGTCACAAATCGCGGCGCGGCACGGCGCGGCGCCGGCCATGCAAGAAAGCGGATGGGACGATGCGATTTGCGGCGATAACAGGTGCGGTTCTCTTGCTCGGAGGCATTCTTGTGGGCGCGGGCGCGCACGCGGGCGCGGCGGGGGCGGAAGAGAAATGCATCAGCCCCAAGCGCGCCACCGAGAAGATGCAGGGCGACGGCATCAGCTTCGAGAACTTCACCGGCGCGAAGCTGGACAGCCTCGGCAAGGCCTATGCCGCACGTAATCCGGGACATCACCTTATGGCGGCCGACGAGGCGATCGTCTTCCATCGCATAGACAATCCGCTCGTCGGCTGGGTGATCCTGTTCCGCGGCGGCTGCGCCATCGGCCAGGCCCCGATCGAGGAAAAGACGGTGCGCGATGCGGTGTCGCACGGTGCGGCCGCTTCGCCGGGAACGGAGCCCGAAGCGTCCGGCCCGAGCGCACCCGGCGCCGCCGACTAGCCGCCTCTTCACCCGAATGTGATGGCCGCGGCCGCCTGCGGCGCTTGGCGGGCGCGGGCGCACTCCCCATTCTTGGCATGTCCCTTCCCGGAGATGCGAGGAGTGCGATGGAAAAGGCCACATTCGCCGCGGGCTGCTTCTGGGGTGTCGAGGCGCGCCTGCGCGAGATTCGGGGTGTCACCGACACCGCAGTCGGATACACCGGCGGCACGCTCGAAAATCCCACCTACCGCGACGTCTGCTCAGGCACGACCGGTCATGCCGAGGCCGTCGAGGTCACGTTCGATCCGGCGCGCGTAAGCTACGGGGACCTCCTGGAGGTGTTCTGGACCTGTCACGATCCGACCACGCCCAACCGGCAGGGCCCCGATGTCGGCGAGCAATACCGCTCGGCGATCTTCTTTCATGGCCCGGAGCAGGAAAAGGAGGCGCGCGAGTCGAAAGCGCGGCTGGAGGCCTCGGGCCGGTTCAAGCGCCCCATCGTAACGGAGATCGTTCCGGCGGGGCCGTTCTGGCGCGCCGAGGAATACCACCAGCGCTATCTCGAGAAGCGCGGCCTCGCCGCCGGCGGAATCTCACACTAGGGCGAGCGGCGCCTCGGCGAGCGGGCGCATCTCGACCGGCACCGTCTTCAGCTTGGCGAAGATCGCGCGGCTGCGCTGGATCGGCCACCACTCGTAGAGCAGAAGGCTGAGCGGCCGCCACATCGCCACCCACCCCGAGATCAGCAGCCCCTCGGCCGCGATCTCCTGCAGCGTGCCGCGGCCCAAGGTGAACACGAGCTGGCGCAGGCTGGTGCAGGCGATCAGGAAGGCGAGGCCGATGGCGAGCGTGATCCGCGCGTCGCGGCGCTGCAGCCGGAGCTGCCGCCGCGCCGCCTGCAGACGGTAATCGAAGTAATTGTGAATGGCGTCCGCGAGATCGCCGATCTCGGTCCCGGCCAGTTGATCCGGCGGCAGGTAGAACACGAGCTTGAGCGGCTCCCCGACCGGCATGTCGCGGGCCGAGCCGAGGATGTATTCCTCGACCTCGTTGTCGAGGCTGCGCTCGGGAAACGGGGCGGGGTCGAAGCTGTCGAAAAGCTGATTGACGGTGCTGAGCCGCAGCTCGATCAGGCTGACGCCGTCTTCCCGCCGGTAGAGGGAGCGATCCTTGGCCATGGCTTGGCGCCCCGCCGCGCTGCTGAACCGCGGACGGCGCCAAGAATGGCGCTTCGTCCGCGTCGTCACCGGGATCGAGGATAGCCCATCGCGCGCGCCCGGCGCGAGCCGGCGGTTGCCGCGAAGGGGAACGAAGTGGAATCCGGGCCTGCGGGCCGGAACCTCGCGCGCGTTCCGAGCTGCGAGCGCACGGGGGACCGGCGCGCGGCGACAAAACCGGCCGCCTTCCGGCCTCAGGCCCGGACGGAAGGCGGCCCATGCGCGGTCAGGGGGGTGACCGCCGTTTCGGCCGGGCCCGCCGGCGTTGGCGGGCCTTTAGAAGGTCGTGCCCACACCCACGCCGAAGATGAGCGGGTTGATGTCCACCTGCGCGTTGCGCACCGTGTTGCCGGTGGTGAGCGTCACGTCGGGCGCGATGTTCACGAACTTGAGATCGAGGTTGACGAAGACATTGGGCGCGACGTCGATGTCCACGCCCGCCTGTGCGGCGATCCCGACGCTGTTGTCGATGTTGATGCTGGTCGGCCCGCCGAGCGCCGCATTCAGGCTCGCGCTCGGGTCCTCGTTGAAGAAGATCGTGTAGTTGATCCCGAGCCCGAGATAGGGACGGATCGGGCCCTTGGGCGTGAAGTGGTACTGCAGCGTCAGGACCGGCGGCAGCAGATAGGTATCGCCGATCTTGCCCAGCGGGGCGATCGCGTCTTTGCCCTGCAGGTCGTGGACCGGGACCGCGAGGATCAATTCGGCGCCGATGTTCTCGGTGAACATGTAGGTGAAGTCGAGCTCGCCGGTCGGCGCGCTGTCGACGCCGATCCGGGCGGTGGGAAGGTCGGGACTGATGCCGCTGCTGCTGTCGAGCGGCGCGACCCAGATTCCCCGCACCCGGGCAAGCAGATCCCCTTTGTCGAGGGCGAAGGCCGGCACGGCGGTAAAAGCGGTCAAGGCGGCAGCCGCGGCGGGCAGCGCCGCGCGATAGAACTTTCTCATGGAATTGCTCCCCCGTTTTCGGCGCGCCTCAAGCGCGCACCGAATAACCATAATTTATTAAAGGTTACTATCAAAAGGGGGCCGGGCGCCGATATGCGGCAAATTGCAGCAGCGGCGGGCCGGGAAAAGAGGACCCCGCGGGCGGGAGCCCGCGGGGTCAGGGGGGAGGAAGACGTGAATACGGTGTCGGTGCGATCCCGAACGCCCGGTCAGCCTGTCACGTCGCCGGTGACGGCATTGATGATCAGGAGCTTCGGGGTGCCGTTCTTGGCGGTGTAGAGGATCTCGTAGCTCCGCTTCGCCCGGTCGTAGTGGATCGCCGAAAAGGCGCCGAAGTCGGCGCGCGCCTCCACGCGATTGATGACGCCCGAGACGCTCTGCAAAGGCCGATCCACCCGCTCCGCCAGTTGCTCGGCGGAAGCGGCGGTGGAGGCGACCAAGGCGATGGCTGAAGCCGTCAGCAAGGCTTTGAGCACGGTCATGGATACCTCCTTTTGGGTTCCGCCCCAGGGGCTTGGGATCCTGACCCAAGGGGCTTCAATTGCGACCGCCGGGCCCCAGGGCGCGGCGACCTCTTGTTCTGTATTTACCAATCAGGCAGAATTAATCAAATTGATAGATAGCATGGAGTAAATCACCACAATGAATTTAGCTGGGATCGACCTCAACCTGCTGGTGGTGTTTGACGCGTTGATGCAGGAGCGCAACGTGACCCGCGCGGGACGCCGCATCGGCATGACCCAGCCGGCGGTCAGCAACGCGCTCAACCGCCTGCGCCATCTGTTGCAGGACGATCTGTTCCTGCGCGGACCCAAGGGCATGCGCCCGACGCCGCGGGCCGTCGAGCTGGCCGGGCCGATCCGCCAGGCCCTGAGCCAGGTCGAGCGGGCGCTGATCCCGGCCCGGTTCGATCCGGCGAAGGCGACCAACACCTTCCGCCTCGCCATGGCCGACTACGCCGCCTCGCTGATCCTCCCGCCGCTCGCCCACCGCCTCGAGCGCGAGGCCCCGGGCATCAACATCCGCGTGTCGCCCAACGACAACGTCTCCGCGCCCGCTCTCCTCGACCGCAACGAGATCGACTTCGCCATCGGCTACCACACGGACTGGCCGGAGCGCTTCGGCGGCCAGGTGCTGTTCACGGAAACCTATGCCTGCGTCATGCGCCGCGGGCACCCCTTGGCGCGCGACCGCATCACGCTGGCGGAGTTCGCGAACGCGCGCCATCTGCTCGTGACGCTGACCGGCGAGGCGACGGGGTTCGTGGACCGGCTGCTGCGCAAGCGCGGACTCGCGCGCCGGGTGGCGATGACGGCGAATCAGTTCCTGGTCGCGCCCCTCATCATCCAGAACTCGGACATGATCATGACGCTGGCGCTGCGCACCGCCCACCGCTTCGCCGAGATCAACAAGCTCCACATCGTCCCGGTCCCGCTCGAGCCGGACCCGATCGACCTGACGCTGCTGTGGCACAAAGAGTTGAGCCACCACCCGGCGCACGAGTGGCTGCGCGCGCTTCTGATCGACATCTGCCGGACGGTCTGAGCCGGCCGGCAAGGCCGCGTCACTTCGCCCCGGAAGCGCTGTCCTTGTTTTCGATCATGCCGTCCACGACCGGTGCGATGTGCCCGAGCCGTGCGGCCAGGGCGCGGCGGTCCACCGCCTTCGGGTCCTGGAGAACCTTGCCCAAGGGCCGGTCGTCGAGCTTGACGTCGGCCAGCAGCTCGGAGCGGGTGAGCTTGCCGGTGCCCGAGACGTTGAGGCTGGCGAACAGCTTGTCGACGCCGATGACGTCGAGGACGATGAGCCCGAGGGTGACGCTCGTGCGCTCGCGCCGCGGGATCGCGTCGCCCTTCCAGGCCAGCCAGGCTTGCAGCGCCGCGCGCACCGCCTTGACCTCGGCGAGCGACAGCTTGCCGTCGCGGTCCGTATCGGCGAACCGCCAGCCCGCGTCCACGCAGCGCCGCGAGGGCTGGTTCAGGCACACCGGCGAGCTCCTGGCCATGAAGCGGTCGAACGCCCGCACCGCCGGCGACGCGGCCGCAGGCTTCGCCGGCACCGCCGCCTCGGCGGCCTGGACCCGCGGCGCGCCCGCGGTGAAGGCGAGGGCGACGCCCGCCGCGACCAGCACCGCGCGCGCCAATGTGCGGCGGCGGTTCCTCAATGCGCCCGCGCCCCCATGCGCGGATGGGGATGGCGGCGGTCGCCGCGCGCGTTGCGCTTGCGCACATAGGTGATCGCCGCCTTCGGATTCTCGTGCTTGACCCGGAGCGCGGCGATGAGCGCGTCCTCGGCCTCCACCGTCACGTGCGCCGCCTTGCCGTCGTCCCTCAGTCCCACGGTGTATTGCAGCGTCATCGCACCACCTGTCCTGGGTCGAGATCCATGATCATTCTAGCACACGCCCTGTCAGCTCCGCATGTTCACGAACTGGAGGGGCTGGTCGATCTTGAGCGCCCGGATGTGCGCGATCGCCGCCTGCAGATCGTCGATCTTCTTGCCCGACACGCGCAGCTCGTCGCCCTGAATCGCGACCTGGACCTTGAGCTTGCTGTCCTTGATCTCCTTCACGATGCGCTTGGCGAGCTCCGCGGCGATCCCCTGGCGGATCGCGACGGTCTGGCGCAGCGCGTTGCCGGCCGCGCGCTCGGGCGCCTGGAAATCGAGCGCCCCGGGGTCGAGCTTGCGCCGGGTCATGTAGACGCGCAGCAGCTCCTGCATCTGCTTCAGCTTGAGGTCGTCGTCGGCCAGGATCGTGATCGCGTCCTCGGCCCGCGCGATCGTGCACTTCGAGCCCTTGAAGTCGAAGCGCTGGCCGATCTCCCGGGTGACCCCGGCGATGGCGTTGTCCACCTCGTGGACGTCGGTCTTGGAAACGATGTCGAAAGAGGGCATGGCCGGCCTCCGCTGCGGCCCCTTTATATACCCCGGCGCCCGAGGGCCCAAATCGGTCCCTTGCGCCCGCGACGGCCATGGCGCGAGGGTGGGCGGCGATGGTAGATTTGGAGCCTTTCACGGCTGGCCGGTCCGGCGAACGCGCCCCCGGTCCTGGAGACGCGACGATGGACGTCAGGGACGAGCGGGTGCTTTTCGCCACCAGGTGGCTGCGCGACCCCTTGCGCATGGGCGCTTTCCTGCCGAGCGGGCCGGCGCTCGCCCGCGCCGTGGCGCAGGCCGTGGACGCGGCCGCGCCGGGCGTGGTCGTCGAGCTTGGCGGCGGCACCGGCGCGGTGACGCGGGGGTTGCTCAAGGCGGGCATCGCGCCCCGCGACCTCGTGGTCATCGAGCGCGACGTGGGGCTGCACCGGGTCCTCGCCCGGCGCTTCCCGGAGCTCCGGGTGATCCACGGCGACGCCATGCGGGTCAAGGAGCTGCTGGCCGAGGCTGGCGTCACCAAGGTCAAGGCGGTCGTCTCCGGCCTGCCGCTTCTCAACTTCACCCCGCGCAGCCAAAAGCTCCTCCTGCGCCAGTGCTTCGAGCTGATGGGCGAGGACGGGCTGATCGTCCAGTTCACCTACGGCCCGGCCTCGCCGGTCCCCGAGCGCCGCCTCGCCCGCATGGGGCTCGTGGCGAAGCTCGTGACGCGCGTGTGGCTCAACATGCCGCCGGCGACCGTGTGGCGCTTCACGAGAAAGCGCACGGCCGAGGCGGACGAGCGCCCGGCGCGGCGCGGGCCCGCGTGGCCGTGGCTGCGGCCCAAACCCGAGCAACCCGGCGGGACCGTCGACGCCGGGCTCTGAGCCCGGCTCCGGCGCGGCTAGCGCGCGGGCTGGAGCGGCTCCTCGGTCGTGGCCTGCACCGGGCAGGGCCGGACGTCGTGATCGGCGACATAGGGCCGCGAGGCCGCGAACGCCGCGAGCTGCGGGGCCGGCAGCGCGTTCAGATAGGCGAACACCGAGGACTCGCTGGCGCAATAGGCCGTGCCCCACGACCAGCTCCGCATGACCGCGATGTTGGCGAGCCGGGTCACCATCTTGTTCATCATCTGCTCGCCGTACGGGCCGTAGATGCGATTGAAGTAGTTGCGGAAGGCGGCGCCACTCGCCACGAGCTGCGGCTTGAACTTCAGGACGAAGGCGTTGTAGTCGCTGCTCTGGCCGCAGTTCAGGGCGGCCACCACCAGCTCGCTTTGCAGCACCCGCGTGTCGAGCGCCATCATCTCGTCCTGCAAGGCGCAGGTCCCGGCGAGCGCCGGGCCCGCCCCCAGGGCGAGAGCGGCCGCCGCCGCCAGGCCCTTCGCGAATCTCGGGATCTTCGGCATGGCTTTCCCCCTCGCTCACTGCCCGCCCGCAGGCCGGCCGCGGGCGGGGCAGGGGAGCGATTTTATCCCAATCCGCCCGGCACCGGAACCGCGGACCCCGGTACCGCGGCCGCGGCCCGGCGGCGCTGGCTGCTTTTCCCCGCCGATCAAGGGCTTGCCGCGCTTGCCGGGGGCGCCCGGCGCCCTATATAACGTTCACGCGCGGCCGGACCCGTCCGGCCGCGTTTTCTTGAACCGGGGCGGGACCCTATGAAGCTGCGCAACATCGCCATCATCGCCCACGTCGATCACGGCAAGACGACGCTGGTGGACTGCCTTCTGCGGCAAAGCGGCGCCTTCCGCGAGAAGCAGCAGGTGGCGGAGCGCGCCATGGATTCCAACGACCTGGAGCGCGAGCGCGGCATCACGATCCTCGCCAAATGCACCTCGGTGGTGTGGAACGGCACCCGCATCAACATCGTCGACACGCCCGGCCACGCCGACTTCGGCGGCGAGGTCGAGCGGATCCTGAGCATGGTGGACGGCGCGCTCATCCTGGTGGACGCGGCCGAGGGCCCGATGCCCCAGACCAAGTTCGTGCTCGGCAAGGCGCTGCGCATGGGGCTCGCGCCGATCGTCGTGGTCAACAAGGTGGACCGCCCCGACCAGCGCGCCGAGGCCGTCGAGTCCGAGATGTTCGACCTGTTCGCGGCGCTCGACGCGAGCGAGCGGCAGCTCGATTTCCCGACCGTCTTCGCCTCCGCCAAGCAGGGCTGGGCGGCGCGCGCGCTCGACGGAAAGCGCGAGAACATGGCGCCGCTCTTCGACGTCATCGTGGGCCACGTACCCGCCCCCAAGGCCGAGCCAATGGGGGCGTTCTCCATGCTCGTCACCACGCTCGAGGCCGACCCGTATCTGGGGCGCGTCCTGACGGGGCGCATCGAATCCGGGGCCGTGCGCCCCAACATGGCGGTCAAGGCGCTCTCGCGCGAGGGCAGGGTGCTGGAGCAGGGGCGGATCACCAAGGTCCTCGCCTTCCGCGGGCTCGAGCGCGTCGCGGTCGAGGAGGCCGTGGCCGGCGACATCGTGGCGGTCGCGGGGCTGACCGAGGCGACCGTCGCCGACACGCTGTGCGCGCCCGAGGTCGAGAAGGCCTTGCCCGCGCATCCCATCGACCCTTCCACGCTCGCCATGACGTTCTCGATCAACGATTCGCCTCTGGCCGGCACCGAGGGCGACAAGCTCACCAGCCGCGTGCTGGGCGACCGCCTGTTCCGCGAGGCGGAAGGCAATGTCGCGCTCAAGGTCGCCGAATCGGGCGAGCGCGGGGCCTTCGAGGTCTCCGGGCGCGGCGAGCTCCAGCTCGCGGTGCTGATCGAGACCATGCGCCGCGAAGGCTTCGAGATGGCGATCAGCCGCCCGCGGGTCCTCTACCGCACCGACGCCGAGACCGGCCGGAAGCTCGAGCCCATCGAGGAGGTCTCGATCGACGTGGACGAGGAGTTCTCCGGCGTGGTGGTGGACAAGCTCTCCCAGCGCAAGGCGGAGCTGCGCGACATGCGCCCGACCGGCGGCGGCAAGCTGCGGCTCGTGTTCCTGGCGCCCTCGCGCGGGCTCATCGGCTACCACGGCGAGTTCCTGACCGACACCCGCGGCACCGGCGTCATGAACCGGCTGTTCCATTCCTACGCCCCCCTCAAGGGGCCGATCCCGGCCCGGCGCAACGGCGCGCTGGTCTCGACCGAGAGCGGGATGGCGGTCGCCTACGCGCTCTGGAACCTCGAGGAGCGCGGGCCGCTCTTCATCGAGCCGGGGACGCGCGTCTATCCCGGCATGATCATCGGCGAGCACGCGCGCGGCAGCGATCTCGACGTCAACCCGACCAAGGGCAAGCAGCTCACCAACGTGCGCGCGTCCGGCAAGGACGAGGCGGTGACGCTGACCCCGCCCATCCGCATGTCGCTGGAGAAGGCGATCGCCTATATCGCCGAGGACGAGCTGGTCGAGGTCACGCCCAGGTCGGTGCGCCTGCGGAAAAGGGTTCTCGACAAGGGCCAGAGACGGCGCGACACCAAGCGCGCCAGCGCCGCGTAACCCCGCCGGGCGACCGCCCGGCTCCCCGCCTTTCCGGACGACGTCCCGCCGCTTCGAAATGATGCGGCGCCGCGCGGCTTTGCCGCGTTCTTTCCCGCCAATGTTGACGTGGTTCGCGCCCGCCCGCGGGCCGGCAATCATTGCGCCGCAACGCTTTCGCGCGCTCTGCATGCGACCGCATGCGCCGAACGCCGGTTTTCTGCGCGAATGTCAACACGCGTATATCCCCTTGCCATACGTAGCCGGGCGGAGTCAAGATTGCGGGTATGCGGCCTGCAAGCAAAGCGACGGCTGGTGGTTTAGGGGGTGCCGGGCTCGGCGGTTTGAGTTGGGCAATGAGCTACTTTAACTGGCCGATTCCGCCGATTGTCGGGTGGTTGGTACTCCTAGCCAGCGTGGGACTGATTGTTTTTTCCGTTTATGAGTGGCTCCGCATTTTTGCCGGGTGGTGGCGCGGCAAAAGGCATGCAACGAATCGAATTCGAGAAATTGATAGTTTGTACGCAAAAGCCGTGGAAGTAAGAAACAAAGCGGCGTCGTTACGGGTCTTAGATGCTGCTACGGAATCCAAGATGAATGAATTGCAGGATCAGCTTTTGCAGCGAATGCGTGAAGTGGCACCAATGCGAGCAATAAATTTGAATACGTTGAACACATTTGATCCGCGCAATCATCCCCGGATGCTTCTCCAAGACCCCCTGCGGACATTGGTGTTTAGTGAATTCCTTCTTCGGGTAAAGGCAATCTTGGACGATGTTAATTAATGGCGCGCGGTAAGTACCTCAGCCTTGAAGAAGCACGCCGCATAAAGCGACTAGACCGCTTCTGCAAAGAGCATCCGTCCGAAGGCGACGAAGAAAAATTCGATGCGCTTTTGGATGCAATGGCGAAGCCTAAAAGCTCAAAAGAAGCCGGGCAAACATGATGTCGGGGCGCTTGCGAAGGTTCCAGCGGTACTCAAACTCGCCAAGGTACTTCGCTAGATGCTTGCGCGAGACATGAACGTGTGTCCCTCGGATGCTGCGCTTGATCTGCGACCAGAAGCCCTCAAGCGTATTGGTGTGCGCGATACCGTCCACCCATTTCTCTGTGGCATGGTTGACGCTGCGATGTTTGTAGCCGAGAGACTTGAGCGGCTTATAGCTCATCCATTCATCGGAACTAATCAGGCTTCCCGGCAGAACCTTCTCGACGATATGGGGAAGCAACGCCTTACGGCTGGCGTTGGGAACGACGCGGGTAATGATATCGCCACCACGTTCCGACATGCCGAACACCACGGTCTTTCTCGCACCGCGTCCCGTGATGCCGTCTTTCTTGTGTCCACGGACGCGACCGCCGACGTAGGTTTCATCCACCTCGATATGGCCGGACAAACCATCGTCGCCGTCAACCTTCGCCATGTATTTGCGGATTTCGTGGCCCATGCGCCACGCCGTCTTGTAGGTCACGCTCAACTGGCGCTGCAATTCTTTCGCAGGAACACCGTGGCGCGATGTAGTGAACAGGTACATCGCGTAGAACCACTTTTGCAGCGGCGTATGCGACCGCTCGAACGGCGTGCCCGCCATCGGGTGAATGTGATGCCCGCACCACGCGCAAGCGTAAGCCGGCAGTTTGGACAGGCGCGTAAAGCGTCCCTCGCGGCGGCATTTCGGGCATTGAAGCGATTTGCCGTAGCGGACCTCCATAAGATGGTCCAGGCAAGCGTCGTCGTCGGGAAAGCGCCTGAAAAAGTCCTGAATTGTGAAGGATTTAGCCATTTCCAGCCTCCATACATAGGAATATAGGGGCTGGGCGTACGTATGTCAAGGGGATAATCGCGTGTCAACAAATGTAAACAGGCGCGCGCGCCGGACGCGGGCGCCCGCCCAGCGCGAGAGAGGCGCGATACGTCGGTCGCGCCTCGCTCGTGCGTTGACTCTGCAATTCACCGTGTCAAAGAGCGGGAGAGGAATTATATTCCTGACACGGCCAAAGGTCAAGGGCGGCGGCCCTTGGCCAGCGTTCCGTGGACGATGATCGTGGTCATGGGCCGGGTTGCAGCGAAAAAGGACGGCCGCGGCGCGAAACGGTCGCGCGCCGGCGCGGCGCCGCAACATCATCGCGTTGGGGTGCAGGATGGGTCAATGGGGGAGGGGACGGCTTCCTGCGCCAGAAACACGGTCCTTCATTTGTGCTTTCGTGGCACAGCGTGTCGCTTCTTGCTCCTATTCCGGGGACCCCGGCTAAATTCTTTCGGATACGCTAAGCGGAGCCGTTCGGAATCATGACCATCTATCACTCCGAACCACACGGGTCGGCCAGTAAGCGCTGATTTTGCTTGTGCGAGACTTCGCAACAATTCAATTATGCTAGGATCAATCTCCCTCCAATGCTGAACAAAGTAGACGTCAGCCCGCTCTCGAAATAGCCGCAGTGCCTGATCTCCGTTTTTCCCCATTCGAGCAGGCACCAATTTTCCTCGTTCTCCTGGCCCCTTGAACGCGAAGGCAGCGGGCCTTCTTTTGCCACCAACCAGCAATCGGGTCGTAAACAGGTCACTCTTTTCGCCAGCCCAATCTTTGAATTCTCCCGGCTCTCCAATTACTGATTGAACTCCGCGCTTAAATTGACCCTCTTTCAGCGAACGAGGTAACGATCCAGTGGTTCGCATTTTCTTGACGGCTGCAAACGACCCCACGTCGTCAACAGTAATTTGCTTTACATTGGCAGCCCTTGCCGGAATGGTGATAGTTAGCGCTCTTGGAGCCGACACGAAGATATTCCGTCTCTTCGTCGGCAACGCAGCAAGCTTTTTTGGGTTGCCAGCAAGCCCCAATATTTGTCGCTTGTGAGCGTGAAAAAAATCGATCTTTTCGTACCCGGTATCACCGTTTTTCCTCGTCTGATGAACAATGGCCCTCCGAGCGAGATGGCCTGCCGCCTGCAAGACCCGCATTCGGCTGAGGCCGGTTTTTTCCGAAATTTGCTGGACGGTCTTCGTCATCCGTTTGTGGTGATAGATCGCTTCAAAAACCTTTCGACGTGCAGCGCTGCGTCCAATTGTTTTTGCGGCACGCTCAATCTGTTCTTCCGCGTTCGACAGTGCGTCTGAGACCGGGATTGTGTTTCGCATGTCTTAGTGGCTCTTTCTTCCGGCACTTGCCGGGCTGCCAATCCGTTCGGAAAACATGCGGCTGACTTGGCTCTGATCAACGCCAAGCGCAGCGGCCACTTGCTTTTGGCTGGCACCTGACTTTAGCACTGAAAAAACCATAAGACGCCTAATTGCGATCAGTTCAGCGAGTACCGGATCGACCTGCGCTGTTTTCGCTTTCGCCATTTGCACCTCCTATTATCCCCTCCGTCACCGCCCAGTCTGGACTACGGCCTCTTGGTTGCGGCGAGTCGAGGGCACCCCGAACCCCAGATTTTTGACATCGCGCACCCCCTCCCTGAGCCCAGGGCTAAATTGCCACACGGAAACCGTGTTGCACGTCCCGACCATATAAATTATATTCTATTTTCGGTAAGGGGCAACGTGTTCGTAAGTAGCTGTTATAACGTGAATATCTAGCACATCGCCTACTGCTGCATATTATTGTACCGTAGCCAAGCGGCTCGACAAGGCGGAAATTAATGGTTTTAAAAGACGATGAGTCAACGGTAAAGCTCCTACGGGTAATCGTCGCACTAATGCTCCGTCCGGCTGATGAGCGACCTACGACGCTTAGGCAGCAGATTGAGATATTGGACGGTCTAGCTCTTAAGCCCGCGGAGATCGCCAACATTCTGTGTCGGTCGAATACTTATGTCAGCAAGGAATTGGCGGGTATACGTAAGGGCCGCAGCAAAAAAAAGTAGGAGGCAAATGACATGGCTGGGCCAATCAAAGGTGATCAAGCGATTGCCGATCTGTTGCGTGATTTAGTCGCTGTCAGCCGTGACTCGCTCATAGCCCAGTTGAGCTTGGCAGGCCTTACGCAGCACCAAATACGCGAAATTGTGGGAGTAGACATTCATCGTGTAAATCGCATTGCCAAACATCTTAAGAAGGCCAAAGGGGAACTGACATGACTCCGGGTCGTGATCGGGTTATCGAGCAAAAGCTCGACACCGTAATAGATCTGTTGCGCCAGATGCTCGCGCTTGAGTTATCCAGAAGTGGCGTCGCGCAGTCGGAAATTGGCAAACATCTGCACGTGGCAAAATCGACCGTGGTGAACATGCTTCGGGGTGTAAAGAAGGAAGACAGCCAGTGAGCGAGGACGAAATCATGCGCAAGGGTCTCAGCGAAATCTCGACCAAGATGAATGTACTAATTTCGCTTTCGCTGCGGCAACTAATTGGTGACAAAGAATTCCACAATTCTGGAAAGCGCAAACAGCGGATCGGAGAACAAGCGCGCTACCTGGCAGCGATGGGGCTAGAGTCGAGAGACATTGCGAAGATCATTGGCGCGCCCTTGTCGAGCGTCCGAACCCTTTTGACGCCAAGCCGGAAACGATAAGGTGGGTCGGCGCGTTCTGGACAGGAAAATCATGGCCAAGCTTGCTCACAGGCTTGGCAAGTCCAACATCGCGTCGATCAATGTTCTTGTCAGCAAGAAGGCATCCAAATTCGGGATATCGGCCGAAGCTGCGCTCGTAATTTTGGCAAAGGAACACGGAATCGGAACCGCAATTTATCAGCGAACTCTCGATCCTACGAAACAGGCAGAAATTAGAACCGCATTGCCTTCAATCTTCGTGACTGGCGTTGAGAAAAATGTCCGAAAAGAGGGAGGCAGACATAAAGGCAAATTGTCGGGGATCAGACGAGGCAGTATGACGCCGAGAGAGCGCTTAAAGGCTGCTATCGAATATCTCGTCCAGGATCCAGAGTTGCGAGAGCGATGCCAAGACATGCTCATGGCGAGCAGAAACTTTGATAGAGCCATAAATCAGGCAACGCAGGTATTAGAAAATCGGATAAGAAAGAAAGCGCGGCCGGAGAAAAGACTAGTTGGCGAAGCTTTGGTTGGGTTCGCTTTCAGTCCGGACTCAACAAAATCAGTCCTTCAAATCGCTAGCGGCGACCCAGAGGATCAACGCGGATATACGCAAATCCTACGAGGGGTGGTTCCAGCATTCCGGAATAAGACACACCATCACATCATAAACGATTTTTCTAGAGAAGATGCACTGCGTGTGTGCGGGTTCATCGATGTTTTGCTCCGCGCAGTTGATTGCTCGCAAAGAAAAAATAATAATTGAATTCGCTGCGGGGCTCAGTGACTAGGCACCGGTCTGCTCAACCGCCTCCGCAAGAATCTTCAAATCCCCCGCCCCATACAGCACGAACCGGACCCGCTTCACGGATTTGAGGCGGGGGATCTCGGCGATGACCGTTTCGAGGGCGATCTTGGCGGCGTCCTCGAGCGGGTAGCCGAAGGCGCCGGCGGAGATCGCGGGGAAGGCGATCGAGGCGAGGCGCCTTTCCTCCGCCAGCTTGAGCGCGTTGCGGTAGCAGGAGGCGAGGAGCTCGGCCGCGGGCTCATCGCGGCCATAGACCGGGCCCAGCACGTGGATCACGAACTTGTTGGGCAGATTGTGGGCGCCGGTGACGACGGCCTCGCCCGGGGCGATGGGCGCGAGCTTGCGGCATTCCTGGGCCAGGCCGGGGCCGGCGGCCCGGTGGAGCGCGCCGGCGACCCCGCCCCCCGGCATCAGCATGGCGTTGGCGACGTTCACCACCGCGTCCATGTCCGGCTGGTCCGCGATGTTGCCGCGGACGCATTCCAGCGTGACGCCGTGGATCTTCCGCTCGGTCATGGGGAAAGGTTACGCGCGCCGGCGGCGGATGGCGAGTTTCGCTTCGGCCGTCACCCCGGTCGAGCTTGCTGAAAAACGCGCCTCCGGCGCGTTTTCCGGGCGTAAGCTCCCCGTTCAGGGGGAGGGAATTTGGGGCGCGTGTCTCCGAGGGGCGCGCGCCCCGCAAGCGGGGGAGGGAGCTTGCAGGGCGCGCGCCGCGGGTCAGAAGGCGTAGCCGGCCGTCAGTCCGACCATGAAGCTGCGCGGCGTTCCCGCCTCGAAGAAGCGGCCGTTGCCGTCGTTGACGATGACCGAACCGGCGTAGACCGCGTCCAGCAGATTGTCGACGCGGACGAAGGCGCTCAGCATCAGGCCGCCGAGCTTCTGTTTCACGACGGCGCGCCAATTCATGAGGCCGTAGGCCTCGGCATACGCCGTGTTCGTGTCGTTGGCGAAGAACCTGCCCACGTAGCGGCCCTCGACGGCGGTCGAGAACACCTCGTCGTCGCTCTGCCAATTGACCTCGCCGTAGAAGGTCTCGCGCGGGATGCCGGGAATCATGTTTCCGGCCGGAACGGGCACGTTGGCCACGCTGCAGCCCGACGCGGTGCAGGTCTGGAACGGTTTGTCGAACCTGGCGTCGAGATAGGTGAAGGAGGCGAGCGTGCCGAAGCCGGCGCCCCAATAGCTGTCGACGTCGAGCTCGACGCCCTCGCGGGTGGTGCTGCCCACGTTCTGGTAGACGGTGCGGCCGCCGTTGTTGCTCAGCACGCTCAGCTCGTTGGCGACGTCGGTCCGGAAGAGGGCGAGGTTCGCCCGCACCATGTTCCACGCCCTCGCCTTGACGCCGACCTCGTAGTTCTTGCTTTCCGACGCGGCCAGGTCGGTGTTCAGCCCCGCCGCCCCGCCGGAGCGGTAGGCGAGCTCCGAGATGGTCGGGGTCTCGAACCCTTCGCCGTAGCTGGCGTAGAAGTGGAGGTCGGGCGTCGCCTTGAACACCAGGCCGGCGATCGGGGTGACGGCGTCGAACGTGACGTGTCCGCTGTTGTCGCCGTTGCCGGGGATGACGTCGACGAAGTGGTCCTTGGAATCGAAGTTGATGTTGTTGTGCCGCATGCCGGCGCTCAGCACCCAGCGCTTTGCCACCTCCCATTGGGCCTGGATGTACTGGTCGAAGTCGTAGACGGTGTCGGTCTCGTCGCGCCGCAGCCTTCCGCGCACGCCGAGCGTCGTGGTGCTGCCCGAGGTCACGAAGTTTTCCCACCCCTTGCGGGCCTGGGAAATCGCGTCGTAATTGGCGCCCAGCGTGACCGAATAGTCGCGGCCGAAAAGGCTGCCCTTGTGGGTCCAGCGGCCGTCGAACCCGCCGAACAAATTGTCGAGACCGATCTCGCCGCCGCCGCTGTTCGCCGGGTTCTGGGCGCCGACGGGCACGGACAGGAACTGGTCCACGAAGCGCTTGCCGGCATAGCCGGTGGCGCGGATCGTGTCGTCGCCGCCGATCTTGCGCTCGTAGACGAGGCCGGTCTGGTAATTGCTCTGGCTTTTTCGCGTGTTGAAGTTGATCGCGCTGGTGGGGGCCTGCTGCGGGTTCTGGAGGAACTGTTGCTTGGTCAGCCCTTGGGGATCCTGGGTGTCCGGCTGGTCCAGGGCATTGAGGGTGATCGCGAGCGAGGAGTCGGCGTCGATGGCGTATTTCACCTTGCCGTTGAAGGTGGTGCGGGTCGCGGTGCTGTGGTCGCGGTAGCCATCGGTATGGAAGCGGGAGAAGTTGCCGATGTAATTCGCGCCGTCCCCCTGGCCGCCGAACTTCAGGGAGGCCTTGTCGCTGCCGAAGCTCCCCAGCCAGCCGCCGAGCGTCAGCGTCGGCTGGGCGGGCCCGTCCTCGGTGAAGACCTGGATGACCCCGCCCGCGGAGTTGCCGTAAAGCGCGGAGAACGGGCCGCGCATGACCTCCATGCGGCCGGCGGAGCCCAGGTCCATGATGTTCGCCTGGCCCTGTCCGTCGGGCTGGGTCAAGGGCACGCCGTCGGCATAAAGGCGGATGCCGCGGATGCCGAAGGTCGAGCGCGCGCCGAAGCCGCGAATGGAAATCTGCAGGTCCTGGGCGTAATTCTGGCGGTTGTTGGCCACCACGCCCGGGACCCGCACCAGCATTTCGGAGGCGTTGACCTCCGGCTGGCCTTCCTGAATCTGGTCCTGGTCGAAGGCGTCGATGGAAACGGGAACGTCGAAGCTCGACTGCGCATTGCGGCTGGGCGTCACCACGAGCGGCGGCAGCTTGAACGGTTCCTCGGCCCGCGCACGGGCTGCTATTCCCGTCATGCACAAGAGACAGCAAAGTCCGGCAGCGTATTTCACGGAAGTTCCCCCTGAGATCGCCGGCTGGCAACGGCTGGCAACGGCTGTCCCGCCCCCCGGGATCGCGGCGGGCGGAGATGCGCCGCCGCGCCAGCCGTTACGCAAGTCGATGCTGCCGGTTCATTCGATTACCGTGCGGCAATTCACGCGCAGCAAAGATGAACTCCCGGTGAATACAGTGTTTTTCAAATAATTCTGAAAATCAGCTACGCCACCGCGCGTGGGGGCGCGTGCGCGGCGTGCGGCCCGCAAGTGCAAGGAAAACAACGAAGCGCGCGTCGATGCGCTCGCGGCGGCGCGCGCGACGGCCGCGACGGTGTGCGGCAATTTGCCGCGCGCAACGGCGGGGCTGCCGCCGCCGGCGGCGCGCGCCGATGCATCGCGGTCGCGCCGGCGGGCGATCCTTCGCGCGGTCATGGGCAGGCGCGGGCGTTGCGGGTCCGATGCCTCCCTTTTGGGCTGCGGCCCCGCGAAAATGAAACGGATTTAACCTTGCGCCCGCGCCGGGCGCGTCTTAACTGCGGCACAGGGAGATTCCGCGGCCGGGCGTCCCCGACGAGAACGCGCGCGCGGAACCCCGATCCTGTCCCATCCTGCGAGGCGACCATGCCGGACACCATCGAAGCCAAAGCCGGGCTGAAGACGCCGGCCTTCGCCGCGGCCACCGCGAAATCGCCGCTGGCGCCCTTCTCCATCGCGCGGCGCGAACCGGGGCCGCACGACGTGCTGATCGACATCCGCTATTGCGGCGTGTGCCATTCCGACATCCACCAGGCGCGCGACGAATGGGGCCACTCGATCTTCCCCATGGTGCCGGGCCACGAGATCGTCGGCACCGTGACCAAGGCGGGAAGCAAGGTGCGCCGGTGGAAGCCGGGCGACGTCGTGGGCGTCGGCTGCTTCGTCGATTCCTGCCGCGCCTGCGAGGCCTGCGTGGCGGGCGAGCAGCAGTATTGCGAAGAGGGCATGACCCTCACCTACAACGGCACCGAGCGCGACGGGAAGACGCCGACGTATGGGGGCTATTCCACGCGCATCACCGTGGACGAGAACTACGTGCTGCGCGTGCCCGGCGGGATCCCGCTCGAGCGCGCGGCGCCGCTGCTGTGCGCCGGGATCACGACCTATTCGCCGCTGCGGCATTTCGGGCTCAGCCGGGGCGATGCGCTCGGCGTCGTCGGGCTGGGCGGCCTCGGCCACATGGCGGTCAAGTTCGGCAAGGCGATGGGCGCGCGCGTCGCCGTGCTCAGCCATTCGCCGCGCAAGCGCGACGACGCGCTCAAGCTCGGCGCGGACGAGTTCATCGCCACCGGATCGGAGAAGGCGCTGGAGAAGAACGCGCGGCGGTTCGACTTCCTCGTCGACACGGTCTCCGCGCAGCACGACTACAACGCCTATCTCGAGCTGTTGAAGCGCGACGGGACGATGGTGCTGGTGGGCGTGCCCGCGCCCGCGCCGCTGTCGGCCCCCGCGCTCATCATGAAGCGGCGGAGCCTCGCCGGCTCGCTCATCGGCGGCATCCGCAAGACCCAGGAGATGCTCGATTTCTGCGCGGAGCAGAACGTGGCCGCCGACGTCGAGGTGATCCCGATCCAGGAGATCAACGAGGCCTATGAGCGCATGATCAAGGGCGACGTGCGCTACCGGTTCGTCATCGACACCGCGAGCCTGAAGCCGGAATAGGACGGACGGTCAGTCGAGCGCGATCGGCCGGTCCGGGAAGGTGAGCTGGTCGCGGTCGCGCCAGCTGGGCCGGACGTAGTTGATCTCCATCAGGCGGCGGACGCCGACGATCGGGCGTGGCTCGAAGCCGTGCCAGGTCGCGGGGCCGGGGACGAAGATCACGCCCGAATCGAACTCGGTGGAGGAGCGGCCGACCCAGCGGCGCTCGGCGTCGTAGATGTCGGTTCCCCAGTCCTTCGCGTCGGGCCCGGTGAACAGGTAGATGACCATCGAGAACAGCTTTTCCGGGATGTCCCGGTGCGGCTCGAGCCAGGCGCCGTCCACGTCCTGGATGTATTCCATCCTGAGAAAGCCGCCGGCGACCTCGATGCCGCAGGTCTCGGCCATGGCGCGGGCGACGTCGGGGCGCTGCATCGCCTCGGCGAGCACGGCGCAGGCCGGGAATTTCGCGCGCAGCGCGGGAGTGACGAAGGTCCGCGCGTCGTTGTAGCTGCCGCGCGTGCCGTCGGTCCTGCCGAGCATGGCCGGGACGATCGGCAGGGTGAGGATGCCGGTGCAGATGGATTCCGGGAAGACGTCGGTGAGATTCCAGTGGCGGTAGGGATCGTCGTCGCGCCGCGCCTGGCGGACGGCGCGGATGAAATGCGCCGCCACCTCCGCGACCTCGGGCACCGGCGGATAGTTCATCGCCCGGCCCCTTCGGCCGCCGGGCCTAGCGCGGCGCCCATTCGATGATCTTGCGGAGCACGGGCACCGACTTGGCGAAGGCGCTCACGCCGTGGCGCCAATATTCGCGCCGGACGTACCATTCCGAATCGACGTAGCAGAGCTGCAGGCTGATGCGCTGGCCCTTCTGCGGCAGGAAGCCGTGCCAGGAATGGTCGCAGACGCGGAACATGAGCATCCGGCCGAACTCCGGCGGGAACTCGAAGGCGTAGTCTTCGCGGTCCGAGCTGCGCAGGATCCGCAGCCGGCCGCGCTCGTACGGCCATTCGCGGCTGAAGCCGACGAGCACGGTGACGATCTTGTGCTTCGAATCGGGATGGGCATAGCCCTCGTTGTAGTGGCCGGTGGTGTTGCCCATCATCAGGATGACGGGCGGATACTTGCTGAGGTCCATGTCGAATTTCTGCTCGACCAGGTGGCGGAAGCGGGCGCTCAGAAGATCCGCGATGACCGCCCCGAATTTCGGCCCGTAACGGAGATTCGGCAGGCCGTAGCTTCCCCGGTCGGGGATGGGCGGCGCATCGGCGAGCACGGAGTCCTTCAAGGCCGGGTCGATCGCCTGCTCGACGAACGCGAAGTCGTAAGGGTCGTGGCGCAGCTCGGCGGCGGCGATGGCCGCCTCGTCGAGCATCGAGAAGGGGGGGTCGTTTTCCTGCACCATTCCTGACCTTTCCGTTTCCGCCCCGCGAAACATTCCATCATAGCGACGGAATCGCGGGGTGATCCAGTTAACCATCGCCGCCGGGGCTGCGGCAATAGGCCCCAGGGCGGGAGCCGCCGCGCCGGCGCCGGTCCCTCCGGCCTAGAACGCGGGCAGCGTCGGCGCGTCGTTGGCGAGGACCGCGACGCCCTCGACCTCGACCAGCCATTCCGGGCGGCACACGGCGGCATGGACGACCACGGCCGGCAGGCCGGCGAAATGCTCGGAGAGGTAGCGGTGGACCCGGGCGAAATCGGTCGGGTCCCGCAGATAGACGGTCAAATACATCATGTCGGCCAGGCTCGCCGATCCCGAGTGCAGGATCGCATCCACGTTCTCGAGCGCGCGATCGAGCTGGCGCACGACGTCGCCGGGATGGACGACGCGCCCGGCGCGGTCGATGCTCGCGGTGCCCGAGATGAAGTGGTGCGAGCGGTCGGCGTAGGCGATGCGGGTGCCGCGCTCGAACGTGACCTCGTAGTCCTTCGCGCGGCACAGGTGCTCCAGGTCGTCGAGGCGCGACACCTGCTGCGGGGCGAGGCCGAGGATGGAATAGGCGTCCATCGCCACGAGATCGTAGCGATGCGCGCACGCGCCCTCGATGCCGGTGCTGGCGATGTAATGGGTTTCCTTGGTCAGCCCCTGGCGCGAGAACAGTTCGCTGCGGCTTTCGACCATGCCCTGATAGAAGACGTCGACGTCCTTGAGATAGATCCAGGTCCGGATGCAGTTGTCGCGCAGGGTGCCGCCCCGGCTGGAGACGGTCTCGATCAGATCATCGAAGATCTCGCGGGTCTGGGCGGCGACCGATGCGGATGAGCCATAGGCGCCGGCGCACAGGCGGGTGCTCCAGAGATGGGCCAGGCCGCCTTTTTCCACGAGCAGGTGCTTGGGCGACAGGCGGCGCTTCGCGACGGGCTCGCGGCTGTCGACGTGATAGGCCAGGAGCGCGACCTTCGAATCGGGGAGCGGCGGCTGCTGCACGATCGAGACGGCCACCGGGCTTTCCGCCGGTGCCACGAACAGGCCGCTGTCGCGGATCGCGCCCGTCTGGTTGATCGCGTCGCTCACGAATATCCGCCGGAACAGCGCGGTCTCGGGCGCCAGCCCGAGCGATTCCTGCGCCTCGGCGTAGCGCCTCTCGATCAAGGCGATCTGCTCGGCGAGGCCGAGGCGGGGGGGCGCGGCGACGGAGATGAAATGCTCCGCCCCGCCGGTTGCGCCTTCGAAGCTTCTGGTTGCGACCAGGTTATCCATCGGCAGCCGCGGCGATCGTCGGGGTCGAGTCGCGATCGATTCTCGATTGCAGGACGGCACACCGCGCGGAAGAAACCGCGTGAATGACCGTGATTCTCTTAGCACCGGCCGCGGGGCCGGGAAAGGCCCGGCTTATGGCGCGGCCTGCGACCGATGGACGCGCGCGCGCCACGCCCCGGCCTATTTGCCGGGCTTGACGTTGCCGCAGTCGGCGGCGACCCATTTGCCGCGCATGTCGTTCTTGACCGTCATGCTCTGGGCGCCGCGCGTCACCACGATGTCCATCTTGCCGGCCACCGTTTTGGGGGTCAGCGCCTCGTAGTGGAAGGTCCCGACGGCGTGGTCCTGGCCGGTGCATTCCAAGTGGACCTCGAGGACCTTGGAGGTGCTGGAGACGACCGTTTTCTGGCACTTGTCCTGGGGATTGGTGGGCCCGAGCGTGAAGCCGCGTTTCAGCTGCTCCGCGGTCAGGCAGGACTTGAAGACGTGGGTGCGGCCCTGATTTTGCTGCTGCGCCTTCATCATCGCCTCGAACCGCGCGCGCTGGTCCGGCGAGAGTTTGGCGAGCGCGTCGGGCGGGATCGGCGGGGCGCCGGTGGTGTGGTTCGTCGAGGTGATCTCCCACAGGCCCGGCGTGACCGCGAGCTGGGTTCCGGCGGCGACGGCGGAAGCCGCCCATGCTGCGGCCGAAGCCGTGGCGGCGCAAACAACGGCGATACGAATCCTGGACATGCGGTCCCCCCTTTTCATGGCGTGCAGTCGGAACCCGGGCATGTTGCTCCCGCCGGCGATGCGAAATCAAGGAGCGGCCGCATGACTATTCCGCGGGGGCGGCCTGCTTGGCGAGGTTGCTGTTGTAGCGGGAGTAGGTGAAGTAGATGACGAGGCCGATCGCCATCCAGATGATGAAGCGCGCCCAGGTCACCCAGGGCAGGCTCAGCATCAGGTAGAGGCAGAAGCAGATCCCCAGCAACGGGATGAGCGGCGAGAACGGCGTCTTGAAGGGGCGCGGGAGGTCCGGGTGGGTGATGCGCAGCGCGATCACGCCCGAGCAGACCATGACGAAGGCGGCGAGCGTCCCGATGTTGACGAGCTCGGCCACACCCTCGATGGGGGTGAAGCCGGCGATCGCCGCCATGATGACGCCGGCCACCATGATGACGCGCACGGGGGTGCGGGTCTTGGAATGGACGGCGGCGAACACCGGCGGCAGCAGCCCGTCGCGCGAGACCGCGAGGAAGATGCGCGTCAGGCCGTAATAGAGGACGAGCATGACGGTGGTGAGCCCCGCGATCGCGCCGACCGCGATCACGCCGCCGGCGACGCGGTCGCCGATGCGGATCAGGGCCTCGGCGACCGGCGAGGCGCCGTTCAGCGTGGGGTAGGGGACGATGCCGGTAAGCAGCCCGGCGACGATGATGTAGAGCACGGTGCAGAAGACGAGCGAGCCGAGGATGCCGATGGGCAGGTCGCGCGCGGGATTGCGCGCCTCCTCGGCGGCGGTCGAGACCGCGTCGAAGCCGATGTAGGCGAAGAAGATCAGGGCCGCGCCCTTCATCACCCCGCTCCAGCCGAAGGGGAAGAACGGCGTCCAGTTGATGGGATTGACGTTGAACGCCGCGACCGCGATGAAGAGCGCGAGCACGCAAAGCTTCACCGCCACCATCAGCGCGTTGAAATGGGCGGAGACCTTGACGCCGATCGAGAGCAGGCTGCCCAGGCACAGGATGACGAGGACCGCCGGCAGGTTGATGAAACCGGGGACGTGGTCGAACGGCCCGTGCAGGAAGTGGTCGGGGATCGGCAGGCCCATGGAGGCGAGGGCGTCGTTCATGTAGCTCGCCCAGCCGAGCGCGACCGTGGGCACCGAGACGCCGTATTCGAGCAGCAGATCCCAGCCGATGATCCAGGCCATGAGCTCGCCCAGCCCGGCGTAGGCGTAGCCGTAGGCGCTGCCGCAGCCGCCGATCGCCGAGGCGAGCTCGGCGTAGGCGAGCGCGGCGAAGGCGCAGGCCGAGCCGGCCATGACGTAGGAGAGCACGATGCCGGGGCCGGCGCGCGTGGCGGCCGCATGGCCCGTGAGGACGAAAATACCGGCGCCGATGATGCATCCGATGCCGAGCACGGTGAGGTCCACGGGGCCGAGCACGCGCCGCAGCGTGCCCTCGTGGACGAGATCGGCGTTGATCGGCTTGGTGCGGAAGAGGCTCATCGTGCGGCCCTGCCTGGGTTCAACGAGGGGGTCTTGTCGTCCGGTCTCTCGGGTCCTGGGGCGCCACGACGGGGCCTTGATTTCGGCGCGGCCAGACTAGACCGCGGCGCCCGGAGGCGCAACCGGCCGGGCGCGGCGGCGCGGAACGAGTGCGCCAGGATTGTCAAGCGGCATTGACACACGAAAACACTCCCCGGCGGGCTCGAGCTTGGATAAGATTCGTCCCCTCGGGTGAGGCTTGATCAAGGGCCGTAAGAGCCTATGGGGAACATTCTCGGCACCGTTAGCGAGGTGGCTGTCGCCTGGGAGCTGGAGCCGCGGCTCCTCAACGTGTCGCATCTCGGCTACGCCTATGTGGAATGCCTGCGCGCCTCGGTGGAAACCAGCCGGCGCGCCAAGATCCAGGCGGGCGCGGCCTATACCCGCGAGCGGCGGATCATCCTCAATTCCGCGCTTCTGATCGACGGGCGCGAGCGCGACCGCGACGCCACCTTCCTCCACGAATGCGCCCATATCCTCGCCGACCTGCGCTACGGGCGGAACTGCCGCCACGACCGGCGCTGGGAGCAGGTGATGGAGATGCTGGGGGAGGCGCCGGTGGTGCGCCACCGCATCGACTACATCTCGGCCGAGGCCCATGCGGTCGTGACTTGGCTGTGCGACAACTGCGGCGAGCGCTATTACTTCGTGCGCCCGCCGCGGCGCCGCATCCAGGACTGCTATTGCCGCCCGTGCGGCCCGCGGCGCGGGCAGCTTCGAATCGCGCTTCCGGCCTCGGCGGACGCCCGTTAACCTCGCGTGGCCTTGGTTTCGCCGCATTCCGGGTCAAAATAAGGCCTGGAGCGAATCAGGCATCGCGAACCGGGCATGAGGAGGCGTTGGATGTCGGCAAAGCCGGGGCGCCGCAGCGGGGCCTTCCGCGGGCGGCCGAGTCTCCCATTGGTCAGCATCTGGGCTCTCGCCGCCGCGGCCCTGGCCGCGGGCGGGGCCATCGCCGGCCCGGCCGCGGCGGTTCCGTCCAAGCCGGCCCCGGCCGCTTCGCCCCCGGCCGCTTCGGCGCCGGCCGCGTCGCCCGCGGCGATTCCGGCCCCGGAGAAGATCGGAATCCAGGGCTATGACCCGGTCGCCTATTTCGCGGATGAGCAGGCCGAGCTGGGCTCGAAGGCGTTCGAATACGAGTGGCACGGCGTGACTTGGCGGTTCGCCTCGGCCCAGCACCGCGCCGCCTTCATCGCGGAGCCCCACAAATACCAGCCCCAGTACGGCGGCTATTCGGCCTATGCGATGTCGCGGGGCAAGATCGCGCCGGGCGACCCGAAGGTGTGGAGCGTGCTCGACGGCAAGCTCTATCTCAACGCCTCCGAGGCGGCGCGGGAGAAGTGGCTGGCGGCGATCAGCGACTACATCGAATCCGGCAACATCAACTGGCCCAAGCTCAAGGCCAAACGCGCGGAATAGGCGGGGCCCGCGCTCACGAAGCTCTCACGGTGAGTTTATTTCCGGCGCGCGCGTCCGGCTCCTATCCTCGCCCCCCGTCGGGAACCCGAGAAAGGAGCGATCGCCATGTCCGCAACCCGCCGTCCGCGCGCCCGGCTCGCCCGCCTGGGGGCCCGCGCGCTTCCCGCGCTCGCGCTGCTCGTCTTGTGCGCCGCCTCGGCCTTCGCCGGGCAGGCGGTCAACGCGCCGGGCCCCGACAAGGTGGCGATCAAGGGCTTCGATCCGGTCGCCTATTTCACCGACGGCAAGCCGGTCGCGGGATCGAAGGAGTTCGCGTTCCAGTGGATGGACGCGACCTGGCGGTTCGCTTCCGCCCAGCACCGCGAGGCCTTCGCCGCCGACCCGGCCAGATACGCGCCCCAATACGGCGGCTATTGCGCCTATGCCGTCTCCCAGGGCGGCACCGCCGACATCGACCCCGCCGCCTGGACGATCGTGGGCGGGAAGCTCTATCTCAACCTCTCCAAATCGGTCCAGGCGCGCTGGTCCAAGGACATCCCCGGCCACATCAAGGCGGCCGACGCCAACTGGCCCAAGATCAAGGCCCGCCTCGAGAAATAGCCGCCGCCGGGCGCGGCGCCCGGCCCCTTTTCCCGTTCCCAAGACGGCCGACCGGACGGCCGGCGCCCCGGGGAGCCCCGGGGCGCCGGGCCTCGTCCGGTCCTTACCGCGGCCGCCGTTGCGCGCTAGCCTTGGCGCAGGAAAGCGGGATCATCCGCGTGGAATGTTCATAGGCCCAGATCGCCCATGATGGACCGGTCCGACGACGATCTCATGCGACTGGCGGGAGGCGGCGATCACGCCGCTTTCGCGCGCCTCGTCGAGCGGCACCTGGGACGCGCCGGGAAGCTCGCGGCGCGCGTGGTGGGGGCGAGGGGCGAGGCGGAAGACGTCGTGCAGGAGGCATTCTTGCGGGCTTGGCTCAAGGCGCCGGAGTGGCGCCCCGCCGCCACGGGCGGCGCCCAGTTCTCGACCTGGTTCTACCGGGTACTGATGAACCTGTGCATCGACCGCACCCGGCGCGCGACGCCGATGCCGCTCGAGGCGGCGGGCGAGGTCGCCGACGCCAAGCCGGACGGCTTCGCGGTTCTTTCCTCGAGCGAGACGCAGCGCCGGGTGGCGGCGGCGGTGGCGCAGCTGCCGGAGCGCCAGCGCGCGGCGCTCGCGCTCTGCCACTACGAGGAGTTGAGCAACATCGAGGCGGCGGCGATCCTCGATCTCAGCGTGGGCGCGGTCGAATCGCTGCTGGTGCGGGCGCGGCGGCATTTGCGGGAGTCCCTGGCCGATCTGGCCGGCGAAGAGAAGGAGCGGACATGACGATCGAACGCTTGCGGGAGATTTTGGAGGCCTACGGGGCCGAGCCCCGGCGCTGGCCCGAGGCCGAGCGCGACGCGGCGCTCGCGCTGATCGGGCGCTTGCCCGAGGCCCGCGCCTTGCGCGACGGGGCGCGCCGGCTCGACGCGCTTCTCGACGAGGCCGCACCGCTGATGGATCTCGAGCTCGACGCGGCCGGGATCGTGGCGAGGGTGAAGACGGCGAAGGTGACGCCGATGGCCGGCAAGGTCCGGCGCCCGCCGCCGCGCGCGGGCAACGGGCGGCTTTCCTTCGGCTGGCCGAGCTTCGCCGGACTCGCGGCGGCGGCGGCGGCCGGATTCATCGTCGGCTGGATGGGGCTCGGCGCGGATTACGGGCTCAACGGCGGGACGGAGGTTTCGGACCAGCCGCCGGGCCTCGCCTTCACGGAGGTCGAACCATGGTGACGCTCGATGCGCGGACGGGGAAGTGGGTGCTGCTGGCGCTCGTGGTCTCGCTCGGACTGAATCTTTTCGTCGGCGGGCTCGTTGTCGGCGGGCGTTTCCACCACCCGCCGCCCGGCGCGTTCCTTCACGAGCGCCACGTGGACGCGAAGAACGAGCCGCGCGTGTTCCTGTTCGTGAACCGCATGGCGCGCGAGCTTCCCCCCGACGAGCGCCGGAACTTCATGACCGTCGTCAACGGCTACCGCGGCGAGCTCACCGAGGCCGACCGCAACCTTCGCGACGCCCGCAAGAGGGTGCGCGAGGCGATGGCGGCCGAGCCTTTCGACCGTGCCGCCCTCGAGAACGCCTTCGCCGACGTCCGGGTCCGCTTCGACGATCTCCAGAAGGTGCTGCACGGCGCGCTGGCGGACGCCGCCTCGCGCCTGCCGCCGGACGCGCGCCAGCGGCTCGCCCAGCAGGACTCCAAGGACAGGCGGCGGTAACCGCGCCCGCGCGCGGGGCGGAGCCCTCCCGGGCCGTCCGCGCGGGCCTCAGCCGGTCATCCGGGTCTCGACCCAGACCTCGGAGGTCAGCGTCCGGTGCACCGGGCACCTGTCGGCGATCTCGAGCAGGCGCGCCTTCTGCGCGTCGTCGAGCGGGCCTTCGATCGTGATGTCGCGCTCGATGTGATCGACCCGGCCTTCCTTCGTCTCGCAATTCTTGCAGTCCTCGGCGTGGATCCGTTCCTGGCGCAGGCGGACGGAGACCCGCTCGAGCGGCCATTTCTTGCGGTTGGCGTACATGCGAAGCGTTATCGCCGTGCACGCGCCGAGCGCCGCCAGCAGCATGTCGTGGGGCGTCGGCCCGGTGTCCGCGCCGCCGACCGCGACCGGCTCGTCGGCGCGCAAGGTGTGGTTGGCGATGAAGATGTCCTCGGCGTAAACGCCGTCGGGCGACTCCTTCACGACGACGCCGCCTTCGCCGCGGGCCGCGGGCGCGCTGGTCTTGCTTTCCTCGGTCATGTCCTCGCCTGTTCTTTCGTTTCGGGGTTGGGATTCGGACGGTCCACCGCCGGTGACGGGTTCGTGGAGATTAACGCCGCGCGGCCGCCTTGACCAAATCGGAACTGACCGCGAAAGTCTGCGCCGGAGGCCAGCGGAGGAAGGCGTGAAACGCGTGCTGACGGGAACGGGACTGGCGGTTCTCTTGGCCGCGGCGATGCCCGCGGCGGCGGCCCCGACCGGGCCGCTCCCGGCCTCGGCCGTGCCGCAAACGGTTGAGATTCCCGCAGGACCGTTCATCTCCGGCTCCGACGCGGCGGAGCGCGAGGCGGCCTACCGGCTCGACCGGGCCGCTTACGGGCGCGACATCACGCGGCGGGAGAAGCGGTACGAGAACGAGCGGCGGCGCGAAACCCACGTCACCGGCGCCTTCGCCATCACCCGCACCCCCATCACCAACGACCAGTACGCCGTGTTCGTGCGCGAGACCGGCTGGCCCGCGCCCGGCGTGGCCGAGGCGGTGTGGAAAGGCTATCGCCTCGGCCATTCCTATGCGGAGACGCGCCGCTTCGCCTGGAACAACGGCAAGCCGCCCGAGGGCCGGGGCGACGATCCCGTGGTCCTGGTCTCCCACGCGGACGCGGAAAACTATGCGAGCTGGCTCAGCCGGCGCACCGGGGAGCGCTGGCGCCTTCCCACCGAATCGGAATGGGAAAAGGCGGCGCGCGGCACCGACGGGCGGCGGTTCCCTTGGGGCAACGCGTTCGACCCTTTGCTCCTCGATTCCGCCGACGCCGGCCCCGATGACACGATGCCGGTCGGCATGTTTCCCAAGGGCGCCTCGCCGTTCGGGGTTCTCGATGCGGCGGGCGAGGTGTTCGAATGGACCGCGACGCTCGACGATCACGGCCGGTTCATCGTCAAGGGCGGGGCCTGGGACGAACGGGGCTGCGGCGCGTGCCGCCCGGCCGCCCGCCATTCGCGGCCCGCGCTTCTCAAGAACATCGTTCTCGGCTTTCGCCTGGTGCGGGAGGAGAAATAGAAGACGCCCGCGGTTTCGCCGGGCGCCGGATACGAAAAAGAACGCGTTGGCACTCACGCGCCCAGCGGCGCGATGCATTCGGGATCGTCGTTGCGCGGGGAATTGACCCGTGTGCTCACGGGGTACGCCTCCATCGCCTCCGGCTCGAGGGGGCGGAGCAGGGCCTTCGCGTCGCCAAGAGGCGTTTCGGGATCGAGCCAGGAGTCGAAGTCCTCCCGGTGCAGGATCACCGGCATGCGGTCGTGGATCGGCTTCAGCAGCGCATTCGCTTCCGTCACGATGATGGTGAAGGAGTCGATCGCAGGCGTTTGCGGCTTCTCCCAATGCTCCCACAGGCCGGCGAAGGCGAAGGGGCACTCCTTGACGCGGATGAAATAGGGCTGCTTGCGCCCCGCCTCGGCGCGCCATTCGTAGAAGCCGTCGGCCGGCACCAGGCACCGCCTTTGCCGGAACGCCGCGCGGTACGCGGGCTTGCTTTCGACCGTCTCGGCCCGCGCGTTGATCATGGAGAATTTCGAATCGGGGCCTTGCGACCACGACGGCACCAGCCCCCAGCGCAGCAGGGCCAGCTCGCGGGCCTCCGGCGCGGCGCGCACCACCGGGGCCTGCTGCGTGGGCGCGATGTTGTAGCGCGGCGGCAGGTTGGGAAGCGGCCCCGTGGTCCGAAAGACCCGGGCCATGGCCTCGGGCGGCGTGGTCAGGCTGTAGCGTCCGCACATGGGCGCAGGATAGCAGCTAAGGACGCGGCGAGGGTCGGCGCGGGGGCGAGGAGGCCATTGCGGCGAAGGCGGCCCTCCGCCACAATCGCGGGCCTGCGCTCGAAGGGGAGAAACTCATGCCGATGGCCGTGCGAATCCACCAGACCGGTGGGCCCGAAGTCCTGAAATACGAGAAGGTCAAGACCCCCGCGCCGGGCCCCGGCGAAGCAGTGGTGCGCCACGCCGCGATCGGGGTCAATTTCATCGACACCTACCACCGCAGCGGCGAATACAAGCTCGAGGAGCTGCCGGCCTGCCCCGGCATGGAAGGGGCGGGCGTCGTCGAATCGGTGGGCGACGACGTCACCCTGGTCAAGCCGGGCGACCGCGTCGCCTATGCCTCGCCGCCGCCGGGCGCCTACGCGCAGGAGCGCGTCATCCGCGCCGACCGGCTGGTCGCGCTGCCCGACGACATTTCCGAGGAAGTGGCGGCCGGCATGATGCTGAAGGGCATGACCGCCAACTATCTGCTGCGCCGCACCCACCGCGTCCAGCAGGGCGAGCCGGTCCTGGTCCACGCCGCGGCGGGCGGCATGGGGCTGTTGCTGTGCCAATGGGCCAAGCATCTGGGCGCGGTCGTAATCGGCACCGTGGGAAGCGCCGAGAAGGCCGAAGTCGCCAAGGCCCACGGCTGCGATTTCCCGATCGTCGCCACGGAGCACGATTTCCTGCCCGCGGTCGCGGAGATCACCAAGGGCCAGGGCGTGGGCGTGGTCTATGACGGGGTCGGACGCGACACCTTCGACCGCTCGCTTGGCTGCCTCGGCATCCTCGGCCATCTCGTGCTCTACGGCCAGGCGTCGGGGCCGGTCCCGCCCTTCGATCTTCAGCGCCTGGCGGCCAAGTCGAACACGATCACGCGGCCGGTGCTGTTCCACTACACGGCCCGGCGCCGGGCGCTGGAAACGATGGCGAACGAGCTGTTCGACGTGGTGCGCCAGGGCGCGGTCAAGATCGAGGTCCATCACCGCTTCCCGCTCAAGGACGCGGCCGAGGCGCACAAGGCGCTGGAAAGCCGCGAGACCACCGGATCGGTGATCCTGATTCCCTGAGCGGCGCGGCTCAGGGCGCGATGAGGAGAACCTGAAGGTCGGCGACGTTGGTGCCGGTCGGGCCGGTCGTGAGGAGATCGCCCGCCAGCGCGAGCGCCCGGTAGGAATCGTTGTCGTCCAGCAGCGCTTGGGGGTCGCCGCCCTTCGCGCGGATGCGCGCGAGCGTGCCGCCGTCCACGATTCCGCCGGCGGCGTCGGTCGGCCCGTCGCGGCCGTCGGTGCCGCCCGAGAGGAACACGAAATCGCTCAGGCCCGCGCGCGCCGCCGCCAGCGCGAAGGCGAGCGCCATTTCCTGATTGCGCCCGCCGCGGCCCTTGCCCTTCAGCGTCACCGTCGTCTCGCCGCCGGCGATGAGCGCGATTTTCCCGCCGCGCTGTTGCGCGCGTCCGGCCGCGGCGAAGGCGGCGGCGGCGTCGCGGGCCTCGCCGGTCAGGCAGTCGTCGTGGACGACGACCGCGTAGCCTTCGCGCTCGGCGGCTTTGCCCAGGCTCGCGAGACTGACCGCGTTCGATCCCACCAGCGTGGCCGCGGCGCCGGCGAACACCGGGTCGCCGGGCTTGGGCGTCTCGGGAATCCTTCCGGCGATCCCGTCCTCGAGGCGCCGGCGCACGGCCGGCGGCGCCTTGTCCCATACGCCGCGGCGCGCGAGGATCGCGCGGGCGTCGGCGAAGGTGGTGGGATCGGGAACCGTCGGCCCGCTCGCGATGGTGCTGAGGTCGTCGCCCAGCACGTCGGACAGGATGAGCGCGTGGAGGTCGGCCGGATAGGCGAGCGACGCCAGCCCGCCGCCCTTGAGCCGCGAGAGATGCTTGCGCACGGTGTTGATCTCGCCGATGTCCGCGCCCGAGGCGAGCAGCAGGTCGGTGGCCGCGATCTTGTCCGCCAGCGTGATGCCCTCGGCCGGGTAGGGGAGGAGCGCGGAGCCGCCGCCGCTGATGAGGACGAGGACGAGCTCGCCGTCCTGCGCCTGGCGGGCCAGGTCCGCGACCGCCCCGGCGGCGGCCACGCCGTTGGCGTCGGGAAGCGGATGGCCGGCCCCCATCACGGTGAAGCCGGGGAGCTCGGCGTCCTTCGCGTTCTCGTAATTGGTGACGGCAACGCCCGGCGTGCGGAACCAGCCCGCCGGCACGATCGCGCCGGCCGCGCGCGCCATGGCCAGCGCCGCCTTGCCGAAGGCGACGATGCGCACGCCCGGCCAGTCGCCCTCGCGGTCGCCGCCGTCCTGTTGGCGGATGTAGAGCCGGCCGCCGCGGACGGCCAGATGCCGCGCCACCGCGCGCCCAGGGTCGGCGGCGTCGATCCCGGCGCGGAAGAAGGCGACCGCGTCGTCGCGCAGCGCGCTGGCCGGTTCCTGGCTCATGCGGGCTTACCTCGAAGCGGCCTCGCGGAGACGGGCGCCGGCCGCCGAGACGGGAGCCGGGCGCGTCCCGTCAGGCGACGCGGTTGGGCGGCGCCTTGCCGGCGAAGAAGGCTTGCGCGTTCTCGATCACCTTCATGCCCATGGCGACGCGGGTCTCGGTGGTGGCGCTCCCGAGATGGGGCAGCAGCACCACGTTCTCCATGGAGAGCAAGGCCTCGGTCACCTGCGGCTCGCGCTCGAACACGTCGAGGCCCGCGCTGGCGATGGTGCCGGATTTCAGCGCCTCGACCAGGGCCGCCTCGTCCACCACGTCGCCGCGCGCCGTGTTGATGAGGATGGCGCTCTTCTTCATCAGCCCCAGGGTCTTGGCGTTGATGAGGTGGCGCGTTTCGGGAAGCGCCGGGCAATGGAGGGTGACGAAGTCGGCCTCGCGCAGCACGGCCTCGGCCGAATCGCGGGCCTCGGCGGCGAGCGCCTTGATCTCCGGCTCGGGCGGCGGGTAGGGGTCGTGAAAGATGATCTTCATGCCGAAGCCATGGTGGGCGCGGTGCGCGACCGCCCGGCCGATCCGCCCGAAGCCGAGCAGGCCGAGGGTCTTGCCGGTCACCTTGGTGCCCAGCATGTGGGTCGGGCGCCAGCCGGTCCAGGCCTTGCCGCGCACGTGGCGCTCGCCCTCGCCGGCGCGCCGCGCCGCCATGAGCAGCAGCGTCATGGCGAGGTCGGCGGTGCAGTCGGTCAGCACCTCCGGCGTGTTGGTCACGACCAGGCCGTGCTTCTTGGCCGCCTCGACGTCGATGTTGTTGAAGCCGACGCCGAAATTGGCGATCAGCTTGGCGCGCCGGCCGTCCACGCCCAGCACCTCGGCGGTGACCTTGTCGGTCACCGTCGGGAACAGGGCGTCGACCGACTTCAGCGCGGCCTGGAGCTCGGCCGCCGTCATCGGCTTGTCGTCGTGGTTGAGCTGGGCGTCGAACAGCTCCGACGCCTTGTCCTCGCACGGCTTGGGCCAGCGCCGCGTGAGGACGACCTTCGGCTTCGCCATGCTCAGGCCTTCTTGGCGTCCGGCGACACGGCGGCGGACGTGGCCTCGACCGGCTTGGCGGTCTGGCGCCAATACTCGGTGGCCGCGCCGACGCCGCTGCCCGGCTCGACCTTGATGCCGATGTCGCGCATGGCCATTTCGGAGCCCGAGAGGGCGCCGCACAGCATGAGCTCGTTGAGGTCGCCCAGGTGGCCGATGCGGAACACCTTGCCGGCGACCTTCCACAGCCCGGCGCCGAGCGCGAGATTGTACTTGTAGAAGGCGAGCTTGATGACCTGCGCGGCGTCGAATCCCTCGGGCACCACGATCGCGCTCACGGTGTCCGATTCCCACTTCGGCTCCTTGGCGCAGACCTTGAGCTTCCAGCCATCCTTGACCGCGCGGCGCACGCCCTCGGCGAGGCGATGGTGGCGGGCGAAGACGTTCTCGAGCCCTTCGTCCAGCAGCATGTCCACCGCGACGCGCAGGCCGCGCAGCATCGGCATCGACGGCGTATAGGGGAAATAGCCGGACGCGTTGGCCTTGATCATGTCCTCGAAGTCGAAGAAGCAGCGCGGCAGCTTGGCGTTGCGCCGCTGCTCCAGCGCCTTCTGGCTGGCGCCGACGATGGCGAGGCCGGCCGGCAGCATGAAGCCCTTTTGCGAGCCGCTGACCGCGAGGTCCACGCCCCATTCGTCCATGCGGAAATCGATGCTGGCGATCGAGCTCACGCCGTCCACGTAGAGCAGCGCCGGATGCTTCTCGGCGTCCATCACCTTGCGGATCGCCGCCACGTCGGAGCTGACGCCGGTGGCGGTCTCGTTCTGGCACACCAGCACGGCCTTGATCTCGTGCGCCTTGTCGGCGGCGAGGATCTCCTGGTAGCGCTCGGGCGGCGCGCCGGTGCCCCATTCGCAGTCGATCTCGATGACGTCGAGGCCGAGCCGCTGGCACATGTCGATCCAGAGATGGCTGAACTGGCCGAACCGCGACACCACGACCTTGTCGCCGGGCGCCAGCGTGTTCTCGAGCGCCGCCTCCCAGCCGCCGGTTCCCGACGCCGGGAAGATGAAGACCTGCCCGGTCTTGGTCTTGAAGATCTTCTTGAGATCCTCGAACAGCGGCAGCGTGAACTTGGGAATGTCCGGATTCCGATGGTCCTCCATCGGGCAATGGATGGCGCTCAACACTTCATGCGGGACGTTGGTCGGCCCCGGGACGAAAAGGAAATGACGGCCTGGCACGGAAAGCCCCCCTGGCTGGAATTATTGTGGGGGGGAGAATAATGGCAACGGCGGGCCAAATCAAACTTTGTCCGCGCCGTTTGGGCCCGGCCCCGGAAACCGATCGGGGGCGAAAATCCTTGGGATTCTAGAGGGTTGCGGCGGATTGCCGCAGCGGGCCTACTTCGAGAGGCGGAGCTCGGAGAGGTTGTTGGCGATCTGCTGGAAGGCCGAATTGAGGGTGTCGGCGTCGGGCGCGTAGAAGTAGAACGGCGCGTCGGGGCCCGAGGCCACGTCCTTCATGAGCTGGGCTTGGCTCGAGGTGGGTTGGGTGCCGAACTGGATCGCGTAGATGATGACGCCGGTCGCCTTGACGTTGGTGGCGACCTCGCGCAGCCGCGCATCGAGCTCCGACGGGGACAGCGCGTAATTGTAAGCGTCGCCACGGGCCTGGGTGTTCGTGCCGTCGGTCAGCAGCACGATGGCCTGCTTGCGGCGGCCCGGCGGGTTGGCGATGGCCTCGGAGTAGGGCGCCGCGGGTGTCAGCACCTGCCAAGCCATGTCGAGGCCCTGGGGCAGGTCGGTGTGGCCGCCCGGCGTCTGCAGGGCGTTGATGGCGTCGAGGATCGTGGTCTTCGTGTCGGTCAGGGTCCGGATGCCGTATTGGAGGCAGGGCGTGCAGCTCCAGCAGGTGCCGCCGTTGCTCGAAGGCTCGCCGCTGGGGCCCACCGGCTCCCAGGCCACCCAGTCCTTGCCGCCGACGCTGAGAAGGCCTTCCAGCGTGTCGGCGTCGTTGTTCGAAATGCCGTCATTGATATAGCGGGCATAGACGCAGCCCTTCCAGTTGGAAGGCGGCGCGCTCAAGAGCGGGATCTCCGAGTTGTTGGCCATGTACACGACGCTCTGGCCGGCGCCCGTCAGCGGATTCGTGAACGTGGCCACCGTCTGCGCGGTCGTGCTCGCGGAATTGTAGGCGACGCCGTCCGTGAAGACGTTGACCTTCCCGTTCCAAGGCACAAGCCCGATATGCAGCAACGAGTTGGTCGCGTTGCTGCCGAACAGGATGTTGACCAAGGTCGTCGCCGCGTTGCGGGCGGCGTCGATGCGCGTCAGGCCGCCGCCGACGCTGGTCGTCATGGATCCGGACAAGTCCATGGACAGCACGACGTCCAGCATTTCCGTCTCGCGCGTCACCTCGGTCGAGGCGCTGACCGTCATGGTGTCGATCCCGAGCACCCGCAGGAACGTGGTGCCGATGGTGGCGCTGGCGTCGAGCGTGATGATCTCGTTGTCGGCCGAAACGTTGAAGTGGGGACCGTCCACGGTCGCGTTCATGTAGCCGGCCGGGAAGTTCGCCTGGAAATACATCTGGATGTCGGAATCGCGTGTCGGCGAATAGACGACCCGGCCGCCGGCCAGCCCCGCCGAATCGAGCGCGTAGGAAAGCCGCGATTTCAGGATGTAGCCGCGGGCGGTGTCGGTGCCCAGGCCGATGAAGGCGATCAGCGGGATGATCGAGACGGCGAAGAAGGGCGCCAGTCCGCCGCGCGTCTCCCCGGCGAAGCGCCCCAGCAGCCGCGCAGCCGCCCGCAGCGCGCATCCGAAGACGCGCGCGCCGGCCTGCTTGCGGGACTGCCGGTAAGGCGTTCGTTCCAAGCCGAGATCCTCTATCGAGGGCGCGCGAGGGCGCACCCGTCAGGCAGAGTACGAAAAGTTCCTTGCGCAAATCTTAAGAATTCATACAAATTGAGATAATCACGTCCCGATTTGCATGCGAAATATACTGCATCCGATCGACGAATGCAAATATATTATAAGCGTGCCCATGTAATGATGAAATATTGAATAAATAATCGATAAAATTTTACCGGATCGCGGCGGCGCGGTGATCTTTTGTTAAGGCAGCCGCCGTATCGTCGGTGTGACGTGCGCCCGGGCCGGGCGGCGGCCGCCGGCGGCCCCGGGGAGCGCGCGACGCCATGAGGAAAGCGATGAGCAAGGCCCGGCAAGGCCAGAAGCGCGAACGCCGCCGCTGGTGGGCGGAATTGTGGCGCCGCCGCGAGGGCGGCGCGCTCATCGAGTTCGCCTTCGCCGCGCCGCTTCTCGTCGTCACGGTCGCCGGCGTGATCGAGTTCGGCATGATCATGTTCATGAATTCGCTGCTCGAGGGCGCGGTGCGCGAGGCCTCGCGCTTCGGCATCACCGGCTATGCGCCGAGCGGCGTGAGCCGCGCCGACGAGATCCGGCAGATGGTCCTCGACGGCTCGCTCGGGCTCGTGAAGCCGACGGACGTCACGGTCACGACCCTCGTCTACAGCAATTTCTCCAGCATCGGCCAGCCCGAGCCCTTTGTGGATGCCAACGGCAACGGGTCCTACGACGTGGGCGAGTCCTACAGCGACGTCAACGGCAACGGCCAGTGGGACGCGGACATGGGCGCGGCCGGGGTCGGCGGGCCCGGCGACGTCGTGGTCTACACCGCGAACGTGAAGTGGCCGCTCGTCACCCATCTTCTCGACAACGTGCTCGGCACCGACGGCACGATCACGCTTTCGGCCAGCACCACGGTCCGCAACGAGCCCTGGAACAACGGCACATGACCGGGCGCGGCGCGATAGGGTGTTTCCGCGCGGCGCTGGGCGCGCCGGCGCGCCTCGGCCGCGATGCAACGGGCGCGGTGCTCACCGAGTTCGCCATGGCGTTCCCGATCCTGGTGGTGCTGGTTCTCGGCGGATTCGAGATCGGGCGCTATGTGCTGCTGCAGCAGAAGCTGCAAAGCGTGGCCGTGGCGGTGGCCGACCTGGTCGCGCAGTCGGAGACGATCTCGTCCGGCGACGTCGACAACATCTTCCTCGCCGTGGACCACATCATGCAGCCGTTCTCGCTCGGCGCGAACGGCGTCGTCATCGTGAGCTCGATCAGCGCCAGCAACGGCCAGCCGCCCACGATCAACTGGCAACGTTCGGGCGGCGGCACGGGCACGGGGATGAGCCATCTCGGCACCGCCGGGGGCGCGGCCACGCTGCCCGCCGGCTTCGTCGTCCGCGACGGCGAGAGCGTGATCGTGAGCGAGGTGTTCTACAGCTACCAGCCGCTGCTGGCGATGAATCTGGTCCCGCTGCCCTCGGGCTCGCTCTACAACGAGGCCTTCTACCGGCCCCGCTTCGGCACACTTTCCGCCCTGAACTAGACCGCCGCCCCGTGACGCGTCCGTGGCGCCCCGCCTCTCGCGGCGCGGCGGCGGCCGTGCTAGGCTTGGTCGTTGCAGGGAATCGCGCCATGAACCGGGCCGTCCGATTCGTTTTCGCCGTGGCGCTGGCCGCGGTCGCCGGCTGCGCCGGTCCCCCTCCGGACCTGATGGTGCCGAAGGCCGCGGACGCCAACTTCGGCTACGTCGAGAAGCGGATTTCCGACAGCACTTACGAGATCACCTATTACGGGCCGGAGGTCTATACCGAGGTCACGGTCAAATCCTGGCTCGAGCGGATCGCGGCGACCGCCCAGAAGACCAGTCACGACTTGGCGCTCTGGCGCGCGGCGCAGCTCGCGACCGACAAGGGCTACAAGGGATTTACCGTGACCGCCGACAAGGGGACGGTGCGCCATTACATCGTCGGGCGCGACTACGAGAACGTGCCGGTTTCGACGTTCCAGGACGTCACCATCCGCAAGCTCGAATACTGGTCCGGGACCTACTTCCGCGGCGAGGCGGCGCTGACCGTGGATCTCACCGACGACCTGGGGCACGGCGCCTTCGACGCGGCCAAGACGCTCGCGGCGATGCAAAGCCGCTATCCGGCCGCGGTGACGCAGGCGATCATGGCCGACACCCGCTACTATTTCGGCCCGCCCTCCTGGCTCTACGGCTATGAGGAGGGCTACACGGAAGCGCCGGTGTTCGAATCCACGAAGGAGGCGCCCAAGGCGCCCCCCAAGAAGCCGCTCGGCCAGCCTTATTACTCGCCGTAGGGAAGGGGGCCTCCGGGCCACGCACCCGCGCCGGGACGGCCGCGTCGGGGCGTGCGGCGAAAAGCCTAGTGGCCGCTCAGGATCTCGGCCCGCTTCTGCTGATATTCCGTGTCGGAGATCAGGCCCTTGTTCTTGAGGTCGTCAAGGACGAGCAGGCGCTGCTGCACCGATTCGCCGCCGCTCGGAACCTTGCCGGGCGGCGTCGCCGGGACGGCCGGCGCCGGCGCCGGCGCCTGATAGCCGTAGGTGCCTTGGCCGCCCGGAGGGGCCGGGTACTGATAGGCGGGCTGCGCGGGCTGGGCCGGGTAGCCGGGGGCCGGATAGGCGGGGGCCGGATAGGTGGGGGCCTGATAGCCGGGATAGGCGGGTTGCGCGGGCTGGGCCGGATAGGGTGCCGCCTGAGGCGCGCCTTGTTGGCCCTGAAGCGTTTGCAGCTGCTGCTGGAGCTCGTTCATCTGCTGGCGCAATTGCTCGTAGCGTGCCTGCTCGGCGGCGCTGGGCGCGCCGGGACGGCCCGCGGCCGGGGGCGGGGCTGCGGCCAGCGCCTGGGCCGAGAACACGAGCCAGTCGCTGCGCTTGCCGCCGGGCGCGCCATAGACGCCCGACCCCGACGCGGCCGCGAGGTGCCATTTGTGCGGCTGGGTGAAACTGCGCATGCCGGGGACGAAGGGATCGAGCCGGCGGTCGCCGGTCACGGCCGCCTGGGTCGCAAAATTCTCGCCTTCCTCGACCGGACGGTGCGCCGCTCCGAGAATCAGGTTCACCCGCCCGCCCTGGTAAAAGACGCGGCCCGTCGTGAGCTTCTGGACGCTGGCGGTGAACAGCCCGCCGCCCTTGTGCCAGCCGACGACCGCGAAGGTCACGTCCTGGTCGGGACGCGCCTCGGCCAGGGCGGCCGAGATGTTCTTGCTCAACACGCCGAGCTCGAATTCGGTGAACAGGGGCGTGTATCCGGTCTTGTCGCCTTCGTTGATCGTGATCTGGGAAAAGGCGTTGTAGAGCTGATCGGGGCTGATATTCACCGGTTGCTGGTTCGGTGCGACCCGCCCGCCCTTGGGCGCGTCCTGGGCCTCGAGCCGGACATACATGTCCCGCATGTGCCAGACTTCCTTCTCGACCTTCTGCTGGATCGTTTCCGCGCTGCGGCTGTCCGCGCCGAACAGCGAGCAGCCGCCGGTGGCGCCCAACATGAACAGGGCCGCCACGGTGATCAGCCGCTTTCCTGCCAGCGCATTGTTTTTATTACGTTTTTCGTCGCTCATGACGCCTCATCCCGGACCGCCGCCGGGCCCGTGCGGGCTCCGGACATGCCTTAAAAGGCGGCGCACTGTAGCCCGATTCGCCCGAGCGATGGAAGGCCGGGATGGCCGGCGGTCACGCGCCGGTCCCAGGCCGGCGGGTCGCGGCGCAAAACCCGGGCCGCCGGGACGCAGGGCAAAAAAAGAGGGGCGCCGAAGCGCCCCTCGAAGGGTGTAGGTGGATTTTTCGGTTTACCAGAAGAAGAACGCGCCGACCCCGAAGATGTCGGTGTCCTGGTTCGCGCCGTCGAACCAGTGGCTGTTCTGACGGCCGTACTCGGCAACCAGCTTCAGGTTCGGGTTGACGTCGTGGGTGAGCATGATGTCCCACAGGCTCTGGCTCTCGACGAAGACGCCGGGGCCGCCAGCCGGACACGCGATGTTCGTGCCCGAGTTGACACCCAAGGAGTTGCGGCAAGTGGTTTCCGCCGAGGTCTCGTCGGCGGCACTCTCACCGTAGCTGCCCTGGAGCTTGGTCCCCTGGCCGAAGGCGTAGCCGACCTGGCCGATGTAGCCGTGGTGGTCACGCTCTTTGCCGGTGAAGTCGAGCGCGTCCGCGTCCATCTGCAGGCTCAAGCCCAGTGCCTGGCCGGTGTAACCGGAACCCGTCAACTCGAGGGTGCCGGGGCCGACCGGGACGCCGACCTGAACGCCGCCGCCGAAGCCCCAGGCGTTGACGGTCGTGCCGTTCAAGCACCGGAGTTCGCCGGCCGCGGTCGTAACCGAATTGAGCGCGGTGGAGCAGGTGCCCGTGGAGACGCCCTTGAACTTCGCGTCCTGCCACATGCCGCTGATCCAGCCGAGCACGTTGGCGCCGGAGATGCTGCCGGCATAGGAAGCCTCGCCTTCGAACCGCGGCGTGCTGGTTTCGTTGGCAACGAGATTGGACGTGACGCCCACGCTCGCGGCGTTGCCCGTGCCGATGATGAGCGACGGATCGTACACGCCGGCGCTGACCTTGAACCCGCTCATGTCCGGAGTGGTGTACTGGATGCGGGCATTGAACTGCGGATACGGGTAGCCGTAGCCGATACGGCCAAGCGTCGTCCCGCCGCCTTGCCCGACCGCGCCGATGCCGCCGATGCCGAACAAGGTCATGTCGGTGAGGATGTTCTTGCCCATGAACTGGGAGAGCGTCTTGCCGACGAGGACCTGGCCGAAGCTCCCGTCCACCGTGAAGAAGATTTCGCGGAGGTCGAGGGTGGCGCCGAAGGAGTCTTTGAGGTTGTTCGAAATGTTCGGATAGATACCGATGCGCGAGGCCATGTCGAGGCCGCCGGTCGTCGGAGCCTTGACGTTCATGCCCCACACCGCCGGCAACAGGCCGGTGCGGACGCGGAAGGTGTCGTTGACGGTACCGTCACCGTTGACCGCCGGCGTCCCGAGGCTTCCGGTGCGGACAGTACCCGCGGGCGCGGCAGGCCGGTTATCCGAGCTCGACCAGACCGCGAAGCCGTTGACGGAGCCATCGAAGCTCACTTCCCAGCCGCCATCGCCCATGAGGAGCACCTTCGCGTCCGCGGGCGTAGCCCCGGCCGCGAGCAGGAGCGCCGCAGGAGCGACCGCTGCCGCGAACTTAACGAAACGATTTGTCATTCTTCTTCCCCCTTGGAGGTCTGCAGGTTAGCTCGCTTGGGCCCCGTCGCGGATCGTGAACTCCCACGGTTGCGTAAGTGTCACACTCCCCTTCGGTCGTAACCTGTGACGCAAGCGATTCGAATGTTAACCATTTAGCCGCCCGGTCAATTTCCTGTCAAAGACATTTTGCCGCAGCCACCCTGTCATGGGGCGTGGCCCGATCGCCCGCAAAGGGGCGGCGCAGCTTGGTTTTTTGAGCCTCGAAGGGGAACGAAGCGGCGCCTGCGAACGCGAGGATTCTTGCGGGACTCCATTGCGCGGCGAAATAAAATTATCACGCTCTCCCGACCCGGATTCGGCTCGCGGAGGCCTCCGAATCGGGCCTCGTTTAGATGTTGCGTTGTTGCAACAGCAGTCGAGAAATTGTTGCGAAGGTGCCAGCTTACGGTTTCGGCGCGGCCGGACCCCAGGCACGAGCGCGTCAGCGGCCGGGCCGCTCCAGCGCCGCGCGCAACGGGCCCAGGAACGGTTCGTATCGCTGCCAGCGCTTGACCGCCGTCTTGTACACGGGCTGGCGGACCTGCCACACGCTCGCCGTGCGCACCGCCCGCTCGGTCTTGTGGAAGGCGAGGCAGCGGTCGTCCCATTCGAGGCCGCAGTGGGCGATGATGCGCTGGCTCGTCCCTTCCTGGTCGGCGACCATGTCCTCGTAGCCGACTTCCAGGACCGCGACCGGCAGCGCCTCGCGCCAATGGGCCATGAGGCGGCGGTAGCCCCGGTAATAGGCCCCGAGGTTCTCGAAGCTGTAGCTGAAATCGAGGCCGCGCCCGAATTTCTGGAAATAGCACGAGAGGCAAGTATCGAGCGGGTCGCGCCGGCAGTGGATGAACGTCGCCTGCGGGAACATCAAGGCGATGAGCCCGAGGTTCTGGAAGTTCAACGGCATCTTGTCGGTGACGCGTTGCGCGTCCGCGTCCACCTTGTCGAGGGCGGCGAGATAGTCGGCGGCGAGCCGGCCCGCGGTCTCCTCGGTGATCTCGGTCGCGCATTCGGGAAAGCGCGACTCGCTCTTCAGGCGCGCGGGCAAGCCGGCGACCAGATCCGCGACCGTCCCCAACTCACCGCCGGCGGCGACCAGGGGATGGGAGGCGACGATCTGCTCGGTCAGCGTCGTGCCCGATCGCGGCATTCCGAAAATGAAGATGGACCGCCGCGAAGGGCTGCCGAAGGCCTTCCGCCGGGCGAAGAAATCCGGGGTGAAGGTGGCGACGACCCGGTCCACATAGGCCGTCCAGATCTTGGCGTCGAACCAGGCCTCGGGAACGGCCAGCTCGTTAGCCACACGGTAGTTCTCGAAGGCGCGCGCGTAATCGCCCATGTCGTCGTAGATCTTGCCCAGGGCGAAGTGCAGCATGGACCTGTGTTCCTGCGAGAGGTCGCGGCCGAGCGACCGTTCGATCCGGTCCGCCATCTCGGGGCTCGAATATTCCTTCGACGCGTTTGCGAGCCCGAACAGCGCCCCGGCGTTGTCGGGCTGCGCCGCGAGCGAGGCCTGGAAGCACGAGATCGCCTCGTCGAACCGTCCGAGCGTGGTCAGGATCGTGCCGAGCCTGTTGTGCGCTTCGACGCATTTCGGATCGAGGGCGAGAACGCGGCGCGCCTCGGCCATCGCTTCGTCGTAGTGCTCGAGCGTGGAAAGAACGGAGACCAACAGGTTGCCGGCCTCGATGCCGCGGGGATCGAGGGAGACGGCCTCGCGCGCCTCGCGCTCCGCCTCGGCGAGCCGCTTGGCGGCATTGAGGACCGAGGCCAGATTGAATCGGGCTTCGCGCGATTTGGGGGCGAGCGCGACCAGCTTCCGGTACTGCACGATCGCCTCGTCGATGTGCCCCGAATCCTGCAAGGCATTGCCGAGGTTCAGATGCGCGTTGACGTAATCGGGGGCGAGCGCGATCGCCCGGCGGAAACAGGCGATCGCGGGCTCGAGCTCGCGCCGCTTCTGGAACACGAGCCCGAGATTGTGATGAGCGGCGGGAAGCCGCGGATTGAGCTTGACCGCCTTCTCGAGGGCGCGCCGGGCGCCGTCGACGTTGCCCGCGCCCAGCTCCGCGATCCCGAGGTTGTTGGCGAAGTCGGCCGAAGCGGGCGCGAGCGCCACGGCCTGGCGCAAATGCCCGAGGGCCTCTCCGCTTTCGCCTTTCTGCTGGAGGACGACGCCGAGCCAGTTGTGGGCGTCCGCATGGCCGGGATCGAGACTGAGGACTTGGCGGAACAGCGCTTCGGCTTCGGGCAGCCGGCCGCCCTGGAGCGCGGCGCCGGCCTGGGCGAACAGCAGCGCGGCCTGGTTCGGCCCCAGCGGCCCGGTCGCCGAAGCACCGGAACGGCGCTCCTGGGCGCGCATCTGGCGGCGGTCCTTGCGGTTCACGGCGCGATCCCTTCGAGCGCGGCGCGCAACGGTCCGAGGAAGGACTCGTAGCGCCGCCAGCGCGCGACCGCCGTCTTGTAGAGCGGCTGGCGGACCTGCCACACGCTCGCGGTCAACACCGGCCGCTCGGTCTTGTGGAAATCGAGGCAGCGGTCGTCCCACTCCAGCCCGCAATGGGCGACGATGCGCCGGCTCACGGCCTCCTGATTCTCGACCAGTTCCTCGTAATCGACATCGAGGATGGAAACGGGAAGCACTTGGCGCCAATGCGCCATCAGCCGGCGGTACTCGCGGTAGTACGCACCCAGACTTTCGAGGTCGTAGGTGTAGGCCAGGTGGCGGTCGAATTTCGCGAAATAGCAGGAAAGGCAGGTGTCGACGGGATCCCGCCGGCAATGGATGAATGTGGCCTGCGGGAACAGCAGGGCGATGAAGCCGAGATCGCGGAAATTCTGCGGCAGCTTGTCGGTGACGCGCTCGGCGGTCGCGCTGATCGCGTCGAGATTGGCGAGGTATTCCGTGGTGAGCTCGCGCGCCTTGTCTTCGTCCATCGCCGTCACGCATTCGGGGTAGGGCGCCGCGGCGCCCAGGCGCCGGGCGAGCGTGCCGGTGAGGCTGGGGATGATTTCGAGCTCGTCGCCGGCGGCGGCCCGGGGGTGGGAGGCGATGATCTGCTCGACCAGGGTCGTGCCCGAGCGCGGCATGCCGACGATGAACATGGGCCGGCGCGAATCGGAGCCGAAGGACTTGCGCTGCGCGAAGAAGCCGGGAGGGAAGGCGGCGATCATGCGGTCCACATAGGCCGCCCAATTCGCGGCGTCGAACGCGGGCTCGCGCTTCAGCAGCTCGTTGCCCGCCCGGTAGTTCTCGAAGGCGCGGGAATAGTCGCCGTTGTCGTCGTAGATCTTGCCGAGCGCGAACCGGAGCGCGGCCGCCTGGTCCCGCGGCGGGTCGCTCTTGAGCAGGGCTTCGGCCCGGGCGGCGAGATCGGGCGTCGAGTCGGCCTTGGAGGCGAGGGTGAGCTGATACACGGCCTCCGGGTAGTTGGGCTCCAAGGCCAGCGCCTTCTCGAGATGGGCCCTGGCCTCGTCGAGGCGCCCCAGCGTGGTCAGGACGGTTCCCAGCGTGCAGTGGGCGTCCGGCAGGTTGGGATCGAGCGCGATGGCGTGGCGCGCCGCCGCCTCGGCCTCCCGGTGGCGGCGCGCCGACCACAGGAACAGGGCCATGATGTTGTGGGCCACGACGTTGTTCGGATCGAGGCTCAGAATCTGGCGCGCTACCTCCGCCGCCTCCTCGAACCGCTGCGCCGCGCGCAGCGCCGCGGCCAGGTTGAAGAGCGGGGCGGGGACGCCGGGCGCAAACGCGACGAGGCGGCGCAGCACGGCGATCGCCTCGTCGTGCAGGCCGGCGTCGCTCAGCGCGTTGCCGAGGCTCAGGTAGGCGTTGGCGTAGTTGGGAACGAGGGCGATGGCTTGGCGGAAGCAGGCGATCGCCTTGGCCCGCTTGCGCTGCCTCTGGAACACGAGACCCAGGTTGTAACGGGCCTGGGCGAGCTCCGGGTTGAGCGCGAGCGCTTTCTCGAACGCCGCCGCCGCGGCGTCGAGGTCGCCCAGCTTCAGTTCCGTGATGCCGAGGTTGTTGGCGAAATCGGGGGAATCGGGCGCGAGCTCCGCGGCCTTGCGGAGATGCCAGAGGGCCTCCTGGCCCTTGCCCTGCTGCTGGCAGGCGACGCCCAGCCAGTTGTGGGCCTCGGCGTGGCCGGGCTCGAGGGCGGCGACGTGGCGGAAGAGCCCTTCGGCCTCCTGGAACCGCTGTCCCTGGAGCGCCGCGACGCCGCGGGCGAAAAGGGCGGCCGCGTCGCCGCCCGCCGGGCCAAGCCCCGCGGCGGCGGCCGGGGCGCGACCGCCGGCCTGCACCTGCCTGCGCTCCTTGCGATTCATCGGTTTCGTCCACTCTCGAAAAGGGGCCAGACCGTGCCCCGGGGCCGTATGACCGTCAAGAACCGTCGGCGGCGGGCCGGCGCCCGGACGCAGGCAGGCCGGTATCCCCGTCCTCGCTTCGCGCGGTCATGCGGCTTTGAACCGCGAGCCGGATGAGGTCGGCGGTTCTCTTCACGCCGAGCTTGGCGCGCATCTGGCCGCAGTTGTTGGCGACGGTCTTGTAGCTGAGGCCCAGCGTATCGGCGATCTGCTGCAAACTGCAGCCGTCGCCGAGCAGGCGCAGGACCTCGAGGTCGCGCCGCGAGAGCTCCTCGAGGGGATGGGCGGACGCGCGCACGTTGAACACGGCGAGCTCCTGGGCGAGATCGGGCGCGAGGAAGGTGTGGCCGGCCGCGACCCGGTCGATGGCCTCCAGGATCTGGGCCGGCGGTGCGCTCTTGCTGACATAGCCCGCGGCGCCGGCCTGGAGCGCGCGCATCGCGTAGATCGGGTCCTCGTGCATGCTGAAGACGAGGATGCGGGCCGCCGGGTCCTCGATCGAGAGGCGCTTCAGAAGCTCGAGCCCGCCCACGCCCGGCAGGTTGAGGTCGAGGATGACCATCCCGGGCCGGAACTCCCGGAACAGGGCGAGCGCGTCCTTGCCCTTGTCGGCCTCGCGCAACTCCACGTCCGCGCGGTCGGCGAGCAAACGGCGCAGGCCGGCCCTGACGATCGCGTGGTCCTCGACGATCAGGATCTTCATGACAGAGCCGCCTCCGGCAGGCGCGCGCCCCGCTCGGCGGCGGGGTAGGGAATGCGCGCGGTCACGGTGAGCCCTTCGCCCGGCGTGCTGGAGATGGAAAGGCGCCCGCCCAAGGCCTTGACCCGCTCGCTCATGCCCAGCAGGCCGTAGCCGGTGCCCGATTCCTGCGCCATGCCCTGGCCGTTGTCGGCGACCGTGACCGCCACCTCGCCGCGGCGACCGGGGCCGCCGTGCGCCCGCGTCACGCGGACCGAGACGGCGGTCGGGCGGGTGTGGCGCATGGCGTTGCTGAGGCCCTCCTGGATGACGCGGTAGATGGTCGAATCGATGAGCTCGCCGAAGCTCTCGGTCCCGGGGTCCATGTCGAATCCGTAGGCGATCCCGGGATAGCGGCGGCGCCAGAACTCGATCAGGTTCTCGATCGATTCGGTGAGCCCGAATTCGGCCAGCCCGATCGGGCGCAGCTGGCCGAGCATGCTCCGGACCTGGCGCTGCATGTGGCTCACCGCCTCGACGATGGATTGGACGTGGCTTCGGATCGCGACCGGTTTCCCGGCGTCGAGCTGGCGCGCGATGTTGGCCGCGTCCACGTTGATGGCGAACAGGAACGGGCCGATCTCGTCGTGGAGGTCGCGGGCGATATCGCTTCGCTCCTCTTCCTGGAGCGTCAGGAGCTGCTCGTTGAGGCGGCGGTTCTCCCGGTCCATCTCGGCGAGCTGCCCGGCCGTGCGGTTGAAGCTGTCGCGCAGGCGCGAAAGCTCGGGCGGCAGCCGGCCGCGCAGCCGCACCGCGTAATCGCCCTGGCCGATCCGGCTCAGCGCCGCGGCGAGCCGGTCCAGCGGGCGCAAGGCCCGGCCGATGAAGAAATAGACGAGCAGGATGGTCGGGACGGAGAACAGGGCGAGCATGAGGAGGCTGTCGCCGAACTCCTCCCAGATCTCGAGAATCTCGTTGTGGGGGTCGGTGGCGATCACGACCGTGCCCAGCGCCCGTCCCGCGACCGCGACCGGAATCCGCACCGCGGTCGAGGGCACGCCGATGAGGCGCACGAACCAGGCCGGAACCTCGCCCACCGGCGGCGATTCGAGGGCGGGCCCGGCCACCGCCGCGGCGTCGCCGGCGAGCGCCACGCGCAGATGACGGTTCCCGGCGAACGATTCGACCAGCTCTTCCAGGTCGCGGCGGGGATCGGCGGAGCGGTCCAGCCCGGCCATGCCCGATTCGATCATGTTGCGCGCGACCGCGAGCGCCGAGCGCATCTCGGTCTCGACCGAGCGCGAGGCGTTGAGGCAGGCGATCACGCCGCCGAAGGCCAGGCTCGCGACCAGGAGAATCGCGATCAGCCCGATCAGGCGGAGCCGCAACGACATGGTGTTCGACCGTTCGCTCACTACTCGCTCGCTGCTCGCTCACTTAATCCCGGGTCCCGGCGGGTTCGCGCGCGCACCGCGCGAAACCCTTTCGCCCTGCCGCCGGGCGGGGCCGCGGGGGCGCATGATAGCAGATCGGCAAATGCTGTGGCGCCGCCGGGCCGAAATCGGGATAAATTCCCGGGAAAATCGGGACACGCGGGAATGGCGCCCGGGCGGCGCCTCGCCTCTAATGTAATGCGGGGCCGGGAAACCCGAAAAAGACGAAGGCAAAGAGGCGAAATGCTCACACTCAGGCCCTTCCGCGTGCTGCTTCCGGCGCTCGCGACCGTCTTCGCCGCCGCTTCCGCCCACGCCGAGGACCCGGAGGCGGGCGCGCCGCCGCCGGTCTTCACCCTTCCCAGCGTCGAGATCATCGGCACGACCCCGGTCCAGGGCGTCGGCATCGAAAAGGAGAAGGTGCCCGCCAACGTCCAGACCATCCCCGCCAAGACGCTGGAGCAGCCGGGCGCAGCCACGCTTTCCAACATCCTCAACACGGCGGTCGGCAGCGTCACCGTCAACGAGGTGTCGGTCAACCCGTTCCAGCCCGACGTGAGCTTCCGCGGCTTCACCGCCTCGCCGCTGCTCGGCGTGCCCCAGGGCATCGCGATCTACCAGAACGGCGTGCGCGTGAACGAGCCCTTCGGCGACACCGTGCAGTGGGACATGGTGCCCGAGTTCGCGATCGATTCGGTGCAGGTCATCCCGGGCGCCAACCCGGTCTTCGGGCTGAACGCGCTGGGCGGCGCGATCGCGCTGCGGATGAAGAACGGTTTCGACTTCCAGGGCACCCGGGGCGAGGCCTACGGCGGCTCCTGGAACCGCAAGCAGGGGACCGTCGAGTACGGCGCGAAAGACGGGGACTTCGGCTTTTACGCCGGCGGCACCGGATTCGAGGAACAGGGATGGCGGCCATTTTCGGCCTCGAAGCTTGGACAGTTCTACAGCGACGCACGCTGGCGCGGGGAGGACGGCGAAGCAGGGATCAGCTTCGGTTACGGGGTTTCCAATTTAGGGGGCATCCAGCCGACCCCCATCCGGGCGCTGGAACAGAGCCGCACCGCCTTCTTTACCGCGCCCGATTTCACGAAGAACGAACTGATCGCGCTCACCGGCGACGGCAATTACTTCGCCACCGATACGTTGTCGTTCCAAGGCAACCTCCATTACCGGCATCTCATCAGCAAGGGCCTCAACAGCAACACCGCGGACTTCGCGGAATGCACGCTGGCGCCCGGAACCCTGTGCGAAAATCCGGGCCCGGGCGAGACCCAGATCATGGACACCGGCGGCAACCCGATCTCCGCCGCCGTCGGCGGCGACGCCACCGACGTGACGAGCACGACCGACTCCACGACGGTCGGCGGCTCCGTTCAAAGCACCCTCAGCGAGGACGTTCTGGGCTTGAAAAACCAGTTCATCGTCGGCACCAGCCTCGATTTCGCGAGCGTCTGGTTCCACAACGAGACCAACATCGGGCGCCTTTCCGACCAGTTCGTGGTGCCGAGCGGCATATTCGTCGGCGGCGCGGAAAACCTCACCAAGCTCGCCTCCGACAACATGTATTTCGGCGCCTATTTCTCCGACACGCTGTCGCTGACCGACGACCTCAGCGTGACGGCGGCGGGGCGCTACAATATCGCCACGGCAAAGATCTCCGACAGATCGGGGATCTCTCCCGATCTCAACGGCGACCATGAATTCATCCGGTTCAATCCGGCGCTCGGCGCCACCTATAAGCTGACGGATGACGTCTCGACCTATGTGAACTACAGCGAAGCGAACCGCGCGCCGACCGCGGTCGAGCTGTCTTGCGCGGACCCCAACAACCCGTGCCATGTGCCGAACGCGTTTCTTGCCGATCCGGCGTTGGGCCAGGTCGTCAACCGCTCCGTGGAAACCGGCGTTCGCGGCCGCCTCAGGGCGTTCGGCGGCGCGGCGCCGGTCAACTGGTCGGCGGCGGTGTTCGTGAGCCGCAACTACAACGACATCATTTTCGTCGCGACCTCGACCGCCGGCGGCAGCGGATTCTTCCAGAACGCGGGGATCACGCAGCGCCTCGGCGCCGAGGTCAATCTCAACGGCACGGTCGGCGATTTCGCCTGGTATCTCGATTATGCGTACATCCGCGCCACGTTCGAGTCGCACCTGGCGCTTCCCAGCCCGGCCAATCCGTTTGCCGACGCCAACGGCGACATCCATGTGGCGCCGGGCGCCCGCATTCCCGGCATCCCTTTGCATTCGGCCAAGATCGGCTTGCGCTACAACATCACCGACAAATGGAATGTCGGCATCGAATCGCTCATCAACTCGGGCGTGTTTCTGCGCGGCGACGAGGCCAACCAGCTCTCGCAAACGGACGCCTATGCGGTTTTCAACCTGCGCAGCTCCTACAAGATCACCGATTATCTCGAGGCCTTCGTCAAGGTCGACAACATCTTCGACACCGATTACGAAACCTTCGGCGTGGTTGGCGATCCGACCGCCGTATTCCCCACGTCCACCGATCCGCGGTTTCTCTCGCCGGGCGCGCCGATCGGCGCCTGGGCCGGGATCCGCGTGACGATCTGAGGCCGAAGGTCACTGAAGCTTGTAGACGACCGGCACCTCGAAGCTCGCGTCCTTCTCCTTGAACGAGCTGGGGAGCGGCGGGAAGGGCGCCGCGCGGCGCACCGCGTCGAGCGAGGCCTCGACCAGCCGGCGCGGGCCCTCGGTGGGCGAGGTGACGTCCACGAGCTTGCCGTCGGCGGCGATCTTCAGGCGCACGACCACGGTGCCCTGCTCGCGCCGGCGCAGCGACTGCGGCGGATACACTTTCTTGGCGTCGATCATCGTGAACAGGGTCGTGATGTAGCGGTTCATCTCCGCCTGCGAGGTGCCGCCCGCGACCCCCGATTCGATCCCTTTGCGCGGCCTGACCTCGGCCGGCGGCCCCGGCTGCGGCGGCCCCGGCCGCGGCGGCGCGGCCTGAGGCGGCGTGGGCTGGGGCAGCGGGGCCGGCTTGGGCGGGGCCGGTTTCTCCGGCGGCGTCGGCTTGGGCTCCGGGCGCACCGTCACCTCGGGCGGCTCGGGCTCCGGCGGCGGGGTCGGTTCCGGCGGTGGCGCTGGTTGCGGCGGCGGCGGAGCCGGCTGGGGTGGCGGCGGCGGCGCCGGTTGGGGTGGCGGCGGCGGAGCCGGCTGAGGCGGCGGCGCGGGTTTGGGCGGCTGGGGCTTCTCCTCGGGGGCCTCGGGCGTGCCCTGGGCCGCGAGCTCGAGGACCACGACCTTGGGCTGCTCCTTCTTCTCGGGCGGCGTGGAACGGGGCGCGAAAGCGATGAGCGCGAGCGCCACCGCGTGCACCGCCGCGGACAGCGCCAAGGCCACGATGAAGCGGGGCGATTTGACTTCCATCGGGCGCGGGGCTCAGTGGGACGATTTCGGCGGCCGCGTCGTCAGGAACACGAGCGTGGCGCCCGCCGCGCGCAGCTCCGCGATCAGATCCACCATGTCGCCGGTGTCCGCCCCGGCGTCGATCGTGAAGGTGACGGCGGGTGAGGCGACGCCGGCGAACAGCGTCGCGAGCGCGCGGGGCAGATCGGCCCGCGCAATCTCGTGACCGTTCAGTGAAAGCCGCCCGTCGCGGGCGACCGTGAGCTCCGCCTGCTCGTAGACCGGCTCGACCTCGCTCTTGTCGCTGGTCGTCGATTCGGGAAGCTTGACGTTGAAGGGCTCGGGCGGGCGCAGCGTGCCCGCCAGCATGAAGAAGACGAGCAGCAGGAAGATGACGTTGATGAGGGGCACGAGATTGAGCCCGATGCGGATGCGCTGGCGTCCCTCGAACTCCATGTCAGAAGCCCCTCACGACCCGGCGCGGGTCAGGAACTTGATGTTCTCCGTGCCGGCGGCCCGGATACGGTCCATGACCGCGACGGTGCGCTGCACCGGCACGTCGCGCTCGGCCCGGATCGAGACGGCGTGGGCCTTCGTGCCCGCCAGCAGCGGCCGGATCTTGCCGGCCACCTGGTCGAGGGTCACGGTGTCGCCCTGGACCGCGATCCGCCCGTCGCGAGCGATGTCCACGACGATCGCCTCGACGGTTGCGCTCGGCTTGCCCGCGGCGACGTGCAGGATCAGCGACTGCTCCTCCAGGAAGGAGGTGGTGAGCATGAAGAAGACGAGCAGCAGGAACACGCAGTCGATGAGCGGCGTTACGTTGACGCGCAGCGGCGTGCGGCTGCCGCCTTCGAAATGCAGGTGCTCCGGCGGATGGAACATCGCTAGCCCTGCTTGCCGCCGAGCGCGGCGTTGAGGCGGATCACCGAATCCTTCATGGCGTTGCGCACGCGGTCCACCTCGGCCTCAAGCAGGTAATAGGCGGCGAGCGCCGGGATCGCGATCGAGAGGCCGAAGGCGGTGGTGAGCAGCGCCTCCCAGATGCCGCCGGCGAGAATCGTGGGGTCGACGTTGGAGCCCGCCTGCTGCAGCTCGGAGAAGGCGATGATCATGCCGAACACGGTGCCCAGCAGCCCGAGGAGCGGGCTCAGATTCGCGATCACCTCGAGGCCGCCCAGATAGGTCTCGAGGCTGCGGATCTCGGCCGACCCGGCGCGCCCGATCTCGGCCTCGCGGTCCTTCTCCTCGAGCCCGGGCCGGAGCGCCGTTTCCATCGCCGACTCGAGGACCCGGGCCACCGGGTTGATGCGCCCCGACAGGAGCGCGCGCGCCTCCGCGATCTGGCCGCCCTTGGCCTTGGCCATCACCTTGTCCACGAAATCGAGGCGGCGCAGGCCGGCGCGCCGGAACTGAAAGACCTTGAGGATCACGATCGCGAGCGCCACCACCGAAAGGCCGAGGAGGACGTACATCACCGCCCCGCCCTTCGCGAGCAGACTCAAACCTTCGCCGAAAAGACCATCCATCGTCAGAGCGTCCCTGTTCTTGTCGCCGATGCGCGCCGGGATCGCCGCGGCCGGACCGGCTAGCCTACCACCCGGCGCCGCTAAGCCGTTTTCCCGAAAAACGCAAGAAAAATTCCCGAGTCAGGCGCGCTCGTGGGCGACGTTGACGAGCCCGGCCAGAAGTTGCGGGTAGCGCCCCAGAAGGTCGCGCTGCAGCGAGTCGACCGCGGGGTCCTCGAGGTTGCGCGGCCGTGGCAGGTCCACCGGCAGGTCGAGAACGATGCGCCCCGGGCTCGCCGACAGAAACAGGATGCGGTCGGCGAGCGCCAGCGCCTCGCCGAGATCGTGGGTCACGAACAGGACGGTGGTGCGCCGCGCCTTCCAGGTCTCGAGCAGAAGGTGACGCAGCTTGTTGGCGACCGGGGCCTCGAGCGAGACGAAGGGCTCGTCCATGAGAAGAAGCCGGGGCTTGACCGCGAAGGCGCGCGCCAGCGCCACGCGCCGCTGCATCCCGCCCGAAAGGCGGTTGGGGAAGGCGCCGGTCACGTCGCCCAGGTGCATCTCCGCGAGCAGGCGCTCGGCCTCGCCCGCCTCGATGTCGCGCCGGTCCATGACGATGCGCACGTTGTCCAGCACCGACAGCCACGGGAACAGCCGCGGCGTCTGGAACATGTAGCCGATGGGCAGGTTGGTGGGCGCCGTGCCGGCGCCATCGCCCAGCTTGACCGCGCCCTCCACGTCGCGGTCGAGGCCGCTCACGATGTTGAGCAGCGTCGTCTTGCCGCTCCCCGAGGGGCCGACGATGCAGGCGAACTGCCCGCCCGGCACGGTGAACGACAGGTCGCTCAACGCCAGATGCGCCACGCCCGGCGTGCGCGAGGCGTAGGTCTTGGCCCTGATCTCGACCGAGAGCGCCGTCATAGCCGCCACCGCGTGAGCCGGACCTCGAGCGGCCGCAGCACCGCGAGCTCGATGAGCAGAACGACCGCGATGAAGGCGAGCGTGTAGGCCAGGATCGAGCTGATGTCGAAATACTGGAAATAGATGGAAAGCTGGAAGCCGACGCCGTTGCTGCGCCCCAGGAGCTCGACCACCAGGACGATCTTCCAGATGAGCGCGAGCCCGTTGCGCGCGGCGGCCATGATGTAGGGGTAGAGCTGCGGCAAGGTGACGGTGGTGAGCGTCTTGGTCCGCGAGAAACGGTAGATCTGCGCGACCTCCGAAAGATCACGGTCGAGCGTGCGCGCCCCTTCGCGAACATTCACCGCCACCAGCGGGATCTTGTTGAGGGCCACCGCGACCACCGCCGCGACGTCGGTCAGTCCCATCCAGATGTAGCAGAGGATGATGACGACCAGCGCCGGCACGTTGAGGCCGAGAACCAGCCAGCCGTCGAACAGCATGTCGGCGCGGCGGCTGCGCCCCATGACGAGGCCGACCGCGGTCCCGATCCCCATGGCGATCACGAAGGCGGCGGCGACGCGGGCCAAGGTGATGCCGACGTGGTAGGGGAGATCGCCGGCCACGATGTGCTGGACCATGCTTTGGACGACCGTCCACGGCGCGGGCAGCATCGAGCTTTGCGCGACCAGCGCCGCCGCCGCCCACACGACCACGAAAAATCCGAGCGAGATGAGGCGCAGCGTCAGATCCGACGCGTTGCCGAGGAAGCCGGTTTCCTGGCGGGCGGAGCGGGCGGGCGCCGGCATCAATCGATCGAGCCGGTCCAGAACGTGCCCGGCTCGAGCTCGGGGCTGCTGCCGACGAGATCCGAGCCGCCGAGCTCGGCCAGCGTCGCGTAGATGGCGCGGGCCGATTCGGCCTCTTCGGCGGGCGAGGCCTTGGGAATACCGGCGCGGTACGAGTCGCGCAAGGCGATGAAGGTCTTGTCGTCGGGGGCCTTGAGCAGCGGCCGGATGCGCTCCCATTCCGCGTCCGACGTGGCGAGGATCTTCTTGGCGGCGCGCGAGGCGCGCAGGAAGCCGCGGAGGGCCTCGGGATTCTTCTTGGCCCAGGTGTCGCTGAAGACCCAGCCCAGCACCGGCACCTCGTGCTTGGCGCCGAGCGCGCGCAGGATGTCGGGAATGGCGAACAGCTGGTGCATGCCCTGCGCCTTGAGGCGGGCTTCGAAATTCCAGAACGTGAGGACGGCCGGAATCTCGCCCTTCAGGATCAATTCGTTCAAAAGCGGCGGCGCGCCGTAAACGGGCTGCACCATCTTCGCCAGGTCATCTCCCAGCGTCTTCTTCGAATAGGCGCGCAGCAGAAGCCAGCTCTTGTCCACCGGCCCGCCGGCGATGCCGATCTTCTTGCCGCGCAGGTCGCTCAGCGAGACGATTCCGGAATCGGGGCGGACCATTACGCCGCCGGCGATCACCGAATGGGGATAGAAGGTGTAGTCGAGGCCGCTCGCGCGCTGGCGCGAAACCCAGATCCAGTCGGTCACGATCACGTCCACCGCGCCGCCTTGAAGCGCGACCGCGGTGGCGTTCTTGCTCGCCAGCGGCACCGCCTCGACCTTGATGCCTTCCTTGGCGTCCAGCCCGTGATGCTTGATGACGTCGAGCTCCCAGCCGACGGTGCCGAACTGGAGCACGCCGACGCGCACCGTCGGCACTTGGGCGCCGAGGTTCGGCGCGAGGCCGCTCTGGCGCACGAACAGGAAGGCGACGACGACGACGGCAACGAAGGCAACGACCCCGCCCACGATCAAGGCGCGGGTCCGCGAGGCGTGCGCGGGCAGTGGCTTTTCGCTCAAGATCCGTTTTCTCCCTGTCGCTGCGTCGCGGGACACGCGCGCACGGCGCGCGCAGCATAGCCGGGCAACATGATCGCCGGATGAATGGTGGCGGCGCCCCGCCGCGGTGTCAAGGCCATGCGGCTGGAAAAGTGTTTATTTATTAGCATGTTCGGATCGTTCTTAGAACTATTGTTCTTTTTCGCGAGCGCCGGGTTCGCGCGACGCCGCGGCGCCATTAAACAATTCGAAACCATGTCCTGAAAAGGTGCCGATGGGCCGGCTCCCGCGTCGCGCCCCAGGTTTGTAAGCCCGTTTTTCGGTCCGGTGCAATGCTCCCCCTCGCGAAAGGGCGAATTTCCCGCGAAGGCCTGTCCGGGCCCGACGCACGCAAGCCGGCAGCGGACCGACGTCTCGAAACCGCGCTCGAGCTGCACCGCGCCGGCAAGCTGAGGCAGGCCTGCGAGGCGTACCGGAAGGTGCTGAAGCGCGCGCCGCACCACGCGGAGGCGCTGCATCTTCTCGGCCTCGCCACGCTCGAGCTCGGCCGCCCCGGGCGGGCCGCGCAACTCTTCGCCAAGGCCGCGGCGCTCGCTCCGGCCGAGACCCTCTACCGCCTGCATCTCGGGGAGGCCGAGCGCGCGGCCGGGCGCCTCGACGAGGCGGCCGCGGCCTGTCGCGCCGCGCTCGACATCGATCCCGCGTTCTTCCCCGCGCTTGCCTCGCTGGGCAATGCGCTGCGCGCCCAGGGCAGGCTCGAGGAGGCGATCGCCTGTCACCGCCGCGCCGCCGAGATTGCCCCCGGATCGGCGGAAGCGAGATCGAATCTGGCGCTCGCCCTCAAGGACGCGGGACGGCTCGACGAAGCGGAAGCGGCGGCGCGCGAGGCCGTGGGGCTCGCCCCCGACCATCCCGAGATCCACTTCAACCACGGCAACGTGCTGCTGGCGGCGGCCGCCTTCGAGGAGGCGGAACAAGCGTTCGCCCGGGCGACCGCGCTCGAGCCCCGCCATGTCCGGGCTTGGTGCAACCGCGGCGTGGCGCTGCGCGAGCAGGGGCGGGGCGCGCAGGCTTGCGAAAGCCTGCGCCGGGCGCTGGCGCTCGCCCCCGATTGGGCCGACGCCCACTGGAATCTGAGCCTCGCCCTGCTGGTGGACGGAAAATTCGAGGAAGGCTGGCGCGAATACGAATGGCGACGGCGCATTCCCGGCTTCTCCATGCCGCGGGCGTCAGGCCCCTTATGGGACGGCGCGCCGCTCGCCGGGCGCCGGCTGCTGCTGCGCGCCGAGCAGGGGCTGGGCGACACCATCCAGTTCGCGCGCTACGCGCGCGCGGCCGCCCGCTCGGGCCCGGTCGCCCTCGAATGCCCGGCCGCTCTCGCGCGCCTTCTCTCGCAAAGCGGGCTGTGCGAGGCGGTGGTGGCGCGCGGGGAAGACGTGGCCTTCGACGTCGAGGCGGCGCTGATGAGCGCGCCCTTTCTTCTTGATCCCGGGCTCGAGTGCGCGGGCGGTATGGTGCCCTATCTTTCCGCCGAGCCCGACCGGGTCTGTCGCTGGGCAAGGCGGCTCGACGCCGCGCGCGGCCTCAAGGTCGGCGTCTGCTGGCAGGGAAACCCGGCCTATCGCGCCGACCGCGTCCGCTCGATCCCGCTTGCGCGGTTCCTGCCGCTGGCGGGCATTCCCGGTGTCACGCTCGTCAGCCTTCAGAAAGGCCCCGGCGCGGACCAGCTCGCGGGCCTGCCGTCCGATTCCGGAATCATGGATTTCGGCGCGGCGCTCGACGAAGGCAGCGACGCCTTCGTGGACACCGCGGCGGTGATGGCGAATCTCGACCTCGTCGTCACCTCGGACACGGCCGCCGCGCATCTGGCCGGCGCGCTCGGAATCGAGACCTGGCTGGCGCTCGCCTTCGCTCCCGACTGGCGCTGGGGCCGCGCGGGCGAGACGACGCCCTGGTATCCCGCCATGCGGCTGTTCCGCCAGGGCGCGCCGGGCGACTGGGACGGCGTGTTCGCGAAGATCGCGCGCGAGCTCGCCGCGCGCGCCGGCAAAGCCCGCGGCGGAAAGTCCTAGGCGGGCGCGATGGAGATCCGGATTCCCGTTTCCGCCGGCGAACTGGTCGACAAGATCACGATCCTGGAGATCAAGTCGGCGCGCATCGCGGATTCGGCCAAGCGCGTCAACGTGCGCGCGGAGCTGGCGCTCCTTCGCGGCGTGCGCGACGCGCAGATCCCGGCGAGCGGCGAGATGCGCGTGCTCGCCGCCACGCTCAAGGCCATCAACGAGGAGCTTTGGGAGATCGAGGATTCGATTCGCGAGTGCGAGCGCGCCGGCGACTTCGGCCCGCGCTTCATCGTGCTCGCCCGTGCGGTCTACCGCACCAACGACCGGCGCGCCGCCGCCAAGCGGCGGATCGACGCCGCGCTCGGTTCGAAGATCGTGGAAGAGAAGTCGTACGCGACGTACGAGTAGGCCGCGGCGCCTTCCGCTAGTTGATCAGCGGAGCGGCGACCCTCTCGTTCTTCTGCTCCTCGATCGCGCGGAGCACCGCGTACCACTGGTTGTTGTAGCAAGCCTTGACCGCGCCATCGGTTCCGAGATGGCGGATCAAGAGAATCGCCAACTGGTGGTTGCGCGTGAATTTCCGGCTCGGCTTGGCCTTCGATGCAGTGGCCATGCTGATATCTCCTTTGCCTAAACTGGCCTCACGTTGCCTTACCTGGCGTTGCGCCCACGGGGCGCGGCGGTGGAAATCTGGCCCGCCGCAAGGGTGGATGCAGCCACCGTGCCAACCGCCCCGGTTTCCCAACATTGCCGCGGATGCCGCGAGTTCTCGGAATATCTTTACGAATCAGTGTCTTGAGGAGAGGTCGGGGCGGCTCGCAAGCGCCTTCGCAGGCGCCGCAAATCGTTTTGCGCCGCAAAACGCTGGGCAAAATTTGCCGGGTCAGGGAAATTCCCGCCGCTTGCCCGGCAATTTTTGCCGATCGGGTGTCAATTTGCGGACGCCGCGCGCCGTTTTTCGTACCCTCCGGTCGCCAAGCGCCGTTTCGGGAATCGGGGGAGCGATGAACGCGAGAACCTGTCTTCTTCTGGCCGGGCTGGCCGGCGCCTCGGGCGTGCTGGCCGGCGCCATCACCGCCCATCTTGCGGGCGCGGCGGAGCCGCTCGAAACGGCGGTGCGTTACCACATCTATCACGCGCTGGCGCTGCTGGGGGTGGCCGCGCTCGCCGCGCGCGGGGGGCGGTGCGCGGCGATGCTCTCGGCCGCCGCCTGGCTTTTCGCCGCCGGGATCGTGCTGTTCTCGGGCGGGATCTATCTCCACGCCGCGCTCGGCGACACGCCCTTGCGCTTCGCGGTGCCCGTCGGCGGGCTCGCCTTCATCGCCGGGTGGCTGGCGCTCGCCGGGCACGCGTTGCGGAAAACGCCCGCATGATTCTCGACGCCAAGGGCCTGCGCTGCCCGCTTCCGGTCCTGCGCGCGCGCCGCGCGTTGAAGGAGGTCGCGGCGGGAGAGACCTTGACGGTGCTCGCGACCGACCCCGGCGCGGTCGAGGACTTCGAGGCCTTCTGCGAGGCGACGGGCTCGACGCTCCTCGCTTGGCGCGAGGAGGGCGGCGTCTTCACCTTCGAGATCCGGAAACCCGCCTAGACCTGGAGGACGACGACGAGCCCGAGCGCGGCGACGGCGTAGCCCGCGGCGGGCAGCATGCGCAAACGGCGCAAAGCCGTGCCGAGCGCGATGCCCGACCCGTGAAGAAGGGCGGTCGCGAGCGAAAACCCCGCGACGTAATGCAGCGGATCGGCCAGCGCCAGCGCCTCGGTGCCGTGGGCGTGGCCGTGCAAGGCCGCGCACACCGCGATCAGCGCGGCGCAGGCGGAAGTCGAAAGCCGCTCGCCGCCCGCGATCGCGAGCCCGAGCGCCACCACCGAGCCCGCGATTCCGAACTCGACGAACGGCACGGCGACGCCCAGCTTGGCGGCGGCGAATCCCGAGACCATGGCCGCGAGGAAGACGGCGGGAAGAATCCACAACGCGCGCCCGCCCTTGTGCGCGGCCAGCATGCCGACCGCGCCCATCGCCAGGATGTGGTCGAGCCCGCCCAAGGGATGCGCGAATCCGGCCGCGAATTCCCCGTGGGGCGCGACCGAAAGCCCGAGCAGATGCGCGAAGGCCGGGCCGGCCGAGACGAGAGCGAGCAGGAAGGCGGCGGCGGACGGAAGCAGGCGAAGCGGCGTTTTCATGGGTCCCCCGGATTGGCGTGTTGGTCCTTGGCGCCAATTTGCCGCCGCGCGCGCCTCCGAACAAGCCATTTGACGGGACGGGCGTTTCCGCGACAATGACGCCCGGCCGCGCCCTTGCCGCCGACGACAAACGCCGATGACGACGCTCGTCTTCACGCATCCCGCCTGTCTCGAGCACGATCCCGGGCCGGGCCATCCCGAAAGCCGCGCCCGGCTCGAGGCCGTGCTGAAGGCCTTGCGCGCGCCCCCGTTTGCCGCGCTGGAGTGGCGCGAGGCGCGCCGCGCGAGCGAAACGGAGCTCGAGCGCGTGCACAGCGCCGATTACATCGCCGCGATCATGCGCGCGATCCCCGAGATCGGCCGCGTCCATCTCGATCTCGATACCGCGATCTCGCCGCGCTCGGGCGAGGCGGCGCTGCGCGCGGCGGGCGCCGTGTGCGGCGCGGTGGATGCGCTCGCCGCGGGCGAGGGAAGCAACGCGTTCTGCGCCGTGCGCCCGCCCGGCCACCATGCCGAGCGCGACCGTGCGATGGGGTTCTGCCTGTTCAACAACGTCGCGATCGGGGCGCTCCACGCCCGCGCCGCCCACGGCTACGCCCGCGTCGCGGTGGTCGATTTCGACGTCCACCACGGCAACGGGACCCAGGAAAGCTTCGCCGCCGACCCCGGCCTGTTCTACGGCTCGACCCACCAGTACCCGGCCTATCCCGGAACCGGGGCGGCGCGCGAGCGCGGGGTGGGCAACATCGTCAACGTGCCTCTCGAGGCGGGCGCCGGCTCGGCCGAGTTCCGCGCCGCCATGAGCGGGACCGTGCTGCCGGCGCTCGCCGATTTCGCCCCGGATTTCGTCCTGATCTCGGCGGGGTTCGACGCCCACGCCGGCGACCCGCTCGCCTCCCTCGAGCTGGTCGAGGACGACTACGCCTGGGTCACCGCCGAGGTCGCCGGGATCGCGAAGGCAAGCTGCGGCGGGCGCATCGTCTCGGCGCTTGAGGGCGGCTACGACATCCGCGCGCTCGCCGCCAGCACGGCCGCCCATGTCGCGGCCCTGATGCGCGCCTGACCGGGAACCCTTGCCCCGGCTCGCGGCCTCCAAGTAAACTCCGCCGATTCCCGCAAACGCCGCCCCCCAAGGAGCATTTCATGGCCGGCAGCGCCGTCCCCAAAGACATCGCGGCGATGAGCTTCGAGGATGCGCTCCAGGAACTCGAGCAGATCGTCAAGCGGCTCGAGGAGGGGAAGATCCACCTCGACGAGGCGATCGAAGCCTACCAGCGCGGCGCGGCCTTGAAGTCCCATTGCGAGACCAAGCTGCGCGAGGCGCAGGCGAAGATCGAGAAGATCGTTCCGGGGCCGGGCGGCGCGGTCGGTAGCAAGCCCGTCAAGATCGATTGAGGTCGCCTTGAGCCGACTGCAACGCGCGCTGGCGGAGACGGCGGCGGCCGTCGCCGACGAAATGGAGCGGCTGCTCCCGGTGGCGGACGGGCTGGAGGCGCGCGTCTTCGAGGGCATGCGCTACGCCATCATGGCGGGCGGCAAGCGGCTGCGGCCGTTTCTCGTCGTGACCTCCGCGGAACTGTTCAACGTTTCCAAAGAAAGTGCGCTGCGCGCGGCCGCCGCGGTCGAGATGGTCCACACCTATTCCCTGGTCCACGACGACCTGCCGGCGATGGACAACGACGACCTGCGGCGCGGCAAGCCGACCTGCCACGTGAAGTTCGGCGAGGCGACCGCGATTCTCGTCGGCGACGCGCTCCTGACCCAGGCCTTCGGCATCCTCGCCGATCCCGCCACCCATTCCGATCCCGAGGTGCGCTGCGCGCTCGTCGGCGCGCTGGCGGCGGCGGCCGGCGCCACCGGCATGGTGGGCGGCCAGATGATGGATCTCGAGGCCGAGAACCGGACGCTCGACATCGGTGCGATCACGCGGCTCCAGCGCATGAAGACCGGCGAGCTCATCGCCTTCTCCTGCGAGGCGGGCGCCATCCTGGGCAAGGCCCAGGATGTGCACCGCCACGCCCTCAAGGCCTACGCCCACGACCTCGGGCTCGCGTTCCAGATCACCGACGATCTGCTGGACACCCTGGGAAGCGAGAAGGATCTCGGCAAGAAGGTGGGCAAGGACGCGGGCGCCGGCAAAGCCACCTTCGTCTCGATCCTCGGCGTCGCGCGCGCGCGCGCCCAGGCCCTGATGCTGGCGGACCAGGCGGTCGCCCATCTTGATTTGTTCGAGGAAAAGGCAGACCTTCTACGCGACGTCGCCCGTTACGTCGTCGAGCGGCGCAAGTAATCAAATAAAATAAAAGACGAAGCACTTGAAGAGCAAAGCGTTCACAGGGGACGGCACCGCCATGACATCTTCGACGCCGTTATTGGACCAGGTGTTGGAGCCTTCCAGCACCCGGGAGTTCTCGGGCGAGCAGCTGCGGCAGTTGGCGGACGAGCTGCGGCGCGAGACCATCGACGCGGTCTCGGTC
>Ga0315550_1000005_pt1 | contig 175234 bp, 137 predicted proteins | sample SalMarSW160190MG_2_FD_203100 | JGI IMG/M metagenome (GOLD analysis project Ga0315550, IMG submission 203100) | Salt marsh sediment microbial communities from the Plum Island Ecosystem LTER, Massachusetts, United States - Salt Marsh Sediment SW1601-90 ...
ATTTTTACTTTAAAAAAAACTAATAATCAAATAATTAGCAATAAAAAAACCAAATGTTATTAACAATTTATTAGTTGTGCAACAGGCACCCTGGCGAAGGTGGGATCCGTGCCGCGGGTATTCGTCGAGCTCGTCACCTTCGCCCCCGAGTTCTCGGGGCTCAGGTTCCTCGGTTCCAATATTCCAGTTATTTATGAAATCCCTGAATGATACAAATCGCCTGCGTTTGTTCCATACTACTATGGATGACCGATTACTCGAAGAGCTGCACGTTGCCTCCGGTATGGATAAAAAGGACAGAGCCCTCGTTTGAAAATTTTTTTCTCTCTGCATAATCTATCAGACCGGCAGCTGCCTTTCCTGTATATACCTCATCAAGAAATATCCCTTCATACCTTACAAAATCTTCAATAGCCTGGCGGCATCCGGTGGTAATCATACGGTAGCCCTCACCAAGATAGCTGTCATCAACATATACCGACGATCTTACATGGTCTTCATCATAATTATATTCAACAAGCTCAAGGCTGTCCTTTGTGATATTAAATACATTCTGTTCCTGTTCATTCCTGTCTCTTGATACAGCCATACCTGTTATACGTCCTTTCCATCCGCTTATAATCTGACCTGCTACAAGCCCGGCCTGGGTTCCTGCCGAACCTGAAGCTACTATAATATCTTTAAAATCCACTTCACTGCTTTCTGAGTATTCCAGTATTTCAGCCATTGCCCGGATGTATCCCAGCGATCCTCTCGCCACCGATCCACCAACAGGCATATAGTATGGTTTCCTACCAGCATTTTTTAGCTCCAGTATCTTCCTGTCCACCTCCCTGATTATATCATCTCTTTCAAGGCTTTCAATAAACGTGATATCTGCTCCTGCAAGTTTGTCCAGCAGGAGGTTAGCTGTATCCTTTTCAGGTTTCACCCCTGAAAGTACCAGAAACACATCAACACCATTAACCTTGCCTGCTGTTGATGTCATCCTGCACCAGTTCGATTGCACGGCACCAAATGTTATAAGGGAATCATAACCGGTAACGATGGCATCCATGACAAGGTAATCCAATTTTCTTATCTTATTCCCCCCGAAAGCAAAAGCTGTAAGGTCATCCCGCTTGCAATACAGATCGGTAGCCAGCCTGGCACTCAGATTATTTAACCTGTGTACCGGGGTAGGTAATAATGACATGTCAAGCTTAGGTATGTTTTGCAGGTACTTATTGATCAATTTTGATTTTTTCACTTCCTGTTTTATTTACCATATATCCTCCGGTCAAGTTATATAAATTACTTATATTATCTATATTTATATCAATTTATTGATCCTGAAGAAAAAAACAGGTACCAGTATCTGTTCCAACTTATATAATTATTTAAATCCATAACCCATGAAACGACTTGTGATAATCTTTTTTGCCCTGCTAACAGGAATCATTGTAAGCGCGCAGGGGACAATGCTTCTCAGGCAACCTACAATCAGTGGGAGCCATATTGTATTTGTGTATGCCAATGACCTGTGGCTGTGTAGCTCTGAAGGCGGTGATGCCCACAGACTGACATCATCAGTAGGTGCAGAAACGGAACCTCATTTTTCGCCCGATGGCAAAATGATAGCATTTACCGGCCAGTACGACGGTAATACCGATGTATATCTTGTGCCCGTTGAAGGGGGAGAACCTAAACGCCTGACATTTCACCCGGGTTCTGACGAGGTACAAGGATGGATGCCTGATGGCAAGAGTATAATATTCAGATCAGGAAGGGAAGGCCGGCCTACCCTATTAAACAGGTTATTCTCTGTTTCGATTGAAGGTGGTATGCCTGAAGCCTTACGCGTTGTTAGATCAGCCTATGGTGAGGTATCTCCTGATGGCCGCTACCTGGCCTATACACCAAATTCCTTATGGGACACTGAATGGAGGAATTACCGGGGTGGACAGGCACAGCCTGTATGGATTGTAAACCTGGAAACAATGAGCCTGGAACAAACACCAAGGGTCGATAATGAAAGACATATGGATCCTGTATGGTACGGCAACAAGGTTTTCTTCCTGTCAGAAAGGGATTATGCCTCAAATATATGGTCGTATGATATTATTACTAAAGACCTGAAGCAACATACTTTTCATGGTGACTTCGACGTAAAAAGCCTTGATGCTGGTGATAATAAAATAATATATGAACAGGGAGGCCTGCTTCATATACTTAATCCTGAATCAGATGAGACCAGAACACTGGAAATAAATGTTAAAGGTGATTTCCACTGGGCCAGGACAAGATGGGAAGATGCAGAAGCCAGGAATCTGAGTAATGCAGAGCTGTCATCGACAGGCAAAAGAGCATTATTCGAATACCGTGGCGAGATAATCAGTGTACCGGCAGAGAAAGGAAGCTGGAGAAACCTTACTAATTCACCCGGTGCAGCCGACAGGTACCCTGTATGGTCACCAAAGGGAGATAAAGTTGCATGGTTCAGCGATGAAAGCGGTGAATATCAACTTGTTGTATCAGACCAGGATGGCATGTCGGGTAAAAAAACATACAGTATACCTGATGCTTCTTTCTTCTTTCGCCCGGCATGGTCGCCTGATGGAAAGTATATTGCTTTTACCGACACCCATTATAACCTTCAATATATAAACCTTGAGACAGGTGATGTGAAAATTGCTGATGCAGATACATATGCTCACCCCAACAGGACTATGAACCCGGTATGGTCGCCCGACAGCAAATGGATAGCTTACGCTAAAATCCTGGGTAATCAATATAAGGCAATTTTTGTTTATAATATTGAAACCGGTGCAAGTCACATGTTAACAGATGGTATGGCCGATGCCGTCAGTCCTGCTTGGGATGAATCAGGTAAATACCTCTACTTCCTGGCAAGCACAAATTACGGACTGGGTACAGGCTGGCTCGATATGAGCGGTTACGATGTTGTTACTACAAGATCAGTATATATGATACTTCTCTCTGAAGAAACCATAAGTCCTTTCCTTCCTGAAAGTGATGAAGAGGAAGCAGAAGAAGAACAGCCTGAGGAAAAACAGGATACTAAAGCCCAAAAAGGGAAAAAAGGCAGTGAGGAAGATAAGGAAAAAGAAGAAGTTGTTAAAGTGAAGATAGATCCTGAAAATATTGCCCGCAGGATTATAGCTATCGACATGCCTGATAAAAATTACTCTTATCTGATACCCGGACCTGAAAACACTGTTTTTATTACCGAAATGCCAGTAGGCGAAAGGGCTTTTACCCTTCACAAATATGATATTGAAAAACAAAAATCTGAGGAATTCATAAAGAATATTTTATCTGCCACTACTTCGTCTGATAAAACAAAAATCCTGTACAGGTCAGGTAATAACTGGGCCATCGTATCAACAAAAACCCCGGTAAAAGGTCCGGCAGAAGAGAATCTTAAGCTTGCCAGTATCAGGATAAAGATTGAGCCCAAAAAAGAATGGAAACAAATATTCAGGGAAGGATGGCGCTTCCAGAGGGACTTTTTGTATGTTGACAATGTACATGGTGCTCCATGGGATATGGTTTATGAATGGTACGAACCATGGGTAGAACATGTGAGGCACCGTTCTGAACTGAACTATATTATTGATATTATTGGAGGTGAAGTAGCAGTAGGTCATTCCTTTACGAGGGGTGGTGACTTCCCGGATGTTGACAGGGTGCCCGGAGGCTTGCTGGGTGCCGATTTTGGTAAGCGCGAGGGAAAATTTTTTATAAAGAAGATATATACGGGAGAGGACTGGAATCCTCAGCTTATGGGACCCCTTGCACAACCCGGGCTTAAAGTAAAAGAAGGTGATTATATCATTTCTGTAAATGGGAATAATATAACTGCTGATGATAATATATATAGATTCTTTGAAGGCACTTCAGGATTGCACACAGTGCTCACTGTCTCTGAAAATTCTTCAGGTGCAAATGCAAATGAAATAACAGTGATCCCTGTCGCTAATGAATCATCTCTCAGGACAGCTGAATGGGTTGAGGCTAACAGGAAGCTTGTGGATGAATTATCAGGAGGCAAGTTGGCATATGTTTGGCTGCCTAATACAGGAGGGGGCGGATACAGCTATTTTAACAGGTACTTCTTCGCCCAGCAGAATAAAAAGGGAGCTATCATTGATGAAAGGAATAATAGTGGCGGGTCAGCTGCTGATTATATCATTGATATTCTTTCAAGAGACCTCCTTGGGTATTTTAACTCAAAAACTGCGGACAGAAGACCTTTCACAACACCAATGGCTGGCTTATGGGGCCCCAAGGTCATGATAATAAATGAGATGGCCGGTTCAGGAGGTGATCTTATGCCTTATATGTTCAGAATGAAAGGTATTGGCCCTCTTATAGGTACACGTACCTGGGGTGGACTGGTAGGTACATGGGATACTCCCCGGTTTATTGACGGTGGTAGTATGGTCGCTCCAAGAGGAGGATTCTTTGATACCAATGGTGAATGGGCTGTGGAAGCAGTGGGTGTAGAACCTGACATACAGGTATTGCAGAATCCTGCTGAAGAAGCAAAGGGTAATGACCCCCAGTTGCTGAGAGCCATCGAGGAAGCGCTCAGACTGGTTGAAACCGAAGGCATAGAGCTCAAAGCAGAACCTAAACCTCCGGTCAGATGGAAAAGACCTGGTTATTTTGAGATAAAAAAGTAAGCTTGTTGTGTGATTAAACATTCTCTCCTGTGTATTGTTAGTAAAATAAAAACTATACACTATGGAAAGAAGAAAATTTTTGAGCACAGTAGGATTAGGAGCAGTAGCTGTAGCTATACCGGCAGAATTGCTGGCAACTCCTGTATTTGATTTTTCAATAGATGAGAATGGTGAATTCAAAGGCCATGAATTCCCTGAACTGCCATATTCATTTAATGCTCTTGAACCTTATATTGATAAGATGACAATGGAGATTCATTATGACAGGCATCATCGCGGGTATTATAATAAATACCTTGCTGCAATTAAAGGTACGGATAATGAATCAACTCCCCTGTCACAAGTATTTGCCAAGGTGTCAAAACTTTCAGCAGGCATAAGGAATAACGGAGGTGGTTATTATAACCATACCCTGTTCTGGAATAATATGAGCCCTGATAAAACCGAGCCATCAGCCAGGCTGAAAAAAGCCGTTGAAGACAATTTTGGTTCATGGGAAAAATTCCAGGAGGATTTCAATAATGCAGCCTCGACACGTTTTGGCAGCGGCTGGGCATGGCTTGTGATGGATGCCAATAAGAAACTGTTTACAGGCAGTACACCAAACCAGGACAATCCCCTGATGGATGTCTCTGAACTGAGAGGCACACCATTGCTGGCCCTTGATGTATGGGAACATGCTTACTACCTCAAGTACCAGAATAAGAGACCTGACTATATATCAGCATTCTGGAATGTAATAAACTGGGATGAGGTAAACAAACGGTTTGAAAAAGCTCTTGCACTGTAAAATCTATACAGGCAAATCTAAATAAACCGACGAAAGGCAAACGACGAACCGGGCAGTGCGAGTCCCGAGGTCTCAGGACGAGTGCTGAGAGCTCGATGAACCCCGAGTCCTCGTGGTGAGTCAAAGACAAAAGGCAACTTTTGTCTTTTTTCTTTTGTCTTTCTCTATTAAAACTGCCTTATCATCTACACTGCAAATATTTATACCCACATGCAACATTGACAAAATATTTGTGTCTTTATCATAAACAAGTCAAATAAAAGTATTTAAAAAATGAAAAACCTGAAATTAGTATGGATTGCTTCATTGTGTCTGGTGACAGTTGCATGTGCTGATGCACAATGGAGAAACAGGGTTACAGGTAACGGGGATGTCCTGAAAGAAGAGAGAAAAGCTACTGAATTTACCGGTGTAAAAACCAGTTCAGCCATCGATGTTTACCTCAGCCAGGGAGCAGGCCACAGAATAGTGGTGGAAGCCGATGAGAACCTCCTTGAATATATTGTTACAGAGGTGAAAGATAATGTTCTTCGTGTTTATCCCGATGAGGATGTAAGTATACGGAGAGCTGAAAGGATGAGGGTATATGTTACCATGGAAAACGTTGAATATATAAGTGCATCAAGCGCAGGTGACGTTATCGGGGAAACACCGGTTAAAACAGAAACGCTTAAAATATCAGCAAGCAGCTCAGGTGATGTTAAGCTGGAAGTTTATGCCAAGAAGTTATTGCTTAAAACAAGCAGTGCAGGTGATATAACACTGAAAGGAACAGCTGATATTGTGGAGGCATCAACCAGCAGTGCCGGTGATATTAAAGCCTATGATCTTAAAGTGAGGGAAGCCGATCTATCCTCATCAAGTGCAGGTGATATACTAATAACAGTAACAGAACGCCTGAAAGCAAGGGCCAGCAGTGCAGGTGATATATATTACTATGGTAATCCTGAATATGTAGATGCAAAATCATCAAGCGGCGGTGATGTAGTGAGGAAGTAGCTATATATAAATACCACTAAATTATTTGTGACAGGGGCACCAAATTTTGTGCCCCTGTTGTTTGTTTTTATATGCAATGATTACCTTTGGTGCAAATTCTTATGAATGGATAAAGAACAAGCAGAGGTAGCCGTACTGGGTTCCGGCAGCTGGGCAACAGCACTGGTTAAAATGTTCAGCTCCAACGCTGAGAGTATTGCCTGGTATATTCGAGAAAAGCACATAATTGAACATATACGTACATATAAGCATAATCCAAAATATCTCAGCACAGTTAATCTCGACACCCACAAACTGATACTTACACCCGATATAAACAGGGCTGTGAAGCTGTCTGATATACTGGTATTTGTCATACCTTCAGCATTCCTCAAGAAAAGCCTGGCAAGCCTCAGAACAGATATATCCGGTAAACTGGTTTGTTCAGCAATAAAAGGCATAGTACCGGAAGATAATTATATCGTGGGTGACTTCTTTCATAAAAAGCTCAATATACCATATAAAAATATGGTGGTACTGACCGGTCCGACGCATGCAGAAGAAATAGCCATGGAAAAGTTGACATATCTTACCATCGCATCGCATGAGAGGCCAGCAGCAGAAAGAGTTTCAGAATTACTGAAGAATCATTACCTGAGAACAGTTATCTCTGATGATATAACAGGGACAGAATATGCAGCTGTAATAAAAAATATTTATGCTATTGCTGCCGGTATTGCCGATGGTCTTGGTTTCGGCGATAATTTCCTGGCTGTACTGCTGTCAAATGCAGCTAACGAAATGAGCAGGTTCGTAAAGGCTGTTTATAAAAACGAACGTGATTTTAACAGCTCTCCTTACCTTGGCGATCTTCTTGTAACCGCATATTCAAAATTCAGCCGTAACAGGATGTTTGGTAATATGATCGGGAAAGGCTATTCAGTCAGATTTACCCGCCTGGAAATGGAAATGGTTGCCGAAGGCTATTATGCTTCCGATTGTATAAATGAAATAAACCGGGAATTGAATATTGATATTCCCATAGCTGATACCGTTTACAGGATTTTATATCAAAAAGCAAGTCCCTCAGCCGAATTTAGAAACCTGACAGATAAACTAAAATAACATAAATGCAGATAGATATTGATTTAACCAATTGTCTGAGCTTTATAAGTAAAAAAGAAATAACAGATGAAGCCGAAAGATCAATTCACCATCTGGAGACTCTTGTTAAGAGAACTGGTCCTGGTAATTATTATTTAGGCTGGCTAAATCTGCCTGAGGAATCATCCCTCCTGATCGACAACATAAATAAAACAGCTGAGGTGCTCAGATCGCAGGCCCCTGTAACTGTAGTTATTGGAATAGGAGGATCTTACCTGGGTGCAAGGGCTGTAATTGAATCATTAAGACCCCCGATGCCATTAACTGACAATAACCAGCAGCATGAAGTTCTTTTTGCCGGACAGAACATTAGTGAGAATTTTCATTCCGGCCTTCTGGCTTATCTGGACGGGAAACCGTTTAATATAATTGTAATCTCAAAATCAGGTACCACCACTGAGCCTGCCATTGCTTTCAGGATACTGAAGAAGCAACTTGAGAATAATGTTCCGGTCAGCCGGCTTAATAAGCATATAATCACCATAACTGATTCTGAAAAAGGAGTCCTGAGATTATTAGCCGAGCGCAAAGGATATGCCTCTTATGTCATTCCTGATGATGTAGGGGGAAGATACTCGGTACTAACTCCTGTTGGTCTACTGCCCATTGCTGTCGCCGGCTTTAATATATCGGAATTTGTATCGGGGGCATCTCAAATGGCATCCATGACAAGGGATAACATGAATGCAGGCACCAATCCAGCACTGACTTACGCTTCTGTACGCAATCTACTTTACAAAAAAGGAAAATGCATTGAGATTCTCGCTAATTATGAACCGGGACTACATTATATAGCTGAATGGTGGAAACAATTGTTCGGCGAAAGTGAGGGTAAGGAAGGGAAAGGCATTTTCCCGGCAGCAGCTGATCTTACTACTGACCTGCATTCTGTCGGTCAGTATATTCAGGATGGTGAGAGAATACTGATTGAAACAGTGTTATCGGTAAAATCACAAAGGTCAGAATTGACAATACCTGCAGACGAAGAAAATCTGGATAAACTAAACTATATTGCCGGTAAAAGGTTATCAGAAGTAAATGCGAAAGCGGAAGAAGGCACTATTATGGCTCATGTAGAAGGTGGAGTTCCAGTTATAAAGATTAATATCCCCCGCATTAATGAAACATACCTGGGACAACTTCTGTATTTCTTTGAGATATCATGTGCCATTAGCGGGTATATACTTGGTGTGAATCCGTTTGACCAGCCCGGAGTGGAAGCATATAAGAAGAATATGTTCAGCTTACTGGGAAAACCATAGTAATGTGTTAATTAATGGCTTATGAAAAAAAGTGCTTACATAATCATCCTTTCTTTTCTTGTGATTACATTCTCGTCCTGTAAAAAGAATAATGACACAATTGATGAATTATCCCTTGCCATTAACGAGTTCATATGGGAAGGCCTTAATTATTATTATTTCTGGTATGATAAAGTATATGATCTGAGTGACGATCGCTTTATCAACATTAATGAAAAGAGGGATTTCCTCATACCTTTTCATGACCATGAATTGTTATTCTATAACCTGCTCTACACACCCACGGACCGTTTCTCGTGGATTGTTGATGATTATGAAGAGCTTGATAAGCTTTTTCAGGGTATAACAACCTCTATGGGTTACAGGTACACGCTTATAAACATATCAGGAAATAATCTTACAGGGGTGGTAAAATATGTTATATATGATTCACCTGCATACCGTGCAGGTATAAGAAGAGGAGATTTCTTTACAAAGGTAAACAATACGGCAATTACCGAATCTAATTACAGGAACCTGTTATATGACAAAAGCTCCTATACACTAACCATGGCTAACCTGGTTAATGGTTTGCTTCAGGAGACAGGTGATATCTCACTTACAACCGAAGAAGTACATGAGAACCCTGTATATATATCCAGCATAATCGAGACAGGTGGTAAGAAAATTGCCTATTTATACTATTCAGGCTTCCGCTCAAATTACGAAGAAGAACTGAATGATGCTTTTGCACACTTCATTTCCCAGTCAGCCACTGAACTGGTTCTTGACCTCAGGTATAACGGGGGCGGATCTGTTAGTACCACCGCAAAGCTGGGTAGCATGATTTACGATACCGATACCAACAAAATCTTTATAAGAAAAGTATATAATGATAAATACTCTGATTACCTGCTTGAGGAATATGGAGAATCAGCTTTCTACTGGACTCTTTCTGACAGTATTGAAACAGAGGATGAACAGACAGTTCCTTTAAATTCCATGGGCCTTGATCAGTTATATGTTCTGACGACAGGATCTTCTGCATCGGCCAGTGAGCTTCTTATTAATTGTCTCAGGGCATATATTAATGTAATTATAATAGGTACAACCACCTATGGCAAAAACGTAGGTTCAATAACCGTAAAAGACTATGATGAGAAGGGAAATATAAACCCGGATCACAAATGGGCCATGCAACCAATTATTTCACAATCTTCAAATGTTAATTATGAGTCGGAGTATTTTAACGGATTCGAACCTGATTATTATATAGTGGAAGACCTTACCAACCTACTCCCGCTTGGAGAGGAGAACGAGACCATGCTAAAAGCAGCCCTTGATCTTATTAAGGGAATAGAACCAGCAAAAAAAGCCCGTATTCCTACGGGTTACACTGTTTACTTCAATTCAGAATACTTTGATCCTTTTAGTTTTGAGATGGTCGATGATTTTTATCACGTTGAGCGCTAGCGAAGATTATGCTTCTTTATAAAATCATCTATGACCTCTGCAAGATCAGGTTTGCCTATCTCCTGAAGGTCATAATAAACCCTTGTATTTGGTTTTTTGATATTGATTATCCTGTTCAGGTCAATCGGTGTTCCAATAACAACGGAATCACAATCAGTATTATTGATCGTTGTTTCCAGATCTTTAAGTTGTTGTTCCCCATAACCCATTGCAGGGAGCAAAGTCCCTATACCAGGATATATTTCAAATGTCTCTGATAATTTACCAACTGTATATGGTCTTGGGTCAACAAGAGAGGCTGCCCCGAATTTCTGTGCTGCCACCACACCTGCACCAATCTTCATCTCTCCGTGGGTAAGTGTTGGGCCATCCTCGATAACAAGTACTCTCTTACCTCTAATAACTGACGGATCGTCCACCTTAATGGGTGATGCACCATCTATAACAATGGCACCGGGAGCTACCTTCTGTATGTTTTTCCTGACTGTATTAATATCCTCAGGAGCAGAGCTGTCAATTTTATTAATAACAACCACATCGGCCAGTCTCAGGGTTACCTCCCCGGGATAATATCTAAGTTCATGCCCCGCCCTGTGCGGATCAACCACTGTTATTGTAAGGTCAGGTTTATAGAAGGGAAAGTCATTATTACCACCATCCCAGAGAATAACGTCACACCCCTTGGGATCCTTTTCGGCCTCCCTGAGTATGGCTTCATAATCCACACCTGCATATATAACATTGCCACGCACAACATGTGGCTCATATTCCTCCATTTCTTCTAATGTACACTTATTCTTCTCAAGGTCGCTCACTTCTGCAAACCTCTGCACTTTCTGTGCATTCAGATCACCGTAAGGCATAGGGTGTCTGACGGCTACCACCTTAAGGCCTTTCTCCATCAGCAATTCAATCACTCTTCTTGAAGTCTGGCTTTTACCACACCCTGTACGCACCGCACCCACGGCAATTACAGGTTTTGTACTTTTTACCATGGTATCATCAGGGCCCAGGAGCACAAAATTTGCTCCTGCAGCATTAACTATGGCGCTCACTGACATTACCTTATTATAGGTAACATCGCTGTATGAAAAGGCACAATCATCAACCTTTAATTTTTTTATAAGCGCTGAAAGCTCTTCTTCTGCATATATGGGTATGCCGTCAGGATAAAGCCTGCCTGTCAGTTCAGAAGGATATTTTCTACCTTCAATATCCGGAATCTGGGCAGCTGTAAAAGCAACAACATCATAACTTTCATTATCGCGGTAATAAGTATTGAAATTATGAAAATCCCTGCCCGCGGCACCAATTATTATTACATTTTTACTCATAAGACTATATAGATTTTAATGATTTTGACGTCAAAGTTCAATTGAAAAATAGGATCAACAAATTTATAATTTAACTGGTTAATTTCCTTATATTTGAGTAAGTTTTTATATCAGACAAAAAAGCAATCCAATTATCTGAACTGCTGAACTTTGGTATGTTTATTGCACTATTCTCCCAATATGTTAAAGAAAATGTTGTTAAACTTGAAAACAAATAAGTATTTTCAAATAATAAATAATTGAACCTATATAAAAACAGATGAATGTCCTGGCCCATATATATCTTTCAGGTGACTCTGATGAGATCATTATAGGCAACTATATTGGCGATTATGTTAAGGGCAGTGACTATCTTAAATATCCTGAGCTGATTAAAAAAGGAATTATCCTTCACAGGCATATTGATGATTTTACCGACAAACATCCGGTAGTGCAACGCAGTAAGATACTCTTTACTCGTAAGTATCATAAATATGCAGGTGTTGTGGTGGATATCATTTACGACCATTATCTTACCAAAGAATGGGATACCTTCTCACGGAGGCCGATGGAAAGCATAACATACCAGTTTTACAGGGCCATGGTGAATAACTATGATATTCTGCCATCGAAAGTACAGGACAGGTTTCCTTTTTTTATTATCAATAACTGGATAGAATCTTATAAAACAAGCAAGGGTCTGAAACACGTACTGTCTACCCTGAGCAAGCGAACCAGCCTTCCTTCCGAATCAAAGTATGCCATAAAGACTTTCAAAAGAAATTATTATAGCCTCGGTGAAGATTTTATGGAATTCTTCCCACAGCTTATTGAATATGTCGAAAATGATTTTGGAATCCCCTTATCCCAGAGGATTACGATGCCTTTCTAATCACACTAAATGTTCATCACGGCTTGCATCAAGCCGCAGAAAAATGAACAGCAGTATTGTAAAGCCCCAGAGTGAAGATCCGCCATAACTGAAAAATGGTAGTGGGATTCCTATAACAGGCATCAATCCTATAGTCATTCCTATATTTATAAGGAAATGAAAAAGAAAGATTGATACTATCCCGTAACCATATATCCTTGAGAAAGCCGAGCGTTGCCTTTCGGCAAGCCATATAAGCCTTGCAAGGAAAAATGAAAACATAATAACCACAATTGCAGTACCAATAAAACCCCTTTCCTCTCCTACAGTACAAAAGATAAAATCTGTACTTTGCTCAGGGACAAATTTGAACTTTGTCTGTGTACCCTGGAGAAATCCTTTGCCTGCAAAGCCACCTGAGCCAATGGATATTTTTGACTGATTAAGATTATACCCTGCACCTGAAGGATCAGATTCAATACCAAGAACAACATTTATCCTGGTCTGCTGGTGTGGTAAAAGAATATTGTTGAATGCATAATCAACTGAATAGGTAAATACCATACTGCCAAACAGAAAGGCCAGTACAATTAATGCATATTTAGCTTTATGCCGGAAGATATAATAGGCATAAAAAAGTCCTGATATTAACAGTGCAATTATAAATACCAGGTTAAGGGGAACATTCCACCTGAGCAAGTGAAAAGCTGCAAACAGTGCTCCACCTGTCAGAATATATATTATTAGCCCGCTCACACTTATCCTCGTTCCCCTGCCGGTGATAAGATGAAAAATTAAACCCGCAATAATTAGTGTTGCATATATATAGACACTGTCGACAAGCAATGTAGCTATAAACAGTATTGCAGCAAGGATACCTATAATAAAAAGATAAGGTGACAGTCCCTCCCTGAAAAGCACTAGCACCAGTGAAAAAAATATTAATGTTGACCCGAGGTCAGGCTGCAGAGCAATAAGTATTGCCGGTGCGAATATAATTAACAGTGAAACAACAAGTGTTTTGAAAACAGCCGGTGTATTGCCCTCCTTTGAAAGATATCTTGCCAGTGCCAGCGCTGTAACGGATTTGGCAAATTCAGCAGGCTGAAGACTTAAACCGCCTATCTCAAACCATGACCTAGCTCCATGAATTTCCCTACCGGCTATGAGAACAATAATAAGTGATAATCCAACAGCAATATACAGGATATATGAAAAGAACAGGTAGAAACGGCTGTCGATAACTATTATCATAGCAGCAATCAAGAGAGCTGCAATTATCCATATCAGTTGTTTGCCATATCTCTGGCTTGTATCAATTATACTGGCGTGTTCCTCGTTGTATACAGCCGCATAAATATTTATCCAACCAAAAAAAACGAACAGAAGATAGATCACTACCACTATCCAGTCTATATTGGCCCATATATTAACCCTTCTCTTCAATTTCTTCTTCCTTTTTTTCCTCTTTCATTTCTTCATCATCATCTTTAACCTGTGGTTCAGGGGGATTGAGTATATAGTTCTCCAGCCATCTGTTTTCAGTTTTCCCCTTCAGGTATTTTTCAATCATAAGGCTGGCAACAGGTGCGGCATATGTTGATCCAAATCCTGTATTTTCAACATATACTGCTATTGCTATCTCTGGATTCTTCTCAGGTGCAAAGGCAATAAAAATAGAATGATCTGGACCATGTGGGTTTTCGGCAGTGCCTGTTTTCCCGCACATTACTATATCTTTTATTGCTACCCACGTGGCCGTTGCCCCTTCACCTCCGTTTACCACACCTTTCATACCCTCCACAATTATCTCGAAATTAGCCGAGTCAATACTTACTTTGTTCTTCTTCCTGAAAGCAGGGTCTGTAGCCAGTGTATCGTTATCAACTGACTTCACAATATGAGGTGTAAGATAGTAACCCCTGTTGGCTATTATGGCAGTCATATTTGCCATTTGCAAAGGTGTTGTACCCAGTTCTCCCTGTCCGATACCCATTGATATTACAGTAAGTGCCTTCCAACGGTTCTTACCATAAATATTATCATAAAATGATACCTTCGGAACGAATCCTGTCAGTTCATTGGGGAAATCTATTCCCAGTTTTGATCCGAAACCAAATTCAGTCAGATAAGAGCGCCATTTATTTAGTCCTTCGGCCGTTGAACCATATGCCGGATTATCAATAAGGAGCCTGAAGGCATTGCAAAAATAAGCATTACAGGAAGCTGTTATGGCACCCGGGAGGTTGAATGATGTAAAATGATGACAGGCAACATGTACGCCGGGAGCAAAGTAACCATTATCACAAAAATATTCATAATTCCTGGTCACTACCTTTTCCTGCAACGCAATCAGCCCGTTTACAGGCTTAAATGTGGATCCTGGCGGATACGAAGCCATTAAAGCCCTGTTAAACAGTGGTTCCAGTGTATCGTTCTGGAGCCTTGTATAATTCTCTGATCTTATCCTTCCCACCAGAAGCGAAGGATCATAATCAGGCGTGGAAATAAGTGCCAGTACTTCACCGGTAGCTGGTTCGAGTGCTACTATACTACCATTCTTATCTCCCATCAGCTTCTCCCCGTACTGCTGCAAATCGATGTCCAGGGTGCTTATAAGATCCCTCCCCGGAACAGATATGGTATCATACTTACCTCCCTGGTACAAACCTTTAATCCTGTTATGTACATCAACAAGGAAAATCTTCAATCCTTTCCGACCACGCAGGTGTGATTCATAGGATTTCTCAATCCCGTTCTTACCAATGTAATCACCCGGCTTATAATAGGGATCTGCTTTTATTTCATCGTTATTGACCTCCCCTACATATCCCAGTACATGGGCTGCCGATGGGTAAGTATATTTCCTGAGCGTACGTGTCTGAACATAAAAGCCCGGGTACTTGTACAATACTTCCTGTAGTCGGGCATAGGTTTCGGATGAAACCATTTTAAGGAATATCGAAGGAGCATATTTTGAAAATTCATTGGCTGCGTTCATCCTGTTTATAAAAGATTCCTGCCCTATATCAAGGATGGAACATAATTCAGCAGTATCAATCTCCTGTGTCTGACCGGGGATAACCATCAGGTCGTAGGCAGCCTGATTAAACACAAGCAGCTTACTGTTCCTGTCATAAATAAGCCCCCGGGCCGGATATTGTGTTACATAACGCAGAACATTATTTTCGGCAGACATACGGTATGATTTATTAACCACCTGCAGTGCAAAGAGCTTTGATAAAATAATAATAGCAGCTATGAATATAATTGCATAGAACAATATCTTCCTGTTGCTATATATATCTTTAAATCCGTACAAAACTACCTCCTGATAACTATTGCCTGTATAATAATAATGAATAAAACGGTAAATCCGGTGCTAAGTAATACTCTGAGTAAGGTCCTGAAAAAATATTCAAACCTGAATACTTCAAGGTAAAAGAGTGTAAGGTGATGAAAGAAAACAATAATGAGAATATAGGTGATGAACCATCTGAAGCCATAGGCTTTAAGACCCGGCAAATCACCCTGTTCATACCCCTCGTGCGGAGATACAAGGTTAAGGACATATGGCCTCAGGAAACCGGCAAAGACCGTTGCTGAAATATGCAAACCCATGTTCCCCGATGTAAGATCTATCACAAATCCGGTAATAAAAGAAAGTATAAGAATAAGCCAGGATGAGGCTTCAAAAGGAAGAAGGAGGATAAACAATATATAGATATAGGGATTAACGAATCCACTGAACTGTATATTATTCATTAACAATACCTGTATGGCAATTAACAGGATAAAAAGACCGGTATATTTCAGAATAGTGTTCAGCATAATTATTTATCTTGTTCCTCGTATCTCAGTCTCAAGTTCCAGCTGTTCTTCTTTCTTAAGGTTAACAACAACGTATACATTATTCAGTTTTCTGAATTGCGTTGACAATTTCACTTTAATATCATAGAAATCCCCACCGCTAACATCAAACTCACTTATCGTACCCACCGTTATACCTTCGGGAAAAACAGCCGAGTATCCTGTTGTCTCAACTATATCTCCAACTGAAACATCAACATGGTGAGGTATTTCACTCAGGTTTAAATGGTTTATATCTGCTCCATCCCAGGTCAATGATCCAAAATAACCATTTTTGCTCAGCCTGGCAGACAATCTGAAATCGAGGTTCAGGGCAGACATCACAAGTGAATAATTCCTGCCGACCTCTACGATGATTCCAACTATCCCTTCAGGTCCTGTCACTGCCATATCTTTCCTCACTCCACTCAGTATTCCCTTATTCAGGGTAATATAATTTTTCTGTTTGTTTACACTGTTATTAACAGCCCTGGCCTGTATATATATATACTGTTGTTTGTATATGCTGTCAGTAACACTGAAAGTGCTTATTTCTGAATTACGGTAAATTCGCTGCATAGCATTCCTCAATTCCCTGTTTTCACTGAGTAGTTGCTCATTTATTTCGTTCAGGGAGAAATAGTCAGTTGCGTGGTTTACTTTTTCATGTACGAAAGCTGAAGTAGCATCCAATGTTTTTGACAGTTTAATACTGTGGTAATTAGGCTTTGAGGCAAGCAAATAGAAGGCTATCGCTTCCAGAAGAACGAATAACAGAACATTTCCAAACTTTTTCAGGAAGTTTAAAAGATTTCTCATTTACTACCCCCAGTATTATCTCATCAGGAACGAAAATTTATCTGAATTTTTCAGAGCCACTCCTGTTCCTCTTGCCACAGCATGAAGAGGATCTTCAGCTAGAAGAAACGGTATACTTATTTTATCACTTAATCGTTTTGGCAGTCCCCTCAACAATGCTCCCCCCCCTGCCAAAAATATTCCTTTAGCCACAATATCGGCATATAATTCAGGTGGTGTTTGTTCAAGCACACTTAAAATAGCTGTTTCCACCTTTGAAATTGATTTATCAAGGCAATGAGCTATTTCCTGGTATGATACAGGTATTTCTATAGGCATTGCCGTCATCAGGTTTGGTCCCCTGACAATATAATCAGCAGGAGGATCTTCAATGGATGGCAGTGCAGCACCCACATTGATCTTAATATCTTCAGCTGTACGTTCACCAATTTTTATATTATGCTGGTGTCTCATATACGATTGGATATCAGTAGTAAAACCATCACCGGCCGTCCTGATCGATTTATTGCATACTATCCCTCCAAGAGCTATTACGGCTATTTCTGTTGTCCCACCGCCAATATCAACCACCATGCATCCTTCAGGCGCTTCAACATCAAGTCCAATACCTATTGCAGCGGCCATGGGTTCATATATCAGGTATACATCCCTGCCCCCTGCATGTTCTGAAGAGTCTCGTACTGCGCGTACCTCAACTTCCGTACTGCCGGAAGGTATGCAAACCACCATTTTCAGGGTTGGTGAGAAAAGGCCCGGTCGCTTGTTTATCATTTTTATCATCCCCCTGATCATTTGTTCAGCCGCATTAAAGTCGGCTATAACACCATCCCTTAAAGGACGCACAGTCCTGATATTCTCATGTGTTTTGCCATGCATCTGCCTGGCTCTTTCTCCTATTGCAATTAATTTGCCCGAGCTCCTGTCAACAGCAACTATTGAAGGTTCATCTACAACGATTTTATCATTATGGATTATTATTGTATTAGCTGTTCCGAGGTCGATAGCAATTTCCTGTGTGAAAAAAGAAAATATTCCCATCTGAATATTTATTAATATTAAGTATTAGTGTTTGAAATGTCTTGTTCCGGTAAATACCATTGACATCCCCTTATCATTGCAAAAATCTATTGATTCATTATCCCGTATTGAACCACCCGGTTGTATTACAGCTTTTATTCCTTCATTATATGCTATTTCAACGCTGTCAGCAAAAGGGAAAAATGCATCTGATGCCATGACGGCATTGCTAAGATCAAATTCAAAATTCCTGGCCTTTTCAACAGCAAACCTGAGGGCATCCACACGCGAGGTCATTCCCACACCGCTGGCATATAACTGTTTATTACCTGCAAGTACAATTGTATTTGACTTACTGTGCTTGACTATCTTATTTGCAAATTCGAGATCTGTCAGCTGATCCTTATTTGCCTGGGCTCTTGTTACTGTTTTCATGTCTTCCACCTTTTCTGTTTTAAGGTCCCTTTCCTGCATTAACAGACCGTTGAGTACCGTTCTGTAACTGTCGGGCCGCTTATTGCTTCCTTTCTGAATAAGAATTATTCGGTTTTTCCTATGCCTGAGCACCTCAAGCGCATCACTACTGTATGCAGGTGCAATTATCACCTCAAAAAAGAGTTTGTCAATTTCTTCTGCTGTCTCTTTATCAATCTCCCTGTTAGTTATAAGAACTCCCCCAAAGGCTGATACCGGATCACCTGCAAGTGCGCCTTTCCATGCATCGATTAGCTTTGGGCGTGAAGCCAGCCCACAGGCATTATTATGTTTTATGACGGCAAAGGTTGTTTCATCAAACTCTTCTATCAGCGATATGGCTGCATCAATATCAAGCAGGTTATTATAGGATATTTCTTTGCCATGCAGTTGATCGAATATTTCTCCCTGCTTACCGTAAAATACTCCCCGCTGGTGTGGATTCTCACCATATCTTAACACTTTTGCTTCCGTAAAGCTTTCCCTGAATGCTTCAATCTGTTCTTTTCTGTTAAAGTAATTAAAAATATCGATGTCATATTCAGAACTGATACTGAATGCTTCAGCCGCCAGTCGCCGTCTTACTTCGAGGTTTACCATTCCCTTCACGGAGTCAAGTAATTCATACAACTGTGAATACTGACCACGATGTGATATGATAACTGTATCCTCAAAGTTCTTGGCCGCAGCCCGGATCAGTGATATCCCGCCTATATCAATTTTCTCAATAATATCCTCTTCAGGCGCACCCGATGCAACGGTTTCCCTGAACGGATAAAGATCAACAATAATAAGATCAATCTGCGGAATTTCAAATTCAGATAACTGTTCAAGATCCGACTTATTATCTCTCCGGGCCAGTATGCCTCCAAAAATCTTTGGATGCAGCGTCTTTACCCTGCCCCCCAGTATGGAAGGATATGATGTAATATCTTCAACCTTTCCAGCTTTTATGCCAAGGTCAGAAATAAATTTGTGAGTCCCCCCTGTGGAAATGATTTTGACTCCCAGCTCGTTAAGCTTTTTTACAATTTCTGCCAGTCCTTCTTTATGATAAACAGACAGTAAAGCCGACCTTATTTTCTTTTCCCTCATAGTCAATAAATTAGAGATAGCACCCAGGTTAGTTTAACGGGCATTAAAAATAGATATTTTTTTATTGTCTTACAATGTATTCCATACTTTTCATATAATCTGAGCTCTGTGATTACAAGATGTGTTCAGATTTTATCCGATAGCTAAATAAATCTGGAATATCGGAACCGAGGAACCTGAGATTGCGAAGCAAATGAGGGTGACGAGCTCGACGAGCCCTTCTTTAGCAGGGAGAGTCAATATTGGAATAATGGAATACTGGGATAGTGGAATATGAGTAGTCGAATAGCTATTAACCATTAATCCATCAATCCATCATTCCATTATTCCATTTTTAATTATATTTGGATCATGATTTTCTTCAGATTGATAAAGGAAGGCTTCCTGTTTGCAATTAATTCAATAATTGTAAATAAGCTCAGGACTTTTTTGTCGCTGTTTGGGATTACCATTGGCATATTTGCCATAATATCAGTTTTTACTGTACTCGATTGGATGGAAGTGGCTATCAGGGATAGTATATCCTCAATGGGAGACGATGTGATTTACGTTCAAAAGTTTCCATGGTCATTCGATCCAAATTTAGCCTGGTGGGATATTATAACCTGGCCGGCTGTCAGCCTTGACGATTATGAGGCAATTTTAAGGAATTCGACAAAATCGGAAGCAGCTTCCTTTTCAGTTGTTTTCAACAGGAATCTGAAGCACAGGGATAATGCGGTAAATGACGCATATATATGGGGAGTTACGGAAGGCTTTGAAGAGATACGTTCTTTTGAGATCGCCAGGGGCAGATATTTTTCCCCGTACGAACTGCTGGGAGGTAAAAGAGTGGCTGTCATAGGTGCTGTTACAGCAGAGACAATTTTTGAAGATACTGATCCGATCGGTAAAGACCTCACTATATCGGGTAATAAGACCACTGTGATAGGAATATTCAAAAAAGAAGGGGAGGGAGGAATAAGTGACAGCGGTATGGATGAAATGACTGTGATACCTGCTAACTATGCAAAGAGGATGTTAAATATGCGCAACATATTTATCAACTCAAACATTATGGTAAAAGCCCGGGAGGGAGTAGCTGTTCAGGAGCTAAGCGACGAAGCCACAATGATACTCAGGGCTGCGCGCAGACTCTCGCCTGACGAGATAAATAATTTCTCAGTTAACAGGGCAAGCCTTCTTACACAGGGCTTCGAGGCTGCTTTTGCCGGCATAAATATAGGAGGATGGATAATTGGTGGTTTCTCAATTCTTGTAGGTGGCTTTGGTATTGCAAACATAATGTTTGTATCTGTAAGGGAAAGAACAAGCATAATTGGTATACAAATGGCACTGGGTGCCAAAAGGGCATTTATCCTCTGGCAGTTTCTTTATGAATCAATGCTGCTTTCGGTGGTAGGTGGTGTTCTTGGGCTTATATTTATATTCATTGGTACTGGTGTGGTCAATTATCTATGGGAGTTGAATATGCACCTGACCCTGGCAAATATTTTCCTGGGGGTAATGATATCGGCTGTAATCGGAATTGTTGCAGGTTATACTCCTGCCTACTCAGCATCCAGAATGAACCCTGTTGATGCTATCGGCTTCTCATTCTGACCCCCATTATCACTCTGAGCGAAGCCGTTAGGTGAAGCGAAGAGTCTGATATTTTCCAAAAAAACAACACCGGGGCTGTATCAAAAGTAATTATAACCACCCCGTCCCGACATAGCAAAGCTATCGTCGGGACACCCCTCCTTTTTTAAAAGGAGGGGAAATGACTGATTTACAATACTATAACTTTCTCCTCCTCTTTAGAGGAGGAGTACCCTGACCGACTGACTTGTGCTGAGCTTGTCGAAGCAAAGGAGCGTCAGGGGGAGGTGGTGTACTTTTGAGACAGCCCCAATAATCCTTAGCCTTAGCCTCAGCCTCAGCCTTACTAAAAAATGTAAAATCATTTTAGAATCATCATCGATGATCGATGTTTCAGAATGATATATGCTATACAGCGAAGAAACCATACAGCAACCTTCCTATAATCATATATAAGAACAGGCCTACTATATCATTCATTGTTGTTATGAACGGGCCTGTTGCCAGCGCAGGATCAACTTTGACACGATCGAGGATGAGGGGAATAAAAGTGCCGAAGAGGGCGGCAAAAACAATAACCGTAAGGAGAGCAGAACTGACTGTAAGCGTCAGGGCGAATGAATCGCTTACAAAGAAGTTGTAGACAAAAATTAATGCTGCCAGTATCAACCCGTTAAACAGTGCCACCAGTAACTCCTTAATAAGCCTCACAATTGTCCTCTCTCTCTTAAGAGTATTATTTGCCAGCCCCTGCACGATTATGGCTGATGATTGTATTCCTACATTACCACCCATGGCAGCGATTAGCGGTATAAAAAATGCCATTTCCGGGTACATTTTCAGATTCCCCTCAAACTTACTCAGTACAAGTGCTCCAAGAATTCCTCCCATCAACCCTATCAACAGCCAGGGCAGCCTGACTCTTGTGATATAAAGAACCTTATCTCTGGCCTCCACCTCGTCGGTCAGACCGGAGGCCATCTGGTAATCCCTCTCAGCTTCTTCTCTTATAAAATCAACAATATCGTCAATAGTAATTCTACCTACAAGGCGTCCCAATGAATCAACTACTGGTATTGCAACCAGGTCATACTTTTCCATTATCTGTGCCACCTCCTCGCCGGGGGTGGAGGTTTTCACCGATATAATATCATCTTCAATTATTGTTTTTACTTCGGCGGCATTATTGCTAAGGAGCATTTTCTTCAGTGATACAATACCTTTGAGCTTATTATCATTATCTATGACGTACATATAATACACCTCATCAACTTCATCAGCCTGGTTAGCCAGCTCTTTCAGGCAGGTCAGTATGGTCCAGTTCTCGTTCACTATGATCATTTCCTTGGCCATCAGTCCACCCGCGCTATCCTCATCATAGGCAAGAAGATCAACAATATCACCCGCCTGCTCGAGGTCTTCAAGATGTAATAATATTTCCTGTTTTTTCTCTTCCGACAGGTCTCCAATTACATCAGCAGCATCATCGGAGTCCATGTGGTCAATGAACTTCTGAGCAATAACTTCACCGGGTAATACGTCCAGGAACCTTTCCCTGTCGTCCTCATCAAGCTCGGCCAGGACATCCGATGCCCGTTCGCCGTCGAGCAGAAGGTAAAGGTACCGTGCTTCTTCAATACTTATATGATCATACAGCTCGGCAATGTCAGCAGCATGAAAATCAGTTATAAGCTGAAGTGCTTTCTGCTCATCATTTTCTTTTACAGCTTCCCGCAGTTCATCAACAAACTCCCTGCTGATTTCAATTGTCCTTGCCATGGCTATTAGTATTATTGTTTAACATTACTTCAACGAGCTTTGTAAGCTCAATAAAATTATCAACACCCAATTCCTCAGGGCGTTTTTTAAGTATTTGATTATCAATACATGAAGTATCAACCAGTGGTTTTAACGAATTTTTTATTGTTTTTCTTCTCTGGTTGAATGTTACTTTTACCACACTGAAAAACAATTTCTCGTTATAATCAACAGGCTTCTTATCTTTTCTTGTTAACCTGATAACGGCAGATTTCACTTTTGGCGGTGGTCTGAAAACACCGGCCGGTACCGTAAACAGGTATTCCACTTTATAATATGCCTGCAAGAGGACGCTCAGTATGCCATAAACTTTTGATCCGGGCCCGGAAACAATACGGTCGGCAACCTCTTTTTGCAGCATCCCTGTCAGTTCGCATACTTTATCCCGGTATTCCAGTACCCTGAAAAATATCTGACTGGATATATTATAGGGGAAATTACCTACTATACCAATTTTGCCATCAAAACAACTATCAAGGTTCAACCTGAGGAAATCCCCTTTAATAAGCTCCAGATTCCTGAATGTCCGACTTATATAGTCTGATGCTTCATTATCAATCTCAATAACTTTAAAATTCTCAAAGCCTCTTTCGATGAGATAACCGGTAAGTACTCCCATACCAGGTCCTATTTCCAGGACATTTGAATAGCCTTTTGCTTCAAGTGACAGGGCTATTTTTTTTGCTATATTCCTGTCGGTCAGGAAGTGTTGTCCAAGATGTTTTTTTGCCCTTACTTCGCTCATAACGAACGCAAAATAAGCTTTTAGTAGCGATAAAAACAACCTGGTGATAAATTATTTATACCCTTCGTTCCCTTTTTCGTAAAGGAATACTTATTGACTCGAATATATCTATAAGCTTTTTGAGAAGGTTAAAATACAGGGTTAATGCAAAGACAGCAGACATGAACCATATTGCTATGACATTGAACCACAAGGTATCTATTTCCAGTTCTCCAAAATATTTAAAGGGCGCAAAAAAATGTGCCCTGCCAATCCTTGATGTGGGTGCCATATATACAGGATCAGACTTTTGCACTATCCGATATCTTGTTTCATAAATTTTATCAGTACTTACTGCATTAAGTAATATATCGGCTATGTAATTATTATAGTTATCACGCTTGAGCTGAAGTATTTTATCATGGCCGGCTTCCTGCTCTAATATATAAAGTATTGAATCCTTTTGTTCTGTAGAATACAGGCTTTTAGACCTGTAGAATGACCTGAGGCTATCAAGGCTGGTATTAGCCTTTTTTATTGTAGAAATATCAAATTTTTGACTGTTCAATTCCGCGAGAAGCACATCATTATTAATCCCTGAACGTGAAGAAAGAAATGAAATATACTTATTTAATTTATAAAGGTTATTATGGAATTGGTAAGCATATTCATCTCTACCCATTACCAATTCGCATTCCTTTACTTTCATTTTCAGGTCAGGAATAAGGAATGAAGCATACCAGTCGTTCTGGCTTCTATCCATTTCACAGTCAAAGATCAGTCTTTCATACTTGTTATTCTTAAACTGGTCTACAGAAATGGCCTCATATGCCCATCTTGTAGCCATAATATCACCTATAACAGGCACATATATTTTATTGGTAAAGCTCTTATGCAGGTCGTCAAACTTGATCATAGCCCCTCCAAGCAGCAGCTGGGGAACAAGAATCAGGGGTATCAGGATGTAAATACTTACGACCGATCGCATTCCTGCCGATATATTGAGACCTATTAAATTTCCATAACATGCAATAGAGAATAAGATTATCCACTGTCTGAAAAGCAGTCCATGCACCTGCAGGATTATATCTGAGATAAAGATGAATAAGAATGATTGTACGGCGGATAGTATAAAAAGGAAAGCTATTTTAGATATCAGGTAACTTGACCGGCTTATATCCAGGAATTTCTGTCTTTCCAGTATCTTCCTGTCTTTGAATATCTCTTCTGCACTTACTGTAAGTCCAAGGAAGAGTGCAACCACAACAGCCATAAACAGGAATACCGGCAGGTTTTTGTTCTCAGACATAAGGTAAACCCCGTCTGTGATATATTTTGACAGGAAAGCAAGTATGACGGCCAGCAAGGGAGCTTCGAGCATATTGATCATCAGATACTGCCTGTCAGATAATTTCCTGAGCACATTCCTACTGAAGAATGTTCCCATCTGTGATATTTTTGAAGGAACAGAAAAGTTTGTTTCAGGAAGCTTAAATTTCTGTGGCCTGGACTTAAAGTAGGGCCTCATAGTCCTGTTATACCTTTCATACCACTCCTCCGGTTCAACCTGCCTCTTTCCGCTCTTATAACCTTCTTCCGTAACTTCCTTGGATTCTATTAATTCAAGGATATCCTCAGTATCAACATTACCACAGTTTGGGCATTCTGATTCAGCTGCATTAGCCTGTGAAGTTTCAGTCTTAAAATATACCAGGGAGTCTACAGGATCGCCGTCAAAAACCATATAGCCTTCCTTATCGAGTATCCACAACCTGTCAAAAAGCTTGAGTATATCAGAAGAGGGCTGGTGTATTATGGATATTATCAGTTTCCCCTTGTTAGTCTGTTGTTTAAGAAGCTCCATCACCATATGTGAATCAGAGGATGACAGGCCTGATGTCGGTTCATCAACAAATAATACAGCCGGCTCTCTTATCAGTTCAAGGCTGATATTCAATCTTTTTCTCTGTCCCCCGCTGATCTTTTTATTTAAAGGATCGCCAACCTGCAAATCCCTTATATCATAAAGCTCCAGATCTCTGAGTATCTTTTCCACCAGGTCCTTGATCTTCTGTGTCGAACAATTGCCAAAACACAGCTTGGCATTATAGTAAAGGTTCTGGAAGACTGTAAGTTCTTCGATTAACAGGTCATCCTGAGGAATATATCCTATCAACCCTTTAAGCTTGTAAAGTTCTGAAAACAGGTTATACCCGTTAAGATAAAGAACTCCTTTGTCAGGATTTATCTTTCCATTCAGAACATTCAGCATAGTTGATTTACCAACACCGCTGCCCCCCATAATACCGATAAAGTTCCCTGAATCAGCACGGAAACTCATCGATTTCAGGCCCTGTGTCGACTTTTTGAAGCTATATTCCAGGTTATGACCTTCAAAAATTATCTTATCAACATAAGCCAGCCTGAGAAACTCCCTGAGTATGCCTGAATAATAAATAGGGCTTATATCCTTACCTTTTATACTCACTCCAGGGTCAAGCAAATAGGGCCGGCCTTTTATTACCGGTCGCCCCTTGAAGAAAAGGGACTGCTTGCCTTGATATGTAAACAGCAGGATATGTATACTTTCAATATGCAGAACAAAAATACTTCCTTCGAGGCCTTTTAGAGTAAGTTTATTCCACTTTTGCTTGTTCTCAAATGAGTCAGAGAATTTTTTTTCCTTCCCCTGTCCCTCAATTAATATTATTGCTTCCGGGCTCACCAGGTCCATCCTGTTGCCCAGCATGAAGGAGCATGAATTTGTAAATTCCTTTGCAGGTATGCTGAAAGTCCGTGCTACTATTTCAATAATCTTCTTTTCCTGGGATGTCACTTCACGGTCTTCATAAACAAACTCAAGAAGCTGAAGAAATACAATCATCCTTTCATCAAGGAAAAGGCCTTTACGTATCTGCCTGCAAATATTTGTTATCTGGAAAGTGATTAGTGAAGTCTCATCTTTAAGTTCTTCATCGTTAAGGCTGGATAGCTCTTCAGAATAAAACTCATGTGTTGTTTCAAAGATCTTATAATATTCTTCCTCAAGCTCCTGGTTGAGGTACCTTTTGAGATACCCGCGTAATATTTTCCTGCCCCTGGCAGTAATTCCACCGGGGTTTACCTGCGACAGAATTGCAAATATGTGTATTAAGGCAAGTAAGACAGGTTCCCTCATAGGCTCTGTTTAATAAAAAACCGTGAAGCAAATTGCTTTTATCTGCTCGCACGGTTCATAATATAAGGCAATATTTAAGATACGAGTTTTTCTCTTACCGATGCAACAGCTACTGTAATATCCTCAACGTTTTTGAGGGTTAAGCTGTTATCTTTAACTTCTTTATATACTTCTTTCAAAGGATCGATAATTTCAAGTATCTCCTTAACAACCGGATCGTCATCATGTGGTTCAGCGATCGTAAGAAAAAGCTCAAACGACTCTTTCTGTTCCAGTAATACCCTTACAATACCTTCGACATGATATACCGATTCTGATATATTGGTGGTAATATACATGCCTTCAACCCATGCACCTGCAACTACCAGTAAAGCAAGCGATTGCTGGTCATTATCAGCCAGGTATCCATAGGTTTCGTTAAACGCTTCGGTTAATATTGACACAAGCCTGTCCCTGTTATCGTAACTGTTTTTTATGTCATCATACAGTTCCCTTGAATAAATCTTTGACATTTTCAGGCTATTGGTAAGCTCACGGATAACATCCAGGTAATTTATCACATCCTGGTTCATATTGTACAGTGTGGCATAACTGAGATCTGCTCCATAGATACCAAGGTTAATAGCCTGGCTCTTGCTGGTTATATAGTTGGTTGCATTATCTACCGGGTTCGACACGCCAATAATATAACCAACCTCAAGTTCTGTCAGCATTTTGATTACCTCTGCAGAGGTTGGCAAAGGATAAACGGCTTTTTCAATTTCGGCAGTAATCTCATTGGCCTCATCAAGTCGAATTTTTTTCTGATCCTGATCACCACCCCTGCTCTTACATGAAGTAAACACAGAAGAAGCAGCTATAACCAGTGCGATTGCAATTAAAAAGATTTTCTTCATTGGTAATTAATTGTTTATTAATTATTCTGATTATTCCGTTTTATTAACAGGGTCATTTTATTTAATCCCTTATAAGTAGCCGTAAAATTAACAAATATATTAATACAGTACCCAATATTATAAAAAATCATATTTATTAATATTAAGTTTGTCTAACGTATAACAAGATAAATACTAACAAAACTGTTCAGTTATGAGATATATGATTTTATTATCCATATTCATTATTTTGCATGGCTGCCAGGCTAACAGAAAGGAAGATTCAGGTCAGAAGCCCGGAGCCATCGTTGCTGATCGTCCTGTCCTCGACATAAACGAGGCCAACAGGCTTGCTGAGTTGCCCCTGGCTTGTATTGAAAGGGAATACCCTAACAAGTTGAACCAGACACTGAGCGGAGATGATGACCTGCTTCCTCCACGCGATTTGCATCCCTCATTTTATGGCTGCTTCGACTGGCATTCATCAGTACATGGCCACTGGTCAATAGTCATGCTGCTTAAACAATTCCCCGGGCTTGATAAATCAGAAGAGATGAAAACTCTTCTTTCAGAAAGACTTTCACCTGAAAATATTGCCAGAGAAATTGAATATTTCAAACAGGAACAGAATAAGACATTTGAAAGGACTTATGGCTGGGCCTGGCTGCTTAAACTCGCTGAGGAACTGTATACCTGGGATACAGATCTTGCAAGGGAACTGTATGATAATTTGTCTCCCCTTGCCGTCCTGATCGCGGATATGTATATAGAATTCTTGCCCAAATTGCATTACCCCATAAGAGTAGGGACACATACCAATACTGCATTTGGATTGACTTTCGCATACGATTATGCAGCCATTACAGATAACGACAGCCTGTTGCTTACCATTAAACAGAGAGCCAGGGACTTTTATTTATACGACAGCCAATGTCCTATGTCATGGGAACCAGGGGGGAATGACTTTCTTTCACCCTGCCTTGAGGAAGCTGATATTATGAGGAGGGTTCTCGATTCAGAGGAATACAGTAAATGGCTGAATGATTTTATTCCGGAACTGTCTGATCCATCATATACACTTGAACCGGGGATTGTAACCGACAGGTCGGATGGACAACTGGCACATCTCGGCGGGTTAAATTTCAGCAGGGCCTGGAGCCTTTACGGGATAGCTAACAATATTTCCGGGTATGAACACCTGGCAAAAATAGCCGATGAACATATCATGCATTCACTCCCAAGTATAACAGACGGATATTATGAAGGGGGACACTGGCTTGCCAGTTTCGCCCTGCTGGCCCTTGACTCAAGGGAATAGTGATGGTGTTTGGTTCCAGACCTAAGCCATTATTTAAGATCCCCGATCAAAAAGTAAGGATTATCATTTTCGTTTACAGATTCTTTAAACGATAAAAGCCTCTCTTCAATTTTCGGATCTATATCCTTGTTCTCCAAGGCCTTATCAATATATTTTATAAGTTCAATTGCACTGATAACAATCCAGGCCTTATCATCTGTGTAGTTAAAATCCAACTCTTCTGATTCAACATTGAAATAATCAATATAAAAGCTGGAGACTCTGGTAATAGATTCCTCCTTCCTGTTTATTAGCATAAACCTGGATCCGTTATCTTTTATACCTATCCCCCCTTCGTCCATTTGAAGCAGCTCAAGCTCATAACTCCTTATTACAATATTGTCAACCCCATTAAGGGCAATTGTTGTTGAAAATCCACTGTTCCTGTTTTCCGAGGGACTGAAATAATTCTCTTCCTTTATTATCATTTCTATTGCCAGGGTGTCTTCAACCAAGTAAAATAAGGTATCCCTCACCTGTCTGAAATTTATTCTTCCCCCGGTTTCACTAAGGTAAGGGGCAATAGATACCCTTGGTCTTTCTTCAAGGAAAGCTTGCTTTTTGCATCCAAACTCGATATTACCATCATCATCGAGGAAGAAGTACCGATAATTTACCGGTGAAAAATCATTGGTAAAGCACAGCAATTTGTCCCTGTAAACAACAAAACCAGCCAGCAACCACCTGTCATCACCGGGTAGCAAAATACTCTCCATTAATTCACCGGTGTTCATATCTATCCTCCTTATTCTGCCCGCAGAGCCATGGTCAAAAAAATAGAAAACGTCCTTTTGCTCATCAACATCATAATAATCTACTTCATCAAATTCTTGTGGTCCTCTTCCGTTTGTTATCAACTCCCTTACAAATTGGCCATCGGCAGTATATTGTAAAACATTATTTCTCGAAATAAGAAGAATATGCTTAGTGCCTATCCATTGCTGCATGCGTTCTGATACAGGGAATTCACTATTAAACTCCAGTTTTACCAAGTGAATATTGTCCATAAGGTCGGACAGGTTCACTTCATAGGTATTGCTTTCTTCGCTTAAATTATATGTTATATACCCTGCATCATTTTCACCGCTCCCACAGGAAATCGTCGTAAGCATAATAATTGAAAATACAAGAGATATAAGATTTAATTTCATTGATTGGTAATTTTTACATATTTATAGAGAAATGAAATCCCTGCTATATAAACCTATAGTTGCCAGATATATTGTATTTATCGATTTGTATTTCTCCTATTCTCCCCCTTCCTCCCATACTCTTTCTCTCCCCTCTCCTCTTTTTTATCTCGTCTTTCATCTCTCTCCTTTTTACTTTTTACTCTGCTCTGTCTGGCTCCTCCCTAAATTGATCCCCCGGATCAATAATTAACGGTTGCCACTCTTTTTCTGAGACGCGAAGCCTCGCATCTTCACTTTTGCCTTTATACTTTCGCCTTTTATCTGTATCTTTGAATCCCGGTATTCAACTCTGGGATATGGCATATTACTTTGATGAACCTGTTGCCCGGCAGGGAACAAGCTGTGTAAAATACGACTCCAGGAAAGATGTTTTTGGAAGTGACAAGGTAATCCCAATGTGGGTTGCTGACATGGATTTTAAAAGCCCTCCTTTCATTATTGAAGCTCTAAGGAAGCGACTGGAACATGAAATACTGGGATATACTATAAGACGCAAAGAATACTTCTCATCCCTGAGTGAATGGATAAAAAGAAGGCACAGATGGATTATAGAAAGGGACTGGATATCCTTTAGTCCCGGTATAGTCCCCGCTCTTAATATCTGTACACTGGCATATACCAGACCGGGAGATAAGATAATAATACAGCCACCGGTATATTTCCCCTTCTTTAGGGTTGTTACAGATCATAAACGTAAGCTTTTATATAACAGGCTCATAGAGAAAAATGGCATCTGGAGTTTCGATTTTAACGACCTTGCACAAAAGGCAGCTGAGGGGGCACGAATGCTAATCCTGTGCAACCCCCATAACCCCGTTGGCAGGGCATGGAAAGCTGATGAACTGGAAAAGCTGGCAGAAATATGCCTTAAGTATAATATGCTGATAATTAGTGACGAGATACATTCCGACCTTATTTTACCGGGATATAAGCATGTACCCCTTGCAAGCCTGTCTGAAGAAATAGCTGATCTGACTGTAACATGCATGGCTCCCAGCAAAACATTCAATATTGCCGGGCTCTCAACATCTTCAATGATAATAAGCAACCCTGAGCTGAAGAAGAAGTTTGATACAGCAATAGAAAGCCTTCATATCACGGGAGGTAATATTTTTGGGAATGAAGCATCGATTGCCGCATATACCTATGGAGATGAATGGCTCGATGATATGCTGGATTACGTAAACCGTAATATTGAATATGTTCTGGCAAAGTTCAGGAACAACGAATTAATCAAACCGGTGCCACCCGAAGCAACATATATGGTATGGCTCGATTGCAGGAAATTGGGAATGGGACCTGATGAACTGAATAAATTCTTTATAAATGAAGCCGCTGTTGGTATGAGCGAAGGTTCAGCTTTTGGGCCCGGGGGTGAAGGATTTATGAGAATGAATTTAGCATGTCCGCTTGATACCGTAAAAAGAGCGATTGAGAATATAGAAAACGCCTTGTTAAAACAGAGAGATAAATGAATAAAACACTTCCGGTTAAACTTGGTCTTGAAGACGGAACCGTTTACAGGGGAAAGTCATTCGGTAAGTTAATCCCTTCAGCCGGTGAGGTAGTATTTAATACAGCCATGACCGGTTATCCTGAGAGTCTTACCGATCCGTCATACAGGGGCCAGATACTCTGTCTTACATACCCCCTTGTAGGCAATTACGGAGCCCCCGGTCAAGACACAAAAGATGAACTCCATATTTTCCATGAATCATCATCAATACATATTAAAGGGCTTATTGTTTCTGACTATTCATTTGAATACAGTCACTGGAGTGCTGCTGAAAGTCTTCATCAGTGGCTAGAGAACAATAGTATCCCCGGCATCTATGGTATAGATACCAGGGCACTGACAAAAAGGCTCAGGGAAAAAGGATCGATGCTTGGTAAAATAGAACCTGAAGGAACAGAAACCGGGTTCTATGACCCCAACCGGGAAAATCTTGTTAAGGAAGTGAGCATTAAGGAACCTGCTACTTATGGCAATGGAAAATACAGGATAGTACTTATCGACTGTGGCGTTAAGTACAATATTATACGTAACCTCCTGAAGCGCGATACCACTGTAATAAGGGTTCCATGGAATTATGATTACCACTCTCTGGAGTATGACGGTCTTTTTATTTCCAATGGCCCGGGCGATCCCAAAATGTGCCATGAGACAATTGCCAATATCGGTAAATCGCTGCAGAAAGATATTCCCGTATTCGGTATATGCCTTGGCAATCAGTTGATGGGCCTGGCTGCCGGGGCTGATACCTACAAACTTAAATATGGTCACAGGAGCCACAACCAGCCGGTACTGCAGACAGGTACTGACAGGGCATATATCACATCCCAGAATCATGGCTTTGCAGTGGATAACAATAGCCTGGGAAAAGATTGGGAGCCTCTTTTTATTAATGTCAATGATAATACAAATGAGGGGATGAGGCACAGGAAAAAACCTTTCTTCTCTACACAGTTCCATCCGGAAGCATCAGGTGGTCCTACCGATACCGATTTTCTATTCGATATCTTTATCGATAATATTAAAAAATGGAGACAGGGAGATAACAAATAAATGAAGTAAAATGGAGGGAAAAGAGATAAAAAAAGTAATCATACTGGGATCAGGCGCACTGAAAATAGGTGAAGCCGGAGAATTCGATTACAGTGGATCACAGGCCCTTAAAGCCCTTCGTGAAGAAGGTATTGAAACAGTCCTCATCAATCCGAATATAGCCACTGTTCAAACATCAGAGAAGGTTGCCGACAAAATATATTTCCTTCCTGTTACTCCCTGGTTTGTTGAACAGGTGATAGCTAAAGAGAAGCCCGATGGTATGCTGCTGTCTTTCGGGGGCCAGACGGCACTTAACTGTGGAACCCGGATGTACAGGGACAGGACACTGGAGAAGCATAATGTAAAAGTTCTTGGCACACCTGTACAGGCTATCATGGATACCGAAGACCGGGAATTGTTTGTGAATAAACTCAGGCAAATAAATGTCAAAACACCCGCTAGTATTGCCGTTACCTCTGTTGACGAAGCCCTATTAGCAGCTGACAAGCTGGGGTATCCTATTATTATCAGGGCAGCTTACACTCTTGGCGGACAGGGGTCAGGTTTTTGTTCAGGCAGGGACGAACTGGTGCAACTGGCAGGAAGAGCATTCTCCTATACAGAACAGATACTCGTGGAAGAATCACTCAAGGGATGGAAAGAAGTTGAATACGAGGTTGTCAGGGACAGGTTCGACAACTGTATCACTGTTTGTAATATGGAGAACTTTGATCCCCTGGGGATACATACAGGTGAAAGTATAGTGGTGGCTCCGTCTCAAACACTTACTAACAGGGAATATCACAAGCTGAGAGAGCTTTCAATAAAGATCATTAAACATATAGGTGTTGTAGGTGAATGTAACGTGCAGTATGCCCTTGACCCTTCATCAGAAGATTACAGGGTAATTGAAGTTAACGCCCGCCTGTCACGTTCCAGTGCCCTTGCTTCAAAGGCAACAGGCTATCCCCTGGCTTTTGTGGCTGCAAAACTGGCACTGGGATACGGCCTGCACCAGTTGAAAAACTCTGTTACAAAGACTACAACGGCATGCTTTGAACCCGCCCTCGATTATATTGTCTGTAAAATACCACGCTGGGACCTTAATAAATTCCAGGGGGTATCACATCATATAGGAAGCAGCATGAAGAGCGTGGGGGAAGTAATGGCTATAGGCAGAACCTTCGAAGAAGTGATACAGAAAGGTCTGAGGATGATAGGCCAGGGAATGCATGGGTTTGTCGGAAACAGGAACCTGAGCTTCAAAGACCTGGAAAAAGAATTATCCGAGCCTACTGATATGAGGATATTTGTTATTGCAGAAGCACTGGACAAAGATTTCCCGATAGAAAAGATTTATGACCTTACGCGGATAGATAAATGGTTTCTGTATAAACTGAAAAATATCATTGATACACGCAACGACCTGATGAAATACAGTGATATACAGGATGTGCCGGATGAACTGGTACAGCAATCAAAGATCTTCGGCTTCTCAGATTTCCAGATCTTAAGGTATCTCAGTGACCCAGCTCCTTCAGATATTGAAGAAGAGTTGAATAAGGTAAGGTCGTATCGTAAATTAAAAGGTATTATACCATGGGTGAAACAAATAGATACCCTTGCTGCTGAATACCCTGCGGTTACCAACTACCTCTACCTTACATACAGCGGTGTCGAACATGATATATGGTATGAGAATGATAAACGTTCAGTCATAGTCCTGGGATCAGGCGCTTACAGGATAGGATCCAGCGTTGAGTTTGACTGGTGTTCGGTTAATGCCATTGATACCATCAGGCAGGAAGGATTCCGCTCGGTAATGATAAATTATAATCCCGAAACGGTAAGCACTGATTACGATACCTGCGACAGGTTATATTTTGATGAATTGTCCTTTGAAAGGGTAATGGACATAATCGATCTTGAAACACCCAGGGGAGTAATTGTATCAGTGGGGGGACAGATACCCAATAACCTGGCTATGCGCCTGCATAAACAGGGCGTTAACATCCTTGGCACCTCTCCCGTATCTATCGACCGTGCTGAAAACAGGCACAAGTTCTCCAGTATGCTTGACGAACTGGAAATAGACCAGCCGGAATGGAAAGAACTGACCAGTGTGAAGGATATTAAAAAATTTATTGACAGGAAGGGATTCCCACTTCTGGTAAGACCATCATATGTTCTTTCGGGGGCAGCAATGAACATTGTATCAAACAGTGATGAGCTTACACACTTCCTTGACCTGGCTGTTAGAGTATCAAAACATTATCCTGTAGTGGTCTCTGAGTTCATTGAGAATGCCAAAGAGATAGAGATAGATGCAGTGGCACGTGAAGGAGAGATAATAGCATATGCCATAAGTGAGCATGTTGAATTTGCCGGAGTTCATTCAGGCGATGCCACTATAGTATTCCCTGCCCAGAAAATATATTTTGAAACTGTGAGGAGGATAAAGCGTATAAGCAGGCTTATAGCCGGTGAACTGAATATCAGCGGACCCTTTAATATCCAGTTCCTGGCAAGGGATAATGATATAAAAGTCATTGAATGCAATTTGAGGGCCAGCCGTAGTATGCCATTTGTATCCAAGGTACTGAAAACAAACCTCATTGAGCTGGCAACCATGGTAATGCTGGGCATTCCCGTAAACAAACCCAATAAATCAGTGTTCGACCTTGATTATGTTGGAGTCAAAGCACCACAGTTCTCATTCTCCAGGCTGGCTAAAACCGACCCGGTGCTGGGTGTGGATATGTCATCCACGGGTGAGGTTGGATGTATAGGTGACGAATTCTACGAAGCTATTTTCAAATCAATGCTTTCAGTGGGGTATACCATCCCTGAGAAAGCAATATTGCTGTCTACCGGCCCGGCACGTTCCAAAATAGAACTGCTGAACAGTGCAAAAGCACTAAAGGAAAAAGGTTATAAGCTATATGCTACCAGGGGAACACAACAATTTCTTGAAAATGCAGGAGTGGAAGCTGAAGTAGCATACTGGCCCGATGAAGACAAATCACCCAACACCCTCGAGCTGATACGCTCAAGGGAGGTCGACCTTGTTGTAAATATACCCAAGGACCTATCAAAGGATGAGCTAAATAATGATTATAGCATAAGAAGGAATGCCATTGATTTTAATATACCACTTCTTACAAATGCAAGACTTGCAAGTGCCTTTATACTTGCTTTCTGCAGGATTAAACCCGAAGATATAGGTATCTATAGCTGGGATGAATACAGGGAAAATTAAAAAGGATGAAAAAATGAAAAATCTGTTTATCAGGGAAGCAAGGATAATCGATGCCGAGAAGATCATCGGATTTCAAAAAATGATGGCCAAAGAAACTGAAAATATGAACCTCGATCATAATACCATTAACCATGGTGTACATGCTGTGTTTGCCGATCCGCAAAAAGGAAAGTATTATGTGTCAGAATATGAGGACGAAGTGATAGGTTCATTGCTTATTACCTATGAGTGGAGCGACTGGAGAAACAGCTTTGTCTGGTGGATACAGTCAGTATATATCCAGCCCGATCACAGGCGTAAAGGAGTCTTCAAGGAGATGTACAGGCATGTAAGAGATACAGCTCTGCAAAATGATGTAGCCGGCCTGCGTTTGTATGTGGAAACTGATAACATAAACGCACAGAAAACATATGAAGCAATGGGAATGAACAGTGACCATTACAGGATGTTCGAATGGCTTAAATAATTTTTTCATGAAATGGCTGCTTATTGCTCTGTTACCTTACACGGTTGTTTTCCTGGTCTTCTGGATAAAGCTTCAACAGGAAACAAGAAAAGTAAGGGTTGACCATAAAAAGCAAAAGACCAGGCAAAAGTTACTATCGGTAGTAATCCCCCTTAAAGATGAAGCATCTAATATTCAAAACCTCGTAAACGATCTTTCTGTCCAGGGCCTTGATACCGGACATTACGAAGTAATCTTTGTTGATGATGCCTCCTCTGATTCAACGCTTGATATATTAAGATCATCCAATAAAATATTGCACGACTTAAAAATACTTGAGGCCGGAGGTGTTGGTAAAAAGAAAGCTATCGCTCTTGGTATTGAACAGGCAAAGGGGGAATTCATTGTAACCACTGATGGCGACTGCCGCGTTAAGCAAGACTGGTTACAGGAGATGTACAACTTTTTAATAACATACAATGCAGAAATGATAATAGGTGCTGTTGACATAATCAGTACAGGCAGCCTCATGAACTGTTTTATTCAATTGGAATTCCTTGGACTGCAAGCTGTAACAGAAGTCTTTGCCAGACAGGGTAAGCCGGTTATATGCAATGGCGCCAACATGTGCTTCAGGAATCCGGGCCCTGAAAGATACATTGAAATGGTAAAAGAGAATATCACTTCAGGAGATGATATTTTCCTGATGGAGAGTTACAGGAAACAGGGTAAAATAATTACCTGGATTGATTCACCGTCAAGTATGGTTCTGACCAATGCCCCTGGTTCAATAGCACCATTTATAAAGCAAAGGATCAGATGGACATCCAAAAGCCCTTTTTATACACAGCCTTCTTTAATAGCACTTGCAGTTCTTGTCTTCCTCACAAACCTGATTATAAGTGCAATATTTATCATATCCTTTTTCTTTCCAAGCCTGTGGCCTATCTTTTTAGCCCTGTTTATCATGAAATCCATACCCGACCTCCTTCTGCTTGCCGTAATGGCAAGGAAAAGGGGGAAGACCCGCCTCCTGCAGTTATTTTTACCACTACAGTTACTTTATCCCTTCTATATTGTTACTACAGGCCTGGCAGGTATAATTAAAGGTCTCTTTTCTTCACGACAAGGTAAGTGAGAAGACCGAAAACAGAAATATATACCATTGCCATAATAATGGTGATTGAGCCTTCCAGTTGCCTGGCCATCAAGCCAATGCTCTCAAAAGTCATATTATTATTCCCCAGCGCCTCGCCTGAAGTAATCTGAAAGAATTCAGGCAATGGTGTAAGATGGCTGATTATTTTAACCGGGAACCAGGGTCTTATCTCCACGGGGCATAATCCGCGGATGATCGGTTCTATCATTATAAAGTACAGCAGGTATAGTATTATTGCTAATGCATTTGATCTAAGCACAGAAATGAACAAAAGGCCCAACACCATGTAACCTATAGCCTGTACCAGGTATACAAGCAATATACCCATTTTTTCAAAAATAATTCCCACGTTCAGATCACCGGTAAAAATGAAACCAAATATAAATCCTGCCAGGCTCACCATTACTAAACCGAATAGGGCCAGGCCGAGTATCAGTATTCCTTTACCTGCAAGCCATTCCTCTCTGCTAAGCCCGGCCATCACCTGCTGCCTCAAGGTTTTGCCTGTAAATTCATTCCCTGCAATGGTTATTACCAGTATTGCAAGCAGGAGGTTAAACCAGCTTGCCACCCAGGCAAACGAAGGCCAAACATCCGGGAACCTGAACAGGTTTCTCCATGTAAATCCAGGCATTGAGATATCAATACGCGAAAAAACAAATACTGTTAATAAAAAAAGGCTCAATGTCAGTATCAGTATAACCCTGAAAAACCCATACGAGGATATCTTGGTCCATTCCAATTGAATCAGTCGTTTCATATTCCGGCATTTTTTATTTTACCAGCTCAAGGAATTGTTCCTCGAGGGTGCTTTTTCTTATATATAACTGGTTAATAACTATCCCACTGTCAGTGGCAAAGCGGTTTATATGCCCTGAGCTCACACCACTGGCCGGTATGATCTCTATAATATCATCCTTAAGTTCCGCACTTTTCACAAGACCCTTTTCTTCAAGGCCCTTTTTAAGTGACTCGTTATTATCGGAATCTATCACTATTATATCATCAGTAACAAGTAACTCATTAACCTTACCCGATGCCAGTGTCTTACCCTTTTTAAGTATTGCCACATGGTTACATACCTTTTCAACTTCATCCAGTATATGGCTGGCCATTATTATTGTCTTTCCCTGTTCTTTTTGTTGAATAATTATTTTCCGCACTTCTGCTATGCCTTCCGGATCGAGCCCGTTGGCCGGCTCATCCAGCACCAGCACTTCGGGGTTCCCAAGCAGTGCTGCTGCCAGTGCCAGCCTCTGCTTCATTCCCAGCGACAGGGTATCAAACCTTGAGGATGATCTTTTTAGAAGACCTGTTATATCAAGCACCCTCTGTATATCGGATGTATCAGTTCCCCGGATACGTGCTATAACCTCCAGGTTACGTTTAAGTGAAAGGTAATTAAAGAAATTGGGTACTTCAACGAGTGAGCCAATACGTCTGTATGTTTCAGGTTCAGGCTCCATGTCAAACCATTTATAGGAACCCCTGTCAGCCTTCAGAACTGACATAATTATACCGAGGGTTGTTGTTTTCCCACTTCCGTTGGGGCCAAGCAGGCCAAAGGCTGTACCGCTGTCAACCGACAGGGATATATCTTCAGCTGCCTTGATAGAGCCATAGCTTTTACTGAGCTGTTTTGTTTCAAGAATCATATTTTGCCGTGTATTTACTTCAAAGACTGGTGAAATTACAGAATGTAGCAGATAAAAGGAAATAAAGACAAAAAAATCTGGAATGATGGAACCGAACAGGACGAGTATCCCGAGTACTCGGGATGTTCGGTTCCAGTATTCCATTTGTTTACTAGAAAATCGAGTGATTCAACTGAGGAGGGTTTTTGTTAATCAGAATACAGTTAGTTTCCGAATTCTGAAAGGAACTTGATCCGCATAAGCCTGATTTCTTCCTCTTCATATTCACCTCCCAGTTCTTCAAGGGCATCTTTAAGTGAATCGGATTCTGCTTCTTCCTTGAAATAGGCAGTAATATCTGCCTGGTGGTCATCATCTATTACCTGGTCGATATAGTATGAGAGGTTTAATCTAGTACCTGAATGAACGATAGACTCGATCTCACCTATCAGATCATTCATCTCTATTCCCTTGGCATCAGCAATATCATCAAGTGAACGTTTATTATCGATGCTCTTAATAATATAGACTTTGAGCCCTGACTTATTAATCACAGACTTAACGATAAGGTCCTGTGGTCTTACTATTTCCTTTTCTTCTACGTATCGGCCAATAACCTCAACAAATTCCTTCCCATACCTCTGTGCCTTACCCACACCAACACCTGTTATATTCTGCAGCTCTTCCGTGGTAACAGGATATTGTATAGCCATATCTTCGAGTGAGGGATCCTGAAATATCACGAAAGGAGGCACATTTTTCTGTTTTGAAATTTTCTTCCTGAGGTCTTTCAGTATACTGAATAATTCATCATCCACTGCACCTGCACCTCCCCTGTAACCAACATCCTCTTCAGTAACCTCCCCGTAATCATGATCTTCTGTAAGCATAAATGATTCGGGTTGTTCTATGAATGTCAGGCCTTTGTCAGTAAGTTTCAGTATACCATAATTTTCTATCTCCTTAATTAAAAGCTTGTCTATTAATGCCCGGCGGATGACCATATTCCAGAATTTCTCATCCTTATCATCCCCGTTACCGAATATCTCAAGCTTATGGTGTTTATATGATCTTATGGCAGAGTTACTTACTCCTGCCAGCACCTTGGCAACATGATCAGCTTTAAATTTTTCCTTTACATCCCTGACTGCTTCCAGGGCTTTTACTACATAATTTTTCCCTTCAAATTCTTTCTTTGGGTGTAAGCAATTATCACATGATTCACAATTATCAGGTTTATATTCTTCACCAAAATAGTGGAGAAGGAGTTTTCTCCTGCAAATTGATGACTCGGCGTATGATGCAGTTTCCAGTAAAAGTTGTTTGCCTATTTCCTGTTCATTAATTGGCTTACCCTGCATAAATTTTTCCAGCTTCTGCAGGTCGTCATAGGAGTAATATGCTATACACCTGCCTTCACTTCCATCCCTCCCGGCACGACCTGTCTCCTGGTAATATCCTTCAAGGCTTTTGGGAATATCGTAATGGATAACAAACCGCACATCAGGTTTATCTATACCCATTCCGAAAGCAATGGTTGCGACAATAACATCAATTTCCTCCATCAGGAATTTATCCTGGTTGGCCGTCCTGGTAGCCGAATCCATTCCCGCATGATATGGCAGCGCTTTGATACCATTTACCTGTAATATTTCAGCAATTTCTTCAACCTTTTTCCTGCTGAGGCAATATATTATACCTGATTTCCCCTGGTTATTATTTATGAATTTAAGTATCTCCTTGGTGGTATTTACCTTTGGCCTGACTTCGTAATACAGGTTTGGCCTGTTGAATGATGATTTGAAAACGTTGGCCTCGAGTATACCAAGATTCTTCTGTATATCATGCTGTACTTTAGGTGTTGCTGTCGCAGTAAGAGCAATGATAGGCGAACGGCCTATTGTATCCACTATGGGCCTTATTTTGCGGTATTCAGGCCTGAAGTCATGACCCCATTCTGAAATACAGTGAGCCTCATCTATGGCATAAAAGGATATTTCCACGTTATTGAGAAAACCAATATTATCTTCCTTGGTCAGTGATTCAGGAGCAACATATAAAAGCTTGGTCTGCCCTTTCAGTACATCCTGCTTAACCTTGTTTATTGCTGATTTTGTAAGTGAGGAGTTTAAAAAATGAGCCAGGTTATCACTTGTCGAAAAGATCCTCATAGCATCAACCTGGTTCTTCATCAGGGCTATAAGCGGAGATATAACTATTGCAGTACCTTCTTTTATTACTGCTGGTAACTGGTAGCATAACGATTTACCTCCCCCTGTTGGCATAAGAACAAAACTATCCCTTCCTGCCAGTACATTTTGAATTATTTCCTCCTGATTGCCTTTGAAAGTATTAAACCCAAAATATTTTTTTAGATAGTCATATATAACTCTCTTATCTACCATCCTTTTTACCTTTCCTTCTATCCCGGTAAAATAAATTTTCCATCCAGTATTATAAAGTTATCAATTTTTTCCCATCCTTTTAAATATGCTGCAATAAACTAAGATGATTGTTATCACCACTTGTAATAATCTCAATCATACAATTTACAATATTCACGTCTTTTTTCAACATTTTTTTTGAAAAAAGACGTGATATTAACAAAGAAAAGTTATAGTAAACAGCTATTTATCCCTGATAATAATAAATATATTACACTTGTTTTGATTAATTTGTTTTATCATCTTTACAGCTTGGTAAATTCAGGCTCTTAGCTTTAACTTATACATGAAGAAAAAAACGAAAAGGGCAAAAGACGATAATGAAATGTCTTTTCTTGAACACCTGGAAGAACTCAGGTGGCATATTGTACGTTCTGTGCTCTCAATCTTTATTGTAGCTATCATTGCCTTTATATATCATGACATAATATTTGATACAATTATCCTCGCCCCCAAGAACCCTGATTTCCTGACAAACAGGTTGCTCTGCAAGCTTGGCCAGCTGGTTAATGTTAATGCCCTGTGCATTAACACCCACCCATTTCAGATAATCAACATAAGGATGGCAGGCCAGTTCACCACTCATATAGCTGTTTCGCTGATTGCAGGTATAATCCTGGCTTTCCCATATATCTTCTGGGAATTCTGGAAGTTCTTCAGACCTGCACTGTATTCAAGCGAAAAGAAATACACCAGGGGAGCTGTGTTTTTTTCTTCCCTGCTTTTTGTCAGTGGTGTACTGTTTGGTTATTATGTTATTGTCCCCCTTTCAGTTAATTTCCTTGGTTCGTACAATGTTAGCGCCGAGGTTACAAACCAGATTAACCTGAGATCATATATCGGTACTGTGGCATCCATAACCCTGGCAAGCGGTATTATTTTTCAGTTGCCAATACTGTCATATTTTCTTACAAAAATAGGACTGGTTGACCCTCATTTCCTTAAGAAATACAGGAAGCACTCAATAATTGTTATACTTGCCCTTGCTGCCATTATTACCCCACCCGACATCTTCAGTCAGGTACTGGTTTGTATACCCCTGCTATTCCTTTACGAAATAGGTATATTAATATCCAGGAGGGTAATAGCAAAAGACAGGGAAAGACTGGAGGCTGATTGGGCGGAAGATGAGAAAAATCCCGAAAGTAAACCTTAAATTTCTCCTGTCATGAAACTACACACTGAAAATCTGGTTAAAAGATATCGTAACAGGGCGGTTGTCAATAAGGTATCCATTGACGTTGAACAAGGGGAGATCGTGGGTCTGCTTGGTCCCAACGGTGCAGGAAAAACCACATCATTTTATATGATCGTAGGCCTGATAAAGGCCGATGAGGGCAGGATTTTCCTGGATGACAGGAATATTACAGGTCTGCCTGTATATAAAAGGGCAAAAATGGGAATTGGATACCTTGCACAGGAGGCATCTGTCTTCCGCAAACTGAGTGTGGAAGATAACCTGAATGCTGTATTGGAAATGTCAGGATTCCCAAAAGAAGAACAGGTTGAAAGAAGAGAATCATTACTCACTGAATTTGGACTTCAGAAAATACGCAAAAGCCTCGGGATACAACTCTCCGGGGGTGAAAGAAGGAGAACTGAAATAGCACGTGCCCTGGCTCTCAAACCTAAATTCATATTGCTGGATGAACCATTTGCCGGTGTAGATCCCATAGCCGTGGAGGATATACAGGAAATAGTAGCCCACCTGAAAGACAGAAATATAGGGATCCTGATAACCGACCATAACGTTCATGAAACACTGTCTATCACAAACCGGGCATACCTGCTTTTCGAAGGTAAAATACTTAAATCGGGTACTTCATCGGAACTGGCTGATGATGAACAGGTCAGGAGACTATACCTGGGCAAAAAATTCGAACTGCGCAGGTAGCCTTTCTTGCCAGATTATTTTATTATTGCTACTTTTGCGCTGAATTTCACGCGGATGTGGCGTAATTGGTAGCCGCGCCAGACTTAGGATCTGGTGCCTTCGGGCGTGGGGGTTCGAGTCCCTTCATCCGCACCAATTTCAAATAACCGCTTAAACAAATGGTAGTACCGGGTGTTAGGCGGTTATTTATCTGTTCAAAACAATTTTATAAAATGAATATTACCAGGGAGAATATTGATGAATTGAATGCAGTACTGAAAGTGCAGGTTGTAAAAGACGACTATGAAGAAAAAGTGACTGAGGTATTGAAAGACTATAAGAAAAAAGCCAATATCAAAGGATTCAGGCCCGGCAATGTGCCTTTCGGACTGATAAAAAAGATGTACGGCAGCAGTGTGCGGCTTGAGGAGATAAACAAAATAATATCCGATGGTTTAAGTAAATATATTACCAATGAGAAACTGGAAATACTTGGTGACCCACTGCCCAAAACAGATGATAATGAGAGAATCGACCTTGACACACAGGAGGAGTTTGAGTTTTCTTTCGAAATAGGACTGGCACCTGAATTTGAAGTAAAACTTACAGGCAGGCATAAGGTTCCATACTATGAAATCAAAATAGATAAGAAACTGCGTAATGATTTTCTTGATAATTACCGCAGGAGATTCGGGACGTACGAGGAAGCACATGAAGTGAGTGAAGATGATGTGCTCAGGGGGAATATTGTGAAGCTGTCAGATGAAGGTGAAATCCTTGAGGAAACAATTAAAAATGACTCGTCCTTGTCAGTAAAGGTAATAAAGGATGAGGCCGTTAAGAAAGAGTTTATTGGGAGCAAGCCAGGCGATACTATCGAGTTCGATATACGTAAATCATTCCCAAATGATCATGAGATAGCAGGACTGCTGCAGACTGAACATGATAAGCTGGGTGGCGTTGATGGCAAATACCGGTTTACCATTAATGCCGTAAACAGGTTCAGGATGGCCGATGTAAACCAGGAGCTTTTTGACCGGGTATACGGGGAAGGAACATTGAAGTCTGAAGATGAATTTATGAAAAAACTCGATGAGGAAATAAGGGAGAACCTAAGCAAGGAAAGTGAATATAAGCTCAACATTGATGCACGGAATATGGTTATCGATAAAACCGCTTTTGACCTTCCTGAGGGATTCCTTAAGAAATGGTTACTTAAAACTAATAAGGAGATAAGCGAAGAGCAGGTTGAGAAAGATTTTGCCGATTTCCTGAAAGACCTGAGGTGGCAGCTTATAAGAAACAAGATTGCCAAAGAGAATGAAATAAAGGTTGAAGAACAGGACATGGTCAGTGAAGCCAAGGAATTTACGCGTATGCAGTTCCAGCAATATGGGATATTCAATGCCGAAGACAGCCAGCTTGAATCCTATGCCAGGGAAATACTGAAGAAAGAAGATGACTATCGCAGGATTGCTGATAAAGTGATTGATGATAAGGTAATTAACAAGATCAAGGAAGAAATAAAGATAGATACAAAGAAAGTAAGCACTGAAGAATTTAATAAGCTTTTTGCCAAGTAAGTATCTCTTAATCTTAAGCTTTACTTATTATTTTGTTATCTTTGGCTAAACAATTTAAACTTAAAGAAAATGGCAGAAAAAAATGATTTTAAAAAGTTTGCTACGGGCCATATGGGAATAAGCAGCCTTGGCTATCATCAATATACCTCTATTCTGAACAGTTATATATCCCCTACCATCATTGAAGAACGCCAGCTCAATGTTGCTTCAATGGACGTATTCTCACGTCTTATGATGGACAGGATAATATTCCTGGGATTGCCTATTGATGATTATGTAGCAAATATTATCCAGGCCCAGCTCCTATATCTCGATTCAACCGACAGTGAAAAGGATATACAGATATACTTTAACACCCCCGGTGGATCGGTACATGCCGGCCTGGGCATTTATGACACTATGCAGTATATCACTGCTCAAATAGCTACCATATGCACGGGCATGGCCGCCTCAATGGGTGCTGTTCTGCTGACAGCAGGCACCAAAGGCAAGCGTTCTGCACTGCGGCATGCAAGGATAATGATACACCAGCCAATGGGTGGAGCACAGGGGCCTGCATCTGATATAGAGATCACTGCACGTGAGATACTAAAGCTGAGAAAAGAATTGTACGAAATTATTGCACTCCATTCAGGAAATACCTACAAGAAAGTAGAAAAGGATTCTGACAGGGACTACTGGATGACAGCGGAAGAAGCAAAAGAATACGGAATGATCGACGAAGTTCTTATAAGGGATAAAAAATAATTTTTACTATGGATAAATGCTCATTCTGCGGCCGGACCAAGAAAGAGGCTAACCTGCTTATTGCAGGTCTTGAAGGACATATCTGTGACCACTGTATCGAACAGGCTCACAGTATTGTGATCGATGAACTGGGAAGTAAATCCGACTTCAAACTGGAGGATGTTAACCTCCTCAAACCGGAAGAGATAAAGAAATTCCTCGACAGCTATGTTATAGGTCAGGAGGACGCAAAGAAGTACCTGTCGGTAGCAGTCTATAACCACTATAAAAGGCTTATGCAGCCAAAGGACAAGGATGATATAGAAATAGAAAAATCCAATATTATTCTTGTCGGTGAGACAGGTACGGGAAAAACACTCCTGGCAAGGACCATAGCCAGGATGCTGCACGTCCCGTTCACCATTGTTGATGCTACTGTTCTTACCGAGGCCGGATATGTAGGTGAAGATATCGAGAGCCTCCTTACACGCCTGCTGCAGAATGCCGATTACGACGTGGCTGCTGCAGAGAAGGGCATTGTATTTATTGATGAGATCGATAAGATAGCACGCAAGAGTGACAATCCTTCTATAACACGCGATGTATCAGGCGAAGGTGTACAGCAGGGCCTGTTGAAACTGCTTGAAGGATCAATAGTGAATGTACCCCCACAGGGAGGACGTAAACATCCCGAGCAGAAACTTATAGCTGTAGATACAAAAAATATCCTCTTCATCTGTGGCGGCGCCTTTGATGGTATTGAAAAAAAGATAGCCAACAGGCTGAACACCCAGATAGTGGGTTACGGCGCTTCAAGGGACCGGGAGAAAATAGACAAGGACAACCTGTTGCAATATATAGCTCCCCAGGATCTCAAATCATTCGGGCTTATACCCGAGATAATAGGCCGCCTGCCCGTGCTTACTTATCTCAACCCTCTCGACAGGGATGTTTTGCGCAGGATACTTACCGAGCCGAAGAATGCCATTACAAAGCAGTATATCAAACTGCTCAAAATGGATGATATAGAGCTTGAATTTGACGATAGTGCACTGGAGTACATGGTCGACAAGTCTATTGAGTTCAAGCTGGGTGCACGTGGATTAAGGTCTATCTGCGAAACCATCATGATGGATGCTATGTTCGAATTGCCGGGCAAGAACCAGAAACAGCTGACAGTAACGGCGGATTATGCCTCCCATAAACTCGAAAAAGTAAACCTGAAAATCCTGAAAGCCTCTTAGGATTTTAGATTGAAGATTAACGATTTTAGATTTAAGAAGTTCTGAAATCTTCAATCTGCAATCTAGCATCTTAAATCAATCAGGGCTTTCAGCACTCCATCACTGAAGCTGGATACAAGGTCAAATGCTTCCTTACTCTTTTCAAACGGGAACCTGTGAGTAATCAGTCTCTCCGTATCAACCTTACCTGCGCTGATAAGATCCAGGGCAGGCTGCATGCATTCATTCTGCCGTCTTACATGAATTATGGCAATCTCCTTCCTGCGGGCATGATCTGCCAGAAATGACCATCGTTCAAATTGCGGGATACCGACAACCATGAGTTTACCTCCCGGTTTCAGGAGTTCCACAGCCTGGTCAAAAGCTTCCTGCTGTCCGCAGCATTCATAGACTATATCCAGCAGGTCCTGTTCCTTTGAACTAATTTCCTTTACAGCATCGCACCTGTTTACATTGTATACAGTTTTGGCTCCAAGCTTTGTTGCAATGTCCAGCCGGGCATTGATTTTATCGGTCACGTATATGTTTCCTGCACCAGCCTCCCTTGCTGATATCAATACACTATCACCTATGGGTCCTGCACCAAGTACTGCAATTTCATCACCTGCATTGATTTGTGATAGCTGAACAGCATAATAGCCTATTGATAGAGGTTCAGCAAATGCTGCTTCTGAAAATGATATCTTATACGGAATCTTTAAACAGCTCCTGGCAGGCATGATGATCATCTCCGACAGGCATCCTTCAGCCTGACCCGGGCAACCAAGGAATTTCAGGTTCCGGCAGGTATGCTCCCTGCCTGCCAGGCACTGGTCACATTCGTAACAAGGCATCGCAGGATCGACAGCCACCCTGTCGCCGGGTTTAAATCCTTCTGTCTTCTCACCCGCTTCAATAACCGTTGCCGCACATTCATGACCAACAGTAAAAGGATATTCAACTACCTGTTCCCCTATTTTTCCTGTTGTATAATAATGAATGTCGGAGCCGCACACGCCTACTGCTTCCACCTTCAGAAGCAATTGTCCTGCACCCGGGGGACCGGGATCAGGAGCTTCGTGCAGCTCCATGTGGTTTATACCCGTTAGTTTGTATGATTTCATAGACTGTCTTAAAGTATTGAAGGGTAAAGGTAATAAAAGTTGAGAGGGTTGAGAAGGTTGAGTAGGGTTGAGTTTAAAGCTACAGAACTCAACCGGACTGCCGGCAGTCAGTCAGCTAAACACTACTCAACAGGGCGGAGCCCGCTCAACCCTAACCAACCTGCTTGCCCCAGGGCAATCATATCAAATACTATTTCTCTGAACTTCATTACACAGTTATGCGTAAAAAGTCTTAAATTAGTAATGTCTCGTTTAACCAAAATTTACAATCATGTACAAATTTAATTTCGAAAAACTCGAAGTGTGGAATAATGCCAGGAAACTGGCTAAGAAAATCTACCTGAAAACAGAAAAATTTCCAGAAAGTGAAAAATTCGGTATTAGCACTCAACTAAGAAGAGCAATAGTATCTGTCTGCTCCAACCTGGCTGAAGGGTCATCACGGTTTTCATCAAAGGATCAGATGCATTTTTATTCAATATCCTATAGTAGCCTGATGGAAACAATAAATCAACTTATATTATCTCAAGACCTGGGGTATCTTTCATCGAAGGATCTCCTAGATTTTCGAAAAGAGGTAAACAGTATTGGATACATGATCAATGGCCTAAAGGAAGCAGTAAAAGTTAAGTAAAGTTGAGTAGGGTTGAGAAGGTTGAGAAGGTTGAGTTTTAAGCTACTAAACTCAACAAGGCAACCGCAGGTTGCCCGCTCAACACTACTCAACCTGATTACCGCCAGGCAATCAACTCAACCTTTTCCTATACATCTATCCAGCAAATATTCCTCCGCCTCAACTGACCACAGCCCTTTATGCCTTTCCGTAATCTCTGCCAGGTCAGCATAAAACCGGTTCTTTTTTGCAAGCTTTTCAAAGTCTTCAATAGCCGTCAGAGGCATATCTATATGTGTATAGATAAGTTTCTTGCCCCCGGGTATATCCGGAAGCCGCAGGGTGGTCCCGATTACTGCCTTCAGCCCGCCGATATGTGTTACCAGTCCGGCCGGGTCAAGACCTGATTCCATAATCTCCAGTGCCTCTGTCATATCAGTATTATTGCCTCCTGATGTTCCAACGATATGTGTGAAATTATAATGTGCATTGTAAAAATTGAAAGGTGCTTTGAACCCGGGTTTTGACGGACCGGCAAAGAAATTGAGGCAACCGTCAAAGGCCAGTATGGCATCTCCCTGTTCGATAACTGCAGGTACAGGGGCAAAAACAAAAACATCGTTAAATCCTTTTCCTCCTGAAACCTGTTTCATGTATTCAACAGGATCATCAAGTGCAGTGGTATTAATATACTTCAGTTCAACCCCTTTGCCTGCTGCATATCCGGGCGTGTAAAGTCCCTCTGCCCTGTCGAGCCGCGTCTGGTCAATATCGGTGACAACCAGCAATGACGGTCGGCGATCCTTACGCTCCAGGACATAATTAATTGCTGCCAGTCCCATTGGTCCGGCTCCTGCAAGAATGGCCATCTTACCTCCCTCAATAATCTCCATCTGGTGTATATAAGAACCCGGTTTTGTATGGTAATTGGCATGCATGGCTCCTATAACACATGACAGGGGCTCTGAAAGTGAAGCGGGGTAATAACCGGGCCCATTGTATTTAAGCAGACAATCCTGCTCCATTACTTCTGCCGGTATTATAACATATGTTGCATCGCCTCCGATATACGGGTAGGAATAACCCGGTGCACTCAACACGCCCATGGGCCCTTCTTTATAATTAATGGCAGGTTGTATTGAGAATTTATCCCCGGGACTGAACTTATCCTGCCACCTGGCACCAATCTCCACCAGATCACCTGCAAATTCATGTCCTATCATAACCGGATTTTCCGATACATCATCGGGTACTCTCTTATGATCCTCTCCCTGTAAGGCTGCCTTATGTGATGACATACATATACTGTCGGTGATCACCCTGGCTAGTATTTCATCATCACCTATAGGCGGAAGTTCAAATTCTTCAATACGCAGGTCTTTCTTACCGTATAATCTGACTGCCCTGGTCTTCATACTTTCTATTTTAGCATTACCTGTCCACCCGTAACCGGTATAGCCTGGCCGGTTTCATACTCCTGGTCTATTACATAATTAATTGCCTTAACCACATCGGAAACACGGCAACCACGGCCTGCAGGCACCTGTTTCTCATAATGTTTCTTTACATCCTCAATGCTTTCTGCTCCCGGCACTTTCCCCGCATCAAGGTATTGCCTGAATAATCCTGTTTCAGGATCAGACCACAGGGGCCCTTCAAAATAGTTCCCCGGGCATATTGAATTAACTTTGATATTATACTCGATGAGCTCAAGGGCAAAAGATTGGGTAAGTCCTATTCCCCCAAACTTACTTCCTGCATATGCATAATTCTTAAGGCTGCCCTGCAGTCCTGATTTTGAATTAACCTGGATGATATCCATGAACCTGCAAGGGTCTTCACTATGCTGTTTCTTCATATATGGACTTACTGCTTTCACGCAATTAAAATAGCCCAGGTAATTCACCTTTGTAACCAGCTCAAATGTTTCAACATCCATTTCATCCAGGCTGCCGGCATGTAAAATACCTGCATTACTAATCAGAATATCTATGCTCCTGAACTCTTCAAATGCCAAAGTTATCATAGTTGACACAGAATTAAAATCCGAAACGTCACAGGTAAGGAATATTGCCCTGTTACTCCTGTTTCTTCTGTTCATTTCACCGGCAAGCGTTTTTCCCTCTTTCTCTTTTATATCAGCAAGGACAATATTGGCACCCTGTTTAAATAATTCACGGGCAATTCCTTTACCAAATCCCTGTGCACCGCCGGTTATTATTACCGTTTTTTGTTTTAAACGATCATTGGATTTATCCATATCTGCATTTATAATAATGAACAAAAAGTCTTTATTATTTTATTCCCAACGCTGATGAATTTTCCTTTCTCCCCTGTTTTAGGTTTACCATGCTCATCCAGGTACCCTTTCCCTTCAATAACTGTCAGGTACTGATGGGCTGCCATAATACATGCCCCTTCATAATTTATCCTCATCATTTCCCCATCAAGTGGTTGGTCGCCTCCTGCCTTGACTTCCAGTGGTTTTATTCCGGGTGAGTTATGCTCGGTGCCGAATGTTATAATGAACCCTTTATCGGACATACACTTTACATAATCCCTTAACCTCTGGTAATCATTTCTTGCAGGAATAAATTCAATACAGTAATACCCCCGGTCAATAAGAGACTGAGCTGCCTTTTCCCTGTCCATCTCAAAATCAGTGTATATACCATTATTGAAGTCAGCAAGGAAGGGGTAGGTTGGAATGCCTCCTGCATCAAGAATTAAATCACGGATTTCCCCGGGCTCAACAAATATTTCCGGGTCTTCCTCGACAAAAGCAACGCCCCCTGATTTCAGCAGTTTGGACCGGATAAGGTTTTCAAGCGGGGCATTATTACCAGGCCGAATATCAAAAAAGTCATCACCAAGCAATCTTAAGAAAATGTTATTACGCTCTTTACCTTCTTTATAGTTCCCTTCAATATTCCTCCTGATCATACCCGCCAGGTGGCGCTCCCTTGCCATACCTTTAGTATGATTATTAAGCATGTTACTGAAGTCGATTTTAAGATCTTCATCAATCTCACCCAACAGCTCATTTACTTTCAGAGTCATAAGATGTACATGTTTATTTGACAGGTCCCTGATATGTTTAAGCCTGCTTGTATTAGCCTTCGAAAGTTTAAGCGGGTAAGCCAGGGCTTTACCGCTGATATAGGTACGCCCCGGATTGTTGGGATCATTCACCTTCCGTCCCGCTTCCATATCAACACGGTTGAGTCCTATCATTTCTATATTGAACAGGGGAAATATGCCTGCATTATAACATTTCTCAGCCCATTCGTCGAAACCGTCAACTGTATTAAAATCGTTTATTCCAAGGACCGAGATATTTTCTTTTTGAGCCGCTGTAATAATACTGTCCATAGAATCAAATGAACTGAATGAATATGGTGTATGGATATGGGCATTCACCTTCAGGTATCCAGGTTGCTCCCTATTACCAGGTGGCACATTTTTTAGCTTCTCTGATATTTCCGGCCATATATTCATATTCCTCTTTTCGCTCTTTCAATTTTTCCTTTATCTGAAAAGTCATTCTTAACTGCATGTCCTTCCAGGGGCAGGATACGAGTATGTATTGCATCAATTATCCAGTCAGGCTGCGGGAAGAAGTAATCTTCAAGCTCATATGCCGGTGTTATCCAGTTTCTTGAACCAACAACCACGGCTGGCGCATCAAGATGGTCAAATGCCAGCCCGGTGATATTCCTGGCCATATCATTCATGAATGATCCCCTTTCTGAGGCATCTCCTGTAAGCAGTATTCTCCCTGTCTTTTTCACTGATTCCAGGACAGGTTCATAATTGAATGGTACAAGAGAACGGGCATCAATAATTTCAGCGCCAATACTGTATTTATCCTGTAAAATATCTGCTGCCTCCAGGGCCCTGTATAGTGTAGCACCAATGGTAAGTATAGTAATATCTGATCCTTCCCTTTTTATATCAGGTTCACCAAGCGGTATTTCATAATAGCCCTCAGGCACTCCTTCCTTATGGAACTGCTCTCCTATATCATATATCCGCTGGCTTTCAAAGAACACCACCGGGTCGGTTCCCTGCAGTGCTGCATTCATCATTCCCTTTGCATCATAGGGAGTTGCCGGAAAGACAACCTTAAGGCCGGGGATATGGGCTACGATTGATGTCCAGTCCTGTGAATGCTGAGCCCCGTACTTTGAACCAACAGATACCCTGAGCACCACCGGCATCTTTATTATATTGCCGCTCATTGCCTGCCATTTGGGTAACTGGTTAAAGACTTCGTCCCCTGACCTTCCCAGGAAATCGCAATACATGATTTCGGGGATTACTCTTCCTCCACACATGGCATATCCAATTGCTGCTCCCACTATTGCTCCTTCGGATATAGGGGAATTAAAAAGCCTGTTATAAGGCAGGGCTTCGGTAAGTCCCCGGTAAACGGCAAAGGCACCACCCCAGTCACGGTTCTCTTCACCGAAAGCAATAAGTGTGGGATCCTTATAAAACCTGTCGATCACTGCTTCGAAAATGCCATCCCTGAGCTGGTACTGTTTCATTTTTGAATAAGGCTTACCATCACTGTCAAAAGCATACCTTTCTTTCCTTGCTATCTGCTGTACTCTGGGATTATCTTTAAGTGAGATCAATACCTCAGGCTCTCCCTGCTCCATGGCATTAACTGATCCGTCGGAGAATATTACTTCACCAATAAGATCCGTATCCTTATCCAAATCCATTCTTGGTGATATGTCATCATCAATAACCATTTTGAACATATCAAGCACCAGGTCATTTACCTCACCGTCAATTAGCCTTAAAGAATCCTCATCTGTGATATTATTATCAATAAGTTCCCTGCGAAAATTATAGATACAATCATGTTTTTGCCAGGCTTCCATCTCTTCCTTTGAACGGTACGAGGAAGCATCGGATGGTGAATGGCCGCTGTAGCGGTATGTTACCGTATCGAGCAATACCGGGCCCCTTTTCTCTTCAAGCACCTTAATTTTTCTTTTATATGCATCAATAACAGCCAGGGGATTCATTCCATCAATCCTCTCTGCATGCATCTGGTCCCTGTTGACCCCTGCCCCTATGCGTGCAGCCATACCATATCCCATCGTCTCGCCTGAAGTCTGTCCGCCCATACCGTAGTGGTTATTCATAATATTTATGATCAGAGGGAGGCCTCCTTTCATATCCCCTTCCCACAGCTCAGTGAACTGGTCCATTGTAGCAAAAGCTATACCTTCCCATACCGGTCCGCAGGCCATGGAAGCATCACCTATATTGGCTACAACTATACCCTTCTTGCGGTTTACCTTTTTGAACAGGGCTGCCCCGACTGATATATCCCCGCTGCCACCTACTATTGCATTATTGGGATATACACCAAAGGGGGTGAAAAAAGCATGCATGCTTCCCCCCAGTCCCTTATTAAATCCTGTTTCCCTTGCAAATATCTCGGCCAGGGTGCCATAAACCAGGAATTTTTTTGCCAGCTCTTTAACAGAGCTATCATGATCTTTTGCCACAATATCATAAATAGCCCTGTCAAAATAGGACTTCATGATTTTCCCCAGTGACTTATCGTCGCTCCAGTGAATAGCAGATAATCCTTTTGCCAGTATTTCCCCGTGACTCCTGTGTGAACCAAAAATATAATCGTCAGAACCCAGGTTATATGCCATGCCCACTGCAGCCGCTTCCTGGCCTATTGAGAGGTGGGCCGGACCGGGATGGTTATAAGCTATCCCCCTGTATTCCCCGGTTGTTTTGATAAGGTTCAGCATGGTTTCAAATTCCCTTATAAGTAGCATATCATGGTAAATACGTACCAGGTCCTCATCACTGAAATTTTCACGTTCTTCACTTAATGATTTGCTGTACTGGTTTACCGGTATAGGCTGAAATACTATTTCTCCTTTCTGCCTGATCTTATCAGGATCAATAAACTGGCTCTTTGGCATAGACGATTATTTTATTTCAATATTTTCAACTTCTTCAGCTACCCTCTTTAAGAAGCGGGTTGCCTCTCCACCATCAAGGGCGCGGTGATCATATGTGAGGCTTAGTCCTATATAAGGCACAAAACCATACACTCCATCACCAAGGTCAGCCGGACGAAGAACAATGGTATTAACCCCCAGTATAGCAGTCTGCGGCAGGTTAATCACAGGAGTGAACATTTCCACGCCATAATTACCCAGGTTGGACACTGTGAATGATCCTGCTTCAGGCCTGAGTATATCAGGGTCAACTGCTCCCGACCGGCACTGTACAGACAGAGCTGCAGCCCTTTTTGAAAATTCCTCAATACTTAAGCTGTCAGCATGCTTTATTACAGGAACCATAAGTCCACGCTCTGTATCAACAGCAGTTCCCAGGTTCACATGCCTGAACAACCTCAAGGTTTCGCCATGCAACTGCGAATTGACCCTGGGATGTTCCGCCAGGGCTTTTATTACTGCAAAACATACAAGATCATTAATTGTGATATTCACATAGCCCTTATTCCCTTTAGCTTTCTTAATCTTCTTCCTTGCTGCCATCAATTTCCTTGCATCTGCCCCCAGGTGATGGGTAAGCTGCGCGGAATTCTGCAGTGATTGATACACCGATTTTGCGATTATTTTCCGGATGTTTGTAAGGGGTTCTTCGCTATATTCATCGGAATCAGCAGTTGTGATTAAAACAGGTTCTGCCTTTTCAGCACCTTCCAGATCACGAACGATAATCCTTCCACCCGGCCCTGAACCTTTAACCGACCTAATATCAATACCCTTCACTTCAGCCAGTTTCCGCGCTCTTGGCGATATTTTGGATCCCCCTTTCAAGGGGGAAGTCCCGACCTTGTGTCGGGACAGGGGGATGTCATCCTGCTGCCGCGGATCTGACTCACCCTGCTGGCGCGGACCCGATGGTGTGGATCTCCTGATCCACGCCTGCACGACTTCATCCTCCTCCTTTTCCACCCCAACAATACAAACCGTCTCCAGTACCGGTACCTCATCACCCTCATTGAAAAGCCACTTCAGCAATACACCATCCTGTTCCGATTCGTATTCAAAGGAGGCTTTATCAGTCTCGTATGCAAAAAGAAGATCACCCTCTTTCACTTCATTACCTTCTTCGATATAAAGTTTGGTAATTATACAGGACTCTACTGACTGACCCTGTCTTGGCATTTTAATTTGTGTGGCCATAGCTCTAACTTGTAAATACAAGTACAAATATAAGCATGATTTATCAATTTAACCAGCAATATTACAAATATATTTTCTATGTTTATCATCTTGTTTATCTGTTGTTTAACTAATAGTGTTTTAATTTTTTCATGTCAGACAATAAATAACTAATGTTTACATGTTGTTATTTAATTTACTGATATTTTCTTTGAGTTGAAGGAATTTGTTTTTATGTTTGCATTAAAGATTACCGTAATGAGTCCGGGAAAAACACCTCAGTACCGACAGTTATATGAAACTTTGCGCAGGCATATTGTAGACGGCCTTTACAGGGAAGGCGATCTTCTTCCTTCGGAAAATGAACTATGTAAGCTGAATAATCTTACGAGGCCGACGGTAAGGAAGGCACTTGACCTGCTGAGTAACGAGGGATTTATAAAGAGGCACCAGGGACTGGGCAGCGTGGTTCATAAACTTCCAAAGGGTATTGGCATATTATCAATTTCGGGTACCACAACAGCAGTTGGCAAAGAGAATCTTGAGACCAGGACAATCATCAAACCCAATTTATCAACCTGGCCTGATGATTTCCCTTTCAACCTGAGCGATCACGAAAGGGAAGTAGGCTGCATGCATTTCACCAGGCTGAGGCTGGTAAATGGCAAGCCTGTAATTTATGATATCTCATATCTTCCGAATATAAATTTACCCAGGTTCTCTGCACGTAATCTCAACAACAAATCGCTTTTCAATATACTGAGAACCGCATACAGTATTGAGGTTAAGGGAGGCGAACAGTATATCAAGGCTATCAATGCTCCCGATCCTGATATCTGCCATATACTTGATATAAAACCTGACACACCGGTGCTTCACCTGCAGAGGCGTATCGACACCAATCGCCTGAACTTTTATATCTACTCCATCCTTTATTGCAACACCAGTGATCACAGCCTGTACGGGATATTCTAACTTATATGTTGAGCGGGCTGCGCCCTGTTGAGTAGAGTTGAGCTGACTGCCTGCCGGCAGTCCGGTTTAGTTTTGTAGCTCTAAACTCAACCCTCTCAACCCTCTCAACCCTACTCAACCCTACTCAACCTCATATTACAGTTTGTGTAAAACCCAATGTTTTCTTAAATTGCATATACTGTTCTGATAAATTTTAAGAATCTAATAATCAATTGCCATGGCCAGACAAATCAAACAGGAGAATAATTACCAGTCACGTCTCCTGAAACTTATCCCAAGCGAGATAGTCGCTGCTTACCTGGTTATAATTGGGTTTATACCACCCGGCTATGAACACAGCAAGATACTACTGACGGTAGTAACTGCAGTACTGCTAATCATGGTACCTTTTTATCTTATCAGCTTCCTGGCTGTAAAGGGCCCCTTACAGATAATCTTCACTTCACTATCGTTCCTTGTATGGGTATACTCAATGGGTGGGCCCTTTGTATATTACGGTATACACGAAGCAGTTATCGGTTCGGCATTGCTGGTTTTATGGACCCTGCTGATACCTTTTGTTGTTAAGCCGGAAACGGAATAAGGACAGCTACCACCTTAAAAAATAATTCGGCCTAGCTGCGCCGGATGTGGATTGTGGTGTATGCCTTTATCCACAGGTGTGACTGTGGCCCTGACTCTCCCTTTGGTCGGTCAGGGTCTTAGCTCCGCTCGACTATTGCTATTAACCGCCTACGGCACTGTTTGAGGGAAATTCCCCCGGCAGGGCGATGAATCGGACTGCCAGGCCTCTTCAGGATCACATTTGACTTATATTCTTTTTTTTTTATAAATTGCATACTGACTGAACTGATAATCTTGTGATTGCCTGTATACAAGGATTTGACCTGATCTTTTCATCTCAATTCCCGTTTTGATGTGTTATAAGCTGTAATTATAATCATTGTTTGCATACAAGAATGAAAAAACCGGCCATTTTACTCATCATTTTAACTCTGGCATATAACCTTGCATTTTCCCAGACAATTACAATAGAAGGCAAAGTGCTTGACATGACGGATAAAAGCATAATACCTAACTGTGTAATAAGCCTGAAACCTGATAACAGGATTGTCACTTCCGGGAGGAACGGACACTATATGTTTGTTTGCTCCCCCGGCAGGAAAGGAATAAGTACAAGGATGCTTGGATATAAACCCGCAGAAATGAACTTTGAGCTGACATCGGATACCACGATCAATATTTATCTTGAGGCATTACCGGTAGAGGTTGGGGAAGTAAAAGTGATTGCCGATTCACTTAGGAACATGGAGGTTACACAGGGTGGAAGCTATATAATAAGCCCGGTAGCTGTTAATGAGTATCCCAGGGTGTTCAGCGAGCCCGACCTGATGAAATCTATCCAGCTGATGCCCGGTGTGGTACCGGGTAAGGACGGGTCCTCCGATATATATGTAAGGGGCGGCAGCAAAGGGCAGAATGTTATCCTGGCTAACGGCTGTTATTTCTTCCTTCCTTCCCATCTATTGGGTTTTGTTTCCCCCTTTGACCTTGACTTCCTGGAAAGCGCCGAACTGTATAAAGATTATTTCCCTGCTGAGACAGGCGGTGGTGCATCTTCCGTTTTAAATCTGAGCTTCAGGGAACCCCGGACCGATTCACTGGCCGCTCAACTCAGGCTGGGATTGCTCTCATCAGGTTTGACAATTGAACTGCCCCTTGATAATATCAACCTGGACATTACGGCAGGTATCAGGCGGGGTAATTATTCCCTTTACTCATCATTACTGAAAAAAATTGTCAGCACCGAAGTAGCCGAGAACCTCCCTCCCGATGATTACTCATTCTATGACGGATACCTGCAGCTTTCCCATACATCTGCCAAATTTGGCAATCTGAAATATCTATTCTTCGGTAATTATGACAACAGCAGGGAAGAATACGAAGAAACCGGCCTGGCAGGTGATACACTGACACACTACATGGAAGGTATGGCAACAGGCTGGAACAGTATGGTACATGCCATTCAGTGGCACCTGCCTGAAAAGAACAGGCTGAAATGGAGGTTTGACCTGAACTACAACAGGATGGCCATGAAACGGGAATTATATTCGCAAACTGAAAAATTAATTACCACAAGCGATTCGATGATTGGTACAAGTGAAATATCATACTCCATTTTGCCAACTGTCGATAATATAGGCTCTGCCATTATTGTGGGCGGTACGAAAGGCGTTCTTGGTTATTCTGCAGGCCTGTCCGGCAGGATAAGATTTTTCTCCCCTAATATTCTGGCCTATTCATCTGTTAATGATACCCTGACCGAAAATATCTATGGTGAAGATCATGTTGTTTATGAACCAACGGCTTTTATTTCTGCTTTAGTTAAGATATCCAGACTACAGCTTGATGCAGGTCTGAGACTGTCAGGTATCTTTACAGGTGACGCAAAATATTTTATCCCCGAGCCAAGGCTCAGGCTGGCATACAACCCGGGAGGTATTATTTCGCCACATATCAATTATGTAAGGTTGAGTCAGACCGATCATTCGGTTGAAGGGTCAAATGCCGGTTTGAGGACCATGTTATGGTTGCCGGTATCACGGGAATTTGGTCCCGAAATATCGGATGTTTATTCTGCAGGTTTCCAGGGAAATATCAATAATGATATAATCTTGTCACTGGATGCTTATTACAAGAATATCTCCGGCATGGTTGATTTCCATCCCGGGGCAAGCTTTATTTTTGACAGCTCTTTTGAAGAACTGCTGGATATGATAGATGGAAGAGCCTACGGGATCGAGACGGGTATTATCAAAAAGAGAGGACGGCTTACAGGCAATATTTCCTACACTTATTCAAGGTCTGAGCGAGAATGGAACAGCCCGGAAGGTATGATATGGATACCCTCAAGTGCCGACAGGCCGCATAATATAAATATAGCAGCCAAATACAGGCTGAACGAAAGGATGAGCTTCGGACTTAACTGGGTGTTTGTATCGGGATCACCGGCGACAATATACATGCATGAGACATCCTACGGCGAATGGTTCGAGACAAAGAACAATATCAGGTATTTCGATTACCACAGGCTCGACTTGTCATGCAGGTATGTTATTCCAATGAAAAGGTTCTCGGTACTGATTGATGCCGATATTTATAACGTTTATAACAGGAAAAACACTTACTATTTCAGGAGAACATATGACGAGCAGGAACAGGTTTATTACTTTAAGAATATTTCCCTGTTCCCTGTCATGCCATCGGTGAGTGTAACTATAAAATATTAGAGTTTAAGTTTGGAATATGCTGCCAGATAAAACAATAAAACCAATAACCCTTAAATCCTCTCTCGGATTAAGAATTTTTGATTATGATGAAATTATTATGATTGAAGCTGATGGAAATTGCAGACTGGTATATACAATTGAAAAAGAGAAACCTGAAAGAGTACTTAACAATCTATCCTACATAAATAAGAATTACTACGAAAAAGCACTCTACAGATGTCACAGGTCATACATTATCAACCTTCATCATGTCGAAGAATTATTAATTAAATCACGGGAAGTACAAATGAAAAACAACCTGAGGGCCAGGTTATCGGAAAGATGCTTGAAAGAGATAAAGAGAATGCTGGAAACAAACATACACTGACAGAAAAATATAAGTCTATGAATAACCTGTTGGGCAAAAAAATAGTCAATGACGGACACAAGAGGTCTGGTAAAAAGAAGCCTTACATTCGGGAACACTCAAATCCGTTATATCTTATTTTACTATTTCTTATAATGCTAATAAAATATACAGGATGTGAAGCTCCCGACAGGTTCTACAGGCCGGATATGCCGGAAAGGCTATGCTGTATTAGTATGATTGATATTGATACATCTGCCTCGTCATATACTACTTCATACATATATCCATATTTCTTGGAATTTGGTGGAGATACTAATAACATACGTTCTGTTTCTTTTGAGAAATCGTACCAATCTGAATATCCTGAAGAACTAAACGATTCCCTAAGGGATTTTTCATTTACTATTTCTTCATCCGAAGGTTTTTTTAAAGATTTTCAGAGTGAAAAGCCTCTGCTAAATCCGTATGGTTATATTTTAGATGACAGCATTTCTTTTTCAGGTGGAGAAAAAATATATATCCATGCAAAAGAAAAAGACTGCCCCGATATATACTCGGAGGTTACCGTACCTGAACGGCCTGCTGACCCGGAATTAATTTCCGTTGAGAAAGAATACATAATCCCCAATGAACCTGTTGATGAAATCTGGGGTGATATAGATTCGCTAAAATCGGCAACAATAAAATTTTCTTTTAATAAGAATGATAGGCAGAACCAGTATTTTGCTCTTATTATGGATGGGATACACTTATGGAAATGGACCCCTGTTGAAAGAGAATTCAGCTATTTTAACTTTTCAGTAAAAGAATGTAATGCTCCCGGGTTTTTTGCAAGGTGGCATGGTTTATATTTAAGGATGTATCCAGAACCACCAGAAGGGTATGACGGGTATTATGCAAGCTATGCATCTCCTGTTAATGCGTATTTTATTGATGGAAATAAAATACCTGGCAAAAAGTGTATAATTACTCTGTCAACACAGTTTCATGGCCTGTGGGCTAATTATCGAGGGAATAGTATGTATGATAATTATTATTACCACTCCGTTCGAATCAGGATAATGTCTATCCCTGTTGAACTATATAAATGGGCTCAAAGTCTGTATTATTACGACCGCGTAACACAGGACCCGTTTTCTGAGCCGGTTAATATTACGGGCAATATTATAGGAGGAAGTGGGGTTTTTGCTGTCTGCAGAAGCAAAGAACTTATCGTTGAATTTAACCCGAGATATTGAAATAACCGGATTATTTAAAAATCTAATGCATACAATTGCTTTAACAATACCAACAACCAATGGCAGTTTTCCGTTCCAAAATAAGATATTCCCATAGAAACATTTCAGTGACTATCTATGTAAGCATAGTAATACCTTTTATACTATTCATCAGCCGTTGTGAAGCTCCCGACAGGTTTTACAGGCCAAACCTGCCTGAGAAACTGTGCTGCATCGGTATAATTGATGCGGATAATACCATACATGACAGTCTGCTGGCACTCCCTTACGGACTTAACGGCAATGTCCACAACATTTCATTTGAAAAATCTTACCAGTCTGAGTATGACAGTGAGAACAATGATTCATTAAGGGGATTTTCATTCTCCATAAGTACGCCTGAAGGTGAGGAATTAATCAGCTATAGAAGCGACAGTGTAATAAAAGAATTAAGGGATTTCAAAATACCTGGCAGTGTTGATTTTCACTCCGGAGATATATACTACCTAAAGGCTATTGAAGATAATACACCTGAAATTACGGCGAAGATCTCTGTACCAGAGGCTCCTCCAATACCTGAACTGATATCTTACCGTATCGAGCGTACAACCTTGTCCGAACCCCTGCCGTGCACGGGCATAACAGAGATCAGGACTGCTGTTCTGGATATTTCCTTTGCCGATAAGGGTAAAAATAATTATTATGCTGTTGTCATTGTTGGTGAAGGGTTTAGTCGCTTCAGTTCACTTGTTCATCTATATGATTATCTGGATTTCACGGTCAGGGATTCCAATTCGCCCGGTTTTTATGCAATACTGCATGGGTTGAAAATGTTGCGTTCTGTTTGTATTGAAGATGAAAGCCGCAAGAACATTGAGGAATCTCCCGTTTATGCCTATTTTATTGATGGAAATAAAATTCCGGACAACAACTGTAGAATGACAATATGTATTCAATATTCCGATGCACGTTGTGTATATGATCTTTTCAGATCCTTGACTATAAACCTGATTTCTATACCGGAAGAGCTGTATTTATTTGAAAAGAGCCTTTACACTTATGACAGGGTGTCAGATGATCCCTTTTCAGAACCGGTATATCTTAACGGTAATATTCAGGAAGGAAACGGGATTTTTGCCATATGCAGGGGCAGTAACTTTATCTTAAAGCCCGGTGGATTATTCTGAAAAGAGATAAAATCATAAAACTGTAAAAATTGACGGTGGTCCCTTCGTATATTACGGTATACATGAAGCGGTTATCGGATCGGCATTGCTGGTTTTATGGACCCTGCTGATACCTTTTGTTATTAAGCCGGAAAAGGAATAAGGCCAGGTGCCACCTTAAAAAACAATTCGACCGCGCTGCGCCGGATGTGGATTGTGGTGTATGCCTTTATCCACAGGTGTGACTGTGGCCCTGACGCTCCCTTTGGTCGGTCAGGGTCACACCCGGGGATAAAAAGAACAAAGAAAAAACATATCACCCCCGGAGGGTGGTGAATAGGTATAATTCTTGAATACCGAACACCGAATAACGAATGCAGAATGCTGAAGTGTTTTAGAATTCTGAAAACGTTATTCGATATTCATTATTGAAAGGTTTATTTATCGTATCTTCCGGTGGCGGAACCTGAGGATGATCTCTTTTTCTTCATCACCGCGCCGCAGAACAGCCAGTGCATCACATTCGCCATCACCATAATCAAGCTCGAAGGGTTCGGTGCCCTCGCGGCTGATCTCTATTACCCCGCTTACAAAGAAACGGCATACCCTTTTCCAGTGCAGTGCACTCTTGATTGTATTCTCATATGCCACACCCTTATAGGTCGTTCCTGAAGCATTTCCCGTTACAAAGCATTCGTCATCCCATATATTGCGGGTATTATATCCTGCCACCCATTCCCTTTCGCGATAAAACTCGCGGGTAACAACTGTTTCATTGGGGAATGTTAGCATTCCTTCAGTGAGTGTGGCACTGAATACTACATTGCCATACTCGTTCTCACCCAGGTTTTCAGTAACCTTTGTACCTTCTATTTTAATACCATTGAAATAGTATTCATCGAAAGTAAGGGTCCGGGTTGAACCTTCAATCCTCCTGAAGCCATTAACCGTAATTATTATTTTACCTGCACGTGTCTGGTTCCATAATCCCACACATCCATCACCAAAATCAATTGTTATCACTCTCTGGTTTTCACCAAGGAATTCAACTGTTACTGTCGGGCATGAGTCGGCTACAACTACAACATTGCCCTTTGCATCAGCATTCTTGGTCATAAACGTTTCGACTATCTGTGTTGCATTATCAGCAGTGCTGAAGATGTCGTCGAACATTGCTTCTGTTACCGCATCATCGTCGGCCAGGTTAATATCGTCAGTATTAAGTGGGTTGGAGCTTTTCTCGCATGCCACCATCACAATACTGATTAAAGCTATTGAAAAGAAGAATTTCAGGATTTTCATAATTATTGTTTTTTTCGTTATTAATCGATCTACACCTTTATAGATTGTCAATCCCATTGAGGGTTTAATCTGTAAACGAAAAAACTTACGGGAACACTCACTTTTTTCTCTGGTATGTTACATATGACCATGTAAATTCCATTTCATCAGCCCTGTTATGATCGTCTCTGTCTAGTACCTGCCATACCTCAGGATCGATCTCCGGAAAGAAAGTGTCAGCCTCATAATCTTTATGCACATGAGTGAGGTACAGGCGGTCGGCCCTGTCAAGAAACTGCCTGTACACTGATCCGCCTCCTATAACAAATATTTCCTTCCCCTTTTCGCACTTGTCAAGGGCATCTTCCAGGGAATAGGCTGTTATACATCCTCCCCCGATGCATTCACAGGGGATATCGGTAAGAACTATATTGGTGCGCCCGGGAAGTGGTCTTCGGGGCAGCGAGTACCAGGTATTCTTGCCCATTATCAGGTTATGGCCCAGTGTAAGTTTTTTAAATCTCTTCAGGTCATCGGGAATATGCCATAATAGTTCATTATTCATACCTATGGCATTGTTTGATGCAACTGCTACTATAATAGATATCATATTAAACTGCTGATTATTTATACTGCAATCTCACCCTTTATATGAGGGTGTGCTTTATAATTCAATAATTCAAAATCCTGGTATTCAAAATCAAAAATATTCTTTCTGTCCCTGTTTATTTTCATCCGGGGCAGTTCATATGGTTTTCTTGCCAGTTGTTCTTTTACCTGTTCCATATGGTTAAGGTAGATATGAGCATCGCCGAATGTATGTACAAATTCACCCTGCTCCAGTCCGGTTACCTGTGCTATCATCATAAGGAGCAAAGAATATGAAGCAATATTAAAAGGCACCCCGAGGAAAATATCGGCGCTTCGCTGGTAGAGATGGCATGACAGTTTACCATTTGCCACGTAGAACTGGAACAATATATGGCAGGGTGGCAAAGCCATATTTTTTATCTCGCCGACATTCCATGCACTTACCAGGTGCCGTCTTGAATCAGGGTTTGATTTTATTGATTCAACAACCTGGCTTATCTGGTCAATTTTACTGCCATCGGATGCAGGCCATGATCGCCACTGGTACCCGTATACAGGACCAAGATCACCATTCTCATCAGCCCATGCATTCCATATCCTGACACCTTTTTCCTGCAGGTATCTGACATTTGTATCACCTTTGAGGAACCACAGGAGCTCATGAATAATTGATTTAAGGTGCAGTTTTTTGGTTGTCAGCACCGGGAACCCCTGTTCCAGGTCAAATCTCATCTGGTAACCGAACACGCTTATGGTACCTGTTCCGGTGCGATCAGTTTTCCTTACGCCATTCTCCATTACATGACCGAGCAGATCGAGATATTGTTTCATGTATATCAGTTTTTTGTTATTCTTGCCACGTAACCACCTCCCGGGGCCATTTTAATTTTTGTGGTATCTTCTTTTGAAACCACTGTTTCAGTCCTTTTATAATCCTGTGCGAACCTGTCGGCATTTATACCATCGCTGAAAACAACTGCATTATATTCTCCTTCACCAAGGAATGAAAGATCTATATCAAACTCTCTGGCAGACCAGTCGGTCATTGCTCCCAGGAACCAGTCTTCTCCTTTACGCCTCGCTATCACCAGGTAATCTCCGACTTTTGCCTGCATTACCCTTGTCTCATCCCATGTAACAGGCACCCCGGCAATAAAGTTTGTACACTCTTTTTCTTTCCTGTAGTTTGAAGGGTTGTCGGCCAGCATCTGCAGGGGGCTTTCATATATTACGTACATGGCCATCTGGTGAACCCTTGTCCCCATGCTGGCAGGCCGGTTATACATAGGTTTAAAATTGATACTGTCAAAATTAACCATTGCTCCGGGGGTATAATCCATAGGTCCGGCCACCATTCTTATGAAAGGGATAGTCAGGTCATGGTCAGGGTTTATATCATAACTCCACTTGGCATTCTCAAGCCCTTTCACTCCTTCCCTTGTAAGAACATTCGGCCATGTGCGTCTGAGTCCGGCAGGTTTATATGCTCCATGGAAATCGACCAGGAGCTTATATGCGGCGGCTTGTTCAGCAATACGCCAGTAGTAATTAACCACTTTCTGGTCATCACGTTGCATAAAATCCACCTTGATACCTTTTACACCCCATGCCTGGTACTGTGGCAGGGCTGCATACAGTTTATCATCCAGTGTGTTCCATACCACCCACAATATGATTCCCACTCCCTTGCTCTCTGCATAATTACACAGGTGCTCAATATCTATATCAGGGACCACAGCGAGGACATCTCCAAGCCTGTACCATCCTTCATCAAGGATAATATAGTCAAGTCCATATTCCGAAGCAAAATCAATATAATATTCATATGTCTTAGTATTCATACCTGCTCTGAAATCAACGCCATAAATATTAAGATTATTCCACCAGTCCCATGCCACCTTGCCCGGTTTTATCCAGTCGGTGTCTTCCATTCTGCATTCATCAGCCAGCAGGTATGACATGTTACTCTCAACCAGACCGGCATCATTTTCAGTTATAATAAAAACCCGCCACGGAAATGATCTTTCACCTGTTGTTTCGGCCATAAAATCCCTGCGTGATATAACCCGTATATTACGGTCACCAAACAACCTTTCTTCGTCCGGGTAGTATGGAAATACTGCTTTTAATGCATTGCTTCCATTGCCTTTAAGCCACATTCCAGGGTAGTCCTCCAGTGCTGATTCTGTTATAAGAATATTTACACCGTTACTTTTAAACAGAGCCGGCAGGCTTGCCAGGTGATTCTCTCCAATAGTATCAAGACTGGTAGGGATATAAGTCCTTTCATTATGTGACATGAATGATTCATCCAGGGGATACCAGCTTGTCGTTCCATCCGGCAAATTTATCTCTGCCTGTTCATTCAGAACAATGACATTACCCTTGATATCTGTTTTGAATCTGTAGGCCACACCATCATTATAAACCCTGAAGACAAGGGAGAAGCCTGATTTGAAATTTATTGTCATCTCGTTACAGAAATCACGTAATTCAGAATCTTTATGTGGCACTACGGGTTTGACAATCTCATTAAAATGCATTGTTTCAACTTTCCTTATCTTATCTTTCTCAGCAGGAAATTCTATATTTGTCAGTTCCATACTTATTTCCGAAGGCAGGATAATCTGCTTATCCCCCTTTTTCAACTCCCAGTGTACCTGTGTGTCATAGATTACTGTAAGTTCAATATTTCCATCTGGTGATTTGATCCTGTTTTCCTGTGCACCGGCAAATAAGCTCAGTTGCAGAAGGATGATTACAAAAATTATATTACGCATTTTTAGTTGTTTTATTTTAGCCAAGTATCATACCTATTATTGTTGCCGACATAAGTGATGCGAGCGTTCCTGCCAGCAGGGCACGCATGCCATACTTTGCCAGCAATACTCTTTTATTAGGTGCCAGGGAGCCTATGCCACCTATCTGTATTCCAATTGATGCAAAGTTGGCAAATCCTGCAAGCATATATGTGGCCATTATGATTGATTTATTTTGAGCGAATTCCCCGGCTGTTTTAAGATCGGCCAGGCTTATATAGCCAACAAACTCCGTCATAATCACCTTTTCACCCAGCAGACGACCCAGTAATGTAATATCTTCTCCGCCAACGCCTATAAGCCACATTACCGGGGCAAAAATGTACCCAAGGATAAATTGTAGTGACAGTTCATTATAGCTACCATTGGTGGCCGTACATATCAGTTCATTAAGATTGGTCCATTGCCCTATTTTAAGGCATATATAATTAAAGAATGCTATAAAAGCTATAAAAGACAGCAGCATAGCAGCCACGTTAGCAGCCAGTTTAAGCCCCTGGGTAGTACCGTTTGATATAGCATCAAGGATATTATTACCCACCTTATCTTTTGTTATCTCTATATCCTTTATTACAGCGTCGGTCTGGGGAACAAGTATTTTCGATATTACTATGGCCCCTGGGGCCGCCATAACAGATGCTGCCAGCAGGTGCTTTGCAAAAATCAGTCGCTGCACCGGATCACTACCACCCAGGAAGCCTATATACGCTGCCAGGACTCCACCGGCAAGTGTGGCCATACCGCCGGTCATAACAAGCATTATCTCAGATGGGTTCATGCGTGGCAGGTATTCCTTGACCATCAGGGGTGACTCGGTCTGACCCAGGAAGATATTACCTGCAACAGAAAGACTCTCTGCCCCGCTGAGCTGCATCGACTTGGTCATTAGCCATGCAAGGCCATATACTATCTTCTGGATAATACCCAGGTAAAAAAGTAATGACGTCAGAGCTGAAAAGAATATTATTGTGGGCAATATCTGGAATGCGAATATTGAACCCAGCTTATCTACATCCATCAGTGAACCAAAGAGGAAGGTACTTCCTTCTTTGGTGAAATCGAGGATCTTCACAAATATTTTACCCACAAATTCAAATGATACTCTTACGAAAGGGACATACAGTATGCTTACAGCCAGTATAAGTTGTATAGCAAGTCCTATTATAACCGTTCTCCAGGCTATAGCCCTGCGCTTATTGCTGAAGACCCAGGCTATAAGTATCAGTACCAGCATACCCAGCAAGCCCCTTAGTAACGTTACCAGACTGAATCCACCGCTCATCGAGGGGTCTATAACATTGCCTTCCTGCAGTATTCCCTGGCTGTCTGAACCCTGGGGCAATGAGATTACCCTGCCACTGTCAGACTCCTGGGCAACCTTTACTGTATCCTGGGCAGGAAGTTGTGTCTGGGGCAAAGCTGAAGTGTAAGAAAAAGATAAGACCAGCAGGAATATAATTGCAAGAGGCTTTTTCATATCAATGATTAATAGTATGCTTTAAAATTACACACAATATTAACCCATATCGTATAATTTTACACGATTAGTGGCTTATAAATTTTCAACAAAGTATGAATGGTAAATAATTATTCCTTTTCTTTCCCTTCCCTTTTATCTATCTCATCTTTAATGAATGCTGCCCGTTCATAATCCTCGGCTTTAATTGCTTCCTCAAGTTTAACCTTAAGCTCACTGATACTCAGTTCTGATAATTCAGGGAGCGAGGTTTTACCGGGCCCTGGCGGTTTTTTTTCTGTGCCTTCAATATCCTCATATTCATTTTCTTTAATCACAATGCCAGCCTTATCCATTATTTCTTCAGCAATATATATAGGGCAACTGAACCTGAGAGCAAGGGCAACAGCATCTGATGTCCTGGAGTCCATAATTATTTCCTTCCCGTCTTTTCTGATAACCAGCTGTGAATAGAACACTCCCTCTTCAAGCTTGTGAATAAACACCTCTTTCAAGTCAGCTTTCATTAATTCGCTGAAGTTTTTGAAAAGATCATGAGTCAGGGGGCGCGGGGGATTCAGGTTTTCAAGTTTAATGACTATTGCCTGGGCCTCAAACCCACCTATTATTATTGGCAATCTCCTGTCTCCATCGTCTTCAGACAATACCAGTGCATAAGCGCCAGATTGAGTCTGGCTGTATGATATACCCAGTACACTAAGTTTTATTTTCTTCATATCTCCACTTTAATCCCTGTATCATAGCCTCTATACAAATATAAAGATATTATTTAGCAATGCCAGTGAGGAGGGGAAAAATAGGTTCTGGGTCACTGGGTCTATGTGATATAATGTTAAAGTTAATAATCGAACATTCCAGTGTTTTAATTACGCGACCACAGGTCGCAAATTACGTCTCGCGCCAGCGAGAACAGTTACGTCCTGTGCAAGCAGGACCAGTTACACGAACGCTTTGAATCCCTCAGCCTTAGCCTCAGCCTTAGCCTCTTATAAAAATTCGCATCAATTAGTCAAAATTCGCGGTAATTAGTGTACCCGTGTTTGAATTTTATGGTTTTTTTATATCTTTGCAGTCCGAATTTCAGAATAATCCGACGGGGCTTTAGGGAAGTGGCATTTAGCCCGCCTCACGGAGTAATAAAAAAGATAAAAAAATGTACGCTATTGTAGACATTGCAGGACATCAGTTCAAAGTTGAAAAAGGGAAAAAAATCTTTGTTCACAGACTCGATGAAGAAGAGGGTAATAATGTAGATTTCGACAAGGTATTACTGATTGAAAACGATGGAAAGATACTTGTGGGCGAACCACATGTTAAGGGAGCTTATATTGAAGGTAAGGTTCTTGAGCATACAAAGGGAGATAAAGTAATTGTCTTTAAAAAGAAGAGAAGGAAAGGATACAAAGTAAAAAAAGGTCACAGGCAGCAATACAGCCAGGTTGAGATCATATCCATCAATGAGAAGGGATATGTTGAGAAACCGGCAAAAACCGAGGCTGCCAAAGAAGACAAGCCTAAAGCAACAGCTAAGCCTGTAGCTACTGCCGCAAAAAAACCTGAAGCTAAAACTGCCCCTGTCAAAGAAACAGTTGCCCCAAAAGCTGCAACAGCCAAAAAAACAACAGCTACCAGGAAAACAACAGCGGCTAAGAAACCTGCTGCACCCACAACCGCAGCAGAAAAGAAACCGGCAACCAAAAAAACAACAACGGCTAAGAAACCGGCAGGTGACAGCAAGGTGGATACATCCAAAACAGCTGAAAAGAAAAGTGCTGCTGCTAAAAAACCTACAACAGTCAAAAAATCAACGGCTGCCAGTAAAACAAGTGCAGCAAAGCCAAAAAAAGCTAATAAAGGTGATGCTGATAAGAAAGCCGACAAAAAATAACAGGAAAAGAAACAATAAAATTAATATACCATGGCACACAAGAAAGGAGCAGGTAGTTCCAGGAACGGTCGCGAATCAGAAAGCAAACGGCTTGGAGTAAAATTATATGGTGGCCATCTGGCAAAAGCAGGCAATATTATAGTACGCCAGAGAGGAACAAAACATAATCCCGGTGAAAACGTTGGCCTTGGCAAAGACCATACACTGTTTGCACTAATCGATGGAGTAGTTGAGTTCAAAAAGAAAAGGGACAACAAATCATATGTCTCTGTAAAACCCCTGGAAAACTAGGATAACTTTCATATAATATTCAACTCCTGTTATACTTTCCCCCGGGAATTTATTTCAGGAGTTTTTTTTATCTTTACCTGCGAACTGGTCCGGTTGGAAAGGACCATCTCAAAAAACTAAAAAAATAATTCACCACAGAGGGTACAGAGGCACACAAAGCCTATCCCGTAATAAAATACCTAGAAGAAATTATATGCTTACCCTGAATTTTATCAGAGAAAACAAGGAGCTGATTATTGAACGGCTGAAAGTAAAGAATTTTGATTCAGAGGAGACTCTAGACAAAATAATTGAACTGGATAATAAGAGAAGAGAAACACAACAAAAAACTGACCTCCTTCAGGCTGAAATGAACAGCATATCCAAAGAAATAGGGAAACTTTTCAGCCAGGGGCGAAAGGATGAAGCCGAAGCAGCAAAGAAAAAAACAGGGGAAATAAAAGGAAATATAAAGGACCTTAGCACCACCCTTGCCAGTATTGAGAAAGAACTTAATGAGGAGCTCGTAACAGTGCCCAACATACCTAATGAGCTGGTAACACCAGGCAGAAGCGAAAAAGATAATGTGAAAGTAAAGGAAGGTGGCAAGATGCCGGAACTGTTAAAGAATCCATTGCCCCACTGGGAGCTGGCAAAGAAATATGATATCATTGATTTTGAACTGGGAAACAAACTGACAGGTGCAGGTTTCCCTGTATATAAAGGTAAAGGAGCCAAGCTACAGAGGGCTCTTATTAACTTTTTCCTCGATGAAGGTGAAGCAGCAGGATTCAGTGAAGTACTTCCCCCTGTAGTGGTAAATGAAGATTCCGGTTTTGCCACGGGTCAGCTACCCGATAAGGAAGGTATGATGTACCATATACCGATTGATAATTATTACCTGATTCCAACTGCCGAAGTGCCCGTAACAAATATCTACCGCGATGTAATATTGAATGCCGACCAGTTACCAATTAAGAATATTGCCTATACACCCTGCTTCAGGAGGGAGGCCGGTTCATGGGGTTCGCATGTGCGTGGACTGAACCGTTTGCACCAGTTCGACAAGGTGGAGATAGTGATAATTGCACATCCCGATAAATCGTATGAAGCTCTTGATATGATGCTTAACCATGTTGAAGGGCTTGTTAACAAACTTGATCTGCCATACCGTATCATGAGGCTCTGTGGTGGTGAAATATCATTCACTTCGGCGCTAACCTACGATTTTGAGGTTTTTTCCGCAGCACAGGAACGCTGGCTGGAGGTAAGCTCTGTTTCCAATTTTGAATCCTTCCAGTCGAACCGGCTGAAATGCCGTTTCCGTGAAAAGGGTGAAAAGCAGAACAGGCTCGTACACACCCTTAACGGTTCAGCCCTTGCTTTGCCACGTATGCTGGCAGCAATCATTGAGAATAGCCAGACCTCAGATGGTATAAAAATACCTGATGTACTGGTAAAATACACGGGATTCGAATCAATCTGACTCCCATGCAATAAATGACTGATAAAACCAAATCATATATACTGGCATCACTGGCTGTCCTGTTCTGGTCTACCATTGCCACGGCCTTCAAGATTGCACTTACGGAACTGAGTCCCGGCCAGCTGTTATTTATTGCTTCATGCACAGCAGTAGTGGTGCTTACCATCATCCGCATCATCGAGGGGAAGTTCAGGATAATCCTGAAAACAAGCCCCGGTAACTTCCTGATGTCTGCCCTCCTGGGTTTGCTGAATCCTTTTATCTATTACCTTGTATTGCTTAAGGCATACAGCCTGCTGCCAGCTCAGGTAGCACAGCCATTGAACATGATTTGGCCTATTGTACTTGTTTTCCTGTCGGTACCCATGCTTAAGCAGAAAATTCCGGCCAGGAGCTTCCTGGCATTGTTTATATCCTTTGCCGGTGTTTACCTGGTTTCATCACAGGGACAACCATTGAGTCCCGGAAAATCAGACTGGTTTGGTGTATTACTTGCCGCTGGAAGTTCTGTATTCTGGGCTCTGTATTTCATCCTGAATCTGAAGGATAAAAGGGATGAATCAGGTAAATTACTGCTTAATTTCCTTATTTCGACAATTTATATAGCAATATACCTGCTTGCCACTGGCGGGTTTGAACATATAAGTATAAAAGGACTCCTGGCAGGTGTATATACGGGTATTTTCGAGATGGGTCTTACTTTTTACCTCTGGCTTAAGGCTTTAAAACTGGCGGAGACATCAGATAAGATATCTAACCTTGTTTTTCTTGCACCTTTCCTGTCCCTGGTTTTCATATCAATTTTTCTGGGAGAACATATTTACTATACAACATTTATAGGACTGCTGTTGATTATTGCGGGGATAGTTTATCAAAGAACGGGAAGGGAAAGATGAGTTATGAGTTATGAGTTATGAGTGATGAGTGATGAGTAATGAATTGATTAAATCCCGGTTCAACAATTTAACAATTCAACAATTCAACATTCCTAATCTTTCCAGTATATTTGTTTTAATAATTACAGGATGGATTACGACAGGATAATACTGGGTATTGACCCAGGGACCAACATTACCGGGTACGGGGTTATAGGCATAATAAAGAATGAGCCACAGATAATCAGCCTGGGGGTAATTGAGCTTAAGAAATATAAAGATCATTACCTCAAGTTAAAGCATATTTTTGAGCGCACACTCGGATTAATCGACGAATACAAGCCTGACGAGCTGGCTATTGAAGCTCCTTTTTATGGTAAGAATGTACAGTCAATGCTTAAGCTTGGCAGGGCTCAGGGGGCTTCAATTGCTGCAGCGTTGCACCGTTCTGTTCCCATATTTGAATATGCTCCCAGGAAGATCAAGATGTCGATAACCGGCGTGGGTGCAGCCTCAAAGGAACAGGTTGCTGCCATGCTGATGAATATTCTTAAGTTCAAAGACAAGGATACCATACTGGATGCCACCGACGGACTGGCTGCCGCCCTGTGCCATTTCTACCAGAGCAACAGCCCTGTATCTAAGAAAAATTCTAATTCATGGAAGGACTTTATTCGAAAAAATCCGGGGCGAGTAAGTTAAATTATTCATCTTTCCGCAGTTGCGATGGCTGCGACAGACACCTTGACATTTTTTATTTTCAGTAGCTCAGTGGCACAGGCCTCCATGGTCGAGCCTGTAGTAATAACATCATCTACCAGGAGTATATGCTTGCCTTCTATATCATCTGTGTCCTTCGCACTGAATATACCTTCCACGTTCTCCCACCTGTCATACCTGTGTTTATTGGTCTGTGTATCTGAAGCTTCTATCCTTTTCAGGACATTATCATAAAAAGGAATGCCAAGAGCTGATGCCATTCCTTCAGCTATCAGGCCGCTCTGGTTGAATCCCCTTTTTCGTTTTTTAGAGGGATGCAATGGTACAGCCACAATACATTCCATCCCTTCGCAAAAATCAGATCCTTTAAGAATATTACCGTATACCCTGCCAAGGAAATGACCTATTGGCTGCACTCCTCCATATTTCAGCCTGTGTATTAGCTTCTGTGCTTTCCCTCCCTGCCTGTAGAAAGTCCATGCGGCTGCTTTCTCAATATAACAGCGTCCATAAAAACTCTTTTCGAGCCAGTTATCTCTTTCCCGGTGGTAATTTGTTACGGGTATATCAAGCATACAGGCTGTACATATGATCTTTTCGTTTCTCACCAGTGGTTCACCGCAAGCCTGGCACAGCCTGGGGAACAGGAGGGAAACAAAATCATCAGCAATTAGAATAATTTTATTCCAGCGAGACATGTTTATATACGCTCAGGCCGGTTCAGGCCTATTCAATTTCTTTACTTATTCTAGCAGCAATATCTTTAAACTCATCTTCAGTAAGCCTTACCCTTGGATTGGAAAATCTGACATCAGCCTCAGAGTCGATAGGAATAAGATGAATGTGTGCATGTGACACTTCCAGCCCCAGTACCACTACGCCTATCCTGTTACAGGGTACAACTTTTTCTATTGCAAGCGCAATTTTTTGGGAAAAGACCATCATGCCTGCAAGTGTATCTTGTTCAAGGTCAAAGATATAATCCACTTCCTTTTTTGGTATAACCAGAGTATGGCCTTTTTTCAGCGGATTAATATCAAGGAAGGCAAAGAAGTTATCATCTTCAGCTATCTTATAGCAGGGTATTTCCCCGTTTACGATTCTTGTGAAAATGCTTGACATGTCACAAAATAAATTATAATGAAATATTTATTATTTCAAATGCTATTATTCCCGAAGGCACTTTGACATCAACCACTTCGCCAACTTTCTTTCCCAGCAATCCTTTAGCTATGGGTGAGTTTACGGCCAGTTTTCCCTCTTTCAGGTTTGCTTCTGTTTCAGGCACCAGGGTATACTCCATCACTGTACCGTTATTCTTATTTTTAATTTTGACTTTATTTAGAACCTGAACAGATGATGTATCTATTCTTGATTCATCAATAAGCCTTGAGTTAGCTATCTTATCTTCGAGGGTAGCTATTTTAAGTTCGAGCATGCCCTGAGCTTCCTTTGCAGCAGCATATTCAGCATTCTCTGCCAGATCACCCTTATCCCTGGCCTCAGCTATCTGTTTTGATATCTCAGGCCTATGGACAGTTCTAAGTTCATCCAGCTCCTGCCGTAATCTATGCAACCCTTCTTCCGTCAAATATACTTTATCCGACATCTTCTTACCTCTTAAATATTAAAAAACAAAAGAATCCCGGGTTTTACGGAACTCTTTATAAAGCAAATATACAATTTTTTCTAATAAAGAGTCTTGTGCCAGAGAAAAAAAGCTCTTAATTAATTGTTAAACAAAGTCTTTTCGCTTCAGGATCTCTGAGTAAACTATTGCTTTTGCCAGATCAAAATCACCAACCAGGTTCCTTGCCCAAGAATTTTGCATACCAGGTGATAGCTCACTTTTTTTACCCAGTTCAGATTGTGTAATAGCCTCATCAATAGCAGAAATACCTTCCGTGGCAAATTCCTCTGCAAGGGGTTCGGAATAGCTTCCCTCAAATTCTGCTCCCATCCTTAAAGCCTGGTCTTCAGAGGGCTGAATCCGGGTATCTTCAAAACCTGAATCTACTGTCTGTAATGCATCCTGGTCAATCATCTCGTATTGTGTAGTAGCCCCTCCTTCTTCAGTATCTGGAAAATTAATTTCTTCTTCCCTGCCGGGAATAACTGTTTCTCTTTCCTGGTCTGGCATGCCATACTGCGGCACCTTTCTCTGTGCTGTTTTTTTCTTTTTATTGGCAACTGCAGCGGCAATAGCAATAGCAGCTGCAATAATGTAAAATAGTATACCACCTAAATCTTCCATTCTTTTATTTTTTATATTTTTTTCTGGCCTCCCTGCCTGCTTTTCGTACTGCTTTACGCCGTGCATTCTCCCTTGCTTTTATTTCTTTTTCATTCTGTTTCATCCGTTCCTTGACATCTTCAGATTGTATATCAAAATGTCTCCTTTTATTTTCCTCAACTGCCTTTTTATAGGTATCCTTGCGCTCAGCCTCTCTTTGCTCCTGCTTCTTTTTTGCTTTAATGACGGACCTCGGCTCTTTGATCTTTTTTTCCTTAGGTACCTTACGTTTTTCTCCGCTCATTTTTCTTTCTGTTTTCCTTGCTTTCCATTTATCAAATACAGTGGTCTGCGCTACCGTAACATTTTCGCCGGCAACGAGCATAACAAGCAAAATAATTAACAACCTGCAGGTTCTCTTCATAAACTGCCTATTTATAATATTATTTGTTTTAATCCGTTAAAACTAATGTTCGTATATTTGAATTCCAATACTTAAATATGCCAGGATTAAGATCAAAGTTAAGGATTTTTTTACTTATATGTATCTTTTCTCTTTTTCACATTTCCTGTAACAAGAATGAGAATGATGTGATACCTGATGTACTTGTCGATTTTTATATCGACCTCAATGATCCCGAGTTTTTCGATCTTAATGCCATTGGCAATCATGTACTGGTAAACAGCAGTACTAATAATTTAGGCTACAAAGCCTCGGGGTATGACAATAACGGCATTATTCTTTACCGTGCCCAGGTTGATGAGTTCATTGCACTCGACCGTACATGTCCTCACGATTATGTACTCGATGGTACCAGTATTGCTGTTAATGTTGATGGTATATATGCCGAATGCCCTTTATGTAACAGCACCTATGCTCTCCCCAGCTATGGTACTCCAACTTCGGGCCCCTCAAGGTACCCGCTCAAGATGTACAGGACAAGCTTTACAGGCCAGTTTGTACATGTAACGAACTATTAATGGCAGGGAGCAGGGAGCATGGGGCAGGGATTATATTATAATTATAACCATGCTCTAGTACCTGTAATGATCAGGCTTATATGGGCCTTCAGGTTTTACTCCCAGGTATTTTGACTGCTTCTCTGTAAGTCTTGTTAGCTTAACTCCAAGTTGACCAAGGTGCAGTCGTGCAACCTCTTCATCAAGGTATTTGGGCAGGGTATAAACACCCAGCTCATAATCATTGTTCCACAGGTCTATCTGGGCCAGTGTCTGGTTGCTGAATGAATTACTCATCACAAAAGAAGGATGACCTGTAGCACAACCAAGGTTTACGAGTCTTCCTTCAGCCAGCATGAATATTGAGTGTCCGTCGGGGAATTTAAATTCATCAACCTGAGGTTTAATATTAAATTTTTCAACACCAGGTGTCGAAGTCAGTAGGTCGACCTGTATCTCATTATCAAAATGACCGATATTACACACGATAGCCTGGTCTCTCATTTTCGCCATATGTTCCACTGTAATAACATCAGTATTGCCGGTAGCGGTAACGTATATATTTCCAATTCCTAATGTGTCTTCAACAGTTTTGACTTCAAATCCTTCCATGGCTGCCTGCAATGCACATATAGGATCTATCTCGGTAACTATTACCCGGGCCCCGTATGACCTCATCGACTGTGCACATCCTTTTCCCACATCACCATATCCACATACAACTACAACCTTACCTGCTATCATCACATCTGTAGCTCGTTTAATACCGTCGGCCAGTGATTCGCGGCAACCGTAAAGGTTATCAAATTTTGATTTTGTTACCGAGTCATTCACATTTATTGCAGGTGCCAGTAGTCGCCCTTCTTTTTTCATCTGGTATAACCTGTTAACACCTGTTGTCGTTTCCTCGGAAATGCCCTTGAGTTCTTCCACCACGCGGTGCCATTTCTCAGGATCCTGGCTCTGTATACTTATTAATGTGTCAATAACAATACCTTCTTCCCTGCTGGATGGTTTAATATCAAGTCTTGAGGGATCTTCCTCCGCATAATAACCTTTGTGCACCATTAGCGTTGCATCGCCGCCATCATCAACAATTTGATTTGGCCCCTTGCCATCAGGAAAAGATAATGCCTGGGCAGTACACCACCAGTATTCCTCCAGTGTTTCACCCTTCCATGCAAATACAGGTATCCCCCGTGCTGCTATTGCTGCAGCAGCATGATCCTGTGTGGAAAAAATATTACAGCTTGACCATCGTACATCCGCACCCAGTTCAACCAGTGTTTCAATTAATATCGCCGTTTGTATTGTCATATGCAGCGATCCCGTTATACGTGCACCGGCCAGTGGTTTTTCTGCTGAATATTTTTTACGGATAGCCATCAGGCCCGGCATCTCCTTTTCAGCTATCTCGATTTCTTTTCTCCCAAATTCTGCAAGGTTTATATCCTTAACTTTATATGGTAATGTTTCAATTAATACTGACATAATTTATAGTTTTTAAGGTATACAAAGATATAAAAAATACGACTATCCGGCAAAAACTACATCGCCAGTAAGCGCATTGCTTCGGCTTTATCCTTATTGATCTGATCAAGTAACTGCTTCCTGGAAATGAATTTCTTATCACCTCTTAAACGGTGCATGAACCTCATTGTAATATTTTTACTGTAAATATCATCATCAAAATCAAAGATGTTTACTTCAATGGTCCGTTTACCAGTATTTCTTTCTATGGTAGGACGAGGACCTATATAAAGCATAGCCTTATAATTGCCTGAGTCCAGTAATGCTTCAACGGCGTAAACCCCGTCGGCAGGTATAAGCTTATAGGGATAGTCCGGGTCAATATTGGCTGTCGGATATCCAAGCATTCTGCCTATCTTCTTGCCTTCCACTACCTTACCCTTTAAGAGATAGGGATATCCAAGCAACCTGTTAGCTTTGTCGAGTAAGCCAGCAGAAATTAACTCTCTTACGGTTGTTGAGCTTATAATTTCATTACCTTCCTTCAATGGCTTCAGCCTGTCAACACCAAAGCTATAACTGCCGGCACATTCCGATATAGTAACCGCATTACCATATCCCCGGTAACCAAAATGATGATCAAACCCCAGAATCAGGTGGTCAACACCAATGATATCCACAAGGTATTTCTTAATAAAATCACATGCTGGCATCCTGCTTAATTCCATTGAAAAAGGTATTACAACCAGTTTGTCAATTCCTGCTTCTTCCATTAATTCGCTTTTTTCATCCAGGCTGGTAAGAAAACGAAGTGAGCTGTCACCCCCGGATAATACAATGCGTGGATGCGGCTCCAGGGTCATAACAACAGATTCAGTTCCAAGGTTTCTTGCTTTGCTTACCAGGGCATCGAGCAAGACACGATGCCCCCGGTGTACACCATCGAACATGCCCAGTGTTACAACAGGTTTATCCGATTTATAACCCCTATGTCCGAAATAAGTTTTCACTGAAAAGGATTTTACGAAGGCAAAAATAGTAAAGGCTGGGATATCCTGAAATTAATTAAACAGAACTGTTCAGAAATTATTATCTTTAAAAATCTGTAATAAGAATTTTTACTTTTATATATTGCTGTAGAACAATTATTTATCACAATATGAAAATCAAATTATTTTTACTGATCCTGCTTACACCGGTACTCGGTGTTATTTATGCCCAGGAAGCATCGATAACAGAGCTTACAGAGGGTCTGATCATACAGAACGGGGTAATGTATGGAAGAAATAATTTTGTTAAAGATCCACAGGCAGGAGATATTATTAACAACCTGTTTGAAAGACCTTATGCAGGGATGATCTCAGGTAAGACACCGGAAGGTGAAGATGCAGTATGGACCGAGATATCTGCCGATGAAAGCGGATATTTCAGATCAGAAAATTTAAGGAACGGAGCACTTTATATTGAATATAACAGCCCTGAGGAGAAAATAATGCTGTTAAATGCAAGCGGCCATACAATGGCCTTCATTAATGGAGAACCCAGGGAAGGAGATCATTATGATTTTAACCTTTCCTTACACCCGGTATTAATAAAAAAAGGCCTTAACCAGTTCTACTTTACCAATGGCCGCTATCCAAGGATCAGAGCATCACTTGAAGAACTCCTTTCAAGGATCCTTATCAAAAAGAAAGACCTTACACTGCCAGATCTTATAATTGAAGAACCCGGATTCAAATGGGGCGGAGTAACGCTTATAAATGCAACTCAGAACTATATAAATGGGCTGAAGGTCAAATGCACAGTCAAAGATATTCAAATGACAACCGAGGTCCCGGGTATTGATAAGCTCACCTCCCGCAGGGTGAACTTCAGGATACCCGTACCCGAAGGACTGGAACCCGGTGAAACAGAGGTACTGATCGAGATATTGTCCAGGGGTAATAACTTATATGACAGTTATGAGTTCGGGATAAAGATTAAACATTTTGCAGTGAATCATGATCGTACCTTCATAAGTAATATCGATGGCAGTGTGCAGTATTACAGTGTCACTCCCGGTACCAGTCCCCGTGAAGAGGGCCAGGCATTGTTCCTATCGGTTCATGGTGCCGGTGTGCAGGCGAGGAACCAGGCATGGACATACGACGCAAAAGACTGGGGTCATATTATTGCACCAACGAACAGGGGCCCCTTTGGTTTTGCATGGGAAGACTGGGGCAGGCTCGATGCACTGGAGGTCCTTAATGAAGGCAGGGAGCTGTTTAAAACCAGCCCTGAACAGACATATTTAACAGGACACTCAATGGGTGGTCATGGTACATGGTACCTGGGCGCTACATACCCCGATAAATTTGCGGCCATAGCACCATGTGCAGGCTACCCCGACCTGCTTAATTATGCCGTCAGGGGACCCGGTAAGGAAGAAACCGGGGATATGAAGCAGATGTTTGACAGGGCCGGCAACCCAAGCCGCACACTTAAAATTGCACGAAATTACATGCACCATGGTGTATATGTTTACCATGGTGATGCCGATCCCACGGTAAGTGTTGAACAGGCCCGTAGAATGCGGCAAATACTGGGTGAATTTCATTCTGACTTCACTTATTATGAATACCCCGGCGGAACACACTGGTATGGAGATATATCTATGGACTGGCCTCCGATATTTGATTTTTTCAGGCTGCACAGGATACCTGCTTCATCTGAAGTGAAGAAACTGGAATTTTATACGGCCAGCGCGGGTGTGTCAGCTTATTCACACTGGATAGTCATTTATCAGCAAATAAAACCATTTGAAATCAGCAGTGTGAAAGCCCGGGTCAGTAACGACTCATCACAGTTAATAATAAATACAGAAAATATTGCCACCCTGGGTATAAAACACGGGGACCTGGTTGTGAAATATCCACTGTCACTTGTAATTGATGATCAAAATATCGAGATTACTGAACCGAAAAATAATGAATACCATTACTTTAAATTGAATAAGGGTAAATGGGCGCATTCAATAAATCCCGGGACTGAAGAAAAAGGTCCGCACAGGTACGGGGGATTTAAAGATGCTTTCAGAAAGAACATGGTTTTTGTTTACGGTACCGGGGGAACCACGGAAGAAAACCGGTGGAATTATCTTAAAGCAAGGTTTGATGCAGAAACATTTTCATACAGGGGTAACGGTTCAGTTGAAATCGTACCAGACAGGCAATTCCGAAAAAGCAACTATAAAGGAAGAAATATTATTTTGTACGGTAATGCTGATAATAACCGTGCATGGAATTTGCTCCTGGCAGAAAGCCCCGTACAGGTATTGAACAACAAGGTGATCATAGGTGAAAGGTCTATTGCCGGTGATGATATCGCATGTTATTTCATTCGACCACTGGAGGGCTCAGTAAATAATTCAGTCGGGGTTATTGCAGGTACCGGACTGAAAGGTATAAGGGCGGCTTATCCCAACCAGTATTTCATTGCGGGATCTTCATTTCCTGATCTTGCCGTATTCAGGATGCCGGTTACAGATGAAGAATATAAGGCAATTGAATGTGCCGGTTTCTTCGGTAATGACTGGACAGTGGAAGATGGTGATTTCACATGGAATAAGAAATAAACCTGTTGAAAATGAAAGCAGTTGAATATTTTCTCAATGATCCATGGCTAGAGCCTTATTATGGTATCCTGAGGAACAGGCACCGTGCCTATGAGCAAAAGCTCAGTAAAATTACCGAAGGAAAAAGTCTTTTATCCTTCGCTTCAGGCCATCACTATTATGGCATGCATACAGATAATAATTCACTTGTTTTCAGGGAGTGGGCCCCAAACGCAACATCTATTTACCTGATCGGAAGTTTTAACAACTGGGAAGAAAAACAGGAGTTTGCATTGAGCAGGCTCAACAGGGAAGGCGATTGGGGAATCGTATTGCCGGGTGACACTATCAGGCATGGCGACCTGTATAAGCTATCAATACACTGGGATGGCAGCTCAGGTGAAAGAATACCCTCATATGCAACAAGCCTGATTCAGGACGAGGTAACAAAAATTTTCTCATGCCGGCACTGGCAGCCTCCGGTTAAATTTAAATGGAAGCACAGTGATTATAAACCGGAATTCCGTCACCCTCTCATATATGAGTGCCATGTAGGAATGTCTTCTGAAGAGGAAAAAATAGCCAGTTTCGATGAGTTCAGGGAAAATGTGCTGCCCCGTATAGCAAGGAACGGATATAACACCATCCAGCTCATGGCCATACAGGAACATCCTTATTACGGTTCGTTCGGTTACCACGTTTCAAACTTCTTTGCTGTATCCTCAAGGTTTGGAAGTCCCGATGACCTCAAGTCGCTTGTTGATGAAGCCCACGGGCTTGGTATAGCAGTGATTATGGATCTTGTGCATTCACATTCTGTCAGTAATATAAATGAAGGCCTGGGTTTATTTGACGGGAACCCCGGGCAGTATTTCCATTCAAATGAAAGGAGGTTCCATGTTGCATGGGATTCTCTCTGCTTTGATTATGGCAAAGATCATGTTATACATTTCCTCTTATCCAATATCAGGTACTGGATGGAGGAATATAAGATTGACGGTTTCAGGTTTGATGGTGTTACGAGCATGATATATTATGACCATGGACTGGAACGGAATTTTACCTCTTACAATATGTACTTTGACGGAGGTCAGGATGATGATGCTCTTATATATCTTAAGATGGCCAATAAGCTTGTTCATACCATTAAACCATCAGCCATCAGTATAGCCGAAGAAATGAGCGGAATGCCCGGTATGGCCTGTGATGTTGAATCAGGTGGGGCAGGCTTCGACCTGAGGCTTGCCATGGGTATCCCCGATTACTGGATCAAACTGATAAAGGAACAGCAGGATGAAGAATGGAATATGGACGGGCTGTTCCATGAGCTTACCACCCACAGGGTTGAGGAAAAGACCGTGTCATACTGCGAATCACACGACCAGGCACTGGTAGGTGACAAAACACTGATCTTCAGGCTTGCAGATGCAGAGATGTATTGGAAAATGAGTACAAATATTGAAAGCCTCAATATCGACAGGGCCATAGCGCTGCACAAGATGATAAGACTCATAACCATTTCAACCGCTAATGGTGCTTACCTTAATTTCATGGGAAATGAGTTTGGGCATCCTGAATGGATAGATTTTCCAAGGGAGGGTAATAACTGGAGTTTTAAATATGCAAGGAGGCAATGGAGCCTTACCGACCGTACCGATCTCAAGTATCATTACCTGAATGATTTTGATATGCGTATGATTATCTTTATCAAGGATTCTGATGTGCTGTCAAATGTAATAACAGAAAAAGTATACAGCCATAACAAGGATAATATCCTTGCTTTCAGAAGGGGTGACTATCTTTTTGTTTTCAACTTTCATCCTTCAAAATCATTTACTGATTACAAGATACCGGTTACGGGCAGATACATTATGGTCTTTGACACTGACCGCAAGGAATTTGGCGGGTACGACCACATTGACAGGAATATGCTCTATATTTCTTCAAGAGCTCCCGGGGAGAAGCTGAATTCTCCCCTGAAAATAAGCCTTTATCTTCCTGCCAGGACAGGTATTGTATTCAAGATAGCGCCCGTAAGACGCATTAATCTATCCACTTGATAAGATAAAAATCCTGGCGGTGAGGCAGATCATCACTTTTCGGGTATAATCTGAGGCCGTAGAAGAAAGTACCAGCTTTTTCAGGTACCATTTCCAGTCGGTATAGTGACCTGCCCTGCTTTGAGCTTATATAATCCATATCATACTTGGCAATAAACTCGTAATCACCACTCTGGGTCATATGTGTTATAATAAACTCGACACCTATGTTTTTAGGTGCTATCCCATTTATATTAAGGATAATCTCACCTTTATAAGAAACACCGGCACGGTAAATATTCTCACCCGGTTTTTCAAAGCTGTAAGAAAGTATCTCAAGTTTATTCCACTCTGTAACCATCCAGTTTTTCCAGGCTGTCAGGGCAATGGCTTTTGCATAATTGTCGGCTTTAAGCGACCGGGTCCTTCCCCAGAGCTTCATATAATAAGTATCATAATAGTCATCTATCATCCTTTTCATGGTAAACTTTGGGGCCACCTGCACCATTGAATTCTTAACATAGCTTATCCATTCAGCAGGTATTCCCTGTTCATTCCTGTTATAATATGCGGGTATTATTTCATATTCCAGCATATTGTAAATAGTTTCGGCATCCACATCATCCTGCAGGTCCTGGTTTGCAAAGGTACGTTTCATGGGAAGTGCAAACCCGGCATAGGCCCTGTAGCCTTCTACCCACCACCCATCGAGGACACTGAAATGTATTGTACCGTTCATCACTCCTTTTTCACCGCTGGTACCTGATGCTTCGAGGGGCCTGGTAGGTGTATTCAGCCATATATCAACCCCTCTTACCAGCTGTTTTGACATTTCCATATCATAGTTCTCGAGGAATATAACCTTACCCTCAAACTCGGGCATATGCGACACCTCGTTTATACGTTCTATAAGATCCTGGCCTCCACCATCATTAGGATGTGCTTTGCCGGCAAAAATAAACTGCACCGGTTTATCAGGATCGTTGACTATCTTGTTAAGGCGGTCAAGGTCTTTAAACAGCAGAGTGGCCCTCTTATAGGTGGCAAACCTCCGGGCAAAACCTATGGTAAGGGCATCAGGGTTAAGATGATTACTTATGTTAAGAAGCCGCCTGGGACTTACCCTTTTCCCCATCATCTCAGTCTGGATCCTTTTACGTATCCATTCAAACAAATCCTGCTTCAGTAAATTTCTTATATCATAAATATCTTTATCGGGAACTGAATATATCTTTTCCCATTCTGCCTTATCGGTCTGGTCAAAATGTCTTTCCCCGGTTATTTCACGGTATAATTTTTTCCACCTCTTGTTCAGCCATGTCGGGTAATGCACCCCGTTTGTTACATGCCCGATAAACAGTTCTTCTTCAAGGTATCCGGGCCATAGTACATTGAATATTTTACGGCTCACTTCACCATGCAGTTTGCTCACCCCGTTCACTTCCTGTGACAGGCGGGCAGCAAGGTAACTCATGTTGAACTTACCCGTCTGATCATTATAAGCCCTACCCAGGCTCATTAGTCTTTCCCATGTTATATTCAGCCTTTCAGGGTAGTGAGGGATATATTTCCTCAACAGGCCTTCTTCAAATGAATCATGTCCTGCAGGTACGGGTGTATGCGTGGTAAACAATGTTGAAGCTCTTATTGCTTCCTTCGCTTCATCAAAAGTAAGATGACGCTTCTCCATAAGGTACCTCAGTCTTTCGAGCCCTATGAAAGCCGAATGACCTTCATTGCTGTGATAGATATCAGGTTTAACGCCAATGGTCCTGAGGGCTCTTATACCTCCTATACCAAGCAGCAGTTCCTGCTTGAGCCTGTTTTCGTTATCACCACCATAAAGATGGTGTGTAACCTGCCTGTCTTCATTGTTATTTTCATCAAAATCGGTATCCAGAAGGAATAATCTTACCTTGCCAACCCTTGCTTCCCATATCCGTGCCTTAACGGTACGTCCCGGCCACACAACTGTTATCTTAACCTGATTACCATCCTCATCTTCCACAGGGTTTACCGGGAGCTGGGAAAAATCTTCTGCTTCATATACAGCCATCTGTTGCCCCTTCGGACCTATCTGCTGCCTGAAATAACCAAACCTGTAGAGCAGGCCAACTCCAACCATATTATAGTTAGAGTCACTTGCTTCCTTGAGATAATCACCTGCCAGAACGCCAAGCCCACCTGAATATGTTTTCAGGGAGTGATGAATACCAAACTCCATGCTGAAATAAGCCACAGTTGGAGACTCCTTATCATCGGGCCTGTCCATGTATTCCCTGAATTCAGAATAAACACTGTCAAGATCAGCAATGAACTCCTCATCTTCCGACAGTACTTTCAGTCTTTTATAATCAACACGCTCAATCAGTATGCATGGATTATGGTGTGTTTCATCCCAGAGTGAGGGATCAATTCTCCTGAAAAGATCCTGGGCTTCATCATTCCATGACCACCAGAGATTACACGCCAGTTCTTTCAAAACCGAGAGGCGCTCGGGAACATCTGACTGGATATATATATCCTTCCAGATGGGCACTTCGTGGGGTTTACGGGCAATAATATCCTTCCGGAGTAATATTTCCGACAGCTCCCTGGGCTCATCCCTCCGTTGTTTGGATTTTTCAAGAGCTATCCTGTAGGCTTCAAAGTAATATTCAACCAGTTCGTCCCAGTTGGCAATTCTTGATATTTTATAAGCTTCTTCACGTATTTTTTCAATCTGCTCTTTATCCAGCTCGTAGACTTTCCTGATAAATGAGCTTATCTCATCTGCAGTCTGTTCATAATTGGTATCATCCCTTTTTACAATACAAATGCCATCCCCATGTTCAGGATAATGATTCTGCACCCATAAACCGAAGCCTGTAAGTGTCGTGGTAACCGTAGGTATGGAAAACATCAGGCTTTCCAGAGGGGTATAACCCCAGGGTTCATAATATGAGGGGAATACTGTAATGTCAAAACCTATCAGCAGGTCATAATAGGATTTATTGAAAATACCGTCGTAACCATTCAGGTAGGAAGGAACAAAAACAGTTATTACTTTATTATCCTTGCTATTATTCAGATTATTATTATTTAATGCCTTAATTACAGGATCATTTCCCCTGTCATGTAATCCATGTGATAATATTTTATCTCCTGTGGGAATGTCTGTTGATCCTCCACTCAGGTAATCGGCAATGTCTTTCCTTGGCCCTTTATGGTAGGCCGGAACCATAATAAAAGCTACAATATTCCTTTGAGAATGTATCTCCCTGTCAACTTTCGCAAGAGAATCAATGAAAATATCTATCCCCTTATTATGATATTCATACCTGCCTGAAGTAGCAATCAACAAAGAATCATCGCTCAGTTCCCTGCCTGAAATTATCTGTGCTGCTTTCAGCAGTATTGTCCTTGCTTCCTGACGCCTGGTATCAAATTCATCCTTAACCGGAACAAATATATCTTCAAAGCCATTGGGCGTTACAATATCTACCTCTTTCTCCAGGAAGGCCGAACACTCCTTAGATGTTATTTCACTTACCGTGGTGAATACATCAGCAGTTTGTGCTGTTGTTTTTTCAAGTGACCTCTTGGCCACAATATTGAATTCACGTGCTACCTGCTGTGGATTATATTCATTGAGTTTACTATACAGTGGCCTGTTGTTACCAGCGATTGCTCTCCCCAGCACAGTGGCATGGGTAGTGAATGATGTACTTACCCAGGGGGTATTTTCCTTGAGATACAGTATTCCAACTCCCGTCATCCATTCGTGGAACTGGGCTACAATATCCTGGTATTCATTATAAAATCCCGTGAAGCTCTCAACTACTTTTCCAGCAGCATAACCGAAAAGGGCCGGTTCAATATAATCCCATTCCCCTGACAGGCTATCCAGTTTATACTCTTCCCATAACTGTGCGAATATCTCGTTCTTTTCATTAAAGTATGGTGTAAAGTCAACCAGTATAACAATTGGATTGCCTGATATATTCCACCTGCCTGTACGCACTCTTAATCCCTCGCCTTCCGCCTTTCCCTTCCAGCCGGCAAAAAGACTGCTATCGTGAATAAACTCAGGATTCTCGCCTTCATCCCTCCAGACATCAGGCCCTATTAATATATAATTGTTGCCCAACTCATTCACCAGGTTAAGTGCTTTGGTAGAGATAACCGTATGTATCCCGCCAACCTTATTACAAATTTCCCAGCTTGTCTCAAACAGCAGGTCAATCATTCCGTCTTCCTTCATTTTTTAATTTATTTCCTTTTCGAACTTGTTGTCCTCTTCGTTTTTGTTGTTGTTCTTGTTTTTACGGATGCCGGCTTTGTCCTGGTATCTGTCTTGCCTGTTTTTACTGAACTTGAAGTAGTGCTAACGGTCATTGACTTTATCCTGGCACGCAGTATACGTATTTCTGTCTCACGCTCATTCAGCTCCTCCTCTATTTCACTGATCTTATGCTGCATGTTAATAACCTCCTGGTTTTCAATGTTCTCGGGACAGACCGAATCCAGGCGAATTTCAAAATCACTGAGGACGTTCATATAGTTCATAAAAGCATCATATGGTGATTCGTAGGGATTAAAATATTGATGTACGGCACCATCAGAAAAGAATTTTGTACACATATAGTAAAAGTGGTCACTTGCCTGGAGGAATTCCCAATCTTTCCTGAGACTCTCATTATTGCAGCCATCAACCCTGTCAGTCAGGGAATACAGTTTATTGAATGCAGCATCCTGCAGGTCGTTACCCAGCCATGCTGTCAGGTCTCTTTCTTCATCAGCCCAGGATATAGGACTCGGAACTTTAACAGCTGATACAGGCTGAAACTTTTTTGCCACTTCTGCCGGAGTCATAAAACTGAAATCCGTTTTTTTCAATATAGTGCCCGGCAATGCTTCAAGGAATTTGAAAATTCCTGTTTCAGCTTTTTGATGTTCCCCAAAAGTTTCATAATCTACAAAAAGGTTAATAAGTTCAGCGTCTTTACTTCTTTTTTTCAACCATGTAGCGTACTTTTCGGTTGTTAGTGGCCATTCACTCCAGTCCCTGTTACCGAAACGGAATGCAATATCATCGCTCAACTGAAAATTCCTGAGCAATACTTTGAGCCTGGGATTGATATTATTGCAGTAAAGAAAATCAGGGCTTCTCCATCCAAGTATATGCTTTGCCCCTTCGGTAAGTAATGCGGAGAATCCCATATCCGCCACCCAGCTGCCTATTTCATCTGAATATACCATCTCTGTATTCCTGAATGAAACAGGTTTAACCCCGAAGTATTGTTCAATCTTTTGACTGTGTTTATTAACCTGTTTGATAAACTCATTCTTATTCCCCATACAGGCCAGTGAATGGGAATATGTCTGGGCAAGGAATTCGACCTGCCCTGTTTTGGCCAGCTCCCTGAATGAACCGAGCACTTCCGGTGCATAGGTCTCAAGCTGCTCAATCAGCACTCCTGTTAGTGAATAGGATACTTTAAACTTATCTTTATATTTCCTTATCAGTTCAAGCACCAGTTTATTTGCAGGAAGGTAACATTTTTCAGAAACATTCCTTAATATTGTTTCATTGGTATAGTCATCGTAATAATAATGATCATTTCCTATATCAAAAAAACGGTACCTCCTGAGCCTCAGTGGTTGATGTAATCCAAAAAACAGACAAACTCCTTTCATATTTAAACTTATTAAATTACTTAATTCAATTCATCAAGGTATACATTCCTGACATTCTGTGCCGAGTTTTCCCATTTAAGTGTTTCCACTTCTTCCCTGCCTTTTTCAATAAACATTTTTGATAGAGCAGGATATGAAAGGATTCCGTGTATGGCATCAGCCATGGCATCAATATCCCAGAAATCAATCTTAACGGCATGCGTAAGTATTTCGGCCACACCCGACTGTTTGCTTATAATAACAGGCACGCTTGACTGCATTGCCTCCAGTGGCGATATACCGAATGGTTCGGATACCGATGGCATTATATAAACATCGCTTAGCCTCAGCATCCAGTATACGTCCATACCTTTCAGGAAACCGGTAAAATGAAACCTGTCGGTTATATTAAGGTCAGCTGCCCTTCGTATCATTCTTTCCATCATATCGCCACTGCCGGCCATAACGAATCTTACATTTTTCATAACCTTAAGTACCCTGTAAGCTGCTTCAATAAAATATTCAGGGCCTTTCTGCATTGTTATTCTGCCGAGGAAAGTCACAACCTTGTCATCTATACTTTTAGTATCATACTTGTCGTACACCCCACCCACCGGTTCCACCGCATTATACACAGTTGTCACCTTGGCCGGATCGATATTATACTTATAGGTAACTGTTTCCCTGGTAAGATTACTCACAGTAATGATCCTGTCGGCAGCATCCATGCCTGCTTTTTCAATATTATACACTACCGGATTAGCATTTCCTCCACTTCGGTCAAAATCCGTTGCATGCACATGAATAACCAGTGGCTTACCCGACACTCTTTTTGCTGCTATACCTGCAGGATAAGCCAGCCAGTCGTGTGCATGTATAATATCGAATTCATTTTCATCAGCAATGATTGATGCTACTATGGCATATTTATCGATTTCCTGGATAAGGCTTGATCCGTAGCCACCTGTAAAATCGATCCTTCCCTGATCATCAGCTTCCACAAAGAGCCTGTTCTTATTTTGCTCTTCCCTGGTCATTCTCCAGAAATCATCAGGGTCAGTATAGGGTATTATCTTCGATTTAACCTCTATTTTATCAAAGGTTCTTGTTTCACCTTTATAAAAGATCTTTTTATAAGCAACCTTAACATTATTGGCTCCAATAAGCTTTAGTCCAGACTCATCTTCATCGCCATATGCTTTGGGAACGACAAACAGCACCTCTATATCAGGGATTGAGGCCATGCCCCTTGTTAATCCATAGCTTGCTGTTCCTAATCCCCCGCTTATATGAGGAGGAAATTCCCAGCCAAACATTAATACTTTCATCCTTTAAACTTTTTTTTCACGGTTAACTGGTCATTAAGATCAATTATCCTTAAAATCTCGGCAACGCTCCATGCCTGGGATATTGCACCTCCTGGCAGATGTGGAGGATCGCCATCATACACCTCTGAAATAGTACTTACACCGTGTTCATCCATCACATCTTCGAATTCTTTAATCAATTTACTCATTTTCTTAACACCCTTTTCACCGTATAGTCGAAGATATGCTTCAGCAAAGGGACCTATCAGCCAGGGCCATACCGTACCCTGGTGATATGCGGCATCTCTTTGCTCCTGGTTTCCCCTGTAAACACCCTTATAATTGGGGTTTTTGGGCGACAATGTGCGGAGTCCGCGACATGTTAGCAGTTCACTTTCAGCAACATCAAGAACACTCTTTATCATGGTCCTGTCAAGCATCGTATGTGGTAATGATGCAGCTATAAGCATATTAGGCCTTACATACATATTCCTGCTGCCGTCTGCTTCAACATAGTCCGCAAGATATTCCATCTCTTCATCCCAGAAATATGTGAGGAAGCTGCCCTTTACTTTCTCAGGCAGATCTTTTATCAGTATATTTAAATCCTTATCATTGTTTTTTGTAATATGTTCTTTTGCAAAACAAAGTGCATTATACCAGAGAGCATTTATTTCAACATTATAACCTATCCTGGGTGTAACCGGACCGGTTGAGGTGACTGCATCCATCCATGTAAGGGCTTTACCTTCTGTTCCTGCATAAATCAACCCGTTCTCATGCATTCCTATATTAAAGGATGTCCCTCTGATATAGGCTTTAATGACCTGCACAACGGCATTACCATAACTGCTCCATCCATCATTGCCACCGGCATTTATGTATTGTTGAACATCCCAGATAAACCATAAAGGGGCGTCAACTGAATTAAAGGCATAATTACCGGCTTCTCCCATATTTGGGAAAAGCCCGTCTTTCATCTTATCTGTCTGGGTATCCAGTACTTCACGGCATGTCTTCAGATCACCTCTGCTAAGTGCAAGCCCGGGCAGCGAAATAAAAGTATCCCTTCCCCATGATCCGAACCAGTGATAACCTGCTATGATATCAGTGTCGCTCTTTCTTTTTATAATAAATTGTTGCGCAGCATTAAGCAGGCAGTTCCTGAAACTTTCACGTGTCACTTTCTCCTTTAGAATATTTGAAAACCTGGCCTTAAGACCTAATGGGTTTATTTCTTCTGTGGATGCAGAAAAAACTATACTCTCACCTGCTGTCAGGCTTAATTCAAAATAACCCGGTATAAAAAGATCCTCCTTGAAATCATAACCCCTTCTTTGTTCTTCAAGATATTCAACACCATATACCCAGTCAGATACTTTCATAAATTCAGGCTTCCTTGAAAACTGCATGCACAGGTAAGGAAAACCTTCGTACAACCTCATCTTTATTCCATTGTCTATATAATTAACCCTGGTGTTGGCACTCAGGTTCGACATGGTTAGCTCATGTATATTTCTGAATGCCAGCAATGGCCTGAACTGTAATGTGACAGGTTTCTGGGCCTCCTCAACAGTATAACGTATCATTAGCTGATCACTTTTATCAGATAATACTCTCTCCTGCCTGAGCTTCACTGTTCCGACCTCATATGACATTGAAGGAATAAGCTCTGCAGTGAAATCCTTAAGGTATTTATGCCCCTTGGGACTGAAATGGTCTCCGGCAAACTTGTGAATACCGAGATTGAATACTTTGCCACCTTCAACCACTGATACATCAAAAGAGGAAAGAAGCACGTATCTCTGTCCTCCAAACCTGTCGATGGGGCATACCAATAAGCCATGATATTTCCTGGTATTACATCCTACTATCGTGGTGGATGAATATGATCCTGTTCTGCTGGTCCTGAGAATCTCCTTACCAAGGGAATACTCAAGATTCACAAGCATGGTCTTGTCAAAATTTATATATGCCATAGAATAATAATATTAATCTGTTTAAACTGATTTTCCCCCTTCTTTTAGTACCCTGGTAATATTTAAAAACCGGAGTACAAAGTTAATTATAACTTCTTTTGTATAAACATTTAAGTGAAAAAATAATATGACTGCTTATATATCAAGCAAAAGTATAACTTTGCAGCAATATAAATGTTTGCTTATAACTACAATATTTTAAAAAATTAATGAAATGATAAGAAAAATTACAGCTCTCTTCATTCTTGCTATCCTGTTTGCAGGCTGTGGGGATAAAAAATTTACGATTAGTGGCAAACTTGATGGAGCCAGTCCCGATACTTATATTTACCTGGATCAACTGGGCGGAATGAACCTTGAGCCTTACGACTCTGTCATTATCAGCGATAACGGATCATTTGAATTTTCAGGAGAGATTGAATACCCTGAATTCTTTTTACTGAGAATAACAGAATCAAATTTCCTGACCACGCTTATTGAACCTGGTGAGAAGATGGCGCTTAAGGCCGATGCCGACTCCATTAGCTTTACTGCAGAGGTGGAAGGATCTCCTGGCACAAGTAAAATGATAGAATATGATCTGAGATTACAGGAAGCTATGAAAGAATTACAAAAGCTGGGTGAGATATATGAGGGAAATATTAACAGCCCTGACCTTGAACAGATCATGACTGAACTGGACACAAAAGCACAGGGCATATTAAACGATATGAATGAATATACCAGGAACTTTATCGATGAGAATATTGAATCTATGGTTAGTCTTATTGCTCTTTACAAGCAAATTACCCCACAGGTTTATATTTTGAATATTGATAAAGATCTTGATTACTATAAGCGCGTTGATTCAACCCTTTTTGATCTTTTTCCCGACTCTGAACCTGTTAAGACCCTGCACAGCCAGATGGAGACACTAGTTGCCAACCTTGACGCTGAGGCTGCAAGGGCAGCTTTAACAGGCATTGGTGCTATTGCTCCTGAAATAGCCCTCCCCAATCCTGAAGGCGACACCATAAAGCTCTCTTCAACAAGAGGAGAATATGTATTACTGGATTTCTGGGCAGCATGGTGTGCTCCATGCAGAACTGAAAATCCACACCTTGCAGAATTATATAAGAAATACAACCCGAAAGGCTTTGAAATATACCAGGTCTCACTTGACCAGACAAGGGAAGCATGGTTAAATGGTATTAGAGAAGATAAGATAGGCGACTGGATACATGTTAGTGACCTTCAATACTGGAACTCGTCAGTGGTTCCCCTGTACGGAATTGAATCCATACCTGCAAATTACCTCCTCGATACTGAAGGCAGGGTAATAGCAAATAACCTGAGGGGAGAAGCCCTGACAAAAATGCTTGCTGAAATATTTGAATAAATCCCTACTCTGACAATAACCATGAGTTATGAAAAAAACAGGTTTTCTTATTCTGTTAACAGTAATTATTATTGCCTGCAATAATGAGAAAAACATAATAATATCAGGCAGCCACCCGGGTGATATTCGTGAATATTTGTATGTAAACAGGGTTAACCTGAATAATCCTGTATTTGTGGATTCTGTCAGGATAAACAGATCGGGTAAATTCAAAATCAAAATAGAGAACCCTGAACCCGCTTTCTACACTCTGGGTTTCAATAATAACGAATTTATTACAGTCGTAGCCGAGCCAGGCGACAGAATAGACCTCGAGTTTAAAGGAAAAAGGCTGCAGAATGACTATTCAGTTGTGGGCTCAGAAGAATCTGAAAAAGTAAGGATGCTTGATAAAAAACTTGGTCAGACTATTATTATCCTGGATTCATTGACTACTGAATACCAGGAAGTAAGTGAAAAAGGAGACAATCCGGAAAAATTAGCTGAAATTGAGCAGGAATATACCAGTACACTGAATGAACAAAGGAAGCATAATATTGCATTCATACTTGATAACCTCAGCAAGCTGTCAGCTGTTAAAGCTATTTACCAGAAGGTAAACGAAAACACCTTCGTATTATACCAGCAGCGCGACCTGCAGTATCTGAAACTGGTATCTGACAGCCTTGGCAGATACTACCCTGATATTTCTCTTACAAAATCCCTTAAGGAAAACCTGGAGGATGAAATAAACCAGATGTATATAAGCAGGATCTCAAAGGCAGCTGAAGATCTTACACCCGTTAACCTTGATGCCAACCTGGCAGATTTAGACGGTGAAAGGGTGAGACTTTCAGACCTGATAAATAATAATTATGTACTGCTTAGCTTCTGGTCAGCTGAATCAAAGGAATGTATCGCCAATAATCTGTTCCTGAAACAAATGTACCAGCTCTATCATAACGAAGGGCTTGAAATTTACCAGGTAAACCTTGATAGTGACGAATCGTTGTGGAAAAGTTCAGTGAAGTTCGATGACCTACCATGGGTAAGCGTCAGGGAAGATGATCCTTCGGATCCTCTGACGGCAAGGATGTTCAATGTAACAACTCTTCCTGCTAATTATCTATTCGACAAGAATGGTGATATTATAGGGAAAAACCTGTTTGGAAGATCCCTCAGAATTAAGCTCGGACAGATTTTTGACTGACCAAAAGTGACAGTAGAGAAGAAAATATATTTTGCATCCGATTTTCACCTGGGACTGGAAGCCGTGATGGACCCTATGACCAGGGAGAAACACGTTGTCAAATGGCTCAGATCAGTTGCCGGTACAGCTTCGGCCATATACCTTGTGGGAGATATTTTTGATTTTTGGTGGGAATATAAGTCGGTTGTACCAAAGGGGTTTACAAGGTTCCTGGGTACAGTATCCGAATTAACTGACAGTGGTTTGGATATCCATTTCTTTACCGGCAATCACGATATGTGGATTGGTGATTACCTGTCGAAGGAATGCGGTATGATATTGCATACCAAACCATTATACACTGAGTTACTGGGTAAGAAATTTTATATCGCCCATGGAGAGGGGCTGGGCACCAGGGATAAATCCTATAAGATACTTCTATGGCTCTTCAGGAACAGGGCGCTCAGGAAGATGTATTCTTTTCTTCATCCCCGTATTGGGCTTGCCATAGCACACAGGTGGACAAGCCACAGCCGGCTGACAAAAAACTACTCAGAAAACTTTATGGGTGCGGAGAATGAAAGTCTTGTAAGACATGCCAAACATATTATAAAGTCAGAAGAAGTTGATTTTTTTATATTCGGGCACAGGCACATAGCAACTGAATACGACTTAAGCAGCAAGGGTTCAAAGATTTTCTTCCTGGGCAATTGGTTCAATGCTCCATGCTACGTCAGCTGGGATGGGAAAGAAGCTGTTCTGCACAATTTTAGCTACCATTAACTTCAACCAGGACACTCAGTACGTAATACGAATACTCTTCATTTACTTCTTTAAAACTATAATCCAGCTTATGGCCTGATTTGCGTGCAATATCGATAAGCCCCAGGATACCTGTTTGCTCAGGTTTTATCTCATCCCCGGCAAGAGAAATCCTGTATAATTCTTTCAGCCCTTTTTTATCGTATCTGTTTACTGTTTTAACCTTATCCCTGAGTGAGGGTATTTTGTTATTCCTTATTATATTACCTGTGGTAAGTCTCATCCCGTCCTTTTCCGTAGCAATCATTGCTACAGGCATACCCAATTCCTTTTCAATCTCATATCCGGGATTATACTTGGAAATGTTCTGCAGGCATTCAACCATGATGCTGAATATTTTACGTTTTGCTTTGAGTTCAATATCTTCCTCATGCATCCTTGTCTCGGTAAACGACAGGACCTGTCGTTCAATATCAGAAGAAAGATGACCTGACCAGACCATTCCTATATTATTATCTGCCATCATCTTCTCCAGCCTCATGATATTATCCCCTTTGAAAACTGATTTTTGCTGCCCTGCATTCATACTTTTCCCTCTGTCATCTACCGATTTACTCAGTATAAAATACAGGAGGCCTTCATTTATTCTGATAAAGTCAAAATCCAGTCTATTGCCGGTTTTCTTGGCCATTTCTATCAATCCCAGTCCTGCACCTCCTTTATCGCTCAGTGTGCTGGAACTTAGCTTCTCTCGATAGAGGGCTCTTATTCCCTCTGGTTCCAGCGAATTGAGCAGGACAAGCTGTTCTCTCAGTTCAGGTTCATCATCACTGCTTATCACATTCCCGGTTGTCACCGTGTAGCCTGAATCATTCTTTGAGTATACAACGAGGGACATGCCAGCATGCTCTGAACTGTTTATATGCCTGCTAACGTTCTGCAGGCTTTCCAGAACAAACATGAAGAGTCTTTTTCTACCAGTAAATCCAAATTCAGAATGTTCCATTTCCTTTTCAAGCAGCCTTAATAATGCTTCTGAATTCTGGCTTGTCACAACACCCCTGTAAACGAACATCAGGCGATCGTCCATCATGATTTGTCTGACCTTTTTTACCAGCTCCATCGGGTATGCCGTGTTAGGGGCTCAAAAAAATGTGAGCTCAGTAGGAATTTTACAAGGTAATAAAAGTAAGAAAAAATCAAGACGCAGCACATTAATGGCAGGAAAAATAAGACATCCTGACAGCGGATTAATAAATTGAACCAGTGTTAAACCTTTAAACCCAAAACATGATAAAACGCGGTCTCCGTGTCAGGATGTTCGAATAAATAACATTTGTTCTTTAGTTTTGTTCACAGGCATAATTAATCCGAGATATTCCGGTTTCATTTTTTTTCTTATCTTTCTCGGAAATTTTTATGGAAACTTCAAATTTTGAAGCACCTTATTAAAAATAACCCTCCCTCCATTTCATTAATCCAGGTATTAATTAAAAATTGAATTATGAGCATCCAGATCATTCTTATGATAGCCTTTTTTCTTTTAGCTCCTGTACTGGTGATATTTCTTGAAGGTAAGTATTCGGCCGTCAAAAAGATTGGTGCTGTACTGATATGTTACATTCTTGGAGCAATTGTGGGCAATGTTGGTATTCTCCCCGAAGGTGCATATGAATACCAGGACTGGTTCACCAAACTTACTGTTCCCATAGCACTACCCCTGATATTATTCTCAATGGATGTGAAAAAATGGCTCATACACGCCGGCTCTGCTATAAAATCATTACTGCTTGGTCTGTTTACTGTAATTGTTATGATATTCCTGGGATTCTGGATATTCAAGGACAGTATTGATGAAATATGGAAAGTATCAGGTATGCTTACAGGTATTTATACAGGGGGCACACCAAATATGGCTGCAATGAAGACAGCCCTTAATGTTGACACCGAGGTATACCTCATGACCCATACCTATGAAGTAGCCCTGGGAGCTATATACTTGATATTTATACTTTCAGTAGGACAGAGAGTTTTCCTGCTGCTCCTGAAACCTTTTAAAAAGCCGGAGACAGGTGAAATACAAGTAGGTAAACTGAACCTTGAAGAGGAGTATGAATCCTATGAAGGTTTTTTTAAGAAAAAAACATTCCTCCCTGTCCTGTTTGCTTTCGGACTGTCATTAATCATATTCGGAGTGAGTTTTGGGGTAAGCACATTATTCCCCGAGGAATTCTCAACAGCAGCAATTATACTGTTAATAACAACATTTGGCATTGCTGCCTCATTTATCAATAAGATCAAAACTATTAAGAAAACCTTCCAGGCAGGAATGTATATTATACTGATCTTCTGCGTTGTTGTATCCTCCATGGCCGATGTAAGACAACTGGTAGATATATCATTCGACCTTTTCTGGTACGTGGCCCTTGCAATGTACGGTTCTCACTTTTTACATGCACTGCTGGCCAGGTTTTTCAATATTGATGCCGATACAGTGATCATTTCCGGTAGTGCTCTTATTTGCTCACCACCTTTTGTTCCGGTAGTTGCAGGAGCCCTGAAAAACAGGGACGTGATCCTGACAGGGCTTATAGTGGGAATAGCCGGATATGCGGTAGGTAATTACCTGGGTGTATTTATAGCCTATTTACTACGTTAATAATATTAACCCTGGGCTACCTTAAAAGATGATTTCCGGTGTGTTATTAAACGTCTGTATTTAACCTTATAAATCCCGAATCTTCGATTCGAGGATCCTCGAAAAAGCTTAGCTTTTTCGGTACTTTATAAATCCTTATAAACTTTATAAACTTTTTTAACTCTATCAACTTCTTTATTTCCCATTCAGAAAATCTGCAAGTGCAATTATATCTTCCTCCCTCCTTGCCTTTAACCTGTTATCCTTGATATAATCTTTTATCCTGTCACTTTCTTCGGGGATAAAATCAACAATATCCTGCAGATTACTGAAATATATTATCTTGCCTTCTTTCAATTCAATAAAGTAATCAGGAGTCCTGGAGCTGAATTTTGGAGGCTGGGCTTCAACGTAACCTGAAGTTGGTTGAGGCTCAGTATAAATGACCCTGTGTTTCTTAAAAAACCTGTAATCCCCATCAGCAATTAGTTCAAGATATCCTCTTATTTCTGCAGAATTATAAGTATATGTCCTGTAATAAAAATTTCTGTCATTAATGCTTATATAGCTTAGAATATTATTATTCCCCAGGGCATAACTCACATCATCCATTAAAAATTCAAAATCATCATTATGAATATTATAATTCATAGGTATACCCTCATATCCCTTACCGGCTTTCAGGATAATATTTGCCCCGGTAAACTTGTCAAAAAGATATGGGGTGCCGTCATATATGGGAGCCGACTTCTCATTAAACGACCTTGCCAGCCTGAAGTCGAGCTGGAATCTCTTAAATTCAAGGTCGGTAACCGCTGATACCTGTGATAAAATGATACCACCAAAGAAAAGGGGTATAAATGCAATTAGAAAAAATTTTCTTCCCATGGCTTATTTTTTAGCTGATATAAAGATACAAAATTTTATCCTGCCCAACCTTCGCGGTCAAGGTTTCTGTAACCTATTGCCTCTGATATATGAGCAGGTTCGATATTATCACTTTGTTCCAGGTCGGCTATTGTACGCGATACTTTTAATATACGGTCATATGCCCGTGCTGACAGTCCAAGAAGGTCCATTGCATTCTTCAGGATAGCAGCACTTCCATCTCCCAGCCTGCAGAAGTCATGTATCATTGTTGAAATCATCTGGGCATTACAGTGCACCTTCTCCAGGTCTTTGAAGCGTTCAGATTGTATTTTACGGGCTTTTACAACTCTTTGCCTTATTACATCCGAGGGTTCAGAGGCTTTTTTTTCTGTAAGGCTGTCTACAGCCACTGGAACTACTTCTATATGTATATCTATTCTGTCGAGCAGGGGCCCCGATATCCTGTTCAGGTATTTCTGCACCACACCGGGGGAACAGACACACTCCTTTTCCGGGTGGTTATGAAATCCGCAGGGGCATGGGTTCATCGAAGCCACCATCATAAAGCTTGCCGGGTAATCAACTGTAAACCTGGCGCGTGAAATAGTTATTGTGCGGTCCTCAAGAGGTTGGCGCATTACTTCGAGGACTGTTCTCTTAAACTCTGGCAGTTCATCCATGAAAAGCACACCGTTATTTGCCAGCGATATTTCACCAGGCTGTGGATTGGAGCCACCTCCTACAAGGGCTATATCACTTATTGTATGGTGAGGGGACCTGAATGGGCGCCTTGTCATAAGAGAGGTATTATTCCCCAGTTTGCCGGCCACGGAATGAATTTTTGTTGTTTCAAGTGCCTCTGCAAGTGAAAGTGGCGGCACTATTGATGGCAGCCGCCTTGCAAGCATTGTCTTCCCCGATCCCGGTGGCCCTACCATTATAATATTATGCCCTCCGGCGGCAGCTACCTCAAGGGCCCTTTTGACTGCTTCCTGTCCTTTCACATCCCTGAAGTCAACATCATACTTATTGGCTGTGGTCCTGAATAATTCTTCTATGTCTGCTTTTACAGGTTCGAATTGCTTCATCCCGTTGAAAAAGTCTATAACATCACCCAGGTGATTCATGCCGTATACCTTCATACCACTGACCACTGCTGCTTCCATAGCATTTGCAGAAGGTACTATAAGCCCTGTGAACCCTTCCTCTCTGGCATTAAGTGCAACAGGAAGGATTCCCTTAACAGGTTTTAAAGTGCCGTCAAGTGATAATTCACCGAGCATGACAAATGAATCAAGCTCCCTCCGGATGATCTTTTCATTAGCTGCCATTATACCTATTGCCAGTGGCAGGTCGAAGGATGATCCCTCCTTCCTTATGTCGGCCGGAGCCATATTAATTACCACCTGCTTGCCGGGCCAACGCAAACCAACCGCCCTCAGTGCTGATTCAATCCTCTGCTGACTTTCTTTAACAGCAATGTCAGGTAATCCTACCAGAAAGAAACGTACTCCCTGTGATACATTTACCTCTATTGTAACCGTGGCAGCATCAATACCGAATACGGCACTTGAATAAGTTTTTACTAACATAGAATGATTTTTAGCGAAACATTTTATGGTATCTAATTTAAGATATAAGATATTAATATGCAAGAGGGACAGAGTAAACAGCCTGTACTTATTTCACACTTTTATGTATATATTTGTGTATATAATACACTTATCAGGGAAAGAACCAGTACCAACTTAAACAATATCTTATGAATAAGTTATTTTTTGTAATAATAATCGTACTTACTTCTTTTGGATGCAATCAGAATAAGAACCCGGAAGCAAGAACCGGGGAAGAGCAGGAGACGGGACTGACCAGTGAGGTCAGGGTCCATAATAATATGCCGGCATTATATATTAACGGGAAACTGTCCAGCCAGATACTCGGTGCTCCTTACAGGCTGGGTGAATCTCATTTCAGGGACTTCCTTGATGCAGGTATAATAATTTATAATATCTACCTGCGATTTGAATGGACAGGTCCTGAAGAATATGACTTTTCTCGCATAGACGAAAAGATGGATCTGTACCTGTCAATAGAGCCTGATGCCCTGTTTATTCCGAGGATACTTCTGACTCCCGGCAAATGGTGGTGCGAAAAATACCCTGATGAAATTACCATGCGCGATGATGGCAGTCCGGCAGGTATGTTTGGCCAGGCCTGCCACCCCTCGCTGGCATCGGAAGTATACAGGGATCTTTCCTATAAGGCAATGAAGGCATTCATTGAACATGTAGAGACCCGCTATGGTGATAATATACTTGGGTACCAACCCGGGAATGGGTTTGGCGGTGAGTGGCTGATGTTTAACTCTTTCTGGGAAGCAAGGCCAAACAGACCTGCTCCTGATAAATTCGGGGTTGAAGATTACAGCCCCCCTGCCAGGCAGGCATTCAGGGAATGGCTTAAGGACAAATATATTACTGTTGATGCTCTCAGGGATGCATGGTGTAATAATGAGGTAAATTTTGAAAATGCCGAACCCCCGGATGAGGTTCAGAGATATAGCAGCAACCATGGAATATTCTTTGATCCGGGACAGGGCAGGCAGGTCTCAGACTACTTCTCCTTCTTCAATGATATAACTGCCGATGTCTTAATTGAAAACTGCAAATGGGTTAAAGAGTTAACCAATAACAGGAAAATTGTTGGTTCGTTCTATGGATATCTCTGGTGTAACTTCCCCAACCTGAGTGTAAACCATACAGGGCATCTTGGATTTGAAAAAGTGCTTAATTCACCATACGTCGATTTTATTGCCAGCCCCTATACCTATGACAATAAACAGATAGGCGGCCCGAATAATTCCCAGACACTTCCGGAAAACTGCCTGCTTCACGGAAAATTGTATTTTAATGAAGTGGATACTGAAACGCACCTTCACCAGCGCCAGTGGCGATGGGGTAATTCACTTAATAATCCTGTTAACTGGGATGAAGCAAAGGCGCTCCTGGTGCGTGACTATGGTTATGCTATGACGAAAGGATTGGGCATGTGGTGGACAGACCTGCACGGGGGGAATTTCCATGATGAAAAGATTACAGCACTTCTGAAAAAACTAAAAAATATCGATGAAAGATACCTTGACGCAGATAAAACGTCCTGTGCGGACATAGCAGTTATTCTTGATGAGGAAACGTATAAGTATTTCGGTGATGGTGAACCATTATTCAATGCTCTGCTAACCGCCCAGAAGCAATGGCAGTTAGGTTTTATCGGAGCTCCATGGGAACCATACCTGCTGACTGATATAAACAACCCCGATCTGAGGGATTTTAAAGTATACCTATTCCTCAATACGTTTCATGTTACACAGGATCAACAAGAAAAAATTCATGAGAAGCTAAAACGAAATAATGCAACTGCAATATGGGTATATGCTCCCGGATATATAAGGGATGACAGGCTCTCCCCGGGTGCCATGTCTGAACTTACGGGTATTGACCTTGGTGAAGAAAACTCACCGGGGGAACTCAGGGTTGAGATCACTGACTACCGGCATGCATATACCAAGACACTACCCGATGGTTTTGCTTACGGAACTGATGTTGACGTCGACAGTATAATACGCTGGTATGATCATCAGATATATATTAAGGATCCACGCGACCCTAAGCTGGAACGTGATCTTCCCGGGTTCAGTATAGCACCACGATTCTTCAGTGTTGATGAAAATGCAGATGTACTTGGTATGCTGGCTGGAGTAGATAAGCCCGGTCTTGTGGTAAAGAAACAGGAAGAAGGCTGGACCTCCGTCTATTCAAGCGCTCCGATAATTCCAGCTTCTTTGCTGAGAAATATCATCAGGGAATCAGGCGGACATATATATTCTGATGGAAATGATGTTGTGTATGCTAATAAAAGCAGCTTATGCATTTATTCTCCCAGTGGTGGAGAAAAAACAATTTCACTAACTGATGAAAAGCTTGTGATAGATCTGCTTTTAAACCGCGTTATAGCAAACAACAGTGATGAATTCTATCTGGGTCTTGAGCCTAACAGCAGTGTATTGCTGGGTTTATATCCACCGTTATTGCCTGAGAATGAAGTATTCCTCAGCCATTATGCCAGGAAAGATGTTGAAATGACAGCCAACCCTGAGTCAAAATTCTGGAAAAATATTGATCCCCTTATTATCAATAAGAGCATCCTGGGAGCGCCTGCAGATAACCTGAAATCAGAAGCACGTTCGAGGTGGACTGATGAATATCTTTATTTCCTTTTCTCCGGTCCATTTGAGGAACAGGTTTTAAAACCTGACCCTGACACCATTAATGAAACTTTCAGGTTATGGCAATGGGATGATTTTGAACTGTATATAGGGGCAGATTTTGAAAATATAAACTTATACAGGGAATTTGAGGTATCACCGCAGGGTGAATTCCTCGATCTCAATATAAATTCTGAAATACCAAATGCCGGACATAATGATGAAAGACTATGGGATTCAGGATTTAAGGTGAAAGCCCGGGTTGATCATGAGAACAAACAGTGGTATGCTGAGCTTAAAATACCTGTTGATTCATTCGACAAACGCAAGCCGGAGGCCGGTAACAAGTTCAGGGTAAATATATACAGGCTCCAGGGTCCGCAGTATGACCGGGATTTTCTTGCGTGGAAACCAACAATGGTATGGAATCCTCATCACCCGGAAGTATTTGGTATAATGGAACTGGCTAAGTAATTAGATGTTATTATCTTTATATTATATCATTTTTTCGTAACTTGCTATGCTCACCACATATTTGCATAATTATGGATCCAAAAATCAATGACCTTTACAGTGAATACAGGAACGGTAGTATAGACAGGCGACAGTTCCTGAAGAAACTTGCATTGCTGGCAGGAGGAACGGCAGCAGCTTATTCATTACTGCCGGTAATTGAAGTGAACCAGGCACATGCCGCCGTGCCGGCAGGTAATCAGGTTGATCTCCTTACAGAAATGATAACATATCCAGGGGGATCAGGTGATGTGATGGCTTTTATGGCAAGACCATCAGGAGATAAGAAATTACCGGCCGTTATTGTCATCCATGAGAACAGGGGTCTGGTACGACATATCAAAGATGTCACAAGGCGCATGGCCGCTGAAGGTTTCCTGGCCCTTGCACCTGATGCTAATTCCCCGCTGGGCGGAACACCTGAGGACGATCCCGACAAAGGGAGAACAATGATGAGAGAGCTTGATAATGAAAAAACAGTGGAAGATTTTGTTGCTGCTGTGAAATACCTTGACACCCACCCCCTGACAAATGGCAAAGTGGGTTGCACCGGATTTTGCTGGGGTGGCGGCATGACAAATCAAGTTGCTGTTAATGCTCCCGAACTGGATGCTTCGGTACCATACTACGGCAGTCAGCCTCCTAAGGAAGATGTGGCTAAAATAAAAGCAGCCGTGATGGCTCATTATGCAGGTAATGACCAGCGTATAAATGCAGGTATTGAAGAATTTGAAAAAGCACTGAAAGATGCGGGTATTGAATATACTATTTATATGTATGAAGGTGCATCACATGCTTTTAATAATGATACAAACCCTGACAGGTATCACGAAGAAGCCGCTAAACTGGCCTGGGAAAGAACGATAAAGTTCTTTAAGGAAAAACTCGGTTGATTTGAGATTGAAGATTGCCTTACGGCGAGCTCGAGTCACTCGCCCCCGAGGACTCGGGGCTCGTGATTCTCGGTTGAAGATTTAAGAAGTTAAAATCATAAATCGTCATTCAATATTCAATATTCGATATTCGATATTCAACCCTTCCATACCTTTTCTACTGTACCAGCAAATGATCTGATATGATTGAATATCATCTTATAGCCTGGGCAGAGATAATTCAGACCCGGCTGTCCGTCAGGAGTTGAAACAAACCTGTTTTTAGGACATCCGCCGTTGCACATATCCCTTACCCCGCATTCCAGGCAATACCTGGGCAGGGTATTGAGCTTATTTTCTCCGAATTCTTTTTGTTCCTGGCTGTCGAGCATTTCAGCCAGGCTTTTGTCTGAAATATTGCCAAGTAAATAATCCTGATCCACAAAATGATCACATGAATATAAATCACCATTTAATTCCAGTATAGGCACGCCTCCACATGTCTTTTTAAATATGCATAATGTATGATCCTGGTTAAATGCAGTACGAAGAGCTTCCTCAAAGATCTGGATCTTTATCCTGCCAATATCACGTGATTTCCACTGATCAAATACGGTGCATAGGAATGCTCCATATTCCTCAGGAGGTACTGTAAAGTCAGCTATACTGCCATCATCCTCCCGTTCCACCACCGGGATGAATGTAATATAGCCGGCGCCCAGAGCTCTGAAGAATTCATAAACCTGTACGGGGTACATAACGTTCTCAGCATTCACAACACATAGTATCTCTGTGCTGATACCATATTCCTTAAGGAGCAGGAAAGCTTCCTTTGCCCTGCTGAAAGTGGGATCACCATTCCTGGTAATACGATATATATCATGAAGAAATGAAGGACCATCCATACTTAAGCCTATAAGAAAATTATTGTCAGAGAAAAAGCGGCACCATTCATCATTAATGAGCAGTCCATTGGTCTGGATCCCGTTTAAAAGCTTTTTCCATGGGAGCATGTATTTTTTTTGCAGTTCTATGACCTTCCTGAAATAATCCAGTCCTGCCAGTAATGGTTCTCCTCCGTGCCATGAAAAAAGGACTGAATCAGCAGTAGTGGCATCTATATGCTGCTTAATATATTCCTCAAGGATATCCTCCGGAATATAATCTCCCTTCTTACCCCGGTAAAGACTGTTCTTATCAAGGTAATAACAATAGGTGCAGTCCAGATTACATCTGGCTCCCACAGGTTTGACCAATACCTGAAATTCCCTGTTATGCAATTTCATATATCTTTTACAATATGCTTATCTAACTTTAAGCCTGTTACTTCTGAATCGTACCACTGGGTCTAAGAAAATCAATAAAATCCCCCGGAAGCCAGGATTGCAATAAGAACAATTATATATATTCCTAATAATACAAGTGATATTATTGCCAATACATACTGAATATAAAAGGCCTTGGTTTGCCGTTCTATCGCAGTATACAAATCCTGGTTTGAATTTGACGTAAGATAGTGGGTAAATGCCTGAGCCGATTCTCTCAATCTTATACCCATAAAAATAACAGGTACTCCTATAATGGCACCAATTATTGTTATGCAATACAATGCGCCTCCAATAATTGTTATTAACCCTATGAATGACATATATTTTGACATCCTGGGTACTGTAGATAACATTGAAGTCTGGATTTGATTATTTTCAGGATTTACTTCGGTGTTTGACATATTACATCCTCCTATAGATTAATTTGTGAATATGAGTGATATTAAATATTTAATCTAATAAATTTATAAATAAATAGCACTCCGTTCAAATGTTTCTAGGCAATATTGTGTTTATATCATTTAAACTACAACTATTCCTTACTTCTGCTTCCAAAACTGGTCCTGTTCTTAGTGAATTTACAACTATCCCCTTTCCTGAGTGAATGTACCGGCAAATGAACTTATATAGATGAATATCACTTAAAGAATATTTACAGAACATATCATAAAATAATATCATACATCATATTTTTAATATCTTGACCCCATTAAAAGTAAATAGGGTATAATGAAAAATATTTTGAGATTTACAATACTGGCATACGTGCAGATGATGATTTCACCTGCCCTTAGCGCACAGGAAAGGACTGCTGCTGACAGCCTCAGGCAAAACGCAGTAAGGGTATTTATTGACTGCTGGCATTGCGACATGGATTATATAAGAAGAGAAATTCCTTATGTCAACTACGTCAGGGATGTTAAGGAAGCACAGGTTTATATACTCAGGACAACACAATCAACAGGCAGTGGAGGGACGGAATATACCTTTACCTATATAGGGCAGGAAGAGTTTGAAGGAATGAATGATACCCTCGTTTATCACAGCAATCCCGATGAAACCAGTGACCAGGTCAGGGAAGGGACCACCAAGATGCTCAGTATGGGGCTTATCAGATATGTGGCAAGAACTCCCCTGTTCAGGGAGATAGAGATAAATCACCCACGTGTTTCGGAGGAGACCGAAGTATTTGACAGATGGAATTACTGGGTGTTCGAATTTGAATTTGACCCGGAACTTGAAATGGAAGAATCATTGAAATCTTCGAACTGGGATAACTCTATTAATGCATCCATGATAACACATGCACTGAAATATGAATTCAGTGCCGATATGAACTTCCGGAGAACCAAGTATGACTATGAAGATTCTATATATATAAGGAACAGAAATTCATGGAGGCTTGAAAACCTATTGGTGTTCAGCATTTCAGAACACTGGTCGGCAGGTTTGCGAGCCGATCTGACATCTTCCACTTACAGAAATCTCAACTCAAGCCTTGATATTGTTCCTTCGGTTGAATATAATATTTTCCCATACTCCGAATCTACAATAAGACAATTGAGATTGCTGTACGGAATAGGCTATTCATATAATAATTATATAGACACAACCATCTATAATAAAACAGAGGAACACCTCTTGGAACAGAGTCTTGATATCGCGTACCAGGTACAGCAAAAATGGGGCGAGATAAACATCTCTCTTGAAGCATCCACTTATTTGCACGACTTTTCAAAAAACAGGATTGAACTGGATTCCTATATAAGGATCAGGATCCTTAAGGGATTGTCATTAAGTATCAATGGCGGCATAGCCCGCATCAATAACCAGATAACACTTCCCAAAGGTGATCTCAGCGAAGCAGAGATTTTGCTTGAATTACAGGAACTTCAAACTGCTTACAGTATTGATGGAGGTATAGGCTTTACATATACATTTGGCTCCATATATAACAATATTGTAAATCCACGATTCGGAAACGGGAATTACTATTGATCCAATATTCCAGTATATTTTTCCATAAAAACCTTGTATTTATGATTTCTTTGTTTTAATTTTAACCAAATGGTTAAGCTATTTAGTTTATCTATATATTTAAACCAAACGATTAATAAAATGGCACCTACGGATAAACATACTGAATCGAAAATATTCGATGCAGCTACCGAGATATTCGAGGAGAAAGGCCTGGCTGCTGCCCGTATGCAGGATATTGCCGACAGGGCAAAGATTAATAAGGCTCTGTTGCACTATTATTTCCGGAGCAAGGACAAATTGTTTATGGCAGTTTTTGATAAGCTTGCAGATAAGGTGTTCAAAAAATTCGCCAGCATATTTGAAGAAGACATGCCCTTTGAGGAAAAAATAAGGTACTTCTTTAAAGAGCATATGAGCTTCCTTCAAAAGAACCCTAAACTGCCTATGTTTATCCTTGCAGAGATAAGCCGCAACCCAAAACTCATGGAAAAATTTCTCAGCAAGGTTAATATCAGTAATATCAAAACAAAAATATCATCTGATGTTTCAGCCAGCCTGCCCGAAGAGGCAATTCCTCATCTTATGGTAAGCATAGTCTCCCTTTCTGTTTTCCCTATAGCTGCAAAGCCAATACTCAAAGGAATACTGGAACAGGCAGGAATTGAGTATAACCAGTTCATCAAGGAAAGAATGCAGGTGGCTCCTGATTTTATTATCAGTGCTCTTAAACAATACAATGTTGAATCAAATAACAATCCAAAGCAATGAAACGAACATGAAAATTTTAAACGTATGAAAAAATATATTTTGATTTTGATTATCATGACATTGCCCTGCAGCTTTATAGTCACAGCCCAGGAGATTATAACCCTGGCTTTATGCTACGAGAATGCTACCAGGAATCATCCACAGGCAGGAGAAAAACAGTTGCACCAGAACCTATGGCAGCTGAAACAGGATAACCTTAGTTCTTCATGGTATCCTGTAATTGAAGCCGGGGCTAATGCATTATACAACTCAAATGTTGTAGATATGAGTGAGGCATTTGAGTCAATCCCTGTACCAGGCATAACTGATAATATCCCTGTCATGCCCCATGATCAATACAAACTGACAATCGATATCAACCAGGTTATTTATGACGGTGGTGCAATAAAAGGCAACCGACTGTTCGAAGATGCGGGCCTTGAAGTAAGTAAGAAAGAAGTTGAAGTTGAACTTTACAATACCAGGGAGCAGGTAAATAATTATTATTTTGCATTTATACTGCTTCACAAGCAGAAAGAACAGCTAAACATCTACCTTCAAACCATCACGGAGCAGATACTCAGCCTTGAGTCGGGAATACGTAATGGAGTGCTGCTTCCTTCTGACAGGGATGTGTTAAAGGCAGAAAAAATCAGGCTTGAACAACAAATTGCCGAAGCCGAAATAAGGATAAACTCAACAGCTGCCGTCCTGTCTGACCTTACCGGCATGGAAATTAACAGTGACACTGAGGCCATTATTCCCGATCCTGTTATCAGCAGAAGTGATGACATTTCACGCCCTGAATTGAATGTCCTGGAGCTTAAAAAACAACAGCTGGAGGCAAACAAAGCTATAATTAAGAGCGAAAGGATGCCGAAAGCATTTGCATTTGCAACCCTCGGTTACGGAAAACCACCGGGCAATGATTTCTTCTCAGAAACCTTTGGTCCGTATTATATTGTTGGTGCGGGAATAAAATGGAATATCATTGACTGGAAGAGGAACAACAGGCAGCAGCAGATTATTGATATTAACAAATCAATAATCAGCACTCATAGGAAGAACCTTGAAGAAAATCTCAGTCGTGCCCTCGAAATGAAATATGCCGAGATAAAAAGCCTTGAATCAGCACTGGAAAGTGATGAAGAACTTATATCAATCCATAAGAATGTGCGTAATACAGCTCTTTCCCAGTATAATAACGGCACAATTACAGCCTCTGAATACCTGTCGGAATGGAATAAGGAGAAACAGGCTGTAATAAACCGCGAAATCCATGCTGTAAGCCTGGCCAGGGCACAGATTGAATACCTTAATATTGCAGGAAAAGAAATTGAATAAACATAAATATCCTAAAAATGAGAAACTTAATATACCTGACTGCCGTGATAGCCCTGTTAACCTCCTGCAGGGGCAATAATAATGAACCTGATGCATGGGGCAATTTTGAGTCAAAAGAGATTATGGTCTCTTCCGAGGCTAATGGCAAAATACTTTTTATGCCTGTAGAACAGGGTGATATAATAAAGAGAGGTGAATTGATAGCCATAACCGACACCGCTCTAATAAAGTTACAGATTGCTGAGCTCGAAGCAAGCTGCATGAGCGTAATGACAAAACTCAGTTCTATTGATTCACAGAATGAAATCATTGAACAGCAGATAAGTAACCTGAAGGTGAATATTGAAAGGGTGGAGAGCATGCTACGCGATAAGGCTGCAACACAAAAACAGATGGATGACCTGACTGGTCAGCTGGAGGTGCTGGAAAAACAAAAAGAGGCAAACAATACTCAGAAAGTGACAGTAAGAAGTGAGTTGAACGTATTTGACTCCAAAGAAGCATTGTTGCGTGAACAGCTTGGCAGGTGCTATATCAAGAGTCCTGCAAAAGGAACGATACTTGAGAAATATGCAGAGGCAGGGGAAATTACTGCTGCAGGTAAGCCACTGGTCAAAATCGCTGACCTGGACAATATGGAATTAAAAGTCTATATAAGTGGCTCCCAGCTGGGACAGGTTAAACTGGGGCAGCAATGTAATATAAGAATTGACAGGGGAGAAAAGGATTATACTGAATTTAAGGGCAGCGTAATCCATATTTCAGACAATGCAGAGTTCACACCAAAAATAATCCAGACAAAGGAAGAAAGAGTGCATATGGTTTATGCCGTGAAAATACTGGTGGAAAATGACGGTACTCTTAAAAACGGTATGCCTGCCGAAGCATTTTTTGGTTTTCTAACTGAACAGTAAAGTGATTGTCTCCGATAACATATCCAAGAAATATGGCAGTACTACCGCTCTTGATGGTATTAACCTTAATATTAAACAATCTGAACTATTCGGTCTGATAGGTCCCGATGGAGCCGGTAAGACCACTTTTTTCAGGATCGTCACCACACTGTTATTACCCGACACCGGGAAAATGACCGTTATGGGCATGGACACAACAAAGGATTACCTTCGCTTACGCAATAAAATAGGTTATATGCCGGGAAGGTTCAGTCTCTACCAGGACCTTTCAGTGGAAGAAAACCTGAATTTCTACGCTACAGTGTTCGGAACAACGGTAAGAGAAAATTATCACCTGATAAAAGATATCTATTCACATATAGAGCCTTTTAAGTCGAGGCTTGCCGGTAAATTATCAGGGGGGATGAAACAAAAGCTAGCCCTCTGCTGTGCCTTGATCCACGCTCCTGATCTTATAGTGCTTGATGAGCCAACAACAGGGGTTGATGCAGTGTCAAGAACTGAATTCTGGGAAATGCTCAAGTTCCTGAAGGGGCAAGGTATTACCATACTTGTTTCGACACCTTATATGGACGAGGCAATGCTTTGCGACCGGGTTGCACTTATACAGAAAGGGCATATACTCGACATTGATGAACCCGGGAATATTATTGCCGGCTTCAGTAAAAAAATGTATGCCGTGAGCAGCCGGGATAAGTTCAGGCTGATACAGGACCTTCGATCTTATTCTTCTATTGACAGCGTTAACCCTTTCGGCGATTCTGTTCATATAACATTTGCCGGTAACAGGTATGACAGCACAATAGCCGGACAGCTTGAAAAAGAGGGACACCATGAACTAAAAATTGAACAGATTGAGCCCGGTATTGAAGATGTTTTCCTTGAATTAATGAGCACAGAAGAAAATGACCAGTGAAAAGGTAATAGAAGTTAGAAACCTGGTTAAGAAGTTCGGATCCTTCGTAGCCAATGACAACCTGAGCTTCGATGTTTACAGGGGAGAGATTTTTGGCTTCCTGGGAGCAAACGGCGCAGGGAAGACTACAGCCCTTCGTATACTTTCAGGTCTTTCCAGACCTAGCTCCGGTGATGTTAAGGTCGCAGGCTACGATATATACCGCCATGCTGAAAGAGTAAAAAAACATATAGGTTATATGTGCCAGAAGTTTTCGCTCTATGAAGATCTTACGGTTGCTGAAAATATAATGTTGTATGGTGGTATCTACGGCCTGCCAAAAAAACTGATAGAGACCAAAACCACGAAATTGCTGGAATCGCTGGATTTCACTGCCTATCGTAAGCGTATAATCGGAGGCCTTCCTCTTGGCATGAGACAGAAGCTGGCTTTTTCAGTTGCCATATTACACGATCCCGATATAGTTTTCCTTGATGAACCCACTGGGGGTGTCGATCCAATTACCCGCAGGCAGTTCTGGGAGATGATATATAAAGCCTCGGCCAATGGGATCACTGTATTTGTTACCACCCATTATATGGACGAGGCTGAATATTGTGACCGGGTAAGCATTATGAGTGAGGGCCGTATTGTAGCCCTTGACAGCCCTGCCGGTTTGAAAAGCAAATACCAGTCCCGGTCTGTTCAGGATGTATTTGTAAAGATTGCAAGACCGTCAAATAATAATTGAGGTATGAAAAGATTTATTGGATTTGTCAAAAAAGAATTTATGCATATTTTCAGGGATTTCCGTACCCTGATAATCCTTTTTGGCATCCCGGCAGCCCAGATCCTGATTTTTGGCTTCGCTGTAAGAACAGATATTAAAAATGCCGGTATTGCAGTCCTTGACAGATCAAAGGATGAAATAAGCTCCGGGCTGATCTCCAGGCTTGAATCATCTGATTTCTTCATACTTAAACAGAACCTGCATTCAGGAAACCAGATCGACAGTTCATTTAAAGCAGGAGACATAAAGGCTGTATTGATATTTGAAGACGACTTCGGGAAAAGATTGCTAAATGAAGGATCGGCTCATATTGAAATATTAGCCGATGGATCAGAACCAAATGTGGCAAACCTTGTCACCAGCTACACAAGAGCTATTATTAATGATTATATGATAGAGTTCAATAAGGCCCGGGGTAGCGGTGCTATGGTTATTGAACCGGAAGTAAAAATGTATTACAACCCCAACCTTCAAAGCCAGTATATGTTTGTTCCCGGTGTGATCACCATTATACTGGTGCTGATCTGTGCATTGATGACTTCAGTTGCAATAACACGCGAAAAGGAATTCGGGACAATGGAGGTGCTCCTGGTTAGCCCGCTGAAGCCAATACAGATAATACTGGGTAAGGTAACTCCCTATTTCATACTGTCGCTTATCGATGTCATAGTCATTCTTTTCCTTTCATGGCTGGTATTTAATATCCCCATAAAGGGAAGTCTGGTATTATTGATGCTGGAGAGTATGTTGTATATATTGCTTGGGCTGTCCCTTGGTATAATGATCTCTACGATGTCAAAAACAATGCAACAGGCAATGTTCATCTCCTTGCTGGGACTGATGCTGCCAACAATCATTTTATCAGGTTTCATATTCCCCGTTGAATATATGCCCGGTATATATAAATGGTTAAGCCTGGTTATCCCTCCCCGGTGGTTCATAACAATTGTTAAGGATATAATGATAAAGGGAACGGGGTTCACCTTCGTCTGGAAAGAAACACTGATACTGGTTTTCATGACACTTGTCTTCATAACAATAAGCACCTTGAAGTTTAAAAAGAGACTGGAATAAGATGAGAACAATATTATACCTTATAAGGAAAGAGTTTATACAGATATTCAGGAACAAATTTCTGTCCAGGGCTATATTTGGTATCCCGATAGTCCAGATGGTGATACTTGTGCCTGCTGTTACTTTCGAGATAAAAAACATTGAACTCTGTGTTGTCGACAAGGATATGTCGACAGAATCCAGGCAGTTGATCTCAAGGTTGCAGGGCTCGGAATTTTTCCTGCTAAAACACACTACTTTCAGTGATAAAGAAGCTGATGATATGCTGCACAGTGATAAATGCGACCTGGTATTACATATACCGCAGGATTTTGGCAGGAATCTCATCAGGGAAGGCAATCAAAAGATCATGGTCCTGGTAAATGCCATAAATGCCACATCTGCGCAGCTCGCCTGGGCATATATGAGAGGGGTATTGCAGGATTATAACTCGGAGCTTGTTGTGCAGAACCTGCATTCAACTGCTCCTTCCCGGATTCCTGTAATTGAAACCACGAACCGTTTCTGGTATAACCCTTCATTGAACTATAAATATTACATGCTGCCCGGCATACTTGTAATACTTGTTACGGCTATCGGCCTCTTGCTTGCCGGTCTTAATGTTGTAAGGGAAAAAGAGATTGGCACCATTGAGCAGCTTAATGTAACACCTATCAGGAAATACCAGTTTATCACCGCCAAGCTTATACCGTTCCTTATAATTGGCCTTATTGATCTTGCCTTTGGCTTATTGATTGGAAAGATCCTTTTCAATATCCCCTTCAATGGAAGCATTGCCATACTCTTCCTTTTTGCCAGCCTCTATCTTATAGCTGCCCTTGGCCTGGCGCTCTTCCTGTCAACCCTCGCTTCCACGCAGCAGCAATATTTATTTGTTGTATTCTTCATACTTATGATCTTTATCCTGATGAGCGGTATTTTCACCCCTGCCGAGAGCATGCCCCTATGGGCCCAGAAATTCAACCTCATCAATCCCGCCGCCTACTTTATGAGAGTGATAAGGATGATAATGCTAAAAGGTTCAGGATTCAACGATGTCCTGCCCGATATCAGGGGTATTATACTGATAGGTATTGGCACTATCTCGCTGGCTATCTGGCGCTACCGTAAAACCGTGTAACGCTGATTACGCAGATTTTTATATATTAAGCTGGTTCATAATCATTTAACTTTCTCCTCCTCTTCAGAGGAGGAGTACCCTGACCGACTGACTTGTGCTGAGCTTGTCGAAGCAAAGGAGCGTCAGGGGGAGGTGGTGTACTTATGAGACAGCCCCAGGGGGATATCACTCAGCTGAAGCAAATTACGCATAGGCAAATCATTCACTTCAATAATACCTGCCCAAGAACATCCAGGTAATTCAATAGAGCCTGTTGTTTTAAATTAACTTTGGGCAGTCATATTAAATCCTATAAGTGAAATACCTAATCACTATATATATATTTCTGTTCGCAGCTTTAGGCCTCCATGCTCAAACCGGGTATGAAAAAAAACTTGGGGTAGCTATACAAACAACCAATCCACCAATAATTAATGGTATTCTTGATGATGAATGCTGGATAAATGCCGGGGTCTTTACCGATTTCAGACAATATGAACCATACAGCGGAGCTCCATCCATGCAGAAAACTGTAGCTAAAGTGGTTTATGATAATGAGGGTATTTATATTGGTGCTATGCTCTATGACACTTATCCTGATAGCATACGCACAGAGATGGGGCCAAGGGATGCAGACAGGTCGATAATTGCAGATTATTTCAATGTCGACCTGGGTCCGTATAATGATGGTATAAACGGATACAGCTTTAAACTAACTGCTTCAGGAATACAATCTGATATACGCCGGTCATCGGGCGCAGGAGGTCGCGACCTGAACTGGGATGCAGTATGGCACAGTGCCGTGCAAATAGTTGACAGCGGATGGATAGCAGAATTAAAGATTCCCTTTTCAGCCTTCAGGTTCCCCAATAAAGAGGATGAAGCCTGGGGTTTTAACCTCTGGAGATATATACAGAGGTATGGTGAATGGTCTTCCTGGAATTTTGCAGATAAAAGTCATGGTACATCTATTAACTATCTTGGCGAAATAAGTGGTATCAGTGGTATTAAATCACCGGCTCGTATTTCAGTAACCCCCTATCTGTCAGCCTACCTTGAGAAGCTGTCGGGTCAGGAAAAGTGGAATAATGCTTTTCATGGAGGAGCTGACCTGAAAGTTGGTCTCAGTGATGCTTTTACACTTGATGCCACACTTATTCCTGATTTTGGACAGGTACAATCGGATAACCAGATACTAAATCTCACCCCTTACGAGGTTAAGTATAACGAGAGAAGGCAGTTTTTTACTGAAGGTACTGATGTTTTTAATAAAGGTGGTATCTTTTATTCACGCAGGGTCGGGTCATCCCCCACAGGTTATTACAGCGTTGATTCTGAGCTTGAACCAGGTGAGGAGGTGGTATTTAATCCTTCAGAAGTAAGATTGCTCAATGCCACAAAGATATCGGGTCGTACTAGAAAAGGCCTTGGTATAGGTTTCTTCAATGGCATAACTGCTGAATCACGTGCTGAGATTATAAACACTGAAAATAACAATACAAGGGAAATAGTTACACAGCCACTTACCAACTATAATATGATTGTAGTGGATCAGAATCTTGGCGGAGGTTCATATATAAGCCTTGCAAATACCAGTGTTATGCGAAGTGGGGCAGCCACCGGGAACAACTACACTGCTAATGTTACGGCAACAGATATGAGATATCTCTCTCCTGACAGGACCTATAGTGTTAATGCAGTTATTGCGTTAAGCCAGAAATATTTTACGGATAATGATAATATTTTTGGCCATTCTGTAATACTAAACGGGGGGAAAACCGGGGGCAAATTCAGGTTATACTATACTCACAGTTCCAGAACAAATGATTATGACCCTAATGATATGGGTTACCTGCGAAGAAATAATGAATTCAATAACAGAGTAACTTTTGGCTATAATATTTACGAGCCGGTAAGAAAAATCCTTAACTCCCTGAACCGAATATCCATTGGATATGAAATGTTGTATACACCCCGTAAATTCAGCTCCCTGGATATAGACATAGAATCGACAACTACTTATAAGAATTTCATGGTGCTTCAGGTTGAATCAAACATTAACCCTATTGGTACAGATGATCATTATGAAGCAAGGGAAGAAGGTAGATATTACTCCAGGCCACCCTCAGCTGAACTGGCCGTTGGTTTAACCACCGATAACCGCAGGACACTATCCGTTGGATTATCAGCCGAATACCAAAAATTCTTTTCAGAATTCGATATGTCAGGCTACCAGGTGAATTTTTCTCCTTCCATCAGACTCAATAATAAGTTTAAGCTGGAACACACCTTATCATTCCATAAGAAAATGAATGATATCGGTTATGCAGGGCGAACTGAATCAATAATATTTGGCAGGAGAAACTCTGCTACTATTGAAAACATATTCTCAATTAATTATATAAGATCAGCATCCTCCTACTTCCAGGCAAGGATAAGGCATTACTGGTCGAAGGCTGATTACGATTCCTACTATATTTTAAACGAGGATGGGTCACTGGGAGAAAGTGCCCCTGATATGGGTAGCGATATTAATAACAATTACTTCAATATTGATATGTCGTATACATGGAGATTTGCCCCTGGTTCAGAGCTTAAGTTTGTATGGAAAAACTCCGTTTATCAATCCGGTCCTGAAATATTCAGCAGCTTCAAAAAAAACCTTGACGCTATGCTGAATGCACCGGCAATAAACAGCCTGTCATTGAAAATCTTATATTACCTGGATTATCATACTCTCAAATCACGTTTGTAACAGGAGCAGGGGGCAGGGAGCAGGGAGCAGGGGTATCAGTTTAATTGGTTTAAGTGGTTTAAGAGTTTAGTTGTTTAGAGGGTTAGACACGCCATGATGCGTTTCTTTTGGTACATCCCTACAATTGGTGATAATTGCAGGCTTGCTGTAAAATTCCATTAGACGCGCTGGTAGCGCGTCTCTACATTAGCTAAACATAATAAAAACACTGTAAAATTTACGTTATCAACTTTATCAACCTGCTCCATGCTCCATGCCCCCTGCCATTAAGTGTGATACCGGGGCTATTTCGATTTACCCCCTCCCAGGGAACTGCAGGGAGCAGGTGGTAGAATGACCGTCGCCTTCACCGGCCAGTGGTCGGAAAGAAATAATTCTCCCTGTTTGGGTCCTTTTGTTTCATGGCTCAGAACCGTGGCGCCTTTTCTTACAAAAATATAGTCTATCCTACCTTCACCTTCGTTATCCCTGAACCCGTTAAATGTGTATGCAAGACCTGCAGGTTCTGTTTCGCTGATAGTATAAGAATCAACAATCAAGTCATCCCCATGGCCGCCTTCCATGAGAGTAGCATACGCATCACTTGCGGGAAGCATATTAAAATCACCTGTTATTACTAAAGGCAAATCACCGGCAATTTTTTTCACTTCCTCAAGTATTATCTTCGAGCTCATAAGCCTGGCTGAATCAGACATATGGCTGTAATGGGTATTGAAAAAGAAGAAGCTCTCCTCTGAAGAATTTTCCTGTAGCTCAACCCATGTCACTATTCTTGGCAGTACTGCTCCCCATCCTCTACTGCCCGGAATATCCGGGGTTTCTGACAACCAGAAGGTACCCGAACTAACAGCACTGAACCTGCTACTGCTGTAAAACACAGGCGTCATTTCCCCTTTGCGTTTACCGTCATCCCTGCCTGCTCCAATTGATTCATAACCGGTAAGGGCTGAATCAAGAAAATGATACTGGTGCCACAATGCCTCCTGCAGGCCAAAGATATCAGGTGCTTCATCCTCCAGGAATGATAAAACAAAGTTCTTCCTTGAAGGCCAGTCGTTCGGTGCATCAGCTTGATTGTCATACCGGATATTAAGGCTGAGTACTTCAAGGTTAATTCCCTGTTCTGAATTGCTAGAAATAAGTATGGCTCCGAGCAGGATTAAAAGAGGGAGTAGTTTTTTCATGGGTCTTTGTTTTGTCTAAAGATATGAATTTCTATTCACCCCCCCGACGAACTGCGTTGTCGGGGCAGGCCCTCGCGGGGGTGGGGTGTGATTTGTGATATACCTCCTACCCCGGATGTGACCCTGGCGCTCCCAATGGTCGGTCAGGGACTACGTCCGGGGCTATTTTTATTGGGGCTGTCTCATAAGTCTACCACCTCCCCCTGACGCTCCTTTGCTTCGACAAGCTCAGCATAAGTCAGTCGGTCAGGGTACTCCTCCTCTAAAGAGGAGGAGAAAGTTATAGTATTGTAAATCAACTATTTCCCCTCCTTTTTAAAGGAGGGGCGTCCCGACCGTCAGGTCGAGGACGGGGTGGTTTAGTGACTTATGAGACAGCCCCATTGGCAGGGAGCAGGGAAAGACAATATTCCATTACTCCACTAATGACTCACTCCGCTAAAGCGGAGATTCGTCGAGCTCGCAGCACTCGCTTGCCTACGGCAAACTCCCGTTGCTCGGTTCCATCATTCCATCATTATTCCATCATTCCATTATCAGATTCTTCGGTCGCTAAGCTCCCTCAGAATGACATAGTTTTCTATCTTTATCGTGTTAATTAAATTCATGATCAACCATGGGAAAAACAAAAGAAAGACTGTACGAAATAATCTTTGAGGCTGACACAAGGGAGGGTAAAACCTTTGATGTATTGCTGATTACCACAATAGTGATCAGCATAATAGCTGTTATTCTTGATTCGGTGCCTGAGATCAACGCTTCAATGCACAATACCTTTATGACCATTGAATGGGTTATTACTATTTTCTTTACGATAGAATACCTGCTCAGGATTCTTATTGTCAGGAAACCTCTTAAGTATATTTTCAGTTTTTATGGCATAATTGACCTTCTTGCCACCCTGCCAACTTACCTGGGCCTGATATTTTCGGGTGGCGCAAGTCTGCTTGTTATAAGGGCTCTGCGACTTCTGAGGATATTCAGGGTTCTCAAACTGTCAAGGTATACAGTAGCAGGTACCATAATAAATAAATCACTTTCTGCAAGCAAGGCCAAGATAGGTGTCTTTTTTGTTGCTGTTACTACTGTAGTAATCATAATAGGTACTATGATGTATCTTATTGAAGGCTCAGAGAACGGTTTTACAAGTATACCAAGGGGAATATACTGGACGATAGTTACAATCACTACAGTTGGATATGGAGATATTGCACCCGCAACAGGTTTAGGGCAGTTTATTGCCAGCTTGACCATGCTGACAGGTTATGCAATCATTGCTGTACCAACAGGTATAGTAAGTGCGGAGATCAACTATCAGCAAAAACTAATCCGGTCAGGTAAAACAAGTACTCAGACATGTCCTGAATGCCTGGCCGAAGTACATGATGAGGATGCATCATACTGCAAACATTGTGGTGCCAGGCTGAATTGAAAGACTGATGGATTATTAGTATCTTTGTAAAAAATATGCATAATGTCACAAGGAATACCAAGCTTTTTCAAGCATTATAAACCCAGGGGGTTCAATTATACTCCTATGTATTACGACCCTGATAAAGAAAAGAGGGAAGAAAGAGAGCGTCGCATAAAAGCTGAACTGGGTATTAAAGATGACAGCAACAAGGAATATGTTCCCAGGATAATGCGTGGATCGATGTCAAACTACTTCCGCCAGAAAAAGACACGAGTGCAGAGATACACATTGATACGACTGATAGTTATCGCCTTGGTCCTTTTCCTTATTGCATACGTTTTCTTCTACCTGTAAATCATCTGATTAATGCCTGATATCATCAAGCTCTTACCCGACTCTGTTGCAAACCAGATAGCAGCAGGTGAGGTTATACAAAGGCCTGCTTCACTGGTAAAGGAACTGATGGAAAACTCTGTTGATGCAGGCAGTAAATATATCAGGGTTATAATTAAAGATGCCGGCAGTTCGCTTGTGCAGGTAATAGATGATGGAACGGGTATGTCAGAAACAGACTGCAGGCTGAGCTTTGAACGTCATGCCACATCAAAAATTAATACTGCCGAAGACCTTTTTGCCATCAGTACCAAAGGATTCAGAGGCGAAGCCCTGGCCTCAATAGCTGCCGTGGCAATGGTGGAAATGAAAACATGCCTGCACGACAGCGAAATAGGTACCCGGCTGAAAATAAACGGTTCGAAGGTTGAATTGCAGGAACCTGTAAGCTGTCCGCCTGGAACAAACATAGCAGTTAAAAACCTTTTCTATAATGTCCCTGCCCGCAGGAAATTCCTCAAAACCGCCACTACCGAGATGCGCCATATTATTAATGAGTTCCAGAAAGTGGCACTGGCCCACCCGGGTATCAGATTCAGCCTCCATCATAATGACAAGGAGTTATTTAACCTGCCGCTATCAAACGAGAGACAAAGGATAATCGCTGTTTTCGGCAAAAATATGAATCTGAACCTTATTAATATTGATACCGAGACCAGCCTTGTTAAGGTCAGCGGATTTATTGGTAAACCCGAACATGCCAGGAAAACATTCGGCGAGCAGTTCTTCTTTATCAATAACAGATATATGCGCCATTCCTACCTCCATAAGGCAGTAATGGAAGCCTATGAAAAAATTTTACCCCCGGAAACCATACCTTCATATTTCATCTTTATGTATGCCGACCCCGCTACCATAGATGTAAACATACACCCAACAAAAACAGAGATAAAATTTGAGAATGAGAGGATGATATGGCAAATATTGCATGCCTCTGTAAGGGAAAGCCTGGGGAAATTCAATATTGTCCCATCCCTGGATTTTGATAATGAAGGCATTATTGACATACCCCTTCCCGGCAATGAACCCACCGGGATGCCCCGGATAAATATTGATACTGACTATAACCCTTTCAGGGATGAAGAAAGTTATAAAGAACTGAAAAAAAATTTCGAACGGAAAAGGGATTCTAACCTCTCAGGATGGGAGAAGCTATATGCAGGATTTGACAGTAAGGAGTCAAAAAACGTTATCCCGGAACAGCAGCATGATGCTGAGAAGCATCCGGAAGCTGCAATGGGTTTCGGAAAAATATTCCAGATAAGAAATAAGTATATCATATGTTCGGTTAAGTCAGGACTAATGATTATCGACCAGAAAAGGGCTCACGAGAGAATCCTCTATGAAAAATTCATTCATGCCCTGCAGTCAGATTCTGTTGTGGCACAAAAAAGCCTGTTCCCTAAAACCCTTGAGCTTGACCAGGCCGACCTTGCCCTTTTATCAGAGATTGAAGAAGAAATTAAAAATTGTGGTTTCGATATCCGATACCTTGGCAATAATACAATCTCTATAAATTCACAACCATCTGCCAGTATGAATGAGGATCCGATAGAGATGATTGAGATTATCCTAGAAGAGTATAAAACAACAGAGAAAGAGCCGGGCGAGAGCAACAGGGAGAAAGTTGCAGCATGCATGGCAAGGGCAGCAGCAGTACCCTATGGTAAAACACTTGAAATACCTGAAATAAGAGAACTGGTTGATAAGCTATTCCAGTGTACAAACCCGAATTATTCGCCTTCAGGGAAGGCCATTATAAGTATTATTACACTGGAAGAACTGGATAAGAGGCTGAAATAGGGGGATCCCCCTTTGAAGGGGGAAGTCTGCGAAGCAGACAGGGGGATGTCACTACGCCTGGCGTGGGTCGGAGACTCACACCATCAATTCAGCCGGCAGTTCCAGGTGACAATATGTCGCATTTAAAATATTCTTAACTATCTTGGCCTGACTATTGTTATATTGATAAAACAACTGTTTAAACAGGACTTTATATATGTATACTTTTGGCAGAGGATTTTCAGGGATACCACCGGTCGTTAAAAACCTGATATTGATTAACGTGATTATGTTACTTGCAACATATACTGCTGCGGGTGTTTTTAATTTGGACCTGAACGGGACACTGGGTTTATATTTCCCAAGGTCAGATCATTTCAAGCCCTACCAGGTAATCACGCATATGTTCATGCACGGCGGTTTTGCCCACCTCTTTTTCAATATGTTTGCCCTGTTCATGTTCGGCCGGGTGCTTGAAGCTGTATGGGGACCTAAAAGATTCTTTATATATTATTTTGTCAGTGGCCTGGGAGCTGCTCTTACTCATGAAGCCGTAATAGCAATACAGTACCAAAAGCTTGTTGGTGCCATCAGTCCCGACCAGCTTCAAATGGTTCTGGAAAAAGGAACCGAAATATGGCAGTCTGGCAGGAATTTCACTGATACTGACATGTTTCAGTTAAATCTTTTGCTAAATATACCTACAGTTGGAGCTTCAGGAGCGGTATTCGGAATACTGCTCGCCTTTGGTGTTCTCTTTCCCAATACCCAGCTGATGCTCCTGTTTCCCCCTATCCCCATAAAAGCAAAATGGCTTGTTATAGCCTACGGCGGACTTGAGCTGTATCTGGCCATTACCCAGCCCGGAAGTAATATAGCCCATGCTGCTCACCTGGGCGGTATGATATTTGGATATATTCTGATAAGAATATGGAAAAAAACAACTAATACTCTTTACTGATGACGGTTATTGGTGAGCTGAAGGAACAATTCAGGAAAGGTACAAACCTTCTCAAGCTGATTTATATTAATGCAGCAGTATTTATCGTAATGGCTGTATTACAGATAATCTCGGTACTTGCCAATAAGCCGGGTATATCAGCCTCAGTCGTTGAATTTCTTGCCGTGCCTGCCTCCTTCTCAGCCCTTATACTTAAACCCTGGACTGTTTTCACATATATGTTCCTTCACGAAGGATTCTTTCATGTCCTGTTCAATATGTTATGGCTATACTGGTTTGGCAGGATTTTCAGTGATTATTTTGACCAGAAAAAGCTTGTTTCGGTTTATATCATGGGTGGCCTGTCGGGAGCCCTGCTGTATATCCTGTCTTTTAATATTTTTCCTGCCTTTTCCGAAACTATCCATGTTTCAATTGCCCTTGGGGCCTCTGCATCAGTGATGGCTATAGTGATAGCTGCAGCTGCCTATGTGCCTGATTATTCAGTCCATCTCTTCCTGCTTGGAAAAGTTAAAATCAAGTATATTGCTCTTGGTATTTTCCTGCTTACTTCTGTTTTTGATTTTTCAGTTAATACAGGGGGGAAAATCGCTCATATAGGTGGAGCAATACTGGGATATGTTTATGCCGTACGCTATAAGCAGGGCAAAGATACCGGCAAATGGATAAACAGTGCCATTGATGGAATAGCCACATGGTTTAAGCCACGTAAAAAAATGAAGGTTTCATACAAGAAACCAATGACGGACCTGGAATACAATAAGATGAAAACCGACCATCAGGAACAGATCAATAAGATACTGGAAAAAATTTCCAAGGGAGGTTATGACAGCCTTACAAAAGAGGAAAAAGAAATTCTCTTTAAGGAAAGCCAGAAATAAAAGCAATACTTCTTTTTTTTAGTTTTTTCAGACTATTTTTAGACCATGTGAATTCATGTAGACATTGCAGAAGCTATTAACCAAAATATTGTTTAGCCTTAATCTTATTGCTGCCCTGGCTTTACTGATTGCGTATGCCTCGGTAGTAATCAATCCTGAGAAGATTGCCTTCCCGGCCTTTTTTGGCCTGGCATATCCTTACCTTCTTCTGGCAAATATAATTTTCGTGATTGTCTGGGCCATCAACTTCAAAAAGGAAGTCTTTATTTCAATCATCGTAATAGCCCTGGGATATAATCATTTCAATAATTATATAAGGTTTCGGAGTAATGAAACCGGGGACTTTTATTTTAGCCTGATGAGCTATAATATCAGGCTTTTTAATCATTACGACACTGAAAGGAACAGTGAGAAGGATATAATAACTTATCTTAAGTCAAATAATCCTGATATATTGTGCCTGCAGGAGTTTTACCTCAACGGTACTGTTGCATCCATCGACAGGCGCTTTGCAGAACCCATCAATGAAGATTATAATGTACACAAAAAATTCATCCGCATAAAAGATAATCGCCATTATGGAGTAGCCACATTTACCACTTTCCCTGTTATTGCCCGTGGCGACATTCTACATCCGAATTCTGCGAGTCTTTCAATATTTACTGATATAGTAATAGCCTCAGACACTTTCAGGATATATAATAATCACCTGCAATCATTCAAACTCAGGCATATGGAGCGGTCACTGTTGGAAGAGATTTATGCAAGTGGACAGGCCGGCACCATGAAGGAGTTGAAGGATCTTTCTTTTTCACTGAAACAGGGATTTGCCCGCAGGGCCCACCAGGCGAAAATTGTGAAAGAGCATATTAATTCCTCACCATACCCCGTCATTGTATGTGGTGATTTTAATGATACTCCCATATCATACAGCTACAGGAAGATCAGGAAAGGTCTTAAAGATGCATTCGTTGAGTCGGGCAAAGGTGCAGGATTCACATATAAAGGTAAATACCCTCCCAACCGTATTGATTATATCCTGTTTGACAGCAGGCTTATTTCAAGTGGTTATAAGACTGATAGGGTCAAACATTCTGATCATTACCCCATCATAGCTTATTTCAGGATCAGCGATTAAAAGGGTAGATTCTTAAGGTCAACGTTTCCTCCTGACAGTATCAGGCCAACCTTCCTATTCCTGAAGAGATCGGTGTTTGCTGCAATAACAGCCAATGTTACAGCAGAGGATGGTTCCACAATTATTTTCATCCTTTCCCATATAAGCCGCATGCATTCAATAATATTTTCATCTGTTGCAGTAAAGATATCATCCAGCTTTTGACTCAGAATTGCAAATGTTCTTTTGCTCAGTGTAGTAAGCAATCCGTCGGCTATTGTATCAGGTTTATGATGCGAAATATACTTGCCTGACTTCAATGACCTGTACGCATCATCAGCTCCCCGCGGCTCAGCCCCGTATACTTTAATGCCCGGGTTGAGCCCTTTAACTGCTATGGATGTTCCGCTCATCAGGCCACCTCCCCCGACAGGGCCAATAATTATATCAAGGTCGGGGTATTCACTTACCAGTTCAAGGCCTGCCGTACCCTGGCCGCATATCACATTAAAATTATCATAAGCATGGATGAAGGTAGCCCCAGTTTTTTGTATTATCTCATTGGCAGTATCTTCCCTTGCCTTAAGGTTAGGTTCACAGTATCTTATCTCTGCTCCATAACCTGCAACTGCCTGTTTTTTTACACTTGGTGAATTGGAAGGCATTACGATATATGCCTTTGCACCGCGCATCCTTGCTGCAAGGGATACTGCTGCTGCATGATTCCCTGATGAATGTGTTACCAATCCCCTGGCTATCTCCCTTTCACTTAATGATAAAACCGCATTTGTTGCACCTCTGAACTTGAATGCCCCTACTTTCTGGAAATTCTCGCATTTAAAATAAAGTTCGGCACCGAAAATTTCGTTCAGCAATGATGAACTTAGCACAGGGGTCCTGTGCACATATGATTTTATCTTTTCATAAGCATGTTCAATATCAGCCAGTACAGGGATTTTCAGATCATTCATATATGCCTGTTAAAAAATACTGTATGCAACTGTTAATCCTGCCATTACAACAGAGACCATAGTCATAAGTTTAATAAGTATATTAAGTGATGGCCCCGAGGTGTCTTTAAATGGATCACCTACTGTATCACCTACCACTGCCGCATGATGAGCTTCGCTTCCTTTACCTCCATAATTCCCTTTTTCAATATATTTTTTGGCATTATCCCATGCGCCGCCTGCATTATTAAGCATTACAGCCAATGTAAACCCGGTTGTCAGGCCACCGACAAGCAGACCTACAACCCCGGCAACACCCAGTATTACCCCAATGGTAATTGGCACTATTATAGCCAGCATGGAAGGCAGCAACATTTCTCTTTGGGCTCCCCTGGTTGATATAGCTACACACTTTGCATATTCAGGAGTAGTTTTCCCTTCCATAATGCCTGGTATTTCCTTGAACTGGCGCCTGACCTCATCAACCATTGAGCCTGCAGCACGTCCTACCGCCTTCATTGTCATAGCGCAGAATACAAATGCCATCATTGCACCTAAAAATATACCACCAAGGAGCATTGGATTGAATAGCGAGAGGTTATATGCTGAAACAAAGTCATCAATATGAGCCGAGGCAACCTGAACTGCTTTCTGTCCTTCTTCGACCATTGGAACCGAATCGGTATAGAACAATACGTCACCTATCTGTTTGAACCCCTCTATGCTCTTGTCAGCCAGTTTACCAAGCCATAACCTCACTTCTTCCATATATGCTGCAAGCAATGCCATGGCTGTTAATGCTGCTGATCCGATAGCAAATCCTTTTCCGGTGGCTGCCGTTGTATTACCAAGCATATCAAGGGCATCTGTTCTTTCCCTTACTTCGTGTGGCAAAGCCGACATCTCTGCGTTTCCTCCGGCATTATCTGCTATAGGTCCGAAAGCGTCTGTTGCAAGTGTTATTCCCAGAGTAGACAGCATACCGACAGCTGCAAAACCTATTCCATATACACCATCTGCAAAATTTGAGAAACCACCTGCAAAACTAAAGGCTGCAATAATACCCAGGACTATAGTAACAACAGGTATCCATGTTGAATACATACCTACTGCAACACCATCAATAATGGTGGTGGCAGGACCCTGCTGGGTCTGCCTCGCTATTCCTCTTGTTGGCCCGTATTCATCAGATGTGAAATACTCAGTACTCTGTCCAATAATAACCCCTGCCAGAAGGCCTGCAACTACTGCTCCGAAAACACCCCATGTGATCCAGCCTGCATTTGCCAGTACAGCCAGAACAATAAGTATCAGTGCTGAGCTTCCCCCCGTCCCGAGAAGGAGTGCATTGAGAAGATTTTTTTGAGTGGCTGATTCTTTGGCCCTGACCATATAGATACCGGCTATTGACAGTACAATGCCCACTGCAGCAACTATCATTGGAGCAATTATGGCCCTCATCTGCCCATCCGGGGATAGCGAGGGCAGTGCAGCTCCCAGTGCCGCCGTGGCAAGAATGGATCCCGCATACGACTCGTAAAGGTCAGCACCCATACCAGCTACATCGCCTACATTATCACCAACATTATCAGCAATGGTAGCAGGGTTGCGCGGATCATCCTCAGGAATGCCTGCTTCTACTTTACCCACCAGGTCGGCACCTACATCAGCAGCCTTTGTATATATTCCACCCCCAACACGTGCAAATAAAGCCTGGGTTGATGCACCCATGCCGAAAGTAAGCATTGTCGCTGTTATCTCAACCATCTTCTGGTGCTCTGTTGTGCCTTCATGAACAAAAGTCAGGCCCAGCCACTTCAAACCGTGCTCCATATTTTCAGGAGTGAATACGGCTTTAGTAAGTATGAGAAACCAGGCTGAAATATCAAGCAGGGCAAATCCAACAACTACCAGGCCCATTACAGCTCCACTGCGAAAAGCAATCTTCAATCCCTGGTTAAGCGAATGTGATGCCCCATGTGCTGTTCGTGCCGATGCATAAGTGGCCGTACGCATACCCAGGTAACCACAGAGACCGGAAAAGAAACCACCGGTAAGGAAAGCTACAGGAACAAACGGATTCTGCACTCCGAGCTGAGCAAGAATTAACAGGAATATAACAAGGAATACAAATACTATTGCTACAACTTTGTATTGCCTCTTGATGTATGCCATGGCCCCATCCCTGACATACTGTGCAATTTCTTTCATCTTATCAGTGCCCTCAGGTTTTTTTATCATGCTCTTGAAGAAAATCAAGGCAAAGAGTAAAGCTGTAACCGACGCAACAGGAACAATCCAAAATATACTGTCAATCATAGGTAACGAAATTTAATATTATACAAATTTTAAGGTCGTTTCGTGATAATTATGCAAAAGTATCTGACTTTTTAATATATGCAAGATTTAAGACAATAAAGAATATTCACGTATGAACATACGTGAATATTTGTTAAAGCGTTGAAGCGTTAAATCGTTGAATTGTTACTATCCAGCGATGGTGTGAGGCTGAGCCCTACAACAGAATAATGAATAATGAATATCGATTAACGATTTATGAAGTAATTCGACATCTACATTCGATATTGGCTACGCCGAGCTCGAATCCCTCACTCGCCTCCGGCAAGTTCGGGATTCTCGGTTCGATATTCATAATTCAAACTCCTTAGCCTTACTGTGTCCGCCGAAGCTGGGCACGGATCCCGCCTTCGCTGCGCTTCGGCGGGCGGTGCTGGAGATCCGCGCCAGCGAAGGTGGCGCCTCAGCCTATTCCTTATTCTTCACATACTTCTCCAGCCAATGGTATGTTTCCCACTGCATGTGCATCAACGATTCGGCTGAAGAATATCCATGACTTTCCTTCGGAAGCAATACAAGCCTTACAGTAGCTCCATGTCCCTTTAATGCAGCATAATACCTCTCACTCTGTATTGGAAATGTCCCACTGTTATTATCAGCCTGGCCATGAATCAACAATATGGGATCTTTAACCTTATCTGCATGCATAAATGGTGACATATAAAAATACAGGTCTGGGGCTTCCCAGAATGACCTTCTCTCATTCTGGAATCCAAAGGGTGTAAGAGTACGGTTATAAGCACCGCTCCTGGCTATCCCTGCAGCAAAGAGGCGCGAATGAGCAAGCAGGTTGGCAGTCATGAAAGCACCATATGAATGTCCGCTTACTGCTACCCTGGCAGGATCGACTACACCGAGTTCTACACCTTTGTCTATTGCAGCCTGTGCATCGGCCACCAGCTGTTCCCTGAAGGTATCGTTGGGTTCTTCGTCTCCTTCACCCACAATAGGGAATGCTGCATTATTCATCACTGCATAGCCCTGGGTAACAAATACCAGTATAGATGAGGGGCTAACCCTTATAAACCTGTAGGGTGATCCTGATATCTGCCCTGCAGCATCCAGGCTCTTATATTCGCGTGGGTATGCCCACAGCACAGCAGGTAATGGTCCGTCTTTGTCTTTGTCATATCCCTTTGGCAGGTAAAGCTCGAATGAGAGGTCAAGGCCGTCATTCCTTTTATACTTCACCAGTTCTTTGCTTACTCCCTCAAGCTGGGGGTAAGGATTTTCAAAATGCGTAATCTGTGTCAGTTTACCATTCTTCAGGTTACGAATAAAATAGTTTGGTGGTATATCAACCGTTTCTCTTGTAGTTATAACAAGATTTTCCTCGTCAGGTAGAATATCAGCCACATACTCATAATATGGAGCTTCAGATCTCCACAACCTGGTGATCTTCCCGTCCTTAATCCTGTACTCATCGATAAAAGGACGGTCACCCTCAGGGGAGGCACCTCTACCTGTCAGGTACAGTGACCTGCCCCTGTCGGTAAAGAGAAGTACTCTCTGACCAAACTCGTTATCAGTGGTGGCAAAATTACCGGGATCATTATAACGGTCTTCGGACTGAAGCCTGAAAATCTCCTTCCCTGTGGTCATAGGATCATCAGGGTCGAACATTATCTGTACTGCTAGCCTCTCCTTACGCGATCTCTCCCTCAATATTGCTATGTCAGCATTCCCCCATGTAATTCCTCCGAACCTTAGTTTGGTTGCAATATACTCCTGAGGTTCACCATCAAAGGGTGCATCAAGCACATACACCTGGTCATGGTATTCCATCTCCTTTTCAAAATCACCACCGTCAAGCGGCTTCACCCATAGAACCGTTGAAGGTTTATCATTCCTCCATGTAAATCCACTGGGCTCAGGGAAAGTCATATCATACCCCCGGGGCAGGTTTTCTTTAAGTGGTTGTTCTGCCATCTTTTTAATAAGGTTTCCATCCATATCCCAGATAGCTACGATTGAAGGAAAGTAGTAATATGGGACGGTATATGAGAACGGTTTTTCCACTGTCTGAACCAGTAAAAATTTACCATCCGGTGATGGTTCAACCGATCCATATATTCCCGGTTTTCCAATCTGTACAGCAGATGATCCGTTCCATATTTTTATTACTGAACCTGCATAATATTCGAATATGGCCTCATCAACAGGATTTTCAAGCAAATCCTGAAAGGTACGTGCAGCACCCTTTTTACCAAGGTTTTCCTGGACAACAGGACCTTCCGGCGCCGGTGAAGGCTCCGGGCATTCGCCCCTGCCGGGTATTATAGTCTGGTATATGATGCTCTTATTATCAGGCAGCCAGCTGAAACCCCGGTATCCGATTACCATGTTAAGATTGTCATCAATTTTTTTCACTTCCAGGCTTTCAACATTTCCAATCCATAATTCTATACTGTTATTGGTTGTATTGGTAAAGGCAAACTGCTTACCATCATCTGACCAGGAAAAACTTCCCAACTTAGGATCATCAGGTAAACCTTTAAGATCGCGCTTACCAGTACCGTCAATATTCATTAAGCTTATCCCCGTAGCATACGACTGCCTGCTGGATCCATTAACAGCAGGATCGATTCTCAGACCTCCAATGCGCAGCTCTTCCTTTGAAAGATCTTCAATAGTAGGCATCCCTGGCCTTTCTGTCAGTACAATTGTAGCGCCATCAGGGCTTATTGACACCGAGGGGGTAGGGCTTGCCGTCATTATCTTAACGATATCTTCAGGGGGCTTCTGGTATTTCAGACCCTCCTGGGCAAACATAACTCCTGCAACAAATGATAACAGGACAAATAGAAATAACAATTTTTTCATAATGGTTTTATTTTGGTTAATAAAATTCCTTTTGTCATCCCTGACTTGATCAGGGATCTGAGGTGCTGATTAATTCAGATTCCTGCTTCCCTTCGACTTCGCTCAGGGCATGTCGCAGGAATGACAGGTTCCAGTTATTGCAAAGGTATACTTTATGGTGAATTTTTTTTATGCTGTAGAATAATAGTCGTTTACTCGAAACCGGGCGCTCTTAATATCCACTTCCCTCCATCATTCCATTAAACCAGTATTCCAATTATCCATGAACCTAAAGATTCCTGCTTTGGCAGGAATGACAATTACAAATAACTAATTACCTTTACCTGTGAAAATTAATTGATATGAACGATCTGAAAATCACTATAGAAAAAGCATGGGACAACCGGGATTTACTGAAGGATAATGACACCGTGGAGGCAATCAGGGAGGTTATAGAACTGCTTGACAAGGGCAGGGTGAGGGTGGCTGAACCTTCAAAGGAAGGATGGATAGTGAACCAGTGGATAAAGAAAGCTGTTATTCTCTACTTCCCTATCCAGGATATGGAGGTGATAGAAACAGGCCCCTTTGAATTCCATGATAAAATAAAGCTGAAAAAGAACTATAAGGAGCTTGGGGTAAGGGTGGTCCCGCATGCAGTTGCCCGGTACGGAGCCTATATAAGCAGTGGTGTTATAATGATGCCCAGTTATATAAACATTGGGGCATATGTTGATGAAGGAACCATGGTCGACACCTGGGCCACGGTCGGATCATGTGCACAGATAGGCAAAAATGTTCACCTGAGCGGAGGCGTAGGAATAGGTGGTGTGCTCGAACCGGTGCAGGCAGCACCGGTGATCATTGAAGATAACTGTTTCATAGGCTCAAGGTGTATTATAGTAGAAGGAGCATATATCGCGAAAGAAGCCGTGCTGGGTGCCAACGTGGTAATAACGAAGTCAACAAAAGTGCTGGACGTTACGGCAGAAAAACTGCAGACACATAACGGTTATGTGCCTCCTAAATCAGTCGTTATACCGGGATCGTACACAAAAAAGTTCCCTGCAGGGGAATACCAGGTGCCCTGTGCACTGATAATAGGTAAGCGAAAGGAGTCAACTGATAAGAAAACATCACTAAATGATGCGCTCAGAGATCATAACGTAGCTGTTTAATTAGAATGATAATAGGTTTTGTGGCAAAACGGGCTTTTTACAAAAAGAAACAACCTTAACAGCTTATGTCAAGTATAAATGATATTATAAAAGAAGCTGTTGAGGTGCTGCGTAAAGGAGGCGTGATACTTTATCCCACTGATACGATATGGGGCCTGGGATGCGATGCCACGAACAGCGATGCTGTTAAAAAAATCTACCGTATTAAGCAGAGAGCTGATAAACACAGTATGCTCATATTGATTGATACAGAATCGAAACTTTCATATTATGTGAAACAGGTACCTGAAATTGCATGGCAACTGACAGAGGTAAGTGACAATCCTCTTACAATCGTTTATCCTGGTGCAAGGAATGTTGCCCCCGAGCTTATTGCCAGTGATGGCTCTTTAGGCATCAGGATTGTGGAAAATGAATTATGTTCCTCTCTTATAGCCCGGTTAAAAAAACCATTGGTATCTACATCAGCAAATGTAACAGGGGATGCCTCCCCGGAAAATTTCATGGAAATCAGTGAAAAGATAAAAGAGTCAGTAGATTATATTGTTCCGCTCCGACAGGAAGAAACAGATAGAAAAACTGCCTCGTCAATTATCAAAATTGAAATTGACGGGCAGTTTAAAATTATTCGATAAAGTATACTAATTCTTCCTTACTTTTCCTGAACCAGATACCCTCGCATCAACGCGGGGATTTCCTGTATAATATACATCACCGCTTCCCGATACCCTTGCCTCAAGATCTTCTTCAACCATTGCCCTGCATGTACCGCTTCCCGATATTGATACGTCGAGCGTTTTCAGCTGAAAATCCTGTCCACTATAATTTCCTGATCCGCTTATCGATAATTCACCATCTTCCGCCTTACCATTAAGTTCGATTGATCCTGACCCTGATATACTGCAATCTACTGATTCAGCCATCAGATCCTTAAGTTCAACACTCCCACTGCCACTGACACTCATATTCAAATCGGCAGTTTTAAGAACACCTTCTGCGATCATTTTGCCTGATCCCGAAACAGAAAGATTATCTATTTCCGGCATTGTTACATAAGCTGTCACCTTTTTATTACCGAAGGACCACAACCTGTCATGTCTGATAATAAGTCTATTCCCTCTTACTGTGGTTTCTATTTCTTCAAGGAAATCCTCATCTCCTTCAAGGACAACACTGAAGGTATTACCCTGCTCAAGTATCAGGGTGCCGGCCACACCAAAAGCAACGCCTGTAAAATTATCTACGTCCCTGGTCTCTTTGGTCTGGGCATTAGTACAACCAAGTGCCAACATAGCTACAAGAATTAAGCTCAGATATTTCTTCATATTTATAATTATTTAGGGGTTTTTACCTTAAATGACATTATAAAGACGATGTCTTAAAATAATTGATGCAGGAAGCCGTGGAATATTACTGGTTGATCCGGATTATTCCATCAGGCAGTTCCATTATTATAATTTTCTCATCCTTATCAATTTCAATTATCCAATCCTGGTTAAGGGGAATAAGCAGTTCATCATCCTCATCTCCCTGGAGCACCAGCATATATTGCATTGGCAGGCTCATTACCTTTTTTACCAGCCCTATATATTCATCTGACTGATTAAAAATCTTAAAGCCCGTAAGGATTAATTGCGGTAGTATCTCCCTTTTATCCTCTATATCACCCTGACTGATAAAAACTCTGCAGCCTCTAAATTCGGTCATCACCTCGCTGCTATTGTATCCATCAAATTTAAGGATAATATTGCCCGATGCATGTTCCTTAACCGATGAAACAAAAAATGGAACAGGCTTTTCTTCTATTTCAATAAAAACCCATTCCATCTCAGGAATCTCTTCAGGTAAGTTATCCTCCAGGCTTATCATTACGGATCCTCCGTAACCATGAACCTTAATGATTTTACCCAATAATATTAACTTATTGTCTGGTACGGGCATATTATCCCGCTAATAGTTACCTTACTCTTTTTTACCTGATTTCTTTCCCTTCTCTTTCTTCTCTTCTTCTACTGATTCAGCTTTCTCCTCTTTTTTCTCCTCCTTGCCCGCCGTAGCCTTGGCAGAGGCGGGAGCCTCATCCTCAGCCTCTTGTTCTTCTTTCTTCTCTTCTTCTACTGCTTCAGCTTTCTCCTCTTTCTTTTCTTCTACTACTTCAGCCTTTTCCTCTTTTGCTACTTCAATTTTCTCCTCTTTTTCTTCCTCCTGTTTTACTTCCACCTTATCACCGGCAGCTTCAGCTTCAGCCATTTCAGCCCGTTTTTTAGCCAGAACTTCGGCTCTTTCCTCATTTATCTTTTTTTCAGCCTCGAGACGTTTATTCTTGTTGTCTTCCCTACTTTTCTCAATTCCCGTGATCTTGGCTTCTATTTTATTTTCTTTCTCTTTCAGCCATATCTGGAACCTTTTTTCAGCTTCAGCTTCATCAAAAGCACCCTTTCTCACTCCTTCAAGAAGATGTTTTTTTAGCATTACTCCTTTATAAGATAAGATAGCCCTGCATGTATCTGTAGGTTGTGCGCCTTTTTGCAGCCAGTCCAGTGCTTTCTCGAAATCTATTTCGATAGTAGCCGGATCTGTAATGGGATTGTATACCCCGAGTTTCTCAATAAATCGGCCATCCCGTGGCGCTCTGCTATCTGCTACCACAATGTGGTAGAAGGCCTTCCTCTTGCGGCCCTTCCTAGCTAATCTGATTTTTACTGCCATTTAATACGCGTTAATATTCTTACTTATAAAATTTGTGGCTGCAAAGATAGGATTAATAAAATTAACGGCAAATAAAAAGGTTGGGAAAAATAGTTGTGATATGATTAATCACAGAGGCTAAGGCCCCGAATCTTCGATTCGAGGGTCCTCGAAATTCTAATTCGCCATTCTGGCGAAAGAATTTCGGGACTGAGGCTAAGGTTGGAAATCCATCATTCCAGTATTCCACTATTCCAGTATTCCATAAAAAAAGAGGCTCCCTTTAAGAGAGCCTCAATTCTATAATATAAGATTTAATTATTTGGCTTGCAGTCTTTACTTGGTTACATACCATGTATTCTGAACCAGCAGTTCATTGGCTTCCATTTCCCTGAAAGGAATTGGAAGGATCAGGTTACCTGCATCATAAGGAAGTCCTGTGTCTATGTCCAATTGCCATCTCTTAAGATCGTGCAGCCTGTGGCCTTCCCAGCAAAGCTCCCAGTATCTCTCCTGGCGTATCTGATCCTGAGTTACCGTACCTACAATGGCAGGTGCCAGTGCCCTGTCCCTGATAACATTAATATCCTGGGTAGGAGTATTGGGGCCTACAAGCGGGCCAGTTGATTCAAAGTTGGCTTCTGCCCTTACAAGGTACATCTCGGCAAGCCTGAGAAGCGGGATGTTGGCATAGTAATCCCCCCATTTTGAAGTATTTATACCACCATTATTCAGGATAGTCCCAACACCATAATAATACATCTCTGTTATATTGGCGATTGTATAGCTGTCATCCATTTCAGCTGCACCCTGGTACGTTGCCCTGAGGTCGGCCGGGTCAAAGGTATCAAGGAATACCTGCTGGATATCATAGTCGCCTCTTCCCATCCCATTAAGTGAAGCATACATAACAGTAAGCCAGGCAGTATTGCTTGCTACGTTATTCTGAAGGGCAAAAATATCCTCGCTGGTAGCTACATTATTATTGAATTCGTCCAGAGGGGTGGAAGTAAGTGAATAATAACCTGACTCAATAACCCTGTTAGCTTCAGTTGCTGCATTGGTAAAATTGCTCATCTGCAGGTAAACCCTTGCAAGGACAGCGCTGGCAGCATAAGTAGTGGCATACACATCATTTGTTTCGGGCAAGTTATTCTTTGCATCTGTAAGGTCACTCAATGCCTGTGTATAACATGCTTCCACCGTATTTCTGGCTACGTTAACAGCGTCGTTTACATCATTTGTGGGGGTGGTAATAATCGGAACACCGAGCTGGTCGTTTGTCTGGCCGGGCTCATAAGGCAGCCCAAAGAGCCTGGTCATTTCGAAAAGGACCCAACCCCTGAGGAATTTAGCTTCACCCTCAACCCTGGTTGCATCCTGGGCATCAAGTATTGCCAGTATTTCAGGATCAAGAAGGGTATTACACATGTTTATCAGATCATATGCTGCAATCCATGTATCTCTTATATATGAATTGGTAACAGCTATCTCCTTGTTTATTATTTCACGGGGCTGTTCATATGTCCCGAGGAACCTCATATCAACGGTAGCTGCCAGCAATTCGCTGTACTCATTGAAAGTACTACCGAAAATATCAGCATCACGTGCCTGCAGGTACGCTCCCACAAGTGTTGCCTGGATATTCTCAGGTGTGGTAAGAGCCGTGCTTGCATCAATTGATTGCTTTGGTTTAAGATCCAGTTTCTCATCGCATGATGAGATGAAGATCATTACCGGTATTATAAGCAACCATAATAGTTTATTAAATATTTTATTTTTCATGATATTCATAGTTAGCTATATTTAGAAAGAAAGGTTTATACCGATAGAATATGTTCTTGACTGTGGTACAGTATAGAAATCATAACCCTGTATAATATTCTGGCTTTGGGTGGATCTATTGGTTCCTGTCCAGTTAACTTCCGGATCCCAGCCTTCATAATTTGTCAGGGTATACAGGTTCTGAACACCAATAAATATTCTCGCATTACGCATTTTTATACGGTTAAGAATACTTGCAGGCAGGTTATAACCAAGGGTTATATTCCTGATCCTCAAATACGAACCATCCGTCAGATAACGCTCAGAATCACGTGATCCATTATTATACCCGAGCCGTGCCTGTGGCACGTCTGTTATATCACCGGGTTCCTGCCACCTGTCCATCTGGTCAACTGTCTGGTTATCAAACCAGGCCGCATTAGCAGACTGATACATTCCTCCGCCGTTATAGATTTCATTTCCATAAACGAAGCTAAGAAGGATATCAAGGTCAAAGCCTTTATATTCAAAATGGTTTGAAAGTCCACCTGTAAAGTCAGGATTGGGAGAACCTACAACTATTGGGTTGGCAAGGTTGTAATTATTGGTTGTTTCATCACTGCCTTCCTCAACATAATAAAGGGCATCACCGTTATCCGGGTCAACACCTGCATATTTACGTAGCTTCCAGACACCGATAGGCTGTCCTTCCATCACATAGTTAAGACCGTTGGGAGTTATCTCGGGACCGTCAACATTCAATACGGTATTCTTATTGAAAGCTATATTGAAATCTGTTGTCCACTTGAATGTTCCAACCAGGTTATTGGAGTGGAGTGCAAATTCAACACCCTTGTTCTCAAGTTCTCCAACATTACTCCATACTCCTGTGAAACCTGATGTTGAAGGCAGTGTACGGTAAAGCAGAAGATCTGTAGTCTGCTTATTATAATAATCGACCTCACCGGTTACCCTGTTATTAAAGAAACCAAAGTCGATACCGATATCAAACTGTGCTGTAGTTTCCCAGCCCAGTTCTTTACTTGCCAGCTGTGTTACCTGCAGACCATTACGCCCTGCATAGTTAACACCTTCGTATAATGCAAGGTGAGCATAATCAGGAATACCGGAGTTACCGGTAATTCCATAACTGGCCCTCAGTTTGAAGTAGCTGAGAATATTTTCGATACCATCCATAAAACTCTCTTCTGATACAATCCACCCTACTGATCCTGCAGGGAAGAAACCATACCTGTTGTCAACACCAAACCTTGATGAGCCATCTACTCGTCCACTAAAGGTAAGCAGGTACCTGCTATTAAACATGTAGTTTGCCCTTCCGAAGTATGAAAGGTAAGTAGTCCCTTCTTCCCAGCTGCTGAAACTTGTTGCTTCAGCTGCACTTGCTATGTTCTGGAAGTCGTCAGTCGGGAAGCCTTTACCTTCAATATTTGAACCTGTTGTCATAGATTCCTGGTATGACATACCTCCAACGATGTTAAGATCATGAGCATTACGAATCATTACATAGGTCAGATAATTATCCCAGTTATAATTAACTACCCTCACTGACCTGTTCTGTGCTTCACCTGCCGGTCCGGCACCAATTGTTTCACGTCCCCAGAAATTCTTTTCTCTCATGTCAATAATATCAGTGCCGAAATCTGTTCTGAATGTAAGTCCTCTGAGTATCTCATAAGTACCATAGACATTACCCAGTGTTCTGAATGATACCTGATTATTATAGGAATCGCGCAATGAAATAAGTCCATTATAATAAATGGTATTCTTGTTAAGCCTACCTGTCTCAGGATCATAAACCGGGGTTACGGGAGCCTGGGCTACGAGCTGGAGAGGAGTAGCAAATGCATTATCATTTTCCACCCTTTCCATTTCAGTTCTCATAATGCTTAAATTAACCCCATAGGTAAATTTATCCCCTGACTTATGATCAAGGCTGACCCTTCCGTTGAATTTATTCATAGCATTATTCTTCAGTATACCGACGGTATTATCATAACTCATGCCGGCATAAAAGCTGCCATCCTCGGATCCTCCGCTGGCGCTCAGGTTAATCCTGTTAACAGAACCCTGCTGAAACGCTTCTTTCTGCCAGTCGGTGTCCCAACCCTGGTCCCACTGATCGCCAACATAGAGCTCCCATATATCTTCCTTGGGAAGCCAATCCCAAACGAGTCCGCCTTCGGAAACATTATCCATTGCTTCATTAAACAATTCAAGGTACTGATCTGCATTCATCCATTCGCGGAGCCTGCTGGGTTCACTTATACCAGTAGTATAAGTAACATTAAACCTGGTATCACCGGCCTGACCGCTTTTTGTAGTAATAACCACAACACCATTGGATGCCCTGGATCCGTAAATTGCAGCAGCGGATGCATCTTTCAGTATCTGTATTGATTCCACATCGGCCATATTTATATCAGCCAGGGGGCTTGTTGGCTGGTTACCAGTGTTACTGAGGTTAACCGATGTTACAGGTACACCGTCGATAACATATAAAGGCTGGTTATTAGCAGAAATAGATGATGAACCCCTGATCCTCATTTTAACCGTCTCGCCCAGTTTACCACTTGCCTGCTCAATGAAAACACCGGCTGTTTTACCCTGGATAGCCGATTCAAAGCTAACGGTAGGTACCTCTGCCAGTCCCTCCGTCGAAACTTTAGTAATAGATCCACTAAGCTCTCGCTTAATGGCTGAACCATACCCGGTAACAACTATTTCATCAAGGCCAATATTGTCGATTTCCATAACAACATCATAAACATTGTCAGAACCAACCGTTACCTCCTGGGTCTTCATACCAACAAAACGGTAAACCAGAACATCGCCCTCGCTTACAGTAATTGAATATTTACCAGCGAGATCGGATGCCACACCCATTGTTGTCCCTTTGATATTCACCGTTGCACCTATAATGGTATTACCATCTTCAGCAGCAGTGATAGTTCCTGTTACAGTTTTCTGCTGGGCAAAAGCCATAAGACCCACACCACAGCAGAAAAATAGAAATAATACTAATTTTCTCATATTAGAATATTTAGTTTAGGTAAATAAATAATAGTTTTATAAAGACGCGCAAGATATTAAAAAATTGCATACCAATTATTCTTAAAAAAACTTATCAGCCGAAAAAACAAGAATTCCCAGTTATATCTTCAATATAAAATAACTTATTAGAATGACCGGTATCTACTGAAAAACCCTGTATAAAGAGTGTAAATATTAAAGGATTAACACCTTTCCCCTGGTGACAAAGCCATTAGCATACCTGATTTCCAAAATATATAATCCCTGTGTGAATTCATGTATATCAATCTTCATTTGCCCGGGTGGACTTTTGATTTCCCTGACCATTAAACCTGATTGTGAATAAATGCGCAGGCAATCGACTGGTAGTTCATTATCAATATTAATGTTAATTATTCCCGAGGCCGGATTCGGATATATGCTGAGTTCATCAATCCTGTTATCATATGAAGCTGTGACTGTAAAACCGGTAGTTTCAGTTACCGTTAAAACAACATCTGTCTCAATATAATTATCATATTTATCTGTTACATAGAATCTTATTGTATCTTCTCCGATATCATCCTCTGTGAAGATCCTGCCAGTCCTGAGACTGTCATTTTCAAGATAATAGTCACTGACCCATTCATTATTGATATATACAGAGTCGCTTACGAGTATTAATTCATACTCATTACCATAAGCTTCGTCAACCACTTCCGCTTTGGCAACTGCTGAACCAGGAGGTATCCCAATGGGAATTATTGTGTCATTAAGAATTACATCAGTCGGATAATAGTAAGGTTGAATCCCGAAAATAGCCGCCTGGTTCTTTGAAAAGTCATTACTACCTGGTTTAAGATTGTCAATCAGGTAATAGCCATTGTGACTTCCTCCCCATCCCCAGTTAAGATGAAAATACTTACTTTCCCGCACACCATCTATATTGAAGGCATGCCCTGATTCACCATCGTCAGCATTCCCGCTGTAAATAATCGGCCTCCCTTTTTGAAGATTGTCAATGATTATCTTTATCCACTGCTCTTCATCGCTTCCCCTCACAAAGTAGTCAATATTTCTGGACATTTTAAAATAGCTAATCATTGCGGCCCTTGAAGTAGAGGTGTATGCTGAAGAAGCATCGGGACCAAAATTCATATTGACGGCTACGGCACAATGGAAAAGAAGCAGTGCATTATAATCATCGGACGTATCCAGCGACATTGAATCCCATTTATAATTTGTTTCGTAAAACTTTACCTCAATTATACCATAATCCTCCCGGTAATATTTCTTAAACCCTGTTCCTGTATCCGGTACAGCGTAAACACTAAGAGCCTGTGCCAAAGCAACAGCCACACAGCCGACATAAGTATGTCCTCCCGGTCCAAGACTATCTTCAGGACAGAACCTGTTCCACCCCTCATTCTGGTGCCACTCTGTTTTAATCAACGGATTTATATCCACCGTCTCCCCTTCAATTCCTTTTCCTCCTGCTTGTTCTGTTTGCCATCCTTTATGAACAGGCATGCCCTTCTCATCTCGTATCTCTTTAATCTGTTCCGAATATGAAGATATCCATTCGTAGCAGGCAATGTTTCCACTTTTATCCGGTTTGGCAAAATGTCCCTTGTAATTGAAACCTAAAACAGGTATCACCCTTTTGTCTCCTGAAATAAGTATCCAGCCACCCTCTTTCAGATTTACAACAAAAATGTCAGGTTCATTATTATAAATCAGGGTATCTATACTAATTATTTCTCTTGAACCGCCAGGGAAATAATTCTCCATATGAACCTTAGCTACCCTGTAAACAATTTGTTCTTCGGGTGACTGTGCCATAGCTGTAATAAATGAGCACAGGCAAAATATCAGGAGTATAACCTTGACTTTCAACAGGGTACCGTGTAATTAATAAGTTATAGCTGAGGTGAAAAATATTTATACAAAACGACATTGCTAACATAATAATAATTTGTTAATTAATCATCACTGATAAGCGCTCCTGAAAAGAGATTTTTGGTTACTTTTGTAACTTCGATCCCATCCGGGTACTAATTTGAATAAAAATCGTAACTGCCTCATCATGAGCAATTTTGTGCATTTACATCTTCATACTCAATATTCAATACTTGATGGTGCATCAAAAATAAGTGAGCTCATTGAAATTGCCTCTGATCTGGATATGCCTGCAGTGGCAATCACTGATCATGGTAATATGTTCGGTGCAAAGGAGTTTCATAATGCAGCCAGGGCTAATGGGATAAAACCAATTATAGGTGTTGAGGCATATGTTGCGAGAAGGTCAATGGCTGAAAATACGAGTAAAGATGACCGTTCAGGTGATCACCTTATCCTGCTGGCCAGGAACTATACAGGATACAGGAACCTTGTAAAACTGGTATCACTGTCGTGGACCGAAGGCTTTTACTATAAACCAAGGATTGACAAAGACCTGCTTAAGGAATATAATGAAGGGCTCATTGCCACCTCAGCATGTATTGCCGGCGAGATACCATCAGCAATACTTAATAACGACATGGATACTGCCAAAGAGGTTATAGAGGAATACAGGGATATTTTTGGTAATGATTTTTACCTTGAGATACAGAGGCATAAAACAGGTGATCCGGTATATGACAATGATACCCTTGCAAAGCAGAACAGGGTTATTGAGGCCTATAAAGAATTATCAAAAAAGACAGGAATAAAAATAGTTGCCTCCAATGATGTCCATTTTTTAAAAGCAGATGATGCAGAGGCTCACGACCTTCTTATATGCCTTAATACAGGGAAAGAACTTGATGATCCTGACCGGTTAAGGTATACCAAACAGGAATATTTCAAAACCGGGGAAGAGATGAGAGAGCTCTTCCATGATTGTCCTGAAGCTGTGGATAATACCCTTGAGATAGCCAATAAAGTAGAAAATTATGAGCTCAACCATGAACCTATTATGCCTGAATTCCCCATCCCTGATGAATTTGAGAGCAAGGATGATTACCTCAGGCATCTCACTTACAAAGGAGCTAAGGAAAGGTGGGGGGAGCTGAACAGTGAACTAGAAGAAAGACTTGACTTTGAACTTGACACAATAAAAAAGATGGGATATCCGGGTTACTTTCTCATTGTCCAGGATTTCCTCAGGGCAGCAAGGGAAATGGGAGTTTCGGTGGGCCCGGGTAGGGGATCGGCAGCAGGCTCAGCAGTAGCTTATGCTCTGAGGATAACAGATATCGACCCTATAAAGTATAAACTACTGTTTGAACGTTTTCTTAATCCCGACCGTATATCAATGCCTGATATAGATATTGATTTTGACGAGGATGGAAGAGACCAGGTTCTTAAATATGTTGTAGATAAATACGGGCACGACAGGGTGGCCCATATTATTACTTTTGGCAGCATGGCAGCCAAAATGGCAATACGTGATGTTGCAAGGGTACAGAACCTGCAACTTTCAGATGCCGACAGGCTTGCCAGGCTCATTCCTGAAAGACCCGGTATTACTTTCCAGGCAGCCTATGAAGAAGTACCCGAACTGAAAAAAGAGAAAAATGCAGGTGATGAGCTTATTGCACGCACATTGCGATATGCTGAGGCACTGGAAGGATCGGTGCGGCAGACAGGTATCCATGCATGTGGAATAATAATCGGCCGTGATCCCCTGAATGAACATATACCTCTCAGTATTGCTAAAGATACCGACCTCTATGTCACCCAGTTTGACGGTAATCATGTTGAATCAGTGGGACTGCTGAAGATGGATTTCCTGGGACTTAAAACACTTTCAATAATCAGGGATGCCATTGATAATATCAAAGTATCAAAAGGAATAGACATTGATATTTCAAAGGTCCCGCTTGATGATGTCAAAACACTTGAATTGTATTCCAATGGTGAAACCACTGCATTATTCCAGTTTGAATCTGAAGGGATGAAAAAGCACCTCAGGGAGCTCAAACCAAACCGCTTTGAAGACCTAATAGCAATGAATGCCCTCTACCGCCCTGGCCCAATGGAATATATACCACAATTCATTAAACGAAAACATGGTCTCGAAAAGATAGACTACCCCCTGCCCGAGATGGAAAAACATCTTAAGGACACGTATGGAATTACAGTATACCAGGAACAGGTTATGCTGTTATCGCAGGAACTTGCAGGTTTCTCCAAGGGGCAGGCCGATTCTCTGCGAAAAGCCATGGGGAAAAAGAAGAAAGAACTGATGGACCCCCTGAAGGTTAAGTTCTTTGAAGGATGCAGGGCAAGGGGATATAAAGAAAAAATTATTGAGAGAATATGGACCGACTGGGAATCATTTGCACAATATGCATTTAATAAATCTCATTCAACCTGTTATGCATACGTATCTTACCAGACAGCATATCTCAAGGCTCATTACCCGGCCGAATTCATGGCTGCTGTGCTGAGTCGCAATATCAACGATATCAAAAAACTGACCATCTTCATGGACGAAGCCAGGAGGATGGGTATTGAAGTGCTGGGCCCGGATATAAACGAGAGTAATGTAAATTTCATGGTGAACAAGGAAGGAAATATCAGGTTCGGCCTTGGCGCTATTAAAGGTGTAGGCACAAGTGCAGTGATAGGTCTTATAGAGGAAAGAGAAAATAACGGCCTGTTCTCCTCAATATTTGATTTTATCGAAAGGATTAACCTGAATGGACTTAACAAGAAAAGCTTAGAAGCAATGGCACTGGCCGGTGCCTTTGATTGCTTTAAGGAACTTAACAGGGCTCAATATTTTGCAGAAGATAATAAAGGCCAGGTTTTTATAGAAAGCCTGGTCAGGTATGGCAATATGCTGAAAACAGAGGCAAGCACTGCACAGCAATCACTTTTTGATGATGCAGACGGTTTTGAGGTAGTTAAACCTGTTCCACCTGATACCCCTGAATGGCCTAAACTGGAAAAACTGAACAGGGAAAAGGAAGTAGTAGGAATCTTCCTGTCGGCTCATCCCCTGGATGATTATAAACTGGAAATGAAAACCTTCTGTAATATGAATATCAGCGACCTTTATAATATGAAGGATTTCCTCAATAAAGAGGTAGTAATTGCAGGCATGGTTACAGAAGCAAGAAGTGGCACCAGCAAAAACGGAAAACCCTTTGGCTCATTTACCCTGCAGGACTATACTGACTCTTACAGGTTCATGCTCTTTGATAAAGATTACGTCAATAACAGTAAATACTGCAATCCGGGTTACTTCCTCCTGGTAAAAGGAAAAGTCCGGAAAAGAATGTTCAGGGAAGATGAACTGGAAGTAAAAATACAGAATATACACCTGCTGACCAGTGTAAAAGATGAATTGATCAGATCACTTACTGTTATTATTCCCGTGGACAGACTGAATGACGACCTGGTAGATAAACTGAAGGAACTGGCTGTCAGAAATACGGGAAAGACTGAGCTTAAAATAGTGGTTGCAGACCCTGTTGAAAAGATAAGTATATCCTTATTCTCAAGATCATTAAAGGTGGAGCTCAACAATGATCTTATAAGTTTTATTGAATCTGTACCCGGTCTTGAATTTAAAGTAAATTAATTATATTTGCCTGCTCAAAAAATATTATTCTAAACATAAAATACCATGGCTTTACATGTAAATGATTCAAATTTTACGGAAGTAGTACTTCAGTCAGACAAACCTGTTGTTGTTGATTTCTGGGCAGAATGGTGCGGGCCTTGCAGGATGATTGCACCTTTTTTGGAAGAGATATCAAAAGAATATGAAGACAGGGCGCTTGTTGTTAAATGTGATGTAGATGACAGCCCCGGCGTGGCTGCAAAATTCGGAATACGTAATATACCCACAGTGATGTTCTTTAAAGACGGAGAAGTAGCAGATAAGCAGGTTGGTGCTGTTCCAAAAGCCAATTTTGTGACCAAGCTTGAAGCTATTTTGGGCTGAGAAAAATATTATATTATACAGGCCGTTCACTTAAGAACGGCTTTTTTATTGTCAGTATTATGAATATATGCGTTTTCGCTGCCTCCAGCAGTAAAATAGATAAGGTGTATCTGGATGACGCTTCCAGGCTGGGTGAACTTATAGCATCCCAGGGGCACAATATCATCTATGGCGGAGGAGGTATTGGATTAATGGGTGCCCTGGCTGATGCAGCTATGAAAAAGGGGGCAAAAATAACAGGTGTGATACCATCTTTCATGCGAGATAACGGATGGGGGCATGAAGATATTGATGAAATAATCATAACTGAAGACATGGGATCAAGAAAGAAAAAAATGTTCGAAATGTCTGATGCTGTAATTGCCCTTCCTGGTGGCATTGGTACCCTTGAAGAACTGGCCGAGGCGATCACCATGAAGCAACTGGGTCTTTTCAGGGGTGCACTGGTAATACTTAATACAGGATCATTTTACGACCACTTCATTACATTTCTTGAAAGTATTATCGGAAAAGGTTTTATGCGTAAAGTGCATAAACAAATATGGACAGTGGCAGAAACACCGGACGAAGCCATGGAAGCAATAAACAACTACAAAGACTGGTGTGATGATCCTGTAAGCATAGCATGAATATAGTGCTTACGGCACCATGGTACCTATAACAAGAATATCATCTATCTGGTTCATCCCTCCCATCCATTCATCAAGTGTTTTAAGTAATTGCTCCTTTTGCTCTTGCATAGGCAGTGAAGACACCTTTTCCAACTCGTTTTTCAGGTTCACCCCCTTGAATTTCTTACCTTCCGGTCCGCCAAACTGATCAGCATAACCATCCGAGAACATATACAGGATATCCCCTGACTTAATATCCACTGTGACATTGTTAAACTTCTTTTCACGGGTTGTAGCCATACCTATGGGAAACCTGTCAGGTTTTATGGTAATTGCCTTCCCATCCCTGACAATAACCAGTGGATTATAGGCACCGGCATATTCAAGCTTCCTGCCTCTCCTGTCATAGGCTATCAGTGCAAGGTCCATGCCATCATTTATTACTTCGTCACCTCTCTGAATTAATGATTTTGTCACTTCAACATTGAGCTGGTCCAGTATAGCACCAGGTCTTGTCAATCCATATTCCCTTACTATCTTGGTCAATGAATTGTATCCTATTATCGACATGAAAGCTCCCGGAACACCATGGCCAGTGCAATCTACCGCAGCTATGAATTGTATGTCGCCGTTATCATGCATCCAGTAAAAATCACCACTGACGATATCTTTTGGCAGAAAGAGCACAAAGGTGTCATCAAAGCTGTCTTCCGGGGGCAGCATAGCCATCTGTATCCTCTCAGCATACCTTATGCTTGCAGTAATATCCCTGTTCTTCTCTTCAATGACCATACTCTTCTGAACAACCTCGTCAGTACGCTCAGCCACCTTCTCCTCAAGTACCCTTTTTTCACGAATAAGGTTGCTTTCCCGTATTTTGATGTATACCATAACGGCTACTGCCAGTAACAGGATTACGAAAATTATGAAATACGGATTTGCATAGAAAGGGGGCCTGATAACAAAGTCATATGTGACAGGTTCCATGTTCCACACACCGTCACTGTTCTGAGCCTTAACCTTGAAGGTATATTTGCCCGGGGATAATGCCGAGTATATTGCCGTTGTCTGTTCTGTTTCAGGTCTCCATCCGGGGTCAGCACCTTCAAGCATTACCTGGTACCTTACAGCTTCAGGATTTGTCAGGCATACACTATAATAATCAAAGGCAATATTTTTTTCTATATATCTTAAACGTTGGCTGTGGAACATTTCTCTCTCCTCGAAATTAACCGTCATCCCTTTTATATGGGTTAAAGGATTTAGATCAGGAGGAGGTATTTTCTCAGGATCGAGCCTCGTGGCACCATTAGCGGTACCAAACCACAAATGTCCTTTACTGTCAAGAAATGAGGCATTTTGTTTTGTTTCAATACCCACAAATCCATTTTCCCTGGTATATGTATTAATGGTGTTTGTTTCAATATTTAAGCTGTTTAAACCATTATTGGTCCCGATATATAATACCCCCCTATTATCAGGCTGCAACAGGTTGATATTGTTTGAAAGTAACCCATCCTTTTCAGTGAGGTGAATTCCAATAGTATCATCCTTTAAACCTAAAACTCCAAATCTTGTCCCCAGCCATAATATTCCATCTGATGTTTCGCTGATGCATGTTGGGTAAAGGTCATTCTCTAATTCAATAATTTCAAATTCTTCCTTTTCCGGGTTATACCGGGCAAGTCCATTAGTACTTTCTGATGCTATCCATATGCTCCCTCTTTGGTCAACATAAAGCGCTGTTATAAAATTACCCGCCAGACCGTCAATCTGGGTATATCTTCTTCCCTCATTCCCCTGTATATCCCAGAAAGCAACGCCTTCATTTGTACCTATCCAGAGATTATTATCATTGTCAACAACAAGACCTGTAACAGTAAGGTCCCACCTGGGGAGAACATCATTAAGCTTAGGGTTATAAACAAAATCATTTTTGTTAAAATCGTACCTGTAGACGCCTCTATAATTGGTACCTATCCATAAATTCCTGTCTTTGTCATTAATTATATATCTAACCTGTTTGGCTATATTGTGTGTTCCCTGATAAAAAAACCAGGGCGTACCAAGTTCAGGGTCATATAATGTTATACCATCATCTGTTCCGAACCAGTACCTGTTGTATTTATCCTCGGTAATGGCCCACACTGTTTTATCCCTGAACATATCGTCAGAATTATAATTTATGAAATGATCCCCTTTATAAATATGTATGCCGTTATTCTGACTGGTAATAATCATGTTACCTTCACGGTCTTCCAGTATACTTTGGATTTCTCCTGCCTGCAATCCATTACTATTATTGAAGGTTTGCATTTCGCCATTATCAAAAACTGTGATACCTCCTCCCCATGTTCCTACCCATATCTGCCCCTTTGAATCTTCTGTAATGCAGCTGATCCAGTTATTTGCCAGCCCGTCCCTTGCATCATATACTACCAGCTCTTCACCACCCGGAGGGAAATAATAAAGTCCCCCGTTATGTGTTCCGAACCACCTCCCTCCCCTGCTGTCTTCCAGCATTGCTATGATATTGAAATAAGTGGTAAGTCCTTCCGGCCTGTATGATTCAAATTTATCCTCCTCTGCATTATACTTTTTTATTCCAATGTCGGCTATGCAGTATAGCATACTATCCCTGTTAATATAAATACGTGTTACCCGGTCGCTTAATCCCTGTCCTCCCCTGTATTGTTTAACGGTCAGTAACTCTGCTCCGGGTTCCGGAAAATCTGTTGAAAGGGCTCCGTTAAGGGATGTAGTTATCCAAAATTCATTATTATACTCAGTTATTCCGGTTATGTCTCCACTAATTTCAATCGTATCAATAAGTACGTTCCTGAAAACACTATTTTCATAATAAGTTAGCCCCCCGTTAAGATGACCCATCCATATTCTTCCTGTATGGTCTTCAAATATTGATTTTACTCCTCCTGTAGCAAGGCCATCGTCACTTGAGAAATTTTCAAATTCAGATCCGTTCCACCTGGTAACACCGCTCTCAGTTCCCAGCCACAGATAATCATTTTTATCCTGTATTATGGTATATACTTTTGACGAGCTCAGTCCTTCGGAAACACCATAATTGTCAAAATAATATTCCTGTGATGATGAAGGCAGGATATTTACCGATAAAACAATGATCATCAGGCTAAAAGACCTGATGATCATTTTAAGCAAATAAGAGTTTTTCTTATTCATAAAGAGTTATTTTGCTATAAAAAAGAAGGTTCCGTTTTCATCCTGCAATCCTGTAATCTTACCGAATTTAGGTGTTTGTCTGTCTTCATTTTTCACTGCTACTGATACACTGGTTACTATCTCTTCAATAGAGATGCAGGCATTCGGATTACTCTCCAGTGTATTTGCGAAAGTTCTTGTAAACTGGGAATCGTCGGATGCCAGCTCACGGTCTGCGGACGAAAACACCTGTGATGATTTTAGTTGTGTTGCCTGCCAGTCGTTGCAGCTTCTTATAGGGCCTATGGCTCTCATTGCTGTATAAAAACTGGGCCCTGACTCACATGCATCGGTTACCACCAGGGTATGTGTCAGTATATTGGTGATAGGTTCCATCGCCGCCCTCAGGGCATTGATATTAAAGTATGTAAACTCATCATCCCTCCGGGCATCCACCGGAATCCAGTATCCAACATCATTTACAAACTTTCCGTGACCTGCATACCAGACAAGCAGGGATTTAACCTGGTTGGCCTTCACCAAATCCCTGAGTTCAATCGAGAAGAACTTCTCCATTTCTTCTTTTGTCAGGTCTTTCTTATGTATAATATAATGAACCTGGTAATTGGTAAGGGCACTTTTCATCAGGTTAATATCCTTAACCGGTCCGTCAAGGCTTGCGAAAGACCTGTAGTTTGAATTTTCAATAAAAACCACCCATGTTTTACCCATTGGATTTTCAGCAGAGATACCGGCTCCTTCCCTGTTAAGCATGAAAGTGGCTTCCTGCCTGTTGCCAAATACATCCTCTGCTGTAACTGTTATCTTATCTTTATTTAATATATCTAATGTGGCTGTAAATGTCGGATTCTCCTGTTCGACCGGATAGCTGGCAGTCACTCCTTCAATAAAAATTGATTTAATAAGGCTGTTATCAGTTATTTTACCCTGTATAAACAGATTCCTGTTATTATTATCAAGAAATATCTGATTGTCATCCCCGGCATAGGGTGCCAGAATGGATATTTCAGGTGGGGTAATTTCGGTCCTGACAATATTGTATTCTAATTCTGTCTTGTTATCATAATCATCCGTTGCCACCAGTTTAATTGTTTCTGCATCTTCAATATCAAGGTTTGCCAGGAATTCATATTTACCGTCAGAACCTTTTTCGAACAATGATTCATGACCATTGATGACAAGTGATTTCAGGGGACTTTTTTCGGTGATACTTCCGGAGACAATAAGTTTCTCGGCATCTCCTTTTATTTCAATGGTTGTACCCTTCACTTCAGGACTGACTATCTGTACTCCCGGAGGTTCAGCTTCCCGGTTTATTTCATAAAGCCTTTCTCCAGCTTCACTCAGCAATTTGCGTGCCCTCATATCAAACTCAGACAGTTCAGTGATGGTAGAATAGTCTTTGGTTGCCATCTCATAATTCACAATTTCTTCATATGAACGGGCCCGCAGGAAATAAAATTCGGGATCTGAGGAATTCAGTGATATAGCTTTTGTAAAATCATTTATGGCATTGGGGTGCTGGTTAAATTCCTGGTAATATATTCCCCTGTTCATATAGTGCCGTGGATTCTCAGGTTCAATAAGGATATTTCTTGAAACATCGTTTATGGCCGATGGATAATCAAGCTTTGCAATGCTTATTCTGCTTCTTGTAAGATATGCTTCGGTGTTTCTGTCATCATTCTTAATAACCTCGGAGCAATGCTCCATTGCTTTATCCAGTTCACCTGCCCTGATAAGAAGGTTTGCAAGTGCCAGCCTTGCATCTGCAAAGCTTCTGTTTTTACTTACGGCTTTCTCAAAATCCTTTCTGGCAAGAACATCATTATTGAGTTTCTCATATACAAGCCCACGCTGATAATAATTTATATCATCCTCCCTGAACAGCATAGCTGTATCAGATACTTTCAGGGCCTGTTCATACATCCCCAGTGCCAGCAATGTTTTCACCTTCTCCGGGTAGATCTTAGCCTCCCTTTTTGCTATCTTGCTGGCATTGTTAAGATGTGCCAGCGCCTGTTCGTATTTCCCCATTTTATTACTTATCCTGCCCAAGAGGTAAAGAACATCTTCTTCTTTCGGGTCAAATACTTTTGCCTTTTCATAATCAGCATAAGCTTCCTCATATCGATCAATTGCTTCAAGTGCCTTACCGCGTTCAATATAAAGGTTAACATCTGTTGGTTTCAGTTCTATGGCGTGAGTATATTGCTCTATGGCGTCCTGGTATTTACCATTCTCGACAAAAGCTTCAGCTGCTTTTTTAAGTTTCCTGAAGCTTTGCCCGTTGAGTGCAGTAGCAAAGATTATCAATAACAGAAGTGTAGCTAATTTTCTCATGACAGTTATATTTTTTATATTTTATACGCAACAATTTACTAAAAGATACGTCTTAAAATAACCCATAATACTTTACAGCATAAGGTTTTCAGTCATTCTATCATTCCCAAAGTTAATATTTTTTTAATATCTCTTTCTCATTCAGCTAATCCCGTGGTCTCGAGTACTCAAGTATGCTTCCTTGAAAAATATGCTTGCTAATTACTTCACCCTCTATTACCGGGGCTTTCAGACCGTCATGGAAAATAATTTCTCCTGTAAAGATCCTGGCTTCATCCCATAATCCGGCCTTTATAAACTGTGAAAGCACTTCATATCCTCCTTCAATAATTACAGATTGTATTTCTTCCTTATGCATAAATGACATAACTTCTCCAAGTGCTTTCTCCCTGCTTGTCAGAGATATATATTCTGCTTCTCTTCTGCTTCTGTGCGTGCGCGAGCTGAAAATTACTGTCGGCGGCTCTCCTCTGAATATTTTCAGTCCGGGTGACAGAATTGAGGATTCACTTAACACAAACCTGCGGGGATTTGTTCCTCCCCATAATCTCGCATCCAGGGCCGGGTCATCATTGCAGGCTGTCTTATCTCCGATAAGTATTGCATCTTCTTCCGATCGCCATTTATGTACCAGTATTCTTTCTTCCGTTCCTGTGATCCAGTTTGGGCCTTTTTCATTATTTAACCTTAGTCTGTCAATATAACCATCAGAACTCTGTGCCCATTTTAGTATGATATAAGGACGCCCCTTTTCATGATAGGTAAAGAATCTTTTATTCAGCTCACGGCTTTCAGCTTCAAGTATACCTGTCTTTACTTCCACCCCTGCATCCATGAGCATACTGATCCCTCTACCGCTGACCTTTGTACTGGGATCGATCGACCCTATCACAACCCTTAGAATCTCTTCTTCTATTATCCTTTTTGCACAGGGAGGAGTACGTCCGTGATGGGAACAGGGCTCGAGGTTGACATATATGGTTGCCTTTTTTAAAAGATTTTTATCCTTAACTGAACCGATAGCAATAACCTCGGCATGTGCTTCCCCGGCTCTGGTATGATAACCTTCGCCAATTATCTTATTTTCATGAACAATTACAGCTCCTACAAGAGGATTCGGACTGGTATTGCCAGTCGCCAGTGATGCCAGCTCAATGGCTCTCTCCATGTATTTTCTGTCATTTACGGCATCCATGAAAACAATATATGCTAATTTTGAAACTATGAACCAGGAAAAACCAACAATTAGTTCGGTCCGCCAGTATCTCCGGAAAAACTTATCTGCATATTATCCGGGGAGAGAACTGGACGCTATAATAACAATCATCCTGGGATTTATCAGCGGTAAAGACCGCAGCTTCATCCTGGCTCATCCCAATCATGAAATATCTTCATTTAACTGGTTTAAAGTTAATAAAATATATGCTGATCTTAAAAATATGGTCCCTGTTCAATATATAACGGGAGAAAGTGAATTCTACGGTATAAGGATAGAAGTCACAGGAGACACAATGATACCAAGGCAGGAAACTGAAGAACTGGTTGACCTTGTAATAAAAGAAAACAGGAAACCCCACCTGAAGATACTCGATATTGGTACCGGAACAGGCTGTATAGCTATAAGCCTGGTTCTTAAAATTCAGGGAACACATGTTACTGCTACCGATAACTCGTCTGCAGCACTTATTGTAGCAACCCGGAATGCAAAAAAACATTCTGCAGATATAAGCTTCATTAACGATGATATATTAAATCCCGATATCCGAAAATATGGAAAATATGATCTCGTGGTTTGTAATCCCCCCTATATCACTGAATCAGAAAAAGTCAGTATGGGCACAAACGTCCTGGACTATGAACCCCATGATGCTCTATTTGTCCCTGACAATAACGCACTTATTTATTACAGGGCTACAGTGGATCTTTGCAGAAAAGTATTAAATACAGGTGGACATTTATATTTTGAAATTAATGAGAATAAAGCAGAGGAGATGAAAGATCTTTTAGTAAATTATGGATATCGTGACACAGAAGTTATCAACGACATTAATGGTAAGGCACGAATAACTAAAAGTATTAAGCAATGAATGGTGATAATTACAACAAAGCTCTTGAAAGGGCTATGGCTCTTTGCAGCAGAAGTGAGCATTGTATAAAAGACATACGGGATAAGCTTAATAGTTGGAAATTAAATTCTGAGGGAGAAAATGAGGCTATTATACAGGAACTGGCAGACAACAAATTTATAGATGAGAAAAGATATGCAAGATCATATACGCAGGATAAGTACCGATTTAACAAATGGGGTAAAATAAAGATAAAGGCTATGCTTAAAAGCCGGGGCATCAATGAAAAGGACATAGAATATGGCCTTGAGATGATAGATCATGATTCATATTTAAAGATGATTGAAGAAGAGCTGAATAATAAAAAAAGATCAATAAAGGCAAAGAATCTCTTTGACCTGATGGGAAAACTGTACCGGTTCGCGGAATCCAGGGGCTATGAAAAGCAGTATGTTTATGATTTCATTAATAAGCTCGATTCTTAGAAGAGCAATTGCAGGTAATAGACAAAGAACTGCCTGAAAGCAAGTATAAAAGTTATGATTGCTATGGAAGAGTCTATTATAGTTAATTCTTTCAGGTGAACTGGTTTACGTAATATATACACAATATTTGACAGGCGCATTACCAGATGGAACAGGAAGAACAGGAATACTCTCAGTCCGTACTCATTATAACTGGCAGCTGTGCTGATATCTCCGCGCATGATAAATGAGAAGCTTCTTGACAAACCACATGAAGGGCAGGGCTGCCCTGTAATCTTCTCATGAATACATTCCAGCGGGTAATTATTCTTCTCCGGGGAAAAAAAGCCTGAATAAATAAAAACAAGGATTATTATTCCGGCAAAGATTGCATTTATAGCCAGATAGGTATTTTTCTCGTTTGAGGGCCCGGGTGTATTGTTATTTTTGCCCTGTAGTATCTCCTTTTGCTGTTGTGTCCTGCTCCAGTTCAACTCCTTCAAGTTTCTCTAATTTATCACGAAGGTCTTTCCTCTTTGCCGAACCCTCTATTTCTATCTTTTCCTCACCGTCTTGAATTGTGATCTTAAAATCGCCAGTTTCAAAATCTTCCCTGATATCTTTTTCGACATCTTCGAAAACCTCTTCCAGCCTGTCTCCTATTACATCGAAGTTTTTTGAGAATCCTGCGAAAAATACTATCTGGGCAATTGATATGAGCAGTGCCAGGGCACCGGTAACCAGCCCCCCTATTGCCAGTCCTGTGGGAGCCTTAGCTCGCGAAGCCTGTGATATCCCTATTGCTCCAAGTACTATTGCCACAATGCCAGTAAAAAATGCCAGCAGACCAAGACAGGGAATAAACGCAACTACAATACTGATAATTCCCATTATCAGAGCAGCAACGCCCATACCATGACCTGTGTTTGTTTTGTTCTCTTCCATGATTATTTGGTGTTTCTATTTGTATTCTTTCTCTCTCTTACTCAATATACCTAACATATCTCTTTCTAAAGACGATTCAGGATATTCAATGATGCGTCCCAGTTCAATTTTGTTATTATAAAAGATAAAAGTAGGTACCCTCTCAATATTTAAGGAGTCAAAATTGTGTACGGGTGCTTCCTTATACGAATTAACCCCGATAAACCTTATCCTGTTTATTCTGTAATCCAGTGATTCAATGATCTTCATAAACCGAGGTATTTCACGCCTGCTGTCGGAGCACCATGTACCGAGAACCACTATGATATCAATACTGTCAAGACCAATCTTCCCCAGCTCAATAAATGCCTCATCATCAATTATGTAATTGTCAAACTCAATGTTGAACCAGGTATCATGTGGTTCATTCAATAGGGAATTATAAGTGAAATCACCAAGCAACCATGTCTGAGGATCAAAATAATTAAATTTATCCCTCTCCTGTGCATGTAACGAAGAGACAGCCAATGCTATTAAAAAGCATACTATTAGCACAGCTTTGGATTGATACAAAGTCATTAGTTTATTATTGTAATCCATGGTCCCAATTTATTATAAATCTGTTAAACAGCCTATTTTATTTACTTTTTAAAGTACTTATCCGTCTATTGTCTGCAGTAGTATCTCGAGTATTTTTTTTGCTGCTGTTGATACCGATGTGCCAGGCCCGAAGATGGCTGCCACTCCTGCATCATAGAGAAATTTATAATCCTGTGCCGGTATTACCCCTCCTGCTATCACCAATATATCATCCCTTCCTAGGTCCTTTAGTTCCTTTATTACCTGCGGAATAAGTGTTTTATGCCCTGCGGCCAGACTGGATACACCTAGCACATGCACATCATTCTCAACAGCCTGTCTTGCTGCCTCTGCCGGAGTCTGGAACAAGGGACCGATATCCACGTCAAAGCCAATATCAGCATAGCCGGTAGAAACTACCTTTGCTCCCCGGTCATGGCCATCCTGTCCCATTTTAGCAACCATTATCCTTGGCTGACGGCCTTCTATTTCGGCAAATTTTTTTGTCATTTGGCGTGCCTCCTCAAAATCACTGTCATTCTTGTATTCTGAGGAATAAACACCTGATATTGATCGCGTCACTGCTTTATACCTCCCTACTATTTTTTCGCATGCATAAGATATTTCACCAAGGGTTGCCCTTTTACCGGCAGCATCAATAGCCAGCTCAAACAGGTTGCCCCGGCCACTCTCAGCAGCTTCAGTTAATTTATTTAATGCCTCTGTGCATTCATCTTCATTCCTTTCGGATTTCAATTTAGCAATTCTTTTTAATTGTGCTTCACGAACAGATGTATTATCTACTTCCAGTATTTCCAGCGGGTCTTCCTTATCAAGCCTGTACTTATTTGTTCCCACTATAGTCTGGATCCTGGAATCAATCCTTGCCTGGGTTCGTGCCGAAGCTTCTTCTATTCTCATTTTGGGCACACCTGATTCAATTGCTTTTGCCATTCCCCCGAGTTCTTCTATCTCCATGATAAGATCCCATGCACGGTGAGCAATCTCATGGGTAAGGCTCTCCACATAATATGAACCTGCCCAGGGATCCACTGCACGGCATATCTCAGTCTCTTCCTGCAGGTATATCTGGGTATTCCTTGCTATCCTGGCCGAAAAATCCGTTGGGAGGGCAATAGCTTCATCCAGTGCATTGGTGTGAAGGCTCTGTGTATGACCAAGAGCAGCAGCCATTGCTTCTATACAGGTCCTTCCCACATTATTGTAAGGATCCTGCTCGGTAAGGCTCCATCCCGATGTCTGTGAATGAGTCCTGAGAGCCAGTGATTTTGGATTTTTTGGATTGAACCGGCTGGTAATTCTTGCCCACAATAACCTGGCTGCTCTCATCTTGGCTATCTCCATAAAATGATTCATCCCTATAGCCCAGAAGAATGATATGCGAGGTGCAAATGTATCAATGTCGAGACCCGCATTGAGTCCGGTCCTTAAATATTCCAGCCCATCAGCAAGGGTATATGCCAGCTCAATATCGCAGGTAGCTCCTGCTTCCTGCATATGATAACCAGATATGCTTATTGAATTGAACCGGGGCATATTCTCAGAGGTATATTTGAAAATATCGGCAATAATCCTCATTGAAAAGTCAGGCGGATATATATAGGTATTTCTCACCATGAACTCTTTCAGAATATCATTCTGAATGGTCCCCGATAACTCTTCCAGTTTTGCTCCCTGCTCTAATGCGGCAACAATATAGAAAGCCATTACTGGAAGAACAGCCCCGTTCATAGTCATCGACACCGACATCTTACTGAGAGGTATCTGATCAAACAATATTTTCATATCCAGGATAGAGTCCACTGCCACACCAGCCTTACCCACATCGCCAACCACTCTTTCATGGTCCGAATCATAACCCCTGTGCGTGGCGAGGTCAAAAGCTACTGACAGTCCTTTCTGTCCCGCCGCCAGGTTCCTCCTGTAAAAAGCATTTGATTCTTCAGCAGTGGAGAATCCAGCATACTGCCTGATGGTCCATGGCCGCATAGTGTACATTGCCGAATATGGTCCCCTCAGAAACGGAGGCAGACCGGCTGCATACCCAAGATGCTCCATATTTTCAAGATCCTTACTGGAATAAGTACTCTTTACAGGAATTTTTTCAGGAGTAAGCCAGTCCTTTTCTATGCCCATTCTTTTCTCCCACTCCCTGAAATCAATATCTGCTGATATATCCTTATTGATATCTGTCCTGTTGAATGATGGTCTCATGGCAAGTCTTAAAGTGATTAATTAATACCCAGTTCCCTGTTATAATCAGAAAGTGTTTCCAGTAAGTTGGATCGTATACTGATGAAATGATCAATACCTTCTTCACGCAGATCATCCATACATTCAGGCTCGCCGGCCACAACAAGTATTGATTTGCCTTTAAGCAGTTTGTTTATCCGGGGCACATAAGCGGCATATTCCTCATCAGAGCTGCATGCGACAACAATATCGGCCTTAGCCTCTCTGGCAGCCCTGACGCCTTCATCAGGATCACTGAATCCAATATTGTCTATCACCTTGTACCCTGCACAGCCAAAGAAGCCATTTGAGAATTGAGCCCTGGCTTGTCTCATTACAGGATCCCCGATAGTAAGCAAAAACACCACGGGAGTTTTTCCCATACGGTCAACAGATATACGCAGACTTTCGAACTCTTCGGCAGCCCTGAAGGCCGGAAGTGGTTCTACTTCATGATTGTCTTCCTTATTTCCGGGTTTTTTGATAAATGATGCGCTTATCCTTTCTTCATGGTCGGGAAATATATTCGTACCAAGAAGTTTTTCCTTCCTGCGCCCGATATTTACTTTTCTCTTTTCAGCTGTTTCCCTCACCCTGGCCTGTATTGAGCCTTTCTGCAGACTGACCAGGAATCCTCCCTCGTTTTCGGTCTCAACAAACAGGTTCCATGCATGTTCAGCAATGGAGGCAGTAAGCTTTTCGATATAATATGAGCCTCCAGAAGGATCGTTTACCTTGTCAAAATGTGATTCTTCCATCAGCAGTATCTGCTGGTTTCTTGCTATCCTTTCAGAAAATTCCGAAGGTTCCCTGAAAATACTGTCAAACGGCTTTACTGTTAGCGAATTAGTACCGCCCAGGGTAGCCGACATTGCTTCAGTCTGGGTCCTCAGCATATTGACATAAGGATCATATATCGTCTTATTCCACTCGCTGGTAACTGAATGAATATATATCTTACAGTCCTTTTTTGAGGCTGGTGAATAAGCGTCAACAATCTTTGCCCATAAGATCCTGGCAGCCCTCATTCTGGCTATTTCCATGAAGTAGTTAGATCCTATACCGAAGGTAAAACCCATTGATTTTGCTGCAGTATCTGTACTGATGCCACGATCTGTCAGCTGCGAAAGGTATTCACTGCCCATGGCCATTGAAAAAGCAAGTTCCTGAACCAAACCTGCTCCGGCATTACCGAAGGCAGCACCATTAATGCTCAGGACCCTGTAATTTTCAAGGTATTTGGCACTTTTTACCAGCTCCGCGAGGTAGTCCATGCCATCGCTTACAGGAATACATAAATTACCGTTTACCATTAATCTCCCCAGAGGATCGGTTTCAAGAGCACCTTTTATGCTACCTGGCTTTAAGCTTTTTTTACGCAGGTAATCAGCAAATACACTGAAAAGCTCTTTTGCATTTCCCTGCGGTGAGAAATTAATTTCAATGTTTTCGCAGTATATCCCTTCTAGAAGAGATTCAACCAGGGCAGGAGTATACTCTACCTCCTCCCCGAATACAAAGCCCAGTGAAGTAATTCCCCTGTTGAGTATATACAGGGCTTTCCTGTTTGCATCAACCGGATCTTCAACATTGATGTCCTGCCTTATATACCATCTATTCCTTCCAGGATATATACCCCTGAGGAAAGGAAATTCCCCGGGAGGATTATTTATATACGGCAGGTCAACTATATCTTCCTCGCGGTAAAAAGGATTTACACTGAAACCCTCTATTGTTTTCCATACAAGCTTACGTTCAAAATCCTGTCCCTTAAGGTCAGCCTTAACCCTGTTCATCCATTCCTCTGTACTGACAGGGGGAAACTGGTCAAAAAGTTTTTCTTTTACCGGCATTTTCCATTTAATGATGTTTACCAGGCAAAGTTAAAAGAAATAAGTATGAATTAATCCATGCTTTTTGTCATTCCTTGCCGAATCCATAAGCCCCACTTCACGCAATTCATTCCTTTCCGAATTCCATCAGGTATGACTTTATAAAGGAATTGAGGTCTCCATCCAGTACTGCCTGCACATTACCTGTCTCATAATTTGTTCTCAGGTCCTTAACCATCTTATATGGGTGGAGAACATAGGATCTTATCTGTGAGCCCCATTCTATTTTTTTCTTCTGGCCTTCTATCTTATCTTTCTCTTCCATTTGTTTCCTGAGTTCAAGCTCATAAAGATGCGACTTAAGTATGCGCATTGCATTTTCCTTGTTTTTGACCTGGGAACGTGTTTCCTGGTTTTCGATAACCAGTCCGGTAGGATGATGCCGTAAACGCACTGCCGTTTCCACTTTGTTTACATTCTGTCCTCCGGCACCACTTGATCTGAATGTTTCCCATGTAATATCTGCCGGGTTTACCTCTATATCGATTTTTTCATCAATAACAGGGGAGATAAACACAGACGCAAAAGTTGTCTGTCTTTTGCCCTGTGCATTGAAAGGAGATATTCTCACCAGCCTGTGCACACCGTTCTCGCTTTTAAGGTATCCGTATGCCTTTTCACCGATGAATTCCAGTGTAACTGATTTTACACCTACCTCCTCACCCGGGAAGAAATCAAGTTCTTTGACCTTATAATCATTCCGTTCGCCCCATCTGATATACATTCTCATCAGCATGTCAGCCCAGTCGTTACTCTCTGTTCCTCCTGCTCCCGCATTTATCTTAAGATATGCTCCCAGCTGGTCTTCCTCGTTGCGTAACATATTCTTCAGTTCCAGACCCTCAACTAATTTCAATGTAGTATTATACTGGTTATCAAGGTCTTCTTCACCGGCTTCTCCTTCCCTGCAGAAATCATGTATTACCTGCAGGTCGTCGACTGCAGTACTCATTTCATCATATGATTTGACCCAGGCTTTAAGTCCGGAAATTTTTTTCATCTGTTCCTCTGCTGCGCCGGGGTCATTCCAGAAACCAGGATCCCTGGTTATTTTTTCCTGTTCCTCAACTTCCATTTTCTTGTTGTCGATGTCAAAGATACCTCCTTAACGCATCCCGGCGTTCTATAATCTCTCTTATCTGTTCTGTATTAACCATGCTCCTCAATTTATTGCAAAAGTAGCTTTTTGGTATGGTACTAACAAGAATTTAATACTTTTGCAAATCAAACTGACAGGAGATGGGAAAACTAATAAACAAATTCAGACCTTATGCAAGGATCCTCCTTGCAATCTGGGTTATCCTGATTATTACCCTTGCCGTTATGCCTGATCTGCCTGTTCCCATGATAGGGGGGAAACCGATACCGATACGCCTTGACTATCCGGTTCACTTCCTTGAACACATGTTACTGGCATTCCTGGCAATTATCTCCTTTTTGACTTTTAAATCCGAAAAACGGATTTTTATAATTACCTTTTTGTCTCTTACTCTTTTTGCCGTTTTTGATGAAATGCTACATATTTTAATTCCGTTTCGCTCATTTGAACTGCAGGATATGGCACTTAATATAGCAGGTATTATAATCGGCACACTACTAGCCCTTGCCGCTATCAGAGAAAAGAAGCGGTTAAACTCCTTGTAATAATCAATTATTCCATTTCAGGTATTATATGTTGAAAAACCATATTCATCTTATGTTATTATCAAATCCTTAATTTATCTTTGGTATAATAATTAATATTCAAGTAACCATGAAATCTTTCAGGCTGATTATCCCGTTTATGCTCACATTGTTTGTATTATCTTTCTCTGCCGGGGCACAGGAGAATATTATTGAAATACCGAAGGCCAGGCTCTATAAGGAGAAGAAAACAGCTCTCAGTTATCTTGAGGATGAAAGCACTGTTACCAGGTTTGGTAAGATCTCGAATAAGATATGGGGATATGCTGAACTGGGTTTGCAGGAATTCAAATCTTCAGCATTACTGATCGAAACGCTCGAAGAAGAAGGGTTTAAAGTTGAGCGTAACGTGGCAGGTATGCCCACCTGCTTTATTGCCACATGGGGTGAAGGCAAGCCTGTAATAGGAGTCCTTGGCGAATTTGATGCTCTGCCAATGCTTTCACAGAAAGGCAGGGTACCCCGCCAGGATCCGATAGTTAAAGGAGCTCCCGGGCATGGCTGTGGACATAATATGATGGGAACAGCGGGAGTTGCAACAGTTATAGCTGTCAAGAAAAGCATGGAAGAGCATAATATTAAAGGAACCATTAAATTCTTTGGATCTCCTGCTGAAGAGACTGTTATCAGCCGGCCTTATATGGTAAGGGCAGGTGTTTTTGATGGTGTTGATGCCGTTATAGATAATCACTCTTCGAGCGGTATGTCAACAGGCTTCGGGGTAAACGGCAATGCACTTATCTCCGTTATTTTCACCTTCAGTGGCAAAACTGCTCATTCGGCAGGTGCCCCCTGGGCAGGAAGAAGTGCCCTTGATGCAGTTGAAATTATGAACATATCGACCAATTACCTCAGGGAACACCTGCACTATACACACAGGCTGCATTACGTAATCACAGAAGGTGGAGAAGCTCCCAATGTTGTGCCTGATAGAGCTTCTGTATGGTATTATGTAAGGAATACTGATGATCGTATTCAGGAAATGTATGACAGGGTCGTTAACTGTGCAAAAGGAGCAGCACTGGCTACAGGTACTGACCTGGAAGAGATAAGGGTTCTAACAGGTATTCACCAGAGGCATTCAAACCGTGGAATGGCTGAACTGCTACAATCAAATATGGAACTTGTGGGAATGCCTGAATGGACAGAAGAGGAAAATGAATTTGCCAGGGCACTGCAGAAAGAACTGGGTGTTGAAGAGGAAGGCTACCTTGAAGAGGTGTCAGAGCTTAAAGAGCCTTCAGGAATACAGGTAGGTGGCGGCTCATCTGACGTAGGGGAAGTAACACTTATTGCTCCTACTGCCACCCTGCGGTTCCCCGGTGGTGTACCCGGCATGATCAGCCATCACTGGTCATCAGTGTCTGCCTACTATGGATCTGCAGCATGGAAGGGGCTTAACACAGGGGCCAGGGTAATGGCAGCAACAGCAATTGACCTGCTGACAAAACCGGAAATACTTGAGGCTATACAAAGAGAGTTCACTGATTATTCCAGTGAGCATCCCTATGAATCACTGCTGCCCGAGGGTGCGGAGCCACCTCTTGACCTGAATAAGGAATTGATGGATAAATACAGGGCCCTGATGGAAGCGGAGATGATGGAATACCAGTAAAACATATATCTAACTGCTCCAGATAATTCCACTTTAAGGACATCAGGCACAGGATAAAATAGAAAAAAGTTCAGTAACCAGTAATTAACAATATTATTTAAAATTTTTATAAAAAAAGAGGCAATTCCACGGGCTCTTAACAACAAGATTCAAAAAGACCTGTTTTTTATTCTTTATTTGAGTATACAATTCATAAATTTAATTCCTGGTTCTTTTAAACCCTTATTGAATTAAACCTTTAAAATATGCTCAGGTCATTTTTCAGCAGAAAATTTACAGAAGCCGGATGCGACGAAGCAGGCAGGGGGGCACTTGCCGGTCCGGTAGTCGCTGCAGCTGTCATCCTTCCCAAACGATACAGGAATGAAATACTTAACGACTCAAAGCAATTGTCGGCCCTGACGCGTGAAACACTAAGAAAAGAGATTTGTGAAAAGGCTGTCTCATGGAATGTAGCAATGGTGGATAATAATGAAATAGATCAAATAAATATCCTGAGGGCAACATATAAAGCCATGCACCTGGCAATTGAAGGATTAAGCAGGAAGCCTGAATTCCTGCTTGTTGATGGAAATTACTTCATTCCTTTTAAAGATATACCTTTTAAAACCATTATTGAAGGCGACAGCAAGTTCATGTCAATAGCAGCAGCGTCGGTCCTGGCAAAAACTTACCGTGACGAGTACATGATTAAACTGCATGACGAGTATCCTCAGTATGGATGGAAGACCAATAAGGGATATCCCACCCCCGAACATAAAGAAGCTATTGAGAAATATGGAGTTACACCCTATCACAGGAAGACATTCCACCTGGGAGATTCACAGATGGACCTCTTTCAGGAAAAAAGCCTTGATGAATAAGGTTTTAAAATAGTATATTTGAAATCTCAAAATAATTAACTCACTAAATAAATTTAAACTACATGAAAAGATTAGTATCAATATTTATTGCCCTGGTAATCAGCTTTAATATGAGCCTCAGGGCTGACGAAGGGATGTGGCTTCTGCCTCTCCTTGAACAGCTGAATATGGGCAAAATGACCGAGCTTGGACTGGAGCTGAGCGCAGAGGAGATATACAGTCTTAACCAGCCTTCTATAAAAGACGCTTTAGTTATTTTCGGTGGCGGCTGCACCGCTGAGATTGTATCTTCCCAGGGGCTGCTGCTTACAAATCACCATTGCGGGTACGGCACAATCCAATCGCACAGCACTGTTGAACATGATTACCTGAAAGACGGATTCTGGGCGATGTCAAAGGATGAAGAACTGGCCAATCCAGGTCTTAGCGTAACTTTCCTTGTAAGAATTGAGGATGTTACCGACCGCGTACTAAAAGATGTAACCAATGATATGACCGAAAGGGAAAGAGCCGATACTATTAATAGCGTAAGAGAAGAAATCATAAACGAAGCTACGGAAGGAACACATTACCGTGCAAATGTGAATTCGTTCTTCGGAGGCAACAACTACTATCTTCTCGTTTATGAAATATACAATGATGTAAGACTGGTGGGCGCTCCACCTTCATCAATAGGTAAATTCGGGCACGATACTGATAACTGGGAATGGCCACGCCATACAGGCGACTTCAGCGTATTCCGCGTTTATATGGGCCCCGATGGTAAACCTGCCGAGTATTCTGAAGATAATGTGCCACTGAAACCAAGGTATTACCTGCCGGTATCAGCAAAAGGTATTGATGAAAATGACTTTGCAATGATCCTTGGCTACCCGGGAGGAACACAAAGATATATGACCTCATATGGAGTTGACGAAGTATTAACCATTACTCATCCAAACAGGATTAAGATACGTGGTATCAGGCAGGAAATATTGATGGCTGATATGATGGCCGACCCGAAAGTTAATATCCAGTATGCATCAAAATATTCAGGATCATCCAATTACTGGAAATTCTCCATCGGTCAGAAGCAGGGACTTGAACGACTCAATGTGAAAGGGAAGAAAGAAACAATTGAGAAAAGATTCACTGAATGGGTCAATAAAAACATGGAGAGAAAGGAATTATACGGAGACGCCCTCGAATTAATTAAAACATCAATCGAAGGAAGGGCAGAATACAATAATGCGCAACAGTATTTAAGTGAATGCCTGTTGCGGGGTACTGAACTGCCCTCTATGGCCCGTAATGCACAGGGCTTATTATCTGCCCTTGCCGGCGATGATGAGCAGGAGATAGATGAAGCAGTAAGAAGGCTGAAGCAAAGAGCTGAAGGATTTTATAAAGATTATAACCCTCCAACCGACAGGAAAGCAACAAAAGCCATGATAAAAGTCTTCAAGGAGGATATTGATCCGGTATACTGGCCCGATTTCGTGGTGCAAATAGATGAAGAATTCGGTGGCGACGTGGACAAGTATGTCGATTATATGTTCGATAATTCAATATTTACAACCGAAGATAAGTTGATGAATTTCCTAGCCGATCTCGATGCCGAAAAGCTTGAGAACGACCCGGCTCTGAAAAACGGTATGGATATAATGATGGTTTACAGGGATCTTATGCAAAAGTCAGGTGAGTTCAATATTAACCTGGAAAAAGGAAGACGTCTGTATATTGCAGGCCTGAGGGATATGGACCCCGAACTGGTAAGCTACCCTGATGCCAACTTTACCATGCGCCTTACATATGGTTCTGTGCTGCCATACCAGCCTAAAGATGCAGTTATATACAAGCACTATACCACCATGGAAGGAGTAATGGAAAAATATGTTCCCGGCGATTATGAATTTGACCTTCCTGACCGCCTAATTGAACTTTACGAACAGAAAAAATTTGGAAAATATGCTGATCCGGCCGGGCATATGCCGATATGCTTCCTTACAAATAATGATATCACAGGTGGCAATTCAGGCAGCCCCGTAATAAACGGTAAAGGTGAATTGATAGGACTTGCTTTTGACGGCAACTGGGAAGCTATGAGCGGCGATGTTGCCTTCGAACCCGATCTCCAGAGATGTATCAACGTTGACATACGCTACGTGCTCTGGATCATGGATATCTATGCCGGTGCAGGACACCTGGTGGAAGAAATGGATATTCGCGAATAATCGCGACAAAAGACCAACGACTAACGACGAACGACGAACGGTTTGTTCAAAGACAAAAGATAATAGTAAAAAGACAAAAGTAGGGGCGTTGTTAAACAGCGTCTCTATGTCTTTTTAAGTTAAAGTTTATCTCTTTCCCTTAGCCTTAGCCTCAGTCCCGAAATTCTTTCGCCAGAATGGCGAATTAGAATTTCGAGGACCCTCGAATCGAAGATTCGGGGCCTTAGCCTAATTTTATTTTATCTTTGCACCAAAATCACAAAACTGCCATGGAATTCCTGCAGAGTATCAGCCTTAAAGAATCAGTGGCCGCCTTCATGGTGCTTTTTGCCATTATAGATATTTTTGGATCGGTACCAATAATCCTGGATATTAAGGCAAAGACCGGTGAAGTTGGGGCAGCTAAAGCATCCCTGATAGCATTTATTATTTTCCTGATATTCTTTTTTGCTGGTGAACCCTTACTGGGGCTTTTCGGGGTGGATATATCATCCTTTGCAATAGCAGGCTCAATAGTAATACTTCTCCTGGGACTGGAAATGGTGCTGGGTATTGAGCTTTTCAAGCTTGACTCACAAGGAGGTGGAACAATTGTGCCAATAGCTTTTCCCCTTATTGCAGGAGCCGGTTCTATAACCACACTCTTATCGCTCAAGGCTGAATATGCCCCCGTAAATATCCTTATTGCACTTATTGTGAATATGATATTAGTATTTATAGTGCTGAAAATGACATCGTTGGTAGAACGAATACTAGGACCTGCAGGAGTGCATATACTGAGAAAAATATTTGGTATTATATTACTGGCAATAGCAGTTAAGCTCTTTATAACAAACACCGGTATCATACTGCCGGCCTCAAAATGATAATGAAAAAACGCATCATTATTTTTACCGATGGCGCTGCAAAAGGAAATCCCGGTCCGGGAGGGTACGGGGTAGTACTCCAGACCGATAAGCATAAGAAAGAACTGTCGGCGGGTTACAAACTAACAACCAATAACCGGATGGAACTGCTGGCAGTGATAAAAGGACTGGAAGAACTGAAATACAAAAGTTCTGATGTTGTTGTATATACTGATTCCAAATATGTTGCAGACGCTGTTAATAAAGGCTGGGTGTTTGAATGGGAGAGAAAAGCATTCAGGAAAAAAAAGAATTCTGATCTCTGGAAACGCTTCCTCAAGGTATACCGTTTACATAATGTGACATTCAGGTGGGTAGAAGGCCACAGCGGAATACAGGGCAACGAACGCTGCGATCAGCTTGCAGTGGAAGCTTCTGAAAGAAATGATCTGCTTGAAGATAAAGGATATCTTGAAGAAAATGAAGGTGGGAAACTTTTCTGGGATGAATAATTGTCTTATTTGTGAGGAAATTGCATATTTGCATAAACAGAATTGAAAAAGTGGAAAAACTTTACATGGCACCATCAGAATCTATGCCTGAAGTAACTTTATCGCACGAGGATAATGTTTTCAGGATCTCAGGAATCAGCCGACCTGAAAACATAAGGAAAATATATGAACCTATAGTGCAATGGTTAACTGACTATAAGAACATACTTATCAATGACGACTCAATATACAGTGAAGATAATCCTTTTATCCTTCAACTGGACCTTGTATATTTCAATTCATCTACGGCTAAATTCCTGTATGATATAGTAATGATACTGAAATCAATAAAAGAAGAGGGAATACCAACAACAATTAACTGGTTCTATGACCCTGAAGATCCCGATTGCCGGGAAGCAGGTGAAGATCTTGCGATTCTTGCTGAAATAGATTTTGTGTATATAGAAAGACATGAATAAAATAATGAGAGGACAAAAAGAACTCTATACAGTCCTTGACAAACTGGATATACCTTTTCACTACCGCGAACATCCCCCGGTAAATACAATTGAAGAAGCAACCAGGTACTGGAAAAATTACGATTCAGGCAGGTGTAAGAATATATTTCTCCGCAACCATAAAGGCAATAAACACTATCTGGTAATTCTGGAGCACCTGAGAAAGCTTAATATGAAAGACCTGGAATCAAGGCTGAAACTGGGTAAGCTTACCTTCGCCTCCGAGAAAAGACTGAAGAAATACCTTGGATTGAATCCGGGATCAGTATCCCCATTCGGACTGATAAACGATAATGATAAACATGTACATATTTTTATCGATAAAAAGCTTCTTGATTTTGATAATCTCTCCTTCCATCCCAATGTTAACACTGCTTCCCTGATTATCTCAAAAAATGACTTTATACGCTTCCTTAAGCACCAGGGAAATTCATTCGAGTTCCTGCAATTATATGACGATTAATCCTGTCATCCTGAGTAAGCTGTCGGGTGAAAATTAAAGTTTGAACGTTTGACAGCCTGCCGAACCGTGAGGCACTCAGACTCTCAGACTATTTTTCTTGTTTAGCATACTGTTTCTAAGGGACTTGGAATTGGATAATATTTATATCCGGAAAGTGCTTGCAACATCCATGTGACTTCTTCGTCTTTAATATAATATAAATAGAGATTAAATAACCAATGATGAAGAACCTGACTTTGGTCCTGGTGGTATTTGCAGGGCTTTATTTTTCTGCCTACAGCCAGGATACACCAAAAGAAAAAAAGTATTATAAGGCCGTACGCATTGAGAACGCTCCGTCTATTGACGGAAATCTCGATGACGAAGCATGGCTGCATAATAACTGGGAAGGTGGGCTTATTCAGCATCAGCCGTATGAGAACCGCCCTCCCTCACAACCAACCGAATTCAAGATATGTTATGATGATATTAACCTGTATATCGCCATAAAAGCTTTCGATTCATCCCCGGATAGTATTACAAACAGGATGAGCCGCAGGGATAATGGTGAGGGAGATATGATCTTTATACTTTTTGACAGTTACCATGACCTGCGTACCGGATTTGTATTTGGCGTAAGTTCAGCCGGTGTCAGGTTTGATATGATAATGTCAAACGACGGGCAGAATGAGGATCCTTCCTGGGATCCCATCTGGCAGTCGAAAGCCAGAGTTCATGACTGGGGCTGGGCTGCTGAAATGAAAATCCCTTTTACCCAGCTGAGGTTTCAGAAAAACTCGGACGAGGTCTGGGGTCTGATAGTGGCCCGGCAGATCTTCAGGCATGAAGAAATGAGCTTCTGGCCAGCTATACCGCGTGATGCACCTGGGATTATACACCTTGCCGGTGAACTGGGTGGCCTCGAAGAAGTGGAGCCAAGGAAACAATTTGATATCATGCCTTACGGGGTGGCCGCTTATAATACTTATGAACCGGAAGAGGGCAATCCGTTCATGACAGGCAGTGATCCTCAATTCAAAGCAGGGCTGGATGCTAAAATAGGGGTAACCAATAACCTTACCCTCGACCTTACATTGTTCCCGGACTTCGGACAGGTTGAAGCCGACCCTTCCCAGGTGAACCTTACTGCTTTCGAAACATTCTTTGAGGAAAAAAGACCTTTCTTTATCGAGGGCAGCAACATAACAAGCTTCAATGTGGGACTTGGCGACGGTGATGTCGGGAATGACAACCTTTTTTATTCAAGGCGTATTGGAAGAAGACCTCATGGTTATCCCTCACTGGAAGAAAATGAATATGCCGATATACCTACATTTACAAATATACTGGGGGCAGCCAAACTTACAGGAAAAACAAAAAACGGTGTTTCGGTCGGTTTCATTGAAAGCGTTACAGCAGAAGTGAAAGCTAAGATCGACAGTGCAGGACAGAGATCAACTGAGGTTATCGAACCACTTACCAACTACTCCCTGGCAAGGGTACAGAAAGATTTCAATAAAGGAAATACCATAATAGGGGGCGCAGTAACAAATACTATACGCCGGCTGGATAACACAGGAATGGATTATCTGCACAAAAATGCCACCACAGCGGGTATTGATTTTGAACAGTACTTTAAGGAAAAGAACTATATGATTAGCGCAAGCATGTATATGAGCCATGTGGAAGGATCAAAGGAGGCAATAACTAATACCCAGATGTCGTCGGCAAGGTACTTCCAGCGCCCCGATGCCGACTATGTGGAGCTGGATGAAGACAGGACAAGCCTTACCGGCCTTGGAGGGAAATTGCAGGCTGGAAAGATAGGAGGTAAATGGAACTTCCTCCTGCTGTCTAACCTGAAAAGCCCGGGCCTGGAGATTAATGATATGGGTTACCAGAGAGAAGCAGATCAAATGCTCAACGTACTATGGACAGGATACAACTTCACCGAGCCTTTCAGTATCTTCAGGAGCCTTAACCTGAATAATGATGTATATATTGCAAATGATTTCGGTGGTAATATGCAGGGGTTAGGATATGAATGGAATGTGAATGCCAACCTGAAAAACTTCTGGTATTATGGCATCGGGGGAGGCTTCGGATTGTATAACACCTCGAACAGTATGTTGAGGGGCGGCCCGTCAATGTACGTACCAAATTCCTGGAGGCTCTGGTCCTCTGTTTCAACAGACGACAGAAAAAAGGTGTCAGCATCATTATATGGCAATGTAAATGGCCAAGCTGAAGATGTTTCACTGTCTTATTCTTATGGAGTAAGTCTTACCATCAGGCCTCTCAATACTTTGAGTATATCACTGAGCCCGGGCTATTCTGTACGATCAGATGAATTCCAGTATATAACAAGGCGAAGCATGAATGATGACGACAGGTACATATTCGGGAAAATTGATCAGAAAGTTCTGAGTATGTCTCTCAGGATAAACTATAATATTACGCCTGACCTTACCATTCAATACTGGGGCCAGCCATTTATTGCCACCGGTGAGTATAGCAGCTTCAAAATGATCACTGATCCAAAGGCTGATGAATTATCTGACCGATATCATGAATATACTTCTGCTCAGATAAGCCCGGATGATGATTATTATAATATTGATGAAGATACTGATTTAACTACTGACTATGGTTTTGGTAATCCTGACTTCAATGTAGATGAATGGCTATCGAACCTTGTTGTAAGATGGGAATTCCTCCCTGGCTCAACTGCATACCTGGTATGGTCGCAGTCGAGGGACTTTTACTCTGCAGCAGGTGATTTTGAGGTCTGGAATAACATGCATGACCTGTTTACGGATAAAAAGGCAAATAATATATTCCTGGTTAAACTGTCATACCGCTTCGGCCTGAGATAAAGAGCACGGGGCAGGGTGCAGGGTGCAGGGAGCACAGCAACCAAAGGATCGCTTTGATTTAAGATCTGAGATTTAAGAAGTCTATCCAATTCTGAAATCTGAAATCGTTAACCGAGAGTCGCGAGTTTGCCGCAGGCAAGCGAGTGATTCAAACTCTCCGTAAGGCTATCTTAAATTTTATATCTTCCCGGCTTCGGATCTGTGAATCCTTAGCGAAAATATGAGTTTGAATGTTAAAATTATGCAGTTCCTTACATATTTCCCCAGTATTCCAGTATTCCATCGTTCCATTATTCCATAGGATTTACATCCTCCTAACCCCCTTCAAAGGGGGAACCTATTATTCCAACAATTCTTTACCTTTACACTAAACCTATTCGGAACATCATGCACAGCCACGGAGGAATAGTATTTTACCAGACAACAAATCTTAAAAGACTGCATAAATTCTATACAGAAAAGGTAGGGGCTGTCCTCTGGCTCGACCAGGGAGGCTGCCGAATATACCGCTTCGGCAATATGCTTTTCGGCTTCTGCCAGCGAGATAAGAATGAAACAGGTGCACTCCTTACATTCTTCTACCCCACCAGGGAAATGGTGGATGAGATTTACAGGCGACTGGAAGATGTTGCTGACTCAGCACCCAGGGATAATGCAAATTACAGGATATACCATTTCTATGCTAAAGACCCTGATGACCGGTCCATTGAATTTCAGTATTTCTGGGACGAAATTGAAGAGGTTAAATAATCCCCGTATAAGAATAAATTGAATGCTTACTCTCTCCTTATTGCATATGCCGGGTTTATAACCGCTGCCCTGTATGACTGGAAGCTTACGGTGAGCAGGGAGATAGCAAGTGCTGCAAACCCTACAATAACAAATACCCCTGCTCCAATATCAATCCTGTAGGGGAAATCTTTTAACCAGTTGTTAAGATAAAGATATGACAGTGGAAAGCCTATTACAGTTGCTATAAGCACAAGGTAAAGAACCTCGGTAGACAGTAGCATTACTACCCTGGATACAGTTGAGCCCATAATTTTCCTTATACCTATTTCCCTTGTTCTCCTTTCAGCAATAAACGATGATAATCCATAAAGACCCATTGCTGCAATTATAGTTGCGAGTATGGTGAAATACTTAAACAGCTGGCTCATCCTGAGTTCACCCCCATACATTTCATTTAATACCTCATCCGCATATTCAAATGTAAGAGGATAATCAGGTATCGATTTGGACCAGATATCCCTGATAGCTTCAATTGCACCTGAAGGATTTGCAGAAGATAATCTTATGAATATATAGTTGAATCTCTCAGGTTGTCCGAGGAATATTGCTATTGGTTCAATCTTATCCCTGGCCGACTTGAAATGGAAGTCCTTTAATACGCCCACAATTTCACCCCTCACTCCCATAAACCTGAACCATCTTCCTACCGGGTTATCAACGTTCATTATCCTTACCAGCTCCTCATTTACCAGGAAATTACCTACAGTATCAACAGCCATATCGCCGGGATAATCCCTTGAAAATGGCCTTCCCTCCGCTATTTCATAACCCATTGTTTCT